>Ga0308157_10000026_pt1 | contig 681631 bp, 741 predicted proteins | sample PhyBR1_FD_201035 | JGI IMG/M metagenome (GOLD analysis project Ga0308157, IMG submission 201035) | Phyllosphere microbial communities from UC Gill Tract Community Farm, Albany, California, United States - DLSLB.R1 | ecosystem: Host-associated > Plants > Phyllosphere > Unclassified | place... | reverse complement strand
CCATTGCTGGGCCTATCCTCTCCAACTGGATCAATAGGGCGAACATAGAAAGAACTCATTTTGATCTCCTTTTCTGAACTACAATAAACGATTAATTTAATTCATAATAGCATAAAACAATAAAATAATCAAGAATCATCTGTATTTTTCAACAAGTAATTGACAAAACAGGAAAAATTGCGTAAGATAATAGCTGGTGTGAAATATATATTGCTTTATTGAGCGATAAATTAAAACTAAGAGAACAAAAGAAGGTTGCGCAAATATGTCTGAAAATTTCTACAAGCTGATTATTGGGATTGTCAAAGCAGGATCGAAGCCGCTCTCTCGAACCCGAATCAAAGGATTAGAGAACGTTCCTGAAACTGGCGGAATTATTGTGGCACCGAATCATATCAGCAACATTGACCCGGTTCTATTGGGTGTAGCATTCGCACCGAAACGACAGCTGAAAGCATTAGCAAAAGAAAGTCTGTTTTCTGTTCCTGTTGTCAAAACTGTGCTTACCAAAATGGGGCATATTCCTGTGAAAAGAAACTCAACTTCTGCGGCTGGTTCTCTTGAAAAAGCAGTAGAGCACGTCAAAAAGGGGGAAGCTGTGGCAATCTATCCTGAAGGCACAATTCCTATCAATCTAGAAACCCTCGGAGCTTTCAAAAGCGGAGCAGCTCGACTGGCTCTGATAACAGGCGCTCCTCTCATTCCCGTAGCCCAATGGGGAGCGCAACATTCTCTACCACGTAACGCCACCTTAAAAAACATTCGTCAAGCTTTACGCAAACGGCCTTTGAACACTATTGTTGTTGGCAAACCTCTTCAACATAAATTGCTGAACGGGCAACCGCGAGATAAAGTAGATCCGGCAGACGCAACTCAAGTCACTATCGCTCTTGCCGAAAAAATTGAAGAACTTGTTGAACCCATGCGGAACAAAGAAAGAACTCGCAAACAACACAAAGAGAAAATTCTTGATGATAGGCTTAAAGAACTAACACTTAAACAAGTATTCTGAAAAGAAACTAAAACAAAATTTATCAAATCACATCAAACGCTATCAAAAATAAGGAAAAGTATCCATGAACACTGAAAACATCGTAAATGACAACGAAATGGTTCTTGTTTCAGCAAATCGTCATAAAGTGTTCACAAATGGAGAAAAGTACCTTAAACAAGCACGAAGCAATGAAAATGCCCATGAAATTGTTCTCGAATATTCTGTGCAGAAAGCACTAGGGCAGAACGTTCAACTGTTCCCTGGACCACCTGTTGCTGTTCTCACTCCCAAATTAGGAACTCAACTAACCAAATTGAATTCTGAAACAGTTCGCAAGCAAGCAAATGTTGTGCAATCTATGAAAAACCTTGACAAAGAAATTTTGGAAGACATTGCTAAACTTGCCCCTGACATCAACACAATTCGAACAAACATCAAAAATCGAATGGCAACACGAATAGCGGAGGGCAAAGTTCCAGAAAAATTACTGAATCTTATTCCGAAAGAATTAGAACTTGACAAATTTGATTTAACTCTTGTTCATGCCGATCCGAGACCTGAAAATTGGGTGAAAAACAATAAAGATGAATTAACCCTCATTGATTGGGAATCCGCTTGTTTTGCTCCGTGGGAGTTTGGTCTTGCTTCTCTTGTCTCTCATACAATCGAATATGGTTATCCACAACTTGTTTCGGAAATTATTGATGAAGCTTCAAGAACTACTACTATTGATTATAGCCTTTACGAATGGTCAATGAAATTGCGAGCAGCTTCAGTTTCATCATGGTATTATTTTGATGAAGGTGAAGAATCAGGGAATAAATGGTATCAGAAAATTTTGAATAATATTTATGGATAATCATTGACTTATTAAAATGTTTGTATTACAGTTAAAATTAACAAAACAATATAAGAAATTATTTTAACAAAGGATTGAAAAATGTCAGCAACACAGACAAAAGAGTTTGCAGATATGACTGTTCGTGAAATGGTTGATGGAATTGGTCGAGAAATCATGACTCAAGAAGTTAATGGTGACATTCTTATCGGAACTCTCAAAACTGTCAATTGTGCAGAGGATTGGACAACTGTTAAGTCCCTGAATGTTACAGCGAATGGGACAGAGGTTGTTTGGGAGCCTGCACAGTGGATTCACGCAGTTTTTGTCTGACAATTGAATAATTCTGATAACTGAATCATATAATAAAACATTAAAGAACATCTGATGCAAAAACAAAAAGCATCAGATGTTCTTTTATTTTTTTTGAAAATATTTTAGATAAGTTATATAATGGACAACAAACAACTAATACAACGATTTTAAAGGATTATTTAAAAATGGCTAAATTTCATGTAAATTCAGAGACTGGTCAATATGGTACTTGTAAAGCTAAACCAGGAAATTGCCCTGTTGGTGGAGAAGATCAACATTTTCAAAACAAAAAAGATACAATTCAAGCAAGTGAGAAAATCCTTGCTGAAAAACATGGATCAATAGCATCTATAAAAAAGAAAGATCGAAAAACCACATCTTTGAGACAAAGTTTGATTGATGATTTCAGACAACAAGCAATTGAAGCAAAAGAAAACAACGATTTGAGATCTTCAGCATTATTTAATCAATTTGCTAATTTTGCTAATAACAATCATTCCATGAATAATTCACAAACAATTGAATATATGTCTAATATGTTGGATTTAGAAAATGTTGATGACCCTAAGAATAAAGAAATCATTGAAAATATTATTTTAGAAAATTCAGAAAATTTCAAAAATTACAACGAATTCAAACCTATTAATCTTCCTTTTGAAGTTGTAGAACATCCAAAAGGATACGAATTCTACAAGAAGATGGAAAATTCTACAACAACTGATGAGCAAATGAAACTTGTCAGATTCTTTGATTATGGCGATGTTGATAGATCTATGATTATTGGTAAAGATACAGAAGATTTCACTGATAAACTAGAAGATAAAAGAAATGAAGAATATAGTAAGTATCTTAATGATGAAATGGATGAATCCAACGAGACTAAAATTCCTTATGAATCTTATTTCGTAGCAATCCAAAATGAAAACAAAAAATATACTGTATGGATGCTTGATGAAGATGGCATTAATCTTGGAGCCGTACACAATACTGAACCGGATAATGCTTATGAACAACTTCGTGAAATTTGGGCGAACAAAGAAGAAGTTTATAAAAAAATGTAATGTGAACATATAATAAAAGAACGATTCAACAAAGTTTAAAATGCTTATTGTTGAATCGTTCTTTTATTATTCATTAAAATTTAGTAACTGTCTCCACCTGCATCAGTTGGCTTTTCCCAAACAGTGTTTCGCCCCTTTTCACGAAGATTCTTGAACGTTTCAGCAATCCGCTTCTCACTCACCTTCAGAGCCTCATTAACCTTATCGAAATGGTCTTCAGAAGTACTCACAGGGCAATTTTCAGGAGATTCGCACCTGCCATACTGTCCGGGAACCTGATTCACATGAAACTTAACCATTCTTCAATCCTTTGTTTAGTATTTCACAATGTTTGACAAATTCAATAATACATTACTAAACAGATTTTGTCAAGAGTTTGCGCATAATTAACAAATGATTCATCAATATTCTTATGCCAGAATGCGAGAAGCAAACTTGACTATTGAGAAAATATTTGATAATATAATCCTTGTATATTGGTGAAATCATGTCTTCATCGAAATACTGGTGCCTCTATTGGAAAATAACCCTACCGAAAGAGGAAAAAATGCGTAAATTAGCAACAGTGCAAGAAATCAAGAACGTTCAACCAATTGAGAATGCTGACAGGCTTGAAGTGGCCCAAGTTCTCGGTTGGAATGTTGTTGTAGGCAAAGGTGTGTTTAATTCCGGAGACAAAGTAGTATTCTTCGAAATCGACTCACTCCTTCCAGAGAGCAACCCAAAGTTCTCACAATTTCAACAACGTTCGCAAAAAGAAATCATTGTGGACGGAAAGACTGTCAAAGGCCATGTTCTCTCCACAATGAAACTTCGCGGAGTAATTTCGCAAGGTTTAGTGATGTCTCTTGATGAACTTGACATTGATAAAGACATTGAAATCGGAACAGAAGTAACAGAACAAATCGGTGTTTTCAAATGGGAAGAAGAAATCCCAGAAACAGAAGACATCATTGGACATTTCGATACTCGTTTTGCTCCAAAAACTTCTGCAATTCGTGCTCAAAGTCTTACCGAATATTGGGATGAAATTATTCAACTCAAGTGGGAACCAACAGTGAAAATTGATGGAACTAGCACTACACTGATCAATGATAAAGGAAAGATCAAAATCTTTTCAAGAAACTGGGAATTATCCAAAGACACTGAATCATTTATCATTGCTGAAAAATTCGGTCTTGTTGAAGAAATTCGTCAACATGAAGGAATGGCAATTCAGTTTGAGCTAGCTGGCCCTACTGTTATCAAAAACCGTGCTAAATTGAAAGAAAATACTCCGTTCGTTTTTGCTGTATGGCAGAACGGACAGAAACTTTCTCGCGCTGAATGGTCAAAGAAATTACAAAACCAATCAGTGCCAAAATTAGGAAAAGATTGGGAGCCTTCTGGAACCCTTGAAGAAATGATTGAGAAAGTTGAAAAACTGAGAGGAAACATTACAAAAGATGTTGCTGATGAGGGAGTAGTGTTCCATATCATTGATGAAAATATTCCGCAATGGATGGACAGAAACGCAAATTTCAAAATCATTAACAACAAATTCTTAATCAAGCACGGAATTTAAGAAACAACAGAACAGAAAATCAGAATTGAATAATAGAGAGAGCGACAGAAGATTTTATTTCGTCTTCTGTCGCTCTCTCTATATGTTTAAAAATTATTATGTATTTTCAGTTGTAGATGACTGTTTTTGATAGTTAATGTATCTTTTCCAAGCCATACCAATGTTGAACAAGGAGAGCAGGCAAATAAGAACAACTGCTCCGACATAAAACAATGAAATTTCCTGTCCTTTCAAAGTATTCATCACAATTGTCAAAGGGAATACAAGCATAGCAAAACCATATATTGCTGTCAGAGGCCAAGGTTTGTCAGCCTCATTGTTCAAATCCTTGTTCATGAACTCTTTGAGTTTTTCTGACTTCTTCACATCATTTTCTACCATGAAAAACAAACCTAACTTCGATTTTTCTATCTTTCGCCAATTATTACTAAACCTATTTTATTATATCATCTTATTTGTGAGACTCCCGTATTTGCTTGTCTGAGAAGAAAGAAGCCTGTTTAGGTAATCTCGCTTCTCTTTTGCTTTCTCTCTTTCACAACAATTCATCAGCTCCGAATACTTTTCACAATATTCATCAATTTTGTCAATTTCACTATTTAGCAAAAATATTCTCTGACAATAAAACAATCTTCTTACATGTTGACAAATTTTTCCCATATCTCCAGAATAAAAGACAGGATTGATTAAAATATTTTTATTTGTATTCTCATCGAATAATGATAGAAAAGGTGTTCTGATCATTCCACTTTTGAAAGGATGATACTCACTCTGATAATCAAATCTGAAATTATCTTTATCTACCAAACGAATGTTGTGAAACCATTCTAATTCAGGGGCGAAAGAGGTTTTAAAATAATAGTTAGATAGCCTAAAATTTTTGTCATTCAATAATTTTTGAGACAAGTCAATAATTACCGTATGAGCCATCATCAACTGTGACTCAATATTTCGCAACTGTTCAGAATTTTTGCTTAAAGCCTCAGAATAACGATTTAAGGCGTTTTCATGTGAGTGACTATTCCGTCTATTGATTCTCGTGTTTCGGCCCGTAGAGGCGACATTCTGATTAAGAGAACACAACTCAGAAACTAATTCATCATTGGTCTTCATCAGCAATCACAACCTTGACATTTTTCTTTACTTTTAGCATCAGATTTTCTATCATCAGCATCTCTCATCTTTTTTCGCAATTGATTCTTCTTCTCAAAGTCTTGCTCAATCTTTGCTGTATATTTTTTCAATTGAGAAATGAGAGTCTGATTTATCATCACTTCCATATCATCAACCTTCATACCATTGATGTAATTGAAATATTCATCAAAATTTTTATAACGACGAGTCTGAGAATATGCTGCAAAGCCTTGATTTCTTCGTGAATGCTGAAGACTATCTAAGTTGTTGCTAATACGTTGTAAGTAATGAACATGCTCACGATAAAAAATTTTTCGGGCAAATTTCGCAATATCTCTGTCACTTCCAGTGTAGAAGACAGGATGAATAGGATATGTTTTCTTTCTGCTTTCATCATCACGCATCTGTAAACGATAAAGCATATTGAAAACAGCGTCTTGCACATTTCCAATCACCAAATCATCCTCAAAAAACCAATCTTTTTCTTTCATCGAAAACCATTGGAATTCAGGAATTGATTTCAAATCAAAAGAAAAACGATTTTCTCTGGGTTTCATCTTTTTCCTGATGTTCATAATGATTTTTCTTGAACGCTCTAATCTATTGGTTATGATTTTCAAATTTTTACGTTGTTTGCGATAAACCGGATAATAGATTTCCGAAGCAATCTGTGATTTTTCACGCTCGGTTTTTTCTCTTGCTTCTGCAATCAACTGAAGTGAATCTAAAATTTCTGACATAATGTTCTCTTTTCTTTTTAAATGTTAATGAATAATTTTTATACAACCTTTTTATACTTTTAGACACTATTGAATAAAAGGTGGTGCTCTATCATTAACATAAGAAAATGTCTACAACATTATTTATCCTTCTTTCTTTTAAAGTTTTGTGTCAAACTTTCGGTCTGGTATTTGACGCGAGAGCCGTTATCCTCAACATCATAGTTTATCTCCCCGGATTTGCGAAGCTTTTTCAAGCGGGTCCGGATCAACAACATTGACTATCGTGCCTTCATTGAGACTTGAACTCAAAACCTACGAATCTAGAAATCGCTGCTCTGCCAATTGAGCTATAAAAGCTTAATCTCCATTCACTAATTATTATATCAACTTTAATACTGAAAATGATGATTATCTAACAATAGGTCAAACTTTCGGATTAATTTTGATAACAATTTTCAAATCCTCATAATTTGCTTCGAGGGAGGCTGTCTGCAAATAATCTTTCACCTGTTTCACAGCATCATTCAACAACTCTACTTGAGTGACATGTTCATCATCAATATGCAGCTCCCAACCGTTATCCCACGGACAAGCAACAACTTCGATTTCTTTCATAACATTCTCCAAAATTTTATAAAAATTTAATTAATAACATTAAACTACATCAAATGACACTAAAACTCTACTAAGTGAATATAACTTATCAAACAATTATTAAATTAGTTTATTCATATTCAAGCATTATCATATGAAAGCAAAACTAAACTCAAATAAATAATAATTCACTTAGAATTAAGTTTATCAACGCGCTTTCTATCTGCTTCGACAACTCTCAAAACGTGTTCACTCTGCTTGTCGAATCCCAGCTCTGTCAAAGCATAGTAGAGGCTCTGCCCTGTCAGTAGATAAAATTCATCATGCATATCCATTACTGAAAATTCGGGAACCTTGACTAAAAGGACATTATCACAATAATCACGAATATAATCCTTGTAATTCTTGTTTCGATGAATCATTCCCGCATCATATTGTGAACTTGCCAAAAGAGCAGAGAAAACAAACTCAACATTTCGATTATTGAGAATCAATTCTATGATTGTTTTCATAAACTCATCGCTTTTAGTTTCTGCAATTGGCATTGTGTATTCACCAGTGTTTATTAGAGTCAGCTGGTAATCAGCCCACTCCTGAGCTATTTCAAGATCTTTTTCATGGTCTTTAAACCATTCCAGTCCAGCAGTTTGATTTTCTGGAGTGTTTTTCTCTCCTGAAAGCATCATCATAATGCCAGCAACAGACAACCCGAAAAATACATCTTTGAAATTTTTGAGAACAACAGTGCCCTCAGTTTCGTCAAAATTCTCAAACATTATGAAATCATCTCCAATATGATTATAGAAGCCCAAAAGAATAAGCTATAATTATCTACTTTCATACAACAATTATAGCTTATTCTTTATAAAAAGTCAATAAATAAAAGTTTCTATTTCAGAACTCTTCGGTTTTTTCATTCTGGAAGATAATACCCATGAAAATGAGTGAATGAATAACGATACCGACAACATCACCCTTTTCATAATAATTTGTGAAATCAGGGTGAGAAGATGCGAATTCAAAAAACATCGTGTTTCCCCACAACATCAGAGCAAAAAGAATTAGCCATAGAATAATATTGACAGCGAAAAATAGAACAAGAGTCATTCCATTCGCTTTGTTGTCAATGAACTTCTTTCCAAACAACTTATACAGCATGTAGTAGAAAGGCTTCAAAGCAAACCCTACAAGAACACGAACAGTCCAAGCCGCAACAAACAAAGCGAGGATGAACAAAACCCATGAGAAGAAACTGTTCGCACTTATCCAATCGGGAACGTTGTCCATGCTGTCTGCCCAGTTCAGCATGAACGTTCCAAACCGAGAAACTGTCATAACCGCGAACACAAGAGCGAACACGCCAATGATAACAGCAAGCAGAATCATTAGAGCAATCATTGTTCAATCCTTTAATAATTTGTTCAAATATTTAATCGTTAATAATTATTCTATCAATCATTATTTTTCTTGTCAACATTGAGCGCAAAGTTCTCTAAAAAGCGATTTAAGGCGATTTGAGAAACAAAATCAATACTTATACATGATTTGATAGAAAACCTGCACAGCGCACTAAAACGAGACAAAGGGACGCTATTGAACAGCAATAATGACTTAATCTTTCAGAAAATCTTTCATCTTCACTAAATCGTCTTTTGACAGCCCGTATTTAGGGTTTGGAGCAAACGTCAGAACTCTTTCATCTGATACAACATCATTTAAAAGAGGATGCTTGAAATTATCAGCCAAAACAACATCGTCAGCCCACACAACATGATACTCTGATTTTGCATTTTTCAACATTTTCATGAATTCAACCATTGCATCAACTTTATGAAAATGGTTTGCTGAAACGTTTGATGAACCCCATTTCAAGAAACTCATCTCATTATATGACTCAAAATCTAAGACGGGAACAACAGAATCCATATCTCCCCGCCAAGTAGTCAGCCATAAAACAGCGGTTTCAGAATCATTCGCCAAAACATTGAAATCATTGACTAGCTCTGCCGAAAAATTCATTTCATAATTCTTCGGCAACCTCAAACTCTTGAACTGAAACTTATCATAATCAGGATTCGCAACAAGCCCTTTTTGCTTAGCATTATAGAACTGTTTCGGGAAAGTTCCGGTAGGTCGATCAACATTGAAAACACCATCAAAATCCATTACCAAAAATTTATCAACTGAAGAAGGCAAGTCAGACAAAGAGAAAGTTTTCATTGTGTTGTTCTCCTTGTCTGACTTGATTGATTTAATTTCTGATTTTTGCTTAACGACTGTTGCGACCATCAATGAACTTTTGCTGATCTTCCCCAGTGAAAACAGTTCCACAATCGGCGCACCACATGAACCCCTCGTGCTGTTTGTCAATTGTTGAAACCATCATTTCAGGAGTGATTTCAATTTCTGTGACAACAGGATTACCATATCCACAGAGAACCGTATTCATCTTAGAATCAAACACATGAATAGACATGCCATAAAAAGATTTTGCCTCAACAAAATCAGGAACCTTAACCGCTTCAACAGTTTCAGCATTATTCTTTGACTTCTTAAACCCGAACATTATGTCGCCCTTCAAAAAATTATTTGTATTTGTTCTTACTGTTAAGTTTAACAATACCTTTAATCATAATATTTGTCAACAATTTTAAAAGCAAGAGAGCCGTGCAAGAGTGTTTTTATTTTTGCACAGCTCTCTCAACCAAATAAAAATTTGTCAATCAGCCGTTCAATGCTGATTCAATAGCTTCACGAATTTTGCAAGCAGATCCCTCATCAAGAGTTTCGCAAACATTCAAAACGTTGTCCAAAGCGGAATAAGCTTTTGGAGCGTTCTTTTCGCAATCATAAGATTTAGTAGCTTCGCAAGCATAACGTAATTCATCAACAACAACAATCGGACCAAGAAAATTCAAAGAACCGTGAGAGGCACCTCCATCCAACTTAACCCAATCTCCATTATTTGCTTCAAGTAGAGTGTGCCTATCCTTCAACCAAGATTCTGCCGGAACGACATTACTTAAATTATTATCCAAAGAACTTTCAACTGCTAACTTCATTGTTATCTCCCATAACTTTTGATTAATGATTGTTAAAAATTTTTCAATATTCAATTGTCAATGTTTCATTTTCTAAGGAAGGTCGTTAGATTCCACAAAATCAATCAGACCTTTTTTAGATTTTTCGTGTTTATCAAGAATAGAAGGATTTGAGGCAGCTAATTTCTCTGCTTCAGTTGGAAAACTTTGATTAAATTCTTGTTCTTCTTTGTTCATTTCGCCCATGTGGTTCTCCTTCATATCTTTTCAAAATATCAATCAATTAATTTAATAAACACTGACAATAGAAAGAACTTCAGGTTCAACGCTATGAAGATCAAACCAATCAAACAAATCTAACATCTCTTCTTTCTGTTCTCTATCCCAATCATTCACAGAAAAAGGAGGTTCAATAACAGAGACTCCAATTTTCATCTCATAAGCTCCACCGCCAACAGAATTTGAAATATAATGATTTTTTAGGAAAACACTGAACTCTTCTTTCTTCGTCTCTTCATTATATTCTGAAAAATAATCGAAATGACTTAAAGATCCGTATCTTCCCACAAGATAATCATATAATTCAGCACTAATTTTTCCATTGTCAAAATCTTCATACTCAAAAATAGGAAAAACAGGACTATCATCAGCAGATTCATTGAGCTGAAGAGTTTTATTGAATTCATTTATACTAACGATTTCAGAACTTTTCTTCAAGGACATTCTAAAACCATAACCGAACTTAAAATTATAACTCATGCTCATAACATATCGCTCACTTTCTTTTTAAAATTTAAACGAAATATTCTTCAAGATAATCAAAAGGATTAAAACCAACAGAAGCCTTAGAATCTTTAAGAATTTTTACAATTTTAGGATCATCAGTAATTAAAGTGATTTCACCTTCATCAATTGTTCCATAAACTTCAGAATGCTTTCCCAAAACTTCACCAAAATAAACATCTTTTCCAATAATTTTACTAACATCAGAATTATCAGCAAAGAAAGTTCCAGTCAACTCACCCATTCGACCGCAATCAAACTCAAATTTATAAAATCCTTCAGCCATATTTCAACCTTTCACAACATTAAATATTCACTTACATTACTTTATTTCTCAATAATATTTTAACGAAAAAATTAATTAAATAGCGGAAAAGTTCAATAAAATAAACAAATATGGTTTTTAAATTTATTATATTCATCTTCAAAATGTTCATCGACATTAGCAAGATTAAGCATTGAACTTGGGTACAACATTCTCATAGTAGCCTCTTTTTCAGTCTTCGCCAAAATTCTTTGCTTCTATACACAAAAGATTCTGAAGTTTATTGCTATCTTCTGGAAGATCCCCATTATAAGAAAATTCTCCAATGAAATAATCAGAATCCCCACATTGATCACAGTAAAGAGGATCGTAATATCCACAATTGTAGCAATCAGGATCAGTTCCGCCACAATCCTCACACTCACCCATAGTTTCAGGATCATATTCTTCAACATCATGAGATTCATCAAGATCTGATTCAACAGAGTAATAACCACCCATGTGATTTGAATAAAGGTTGTAAGTAGCCATTTTTCAATCCTAACTTTCTACAATTTGATTAATTTCTGAACAAATTACTTTGAAATAGCCAACAGTGAAGCTTTTCCCTGTTCAACCTCATACAGTCGACCATCAGGAAGACGAATAAACTCAACTCGTTCAAACATTTCAGAATCTTCGGCAATAATTTCTTCCTTTTTGAAAAAATCCATGTCAGCAAAGACGCTATGCCAAAGAATGTATCCAACACAAACGCCGAACAGTGCAATAGCCATAATCATTTCCAACATTTTCTACCTCCTATAAAAACAGACACAAACCTAAGAGGAAGAATTGAGGTTTTTCTGTCATTCCTTTATCAATATTTTTCTAACTCTTTCAGTGTAGCATTGGAGAAGAAGAAAATCAAGAACAATCATAGTTTTCTGAAAGATGTTCTTGATTTTCTTCTATTTAATTTTTAATAATTTTCTTTTTGTAGCCCTGGTGGGACTCGAACCCACACTCCTTGCGAAACTTGATTTTGAGTCAAGCGTGTCTACCAATTTCACCACAGGGCCAAACGACAGCCGCCATAGTCGAACTAACGTTGCGGTGATTCTTAGCGCATATGGCGCACAATGGTTTTCACCAAAAGCCCACAGAGGCACCTAATCAAACGTTGCATATCTCAAGGAGCTACCTTATAGAGACCGAGGCCACGTTCTGTCTGTTATTAACTACTCTACAACACCTTAAAACAATTGTCAACTCAATTCCGTAATTTTCTCAAAAATTTTTTACAAAAAACAAAATAAGTAGCAAAAAAAAGAAATAAGAAGCCCGTTGAAGAATGCATTACACAAACTTCAACGGGCTTCTCAAAGGATTCACAAACTGTTATGCAACAATTCGCTTACCTCAAATCACTCACTGTCAGAATCATCAGCAGGAGACTCAACATCATCTGCTACATCAGAATCTTTGTCTGACTTCTTATCGAAATAATTCACCAAACCTGCTTCAGCACGATTTTCAGAGGCATCAGATGCAGGAACTCTTGTAGAATTCAAACCCTCACCCATAGCACGCCCTGAAGCGTTTGACTGAATGATGCTCTGCAAATCAATTCCTGTGGAATTCTTGATAGCATCGAAACTTGACCTCATAGCCATAGCATTCTCACCGGATAGCCTGTTAGAGACATTGGTTTCATCACCATTTCCACCAACAATTGAAATGCTTCCGACATTTGCATAACCCTTAGCGAACTGTTCCATAACGGATGGGAGGACTTCGAGAGCCTTCTGAGCCAACATGACTTCACGGTTCTCTTCAAGAGCACGAGCCTCAGCCTCAATAGCTTCAGCCTTAGCCTTACCCTTCATGCGGATTGCTTCGGCTTCTGCTTGTGCTTTTGCACGGTTAGCATTTGCTTCTGCTTCTGCCTGAAGTTTAGTAGCTTCGGCTCTTTGGACAGCAATTTCCTTTTCAGCAGATGCCGCTTCAACACGTTCATATTTGTCAGCCTGTGCTTCTTGCTCACGACGGTATCTGTCAGCTTCAGCAACACGACGAACTTCTGAGTCAAGTTGTGCTTCTTTGTTAGTTGCCTGTTGTTTCAGGACTTCTTGTTCAGCCTGGGCGCGAGCCAGTTCTTCTGCCTGTTCAGCCTTAGCTTTAGCCTGATAAACGCGAGAGTTAGAATCTTGAACGTTCTGATCGTATGCTGTTTGTTCAACAAGGTTCTCTTCACTTGTTGCAATCTTACGCTTAGTAATCTCACGTTCAGCGTTAGCCTGAGCAATTTCAGCTTCACGACGTTTTGCTTGAATCTGTGGAACACCAAGAGATGCAATATATCCATCACCATCAGTAATGTTCTTAATTTGGAATGAATCAAGAATCAGCCCCTGCTCATTAAGCTCTCCTTGAACATTTGATGCAATTTCTTCAGAAAATTCTTTACGTCCTTGCATAAGTTCAGAAACAGTAAGTTTAGCAATAACACCACGGAGGGCACCTTCAAGCTGTTCTGTTGTGAACAATTCAATAGCTTTGTCCTGGCTGGCGAAACGCTCAGCGGCGCGACGGACAAGATCAGGGTTTGAACTAATCTTCACCAAAGCAACTGAATCAACTTCAAGTGTAACATTGTCATTCGACTGAGCACGAGCTTTCACCTGCACCTGTCGAGACCTAAGACTAATAACTTCGCTACGCTGTGTAACAGGATTAACGATTGCCTTACCGTTTACAATAACAGCAACATTTGAATCACTGTTAGCTTGCTTGCGACCAGAAACGACCAAAGCCTCATCCGCACGAGCAACTTTAATCCAACTGCGCATAATGAGGAAACCAATCCCCACAATGATGAGCAACACAACAACAGCTGCCGCTACTCCTACACCTAAACCAATATTCATTAATTTGCCTTTCTATTGTTATTCAATTATTTTCACAAACATCTTATCAATTGGATTCAACAAAAATTCGAAAAACTTTAAAAAATATTCAAAAAATACCATAATTTCGAAGCTTTTTGAAAAATGGCAATAACAGATTAATAGAATAACAGTGAACAAAATATTAGCGAACAGAAAGGGAAACCAATGAAAAACAATACCGCTGATACAAACACCAGAGACAGAAGACTGCTTGCATCTACTGATAATGTAATCGACCCTAATGAAGACATTTTTGAAAAGAACCGCAATGCGCCAAAAATCAAAAAGACTTCAAAAACAAAACTTCTTGAATCTTCGGTTCCTCTAGCTCCACGAGTTTTTGAAAAGAAACCTAAAAAAGTAAAGAAAACAAGTAAAGTGAAAATTCTTGCCTCACGAAAAGATCTGGCACCAAGAATCTTCGATAAAGCACCAAAAACACAAAAGTTCCTTCTTGCAACAACCGCCCCTAAACCAACAACAGTTTCCAATGAATCATTTGCTAAGGAAGTTGCGAAACATGTTATTACAAAAGAATCAATGAAAAACAAGATCGCGCAACAGAAAGCGGAACTTGAAAAACGCCTTGACAAAATTGCTGGAACAACCGATGACAGTCAAGTTAAAGAGAACAATCCGACACTATTCAGCAAAATCAAATTGTTCTTCGGAATCCCCATGTCCTGACGGTTCAACAAGTTAAATAAGATTTTCGCAACTTCTATCGAAAGGATTAAAAATGTCCGATAATGGTTCACGAAATTTAGTTGATAGGCAGTTTCTTTCGCAAGAAGAAGCGAAACAAGCCATTGAAAATGCAATCAATGACAGCGGCTTCACTTTTGAAGAATTGAAACAGCAAGCAAAAGACCATGATTTTGAAACGACAAACGCAAAAATATGCTGGATGATTATCGAAACTTTGAACAAAGGGATTAAATAAAAAATCCAAATAAAGGGTGCCACACGATGTTTTTATCAATTCGTGTGGCACCCTTTATTTTTTTTGCTCTAATAATGTTTATTTAATTATTTTTTAATATTCAGAAATCATTCACAAGCCCAACCATCTTTGTCACGGTCAATATACCAAGCATACTCTGGATCTTTACCTTTCTTGTAAGGCCCATATCCGCTCTTTTTAGCAGCAGTACAAGTTGAGAAACGAGGGTCATTCTTTCCTGACTTTGGTGGATTAGATGATGTTTTCTTTTTGGTCTTATCATTAGTGATTTTAGCCTTACTTACGCTATCAGCTTTCAACCCTTTACAGCTTTTTACAGCCTTTGTCAATGCTTTCTTCTCAGCACTGTCAACACTCAATCCCCAACGAGTCTTGACACTGATCCAATTCGCAGTATAGGCACACTTGCTCTTTTTCGGCATCCAAGCGGTCGGATCTCTGTCACTCTTGCTTCTGTTTGAACCGGCGCTAACAGCAATCAGACTATTCTTATATCCTAAATCATTAGCGAAGCTTTCACGAGTTTTCGAATTCCACTTATAAGCACCTGACTCCCAAGCTTCTTTCAACGGCACCATATGGTCAATGTCCATTTTTGAAGGGTTAGTGAAAGTTTTTCCATCATAAGCAGAAACCCATTTGCCTGATTTGACAGTACAGCCGCTCATTTTCACTTTCTTTTTGGATTCAGCTTTCAAAACCGCAACTCTTGTGTTACAGCTGGTTCCCTTGGCTTTTGTCCAATGCTTGAATTTGCTTCGTGAATATGAGTTTTTTGCTTCGCTTGACACTTTTAACTTTTTCAGCATTGAAGACGCACTGACTTTTTTACTTGCTGCAACATTTTCAGCCGAAGCCACACCATCAATTGCGTATTCATCAGCCAATTCATCAGAAATAGACGGTGCTTTCTTTTCCACAGATTTCCATTTGTTTTCAGAGCTGGAAGAATTCTGAGAGTTTGGTGAATCATTGTTAATTGTTTGTGTATTAGTACATCCAGTCAGAAACAGCCCGGAAACAAGCGGAACTACAACCGCCAATTTAATAGCAACATTTTTCATTGTTTAACCTCATAGTTAGTGTATTCAATATGATTGTATCATTGTTTCTCTTTCTAATTCAATTGATAAAATCAAAACACTGAGAGAAATGAACAATGACAGAAAGAAATGAAATTTAATCAATAAGACTCATCAACTCGATAAACTTGCTCTGTTTTTGTCAATCCTGGAGTATGCCCATCAGGTTTGTTCCAAATAGAAACTCTTGCAAAAAGCCTTACTCCATTATTTTTTGATTGTTCAATATTGTGAATAGTGTAAGGATCAAACAATGTCCAGACTCCATCAACTGTTTGAATTGTTTCCAAATGTTTGTCAATGATTTTCTCTTGCAAAAGCTTGTTATTGTTTTTCGTCAAAGATTCATAATCTTCATCAATATTTATGACATTTTGAACAAAAATCGTGTTACTTACTCCATTAGGATGGGAAGAAATTGTCCCTACAAGAGAGGCTTCAACGGCTGTTAGGTCAGCATTGTTCTGAAAAGCTGTCTCTCTTTGCGATGCGTCAACGTGCCAGCCAGGAGATGCGGGGTAGTCACCTTTTTTAAGTTCATGGACGCGAATGTCAACATTAAGCTCTTTTTCTTGTTCAATCGCTAAATCGTGATACCATTGAGGAATTGCATCTAACATTTCTTGAACAACAGGTATTGAATTTCTATATGCGAAATTGAAATCAGCTGCATACATTCCTTGTTGAGAAAGAAGAGTTTCTGAATCTACTAACCCAGGAAAAGATGATACGGAGGCTTTGACTGGAATAAAAATTGTGTCCATGATAAACTACCATCCTTTTGATTCACTCAGACGATAAACATATTCTTGTCGTGCAATAGTTCCGCCTTCTTCTGAAATATAAGGTTTGTGCCACATTGACAATCTCACAAAAAGCCTCCAGCCGCGTATTCTTGCAGGAGTTGCTCGATGAAGAGTCATTGCTCCAATTTGAGTCAATTGCCCATCAGGAATATGTAAAGTGTGAGGCTTTTTAACATCAATCTGTTCATGAACTTGTTGCCAAAGAGTATTGTCAGAATCAGGATTTTCTATGGTCGCTTCAAATTCTTCTTCAACTAATTCAGTCATGCTTACCCCATTTTCATCAGTTGAAATGCTACCAACAATATGTGAATGTTGAGTAAATTTACTTAAATCTGGTTGAGAATGGTAATCTTTTCTGAATTCACCATCAGTGTGCCATCCTGGAACAGCTGGAAAATCGCCAGGATATAACCTATGAACTCTGACATCAATATTTGGATACAAACCTAACTTTTCACACTCTTCATAAAATTCAGACGGAACTTGGTCTAACATCATAATAGTGAGTTTTCCACCGTGTTCTCTTACAAAATCAGGTGACGCAGAATACATTCCTGTTTCTTCTGCAATGCTTCCAATATTTGCATAAGGTGAGAATTCTCCAACCTTCTCTATTTCTGGAACAAAAGTATAATTCACGATTCAGCCTTTCGGTTATTAATTTGATTTGAGAGACATAACGCACTCCTAAACCAATATCTTAAAGCACAAATAGTTAAAAGTTATTCAATTCGTTTCAAATTCAGCAATCCTATTTCTCAATGTTGATAAAATTATGATTAACATACCAAATCATTAACTAACAAAGAAAGAATTTGATTATGGACTTTTTGACAGCATTACTCAGCTCATGGTCGTTCCTTGTTTATATGGGAGGGGTTCTAGCTCTCGGTATTGGAGCTTCTGTATGGATGAAGAAGAGCGAAAAGAAGTGCGATAAAGATCTCGAAGACTACAAAACCCTGATTGATGGATCTATCATGATCTTTCCAAAAAAGAATAAAGAGAAAAATGAAAGCAGTGCCTCTGCCGCAGTAGACGAATTCGGAATTCAGAGAGATGTTAAAAAATCGCGCTTTTTCCTTCAGGACAGATCTAAGAATTACGAAAAATATATCGGCGGCTCTCGGTTCTTTTTGGAAATGCCTTTCAGAAGCTTTGACCAGAATTATGATAAATATTGGGACATTGCAGCAGAAGAACTTGTTAAAAACAGTCCTGTTCTTTATGTTGCGGATGAAGAATTTGCTGAAAAATATGAAAACCTCCGTTTAGAGGGTACTATTCACGGTACAGCTCTATGGGTGTTTGATAATGAATTCTCTGTTGGGAAACAAATTGCTCAGCTTTCACGAGAAGGAAGCGAACTCGTGGAAAAGAAAGAATCTTATCTCAGATCCTTGAAGAGCAAAAAGCACGCTGATCCAGAAGTTGTTGAACTGTTTGACAATAAAATTGAACAACTTCATAAAGAAATTGATGAACTTGTCAAGCAATTCATGTCAGATGTAGAGGCAAAATTTGATGGAGAAATCGAAACGGCAGATCAGAAAACATGGGATGCTGATGTGGAAGAAACCATCAAAACTCTGAAAGAGGCAAAGATGAAAGAACTTTCGCCAAATCCTCAAACAGATTCATTGACAGATGAATATGCTTTCCGTCCATACAGTCATGATTCGCTGAAAGAACGCGCATTATGACAGCAATGATTGAACTGTCTGATTAGACTGTCTGATTAAACTATACAATCCCTGACTAAGAACCTGAACGACAGACAAATAGAGAAACGATTAGCAACAGTTAGTTTAAACTTTGCTAATCGTTTCTCTATTATTAAGTTAATCAGTCGAACTTGACTTCAACGCAAGTGTATTCCGAGCCATCCCATTCAACCTCGAAACCGTTGTTCTCGAAAGCCTTGACAAGAGCCTCAGCCGAATCGTTACCCCAATTGAACATAACCGATTCAACAACCTTCGGCTGACGAGTGCGGTAGTAGGAACGCTGAGTGCGCTTCATATCCTCACGATTAACCGGAGCCGCGTCTTCATCAACCCAAGAGTAAGCCATTCCCTGCCCGCCGAAAGTAAAGGCATAAGGCTGATCTTCGCGCTTCATGCCAAGATTTTCTTCTGTAACACATCCACGGCAGCAACTCTGAACATTCTGACGAACCTTGACACCCTCTGCGCGAGCTTCCTTGAGTGCATTCTGGAAACGAGCCTTCATGGTGAGAGTAGAAACTGAGCGAGACATTTTGTAACCTTTCAAAGTTTAACGGCTTTTCCGTTGTTCTTGATTGCTACTCTACAATACCAAAATTCATTCGTCAACCCGATTCATGAAAATTTTTGAAAAAACGCGAAACTCTCTCTCATTTAAGAATTTTCTGCATTTAAATCATCTTAATCCATCAACTTATTGTGTTCGCCAACAATTGAGAATCCTTGCTTAACAATTTCAAAATCAGAAAGATATTCCTTGACTTTCTTTCCAGGAAATAAAACAGCCCATTTTCCAAATCCGCCAACATTCACCCTTGCTCCAAAGCTACCATCTTCTCTTTCAACAAAACGTGCTCTTTCAACTTCTTCAACCTTTGCAAAATAATTTTCAACATCAAAATTATCGCCATTTTCACTCACATCAGACATATTCATCACTTCTCTTTCTCGTATAAAAAATAGTTCACTAACTGTTAAATATTTTCTCAATAAAAACCGACAGCATTTATTAAATTTACCAATATTCCTTAAAGAATTTCGTAATAATATCCATAAGATTACTAAATGTTTCCCAAATAAAAAGCATCAAAAGGTAGGCAAAAGAGATAATCAAAGAAATAATCCAAAGGACTCCAATAATAAAAAGAAAGCATAACAAAAACAGGCAGTTCAACAATTTTTTGATAACTGTCATTGTATTCTCTCTTTCTTGGCTATTATTTCGTCTATTTTGCGGTTCTGTTATTCATTGAGAAAAACACTTGCGTCCTATCTTTAAATTGATTTATTCATTGTCAATTTGTTCGACATTTCACCCTCCTTGTTTCATTTCTTTTTTCAATATTTTCAGGAGAATATTCTTTATGGTGAAAAATACTATCAAAAATTTTAATCAAATCAGTATTCGACTCTTTTTTAAAATGTATATAAAAAACTGTATTTAGCTGATGGCTGAAAAAATTTGACAAACTCCAAAACAACTGTTTCTGATTTCCAAAGAAAAAATATTTCACATCATCAAGAACAGAAAGATCTTTGACAATGCTTTCTGAATAATTAAAATATTTTTCAATTACATCATCAGCAATATTTTTAGCCATTTTGTGATAGTTTGAAATGAAGCTACGATACAATTCATTAATTTCTTTACTATAAAAATAGCCATACCCATTGTTAGAAATGCTATTTAACTCATTCTGCCATTGTTTCATTTCTGAAATCTCTTGAACAATATTGACATTTTTATCAAAAAATTCATCAAAACCAGTAACGGTTCTAAGAATGTCTATATTGCTCCAATTTATATTATGTGAAGAAAAAATAAAATCTAAGGGATAATCGTAAAATTGACAAACATTATATACAGTTCCGTTCAATTCCATTTTTAAAAATTTTTGATCACCGTTATCATCTGTTATATTTTTAAAATAAGTGTAATCGCCATATACATTCACTGCTTTACGAGTATTGAATTTAGATGAAAGATCATCAAAATAGTTATCTAATTTTTCAGAATCAGAATCAATGACAAATTCGTTATCTTTATTAAAGATGTGTTCATCACCAGAGAAACTACCAATGAAGAAATCTTCTTTTGCTGATGATTCGTTAATTGACATTATCCCTCCTTAATTCTGCTCAAAAAATGTAGAAAAAATTTTATTTTGAAAGCTTTTAAAATCGATCCTCTAACGCCACTCGAAAAACCTGCATAAAACCTTACTTATTTCAGGGGTGTTTTACCCTTTTTTGAGAAGATTTTTTGAAAACTCTATTTTGAGTATCACCCTATTGGAAACAGCCAAAAACTTGTCAAAATCAATCCTGGCTATTATCGAATTGAGCCTTCGGGACGAGAAGATCGACAGCAATACCGTTACGGAAAACTTCAAATTCTCCAACAACCTTACCTCCTTTTTGAACTCCATAATGTTCAAGAAAACGTGAGATAGATTCTTGAGAATCATTAAAAGCCATGAAAGCAGTTTCAGGATACAATTCATCCTTGAAGAAAAGACGCATCTTATTGTGAGACTGCACATTCTTATCTACAACAAGATTAAGATGAACAATGTCACCTGTCTTGTTGTTATTCAGCCCCACATCTCGACCATCACTTATATTCTGCGCCGAAAGAACAATTCTGTTCCTTGATTCGTAATATGCTTCAACTTCTTCACTCATCACTTACTCGATTCTTGTTGAAAGTTTCTCAATTGATTATAAAAATTTCTCATTTTAACCATTATAATCTAAAAACAAATAATTGTCAAAGAATTGTTTTGAAATTCATTCAACAACAACTCTCGAAAGACAATTAAACAATTGCCAAACTTCCCACAACGAAAGATTGGTGATCTCTGTCCAGTCGTTTATAATCACCATAGAACACACTCTGAATTCCAGTAGTAAAAATCTCTGTCGATTTTCCATTCGGATAAACACGAGAAGAATACGGATCTGTCAATACATCAGTCTTCTTGAAAAAGAAAGCATCATACATCATTTTTGATTTATCCCCCATTGCAGAACCCTTATCAGAATCAATCGCATCAGAACGTCTATCCAAAAACGCTTTCTCCAATTTTAACAATCTGTCATCAGGAACAACTCTCTCCATCCTATGTCCGAATTCATGTAACAATAGAGAATTTTTACGCTCATCATCTGCATCGTCATTTTCTTTGTTCAACAAAATTTGAGAACTAATTTCGGAACTAGTTGATTCTTTCCTCAACCAAATAGGATTATCTTCAACAAATTTCTTCGCCCGAGCAATATTGTCCTCTTTCGAAAAATTGCTCAATATAGATGAATTTTCAGAAATGAACTCTCGAAGCATATAAGGGTGCGGTCTCTTCTCCCAATATTCAATTTCATCCTCGCCTGGTTCATCTGTTCTCATTTCAAGACTGTCATAAAAAATAAAGCTTCGCGTTTCAGAATTTTTAGACTTTCCCAACTCTACGCTTTCTTGTTTGTAATCAATTTTCAAATCTTTGAGAACATGCTCTGCTATATACATTTCTGAATCTTTGAAAGCAGCCCACGCGCCATATTTGGGGGCTTTGCTTACTTTGTCAGTAGCAACATAATCATTGACAACTTCATGTTGATAGAATCCATCTACCCCATCATTCGTATCATTCATACTCTCACCATAATTGACACCCATAGGGATTTCATTATTGTGATAATCAAGCCACTGTTTAGGATAGTTTCTCAACACGTTCTTATTCATCAATTCCACAAGATCAGAACTAGAACCTTTCTTGAATTTTGACTCACCGCCCATTTCACGAATTTGAGACAATACACTACGCAATGATTCAGAAAAATATTTAGCCTTCAGAGAACTATCCTTTTTCTGTAATTTATCAATCTTAATAAAAATATGAGAAAACTCTTGACGTTTTGAATCATAAGACTTTTTAAACTCATCAAAAGTCCTTCTCGTTGTTTTCAAATCATTTAAGAATTGCTGATCTGATTCAGAAAGATCACCACCAGCCAAAATGTTATCAATGTTCTCATCAACACTTACATCAATTTCATAAGATTCAACAAAATCAGACTTACCCTCTTTTCCAAACATTTCCTCAATATGTGTATAGTATTTAGAGCCATAAGAGTATTGAGAATACAATTCAGAAACAATAGAAGTGGCTTCCTGTTCTATGTTTCTTATGTCCCTAATTTTTTCCTCAAAATCCTCTTGCTCTTTCTTCAGTAACCTTTCGTTATATAAAACTTTCTTCTTGTCCTCTTTGCTGAGAGAGAAATTTTTATCACTTTTCGCTAACCCAATAATTGCTGAACCAATGAAAGTTGTTTGAGATTCCATACGCGAATAGAATTCTTTGTCAGTTTCATTTTTCAAAGCACCTTTTTTGAAATCTTGTTGAACTTTTTGTATCCCACTTTTAAGTTCTTCAATGTTTTCGAAATGTTGAAGACTGTCAGAATAATTGTCAAATCTTCTGATGTTTGAAGCACTATTGAGAACTTGCGTCATTTTTCTTCGCAAACGTCTTTTATCGCTATTGTCGCAATCACAGCGTTTTCCACCGTCAATCAGTCTATCACACATAAGACACGAACCTATTTTGGTAGACTATCCCGTTATCAATCTCTATGACAACATTAGGTAATTTTTCATTAACCCAGAATTTATCCACATCTACACTATCAGGGGATTCTATAATAATTGCTTGCTCTGGCATAATACTGACAACAGACAAAAACAACTGTTCCATTGTTTCTCTACCAGTTGCATATATGTTATTCCCCCTGTTTCCATATTTGACAGGAACAGGATTTTTTATTGCACTTTTTACAATTTTCGTCAATTCCTTGTTGTTGCTTCTGATAGCATATTCATCAGGTGTTCCAGCAAGAACTATTTCACTGTTGCCAAATCTTACGTGAATGATTGGGTCTTTGACAGTCATTATTCTACTCCATTGTTGAACTTTCTAAGTCAACGAGAATATCATTTTGTCCGTCTTTTTCTGTTCCTCATATAATCACTCACAAGATACTAACAAAACTAACAGAATCTAACCTATGAGAATCTTAATCAATATTCTTGAATTTCCCACTATGATTCTGTTACTCTTGGGCAAAAAAATAGGCACCTAAGTTAAAAATCTTAGACACCTATTTATAGCGAATCAAACAGGTCAGCTCTCGCCCCACTTTGAGAAACAGGAAACGTAGAACATAACTCCAGCAAACATAACGGTAGCAATGCTTGCGATAACCATGAACGTAATCATTTCATTCTCCAAAACTTATTGAACTAACTTGTTAAAACTATCATATCAGAGAATTTCAGAATGATCAATGAATTTGGGGTTCAGATTTGTTCTTTTCGACAGACTCTGCGAACCTTTTGACAATCTTCACAAGAAGGTATATAATCCAACCGACAATCACGAAAGCCATGCCAAGATTAGAGATAGCACCCCAAGCCATTACATAACCCAATTGATCTTCTGAGAAAAGGAACATCTCAGTTATGAACACAAACCACCATGACGAACACGCCACAATAAACCCCATAGTCAAAAACATCCATACACATATTCCAAACATTTTCATAACATATATTCCTTATTCATCAATATTTAAAAATCAAACTTGTGGAACTCTGAGTGCGCTTGACTTTTCCGTCAGCTGGAACAAACGTTCCTGTGTTTTGTCGCTATCCCAATCATGATAATCTCTATACAAATCCTGCACAAGACGGCGATAATCAAAAACAAATTCATCAACATTCACCAAATCAGCATTGTTTTCATATGGGGAGACAGAATTCTCAACAACAGTAGATTCATACAACCCGGTAAGCAGATAAAGCATATCATCACTATTCGATTTAAGCTCACCATCATCAACACTGTTTTTCAACCTTTCAGCAAATTCAGAAATTTTTGACTGGTTATTATCAACAAAAGAATTTCCTGTCAGATAAGCCAAACCAGTAGCCGAATTGATTTTCTCATGAACATCCACATCAGAATCGTCAATAGTTTTCAAAGCCTTTTCAATATCAGAATCGGAAAAACTATTTGCATCAAAATCAATCCCAAAATCTTTTTTCAGCTCAGCAATGTGATAATCTCTAATCTCTTTATCATCTGCTTCTGACATCAAACTCAAACTACCACTATAAACCTTATCATCATTTTCGGAACCAGCAAAGAAAGGTTTGACAATAAAGAACCCCAAAATCAAAACAGCACAAATGAGAACAGCAATAAGAACATTCCAAAACATGAGCTGTCGTTTGAATTTTCTACTCTCTTTCAAAGATGAACGAGTTTCAAACTCCTCTTCAGCAGGATAAGACTTATGCTCTTCGGTCTCATCCCCAAAAATGTCAATATTACCCACAGTTCTTCCCCAAACTATTAACGAAAATAATCAATCATTTCCATTTTAACAAGATTGAATAAAGAAAACCTGAAAATTGCGCAAAGATGAGTGAGCTGACAGAACTTTTTATCTATTTTGTCAGCTCACTTGTTAGCTTTTGTAGATTATAGATTTACTATGCTGTTTTTGGTTAATAGGTTCAGAACCTCCAGTTAATTTCCCAAGCTCTGAGATCCACTTCCCAACCAACCGGCTCCCCATTAACTTCAAAAACATCAATGAAGTCAGGTTCATCACCAAAGGCATATTTGGAGTTATCAACGTAATTGTCAAAAGCGAAGTCCTTAGCCACATCAACAACCTCTTCATCAGTTGCGTCAGCGGGAAGAGACACGACAGAAACGGGAAGCCCTCCGAGATGACGAACACCATCATTCTCAAAATAGTCGACAAGCGCTTCTCTCTTACCTTCAAATGGAACGAAAACTCCAACCTTGCCAGTCATTTCACTTCTCTTTCTGTTAAAACTTCATCAATATTTTCTTAACTGATTCAACAATAACAGAGTCAATCAAATAATGTCAACACAAGACAGGAAAATTTCACCTATTTTTTGAAGAACAAAAACCGACAAGAAGCCCCACAGTCAGGAAAGATGAAAACACAAACGAAATAGTCATATAAAAATATTTTTCAGCATGTTTCATCAATTTTTCTTGAACTCATATTCATATGTGGAAGCAGATCTCCAGCTAGTATGGTCTTTGCCCTCATCAGAATAACCAACAATCTTAAACTTATGAGCATCACCAATAGCCACAAGGGTAAAACTGTCCAAATATGTAGAAATATTCTCAAACTCATAATCACCAACACTGACAATAATTTGCTTTTCACCTAATTCTGTTTCGATAGCATTAATGACAACCTTATCATTCTCTTTAACATCGTCAGGGTTTTCAGAAACATATTCTTCAACAGATTCACCAATATTTTGCACCTGTTCAACAATCTCTTTGTCAATATTCTGCTTATGAACATTCACGATTTTTGAAAACCCCAGAATAAGAAAAACAGCAACAACAGCCATAAGGCTTAAGACAATAATACTCTTACTCATACCGCTACCGATTTGGTTTTCCTGTTTAAGCATTATTCTCCTTTTCATTTCATCAATTATTGACAAACATTTATTCGCTTTAATCATATCGTAAACTGTTCGCTAAATCAAGAAAAAACAAAGCCGAAAGATTGCTGATTTTTTAATCGTTCAGCAATCTTTCGGTGAATGTTTGTATTTATTTTTCAATTCAAACGGTTCTTATTGCTTTGACTTAACTGTCAATCAACATTCTTAACAGGCACAGTTCCACCATTACCTGGGAAACATCCGATAGGTGACTGACCGCTCTTCGCAACAATGTCTAGGCATTTAGAAATCAATGTCTCTTCATTTAAAGACTTTTCGAGAATCTTGTTCGCATCAGATTCAGCCTTAGAAGTCTCCTTCTTGTGTTCAGCAATACGTGTTCGCGCTGTTTCCTGCTGAAGTTCGTCAATACGGCTCTGCGTTGACTTATCAAAGTTAATAATCGGAATAGTTGTCAAGAAGCTCCATAACGAAGAAAGATTTTGTCAATTATTCTTCAATGATTCCAGCTGTTTAATGAACTCGTGAATCATTTCTGTTTTTCGAATATGGCCATCACGTTCTCGTCTGTTTATGACAGTTTCGAATCTTTCATCACGAATTCGAATGATTTTATTCCAAAATTCAATTTGTCTATCAATTACCTCTAACCTGTTATTATTATTTTTAATAGATTTAAGGTTTTGAATGAAATCTTTAATAACCATTCGCTTAGAGAACCCATATTCAAACAGTTCGCTTCTATCAGGAACAGCTTTGATAAAGGTGATTGTCGTATCAAGCTCATCCGTCCAATAATTAATTAAATAATCAATTTCAGAATCTTTCATAATTATCTTCTTTCTCCAATGAAATAGATGAATAATTGCTTACGTGTATATTATCAACATCTGCTACTTTTTGAATCACGTCTGCGTTTCTTTTTCTCTTTTTATCATTAGATGTTAAAAATTCTAAAACAGCAAAAACAATTTCAATAATCATATCCATTATCTTAGACTTCCATAATCATTTGCGCACCGTTTGGATCACCAGTTTCTTCAGTGTATTTAGCAAATTCTTTTTCAAAAGTAGTATTGTCATCTTTGTAAAAATTTTTCAAGTGATCAATATTTTTTTGAACATTTTTTCGAATAGATTCAACATAATTTTCCCAACGAATATTGTCAATATAAGGATAAGCGCTATCATCAGGAACAATCTTAACAATCTCAGCGTTCATTCCTTCAACTTTTACAGAAATTTTAAAATCAACACCATCTAAAAGATTATATCCAACTCGATATCCATCAAACAAAAGATAATGAATTCCAATACCATCTTTAATTTCTTGTTCTTTAACTTTATCTAAACCTTTTTGAATGACTTCACCAAAATATGTACCACCATTGTAGAAACTCACTACAAACCCATATGTTCCATCATCATTACGGTAAACATTAGCCATGCTTTCAGGATCAAGTTCTTGTTTCTCAACAGCATAAAGAATTTTTGAATTTTCATCAAAATGAAACTCTTTCCAATGATTATCTTCCAAAGCCTCAAGCCAATTTTCATAATATCCAAGCTCATTTATTCCAAGCTTATTCATAATCCATTCATCAAGAGTTTTCCCGTCCATATCAACAGGAATAAGCTTTCCAATATATGATTCAACTTCACTCATATTATCTCCTTAATTATCATTGTTTTTAATATTTAATAATGTTTGATACTTGATAATGAAAAGACATCAAACAGTTGTCAAAGACTTTCTCACACCTTTAGCAGAAATTTTGAAAGGACCAAGAACTTTACCATCAGCAACTTTTCCATTTTTTGCCGCATCAACAAAATCAGCTGTAGTCATATTGTAACTCACAAAATATTCCTCATCCAAAAGTTCAACTGTCTTACCAGTACCATAAACAATAGCAAGATCCCTATTAAGAACATCCTTTTTATCAACCTCAATTGAAATCATTCTAGATTCATCATAGTATCGTTGAGGAGTCTCTAGCATAGTAGAATAGCGAATCTCATCCCATGAATAAATTTTATCTTTTTCTGTTTTCCAAATAACTGACCTTTCAGGATCATTACGATCAACTTCCTTTGTGAAAAAGACTAGCATTTTTAATCCTTTCATTTTTCTTTTATATTTTACTCAAACATTCCAAACATTTCATCAAAACATTCACTACAAGTTGAAGAAATAATCAACTCACGATCACCAACTGAAAGATATGGAAAATCTTCTTGAACGAAAGTTTCATTACGATAACTATTCAAATCAGATTCTTCAACCTTCAATGGAAAAGACTTCTGACATCCATTACATTTCTTAAACAAAACAACAGTTTTCATAACTTCAACCTTTTTCAAAATTAAATAAATAATAATATTTTTATTTTTAATAATCATATCATATATATAACATTTTTTCAATTGAATTTTTCAACTATTAAACAATACAGAATCAATTTTAAAAATAAAAAAAATTCTTTTAAGGTGTCCACTTATCTCAAAATAGGGTTTTTCAAAAAGTTTAACAAAAAGATGGAAAAGCACCCTGAAAAAGCAGCATATAATCTAACTTTTTCAGGGTGCGTTCTCAAATAGATTTTGATTATTTCAAAAAGTGTTTAAAAATTTTAATTTTTCAAGTATTTTTTAATGTTTTCAGCCTCACAGTATTTTGTCTAATTTTTATCAATAAATAAACTATCCAACCACAACAAACAGAAGCAAGACAAAGATTAGAAATAGTCCCCCAAAGCATTATGTAATAAGTTAGTTGTTCCATCGGACCTAAAATAACTATACTTAGAAAAACAAACCACCAAGACCCACAAGCGACAATAGAAAACATAGTAAAAAACAATCCAACAACAATGCCACAAGATTTTAAAAACCCATATTCTTTTAACATTTAAAGGACACCTTAATTATTTCTTTTCACAAGAGTCTCAACAACCCAAGAAAGACCAAAAAGAAACCAACCAAAAATAACACTTCCAAGGAAAATATGTGAAATTAATCCCCAACCTATAAAATAATCTAATTGAGACTCAGAAAAAAGAATATTTTCATTTAAATAACAATACCACCAAGCCCCAACTGATAGCATAGAAATAACAAGTAAAGCAACACCAATAATAATCGAAATTCTTTTATTCATTTTAACTTACCTTTTTTCTTGAGGAATATTAATTTTTTCATAGTTCATAAAACTTATCTAAACGTTATTTGTTCTTGTTATTATCTCATTTTTCGCATAAGAATTTTCATTCTTGAAGAGAATTAATTTCATCATCAAGAACTTCGCCCAAATCAGTTCCACCATTATAAAAACTCGCAATAAAATTATATGAGCCATCCGAATTTTTTGTCAATTGAGCGAAATCATCAGAATTAAATTTTTTAGCATCAATTTCGTAAAGAATTTCAGAATTTTCATTGAAATAAAATTTATCGTAATTATCATCTGTATCAAAAAATTCATCAACCCAATTTTCAGAATATTCACTTAACTCTGTTTTTCCAAGCTTGTCCATGATCCATTCATCAACAGTCTTTCCCTCCAAATCAACGGGAATGATTCTTCCTACATGTGTTTCTGTCTCGCTCATACTATTCTCCTTACTCAATAATTTTTCATTAACAATTTATTCAATTTTGTGAATTTTTATAACATTTCTCAATAATTCATTACAACAGTTTTCGATTCTGAATCTTCTGTTGAACACCCTAAACTCTTGTCCGATTCGGGAAAAGCATCTCCCATTTCAACAATAAAATCTAATAATGACATTGTTTCAGTATAATTCTTGAAAGCTTGTCTAAAACTCTCGTTTTCTTCAAGTGTTTTATTAAACAACAAATAATCCCTAAAATAAATGTTGTCTGCGACTACTGTTGTTCCCGTCAATTCTCTCAAAGTTTGTTCAATTGTTTCATAATCATCAACAAAACAATTGAACCATTCATCCTTACGGAGAAAAGCTTCCATAATCATAAAATCACATGATTCATTAATAACATTAACAATATGCTTACTTGGGTGATTATGCTTCAAAATATTAAGCTCTTTAACTTCACTTGCTGTCATCATATCTTTAAAAATTTCGCTAAGAAAAAACCCGCTAAACATATTGATAGCATCAGCATTGTCGTTTTTTTCAAACCCTTGAAGAATCCTTTCTTTCTGCAAAACTATAAACTTCTTGTAATTGTTAATATTGTCAGCCCAATGAGAATTTTTCCTAAAATTATAATCAGATTGTTTATCAATAATTGTTTCCATCAGAACTTTAACAGAATCAACCAGCTCAACCAACTGTCTTGGAGTTAAATCCTTTTCAATCTCTGACATGAATTCATCATTAGCAAAAAATGGATACAGATTAACAAAAGGTTCAATAAGATCATTGTCTTTATCAGCTCCAATAACACATAAGTCATTTTTGCTTTTAGGCTCAGAAAAATTTATGCCTCCAATTTTCACATCATCATTCATCAGATTCACAATGATAGAAGATTTTTCAAGATAAGACAGTGTTCTCTCACTAATTTCAATTTGCTGATAAGAGCCGTTCTTGTTAGTAACAACCTCTATCATTCTTTTATAATCTTTTCTCTCTCCCGAATAAAAAGGGAAGATAGGCAGCAAATAAGAAATACAAGATTCAAATGATAAACTTTCTTTAAATCCTTCATATTTCGCTAAATTATCCAAAGATTCACGATTATTGAAATGTTTGAGAATAAGTTTATCTTTATCATGAAGATTAAATGGTGACAAACGATGACTTGAAACATAGTCCTCAGAATTAAAGTTCACTGATGCACTGACGATTCCACACCACTTATCTTTAAGAGACCTGTTTGAATTGAGAATAGCATCAATCACTGAAATTCTGACTGGTGAAAAGCTCAAAGAACACGAATCATCTTCAACCTCTCCAACGAAATCAATATAATCTTCTAAACATTGCAGAATCTTTTTGACATACCCCTTCTTCCACAAATCTCCTTTAACAACGCGATCCTCAAAAGGGCATTTGATTGAGACTAAAGCCAATTCAGACTGACGCAATCCCAAGCTCCAATAATCAGCATCCGACAAGCCAAAAGGATTCAGACTTTTTATTCCGCTATAAAAAATTGGAGTTTTCTCTTGTTCAATTTCTTTAACTGGAGAATTTTTCATAGAAATAGTGATTTTGTTGAACTGTTTATCAATATGACTGTTTCGTTTTGCGACCAATCTTTTGCTTTCAATAACATTAGATTTCCGATCATCTTCAAAACTGTTCTTTCTGCTCAACTTTTTCACCACTTCCTTTCTTTCTTTCTTTCTTTCTTTTCGAATTCTTCATCAATTAAACAATAACGCAGAAAAACAGCACTATTATTCATTAATAATAGCATGGTTGAATAATTTATTCAATCCTTTAAAAATTGTTTCACTGAATTTCATCTACAATTTTCAGAAAATACTCATCTCTTTCACCAGGTCTGTCACTTTTTTCGATGATAATAGACAATTTAGCGTTATCACTTACTTCATCAACAATTTCTTTAAGATCTTTCATCGAGGCACTATGGTCGATTTTTAAAGTATAGTTCACAGTTTTCTTTAACATTTCTCTCCTTTTGATTAACTTTTATAGTTTCAATTTTCAAGTTCGTGAATTTGATCTTGAAGCCCAAAATTCTCTTCCTCAAGAAGGAAGACTTTTTCTTTCAATTCTGAAATCTCACGACGCAGGTCTTCAATAGCACTTGCTGCTGCAATCCAAGCCTTTGAGCCTTCAAAAGAACCATTTTCGGCACCAAGCCAAGGCTCTCCATTGCGCATAATCTCGACTTTTCCATCATCAAAAACATAAGTATATTTTTCATCAATTACAACTTTTTCAGCCATTTTAAAACCTTTCTTAATATTCAACAAATTTCATAACTTATATAAATTCTTATCGAAGAAACGGGGAACCTTTCATTTCCGCAACGGCTGTAATAGAACCAGGGACAACCTCAGTGAAACCAGAATCGTGAATCACAATAATAGAATCATCATTTTCATCAATACTATCCCAACGAACATGAATCCTCTTATGCGCTTCCCACATTTGAAAACTTAGCGAATCATTGACAAACATGTGCTCACGAAGCTTCTGCAAGGCATGAGCAGCTGCAACCGATGCTTTGCCAGCACTCATATTCAAATCTTTATTCAATGTGACAACAGGAACGCCAAATTTTGTCACACTTGACAGCTCTTCATCAACAGTTGTGAAATGAGAAACCTGAGCAGTTTTCAAAGCCTCAATTTTTTCACTCTTACGCAAAGGTTCAAAAACAACAACCTCAACATTTCCTGTTCCTGAACGATGAAAATATTTGTCAATTGTTTCTGGTGCTTTTTCAGCAATTTTGTCAAACTGATTAGGCTTCATTCGTTTCAAAATCTTGCGGAAGTTTGTTTCATTCCATTCTTTCCAATTATCAGGAGCATCTACATAAGAAACAGGTGTGAAAGAAGCAACAGCAATAGCCACAGTCTCTGCCAGTTGCGTCACTGTAAAATCTTTCGTGTCTTTGACAACAATAGTCATCGCCAAAGGATTATCGTTTTGTTCAAGTGTTTGATTCATTAAGTCTCCCGATTTTTCAATAGTCTTCAATAATCATCATATCATGTTTTAATCGAAAATACAAGCGAAAATTTTTCTTAAATTTACTGTAAAATCTTGACAATCCAAGAGTACTGTTATATAATAAATGTAGAAAGTTAATCAAACTAAGAAAAGGTTGAACAATGAATTTTCGCAAGCTTTCCGCAAATGATGTAATTGATGTTCGTTTCAACGGCAGTCGACAGCTTGGAAATGAGCCATATGAGCTTGAAAAGCTGACAGTCCTTAATGTCACCGAAAACGAAATTGAACTTGCAGAAGTCGATGGAACCGAATTCGGACTCTATTTCTTTGAAAATCGTTGGCGTTATGGAAGCAGTGCAGAAGTTGCTAAGCTTCTCAAAGTTCATCACGAATACAACTGAAACTGAACTAATCATTCAGAAATTTTAATCAAAGAACCTTAGAGCATTCCACAATTTAACGAATGCTCTAAGGTTCTTTTAGTTCACAAATAATTTTAATGACAGATGTTAATTTTTAGTAGAGAAATCCATAACAAATCTATAATCATGATAGTTGTCATAACCTCCCTCATCAACAAATCTTTTAGTTTTCACAGTTATTGGCAATCTTTTATCAGTTGCCATTCTCTTCCAAGCTTTTTGTGCCTCTTCTGTTTGCGTTCCAGAAGCAGACAACCCCAAGCCTTTTTCGGAAAGTTTTCGAGATGCGTAAACATACATTGAAGTTCCTAATCCTTGCCCCCTTAAGCTATCATCTAATCGAGAATAATCAATGAACGGGGTATTGTAAGATTTTTTCTTATCATCCTGCAATTTTTTAAACTTCTCATTAATTTTTGAAATTTCTTTATCAAGTTTTTCTTCATCATCTGGAGCATATTTTTCGGTAAGGTTATAGTGAATTTTGTCTCGTGGATCTAAATCATCTCTTTCTTTAAAGCTTTCGGGAGTTTCATACATAGTTCTATAAGCATTAGCCCAAACTTTCTTTTTTGCTTCTATTCTTTTATCATCATCATTTAAAAAATCATTCGGAGTGATAATCTCATCATTTTCTTCGTTTAATTCATCATAATTTATTTCAAAAATCCCTGTTCCTAAATGTCTTGAAGTATAATCCCTTAATGCAGAATATTCATCATTTCCAAACGATCTTTCAGAGGACTCATCATTAACATAAGTAGCTTTTAAGTATCCTTTAATTTCCCCTGTTTCCAAATCTCTGTATTCAATAGAATTTAAATTAAAACCACGCTTAAACACTACATATCTGTCAGATGATTTATCAGGAATCTCATTCCATACAACAGCAAGTTTTCCAGCATTTGTATCAATTACATCAATAATTTCAGATTGATTATTCTCATCTGTTTCATTATCTTTGTTCAACTGATTCAACCATTGTGGAATTTCACCAGAGTATTTTAATGTTGAGGAAAGAGCCTGATCTGTTAAAGGGTTATTTTGGTGCTTTTTATTCACTGATAAAAATAGCATTTTTTCTTGTTTTTCTTCATAACCTTTTTGAGCATCTTCTTTATTGTCATAATGCTCATCCCAAGAAGAACCTAAACGGCACTTGATTTTAGCAGTACAAGGTTTAGCCTCACCCTTATCGTTAATGTGATATTGCGACATATGCCATCCACCTTTAATAAATTCAAAAATATTTGATAATAAATTTTCTAATTAAAAAAATATTCATCTACAAATAAAGGTAAACAAAAAAACCGACTGAGTTTTTATCACTCAGTCGGTTTTAAAATTTTATCTATCAAGCGTTTTCTTTCAGCTCCAAGAACTCCTTGACAGAGACCTCGATCTCTACAAAATCCTTACCACGAGTCCTGCGAGGCTGATGACCACAGATGTTGCAAGTCATCCTGGTGCTACGAGGGTACTTATCCTCAGTAATCGTTCCGTCAAACCTGCACATGTAATTCCACGCAGTGTAGACCACATACTCATGCTCATGATCCGACTTAGCAGGAGTGTTCTTCGTTGCCCACTTCTTGTGCTTCGTCTGCTCATCGTAGTTCATTTAACTAATCTCCTTTAAGAAAATGTTTTTCAACTAACTCAAATATCCCACACAATTCCTCAACTGTCAAGCCAATTCCAGAAAATAAACAAAAAAATATTAGTAAATTTTTTTACCAGCCCAAACCCTTTTAGCCTTTTTTATTTGAGAAGAGGAACAAAATTTTTTATAACCTGGAATATATCTTTTACCCATTTTAGCAAATGACATACAATCAGCTAAATACTCAACACCCATATTAGAATTCTTGTTCAATTTAAACAATTTGTTAGACTCTTTACGAAGTTTGCTAATGTCCTCTTTATATGACACACCACTTTTCAAATGAGCGCACTCATGAACACTGACGCGCTGACGATACTTTCCTTTCAAGCCATTGACAACTTTCATTTTATATGTTCCAAACCAAGCACGACCAGCGATGTTCTTCCCAATATATCCCGTTTCTATAACAACATTAGGGCACATATCAGCCTTTTTTATGTCATTATAGATAGTTTTCTTATATCCTTTATAAAAACGCGGATTAACGTAATTTATGGAAAACTTTTTACTTGTATAAGATGTTGCTGTTTTTGTTTTAGGAAGATAAATTCGATAAGCTATTTTCTGACTCTTGCTCTTTTTACTTAAAGCAGGAATTGTAATATCTGTATGCAAAAGAGAATTATTCTTCATTTTAGGAGTTTTCTTAGATACAACAGTTGTCCAAGTTTTCTTTTTAGAATTATATTTTTGAACTTTCATTGTTCTGTCAAAAGAATAAAGCATATTTTGGAATCTTACTTTTGTCTTAATTCCTACTGGTCTTTTATTTTCTCCTGACACATAAAGACTTTTATTTTCATATCCCTTATAAGGTTTTGTTTTGTCCAAATTTCCAAAATTTCCATTTGAGATAACTTTCACATCACCAGAACTACCATCAACAATAATGTCTGAATCATCCTTAAAAGTATTTAGAGAATCAATTTGAGTAATGCTTTTAACAGTATTATTCTTATTTAATTGATTTACTGTGTCAGAATTAGCAGGAGCTACACCTGATAATAAAAAACTTGTTCCTACAATAGCAGCAACAGTAAAATTTAAAATCTTCATATTAATTTATACCTTTATCAATAAGAGAAACAGTATCTCTTGAGCTTAAAATCTTTAATCAAATATCGTGAGTAGCCGATATAATATAGGATTTTTATAATTTAAATTTAATAAACTTTCATATTTATATCTATTTAAAATACTTTCATTTTATTTTTATAGAAACGATTAATCTCTCTCAAAAAACTTACACGGTATGTTCTAGCTTATGGAGAAGGGTTTATGCACTATTTAAACCCTCTTTAAAAACAACTTAAACACAACCAAAACAAGCCATTATCAGACATAAAACAGAAAGAAATTACTATCTAAAAACAATAAAACAAAAGACTGGAAATTAAATAAATAAACTCAGGAAAAGAAGAATAAGCGAATTTTCAACATCAATCACGAATGATAACAGTAGCCTTCACTGTTGCCTCTGTTTCTTCACTTGGGTCGACCAAAGTCGAATGATGTGAATTTTCAAACAATGGCTGATCGCTTGCCGTATCACCGAACGCTAACACTCTTTCAAAACGTTTCAATCCCAGTTTTTCGATGAAACCTTTCTTAGCTTCACCACCGAACATGCCATCAATTTTACCGTTCAAACGCCCCATCTCATCTGTCTTGTAATCGCTGCCTTTTCCAAAAAACCCGTTTCGTTCAGCAAACTTTTTAACCAAAAAATCAGGAGAACCGCTAATCAACTGCACTTCCCAGCCTTTGCGTTTAAACTCTTTCAATTGATTCATTGTCGAATAAAACTGATTGTCTTTACCCTCATATTCATCAAGAAATTCATCAAGCTTCAAATCTTCCTCTTTCATGCCTAAAATTCCATCTCTATATTTCACAGCAAGTTCAACAATAAGTTTTTCATTTTTCGGATTCTTTCGCCATTTTTGAGGTAAATCACCTAAGTCAATCTTTCCAGCATCATGAAGATAAATAGCATGGTCAAGAACTAATGATCCTCTTGTCAAAGTTCCATCAACATCAGACAACACCGCTTGTTTGGCATTAGGGTCATGAGGAACTTCAATAGGAGCAACTGCAAAATCTCTATCCGCATATTCTTCCTTAACTCGGGGGCGCAAGTTTTTGGGAACATTATTAACTTTTTTATTGTTTCCTGCCAAATGTCTTTCATGATGAGACTCTAAAAACTTTTCGCGTTTCTGAACTACCTCTTCTTCTGTTGCACCATGAGCTATCATTCCGCTCAACCGACATTGCTTTTTAGCAGTGCAAGGAGCAGGCGAACCATTCGCACTGATATGCCACTTCGATACTTGTTCAGTCATAAACTAACCTCTTCTGTTTTGTTAATATTCAATGCTTTTCTATAATAAAAATTACCGAACAGTCGCAAAATGCATCAAATGCTATCAAAACACGCTAAAAGCTCACTTTGAATTCATGTTCTCGCATTAATGTTTGATTAATAGAATGTCAAAAGTTTAAACAATCATTCACACATTGAATTATGTCCAAATTTTGCAAATAAAAAACTTACACGGTATGTTCTAGCTTATGAAGGAGGGTTTACACACTATTTCAACACCCCAAAATACACGAAAATCAAGCACTTTTAAGAAACCATTATAAGGGAAAATATACACAAAAATAAACCAATGGAATGAAAAATTGCTGTTTGCCTGAAAGTTAATTCTGAGGCATAACAGCAATCAAATAATACTAATCAATCAACAAAATTAAAATAGATCATTCAGCAAAAACAGGTTCAACAATACTGTCAGAAACTTCTTCAACCGAATTATTAGCTGCTCCGATGAAGAAAGCGAAACCGACACAGGACAGGACAATAGCAAAGACACCGAAAATCATTTCAAAATAACCTTTCAAAAAGCAAGACAGTCAGAGTTGAGATTATTTCACGAATCGTTTTCAAAAATTTTGATGAACAGCCATGACAAAGTGACAATTGACGCGGAAACAGCAAGCAAAAACAACATCTGATACTCTTTTCAACATGTGGCAAACTTCTTTAACAGCTTGCCTCTCGAAAATAACAATACAACACTGAAAACAGAAAGTCAAATCAGAAAAAATGAAAGAATTCAAAAATAAAGAACGGGGGATTCAACTTTAAACAATTTTTATTGAAAATATTGCACTTTGAATATACATTTGCAAACATTTTGGAAAATGCCTTAATGTTTGTTGTCGATGAAATTTCTGAATCATTGAAAAACAATTGAATAACGCTCAGAAACGCAGAATGGCCCTCAGAGCGGGTTTTGTGCAAATATTCGATAAACCTTAACCATTAAACACAAAACCTGCTCAAAAAGGATTTTAAAGAGTTTTCATCAAGACAGCATCTTCATTGATTTATTGAAGAGCACCAATCCTTCTTCATTGATATTTTCAAGCATTTTCATCTCATACGCATTTTGTAACTCTCTAATAATATTTTTGCCTTTTTCTTGTGCATTGATAACGGCTGTTTTTGCGGTGCTGATGACTTCTTCATCTGTTCCACCATTGTTTTCGTATTTTTCCAGATCGGAGATAATTTCCTTGATGTCCTCTCTGAGAGAAATAAGACGAGAATATTCATCTGGATATAAACCAAAATCAACGTCCGTAACAAAACTCGCATTGGCTGGATAAGAAAGAAAACGATCATAATTGCAAAGATAAAGTAAATCTAGTTTATCTTCTTTTGAAATTTCATGCATTATGACAACAGGAATTTCAAAAAAGTCCAAATAGGAAAGTTTTGGTTTGATAAGACGGGAATCTTTTTCTATTGTTCTTTCTTTAATCAAAAAGGGGTCAGTAACTTTTATGTAATAGACATCATCATCGTCAAGTTCTCTGCCTTTTTCAAACGGTGAATAATAAGAATCGCTCATTGGGTTATAGACAAGTTCTGTGTTGTATTTTTCTACAAACTCTCTAATCTCTGAAGAAGACGCATCTTTAATGTCTTTTGGCAAAAGTTCTGTAAGGTTTTTCAAATAATCACTTGATGAATGTCTAATGAAATTAACGAAATGACCGAAGATAGTGTTGTTCGCGCTGTATGTCTCAGATTTATCCTCAATTGCGAGAAAATTTTGATTCTGGGATGAAGATTTTTGTAATTCTTTGGAAGAGGATTTGTCTTTCGCTTTTAACCCAATTTTCTTTGAAACTCCACTTGATGAGAACATAGTAATTCCGCAAGAGATCAAAGTTGCTATTCCTGCTCCGATGACAAAACTGATAATGTCCATACTCACATCTCCCATTTCAATAATTCAACAAAATTCCTCAATGTAACATTAACACAAGTTTATATAAAAGTCAAGAATTCAGCACCTTTGAGCAACAATAAAACAGAGCATATAACAAGCAAAAACGATGTAAAGCGGTTTTACAATCTTTGAAAAAAGACATTTGATTTCTTAATGCCTAATGAATCATTTCCAAAGATTTATTGAACAGCGACAAGCCTTTTTCGTTAATATTATCAAATTGTTTCATTTTGTAAATTTCTTTTATTTCATCAACAATTAATGCACCTTGCTCAAATCCTTCACAAATAGCATTTTCGGCGGTTTTGATGACTTCTTCATCTGTTCCGCCCCCTTCTTTATATTCTTTGAGTTCTAATTTGATTTCTTCAATTTTTGATTTTATTGAACAAAGTTGTGAATATTCAAACTTGTGTTGCGAGAAATCAATGTCAGTGATAAAACTTGCTGAATTAGTGAAATTCCAAGATCCTCCAGTCTTGTCAAAAGAATTTAGCGGATATTGTCTCATTTCAGATCTGCTGCTTTCAATAATAATCACAGGAATTCCGAAGAAATCTTCACAAGACAAACGCGGCATGAAAACCACATCACCTACCTTTGTATCGTCTCCTATCATCTTGTCAGATTTTCCTTGAATGAATATATAATAGTTTCTGTTATCCCCTCCACCCCGTTTTGCATTAAATTTAGCAACAAAATTTTCGATATCATCAACAATTGAAGAATTAATGTCTTTGTTTAACTCGGCAGAAATAACTTTCTGTGAATAATATGAAGATTCGAGACAGCCAACCAAATCCTTGAAAGATTCATTGTCAATCTTAAATTTTTTATTGTTTTTGTTAATATAGAATTTTGTGTTATTGAGCTTTAGAGAAGATATTTTGTTTTTCTTTCCGAAAAAGACATTCTTCAAAGCTTTACGATTGAAGTATACAGCTGTTGAGCCACTAAAAACCCCGCCAGTCGCAAGAGAGCCAATAGTAAAACTTAAAATGTCCATCATATTCTCTTTCTCAATAGTTTTTGCAAATGATTCAATAGCTTACTCAATTCAAACAATAGCAGATAACTTTTCATTTGTCAATAAAACTCAACATTATTGACAAAATTTCAGTAATATTATAGAATAGAATTGGAGACAACTATTGAAATGACTAAACGAAAATGTTAGTCAAAACGAAAAGGTGAATGAAATATGAGCAAAAAGTATTCTTCAAATTCAAATGATTCAGATCTTAGCTGGAAAAATCTTTCTGAAACTGCCGCTAAGGGAGACAGCAAAGTTTGCACAAATGAAAATATTGATCTTCAAAGACAGCTTATTCAGCTCGGATTTGTGCAAGGTGCTGAATGGCAACGAGAGCAGTTAAACACTGACGAAATCATCGAAGACGCTGCGAAAGCTATGCTTAAAGACGATGTTGAGCATGATTACGCAAGTCATCAGTGGGGTGAATTTCCTGAAACAGATGAATGGTATAAACGAAATGCGCGAGCTGCTATCGCAACTATTCTTAAACTTAAATAATAACAAACAGATAACAAAAAAACAGAATGAGATTGATTAGACATTTGAGCTATCAATCTCATTCTGTTTTGCTATATATGCTTTCAACTAAGAAGGTGAAAATCATTTAGTAGATTCATCTTCTTCGATGATAACACCCTCAACGTAATCCCCGCCATCTGAATCATCAACGACTTCAGAATCAACAGTAGTGTCATCAATATAAGCTTCTTGAATTTTCTTGTCTAAATCCTTAAAAAATTTTGGACGAGAGTTTGCTTCGCTGATTCTTTTGATCTGTTCAGGGTCGTTAGTTCCGAACTCTTTTTTCTCCTGTTCATCAAGATATGATTCAAGTTTTCCTTTTGCAGATGAGAACAGTCCTTTGAATCCTCCGAAACTACTGCCGAATTCTTTTTTCAAGTTTTTCTCGCTCTGTTTTTGGGCTATTTCTGCGCTACCATAATGCGGTGGCTCTACTCCATCAACAGCATAATCACATAAGCGTGTTGTTGCTGTGCAAACGCCTACTTTTCCAGTTTCGGGATTAATATGATATTTTGCCATTATCTCATTTTGTCCTTTGTCTAAAATTCACCAATATTATATTCTAACTATTGTTGCAAACTTTTCTAACTCATTCGACAAAACAAAGGGCACGATTCGTCAAACTGCAATAATTTGACGAATCGTGCCCGAATGTTGAGAAAGAATATCAGTCTTCGCTATCATCTGGAAAAGAATGCGGTTCGCCTTCATGCCATGTCAAAGGAATGTTTTGACTTGTTGCAACATGAATTGTTTGTCCTCGAAGATTTGATGAATGCTTGTCTCGATCTAAACCACATTCGATAATCTTTCCGTAATCATATTTTGCTGTGCATTTCATTATACTCTCCTCTTTTTAGCTTATCTTCTTTTTGAATTATTTCAGTAAGCAAATCAGTGTAAAAATATTCATTAACAAACATAATCGACGGAAATACAAACTCATACAATTTGATTCCGTTTTCTCTTGTCAAATCTTTTTTCAAAGATCGAACAGATGCGAAAAAGTTATCATAAACCAAGCTATTCATTTTAATTTTCAGAATTCGATTGAAATATTCCATTTTGTTGCTTATTTCATCAATCGCCTGTTGAGTGGTTGCAGAATATCCCTCAGTGATTTCATTCAGCTCTTTATGCCATTTGACAGCATCAGCATGTTCTTCAAATGTTTTTCGCCATTCCTTCTTATCATCCTCTAAATCTTCCCATGATTGCAAAGAAAGATCTTCAACTGATGTGTTGTTTTTGAACAGAATCTCGTCAAACCTGCTCTTTTCGGTAACGTTTTCAACAACGTGATAATCGCGACCTTCAATTGCAAGCATTTTTGTAGGGGTGGGATAATAACGAGATGTTTCAGGCGCAACAGAACAAGCATACTTAGTTCCGCGATAATTTATATTTGCGGACAAATTAGATTCATCAGAAAACGAAACAATCGCCTCATCTAAAATTGCATCATCGTCAAAAATGCTTGCAGTCATAGAATTTTTCACCTGTCATTCTGTCACTCAAAATTAACAACGCCATCCATTTTGTGCTCATGAAAAAGCAGCTCGCTGTTCGCTTTCACATAATAATTTTCATGATTCTCAGCGGATTCGGCAACTTTTGCATTGAATCTCTCCATTGCGTTTTCATAAAGCTCTTCAAGCTTTTCATCAAGATTGGGAAAATCGTTTGGTTTCTCTTCCATCTTAACAAACACCTACTCTTCTTTTGAGATAACATGATAACTTTATCATTGTTTTAATGAATCTTTATGAATATCTTATGCAAATATTTTTGACGTTATTCAAAATTTCATCAAGAGGTTATTTCATTCCTTTGACAAATTTTTTCTTCACTCTCAATTTCGGATTCGACTGATCCTGTCTCTTTCTCAAAGTTGAACAAAAACTACGCGCTTTGCAACGCCAAACCTTTTTATTCCCTTTGTTTTTGAGGTATAGAAACTTCACCATGCGCGTTCTGCGGCATCGTGTGCAAGTCTCAGTTTCATTAGTCAAGTTGTTCATAATTCAATAATAACATTTAAAACGAAAAAAAGGCAAGATTCACAAATAAAAAATTGTGAATCTTGCCTAAACAAATGAAACCTAATTTAATAATTTTCAAACGGTTCTATCAAAAGTTCTTAAGCATTTCTTTTATTACATCTCTTTTAAGTCTGTTTGTATAGTCAAATTCTTTTTGCTTCTGATTGTATGTTTTCTCTGACTCGGCAACCTTCGCATTGAAACGATCAAGAGCTACCTTATGAAATTCGTCAAGTTTTTCATTGAGCGTGAGAGAATCGAAACGCATCTTTTCTTTGAGCGCAAAATTACGAGTGCTGACAAAATAAGTGTTCTGCTTCTCATCCCAGAAATCACAAGTCTGCACAGCAGAATCATAATCCGAACTGTAATGAACATCAGTCAGAGACCCTTTTGAGTTTTGAATCAGCACAATGAACTTCTCTTTTGTCGAAGTTTTTGAATCATTGACGAACTCGGGAAACTCTGCTTGAATCTTTGCAAACAGTTCTTTTTCGGTGTAAGGCCAACTCATTATTCAATCCTTTGTTAAACATTGGTTGCTGTCTATTTACAATAATAGCCTATCATGTGAAAAACAAGAAATCAAGAGAAAATAATTTGTTAGATTTTTGTATGGACATTTTTTTCAAAATTATTTAATCATCATTACTGCAATTGGACTGACTTTTCTGTTGTCTGGTAATCGCTTGACCTCAACATCGAACCGTTTTGGGCCTCGAACTGTTTGTGAAATATTCGGCAAAACTTTTGGTTCAGGTTGAAACCATCGCAAAGGAACATGAAGTTTCATTCCAGCCTGTTTTGGGGTTCGCGGACCTTTCTCAATATTGCATTCTTTGCAAGCGCCCACCAAATTGAACCACTTGTCTAAACCACCTTGTTTGATTGGAATAACATGGTCAGCAGTTGTAGAAAACTCTTTCCTGCAATAAGAACACAAATAATCCATGCGGACTATTGCTCTCCGCATTCCCAATCTTCTTTTATTCTTTCTCTTCACCAAATTTCCTTTCAACCAAAAGAAGACTCAGCTAACAAGCTCTGACTTCAAAAAAACAATTCAATCTTCTTCATTCTACTACATTATTCAAAATAAACAAAATTAGAAGATTTCCCGCTCCATTAGCAAAAGTTTGTTGTTGGTGAATTTCATTATTTCCAGATTGAAAGAATACCTCCATCGGTAATACCTAAATCCATCAATAATACTCAAATCTTTGACTGTTGAAGAATTGTAGTCAAAGTATTCTGACAAGATTTTAGTTTCAACATCACTGAATGTTTCATGCAGAACAGAATCTTTCTTATTCTGTAAAGATGTAATTTCGGTCTCATTGATTCTTTCATAGCCGTCAGAAATTTGAATCAGTTCATCCTGCCATTCTTTCAAATCATCAATCTTTTTGATAGTTTTCGCCCAGTCTGTTGCATCAAATTCAAAGTCAGCCCAACAATCTTCTAAAACTGTTGTCAAATCCATATGGAAAGATTGAAGCCCCTCTTGGATAGTCAACATTTGGAGAACAGGATAAATCGTTCCGTTGATCAATATTCGACTGACGGGGACACCCATATGGGTTTCATGCGAAAAAATAAACTCTCTATCTGATTCTTTATCGAAAAATTTGAATTCTTTATGTATCAGTTCAAGTCTTCTTTCACTAACATAAAATTCATCAATGAATCCTTTGTCAGAAAGCATAGTTAAGCCTTTCAACAAAGTTTGACAAGCTATTATAATCAATCACTACCATTTATTATCCGTTCTGTCCAGCGAGCAATAAGCTCATTGGATATTATAACGTTTTTAATAGGGAATTTGATTTTTTGTGATTCAAAAATACAATCAATAATTTTTCCAGAAACTATCTAAAAATTCACAAACATAATCATTGGCAAAGTCAACTCCTTGCCAGGTGAACATATCTGCATCATTGACAATACTCAGGTTCTTTACTGTGGAACCAGCATAAAATAAATAACTCTCTCTTATGTTTAGGTCTATATTCTCAATAATTTCAATGCGTAAATCAAGAGCTTTTGAAAGAATTTCCTCAATTTCCTCTCGGTTAGTGTTTTCATAACCATCGGAAATTTTAGACAGTTCATTCTGCCATTCCGCCAGATTTAAATATTTGTTTTTGAGTTTATTCCATTTTTGAATGTCGCTACTTTTTGTGTGCCAAATTTTCTCAATACATTTTTCAAAATTTAAACCATGCAATTCGAACGCTTTTCTTTCATCAATAGATTCGAGAACAGTTATGGCTATTCCATCAATTTTTATGCAAGCTTTTTTAAAGACTGAACTTTTTCTATCGTGATATGAAGAATACGGTTCAAACAATCGTCTCTCACCATTATCCAAATCTACTGAAATAGACATAACTCCAACCGTTATGTCTACTTCAGAGCTGTCAAAAGAATCAATAAGAAAACAATCCTCAGCAGACGCGATGGAGTCTTTATGGTAAGCAAAAATATTCTTCAACTCTTCACTCTGCATTGTCTTATTCCTCTCTCATTCTGCAATGGATTTTCTTTTATTTTTTACATTTTTGTTTCAATGATTTGATTCTTTCATCATGTTCAGCATCCCAAGTTCATCATTAACATAATCAATGATATAATACGAATTAGTTCTATTCCAGACGAAACGATCAACTTTATCAACAATGCTCAAATCTTTAACAGTAGATGATTCATAATTGAAATATTTTGCGTTGATTTCAGTTTCGATTTTTCCAATAATATTTAATCGAAAATTATGCAACTCAACAACAAGACGGCCTATGTCATCATCAAATGTGTTCTCAAAACCATTTGACATTTGAAACAATTCTTTTTTCCATTCAATAATGTCATCATAAGAATCTTTATATGATTTCCACTTTTCAATGTCTTTCTCTTTCGATTTAGCCCATTCTTCTTCAATAACTTCTTGAAAAGACATGTTGTGAGTAGGAAAAATATCACTTTTTATACAATTTTCATGAACAGCGATTTTCTCATTGTTCACTTCAATATAAGCGTATTTCAAAGGTTCGTTGGGAAACTTATTCAAATACACAAATGATCTAACTCGATTATCTATTTTAATAGCTATTGTTTTCGAACCCACAGTTTTGATATATTTTGTTTCATCATTAAAGAAACCGATACAAACACCCTCAGTAGAAACAGAATCCGTCATGGCGAAAATATCCCTAATCATGTTCTCCCCCATCTCTTTCTGCTCTCAAACTCATATGTTTTCTTCAATTTCATGATCTTGGTATTCTCCTAATCTCTTGTCAATCGAACGAAGAGCATTATCAAATGTTTTAGTGAAAAATCTTGATGAATCATTTGCCCATTCAAAATACTGCACTCCATCAATTGTACTCAAATCTTTAACAGAATGAGAATAGCTGAAGTATCTCTCATTCAAAAAAATTCTCATCGAATTGAACATATGTCTACTAGCTCGCATTACTATTTGTTTTTTCTGAGCTAATTCATCTTTGAGCGTATCATTATATCCGTCAGAAATCGCAATCAGTTCTTTACTCCAGTTGTGCAAATCAAAATATTCATCCATCGCTTTTTCATATTTTTCGATTAAAGTTTCACCGTTATAATTTCCCCAATTTTCAACTATTGATTCTGTAATATTTATGTTATGAAATTCTTCAACCTTGTTCGCAACATTTTGGAACTCTCTGATTATTTCTACTGCGCTGTATGTTTCTTCATCAACTTTTATTCTTGTTGTCGGAAATTTTGCATCAGGAACCATAATTTTATAACGTTTAACAAACTTCTTTCCTTCACTATCTTTAATAGATTTCACAAAAATATCTCCTGGATGGAGCAGTCTGCTCTTCCATACATTCCTTATTCCTTCAAGAACAACAGGTGTGTTATGCTGAGCTAAATCAGAAACAAACGAATCCGTCTTACCAAAATTACTAATCATGTTCTCACCCATCGCTTCTCCCAAGGGTTGTTGCCCAAAACGTTTCTGAGATGATTATGTCGAAACACACCTGAACCATTCCAGAAAAAACACCATACACCATTGATAATAGACAAATCGCTCATTGTTGATTGAGTATACTGTAAATACTGATTGATGAATTTTTTATTTAAAATTCGCGCAGTGTCTTGAATGAAAAGATTCGTTTTTTCTTTCAAGACAATTAGTTCTTTATTGAAAATGTTTCCATACCCATCTTCACCTAATTTATTGACCTCTTTGTTCCAATAAGACAAATCTTTGTATTCTTCAGTCCATGATTTCCATTTTTGAATATCTTCGCTAAGTTCGCCACCCCAAACTTTTTTGAGTTCATTGTAAAGGTTCAAATCATGATAGATAAATACATCATCACTGGCAGCGTTTCGCACGACACTATATACTTCTCCGTTGATTTCTATTTGACTGACAGGGAGAGAATTTGCTATGCGAGACTCAACAAAATGGAACAATTCACCAGTCCTCTTGTCAAAAAACGTGTGTGAACCTGGGACAAAATCTTCATCAACAGTTTTATGAATGAGTAAAGAACCAGGACGAACAGCATGTGTTCTATTACGTATAGACATGTTCAAACCTCTTCCCAATCATATCCGCCATCTTCTATGTCATACCCACAGAATCTACCACCCAATGCTGACATCAGTAAATCATTAACATCATTTTGAATTCCCATTGTCAATCTGTTGAGTCCTACCCAACAGAAATGCCTCTTTCCATTTTTCATGCTCAAATCCTGCACAGTAGAATCTTCATAAGAGAAATATTTTTCAATCACATCTGGATGAAAGATTTTGAAAATAACATGAGTATAGTAATCTTCAACATCTACTGTGAAATTTATCAAATCATTTTTGAAAGTGTCGCTATACCCATCAGAAATTTGAGTCAGCGTTTCACTCCATGAAAACATGTCATCATAATCTTTTCTCAACGATTTCCACTTCTCAGAAACATCAGGATTGTCTTTCAAAAATTGTTCAATAACATTGTTCAAGCTGACCCCATATTCCGCAAAGAATGCAGAAAATTTTTCTATATGTGGAATGTTGACTGACACCAGAGCTTTGTGGAGGAACCCATTGGTTTTAATGTAGTAGGCAGGGTTTTCCTCGTAGTCGCAGATGACGTAAGTTGTGCCGCTTTCCTTATCATGAACAGCATTGCCATTACTGAAATCATCAAAGGCATTCGAATATAATTCCGCAATAATGTTTGATTCAACAACATTTTTTGACACTTCCATACCCTACCCTTCCTCTGCAAACTTGATGAACAATAAAAATTTTTCACGTCAGTTCAAGAATAGCACAGTTTTGTCAAAAGTTCAAGAGAGAATTGCGTTTTTGTTAATTTTCAAAGTTCATTGTTTTTTCAAAATAGTCGTTTTTGACAATCTGAAAAGAGCGAGAAGTGTTTTGATCCATAAAAAGTATATTCGAAGGAGCGAAAAGGTGAGATTGGAAACGACCTACAATAACATCACTGTTTTCGATTTCATTAAAAAGATTGCTATAATCAAAATCATTAAATTTTCCCATTTTAACTCCTTTCAGTTTTATTTTATCTTTTTTACGCAATTTTCATTAATTACATCATAAAAGTAGTATCGGCAATTTTTGCTAATTCGCTATTATTTTCAAAGCTATTAATGAAAAAATTTCGAACATCATTTCGATAAAAAACTGCTCCTTTTTCTGACAAATACCTATATGAATCCCATTCAAAACGCTTGATTCCATCAATAATTGAAAGATCCTGAATTTCGCTGTGAGAATACTTGAAGTATTTTCTTTTTAGTTCTTTTAAAGTTAAGATACTTGTGCTATCCAGCATATAAATCAATTTCGTAGATGCTTCACGAATATCCTTATAGCTCACTCCAAAATAACCATCAGAAATTTCAATCAAATCTTTTTCCCATTGTTTCATTTCAGCGATACTTTGAATTATTTTCCTGCCTTCATCAACGAATCTATTGAAATTATCAAGCGAATGGAAAAAATCAGTATCAATTTCAATATTATGTAAATTGAAAACAAGTTTAGATCGATAACTACAGATTTGAACAACTTTATAAAGCTTATTGTTGAACTCAATTGTTAAAGCTCGATCATCATCTGTTATTTTAAAATGAGTAGAATTTTCAAACAAAACATTGTTGACTTCACGCCCTAACAACTCAACAAAATAACCTTCTAATTTAGGCGAGAAAGAATTTATTGTGAAAACTGTTTTATCGTTGGACAAGTTGCAATCATCATCAGTGAAGCTTCCTATGAAATTACTCTTTGTCATCGTGTTCATAATGCCTTCTTTCTCCTAAAAGACGAACTCAAATTCACAAAAATATCACACAGTTCTTCATCATCATCGAAAATAGTTTTGAACAGTTCATCAAGTTTCTCAATAACATAAGGGCTGAAGCTGAATGAACTGAAAAATCCCTCATCCCATTCGAAATGGCGTATCCCATCAATAACAGACAAATCTTTCACTGTGCTATGCGAATAATTGAAAAAACAAACCCTATAATATTTTTTAATTATTGTTAATAAACTTGATATAGAATCATTAATCTGCATATGGGCTTCCTTGACCTCAGCATCATAAATGTTTTCATAGCCATCAGAAATATTGCTCAACTCTTTTTCCCAATAAACCATTTCCTTTGTGTTTCTGACAGATGTTTCAATCAGAGAAACGTTTTCGAAAATCTTCGGCACAGAAAGCAGGGGAGCTATTTTTGGGTCGATTCCATGTATGTCTAAAACAACACCAGGGTTGTAATAGCAGAATTGAACAACATCGTATTCTTTGTTTTCATAAACGATTTTTGAGGTTTTCAATCCATCTTCAACCTGACTGATTTTGCTTAGAGTGAAGAATTCGAACAGAGTACGCTTGGGAGTTGAAACCTTTTTATAGAGTTCATCATCACCCTTACTCAGCATTGTGAAATAATTATCCAGCTTGTCAGTTTTTGCGGGGTCTATAAAAAATCGGTCTTGTGGAAAAAGCTCTTTACTCTTCAGGAAAACATCATGAACATCATCATCTTTAAACTCACCTATGTAAATTTCAGAATTCATAATGCCCCTTCTCTGTGTTCTTTCGTATCAAAATCCTCGATTGGACTCAACTAACAAATTCAATAGGCTTAATAGTAATGGTGGAATAATTTGGGCCTTGCGCTCGCCATCTTTCTCCACTTTCATCATAAGAACCCGAGCAATATTCTTCTCCGTCAAGACCAACAAAAGTATCCACAATCATAGCCGGATTAAATTCAAGATCGACACCCAATCTCTCTTGAATTTCAAGCTTTGCTTTCTCCAAGTCAGAAGCGACAAAAGTAACCGGATCGGCTCCGCGAGATATTACGCGATGAGGAACATAGTGAACAATAAACATTTTCTTTCCTTCTGTCAAAATGATTTTACGAAAACAGTTTAGCATAGAAGACACGCAAAATCAACCCAGCATTTCTCTGATCCTGTTCTTATCAGAATCCAATTGATAACTTTCAAAATAATCAATCTCACTCTTCAAATCAACAATAATCTCATCCCTCATTTGATCATAAGTATTTAAAGAATCATTTAGATACTCACTCATTTCTTCTTTAATCTTTGAATTGCTGTGATTATTGATTTCTCTTTCAGCAGTTTGAATTTTAGCCAATTGAGCAATATTTGCATAAATTGTTTCAACTTTTTTCAAATCATCTTCATTGACATACTCGTTCTGATAAGTTTTTGTTTTATACGCAAGACTATACTTACTCAAAAGTTCAAGAATATCTTCATCAACTAAAATGAAATGATTTTTTGCTTTATCATTTGAATAGATATACCCATAATCATTAAGATACTTTATTTTTTCAGCAGATTCGTTATCCCATATTACTGAAACCTTAGCGAAATAATCATTAGTTTTAAAAGAAAAGCCTCTTTCAGAATTAACAGCTTTAACTATATACAAAGGAAACATTACAAATAGATTAGTGATAAGTGAAAGTGCAATTGCTTCACCGAAAGCCGTGTTTTCATGAAAAATAGTAAAAGCAGTTATCAAAGAAAAAGACAGTGCTGACAAAGCCCAATATCCACCACTCCACAAGAATTTTCCAAATCCATTAATAGGATAGTAATTTTCTGTAAAACGATCTAAATTATTTACAGAAAATTTATCAATTTGCTTAATACCTGAATCTGAATTTTTTACAACGTAATTAATTGGATAAATTGAATCATTGCTATATTTATTCGACACTTCAGGGACAAAACACTTCTCTTCCATAAAGTCTGATCTAATTCTTTTGCTCATTTCTTCTCCAATCTTCAAAAGATTATTCAAATTCAATGATAGCACAAATAAGGAATAATTTCAACACTTTCGTTTATCAAACTGTTATTGGAAACTTGGTTGACAACTGCTTTCCAATCTGATTATAATGAATATGTAAGCTTCCCCAAGTGAAAGAAGAAAACAATGCGAATCGAAATCGCCTACCGCTGGTTCCTCATCCTCGTTGTCATTACAGGGGCTTCCTACCTCACTCTGACCTCGCCTGAGACCGGATACAGTGCAATTCCATACTTCGGTTCATACTTTGCAATCCCAGCCGCAGTAGCCCTTATCGGTTATGACTGGTATCGAAAGTTTCACAAAGCTTGAGCAAAAAAAACTAAGAGAGCCACCTGATTTATTTTTATCAGGTGGCTCTCTTAGTTCTCCTACAAACAGATTTCAGTTCAAAAATTTTTCCACAAAGAAATAAACCGTAGAAGCAAAACTATACAAAGGCAACAAAAGAAGCACAAACAAAATGAACAGCCATACAATATGCTCAATCTTTCCATAAGTAGAAAAATTCTTGAATACTTTTTCTTTCTTATGAAACTTTCTGAAAATTAAATATATTTCAAAAACAATCAGCAAGAACAACGGTGTTACAAAAATATTGCTATATATCATTTCAAAGAAATACCCATCCCATATATTAAGGGATTTGACAATAAAAGAAATACCATCATTCCGCAATTGAACCGTATCCACACCATCTCCTTATTTGAATTCACACAAAAACCAAAACAGAAATATCATAATATAGAATAATTGTTAAATCAATTTTAAAACAAGTATTTCGAAAACAAATCCAACAAAATCATCAATCGGCTTTGAAATTTATTTTCAAAGGTGCTTTCTTCGCCATCCAGCGTGCCGCGTTGACAAAAAATATAGCTATCAAAAATACAAGCATCATAAACCAAAGCGTTCCCAGCCCCGCTGCTACAAGAGGGATATTGACAGAACTTATTCCCTCGTCCACCATATAATAGAAAGCTGATAACGCAACAACGAACCCAATGACAGCATAAATCAACACTGCAATAATCATTCCAGTTGTTATAACCATCAAGAACTCTCTTTCTATTCAATGTTTCTTGTATCTCACCAACTTTTGTCAAGCGTTTTTATTCTCAATACCTGCGCGAATAATCTTTTCCAACGCTTTATCAAAAGTTGTCGAGTCATCTCTTGCCACTGTCAGAACTTCGTCAATTTCAACTTTACTCAGTTCTACAACAACTGGAGAACCGTCTTTTTCTGTCCAAGCTTCTCCATTTTCATGACACAAGTTGAGAAAGATTACATCTTCCTCAGTCATAGATTCTATCATTGCGACCAGTTCATGGTCTTTTTCGTTATAGTGGCTCAAATTGTAAACATCAGACATAATGTGCTCCTTGTTTTCTTCGTCAAAATTATCATATAACTCCTATTATCAATTATATAGAAAAATGGGACAAATTTCAAGTATTTTTCAACAGTTTTTAAAACACTCAAAACGGATTCTGTAACGCCACCCAAAAACTCCGCATAAAACCTAATCTTTTCATAGGTTATTTTTGTCGTTTTTGAAAGAATTTTTGAAAAACTCTATTTTAAACATCCCTGTATTAAAATAAGTGTATTTTCCTCTCAAAAACGATCCTGATGATTTAAAAGATTGTTCAAAATTCATTAAATTAGCAAATCCGAAACAAAACAATTAACAACCAAAACGTTATCTGTCAGTGGCTATTCTTTTTGTTTTCATAAATTCCACCATGCAAAGATGAAATTTCATTAAACATGACAATCGCATCAGGGTCAGCTTGAAGAACTTTGTCAGTTAGTTCAGATTCTTCCAGACGAGAAATATTCAAAGTCAATTCATGAACTTCTGAATCAAACCCTTTCCCCTCTTCATAGACAAATCTCTTATCAGCAGAAATTCTTCGAGAAACGATTTTTGAAATCTTTTCCGCAACCTCAATAGGTTGTGATGTGATAATTCTAACAGACTTCATTTCAGCGTTACCATCAACAACTCTTTCAATCATGGGAGACACGGCAAAGAAGAACAATACAGCAGATGCCAAAGCTGATTCAATACCGACAACAAAAGCGGCTACTGTGAACACGCCGATGTTAATGAACAGAATCAATTGATTAACAGCGAAAGGAGATTTGTTTGAAATGATTGACGCTAACGCTTCTGTTCCATCCAGCGCACCACCCTGACGGAGAGCTATACCGATACCCAATCCCAACAGAGAGCCACCCAAAAGTAGAGCAATGAAAAACTCATCTGTCAGAGAATGCATGTGATGAAGAAGAATAGTAGCAACAGAAAGCGTGGCAATTCCAATAGCGGTTCTTACAGCACTTCTTCGCCCAATCTTCCACCATGCAAGAACAATGAAAGGAAGATTGAGAACAGCAAGGAAAACACCCATAGGAACACCTGAAATTTTAGACAGAATAATGGAAATACCCGTTATTCCACCATCAAGAAATTCATGCGGAATGAGAAAAGCCTCCAGCCCAAAAGCAACAAGAAGTCCACCGATGATAACCATACTGATTTTATATGCTTCCGAAATGATAGGATGCTCTTTACTTTTGCGGACGATCTTCTTCGCTTTTGCTTTCATTTCCAGCCTTCCAAAAATTTAATAAAAATTCAACAACGAAAATCTGTTCCGTCTATTCAATATAATTTTAACATGAAAAAGAGACAATTCAGTCAAAATTCTTGAACGGTTCACTGTTTTTTGAATAATAATGATGAAAATGTTTCTTTATTTTGTCAAACAATTCAAAAGAATAAAGAAACCCAAAAGTGAGACCAAATATAACAACAAGCACAGAAGCCACAGCTCCATCCCATAAAAGGGCGTTTTTCAAAGAAAACTTTTCGAAACCATGTTGCAGTTCCACAAAGAATCCAGAGAAAAGAACAAGTATTACCAAAGTCAATAAAATCGTTCTTTCAATGATCATTGTCTAATGTCTCCATTTTTCATGCGTTAATGTTCAGATGTTTTCAATATCATGCAATTTCTTCTGCAAACGCTGAATCGAATAAGAAGGGTCGATAAAATAACGTTCATTTTCGGTCAAACACCCCTTAGTATTATCGCTGAGGAAAAAATTATCAATAATCTTAAAATGGTCGATGAGGGTTTTTTCGTTAATCCCATAGAAATGCATTCGCCAATACAGAATGAATTCACATTCGCCAACAATGCATAAATTTTTCACTAAGCTTTCAGTGGAATTGAAGTAGTCCTCATTGATTCTATTGTTAAGATAAGAGTTCAGTTCAACAATAGAATGTTCAAATACTTTATAGAGAGACTTTATTTCTCTACTGAACAACTCAGAATAACCATCGCCTCCTGCTTCAACAGCAACTTTGCGACAGTCAATCATGTCAGCAAAATCAGCTTCGATCTTTTTGATTTCTGCAACAATTTCTTGACAAGTAGATTCTTTCATATAATCAAGAAGAAGTTTTTTCGAATCAATGTCAAAGATTTCAAAAATCTTAAAAGTTGGAAAAATAACTGCAGTTCCAACCTCACGTCGTTCACCAGTTGTTTTGTTGTGTAATTTTACAGGAGCACGATCCGATACTAATGAACGATTGTTCTTCAAATATTTTTGTAGTCTTTCAAATTCAGCAGTCATCAGTTAGTCCAATCTTTAATAAAAGTTTCATTCGAAAGGTGCATTAATCTCGGTATTTCTCTCATCAGTTTTTCTTGTTTTGAAAAATTTAACAAACCATATGATAGCTTGAATGAAACATAAAATCATTCCAAAGAAATAAATCAGAACATCACCAACACTACCAGCAGGATAACTTGATTGCACAACAAAGAAACTGACAAGCGGAATCACACAAAACAAAATAGTCCAAATCTGTAAGCTTCTCAAACGCTTGTTAAACTTCGGAGCCACCGCAACAGACAAACCGATTCCCAGCAAAGGCAATGCAACCATCGTGACATTGTTCATCACATCAAGCACTCCGAACATTTCATCACTGATAGAATCAAGAAACAAATTCTGTAAGAAACCATTAACAATAAAATAAGTCAGAGGGAGCAGAAGTACAATCGACAGCCACAGAATAGCGGTTCGATTAGAATTAATGTTCTGTTGATTAGTCACTCTTCGACTCCGTATTTTTGGTCAAGTTCTCTCATTTCAGCAAAAGCATCCATCTGCTCTTTTCTTCGTTGCTGTTTGAATTCAACAACTTCAACCTTGTCAAACATAGTAACACCATCAACAACAGTGAAACTAAGCTTGTATTTCACAGCCATGCGCATAAAACTTTCAGGCAAAACACCCAACAAATCAGATGCTTCAATTACATCAATCTTTCCTGACATTATCAATCACTCCATTTTTGTATTATTTGACAAACTTTTTAATCAGTCGCTTTCAATTTTTTTGCTACAACAACCCACTTCTTATAGTCCATATCAAAATATTCGTAATGGATATATCCATTCTCGGAAATTTCGTCAAGATACTCAGAAATAATGCTCGAATTGGTGTTTTTTCAAAAATAAATTCAAGTGCAATATTATCACGGAACAGGTAATTGGTCAAGACTGCTTTAAAAATTTCAGACATTCACAACAAAGACATTTCACAAAATCATCAAATAGGCTAAATAAGCCACTCAAACAGATAAAAGATAAAACTCTACCAAACAAACAGATAATCCGCTCACAATGGATTTTCGTCACTCTGAGCGGATTATCTGAACTGTCTGTTCCATCAATCATTGAAAAACATTAGTCAAGTCATTTCTTATAGGTTTTCACGCCTGATTTCTTTGTCCAAGTCATGTATCCTTTTTGGAATTTCTGTTTCGTTCCGCTGCCGGATTTATACTCATTTCCGATAGGCAACCCAAGTTTTCCTCGTTCCCATCCCAAAGACTTCCATTTGCTGAAAATAGAACCATTCATAGAATAAGCACCCTTACTATGAGAAACGACAATACCTTTCTGAAAACTTTGATAAGAAGCTTTCTTGTTGTATTTGAACACTTTCTCATCAGTAGTCGGGAAGCCTAACTTCCCTTTCTCGTATTTCGCTGTTTTGTAGGCGGTTCTGATTTTCCCTTTATTCAAATGAGCACCAGACTTAGAAGAATAATAAACAACTCCGTTTTTGAATGTTTGAGAATACCCATTAGGGTTTTTCAACACTTTTTCATTAGCTGTGGGAACACCAGTCAATTTACTGTACTTCTTGTAATATGCCCCAATTGCACCCTTAGTGACGATTTTAGGCTTGACAGTAGGAGTTGGATAACTTGTGTAAGTGTTTGGCGGGAACTTGTCATATTGAGCAAAATCGACAGTTCCATAAAGACCGCCCTTGCCTACTGCAAGACCGATTCCCACAGTATTGAAATAGTCAGCTGTCATATATTTGTAATGTGTTGGAGAATTTAGCCATTGAGTATAAAGCATATCTACGCTACCAAAGTTAGTTGCAATGATTTCACCACCGAAACGCCATTGCTTAGGAACTCTCTTATCCCATACCCAACCATAATTATGTTCAAACTTTCCAGTGTCAGCCATTTTCGTTGACCAATCCAAAGCCACATTCGAAATGTCAGTATTGATTCTCACTTTGTTGAGACCTTTGCTGACTCGCAAGTCATTGATTTTCTTCAAAAGAAGATTAACATCAGCCGGAACATTTTTGTAAGTAGCTGCCTCAGCCGGTTTGACCGCAGAAAACATACTGAACACCATCACCAAAGCCAACAGCATTCCCAAAATAGCAAAAGGTTTGAAAACAATAGGCTTGACGGAATTTCTCAAATCATTCATAAATCCATCCTTGAAAATTGAATAAAACATATAACAACATTTAACTATCTAATCAAAACTTGTGGTAGTCAATCAACGAAAGTCAAGACCTGACAATACATAACTTAAATCCACGCTATCAGGTCTTGACTGAAATTCGAAAAATAACAACCGAAATGTCTTATTTCTTATAGACTTTCACCCCTTCTTTGCTTGTCCAGGTTGCATAACCCTTTTCAAAATCTTGACGAATTTTTCCTGATTTGGAATATTCTTTCGATTTTGGCAATCCTAATGAACTACGCTCCCAACCGAGAGCCTTCCATTTTGTCAAAATAGCTCCATTCATAGGTTGACCTTTTGTTTTAGACGACCAAATAATCATACCGTGCTCAAAGTTCTGATAGACAGCACTTGAACGATACTTAAATTTCTTCTCATCGCTTGTCGGGAACCCTAATTTTCCTTTCTCATATTTCATTCCCTTATAAGCGGTTCTAATCCCACCACTATTGAAATGAGCACCTGTCTTACTTGACCAATAAACAACACCATTCTTGAAATTCTGGTAAGCACCCTTTGGGTTTGTCAATGCTTTCTCATTAGATGTAGGTGTGCCAGTCTTTGCCTTGTTTTTTCCGTAGTATGTTCCAATCGCTCCCTTAGTAGTGTATTTGGGTGGATTAGTGGAACTACTTGGGAAAGAATCATAAGTATTGGCAGGGATTTTGCCATAGTTGAAGAAGTTCATTGTTCCGTAAATGGCACCCTTGTCAGTGTAAGCCAAGCCGATACCAACAACATTGTAATTTTTACCGGACATGATATCGTTGTGAGGAGGTGAATCAACCCATTGTTCATGAAGCATTTCAACACTTCCGAAACTATTCATTGCAATAATTTCACCTGCCCCACTCCAGCTTTTATCCACCCTCGGATCAGAATGGTAGTTCGGATTATGTTCAAAATTTCTTGTGTCAGCCATTTTAGCAGACCAATCAACAGAAACTTTGGAAATGTCAGTGTTGATTTTTACTTTACTTAAACCTTTATCCGTTCTGAACTTATTGACTAATTTCAGCAATTCATTAACTTGCGCAGGGACGTTTTTTCGTTCAGCAGCCTCAGCTTGGCCGGACGGGATTGCGATCACAAAACACATAATTAATGCTAATAACAAACTCAATAATACTGCTGGTCTTGTTTTATTTTTACTTTTTAACAAATCACTACTTTCCATAACAAATCCCTCCAAGGGCTAAAATTACTGTATAATATCACAATTGTGCAACGCATCACATTTTGAAATAGTTCCAAAAACGAAGTTCAGTAATTTAATCAAGAAAGGGAAAACTATCGAATTGATCATAAGAACAGGCGGGATTTCTTGTTAAAAAGCAATTGAATCATTCTTGCCAGAATTTTCCTAAAACTTTCACAACATCATTAACATCAACCCGGCTGTAATACTGTTCCCAATAGAAAATTCTCTTTTCTTTAACAATACTCAGATCTTTTATTAAACTTTCTTCAAAAGCGAAATATTGAGAATCTATCAACTGTTCGAGTTTTTGAGTATAATCTTTCGCAATCTTTAATGCATCAGATTGAGCAGTGGTTAAAGACTCATCACAAAAAGTCCCATATTCATCCCCACCAAAATCTTTTAAAAAATTACTATATTCTTTCAAATTCATGTATTCTTCAATCAATTTAGTCCATCGTTCATCAATGATTTGCGAAAGGATTGAAAAATTCATCAAATCTTTGTGTAAATCAATTTCATGAACATTGAGAACATCAACATAAGGTGCTGATTCTAACGCTGAATAGTAATCTCCGTTGATGACAATATTTGTGTTGAGGGAATCGTTGGGAATGATTTTGAAAGTCCTTCTGGTTAATTTGTCAGTGAAAGAATCATAAGATGATGCAACATATTCACATTCATAGACACCAAAAATTACGCGATTGTCATTCTTAGAGAAAATGAAATCTCCAACATTGTCAAAGAATTCTCCACAATCACTTTCGCTTTTCATTCCAATCATACATCTGACCTCTTTTCAATAATATTAAGCAACACTGCATAAAATATTAATTCAAACGAATGAAATGTTTTCTATAAGAATTATATCTAAAACTGTTCTGAAAATGAGACCTGATTCACAAAAAACATAACAGAACTGTGTTGAGAAAAATTTTCAAAAAGTTTGGAAATCGAGTTGACTCTCTCTTATCTCTTGTTGTATAGTAGAACTATCAGAAAAAACAGCCTACAAGGGAAGCTTAAAGGAGAAAACAATGGGAATGCGTGCGGGGATTATCTATCGTAATCGCAACGAGATCAGCACCATCACATCAGTTCAGTGGTCAACTCGAATCGACCAAACCCTCGGACATTACATTGCCAATTCATCCGCACCAGTTGAATCAGTCCGAATTCTTTTTTCAACAATTACAGAATCTTTTTCTCATATTTCAGCACTTGAAACTAAATATGATGAAGATAAAATCGAAGATAATGATTATTCTTTCGAAAGCGTATATGTCAAAAGTATTCAGGAATTTGAATATTCACGAGAATTTACAAATATTCAAGAAGCTATGGAATCACACCTGAATAGCAGCTCAATCGGTGCAATCTTCGATGAGAATAACCCTGAGTTCATCAGTTTTTACTTTGAAAATCCCTACACGGAAGAAATTGAAGTCCGCAACCGTTCAATCGCCTCTCTCGGAAATTTCTACAACAATGTGAAGAATAATCCCCGCAAGCTGAAGCGATTCTCTTTCCGCAATAACTGAAACATTCAGCAAAACAAATAAGAGAGCGACAGTCAGAGAATTATTGAAGATGACTGTCGCTCTCTTTGTTGCATCGAACTATTGACTAAACATTGATTAAAGTTCTAATATGACATCTTTCCAATTGACTCTTTGCAAATGTTTAGATGAATTGTCGCCATTGATTTTACTTCGTGAAGTTCCTGTTATTCTATCTATCTTATTGTCATACTCTTTCATGTTCCAAACCTCAACAAAAGTTTCATTCTCAAACTTGAACCTTTTGTCAGTATTTCGATAATATTTGTAAATACCCATATAAACTGCGAAAAATACGACAAACGGAGCAATAAGCGGAATCAGAAGAGCCATTGAATCACTGTTCGAAGATGCCACAACTGATACATTTCCTAAAATTTCGACAAAATTATTCATCAGAAAATCGCACCTCCCCAGATAGTTGCAGCTGTTCCAAAGAATGTTGTAATAGCCGCAATTGATGAAACAATGAACAGTTTAGGATGACTGACTGGAACACTACCCATAGTTTTCTTACTTCGTCCATTAACAGCAACATAATGAATAAAAGTATTTCCATTCCCCTTATTCACATAATAAGAATAAACCCAAACCGGAAGATAAACAGCAACCCATCGTGTTCCATGAATTGCTACACCCTCTGTCTCCCAACGAACCCCTCTATCGTAAAAATCAGCCGTGTCAGTGGCTTTTGCTCTTGCAATTGACAAAAATTGGTCAACAACTCTATCGTCAATAGCATCAATGTTCAGATCTCTTTTCTCGCTTGTAAAATCTGTCATATAATTACTGTTGTAAGCCACAGCGTTTTTCGTATCAAAAGGTAAAACTGCATTGAGAATATTGTTAGTGTTTTTCTTGACATCCATATCTGCTCTCTGTGAATTTGATTCGGTAGTCAAATCATCAACAGTGTAATTGAATTTTCGTCCAATTGAATAAACATCAGCATCATAACGTGTTTCCTGTCGTTTATTGTCTCCGCTTCCAACAGTTACCGTATAGCGACTTGTCTCATGTTCGCCAATTCCTGTTACCTCGCCTGTCAGATTACCGTCAATCATCATATAAGGCATATAAACACCAACAACGTTATTCGGTTCAAATTCTTTCTTGAATTTTCCCCAAGCAAACATTTTTCTTTTGTTGACAAATTCAGTGATAGCTTCAACAGCTTCACCATGTTTCACTGTAAAGGGCAGAATAGCGTCAGGAACAGCCCCGTTTGGTATTTGGGTATTCACGGACAGTGTTTGTCTACACCAATGGCAGCGAGCCTGTAAGCTCCTATCCACAGACACAACAACCTCAGCTCCACAACCCTGACACTTAATCGTCACTGTCTTATCATCAACAGTAATGTCACCAGCCCCAGAACCCGAAGTCTGACCAATCAGTTTTCTAATATTAGAATCGAAACCGAACAATTTGTCAGCATTGCCCTCATTCCATGTATTACGACAAAACAAACACTGCAAAGCGCTCAAATCAGGATTATATCTAATCTCAGCTGAACCGCACTTCGGGCATTTGTCCAGACCGTCAGATTTATTATTAGAAGTGTCGATGACATGATTATCTGGCACAAACCAATCTTTTGAAACTTCACGAAACCGCTCCTCGCTCATGTTCTCAAAATCAGCCTCAGTATATCCGCCACTAAAATCATTACTATTAACAGAATTGCTACTATTAGCCATATTTATCTCCAATCGTTCATCAATCATTCACTAAAATATTCGCTAACCATCTATCAAGTATTCACAAACAGTTAGTTTTGACAAATGATTCACAAACCGAGAACCTTGACTTTGGCAGCATCGAACTCATCCTGAGAAATTATTCCATCATCAAGCAAACCTTTCAATTTCCTCAATTTTTCATAAGGGTCTTCTGTTTCAGTCATAGGAGGGTGAGTATTCTGAGAAGAATTGTCCGAACTTTGAGACTGCTGTTCTTGTTGTTGAACTGGTTGCACAAGTCCGCCAACATTGCTTGCCCCTACCCCAAACATAGCCATACCTGAACCGCCATTCTCACCAGACGCTTCGACCCCACGAGCAACAGACTGATTCAAGAAGCTTGCCGAACGATTACCTGACAGGGCATCCGCCTTCTTTACATCAGAGAGCAACTGTCTTGTGTCAGCATCATATTCAATGGAAGAAAGAGAAACTTTGAGAACAGTTAATCCGCGATCAGAAGTCCAATTATAATTTTCTTCAACAGCTTCGGATAAAGATTGTGCTAATCCAACCGAATCACTTTGAATTCTTGACATCCTGTTTTCCTTGTCTGAACTATTTGTGTATTTTGAAAAAGCTGGAGCAAGAGACGCAACAACCTCGTTAAATAATTGTCCCGCTGCATCATTGTTCATGTCAGAGAAATCAAACACTGGTGCATTTTCAGAAATAAACAAGGCAGGAACAAAATTATGGACAAACAGCAACGGATCAACAATTCGCATGGAATACACTCCACGAGTCACTGCTCCAACTTGTGCATTCAAATACTTATCATCCCAATATATTTCTGATTGTGTTCCGAAACGATTGTTGGGAATCTCTTTAAGATTGACGAAGAATGCCAATTGTTGTGCTCCTGGCTGTCCACCGAATCTGAATCTTTCCCATGATGTTCTCAGAGTGGAATTAAGGAATCCTCCACCAGAGAAGAATGATTGTGAATTCTGTTCATCTGAGGAGAATATGTAACCACCTGATTCTGTTATCAATCCTGTTGCTTTACCATCTTCAACAGTGACAAGTCCATACCCTTCTGGAACAACAATTTTGGAACCGTTTGTGATAATATTTTTTGAACCTTGGACATTAGAGCCGCGATTTGCGTTTGTGCCGCGAGGGACAGCTTGGAACAATGCAGCTGTTTGCGGAACGTTTTGCGGAACAGTGAGAAAATCCAACCACGAATCTGCGAATGTTCCTCCGATAGCACCTTTGAAAGCTTGAATGAATCCCATGATAATCTCCTTCTTGCAGTATTATTTGGCAAACGCCCGTTGCGCTTAAAGAAAATATCAAGTGCCCTTTCGGTAATCGAATATTTTTAAAACAATATGCAAAAATTAGACAACATGAACAGGCGATTAGGTCAACTTTAAATTGTTGACCTAATCGCCTGTTCATAAAGAATTTCAATTATTCAAAAATGATTCATATTTTTTGTTTCACAACAACATTTGACAAATCATTTAGTGTAAACTTTTGCACCCTGTGATTTAGTATATGTGATGTAACCTTTTTGGAAATTTTGCTTAATTTTTCCGCCTGATTTGAATTCATCACTTGTTGGGAAACCTAATTTACCTTTTTCATACTTAACTTTTGCATAAGCTGTCTTAATTGCACCTTTATTCAAATGTGTTCCTGTCTTGGAGGATGAATAAACGCCACCGTGACTAAATGATTGCTTTTTTCCTACTGTTTTGGTAGCAGCTTTTGTTGATGTTTCGTTAGCTTTCGGAGCACCTGTTTTCACTTTGTTTTTCTTGTAGTATGTTGCAATAGCCCCTTTTGTCTTAACCGGGGACTTGAAATAAGGCAAGCTCTTCATTCTTGAAGTAGGGTTGAAATCTTTACCCAAGAAACCATAGCTTGCTTTTGAGTGATCTCTGAACTCAAAATGCAAATGGCATCCGGTAGCCATACCAGTTTTACCAACTACGCCAATCTGTTGACCTCGATAAACTTTCGCTCCCGCTTTCAAAGAGCTGCGTGTTTTCATGTGAGCATACAATGTTGAGAACTTACCATTCTTTACAACAATGTAATTCCCCCAACCGTTTTTGTCAACAGCATTATAATGAATAGTTCCGTCCATAGCTGCAAGAATAGGTTTTCCGCAACTTACTGGATAATCCAATCCCCTGTGCATAGTCCCTTTCTTCTTAGTTACAGGATGGATTCGATAACCATATCCGCTTGAAACTTTGTATTTACTTGTCAAAGGCTGGCTCTTTACTGCTGATGTGGATACTGCAGCTTCTGCAGGAGAAGCATTCACTCCTGAAACAGCTACTCCGAAACCAACCGCAAGAGTAGCAATAATTGTAACAATTTTTCTCATTAGAAAACCCTCATAATTTTTACGCAAACCTGCACTTTACGGATTTGCCGCACACAATAAATTATTTACATTTGTGTATCATTGAAAAACAGCCAGACAGAAAAATACCCCTTTCGGGGTTCAAAACAAACATAATTCTTCTTAATCCATCAGCCGAAAATTTGACAGTTTTTTCACAAAAAATACTCCTTTTGAAAAACTGCACTGTTCTAATATCAGCAAATTGTCTTGTTATCACAAAATAAGATAAAGCTCCTAATCAGGTGACTGCAAAAATCGTCAAATTCTTTCATCAACCTCAATATAGACTAAAACCTCACTCCTGTCATTACCGCCAACAGAAACAGCACAAGCGTCATTATCTTTCGCAACAGATCTCGCAATATTGAAAATTTTCGCCTCATTGAGAAGATGTGAAATGAGAAGAATAACAGGAACTTGATTGTCCGCAAGCTCCATTTTAATAGAATCAACTTTAGGGCGAAAAACAGATATGACATCTTGCCCCCGCATAGAATCAAAAACTTTATCAAGCACTTTCGAAACTCTTTGTTCAACTTCTGTCATTTCATTCACCTTCATTCTTTTTGCTTCCATTCAGGAAAACATCAGTAGGAGCAACTTGGTCATCTTTATGCAACAGTCTAACTAAAAACGCAACAATCAAAGACAATGCTAAACCAACTCCAAGTAAAGAGAAAATGAAAGTCGCTACCCCTCCAATAAGAGAGGCTATACCGCATATGAGAAAACATACTACCAGGACAAGCAACAACGACATTTTTCTATGCAACAAAGATGAGCCTATTACACCGAACACTGAAGCGAGAATCCCCCATATAACCGAATTGAAACCAATGTTCATTTCTAAATTTTCAGGAATATTCAAAAAAGACATTTGCACCATAACAAAAGAGAGCGCGGACAGTAGAAAAGCTACGATTCCACTGATTATTGATAATGTTGATTTAATCTCCATATGCATCACCTACTATGTGCTATTGAAAAATATTCGAAAAATGATTATTCTATAACTATTAGAACAAACATTTTCTAACTATTAATCCTTTTGTTGGGATATGACCAGAATTCACCCAACCAGTCAATAATTGTTCCAACAGGAGTATCAACAAAGTCTCCGTAGAATGTGAAAATCTTGTTTCCATTGACTAAACTGAGATCCGCTATCAGGCTTTTATCCCCAACAAACCAACATTCATTAACAAAAATATTCAATTCGTTAGCGTATCTTTGCGCAAGCTCCATTGCTTTGTTGCGAATCTCTTCTAATTCATCAGTATATACTTGACCATATTCTTTTCCGCCAGATTCGACAAGAATATTTCTGTACTCAGCAATTTCCTCATATTCGATTCTCAAAGAATTCCATTCTGGGGCATTTTCATAATCATTGTCAAACATTAACAAAAAACATGGACCAATCAATTCTTCGTTCTTTTTGAGTCCGAAAAAGTCGATTACTTTTGAATGACTGACAAACTCTAATGCAGGAGTAAGTGTTCCATTGCAGGAGATATATGTGTTCAAAGTTGAATCATCAGGGTAAATTACGTAAAAACGCCTTTTTCCAAATTCGTCTGAATATCTGAACAATGATTTTTCGCCATAAAAATTGTATTCAAAAGCATTATCTGATGATTTGAAGATAGCACCAAAATCTTGAAACTGCTCAATCAGAGAAAGCCCCTCTGGGGTTTCAATAACATCAATAATGACTTTTCCGTCATCATTTTTCGTATGTCCGCCAATATTGTCATAAGCGCTAATGTATTTAAGCATAAGGCAATAACATTTCACAGATTTGATTCTTGTTTAACTTCTTCTCTGTTATGCGGTGAAAAGTGTTCAAATTCATTGAAATGATAGATTTCAAGAGAGGTGTAGATAAGAACGCTCACATTCAGCCCCATTGCGAAAACAGCAACAATACCAACATCAACAATATAGGCAAAGGAAAGAAACATGCCAGCGAAGCTTATCATATAAGCCGTGAAAAGATAGAGGAAACGACTTTCTGGATCGTTTTCGTTTCGACCATAAAAAGCATTCACAAAACTGATAGCAAAAATGACAAACGCCACAAAAACACCGAACTCCATTTGAATCAACTCTTTCTCAAAATGTTAACAATTTATTTATTCAATTTAGATTATAGCATTAAATAGCCGAAAAATCAATAGGAGAAGAAGTGAAACAGCTGTAACAGTCATTATTTGACCATAGCAGCTGTTCCACTTCTTATTAGCTTATTCAATTACTGTGAGTCTTTCATCAACATATTCTTCAAAACATTCAAGAATAAATGAAAAGCTCAAATCTTCTGCATCAATTTCAATTGACTGTCGAATTTCTCGTCCATCAGATTGAGCAACTAATCCACTAATGTATAAGACAGAATGCGGATAAGAACAAGATTCTTGACAAACATGAGAAATACTTGAATGATCCTCACCATCTCCTGAATCAGTTCCTATATACATAGTAACATCAGTCATTGCTTGAAGAATTCTACGCTCACTTTCAGAAAGCGAACCTCGAAAATACGAACGAACAAACTCATCAACATATTCAGCACTCATAACAATACAACTCCTTTTAATAATTTTTTAATGTTCCCCTTATGGAGAAATAGTCCACACGAAACTAAAAATTATTAATCTTGCTGTCTTGCTATGCTTTCACTTTAACATACTTTAAAAAATGCTGTCAACCTTTTTGAAATATTCTTTAAATAAATTCTCTGTATTCGAAAGAATAACCATCAGGATCAAGGGCAACAGTTTCAAAATGAGATGTTCCAGCAAGAAGAGGGTTTCTGTTCAGCCAATCAATCATATGATTATAGCGGGAATCATAAGATAACCCATTGTTTTCTTCAACCCTCTGAACGAAAGTATCAGACTCGATAACAGCATCATATTCATCAATAACAGAATATTCATCAGACAGGACAAGATTTCTTATATCTTTCCAAGTTTCAACGGTATCAAAATCACTGACCTCAGCATAGTAAAATACGGAAACATCCATTCTGTCATTGAAAACCCTTTGAAAAGACTGGATTCCTTTTACGGCTTGAAGAAGAAAACCGTTTGCGCTGAATTGAGCAATATGAATCTTTTTCACCCAATCCAAATCAACATTAGATTCAAGAACATCTGTTGGAACAAGATAATAGTTTGTAGTCATTGCATTTTCTCCAATCTTCAATAAAACAATATAAACAGCCATCAATAAGCATACTACACTATTTGTAAAAAGATATCAACTGATAAGTTTGGTTATCGTCAATTCTATTATAGTTTTTGAATATATTCTTTGTTAAACAGTTTTCGAAATGTTATGTTCATTGAATTTTTTTTGCTCAGGGGCCTTATTAGAATCCATTAACTTCAAAATCGTCTCTTCCACGCCAACTGTCAGAAGTTTGAACATGATCTTTGCGAACAAATTTAGCGATATTTTTCTCAAAATTTTCATATTTGAAAGATTGAGCATTGCGAACAACAAAACCTTCGCTTATTGAAGAATCTTTTGTTTTAGACCAAGCCTTAATAGCCTCATTATAATCATTCCCATAATAAAGAACAGGAACGAGAGACAATTCAAGAAGATTAGCCCATTCAACAGTGTCTTCCCATGACAGAAGATTGTTTTTGTCATCCCAAATTCCGAAAACTATCAAAACGCTTGGCAGATTATTATAACTCACTGATCTACGAGCATAAACCGATTCGCCAGAAATTCGCCAACCTTCAGGAATGTCAAAGCGTTTTTCAGACCATAATGCTTTAACAGGATAATCCCAAGGATGAGATTTAGATGTTAAAGAGCGAGAATGAAAATTATCACGATAAAGAGTAACATTTCCGCCGTCCATTTTCTCTGTAACTACTAAATCAATACCGCTACTCAAAAAATTGATAGTTTCTTTTGTAGCATATTTGTCATCACTTGTTGAACCTTTTGAAAAAGGCAGATGAGGAGTGCGAGGATACTTATACAAATCACTCATAATAACTCCATTCATCAATTAACATTGACAAAATCATATCACAATTTTTTAACAAAGCAAACAAAAAATATGATGGAAAACTTTAATATTTTCCATCATATTCAATATAGTATTATTCAACTCTTTTTCATAACGCTTAAAGAGAATTTTTGATGATTTTGTCAACAGTTAAAGTATTTTCTACAACATTTTTATCAAAAGATTCTTTTTTGAACGATTGATAAATTGATGTAATCTCTTGACCATCAGAGTCTTTGAGAACAACATCACTTTCATCATGATTAAAATCAAATTCAGCAAACAAAGTTAATCCACTATCATTTTTAAGTCGATATATTTCTTTTTCAATAAAGACAATGTTTTTATACTCAGAAAAATAGCCATACTTATTATAAACTGTTTGTCTAATATTCTTACTTTCAATCCTTCTAATCGTATTCATAGGGAAATTAATTAACAAAGATTTCACAATTGTCAAAACTATGAAACACAATCCAATTATAATCAGGCTTTCTACATATTTTTCAGGAATTGTTTCAACCATGCTATACAAAAGATATGTTGCTGCTGTCATTACAAAAAATAAAAAGAAAATATTTCTTAATGTTTTCCAAAGAATTTCTGCAACATCTAAAACTATAAACAGTATTCTTTGTTTCTTACTGACAAAATTCTTTTTTAAATTATAATCACTCATTTTTATCCAATCATTTTATAACACTTGTTTTGTTGAATATCTCTTTAACAGTGAATAAATTTTAACTTTAATTTTATAATAAAAAGGTAGTCACAGACGAATTTCTTATAACGTCTGTGACTACCTAACTCTTAAATATTATTTCAAAAATTCTTCATCAAATAATTCATCAAGAGAAACACCATGAATATTTACTAACTCACGAACCTTGTTTTGATAATCTTTGCGAAATTCTTTGCCTAATCTGACAGAAATTTCCGCAACATCTTCACCACTCGTAAAAGGCTGATCTTCCTTTTCCCCTAGCAGAGGATTGTTAAACAGCATATAACAATAGTGTGCATTAAAATATTTGCCCTCGTAATATTCTTCAAATTCACTTTCAGCAACGCTTCTATCATCTTCGAAAATTTCATCAAGAGTTTTAACTTCAGTTGCATCATCACCATAAAGAAAATCGTTTAAAGATTGTTGAGAGGCGCGAATGAAATCTTCAGGAGTCCAATTAGCTGCATCTTTGTCGGCAACTGATATGATTCTTTCTCGAAAATCTTCAACAGAATTATTCAAATCAGATTCAACATCAACACTCTCGGTAAATTCATCATCATAAATCTTTTCGGCGTAATCATAGTCACCATCGCCGTAACTATTCAGAAAATCATCTTTAGTTTGAATTTCGTGAATATTGAAAAAATAATCACCTTCATACATATGTTCTGGCAATTGTTCAAGAACCTTTTCTGCTTCTTCCTCTGTATCAAAAATTCCATAAGTTGAAGAATCATCTATATCACTGACCACTGAAATAACAAACTTACTCATATACTATCCCCACTTAATTTGTTTTCTATTCATTCTTTGTCTAATTATTTAAAATATAGTTCACTCAAATATATTCTAACATTATTGAATGAATTAATCAACAAATTAAACAATCATATTCAACAAATATTTTTCAACAGTTTAATAATTTCAATTCAGAAATGATTAGCAAATCTTTAAATAAATACAAAAAAGTAATCCTGAACCTTTTTCGTTTAGTTCAGGATTACTCTCAATTATTCTATTGTTCTGTTAGTTCAACCTTTGTTAATCAATTCGTCAACGTTGAACATTCCGTTTTCTTCACGATTTTCAACAATCCACATAACCAAACTTGTCCAGCTTGGCTCACCATCAAAGAGTTCCATAATTTTTGTAGCAGCTGCTCGATATTCTTGATTCTCAACGTAATCCTTGTTGCTGTATGAACGAGGTGCCTTCATGATTCAACTTCTTTCTTAAAATTTCTTGAACTTTGTTTGACAATAATCATTCTACAAGCGTTAAAGAACTATGTCAACATAATTCAATAATATTTTTGAAAATTTTCTGAATCTGATCTTCCTTAATCCATTTGAGAAATTTCATTAACTAAAAAAATTAAAATGATTAACTATTAAAATGATGTTTTAAAGTTGTTTTTCATCAACTCTAACATTCGCAAATAGTTTTCTTTCATTCGAGTTTTTAAATCAAAATTATTTTTCGGCCAAATGTATTCTAAATCATCTTCAACATTGAAAAATTTTTCATAAAACTTTTTATCTTTTCTTAAAAGATTTGACTGATGACTTAAATGAACATCTATATCTCCAATCCATGAAGGTTTTTCAACAGTCCAATCATCATTCTGACAAACCTCTAATGCTCTTTGCGACTTCATTAAACAGGTATCTTTAAATCCACGATTGGTCCATTCTTGACAAACCGCTTCTTGATAATCAACTAACGCTATTTCATGACCTGACCACATTGCCATAGCAGGATGATTCCACTTACCTTCTCTCGGTTCTAAAAACTTATTTAAACCACATAACTGCAGAAGAATTTGATAAGTTTCGACTCTCTGTTTACCTAATCTTTTGTTATCTAAAACAGAAGCACTTTTTGAATAATCTTCATATGGCATAAATGTTTGCATATTATCAATTCATTTCAATAATTAATCTAATCTTTTGAAGAATGCTCCTGCAATGAGAAACAATCCGATAGCAACATTGAACCCGAGAATAACAATAAGAACAATAAGTGGTAATGGCATATTCGAACTCCTTTATCAATTTCAAAACTTTATATTGATGTTATCTAATAATTATCGGTTAGAGTGTTTAATGTTTAGATTGACTCAAAAACCGCAGAATAAAATGTTATCAAATTAAAGAAATCGAAACAACACCATATCAATTCTCAGCAGATTTTTGTTAGTTTCAATACGGTGATACTCAAAACAGGGTTTTCGGAAAATCTTTGTCAAAACTTGAAAAACGCACCCTGAAAACATTAGGTTTTATGCTATGTTTTCAATGTGCGTTCTCATTGCTGTTTTAAAGAATATTAGGATATGGAAATTTCCGGCATTTTAGAGTTTGTTTCCAACAATTCAAAACCTACTCAAATCAAACAATCAGCCCAGCATCTACGGCCTTTTTGCGAGCCATTGCAAGCTCCTCGTAATAAGGAACAAGAAGTTCGCCACTAATGTAATCAGCAGGTTCAGAAGAATGACGTGCAATCACAGTGTAATCAACACCAAAATCACAGAAATACAGATCGTTGTCAAGAAAACGACCAAGAAAAACACACTCATCGCAATCATGTTCAAAAGCAGGAACCTGAGTGGTAATTGACTTAGACAAAACAATCTCCTTAAAAGGTTTAAAACTATGAACGAACTTATTGACTTCATCCTATAACAGAAAGACCCGAATGTCAACTGGTTATTTAAATCAATTCATCAATTCTTTGGCAATAAACAAACTCATTTCATCAACAGTCTTAAAATCACTTTCTTCTCTAAATATTGCTGAACGCCAAACATTCTTATTGTCTTGTTCTGTCAAACGCCAGATGTTGCTATCGCTATCAACATATTTTTCGCTTTCAAGAATTTGAGAAATTTTTTGAGAATTTTCAACAAAAGAAGCTTGAAGAAGTAGACTTTCAGCCTGTTCCTTCAATGATTGAGCAACCTTTTTAGCATCCTCAACTTCTTGTCCGTATGCTAAAATTTCATCAATATTTTGAGCAACATTATCGTATGTATGCTCTTTTCCAAGAAAACAATCATCACTATCAATTTCTTCAACATTGAGAAAATTTGCCAAATACTCATCAGTAAGATAACTGTCACCTACTTTAACAAGACTTCCATCTTGATAAAGTGCGGACCATTCTTCCATATTATAACGAACAAATTCAGCCATTTTTCTCCTTGAAATATAGTAATTGGTTATATTCATTCTATATTAAATAAGTTAAAAAGTCAATTTTTTGTTAATTATTTGCACAAATAATTAACGCTTTCAATAGTTTTTCGTCAAACATTCTTCAATCCATCAATAACATCAAAATCCGTCTTAGGCTTTTCGTCGGTAGAAACACCTGTTGGCTTCATGTAGTGCTTCTCATTCAAAAGTTCGACAATCATTTTTCCATCGGTGTAGAAAACCCTTGCCATATAATGCTTCCCATTGTCAAACTTAATCTCATACTTGGAATGACTGGGATGAACTTCACTGTTAAAGAACACAGCCCCATACTGCTCTTTCAGGTCTTTACTAACTTTTTCAACAAACATTTCATGTCTCTGATCACGTAAAGTGCGGAGTTTTTCATTCCAAAGCGAACTGTTTTTTGCTCTACTGAAAAGACAAACAAAAAGAGAGGACAAAAATATAGGCACCATCACAAGAGAAACAACACCAAAAATTCCGTTGCCGCTCATTCCTAGCCCCGCAATAAATCCAACAAATGAGCAAAAAGAGATAATACCGCTAATCACAGCAATTGTCGCAAAAATAGCGACTCTTGTGTCAAGCTTATCTGAACATTCATTAAGTCGATTTATCTCGTTATTTAAAGTTAAGTACGTTTTATTGTTTTTAAATAAAAAATCATAAGAACCTTTAATCATTTTCAACACCTTTTCTTTCTTTATTCTTGTTCTTGAAAAACATCTACATGTTTACCTTAACCAAGCAATCATAATATTGCTCACTATTCAACAAGTTTTTATCAATTTTGCTGCTTTTGCTACTATTGATAATTCACTTGTTGTAAGAACTATCACCATAATCGTATGCCCACCTTGCGGAATCAACGAGCCAATGATTCTTCTTATCCTTGTCAGGAACAACATAGAAAGTGAAATCAATAATCATTTCCTGCCATTGTTCATTGCCCTTGTCGTCTGTTCCAGTAAAACGCTGAGTCTGAATACCGCTGACAGTGACATGCTCAGGGGACTTAATAAGAAGAGTGTCATCAGCCTTACGCTTGTACGTGTCAACCTTTATCTTAGAAAGCTTCGTGTTGCTGAGTTCCTGCTTCTTATCACAAGTAATCTTTTCGTAGTTATCCGGGTTCTTGTTTGCCTTAGCCCCCCTTTTCAGAACAAAAGTTTTTCCATATTCATCACACCCAAAAGCCATAGCGTTGAATGCATCAGTTGTGTCATCAGAATCCTTGTCATCCTCAATTTTCGCATTCCGCTTCCAGGCTTCAGGAGTCAGGTAAGATTCGAGCGATGAATAAACATCAGAATCTTTCTTGCCGGGCTTATAGAGAGCTTCGTTGATCTTCATTTCAGCCATAGCCCCGAATACATCAGCGAACAGATTATCAACAGAATCCTTGCCATACTTTGACTCAACACTCTTCTTGACGGAAGCCTTGTTGAAATCATAACCGAAAGATGATGCATTGATAATTTCAGTAGCAGTGGGGGTCGAAGTTGCAACGGAATCGTTCTTTTGTTCATCAACCGGATTTGAATCAGTTTGCGAACAAGCACTTGCACTCATGACAATCAAACCAGCAATAGCAACAGCCGAAAACTTCTTGGCAATATTGAACTTCATCATCAGACTACTTTCTCTCAGTGTTTTTATCGTCTCTTGTTTCAATTGTAGCATGATATTCTCGAAAAATCAACCGCTCAACAATTTTTGTGAAATCTGATAAAACGAAAAATTACCTAAATAGTTTCGCAAGTTTACCAATTGTTGTTGCAAAACTGTTAGTGAATTCTGAGATAAATTGTTTAAGTTCTGAAACACACTGCAAAATTACTCTCATGCTTGTGTTCATTGACTTTCCAATCTTAGCATCAAAAGTTCCACTTTCATGTTTTGCTATTGTTTCAGTAAGCAGTTCATCAAGAATCTTTTGTGCTTGCTCATTGCTCAATCCGGGTGCATTATTGCCATTTGTCATAGTTGAATCCTTCCTCATTATTAACTGTTCAAGACAGTGGTTCCCACATGCCTTTCATATACTCCCATTTCTTGTTCAACCATTCACGAACAAGAGGTTCATCTGATTCAGTCACTTTGACTTCAGCTGAAATGTTGTAACTTTTCCTCTGAAGCATGAAAAATAGCATCAATTTGTCAATTTTGGAATCTTCTTCAAATTCTTTTCGAGATTCAGCAACTTGCTCTTCGGTGATGTTGCATTCTTTCAAAATTTCATCGCTGAAGTTGAACAAGTAGTTTTCTGGATCAGCTTTAACCCAATCCCAGCGGTAAAGAAAATTTAAATCATTGTCAAAGTCATAAAGAGTGTTGCCTTTTTCCATAAATTGTCCGCTAATAGGCTGAGCAAACTCTTCCCAAGATTCAAAAATATTATGCAACCCGTTTTTGAAAAAGTTACCCTCTTCACAGTAATATGGATGAGGAGCATCCCATAAATGTTTCTCAATTTTATCAATCATATTCAAAAGCTTTCTCTCAATAATTTTCTTCACTTGAAATTTTCATAATGTTTATTTATTTTTTAAAATTCACCAAATTCTTCCCAATCTTCAAACCATTCAGAAATCATAATAATCTTAAAATCTTGAGACTCATCAGAAAATTTTTTAATATCATCAATCGCTTGAATTTTGAACTCATCATCATAATTATTATAATAAGGATAATGAAAATCAAACTCTTTAATTTTTTCATTATCATCAAATGGTTCAACTAATTTTTCATTGTTTAATTCATCACTATCACTATCATTGATTAATGAAGAATTAACTGAATTTCTTTCTTTATCCTCGTTGATCAATTCAACAATGTTATCAGCTGTTATTTCTCCAGACCAATCATATTCAAAGAAAATTTCACCATCTTCAGCATAAAGACCAAATGATTGAATTTCATTTTCTCCATTACGATTCACTAAAACAGAATAAGAAACATCATCAATAATAATAGAATCAGGATGATCGTTAAAATTCTCATTTTCAACAGAATTTTTCAAATCTTCAAAAATCTTATCATAAGCACGATTCAATTTATCAGAATAATTTTTATCTTCAGGATCAAGACGAATTTGACCAATTACAGGATTAATATAATGTCTAACAATAGAATCAAAATCTTTTCTATTAATAAAATTCATTTTTACCTTTCAAATAGAATTAAAAAGTTGTTCACGCAAGTTACTATTCTATATTAAAAACAATATTTTGTCAATCAATTAGTTAAAGTCCAATCTTTCTTAAAGAGTTCTTGATTATCATCTTTCATATTTTGAGTTAATCGAATTAAGTTTTTTGAAAGTTCTTGCCCTTCAAATTCTTTTCGCAAATTTTCAGGAAGGTATTTTTCATCAATATTGTAGAAATTTATAATAGAGCGACGAAGAAGAAGCCCTAAATTATAACTAAAACCGGATAAATAATGGCCCTCTTCCCAAACATAACATCTTACGCCATCAACAACAGACAAATCTTCAACTTTGCTGTCATCATAGCTGAAATAATTTTTCACTAACTCGCCTTCAAGTGATAAAACAATTTTATGAAATACTATTGGAAGCTTTAGAGAAATTTTTGATAAATCTTCTTGAAAGATACTCTCATAACCATCACTAATATTAACAAGGTCTTCTTGATAAGAAGAAAAGTCTTCATATTCAGCAATGATTTCTTTAATCTTATTGCCATTTTCATTTTCCACAAAAGAATTATTCAACAAAGAAACAGTGCTATCATAAGAAGATAGAAAATCTTTAATAATAATTTCAGAAAAACCACGACATTCAGTTTCATCAACAACACAACTGAGAAAAGGAATCTCTGTTTTCATTCTTGAATCTAAATCTTTTCTCAATTCTGTATTAGTGAATTCATTTTTTGGGGAAAATTTACAAAGAACTCTTTCCGATTCGTTTTTCTCATTGACGTAATTTTTATTGATCGCCAAATAAGCAGCATCGTAATCTTTACCAACATTTCCATACAAAATTCTGTCAGTGTTTGACGAAAATTCAAAAACTGAATGAACCTCATTAGAATCAAAAATTTTCGTTGTTGGTTTGTCTTTATAAAAATTAAACAATTCTTCACTAATCAAATCATTCACAGTTGTTTATCCCTTTCTTCTACAAGCAGACTTTCGTTAATATTCTACTTTCGCAACATTCTTTTCAAGATAGCTAAAAACATCTTTGAATCCGACTTCACAATATCCCCTTTCTCATTTCAATAACATTCTTATTAAGATAATCATGAGCTTCACGAACAGGATAAAGATTAAAAGTCTTATCAAAATTTTCTCAAAAATAAATTCTTTTGCCTAAATCATCTTTACTAAAATCCTTAATTTCACTATTCTCATATTGAAAGAAACCATTATAAACATATTCATTAAAATCTGGTTCAACAGTTTCCATCAAATAATCAATAATAGGAATAAGATTTTCCTCAGTATCAAAATTTTCTTTAATAAACTCTTTCTCAAAACCATTATTCTCTAATGTTTCAGAATAGTCTTTAAGAGTATTGATTTCCTTAACAAGATTTATATAAATTGTTAAATCATATTGCTGAAAAAATGATTTGAGGAAAAAAGATTGAGCAAAAATCGAAAATACCTCATTCGCTTTAATGTGCTTCAATTCACTTCTTTCAACTTTTTTAATCATTTCATTAACCCTTCAACAACACTATTAATCAAAAATAATAATACCATAAAAACCTCAAATAATCAAGGTTTTTATGGTATTATTAACTATTCTTTAAAAACTCAACCTAACAGGATTCAACTGCTCTCTTTCTTCGCGCAGTTTCTTAATCTTTTCATTCATCTCTTGAATTTCAGAATCAATCTTCTTCTGCTCAACCAGATTCAATTTTGTCTCATTTTCCTTTTGAGTAATTTCATCAAGGACACTTTGGGGAACATTTTGAACAATACCTTTAACATCGTAATTAACACCGATGCCATACTGTCCAGCCCTTGCTGAAACAATTGTAATGCTATCACGCTTAAAGTTAAACTCTTGTTCAACAATGTCTTTAAGATTTTCTACAATTTCAGGGTTATAAGCATCAATTTCTTGAATTCTTCCCAAGTCAGTGCTGACAGAATCAAGAGTAATAACACCCTCAACACCGTGCTTTTTAGTAATCTTAGTAATTTTAGCACCATTAATGAAAACTGTATTCTTCATTTCAATAATCTCCTTGTTTTTCAATCGGCGTAAGAGAAAACCCGATTAATTTTGTTTATTCATTTTTTCTTACAGTTATATAATAGCAAACAAAAACTGGTCTGTCAACAACTTATTGAATCAATTGACAGACCAGTTTAAAAATTACTTATTTTCAACAGTCGCAAACAGTAGGCAATTTTTCAAGAAGGTTCAAAAAAGCCCCATCAAGAGACATGTGTGTATTCTTGTGGATTAAGGTATTCATTTGTTGGTGGCTTGGGGGAGACTCTTATGTAGTAGAATCCACTGTTTGAGCTTACTCATTTTGTTTGTGCTCATAACAATAGCGACATCTCTATTTTCGGTTTTCATATTAATCCAATCTAAAATATATTATGACATACTGTGATAAAAATTTTGTCAAGTAATTATTTTAATATTGAAACCTTATTTATCTATGGGCGATAAATAATTCAGTAAAAATGAATTTTGCTGAACATTCGCAAATGAACTTCTTTAACTTTTTCTTCCTCAATCATTTGCAGCTCTTCTTTTTCTTCTTTTTTCCAAATTCGCTAATAATTCAGAAAGATTATCTCTGCGATCCACAAATAATTCTTTCACTTCTTTGTCAACACTATCTTATTTTTAAAATCAATTAATTTAATAGTTGTGAAAAGAATTCCAAAAACCCCAGAAATCAAAATCAATAACCACAGAAAAGAACGGAACCAAATAAATTCATTCATCACAAAGAATTCAAAAAGAAAACTTAAAAACATAGCACATACAAGAGAACTGCCTAATAAGAAATTTTCTCTCCACATTATGGAACTCCTCATTCAATTTTAATAGTTAAACAATTATTCAACTAAACTCAAACTATAATCACTGTTCAATTTCACTTTATTGTCATATATAGAATGATATAATGACTGACGAGCATATTCAAAAGTAATATTATAATCAATAGCAAAAGACTTTAAAAAATTACTTGATCTTACTTTTTTATATTTTTTCTCATTCAATATATTTTTCAAGTATTCAACAATTTCATCTATTTGTTCTAATTCGCTAAAATCATAAAACGAACTTGACATAATTCACTCTCCAATTATTGAAACAATTAATATTTAGCTTTATATTTATATCTTATCAATTTTTTAATTTGTCCTAATCGCATGTTTTAAAATTAATTTAATTGCTAAAACTTCTTAAAAGGATCCATCATTGCTTTATCTCCATACAGCCAATAATGATTCGCACCATTGATGACTTTAATATGAAAATCAGCACCGTTCTCATTATCATGCAGAAAATCAATAATGTCCTCTAATTCTTGAACAATCGGTGAAACATTAATTAATTTAGCAACATCTTCCAAAGGTAAAACTTCTTCAACATTTCCATCAGAATCAAAATGAGCTGTTTCATAAGCTTTCAAATACAGCAGTTCAGCAACACGAAAATCTAACATATCAGTTATTCTAACGCACTTGTCATCTAACGCCGATTGTTCCTCGATATATTTCCTTCTTTCAGGACTTGACGTAGCTAAACGATCAGGAATAAGACTTCCACTGAAATCTATTAAATCATCATAATTGTTCAACCACCTCCATTCGTTTCGCATATTAACGTGCCTAATATTTAAATCAGGAAACCTACTCATAAAATTAAAAGCAAAAACTTTTGTTTCGTATTTATTTATCGAATTATGAAAATCGTAATTATTAAACAAATGTTCAACAGACAAGTCTTTACGATTAATTGGATTCGGCGTATCTTTTGGTAAATCATACATACAAAGACTCATAAATTCTCTCATATAATCTTCATCATCACGATTGAAAATGTAAAAGAAATTAGTATCAAAAACATCATCAACAGAATAATTGTTAAACAGCCAAAACAATTCATCAATCTTTTCTGCTTTTGAAATATTGTAAACACCAAAAGCACGAACCGCTTCTCTCAACTTATCACGATTCTTTTTTGTCAAAGACTTCTGCTTCTTTAACGCTTCATCCTCATTGATAAAAGTTTCCGAATCTACTTCGTAAATTTTGACAGAATTATAATGCTCAATAACGTCTTTCTTCAATTTTTTAGAAAGACGTTTAGCTTTTGGTAAGTCAAGAAATAGTTTTCCATCAACAGAATAATGATCAATTTCTTCAACTGATTCAATTATTTCAGGCACGATATCCCAAGCAGTCTTTTTATCTTTAACAACCATTCACTAATTTCCTTTCATAACAGTTATCAATAATATATCCAATGTAGGCATTTTTATATATTTCATTTATTATTTCTTCATAATATAAAGAACTGTTTTGTATTACTAATTCTTCAATTAAAAGTATTTCAGAATTTTCGTTCTTTAAAACATCTGATTTATTGAAAGTAAAACAATCTACTCCATTAATAGGTTGAAGAATATTTAAAACATGACTGTCCTCTTTATCAAAGTAACTATCTATAATTTCTTCATTTAAAAAATCGTTTAATTTAAACATTTTCAAATCTAAATTATTAAACAATTTCTTAAATTCATCAACAAAAATATATTCATACCCATCACCACCAGATTCAACAAGATTTTCTTTATATTCTAAAAGATCCCACATATCCGTTAATTTTTCCACAATATATCTAATATTTTCATAATAAACACTTGTTCTTCTAGCCATTTCAACAAAATTTATCCCATATGCTTTTTCAATGAGAAAATTTGATCCTATATCTAATTTGACATCATAATCTATCCCATCAATGCTGATTTTAGCGCAATTTAGATTTTGAGAATTATCTTCAAAAATAAATTCACGAGGTTTTCCCGAAAGGTCTTTAAAGAAAATTTTGTTATTAACATGAAATGAGTTATCATTAAAAAGCTCATCAAGACTGTCATATTCGCCAAAGTAAGGGAAACCATTTTCAAACAACTCAAAATTAAAACTTTTAAGAATCAAAGGTTCTTTTTCTTCAAGATATTTTTCATCCCAAACAGGACGTGGAACTCTTTGTGAAAATTTCATAATATTTTCTTAACCTTTGCGCAAACAAATAAAATCTTTTACAATTTCCATAACATCAATCTTACATTGTTCTTTATCCAAAGAAGGAAGATCTTCAAACAAAACACCATTATTATTTGTTCGATTAAACCACGATTCCGCAACATTCTCTAACTCTTCATCCGTCACATCCTGAAGACCATAACGAATTCCACCAAGAAAAGCACTACGCAATACCAAAGTTTTTGCCTTGTCAACCTCACCATTCACAGTTGCTTGATTAACATCAACGCGCTCTTTCGCCTTATCCATAAAATCAGTAGTCATAATTATTATCTCCATCCCATATTCATTCATCATATTCATCTAAATAAAAATTATCAATTTCATCCATAATTTTTACAAGGTCTTTGCGATCAAGCCATTCAAAGAAATAACCATAAGTAGAAAGCTTTCCACTAATGACTCGACCAGAATCGTCAGCGTAAATGTAACCACCCATAGCGCGAAGGCTTTCTTCATTAGGCCACACAAGTTTTTCATCCACATAAACAGCAAAGCCAGATTCAGGACATGAACAAGTGTCACAAAACCCAAGATCCCAATATTCAGCCGAAACCATAACATCTCCGCTGTCCTTGTCAAGCCTACTCAAAACTTTCTTCTTCAAAAAATCATCAATAGGAACAACAGTCTCTTCATCTTTGTAATAATTCATCCACAAACCTCTTATATTTTTAACAACGCTTCAATAATCAATTCAATAATTCAATTGAAAAACTTGCGAATCGCTTTCTTACTCAAATATTGTTCCTTATTGAACAGGTAAGTTTCGATAAAAGTTCCATTGGCGAAACTTTCAGAAATCTTATCACGAAGATCAGCTTCTTCCCAATACCCAAGAGAAGATCCGGTTTTTGCGCTTTTGAAAAAGAAAGTATTTTTCAGTGCTTTCCTGACTTCTTTCTTCGTCAGGTCAAAATTCATTGCTGAAATGAACCGAACATAACCAGACGGGTCGCGCTGATGCCACAATTCATGATTCATAGGAAGATTATTCACGGCAAACCTATCTTTCTTTCTTGTTAAAACGTTTAATAATTATTATTCTACTATTTAATTATAACATTGAATAAAGATTTGTCAATAGATAGATATGCTTATTATATGCCTTGACTGTATTAAAAAGATATTTTAATCATTCACCAACAAGGAGAAAGAGAGTGAAAAAGTTCTATCTTACATTGGCAACAATCGTGTGCTCAGCAGCGTTAGTGTTGTCAAACAGTGTTTCCGCACAAGCTGCAAGCACATTGCCTAAACCGACTGTTACAAAAACAACCACAGTCAGTTTCTACCTAAAATGGAAAGCTGTATCGAAAGCAAACCATTACCAGGTTCAATATTCCACAAACAAGGACTTCAAAAAGTCAAAGACAGAAGACAAATACAATTCTCGTTATGTCGGCCCTTTGACACAGAACACAACATATTACACAAAGTATCGTGCAGTGTATAAGAACAAAAGCAAAATCTCTTACTCAAAATGGTCTGCCTCAACAAAAGTCAAAACACAGCCAAGATTCCCTACCAAATTTTCAACCTCCTATAAGAAAAAGCTTAACGGGGTGACAATCAACTGGACAAAAAGCGATTATGCACAAAAATACCGTGTAATGGTAGCAGACAACAAAGGCATGAACATCAACGCCAAAAATTATTACACAACAAAAAGAACATTTGACTTAAAAATGAACAGCAAAGACGGACAGCCGAAATATGTTAGAGTGTTCTCCTATAATGCTGATTACATGCGTTATTCAAATGAAAGAATGCTTATCAAGCCTTCCACAATAGCAGTCGGGAAAGGTGAGAAAATCACTTTGGCAACACAGAATTTACTCTGCGTCACATGTTCTGTTGATAATAAACCAACTCCCAAATTCAAAGACCGTGCGCCTCTATTGCTCAATGACGTTAAAAAATACAACCCTGACCTTTATCTCATGCAGGAAGGCTCAAACACAAAAGATGGTGAAAAAGTAGGGCAACAAACAGGGTTCTACAATAGTTTGAAAAGTTATGGATACAGTTTCAACACAGCAATTGAAGACAATGGAACCTATGGAGATAAGAATCGTGTCGCATTCAAGAAAGACAAATACACGAAAGTAACCAATGGCAGATTCGGCATTACTCAAGAAGGTAGAAGCGTTGTGTGGGTTCTATTGAAAAGCAAATCAACAGGAAAACAGTTCTATGTTGTTGCAACTCATATTTCGCCTCATATGCCAGTCAAAGACAGAATCAAAGATGCAGAATACATTAACACTCAACTTGCAAAAATCAACAAAAACAATTACCCAATTTTCTTAGGTGGAGATATGAACTCAACACCGAACGATACATTGGGAAATACAAACTCTGTCTATATAAAAGGGGGATGGAATGATTCAGCGAGTGCAACAAAAGAAAGCAACGCTAAATATGGCACATACAATCTTCTTGGCAAAAACACTATGGTGGACAGTTACGGAAGAATTGACTATCTTTACTCAAAAAACACAGGTGGATGGAGTGACTACAAAAATGTCATCTCAGTTGATTCTAAAGGCAGAATCACATCAAAACACGGATCAGACCATAATCTTATAGTCGGAACCAGTACAATCGGCTGACAATCCAATTAACCTGATAATTAACAAAAATTATACAATACAGAAGAAGAACAGTTTCGCAATGATTAACTCAAAATTTGCGAAACTGTTCTTCTATATTATGGCTTGTTTGTTAAATTATTGAATAGTTTTCAAGTGGTAGCAGATTCCTTCTTACGCGGCTTGAAATCATACTTCTGTTTAGCAAACTTATAAATCTTGGCTTGCTTATTAATTGCCCAAAATGTAGGACTTTCATCGTGCCAAAATTCAACATCAACACTTTCAGCATATTTGATACAAATTTCCTTGTAGTCAATTTCTGTACCATCTTCCTTACTGACAAAAAAGCTATCATGAAGCTTTCGGCTGATTGCACCCTCTCGAATATCCTTCCATTCTGTGAAAACGATGTAAGGAGATGCCCATGAGTAAATAACTGAACTCCAAACAGCCCTAATAAATCGCTTACGATTCTCACTCTCTGATGAATTACTGAGCTGTGTTTTGATAACAAAATAAGCTGTAATGTAATTCAGGACAGCCCCAACAGCGAGATAGCCAAGAATGACTTTCAGAACGACTACAAGATCGATTGTGATTTCCATTTTCATAACCTTTTCTTAATATGCTTAAAAACTTTAACAAGATCACTCTATAATACAATAATCAATAAGTCAACAGCAAAACAGAAAATTTTAATCCTCAATATATCATAGCTAACTATAAACAGATGATAATTTTCCCATAAAAGAAAAATGCTATCAGTTCACATTAAAGCTTCATCAATTTGTTCAATGTTTCCAAAGTAACAGAATCATTATGCTCAATATCTTTCTTCAATGATAGTTCTGCTCCCTCAACAATAAGGGATTCTAATTTATTGTTGAATTCTGTTTCGAATGCTTCAGCTTTTTCATCAAACAATCGCATAACTTCATCATCAGCATATTCAGGGTTTGTCAATTTGTTCAGATAATCTTGTTTCAAGGTTTTGACATTTTTGAGAGCTTCATCAAATTCAACAAGTTTGTCAATGCTTTCAACAGGGAAAAGTTTAATCCCCAAATGAGAAAAACCCTGCTGCACAAGAGAATATGATTCCTCTGCTGAAGCTATTGCTGAACGTACACGATGTGAAATCTCGTTGCTATCACTAGCAGGAACATCAATAATGAAACTATTTTGTTCAACTGTATTGAAAATCGTTTTGTTGATCAGAGCTTGATAACTTTTGTAATTTGAAATTTTCTGAGAGATCTCTTCCATCACCTTTTTAGATGAAATGCTTGTATAAGTGAGTTTAAGATAAATGTCATTGTCATCAAGAGAAACAAAGTTCTCTGATTCATTTTCACTTGTGCTGTCTTTCACTATAACCATCGGTGTGAAATGTTTTTGAATAATTTCTTGAATGATTGATTTAACCGATTCTCTGTCAACGCGATTAACTTTTGTCATGTTATTCGACTTTCTTTTTGTCGTGTAATTTCCGGCAAAAACTGTGTATTCATCAGATTTTGGGTTCACGTTTGCCAATGGATCAGGGAGAGGGGTATTTTGGTCTCCTTTAATGATTTTCGAAAGGTCAACTGTTTTTCTACTAAACTCAAATTTTCCAGCAATTAAATTCATCACAAAAATCCAGGTGACCACTCCAAAAGCTGGCACCCCAAAAACAATCAATATTCCTGAAACCATTCCATTACCCAATCTATTCATTAATCTTGTTTTATTTATTTTATCAAGGGAATGATAAAAGTCTTCACACATAGAGAAACGTGTAAAAGTATTTAAGACAATAACCAGCATAAACACCGATCATCGTCTTAAATATTTTTGTTCTGTTCATCAATATTGTTCAAGTTTCAAAAGTCCACAGACATTGCTTTGTTGAACAAGTTGAGAGCATATTCATTATATTGTGAAACATTGTCAAAATCTTCAATAACAAATTTTTCAGTTTCACGAATGTTCGCCAAAATAGTTTCAGCACGCTTGTAGCCGCTTGCGATTTTCTCTTCAACAAGGCTAACAGTGGCATTGTCTATTTGGTCAGTATAGATCGACAGTTTAGTGTGATACTCATTAAGATCTTTTCGAAGTTCATTAATTTGAAAATCAATATTGACAAGTTCTTTGAAATCGTCCATATATTTTGTGAAATCAATGTCTGAAACAATGTATTCACCGTCTACAATCCAAATGCGATCCGTGATAGATTTAAACTGCTCTTCTTTGTTCAATTTCTTCACTTCAACAACTGTCATTCCAAAAAAACTTTTCAAAGAGATTTTAGGATAAGCAAAACGAACAATGCTGTCTTTATGTGTTCCATAGTAATGACAAAAAGGATCATCATAATTAATAGAACGAGACAATCTATTGAATTTTTTGTATTCTTCGTCTTTTGCGCCAATCTTATTTTTCAAGATATTAAGACCAGAAAGTCCAATATTTCGAGCCTCAACATTGTTTGATTTAGACATATGCGTGAAAATATTAATAAGAGATTTTTCTGTAAGAACCGGATTATTTTCCTTTTTCTTTCGAAACTTTCTCAAAACACTCAACATTTTCTGTCCAATCTTCTTCAATTATTTTAAACTAAACTTATCTCCCATAATACAATTAATAATCCAAAAAGTCAATAATTTTTCAACAAAAATTACATCATTGTTGATAAATTTTGACAAAACTATTCTCATATTCATTCTTATCGGCAAACCTTTCGATATTTTCCTCGAATATTTCATTGACAAAATTAATGAAAACGCATATAATGGATACAACGATATATTTGTCAATCAACGAGAACCGGAGATGAAATGCCGAAAGTTACAGCAGATGAGCTTAAAGAAAAAGTGTTCCACTACGCGCTTGCATCAAAAGGCAAGAAAATCACCACTATCTTCCCTTTCACTGAGATAAATATTGCCGAACGCAAAAAGTTCAAGCATTTTAGGAAGAAGAGTATTCTTGTTGAAGGGAAGATTGATTTTGACAAAACAGACAATCTTTCGTCAGAAGTGGAATTCAATAAGGTTCCTAACTTTATCAAACGCGGACTGAAAAGAATGTTTCTCCATACTGAAAGAATCAACAAAATCAATTGGATGGGAACAACGGACAAGTTTCCCAAGGTTGAATTTGTCGGAGAAAACAAAAAGGAAATTCTCGACTCAATTCTCTGTTATGAAAAATACCTGTCGAACGCAGCCTCATAAACAAGAAAAGTTGTAAGCTAAAGTTTGCTAATCATACAAACATAAAAACACCACTTCGCTTATTTGCTTAGTGGTGTTTTTATATATTCAATTATGTTAAAACCTTATTCATTTTACAATTTTTCAGAATCCTTTTCATCAACCTCAGAATTTAAATCATCAACGTTTAAGTTATCACTGTTTTCTGTTTGCTTAGAGTCAGCATCAACTTTTGTTTCAGTAGTTGTTATTCCATTATTGCGGAAAATCTTATCCATTTTCAAGTCAGGATCAACATTTGTCGGTTTCACATTAACAGGCTCATTATTTGCAACAGATGCGTGTTTCTCAAATTCGAAAAACTCTTGACGATTGGTTGTGGAATCATTGTTGAACTGTTTCGCAACTTCTTTTCCTTGTGCATCTGTCAAAATCACATCAGTGAAATCATCATTAAAATCAAATTTTGCGAAAGTTTCTTGATTGTTATTGTCGATGAGAGCATAAACTTCATTTTCTACAAAAGCACGATTCTCTTGTTCAAGCCTTAATCCATATTTTTCTTGAACAGATTTGACAATATTCTTTTTCTGGTTGTCTATGACGTAAACATTCATTACTGATAGTATCAAAATTCGAATTGAGTAAGCAAAGAATGTGAACAATAGAACGTTAGCAACAACATTAACAAAAACATTGCTTTCGGTTGACATTAATCCGAAAGTTCCTAATACAAATACTCCGAAAATGAATCCTAAGAAAGCGAATTTATAAACTTTCCAGACTTTATCAACGGTTTCGGCAAATTTAGCAAAATTGAGTTGTTTGTCATCAGTGAAATGTTTGCGGCTCATAATTGGGGCATAATTCATTTTCATCACCTTATCCTTATTGTTTCAATCGTTATGAAAGAATATCTCTCTTCTATCTTGATTAGACGATTTGACAGTTCTTTAACAAACAAGATGATTTGATTGACAAACAAAACGGCACAGATACGGATACAGCACAATCATTTCACGAAAATCGCCCATACAGCCGTTTTCTTAATTTTGACGAACAGTTTGTGCAAATCAAACAAGAAAAACGCTCGACGGGGCGAGAACGAACGATTGAGAGATAGGTAGAGACAAGTTGAAAGCCGAAGATGACAAAAAAGGAACAGTGACAGAACAAACAGGTTTTCAAACTCTTTGTCACTGTTCCTTCATTATTATAAAATGAATTATTATTTGCTGAATTAACTACTCATTCATTTCGCCAATCCGCAAGATCTGAAGCCAATTGTTCAACATCATCTTTCATCAACTGTTTATGAAGTTTCTGCAAACTTAGCCACTTTTCTTGAACAGCCTTATTATCGCCATGAGGAATCAAAACAGGAATCATTCGAACTCTATCAGCCGCACGATAAGAGAACAGCCCATTCCAGCCATCTAAACGCTTATCAGACAAACAGCTAAACTTTTTTGCTATCAATTTTTGTGAAACATCAACAGATTTTGCGAAACTGAAAAACGCTACATTCAACCCATTAATTGAATTAGCATCAACAAAAACAGCATTAACAATATTTTGCGCAAGTCGTTTTTCATCAACAAACAATTTTAGCTTATATCCATCATCAATAATCCAATGATTACCGTTGTTTTTCTCAAACTCAACAATTTTAGACATAAACCATCCTTAACCAATAATTAAACTACTAATCGACTATTTAAGAGCACTCAAGGGGAATAGTAGAATTAACTGGATTGACATTCCAAACTTCGCCGCATCCAGTACAAGAAACTCGATTATTGACTTCATCATAAGTTGTTAAAGAATCAGTTTCGCATTCAGAACAAACTTCAGGGTTGAAAGAACGTCGAATGAAAAAAGGAAATCCAAACACAAATTCATCAGTTAGCCCAGGAGCGGTAGCTTCATCAGAAGAATCTTCAACAAAATATTTCTCAAAAGAAAGATTAGGTTCGAGAATAAAGTTATATCCCAAAAGCTCATTCACAACAGAATCGATCTTATCCGAAGGAACCCCTGAATTCATAAGAACATTAGTGAATCGTTCTTTCACAATATTCACAGCGTTCATTTCATTGCTCATAATATTCATCACTTTCTTTTTTCATTTGTCAATTACAATATTGAACAAAATTATTCTCATACAGTTCAAGAATAACACAAAACAGTTTCAAAATCAATAGAGAAACAGAAAAAAGAACAGCAAGCGGGATAATCTTAGCGACTATTCAACCTGCTGTTCTTTTGATAGTTCTAAAGTTTTCTTCTGTCACTTTTTTCTATCCAGGAAAGCAATGACAGTCATAACAAGAAGAAAGACAACGAGAGTGACAATTCCGAGGGCAATAGGAATCCATGTCGGAGCGAGAACCCAAATCCATGACCATGAAATAACACCAGTCAGCTTGAGGACAATGAAAACAATAGTCAAAAGTCCGGTGAAACCAATTCCGCCCGATGTAGTCTGAACGTTTCCGTTACTCATTGTTCTAACCTTTCAAAGTGAGCTCAATACACAAATGTTATCACATGAAATCTTCGGGGCAACGCTCTTCAACCTCGCCCGTTACGAAATCAACAAAATGATAAGCACCATCAACAACAGCATACTTGATTCCACAAGTCTCAACATACTCAACAGCAGGCATCTTCATCATCCAATCTGATTAAAAATTATTTATTAATGATTCTTTCTTACAATTTCAACAATAACACAAAAGAACTATTTGTCAACTAACATCCGCTATATTCGACAACGTTTTTTTTGAACAATCATTCCTTGACCAAAACAACATCATCAGGTTCAAATTCAAACTGTTCAAAAGTTTCGTCATCTGTTGCATCATAAGTTCCATCAAAATCTTCAACCATATTGACAACAACCTCACCATCGCTGACATAAACCACTTCGACAACAAAACCGCATTCAGTAGGATACCCAGCTTCAAGCTCAGTAGCCTTAACTTCAACCATCTTGTGCTCAACTGGTTTAATGTTCATCATTTCAATCAATCCTTCTTTGTTGTTTCTGAAATATTCTTATAATCATACTCTAACTCTATAAAACAAATGAGTCAACCTATTAAAGAAAAACTAATGCAAACAACCCACTGTCTCAACCTTCACGAATATTTTCCGCAACAATCCGCTTACGAACATTAGGAAAAGAATTGAATACATAATCAACTTTTTCAACAGTTGATTGACGAACATTGCGAAACACAAGAACAGATTCCGCATTACGGTTAAGAATAAGATGGATTCTCACAAGTTCCTGAATGAAACTGATTGAACAAGCTTCGTTCTCACTAAAATCAACAACAACAATTGCCTCATCAGAATCAACCTCTTCAAGAAGATTCCTTGCTGAAATTCGTGAAGAAGCCAAACGAGGGACAATAGCAATTTTTCTGTTTTCGTTATCCATAGCGAATCCTTAATATACTTTCATTGGAGCAATTTTGTTAAAGATCAGAACGGTCATAAGGTGGAATAGGTTCATTCGTTCCTTCTGTAACAATTGTCATCGGTCCATTCTGTTGAATTTCCCACAAATCATCAGGGACAGTTGAGCCAGGCAATGCATAGCCCATTGAACATTCAAGAAATTCGTCAATAGTAACATCATCCCAATCCTTGTTTTGAGATTCAGCAAATTTCTGAAAATGATAATCCGACCTCTTAACGCCAGCTCTAAGAACGTCAGTTATCTTCAATCGTTTAACCAGTTTCAAATAATCTTCATCAAACATTTTATAATCCTTTGCGATAATTCAACAAATATCCTTAATAATCAAGTTCTCATCAGCTTATTCATAGCCTTCAAAGTGATTTCATTATCTTTATGAACAACAGAATTCTCATGAGGCGTGTTTTGAGCAAAAGCAAAGAAATCATACAGACTCCTCAGCCTATCCATCTTCACTTCGCTCAATCTTTTGTCAAACATGTCAATCAGCTCAGCATCAGCCAATTCCCTATTTGACAATTCTTTCAGATAGTCTTCCTTTTGCTGAGAAATGCTTTTGAGCGTATCTTCATGTTTTTTAAAGTCTCTCCAGTTTTCATCAACAGGAACTATAATAGGCTCAAAACCATCAAACGATTTGTAAATCTTCTCTGTGTGATAATAGAGTTTATCATATTCAGACAGAAGAGACAAATCTTTTTCTTGCGAACTATCAAGAGAATTCTGTTCTAACTCTTGTGAATCGCTTTCTTCTTCCATTATTTCATCAAGTTTTTCCAAAAGTTCTACTTCATCAAAAAATGAATAATCATAATCGTCTGCTGTTTTAATATATGCATCAGAGTATTCAGGTTGAGTCAATTGAGATTCATGAAAAGTGTCAATCTTATCTTTGAGAACAGTGCCTAACTCGCTTTTCTGAATTTTAGGAAATTTTTGAACAAGAGAATCACAATAGTCTGTTTCATTAAGAATTTTCAAAGCAATACGGTATTTATCACAATAGAGATAGTTCCGATTAATAACAACAAAATCAGCATTGTTATCTTCTAAATGACTCAGTGCGAGATTATACCTTTTGTGGGTCAAAGGTAGAGTTTCTGACAACCCAAAACCTCTTCTGAAATATTCAACAACATCTTTAATCATATAAGAAAACTTTTCTCTTGTAGTCAAAGCCATAGGATTGTAAGGACGAGAAGCACGCAAGGATTTATTAACCCAGAAAGAGAAAACGCCCACTCCAGATAACCCTATTGTCCAGAAAATACTCAACATTAACATACTTCTGCCTCCATAATATTACTCAATATACAACAATTATATATGAAAATTGATGTCTTGTCAACGAAAAGTGCCAAACCTGAAAAACATGAGAAAAATTCAGGTTTGGCACTTTGCCCCCAATCAAACAATTCAACAAACGTCTATCTCAACTATCAAGCCAAGAAATCATCAACAAGATAAACCTTTTCAGGGTCAACCTGATTGCGCATGTTGACTTTGATAGAATTGACATCTCGATGCTGAATTGCACCCCAATACCAATTCTTTCGAACAACAGAATCATTGACAGGGCCACCCTTAGAACCATATGAATAAGAATAACGATTGTTAAAAGAACACTGTCCATCAGTAATAACAAAAACATAAGGCTCTTTGCCAATTTCTTTCTTCACCTTTTGAGAATAATCCCACACAGCGTCAATGTTAGTTCCGCCACGATATACAATCTTCTTCTGCTTAGTATCGAACTCCAAAACATCATCAGCCCAAGTGACAGGCATAACCCTCACAAACTTGTCAGGAACAGTGTCCGCAAGATTAGCCAAACCTGCAATAAGTCTTTCAGGAATCGAATAACTCATATCCAAAGCAAGAATGAATGTAGGAACATCGTCACCATTATCACCCGAATTGTCTTTACGGACACGATTAGGCATGACAACCTTCGGATACACACTAATCATACGTCGATTAGGAGATGTCCAACTGTCGCGGAACTTTGAGCCGCCAGAAGTCAGAATCTTCGGATTGAACTCAGCAATAAGCATCTTCCAATCCAAATTCATGTCATCCATTTTTCCAGCGAACATTGAACCAGTGTTGTTGCCGATACTGTAACCACCAGTGATATCATTTCCCGAATCTTGCTCAATGTCATTCAAAACATTGACAAAATCAGTTGGAACAGAATCTCCCTTTTGAGAAATTTCATCCATAGCATCTTTCAGAACATCCGAAAGAACATCAATGAATTCATCCTCAAAGCCTTCCGGCACAAAAACACCACCACAACCGTGAGAAGCGTTACCACTCTTGTTCTGAGATCCACTTGACTGTCCGCTCTGTTCATCACCATTGCTCTCTGAATCAGAATCATCATTCGAATCAGAGCCAGAATCGCTATCTTCAGACTGTGCATCATTAGAGCTATTCTCATCCTCATTGTCTCGAATCCAGTCATAGGCTTCACGAGTAGAGAACCCCGAAAAATCAGCACCGAACCTATCACCGAAAACCAAATCCATATCAGGAGCGTCAAGTCCGAGAACATTACCCACAGTATCGTTGATAATCGCCTCATGAGCCAGCAACAGAGATTCAGAGTCAGGATACTCATCACGTTGCTGAACCTCTTTCAAATGACTCAAAAGAACATGGTAAGCTTCGTGCGAAACAACGAACCCTACTTCCTCATCAGACATACCCTCAATCAGTTCGGGGTTAACCTCAAACAGAATCGTCTTATCGTGCGGATTGTAAGACACCTGAGCGGTAGGAATGTCATAGTTCTCCTGCGGAATACCGATGAAACGCATAATACGGTAAAAATACGGAGCATACTCATAGATAGCATCCAAACCGCGCATGTAATCCTGCTTGAAAGTCATTCTCACTACCCTCTCTTTCCCAAGTTTATTCTTGTATTACTTTGATTTTATCTTTGTCAAAAATTTCGCAACAACAGAAAATCCCTGATGCCACTACTCACAATAATAGCATGGCATCAGGGATTTGTCAATGATTGGCTAACTGTCAGAAAACAATTGCTTTTGAAATGTCAGCCCAATTGCTCAACGAACTCAATCGAATCTTGTAGTCAAAGTCAATTTTCTTCTGACGTGCCCAAGTCTGAGTCAAGACTTTTGTATCATTAGCGTTCATACGCTCCAAAACAGGTGACCATTCATTGATAAGGCTATCCACCCCGACACCAGAAATAAGGTGAGAAACCGCGAACGACACAAGAGTCTGCTTGTCAGCATCAGAAATAGTCTTGTCATGAACCAGAACATTCATCAAAGCCTTACGCTTAGGAGCGTGACGAACCTTTGCCCCATAGTCCATGATTGCTTGAACAGCAGAAGGATTCTTAGAAACCTTTTTCTTCGCTGTCGTGCCCTTAGCAGCCTTACCCTTGCTAGCTGTTTTCTTGGAAGCCCCATTCACAGCACCATTCAGCACATTGTAAAGTTCCCTTGGCGAAATATTCACATCAGGAGGAAGTGTCTCAGCAATAGTTGTTTGCGATGGAAGCTTCAAGAATGTTGAAACAATCTTTTCCATACGACGTGGCGAAATGTAAGCCATAGTGTTCTTTGAATTACGTGAAGAATTCTTGCGGTTCCTCTCGTAATCGTTCCAGAATGTTGAAACAGCCTTCGCAACATCAGCACCGAACACGCTCTTGAAATAAGGCATATCAATAGACGGCTCGGACTGCAGATAAGCGTCAAACCTATCCACAAGCGCCATGTCAAGTTCATCAACAGTGTAGTTTCCGTCATTCGGGTTAATAGCCGCCATGACGCAACGAAGCTTCGGCAACCTTTCACCATTGATACTACGGAACTGAACAAGCTCAAAAACCGTGTTTAAAGTTTTTGAATCAGCACGGTTCAACTCGTCAAAGACAATAACCTCAGCTTCATCAATGTCACGCGGACGATAGAACTCAATGTTCTTCGAATCATTCTGCGGAACCGGAATACCCACCAGGTCAGCATAAGGGTCAAGAGTAGAGGCAGAGTAGTATTTGACGGTCAGCCCCAGATTCTTAGCGGCACCGAGAATCATGTGAGTCTTACCCGTTCCAGCCTCACCGGAAATGAGAACATTGAAATCGTTCTTCATGTAACTCTGAATCTTGTTCACTGTAATAGCCATACTCGTTACTACCCTTTCTCAATTATTTCATAATCATTTGATGAATCTATTGTATAACATTAAGTAAAATTTGTCAAATAGAAACACTTCCAAAAATTATTATGTTCGAGTTTTCGGAAGAGACTCACCAATCAAGATCTTCTGAAATGTTTGAAAAGAATTCCGCATCTGCTGGAACAGGAACAACTTTATCAAAGACAATAGACATTCCGCTAATGTCAGGAGCATCAAGAGAAACGCTTGCGGTAGCAACAATGAAATCAGCAGAAGATTCACGAAGTGCTGAAACAACAAAATCAGGAGCAGAATCAATGTGGAGATCAACAGGCGTATCAGGGCTATATGCATCAACAAAAACTCGAACATAATTTTCATCAAGAAGCTTCACTCGAACGGGAACACGAAAAACTTCAGCCATAATATAACCTTTTTTGTTTAATCTTTCTTATATAATGCTTCAATTGTATAAGAAAATAAGTATTTTGTCAATAGAAAAAAATGATGCTCTAATTTCATTGTGATTGACAACGTTTCGCTAACAAGATCGTTTGATTAGTTAGCCAATGGATAGTTCATTTCATGCGCAAAGTGAGAATAACGTCAGCAACCATCCCTCTTTTTCCTTCGCCCCACATTAATTCTTTATTCTGCTCTATCTCAACAACTTCATAATCCGATTTTGGCAGTAAAACTTCAAGCTCATCCTGATGGCGACTGACAGAACTCATTACGCCTCCCCTATCAGCAATAATCTTCAAAGCAACTTTTTTACCATCAACAATTTCTCCATTAGAAAGAAAATCCCCGCGCATAAAACCGTTCGCTTGTGCAGGATTCACAGATGTTGAAAGCACTCTATCTATATTGATAACCGAACCAACAGTAGGGTTCTGATCCATGACCAAATCTCTTGCCTGGTACGATAAACCAGAAAACACTGTCAAAGGTTCAGAAAACTTGGGAGCCTTAGTCAAAGCATTGTTCAAATTTTCAGCAAAAACATTATCATTTTGCGAATACGTTTCAGCATATTCGGTAGAATCGCAAGAATATTTGTAAACCGCCCATGCTTCATCTGATGAGCAATTGTCTATCCATTTTTCGCCAGCAGTGTTCATGTCATTTAATAATTCAGGATAGTCTTTGCGTATATCTTCATACACTCCCTCAAATCCAACTATCACTTCATCGGTATAAGAAATTTTCGGTGCCCTTATTGTTAATGGAGTAGTGTCCAATCTTCCCGAATCATCAACACCATTGGGAGAATATGAACTCAAAAAATCATCTATTCTATTACGTAAATAAACTGATGAAATATGTTCTTTATCTTTTGACAAAAACGCAGTAGATTCAGAATGATCCATTAATCTATTCATGATAGTTTGGTGAACTTTTCCGCGAATTTTCATTAATCGGCTATTCTCACTAATCGGGTTTTCCATTCTCTTTTCATAAGCTTTCTGTGCATCTTGTTTTGTTGCGTAATGTTCTTCAAAATTGTTTTTCTCATAAGGGCAGTTACCAAAATCAGCACGACACAAGTTTGCATTGCCAGTTTCAGGATTAATATGATAACGAACAGAAGATGACACGAAAAACACCCCTACAAAGAAAACGGATTTAAAACGTTTTTCTATATCAGCGAATAATCAATTTTTCTACCCATAAACGAAATTTCCCTAATATTCAACAAGTATTAGGGAAATTTCGTCAATCAAATATAGTCAATGATTGTGGATTAATCGGCAAACTTAATCGTTCTCATTGATTCATTCGGGCTAACCTCAACCTCATAACCAAACTCTTCACCAGAATAACGAGAAACATCAAGAGGTCGTGAACCGCTACGAACCTCAACAATTTCACCGGGTTCAAGCATCACACTCAAAACCTCATTCGTGTTGTTCGTAAAATCATGCGAATCGTAATAACGCTGAGCCATTTTCATCAAATCCTTCTCAAATCATTGTTTAACTATTTCTCTATTATTATAATAATACAACACTCAAACAAATTAATCAAGCAGATTCATCAACTTTTGACCAAAAATCCTATCTGACAGGCAACTACTGACTCATATTCAAAACTACTGAAAAACTACCGAAATTTTTGTGAAACTGTGTGAATCGTTTGATATATGCTGAAAACACTGATAGAATCCTTATAGAAACACAACGAAACCCGTTCAAACAGGATGAAACACTGTCAAACTTAGACAAATCATTCACAAACATTAAGGAAGACAACAAATGAAAACAACTGTATCTAAGAGCACCAAATATCTCATTGCTGCGATTATGGCTCTCTTCATTGCTTTCGGTGGTGCTATCACAGCCCCCACACCAGCAGAAGCCGTTAGCGCAAGCACCTACAAGTCCTATGTCAAAAAATATTGCGGAAAAGGCTACAAATTCAAGTCAAATCAAAATCTTCGTTCAGGTGTCCTCGCGCTCGCCTCGGGAAATACTTTACTATTCAGTAAACGACTCAACTCAAAGAGTGTGACAATGCGTAAGTATGCCGCTCGTCACGAATGCTCACACATGCTTCAATTCGCAAGCCCCAGCGGATTCTACAAGCTGTCCAACAAAGCCAATAAAATGTTTGGGCGCAAAGGATACGGCGGAGTAGAAGCACTCGCGGATTGCATGGCACAGAAAATGGGAAGCCCAAAGAGTGTAATGCGTTACCAGAAGAATTGCTCATCAAGCGCAAAGAAGCTCGCGGTCAAAGTTATCAAGAAAAAGCGAATCTAACACCATTGTGATGAACAAATGACAACATAAATAATGCCCGGATCTGATAAAACAAGATCCGGGCATTCTGTTTGACCTATTTATGCACAATTGTTAAAAACAGTTCTTTTTAAAATTTTTCAACATTGCATTCAATCACTGATAGAGCGAACATTGATGTCAAACCCATAACCATAATAGAATGGATTACCTGAAGACCATCCGACTTTCAGTTCCATAATCTCACCAAAATCAGCCATGATATGCCAATTCTGATAACCATCCGATGACACCACACCAGTAATAGCGTGAGTAATGTCAGGAAGCTTCTCAATGATTCCTTCCATTTGAGTGTAAGCGCAACAATCATCAGTATCACTCAACTCAACACGAGAACCATCGTCCAAAGTGAAAGCAGTAACAGAACCAGAATGATAAATACGACCAGATGACTTGCTTCGCTCCACAGCAACAACCCTACGTCCCACCAAAGCATCATTGAACGAATTCAGATTTTCAACAATAGTTCCATCATCAGCATCAGGACTTACATAATCATCGTTCTTCAATCTCTTTGGTTTCTTCAATCCATTCACCTTTCAATTCTCAAACTTTGCACAATTACCTATTAAAAATATTATATAACAGTTGAACAAAATTTGTCAAGGCAATTCAGCAAAAACCATTGAGAAAATTGAATCGGAATTATCAGAGTGCAATTTTAGGAAAATTCATCTGTGCTGACTCAACAGCTTTTTTCGCTATGTCAGGGGAGCATCTGAACCATTCCCCAAACGGATTACTAACCCCAGAGTTACGCAAAATCTTATGCACCTTATGGTCTTTGAACTCTTTGCCATTGACACAGATAGCTGGCATAATAAACAACACCTCATAATCAACTTTCAAATGAGCCGCTGTTTTCACTTGATTCTTGATGCGATTGAATGCACTACCCTTTGCGAAACCTACCTTAATCAACCCTCTATGGTCAGGACCATAAATCATATAACAATAAATTTTTGGAACTCCATCATCAACCTCTTTGCCCTTGCGAATTCTTTCATCATAGAAACGATTCAACGCTTTAACTCGTTTCTTTCCTTTATCGAACGTAGGCCCAATCTTTTTCACATAATCAGTCAATTCAGAGAAATCATATTTTTTAGAATCAGTGTATGAGGTTTTTCCTGAAGGTGTTGTGTAATTCCATGTGATAGTCATACTACGATACTTGTTCGGATGTGATTCATCAACGATACTGGCAATGACTTTGAACTGTTCTTCATTGACGTTCAGCAAATAGTCATCAGGGGAAAAATTGTTGAACTTTTGTCGACTTTTTAATTTCACAGGGATTACCAATGTTCTTCGAGATTGAACAACAAATTGTATAACTCCAATACCGATGAAGGCAATAGTCAGCCATATGAACCATTCCACAACAGCACCCATCTACTGTCTCCCATTCTGTCAAACATTTGCATCAAAACTTTTTAAACTCTCTTATCACTTATCTATATGATTGCTTTACGAAAAATTTACAAACAAAAAATTCGCCAAAAGTTCATAAATAGATTATCAACATAGAGAGAAATTAACGTTCTAATCGCATGAAATCGCTCTATGAGGAGAATAACGAAAACAGCAGAAAAGAAATAGAGAGTTAACCAGTTTGAAAAATTTTAAACAAATCAGTAGTTATACATTTTGTTGAACATTCGCAAATGCGCTTCCTGAATTTTCTCTTCCTCAATCATTTGAAGCTCATCTTGCTCTTGCTTCCTCAAATTTGACAACTCTTCAGAAAGACTATCTCTACGATTCACGAACAATTCTTTAACTTCTTTGTCAGTGTTATAGTGCCCAACCTCTTTTTCGTATTCTTTCCAGTCTTTGTTGATTAATTCAAGTTTTTTCTCAACTTCGTTAATTTTTGGTTGAAGGTTAGGAATGGTTTTTCTTGCAGGTGTATTATCATTCGAGATTCCCCCAAGAGCAAGAGTAGAAATCTTTAATGAACTGTTTTGTACAATCATTCTATTTCTTGCATCTTTTGCCATTTGGTCTAAGGTTTTGATAGGTTTTGAATTTTTAACAATAGTCTCAAAATCAATTCGATCATGGTGAACAACTTTCCAAGAGAGAGCTTTTTAGTCATTTCAGAATATAGAGCGTGAATCTCATTTGTAATTGTTCCATCTTTTCTCTCAAGTTTAAATTCTATTCTTCTTTCAAGTGTTCGAATTTTGTCATTATAAACGTGAAGACCATTTGGATTAGGATGACGTTTCTTTGTGGCAGAATTAATCTTCTTTATTTCTCTGTTATTCCCCCAAGTGAAGTAGGAAGCCACAATTAGTACAAAACCACAGATTGCGCCAACAATTAAAGTAGCGTTAAGAAGAAAATCCATAAAGTTATCGTAATTTTCCATTGATTTTCCATTCTCTCGAATCTTTCTAATTTATATTACTTTTCAGCTTATCAAAAGTTCAACAAGAATGAGATAATATGTTGTTTTCAGTAGATGATGAGGGCATTGCGTAACACACTCCTCATCGAAAATCTGTGCGAAATGAGAGAAAAATCGGCATTCTCAAAAAGGCTTAAAATTGAAATGAGAACGCCACCTGAAAACATTAGGTTTTATGCCGTGTTTTCAGGTGGCGATTTGGCTGTCTTGGAGAAGATTTTCGAAAAACCCTATTTTGAGAGCCACCGTATTGAAGCAAGCGGTTTTTGCTCTCACAAACGATTCTGACGATTCATACTTTCATGTTGTCAGTCAGAGTTTCGGCCATAGTTTTCAGCAATGTTTTCAAACACTTGCCCAACCATTTCATCATACAGTTCAGCACTGTTTTGGTAGGCTGAAACAACCTCAACATATTCAGGGTAGACGAGAGCCAGCTTGCCCTTGTTAGTGGCATCAGCCTTAGCAATCGTTTCAATCAGATGTCGCGTAAAACTTCCCGGCTCAATCCCGCGCCCCTCCATGACATAGAACACTTCAAGAATTGCCTTGTTGTCCATCATCTTGTTTTCATTCATATTGCTCAACCTCTCAATGTCCTTGTCATGCCATTTTGCGTTTGTATATCGCTTCTTTCCTCAATGGTAGCAGAACAGCCATTGTTTTGTCAATAAAAACTTACCAAAAGACTTTCTACAATCTACACGAAAAACAATAAAGCCCATCATGTCTGAATAAGATACGATAGACTTTATTAGATGGAGCATGGAATATTGTCAAATATTTTTGCAATCAAATTTTGTTATTCAGGGAGAAGCAAAGACAAGTCGTGTCGCCAGTCGCCATTGAAATCCCACTCCTGATTAGTGTAAGCCTTAAACAGAACGGGGAGACTCTTCTGATAGCGAACAATGATAGAACTCTCGTTCTTCTCTGACAGAAGATAATTCGCTAAAGCATCACTCAACTTGATAAGAATAGCCAAACGATTTCCACTATCAGCAATCATCTGAATATATTCTTGATAAGACAGATCCCCTTGCGAAACATTTCGGGATACAAGCACAACAGCATCCCGAATCCGTTCATCAAGTTCTTCAGGAACAACATCAGTGTCCTCAACCGAATCATGAGAGTAAGATGCCAGGTCAACAACAATCGGGTCGAACTCTTTTTTCCCATAAAGGTTGTTGAAGTATTCAGCAAATTGGGCAACGTTTTCGAGATGCACAGAATAAGGGTAGATTCCCCATTTCTGGTCTCTATGTTTCTCTAAAATTTCATCAATATCTAACATATAATCACCTTAACATAAGAATAGCAATAAATCAATAGTTTCAATCATTTGTTTCCTTTTTCAACCTCATCAGCATAAATACGAACAGCGTTTGTCCAAGCTTGAACTTCTTCATAATCTTCTTCGTCAGCGGCATAAGAATGTTGTTCTAGAACATCTTCTTGAAACTTTGCCCAATCTCTTAGTGCATCGGCCTTGATTTTCGCTACCCCACGTCGAGCTGCTTTTTCATCAGCGATTCCAGCCTCAAAAGAATCAATACTCAATCGAGCCATGTATTCAGCAAAAGATTCATTCTCTTCTTTTGATGGTTTAGAGTGCCAAGGAGCACGGAAACCTCTAACAAGGTCTTCCTCTGTCGGAACATATTCATTGCTGTCATCACTCATATTTTTAGCGTCCTTTACTTTACTTTCTCAATTTATTTCAACATTACTGTTTGTTGAAATATTTCTTAACCTATTATCTTCTAGATATTCCTTATTCACTATTCAGGAGGATGCCTGTCCAAACGTTCTAGCCAAGCAATGACAGCATCAACAGGAACATCATAACGCTTAGACAATTCCACAGGTGTCATGCCATGCTTTCGACACCTTAAAATATCCTCAGCAGGCATCAACAGGGCACATGCGAATTCATCAGCAAAAAATTCATGAAGGTCATAACCCGGACGAGTTTTATCAAAAGGGTTCATTATTTCTTCTCCTTAACAGATTCTCAATTATTCCACAGCGGATTTTCAATAGTGAACCAGTCTTTTGTATCACCTTGGAAAATATGGTCGTTAAGTTCAACAATACTATAAACCGCGTCACAGAACCCAGAAACGCTATATCCAATCATTGTCAAATATTCAATATAGTCTTGCAAAGGAAGTTCTCTTTTGAGCAACTTGATTCCGAGAGAATTCAAATCGACACCCAGAGTATCTTTCTTGTCCATAAAAGCATCAAGAACGGTATCATTCATGTATTGAACAACTTCATTCGGAACAAACCTTTGAACACCGTTATACAATCGAGTTGGATACTCTTTTCCATTCACTGTCACCATAGTCACTTGTTCAGAAACTTCAATCATAAAATCCACCTATTTATTGTTTGTTTTCACAATGCATTCAAATTCAAGTATATCATAAGAATTAAATTTAAGCAATTGTTCAATCAATTTTTATCAACTACTTCAGGAGCTTATCTCCCCAGTAATAAATGTTTCCAGTTCGAGAATTCATCGCAATTTGAATTCCATTGCTACGAAGCATGACGCGAAAAAACCTTTCGAACGCTTCATCAAACGTTTTCGGTGCCTTCACAGTGACTTCATCCATTCCTTTATCAACAGCATCATTGATTGCTGAAATTATGGCATTAGAGTATTCTTCAAAAGATGCGCCACTACCATGATACAAATTCTCTTTGTTGTGATTGTAGCCTTCAATAAAACCGCTAGCCGACTCATTGAGCTTCTTCACATCAAACTTTTCATTAAACATTATTAACCGTCTCCTTATATAAATGTCTATTCATTAATAATGTTACAGTAAACAATTCCAAATGTCAATTAGTCAATTTTAAAAAATATTTACGAATTTGCTTGACTTTTAGTAAAATGTATAGTAGATTAAAAATGTAATAAGGAATAAGTAAATTTTCCGGGTAGCTTCCACGCCGGATAAACAACAAGGAGAAAAGAAAATGGCAATGAATAAGAATACTTTCGTGAAGAACATCAATGAACTAGTTGTCACTGATGACATGACTGTGCAAGAGGCGAAAACAATCAATCGCAAAAAGAAAGCACTTGTCAATAAGGTGCAAAAACTTATCGTTGAACAAGTTCGCATCGAATCCAACGAAAGTCTCAGCGAACAATCTGGTTACTTCTTTGTGTTTCCTAATTTCAAACTCAAGCCAAGCGGAAAAATCAAGGTTGAAGTGATGTTTAATCATTCAGGTTGGGGAGATTTCGGAACCGTTGGATGGGCTGACGAATTGGCATTTAAGTCCAGCATCGACATGAAAACCATTCTCAAATAAAAATCAATAACTAAAATGCGCAACTGGTGTTAAAATTTTTGCCAGTTGCGCATTTTCAAATTGAACAGTATTTTAAAAGATTTTCTAAGATGAAAGAATGATTTGCTCGCGCAAAAAATCCATCATTGAGAAATAAACATACAAGAAAAGCATCTGAGACAAATAACCTGAATCACTTTTGTCTCAGATGCTTTAATATTAAAGTTGCTGAATCATGGATAGCACAGTTATCAGTAAATAATGTATTCAGTTAGCAGATGAACTGGTCCGTAATTGAGATTAAGCGATTCCCAGCTTTCATCACTTTCATTGATTTTACATGTCATCGGATCAAATATAACCCAGTTACCGTCAATCATTGTCCAAATGTCATCACCATCTGAATCAATAAAAACATCACCTTCAACAGGAGAGTAATTTTCCCAATGATTAACCACTGTGGCAAAGGTGCCATCCTCAAAACTAACTGCACTCAAAGAAGCAATGCTTGGAGTACAAGCATAAGCAAACTCAGAAAAATCCTTCACCTTATCGTTTCTCATATCTACAGACAGTTCTATTCTCCAAATCATTGTTTAATCAACACTTTTGCTTACATAAACAGCCTACACAGCCATAGACATAGTGTCAACTCAATCGTTGAAAACTTTAAACCAAGTGGAAAATTCCGTAATGTTGAAAAACCTATTGACGCACCTCAGAACAACAAGTAGAATGAACACATGGAGACAGAAAAGATTGAACTCATTGTTGAAGAAGACCATCGGAATGTCATGTATGAATGGATTAATGAATTCCATTTTTGGCTGACAGTCGATGGAATCAATGTTGCTTATATGAAAGCTGACTACAATGTGAAAAACAATGTTGCCAAACTTTCTCTCCATGACATTGAGGTTCGTGACGGGTATAAAGGAAAAAGGCTGTCTATTGAAATCATGAACAAAACCGCTGAATATTTCAATGTCGATTATATCTCTCACAGCGGGGGTTACACCCCAGAAGGTTTTGAAAGAATCTTCAAACATGTTCGCCATGAAAACACAGAAAATATCACAGGGGCTTCATTTAATCCTATGGCTTTTGTTGAAAATTGGGATGAAAAAACTTTGGAATACATCTAATAACGTATTTGATTTAAATATTAAAATCCATTATTATAATATTAAATTAAATAAGAAATAATCAGAAAAGAGAATCTTATGTCAATCATTCACGAAATTCAAATTGAAAATATTATGGATCAAGCTCATTGCATTATTGATGACCATTTTAATGAACTCAACATTAATGAAATTTCAGAACTGAGAGAAATTGATAATCAAGCTAAGGAAGCACTTGGACTTGTTACAGAAGTGTTCGACTTTGAACCTGAAGAAATTGTTGAAAGGTTCAAGAAAGCCAATGCACTTATCACACAAACTGTTCCACAACAAAATAAAAGGGATTGGCGAATTCTTCGAAACAGAATCAAGAAATCTGTCGAAACGAATAATCATATTATTGCACAATACGAAAACAAATAATAAAAATCAAAGGTTGCTATCAGAAAAATCTTAACTGTGATTTCTGATAGCAACCTTTGCTCGTCAAAATTAATTATCTATCATCGCATTCCTTTTTAACTATCTCACTCATTTCATTGTATTTTTCAACACTATTCTGATACGCTGACACGACATTCACATAGTCAGGGAACCCAAGATAAAGTTTCGATTTGTTGACAGCATCTGCCTTAACAATAGTTTCAATCAATGATTCAACAAAACTACCAGGCTTCATTCCTCGCCCCTCAAACACATAGAACACTTCAAAAACAACAATCTTGTCAAACTCTTTATCCACGCTATCGACATACGTTTCGACAACAGTTTCATCAACCTCAGAATATTCGCCCTCATTTTCATGCTTTCGCAAATCTTCATAAATATTTCTCAACTCATTGACGAATTTTCCATCAACAGTAGGGTAATCTTTGCTCATCTGATCAACAAACACCCATTGGTCTTCTTCGTTAATCTGTTCAAAAACATCATCAAACTCAACACTGAAATAGCTGCTGTTTTCGTCCAAATAAAACAATTCAATAGCTTTATTCCCGTAAAAAACATTAAGATTATTGTTAAATTCTTCCACAACTTCTGACAGCTTTTCGATTTCGGGAAGCAAAGCGTTTAACCGTCCGAAATCAAGATAGAGATTGTCATTATATGTATTAACAAACCTACATAAGCTTGATAGTTCAACAACAGTTTTGCCAAAATCTTCCGAACTGACTTTATGAACAACGAAATCAAATACCGTGTCAGTATCATTTTTCTGGTTGAGAACATTATTCAATTTATCAACAACAGTACCAACAGCATCATTGTCTATTACAGCAATGTAATTCACGTTTACACTCATAGTTCAACCTCCGTTTTTCATTATTTCATTCATATTATCAAAATATGGAATAATTGAATATTAATTTATTCATATCATGACAGCAAAAAATCCTTAACAAAGTTCATTCATATAAATTGATTAAAAGCTTGTTTTCTTTGGTGATTTCATAAAATTTTGGCAACAAAAAACTTACACGGTATGTTCTAGCTTATGAAGGAGGGTTTACGCACTATTTAAACACACTAAAATTAAGTAAAATTTGAACACAAAATAGTAACTAAACAGCAGAAGAAAGAGCACCGAAAAGTCAAAAAGTAATCAAATGAGAACAAAATAACAACTCTGTTGCGAAACGGTAAATAAATCACCGGAAAGAGAGGATCGCAAAAAAAACGCCCGTTAAGGCGATAAAATGATTGAAACATAAGAATGTCCCTATTCGACTGCCAAAACCGCTATAAAGCGACGGGAACAGCCAAACAGAGCAATATCTCAACAATTAGTCAATAACAGGTTCAGGCTTCACAAAAATTCCGACAAGAGCACAGAAAATAAAAAACTCAACAAACAGACCACCAATAGCAAACAGCACTTTAATCACTTTTCTTTCGCAAGTATTTTTAACATGAACTTTTCTTATAAGAGAAAGTTTAGAGCAATTCATGTCAAAAGTCAAACTGAAACCAACATTGAACCATTGAGTTTTTCCGTATCATCGAACCTTCCAGAATAAGAACAATCTTGACAAACAGTGCTGAAATGTTATAGAATATTGACACATAACAACAATGATTCAGCAAAGGAGAAAAAGTGGCAGAGAACAACAACGAGACAATCAATCTTGGATTCTATCGTCAGACAACAGCTCCAGAACATGGTCAGGTTGCTCATGCTTGGATTTTGACTCATGACTACATTGAGGATGGCGAATATAATCAGGTAGGAACGAACGGCCCTAGTGAGGCAACAGACGAAGCTACAACAGCCGTCAAAACACCAGGTTCCCACAGAATCGCATTTGACATGTATGATGATGACGGAATCAAATACTATTCAGGATACTTCACAATGGATGACAACTATACGGACACTTATTTTACAAACAGTCCACTCTACGATTTCGGCCTTCCCAATGCAGGAGCCACAGAAATCCGTTATCCAGACAAGCCCGAATGGAATGAAACAGCGTAAGCATAATCTAAACAACAATTGACAAAACAACAGTAATCAGCAATAGAAAACGAGTCAGATTCATTAAGAACAATCTGACTCGTTCTCTATTGCATTTTAAATTCACTAAGAGTGTCATTAAGGATAGTTGAGGATTTAGAACAGTTTCCCGAAAAATTCATCAACCCAAGCATCAAAACTCAAATTCATAAAATTGACATTCCATCTGAAAATATGAACGTCATTTACCACAGACAAATCAGCGACAGACGATTCACCATAGTTGAAAAATTCTTTCTTCATGTTGTCACATATAAGAGCACTCAACCAGAAGCTCAAATCAGCAAAATTACTGACAATGTGCTCTAATTCATTTTCGTAAATATTGTCAAACCCATCAGAAATGTTCGTTAAATCTTCTTGCCAATCAACAATGTCATCATATTTGTTTCTCAAATCTTTCCACAGTTTTACGTATCTGCCTTCTGAATCAGTTCTGTCGCTCTCAACAAAATCCTCAATGTAAGAATCAACAATCTCTCTGAAATCAAGATTATGAATAGCAAAGAAGTCCGAAATTTGGTCAATGTTATCAAATTCAACAAGCTCATAAACATCAATAGGGTCAGCGTCATTCAAAACAATCGAAGCAGAGACGTAATCAGAAAATTTTTCACCTGACCTATATTTTTTGCTTATCTGTTTGTTCGAATTGAAACAACAATAGATACAACTGTTATGGCTCCCATTTCGCTTGATAATGCTGACAGTTTCAATATTGAAATGTCCCAGAATACGATTATCCACACTGATTGTCTGGTAATCAGCAGCAGTACTCAAAGCATAGCTGCCAAAGCAATCGTCAAATTCTCTTTTCTCAATTATCAAATCGTCATCCTCTTGTCAGTTCAATTGAGTTTTTCAGTTCAGAAAGTTAAACAAAATTATATAAATCCTCTCACTCTACAACTTGAAAATCAGAAAGTCAACAAATGTAGAGAAAGAATTTCATAACTATGCATCTGAGTCAGCAACGTCAGGATTACGATATACCTTAGATTCCTTTCGCTCCCGAATCGTCTTCTGTAAGCGTGAAATCTTAACAATCTTATATACAGCAAATCCCAACAAGGCGAGAGCGAAAACCAACATACCTAAAGCCATCAAAACCAAAATATTCATCAACCTCAACCTCAATCCATTTTATTACTATTTCAACAATATTACATAACATTCAACAAGTGTTCAATCAAAACTAACTCAAAAGAGACAGACGAACACAAAAACCTTGTCCAAATTTTGTTGAACTGTTTTTGTGTTCGTCTGTCTCATTCAGTCCTCAACGGTAAGAATCCAACGATTGTGAAGGTAATCTTGTACGGTTCTGTCAGTCATAGAGAACTTTGCATAATTCGGATTCCCCGGTGAATCAAGAACGAAAACCATCTTTCCATAACCCGGCTTACCTTCGACACCACGCTCAAAATTCAGCACAGTTCCCGGCGTAAGATCCTTAACTTCAGCAGACTTAACAATACGCATTTCCATCTCCTTCAATAAATTTGAACTACCTTATGACACTATTCTACAACAGTTGCACAATGAAAGTCAAGGGATGATTTGCTGTTATTTGTTTTTAGTGTCAATGATGTTTATGTTTTATGTGCAGTCCAAAAAAATGAAAGAAACTAATGTATTTAAAAAATACGAAAAATTTAATGACTGAATAATAAGCAAGGAATCCCGATCAGGTGAATTTTGATCGGGATTCCTTGCTTTTAGTGTTTAAGCGTTATGATTCACAAAGCCTTTTTCAATTTTGTGAAAGCAACAGCCCACTTGTTCTTAGCTGCATAACTCTTTGCTTTCTTGCTCTTACTGTGAGCGTATTTAGCGGCACTCTTAATGTTGCTGTTCTTGCACTTTTTGTCAACATAAGCAACATAAGTATTACTCATAGTGTATTTTTTGCCGACTTTTCTTACTTTGCTATACATGTAATTAGCCAACTTTGAAGAACTCTTACAAGTAGAAGATGAAAAGCTTGCAGCTTCAGCAGGTGTCGCGCTAGTAACAACAGCACTACCGCCAGCCAACAACCCAGCCAAAGCAAAGCCAACCCCAGCTTTCTTTAAATTCATAACAACAGACATAATTTCCCCCAGAAAATAACGATTGAAAAACAAACAAATAGTATAGACTTGTGCCTCATAACACAAATCACTACAAAAATAATATCTAAACAATCAATCAACTGTTAAGCTATTATTGCCTTTCATTTCTCACTCGTTATTTGCGTTCATCAAGAATTCGTTAATGATTGCGAAATCGCTCTTGACAGCTTCAACAAACGGAACCTTCAACCCAGTTGCCGCAATCATATCGTAAGCAGGGGTTTTAGGATTGACAAGCGTTTCACTCAGGACAGAAATCTTGTCATCAATTTCAACAGCTTCTCTCACCTTATCGAAACTTGCGGAAAGGAAATTCATCAACTCAATATTGAACAGCGCAACAATTTGTTCGCCTTCCGAAACAGGATTCTTGACAGTTTTCAGAACAAGTGACGAGTATTCTCCAACGAAACTAATGGTCAGTCCATAACGAATGAATTTCAGCCCTTCGCTATCAACATCAACAACATTTTTGGTGCTCTCAGTGTAGTAGTCATTCAAAGTCTTACGCAAATCAACAATGTTTTCTGACATGATAATTCATTCCTCAATATTCGATAAATTCAACTTGAACAAGGATTCGACAATATTTTTTATTGTTCATCCTTGCTGCCTTAATTTTCAATAGTATCATAGAAATGTGGAAAAGTCAATAAATTAAATTCAATCGTTCAGAAAAATTTGAACCAAAAATAATGTGAAATTGAGTGCATTTTTCGTGTGACAGAGAAGCGAAAGAATATAGTTGATTCTTTTAGTATACTACTCTCACAAACATTTTCGAAAAATTATCGAACAGAATTGTAAGTAACAGTTGACAGGCAAGAAATGTTGTGCCTATACTGGTGTTACTACAAAGGACGTAGGAAACAAGAGCACCAAGGAGACATCCCATGATTCGTATCACCATCAACATCCGTCCCGTCACCAACAACACGGTCATGGAAACTAAGACAGAAGAGAAGAAGGCTGACAAGAAGGCCATGTGGATTAAGATTGCAACATGGGCTGGAGCCATCGCCGCAACTATCGCTTGTGCCAACGATACAATCGAAATTCTCACCAAGATCGGACTTCTCTAAACAGAAATTGCCGAACAGTTGAATTAAATTCTTAAAAGTCAACTGTTCGGCAATTTTTTAATTATTTAATCTATTGTTTTTTTTGTCCCACAACCATTGTTCAGTAACATAAGAAAACTTGATCATTTTCTCAGTAGAAAATGAGTCATAAGGATCATCAAATTCTCGATAAGTTTCAACTTCGAAATCAGGAATTTTTGATCCCACAATAAGAGAAACTTCTTCCGCAAATTCTTCCGGTGACAGTTTACTATCAGAATTCTTGTTCAATTGTTTGTCAATCTGTTCAGAAACAACATTTCTCACCAAAGATTCAATATAATTCTTCATCTTTATCTCTTTTCTCTTCACGATTTATTTACCTTACAAATAAGAATCATGACAATCACAGTCAATTTCAATAACGCTTATATCCAATTTTGTCTAAAATTTCAACAGCCTCAAACTTTGCTTTAATAGCATTTTGCGCAAAATATTCATTCTCTGACTCAGCTTGCCACTCAGCTTCTTTTGCTGATTTATGGAGAGACACAACATTGTTGTTTTCCGCATTGACAACAGCGAAACGAAAACTTTCAAGTCCGACAACATTACGCTTTTCCATAATCTTTATCCAATCTTCATCAAGTTTGACAATCATTCATTAATCTTTTATTATCCATTGTATAACAAGACAGGGTAAAAGTCAATCGTTAAATAAGGATTTAGTAGTTCGTATCAGTCAACAGCAGGAACATTCACAGTAATCCTATAAGGACCAGAAAAAGAAACAATATGAGACGGATTTACAAAATCAAAAAAACTCCCCCGAAGGATATACTAGTTTAATAGGACGATCATGATAAAATAGTTCCTCATAAAAAACAACGCCATAAATCTCATCAATAAGATCGTCATTACCATTGCTCAGTGTAGCCGCAAAAATTCAGCATCCACAACAACACTATCATCAACATTACCTGACTTGCTGTTACCAAAAACAGACATTACAAAATCTTCTATAAATGAAATCTAACTGATAATTAACAACAGAACAAGAATAACACTATACATGAGCAAAGTCAACGACCCAAACGAAGATCAAAAGTCTCCCACATCACCATGTTCAACATAAAGCATATCTCAACATGAACCTTGTTTAATCTTAAAGTCTATATTCAGAACCTTTTACGAACAATATTCAACAACGATTGACAAAGCCTCAACAGTAAATTAAGATGAGAGTATAGATAAAAATATTGAACAGAACAATCCAAGACAAGGATAAGAAAAATGCCACAGCGATACGAACTCAACAAGACACAGAGAATCGCCCTCTTCGACGCGCTTAGCAAAGCACGAGAATCCGCCGAAATTTATGTGAATGAATGGACAAGCTACGCTCCCGCAACATTTATCAACCAAGCTAAACTCTCAGAATCACTAGGGCAGCTTGAATACACAATGAACCTTATTGCTCTTGAAGACCGCACTTATCGCACCCTTATTAGCGAATACAATAGCCCGCGATTCGACCCCTATGAAGTAGCACAACGAATGGCAGACTATTTCCGCCTTTGACAAAACACAAGACCAAACCCCAAAGGAGAATGTCTGTCACAACACAACAGCTGACAGACATTCTCCTTATTGTTTTTGTTCAGTCTTTTTCATTCTTAAATCAACATGACTCTAAAAGTGTTAACACTCAAATAAAAGCATATCTTTCAACCTATCAACCAAACGTAAAATTGTCCCTATCCTTAACGCAAAAAACACAGTCAATCGTAATGTGAAAGCCACAAACAAATTCACATGTTATAGAGAAAGCCAGAGCAGCCCCAAAAAGCCGACAATACTCAACAAACACTCAAATACTCGCACAGCTCTCAAAAGCCGCTCACAGCCTCACAGAAAACGCATGTATCTAATCAACTGCTCCAAAGACAGCAAGAATCGTGTCATGGAATATTCAATTCATGACAGCTACCCCACGAAAAAATAGCAATCACACAGAAAATAAAAATTCGCAAACCCAATCAAGATTAACCAAGATATACAACAATTCAAAAACCAAAGAAGATTCAACAACCATCAATACCGTATCCGAACGACTCAAACCATCATCCCTCTCAGCAGTATCGTCACTTTCAGAATCAACATCAGCAAACTTAATCTCACCCACAGCAAAATCCCCTAAATTGATAAACCATTCTCACCCTGAATTGTTTTTTAATACAACCAAAAAATTTTATAAAATCAACAATGATCAATAAAAACTATTTCGGAATATTAACCCATCATTTGTTAAACGTGCCGAATGTTTCAAAGAGACACAAATGCTTTGAGCTAATTCAAACATATGAGTAGCGATTCCTTTCCTTCTGTACAACTCTTTCACCCAAACATGTACAACAGTCTCATCCTGCCAAGATAAAAACCCACAAAATTCTTTCTCAAAAAAACAGTTATCATTCCACAAGGATCTATGTCATATTAAAAGAATCATACTCAATCATATTATTAATTCTCTACCTCCACATAAAAGAAAAACAATTCTTAATGAATTTTAATTTATATTTATAAATTTTTTCATTTTTTTTTAAGAACTAATTAGTTTACTTAAACATATTCTATTATATTTCGTGCTTCACATCAATGGACTTGTTGTTGCCAAACGCCAAAAGACAGTCCTCATAAATGAATCAGGGAAGTCAGTCCTATCTTTGTTAACTTTAGCACGTTTGCTCACGATTATCATACCCGTAGGAGTTATTTCCCACCATCCACACCCTTCAGGTATTTCTTCAATGTTAACAAGCCCCTGTGGAGTCGCATATATGAACCTGTGTGTATGTTTTTTCCACGTTTGTCTTTTCTCTTCTGTGTCACGGAAAAAATCAGATCTAGATACTTTAATTTCTATAGCAGTCCATTTTTGAGCTTCACACATAAGTAAGTCAATTCGTCTAGAATACTTACCATTAGCAAGATCATATGTTTCGTCTACTTGATAATTTTCATCCACAATGCTACTATCATTTGCGTAATCTTCAAAACGAGGATCTCTTCGAATCATGCTCTGATAGTAATACCTATCTTCAATGGTCAATTCTGGAACAATAGCAGCTTTGCCCCCGTGTTTGTTCCTAATAGCATTCACTATATCATTTGCCTTCATAGCAATCGTAGCACCCCAATTCTTTCACTGTAAAATACTTAATTATATTTTTACCAAAACATTTTAAAACATTAAAGAAAATCAAAACAATTCTTTAGAATATTGAACTATTTATCTCATTAAAGTATTCAAAAGTTTTATCATTTACAATAATCATATTCATTTATTTTACAATAATTTACACAATTTTTATCATTATTATTCAAATGATAAAAATTGTGTAAAACAAGAAAAAAGAAGCCACCCTCAACAGGATAGCTTCTTTCTCTTATTAACTACTTTCACTCATTTCCAGGATGCTGATTCCTCACATGAGTAACATGAAGCGAATCCAAAACCAACGCCCCACAAAGATTACAAACCCTAAAAGAACTCCGTGCAGTGCTATCAGCGTGCTCCAAAACAACAATATCAGAATCGTAAGGAAAAGCATTCTCGTAATTATCAGCATAAGTAGCCATTATATGTTCCTTCTTATTTAATGTATCGTTTATCTTGCTCTTAACTCAATCATACAACACAAAATCCCACACGTCAACAACTTTAAAATACAACCCTCAATTCTTCTTTTTTGCCATTCTCTCACACATTCATCAACAATCCATTCTTAAACCACAATCGCAACAGAGAACAGCCGAACTCCATTCATAAATTTGACCAACACTTCCTAAACTCATTCAAGAGCTGAACCCTCTCTGCTTCAGAGACTACCCCAGCAAAAGGAGAACAAGAACGAAGAACACAAGAGTGCTCATCCAAGCCTCGCAGAACATTCAAAGTAGCAGACAAATCAGCCAGTGTCTCTTCCCACTCATTCATATACAAACGAGATCTCGCCAACCCAGGCTTCCTGCCCCAAGAACGCAAATTGGTGAAAGCAATCAATAAAACTCCAGCTGGTTTTTCTTCTAGTCTCTCAGCGACAAGTTGATGAAGAACATAAGAGCGAGCATCATTGTAATTTAAAACGTCAACAACTTCCAACACACACAACTTAACATCTACCATATCACTCACCCGGAATATCCTTGAAAAACTGTTTGAACATCTTCATCTCAATCTTTCCTCACTTAACAACGAAAAAGTGAGTATATCAGAAAAGTAATCCCGACACACTCACTTTTGTTTGCAAATCATTCAGCAATCATTCGCTAAACACATTCGAATTATACAGTTACAGTTTCAGCATTCTTCAGTGCTTGCATAATCTCACGAGAATACAGAGAATATCCTTTGAGCATATCGTCATTCACAATAAGAGAATCAAGAGCGTCCAGCGGTGAAAGTTGGCTAATAAAACCCCTCTCAAAGTGGCGACTAACAGATTCCAGATAGCACAGAGCGCTTTCAAGAACAACCAATCCACTAACAAGGTCCGACATGTAATAATCGCCCATCTCAACACGTCGATTCATTGAATTAGCAACTTTGGCAATCTCAGCCTTGACATTCTTTACAATAGATTCAGCAACCTTGACAACATTATCGTAATTATAGACAGTAGACATTTTATTCAACCTTTTTGTTCTCAATGTTTTAATTAACGAACCTTACAAAAACACAATAGCACGAAAATTCCTCTCGCGTCAACAACGATTCAAACAATTTTTCAATTTTCGCCAAAGTTCGAACCCATCAATCGCTCAACCAAATCAACTAGAAAAATTTTCACGAGAACCTTGCGAAAGTTGAGAAAAGGTTATATACTCAATACAGATAAGACAAACGCAACAGCGAAACATAGAAAGAAGCGAGAAATGAACACCGCAATCAAGCCCGGAACCCCCGTAATCGTTCGTCCTCACGGAATGACGATTACAGACGCAATCATCACCGGCACCCAAAAGCACGAAGATAGCCCAGAAGGATTTGTTTACACTTACTACCGAACAAGCAACAACGCAAACGGAATAATCCTCCCCCAACTCACTTACCTTATTGAAGATTAAAAAACTGAATAAAGAATGACCTCATGGGCAACAGTGCAATGCATGAGGTCATTCTTTATTCATCATTAATCAACAACTTTACACAACTTTACCAGCTCAACATTGTCAAATCATAGAACTAATTAAACAATTCCAAAACCAGTATAAATTCGAACAGTAAAATCAATTCCTAGCTCATTTGCTTCATCATTCCAACGCTTAACAGCACTACGAACATCATCAACAGAGTCATCAACCCCGAACTCAAAGCCACTAATCCCAGCCCAAGCGAAAACATTATTCAACAACTCGCCAAAAGTGTCCCCGCCATCATCAGTCGAAGACCCCGTAAAGCCCTCGCTCACCTCAGCATTCCAACCGCCCTCTACACGATCAACAAGAACAAGCAAATCAACATCACTAAAATCCAAATCTTTTACACTAGCCATAACATTGTTTCCTTTCACATACATTTACAAATTCTTACTAACAATCAAAAATTAAAAATACATTAATGAACAAACTCATCACAGTATATAACATCAACAAAAACAAGTCAATACATTCACCAAAATTATTTTTAAATTCCAGCATGAACAACACGAATAACCAACACTGCAACAATCAGTGCTAAGACTTGAAACATAATTTTCGGAACAGTGAAAGAAATCTGTTCAACCATGTTGCGCACAATGACAGCACCCACAGAACCAAAAACAGCCGCAGAAACAACTAACCCTATACCAACTGACACATTCCCCAGCGCAATAAAATACCCGCTCAAAACAGCACACACACCGTCGTAAGCGGAACCCCTACATAATAGAACACAGTCACCAAAGAAAAATTGTCACGATCCATTCGACTGCTTGACTGAGAATCAGCAACAGCACTCACAGCAACCCCTCAAATATACAACCATTCTCAAACTAAATTACTTTTCAAACAGCCAAACAATTTTCAACAACAACAGCACTCAAACGTAAAGCACTTAATCCAGAAATAATCCATAACCAACACTACTCATTGGAAAGTTTTTAGCATATCCTCCAATAGTATAATCGGGTTGAACAATTTCGCCTTTTTTCTTACCTGTTGTTTCGCGCTCGGGATAGTTCAGAATTACTTGTTTCTCCAATTGAAACTTCCCCGACATAAGCAATAGCTTTAGGGTTGATAAGAATGTCTGCCTTTCCTGAAGCACAAATCAGTTTAATCTGCCTATCATAACTAATGAAATTATTGCGATCAACAACATTGTTCTTCTTATCCCAAAGATCTTCGTTCCCGACAGCATAGGCAAAATGATTATTGACTTCTAGCCATATTCCGCGATCAAATTCAAGAGAATGAATAATACAGAAAATATCCCCATTCATCATAGTAATGTCAAAACAATAGACTTCTGCGTTTTTGTTGCTATTTGCTTCTTTGCTCTTATCGGTAAACAATCCCATTTTCAATCTCCTTTTAAAATTTTCTCAAATAGGCATTTCTGCATTAACAAACATTCAATAATAAATCAACGAACATGTAGAATACATATTATATTACATTAAACAATATGTCAAGAAAGTGAGAACGAGAAATTTCCGTTGCAACAAAAGAAACAATTAGAGCACCTATTTCTTAACGGGAGATAGGTGCTCTAATTGTTATTGAACTATTTAAGAATCTTATTCACTCTCAACGTATTCAAGTCGAGCATCATAATCAAACAATCGACGTTCATTGCCAAACTCAATCCACACCTTATCTTGAGTTTCCTCTGAACCATAAGACGAATGAGTCACAGTCAGAATCTCAACCTTGTCACTAATCCCGCGCGAAACCATTTTATCTCCACGAGAGAACGCACAAGCCGCTTTAAACATTTCATTCACCTTTGCTAATGATACCTACTGTTTTCTTTGTTTCTACTGTCCATCCTACACTACTACAGTATCTTTCGCAACCTCTTTCACAAATTTTCTCAACCAGATAGACAAGCCAAGTAACTCTCAAACCTTTATTCTCAACTCTTTTGCCACACTTAATCATAGCATAGGAAAATACTGTTGCAAACACCAAGCCGAAATCACTGCTACCACAAAAAATTATTTGATTCTATGCCCATTGTGCCACAAACCACAAACACACAAATACGGGAACAACCCATCATCCCCATAATGATTTGCTACAATCACAGCCAAAGCATCATCTCGCTCAACAAAGCTCTTCTTTCCTGGGAACGGACAAACATCCCCACCGCTTTGTTCAACTCTACGTCTCAACAAACGAGCCTCTTCCCTATGTCTATTAGAACAATAAGACGGACGGTTGTAAATCGAATTAGAATGAGCATCATTGCAAACCCAATAAAACTCCCTTCGGCAAAAAGAGCACACAAGATTCATGCCATAAGAAACAAAATCCCCAAACATCAAATCACGAATCAACAAGACAACACACCCCGCTTCGCAAACGCTAGAAAATTATGAAACCAACAGGTTCAATGTCTAAACAACACCTAACGCAACCTGACAGGATTCACAACAGACAACACACCTATTGTTCATTGGCTCAAAAATAGATAACAAAATCCTCAAGACAGCCATCAGAACCACGAAGATTAATCCACTCACAAGAATTATCAGCACCCCAAGACTCAATACGAGAACCATCCAGCACCCACTGATTAATCACCGCAAGAGCCTCATCACGATCATAATAATCCAAAGCCACAATAACCCTCCAAGAGTTAGATAAACACAATAAACAATATTAAAAATTTACGACACTATTAATCATACACTATTCAAACAGAATTTGTCAACCATTGCCAAACAAGTAAATAAAAATATACAACATGAAAAAAGTGGGAATGACATCAAATATACTGATGTCACTCCCACTTGTTAAAAAATATAAAAATTATTTAACATCAACATTTTTCATAGGAGACTTAAATGTACCTGAAATATGAGCAACATATTCACTCACAAACTATACAGCAAGCATTTACACTACGCAAGATTCACACCACTAAATAACCCTCTTAACAGAGTCCCAATATTCAATAATCTCACCCAAAGTTCTCGAATCACCATTGATAAACTCAACAAGATTAACCTCACCAGGATGCAAAAGATCTACCTCACCGAAAAAATTCAACAATAAATAAGTATAAAAATCATTCATATCATAAAACACAGTATCCCGAAACTTATAATCATCCTTACCAGCAATAGTTGTAGTAGGCGAATAATTCCTAAAAATTTCATCCACAACATCAACCCAATATTCAACAGGCAAACCAACACTAACGACATTACTCTCAAACTTATCACTCAACATAAAAACAACCTCTCATAAGAAATTAATCAGGAAAACGCACAACAGTCATCTCACTGCCAGGCTCAACCTCAACTTCAAAACCAAACTCACCACCATAATAACGATCCACATCCAAAGGACGAGAACCAACACGCAACGACACAACCTCACCAGGCTCCAACATCATTTGAATCATTTACAAAATTATGTTCACCAAAATATTTACGAAACATCACAACAAACAACTCCAAAAAATAGACCAACTAAAAACAAGCACCAACACCAGTCTACCCCAAACCACCAAAAACAGCAACCCCACAAAACCCTTGACAAAAAAGAAAAATAAAAAATAAAAAAAAAGAAATACAACCTAACATTTCAGCAACAAATTTTCCCAACAATTTTTTCACACTTTCCCCACACCCAACACGAACACTCAACAAACACCCGAACCCAACCACCACACTAACCATACCCACCATTCACAAACCACTTGACCAACACTTCGCAAACACAAGTTCGCTGACGCTCACCCCTCAACCATTCCCGGTGACTATAACCTGAGCATGATCCGTTCCCAGCTTTTCACGGTGACTGCAACCAAGTCCCATTCCAACTACACTCACGTTCCACTACAATCCCCGCTGACGCGGTGCTTTCCGTTCCACTCACGTTTCGTTTTCATCGTGACCTAACCACAGTGTTTCGCACACCCACGTTCCTCAACTTCCCCTCCCCACCAAGCCGACTCAAACCGCTGACGCGCTTTTCGCTGAACGTCCCGCTGACGCGGCACGTTCATGTCACGCCTGTCGCTGACGCGCCATTCGTTCCGCTACCGCTGTTGGAGTGTTCCGCACACTTACAACCCCCAACCCTTGCCTTTGCTGTGTAGCGCACACCCATTCCTTTTCTTAACCCTATGTTGTGGCGTAGTGTTCCGCACACCCATGACCCTGACCTGTCCTGACTTTTGAACCGCTACCTTAACAGTGTAGCGCACACCTACGTTCTTTCTTCAACTCTTCTCTTTCCTCGGACCTTCTACCTTGTCTCCTTTCTCAAATGTTTAGCAAACCCTTTTGCAACATTTATCAAACCCGAACCGCAAGTTTGTGAACGTAAGTAACAACGCACTCACAAACAACACTCCACTCCCCGACCGAGTGGCTGATACGGTGATGCGTCAGCATTGCCGTATCAGGTTTGGCGCGTCAGCGACAAACTGGCACCCTCCGGACGCCCCCAGGCGTTCGGGCAACTATCTGAGAAAGCGCCCTGCGCTTGAACAATAGTTGCGTCCGCGTAGCGGACAAGGGTGACACCACGACCCACGTTCCTATGGCATGGTTAGGCTACGGGGTTTTTGAAGGCTTTCTTTATACCTATGTATATAAAGCTAATAACAGTAGAGGATGGTTTGTTGTTAATAGTAACTTCATGTTACTTTTTCTTCTTTTTCGTTATTTGCGGGTTTCTCTTGGCGTTTTATTATGTTAAAGGGGATTGTTTTTATCTTTTTGTGCTTAGGTAAGGGTTTTTAAAGCTTCTTTAAATGGTCTTATTTTTAATTTTTTCTTGTCCTTGATATTTATTTGTGTCTTATTATGAGTGTTTTGTTATGTTTGCTTATATGTAATGTATTGTTCCTTTGATGTTGTTTGGTGGTGTTTGTTGATGGTTGAGTTTAAAAAACCTAATTTTGGTTCTTCTGATAGTGATGATAGTATAGTAGATGAATCTGTTGTCGTTTCAGATACTAGTGATGTTGAGAATTATGATAAAGATTCTATTATTGATAGTAGTTCTGTTTCTCCTGTGAAGAAGTTTAAGTTTAGTCCTATTAAATTTGATGATGTTTCTCCGGTTGAGGATTCTATTGAAAAGTCTTCTACAAGTGTTTCAGTAAATGATTCTTCTATTGGTGATTCTATAAAAGATGTTGTTGTCTCAAATAGTTCAGGTGTTGATTCTGATTCCTTTAATCCTTTTGTTGATGAGGAGGATGAAATTTCTGAGGGTTCCAGTGTTGACTTTAATTCTGTTGCTGATTCTGATTTGACCGATTCTGTTGAAGATTTTTCTGATGGAGTTGATGATTCGTTTGATTCTTTTGATGATGAATTCTTTGATGAATTTGTGGGGGAGGATGATGATTCTGTTTTAAATTCCAGTTCTGGTTCTTCTGATTTTATTATTGATGTAGGTGCTATTTCTCGTGGGATTCAAGATAGGGAATCTTTTGTTGATGGTAGCGAGGATGATGATTCTGAAACTTTTGTCGGTTTTGATAATGTTTCTACAAAGAGTGTAAAAGAGTCTTCTGGTATTCCGGCAAGTGATTCTGTTTCTGATTCTTTTAATCCTTTTGTTGATGAGGAGGATGAAGATTATGTGTCTGGTGCAGTTAATTCTGTTGGGGCTGTTGAAAGATTGTCTAATAGTGAGTCAGGCAATACAGATGAAGTTTCTATTGATTCTGTTGAGTCTGTTCGTGACTCTGTTGTGTCTGGTGCTGAGTTTAAGTCTTTGGTTTCTGATGGGGATGCGGATCGTTTGGGTTCTTTTTATGAGACTATTGTTGATTCTCGTGAGCGTTCGAAGAAGCGTGGTGCGGCTTCTAAAAAGAAGAAGCAGGGGAAGCGTGGACCTCGTGCTATTGATTCTGATTTTAAGAGGAAGCCTGTTCGTGAGGTTGTTGTTGATGACTCTGGTCGTATAGTTTCTGGTAGTTCAGATTCGGTTGTGGATTCTATTTCTGATTCTGTTAGTGATGTTTCTGAAGGTTCTGAAAGTGTTGCGAAAGATTCGGATGCTGTTACAAAAGGTTCTTCGTCTGCAGTTGATAAGGGTGTGAAAAAGAGTGGTTCTGGTTCTCGGGAGCGTTATCGTTATTTGTCTAATGATGGTCGTGTGAATGTTGCGGAGTTGGAGTTTTTCAAAAATCTAGGCGGTAGTAAGTCTTCTGTTTTGAGTGATGATTCTTTGGTTTCTTCTTTACGTTCTAACTCTGATGGGTTGGGTGAGAGTGAGGCTGATCGTAAGGCGAGGGTTGTTTTGTATGAGCAGGCTTTGCGTGGTGCTGATGGTTTGAAGCGTGGTTCTCGTTCTTCTTTCAATGCTAAGGATCGTGAGACTTTGCAGTTTTTGGCTATGTTCCGTTATGCTACTGATGCGCAGTTGGCTCGTATGTTTTCTTGTAGTGTGCAGACTTCTTATAATAGGTTGAAGAAGTTGCGTAGTGTTGGTTTGGTGATTGATAGGAAGATTTATGGTGCTCGTCCGATTTGGTTTTTGACTGAGGCTGGTTTGCTTTTGTCTGGTTTTGATTTGCCTCGTGTGACCGAAAGCAAGTTGACTTTTAGTATGTTTCCGCATCAGTTTACGGTAAATAATACTGCTGCTAACTTGTGGGGTGCTAATGTGAATGTTCTTAATCTTCCTGAATTTCCTGTGCGTAATCGTGTTGATGGTAAGGGGGAGATGGTGTTTGGTGAGAAGCTTGTGAGTGAGCTGGAGATTCAATCTGCTTTTGGAAAGATTAAGATGTTTGATAAATCTGATGTGTATCGTCCTGAATTGTTGGCTGAGATTGAGAAACAATTTCGTTCTTGGGAGCGTGCTGGTGGTGTTAATTTCGGCCCAAGCCCTGAGCAAGTTTTGGGGAATGAGTACATGTGGGCTTTGATGCCGCCTTTCAATATTCGTTTGGCTTACCATGTTCCTGACCTTGTTGTTGTTCGTCCAAGAAATGAGGATGGAACACCGGAGAGTATTGCTGTGGAGATTGAGATTAACAATAAAGCGAGTGGTTCTTATGAGAAAACTTTGAGAGCTTATCGTGCTGATAATAGATTGTATAAGAAAGTTATTTGGGTGTGTAAAAATATTGGCCCTGCTCGTAAGTTGGAGCAGATTTCTAAAGAGATTGGTTTATGGCAGGAGGGGCGTATTGATATCGTTCCTGTTATTACTGAAGACGGTGTGTTTAAGGAGAGAGATTTATGGATGATCTGAATGATGACTCGAATCCTTTATTGGACGATGAGGATGATGTTGTGAATCCTTTGTTAGATGATTCTGATGAGGAGGAAGAGTATGAGGATAGTTTTGATCTGATGTCTCTTGATGTTGATGTGAGCAATTTGTCTACTGGAACTTTTGAGCATTCTCGTGATTTGATTGAGGGTAATCCGAATGAAGATCTTATTGGTTATGAGATCGAGGATGATGCTTTGCCTGGTGTTGAGGATGTGTATGTTGTCAAAGATGAGGGGCATGGAGAATACGAAGAATCTGCTCATAGTATTCCTGATTTTTATGTTGATGTGAATGGCAATGAGGATGATTATGATTCACATTACCGTTCTCGCTCTTACGATTCTGTTGATGAAGAGTTTGATGAAGGTTATGAAAATTCTGATTATGATTCTCATACTGATTTAGACATTGATGAAGATGATAGTATTGAGGACACTGCTCAGTTTGATTCGTTTGAGAATGTTTTGAATACTATTGATGAGCATGATAGTGATGATCCCGTTTCGGATGATGTTGATTCTATTTTAGATGCTGCTTTTAATGGGGATGAGAGTGAGGATTCTTTCTCTGGTGCTTATGATTTGAGTGAGGATGATTTTGAGGATGAGTTTTCTGGGTTTGATATTGATGCGATTATTGGTTTTGGAATTGATTTGAAGGCTTCGGATATTCATATTTCTCCGAATGATTATATTGCTTATACTGTTTTAGGTGACATTCGACGTGTGAGTGATTTTGGTATTATTCCTGCTACTATTGTGCAGAGAATTTTCACAAATATTACTTCACATGTTGCGCAATCTGATTTTGCTACGGATCTTGAATTGGATGCTTCTTATGTCGTAAAGAAGGGAAAGTATCAGGGGAGACGTTTGCGTTTGTCTGTGTTGAAGGCTAATGGTGGAGATTTTGCTATGGTGTTCCGTATTATCAGTAACATCATTCCTATGCCTGAAGATTTGGGTGTTGAGCAAGATTTGATTGATTGGTGTGATTTGCCGAATGGTTTGGTCATGATGAATGGGCCAACGGGAACTGGAAAATCGAGCACTTTGGCTTCTTTGATACATAAGATTCAGATGGACAGGGCTTGTAAGATTATTACGGTTGAGAGACCTGTTGAGTTCATGTACGGAACAGAGGGTAAGGCATTGATTACTCAACGTGAGGTTGGTAGAGATACCCGAACCTTTGCTGGCGCTTTGACGAGTGCTATGCGTCAGGCACCAGACATTATAATGATTGGTGAGGTTAGGAATCAGACTGAGGTTAATGAATTGTTGAGAGCTGCTGAGACAGGCCATTTGGCTATTTCGACTATGCACACTAATTCAGCCCCGGCTACTGTAAACCGTATTCGTTCTTTGTATCAGGGAGATGATCAGATTCGAATTCTTGGTTCATTGTCAGAGAATGTTCGTGGTTTTGCTAATCAGGTTCTATTGCAGTCGAAGGATGGCGAGTCAAGATTTGCTGTTCGTGAAATTCTTAATGTTGATGAAGAAGTTTCACGAATGATCCTTCATGCTGACATTGAGGGGATCAAACAGTATCAGATAGATCGTGAGATTACAATGGAACATGCTCTGGTGAGGGCTGTTTCTGAGGATAGATGTGAGGTAGACGCTGCTCGCCGTCAAGCCACAAGCATTATCCGTTTTAACGAATTGTTGAAAAAACTTGGTTAAATGTTTTTAGAAAAATAAAGTCCATAAGGTATATAACGAATAATATACCTTATGGACTTTTCTATTTTTATTATTTGTTGAAATGATAGTTTGTTCAAGAATACAATCAAAAGGATAAATGATTAAGTTGGGAATACTGTCATTGACTTTGATTGTGTTCTATGATAGGATTGTTTTTGTATAAGTTTTTGTGAGATATTTTTAGAAATTGTGGAGGCTATCTTGTCTTATGGAGTGAATTCTGTTGTTGTGAATGCGAATTGTTCTTTCAGTACTTCAGTAATTTCTGAAGATAACTCTGAAATTCTTGTAGAACGAAACACCGACACCGATAATGCTACAACAGATAATGATAAAGAAGAAGATTTGCAGAAGTTTGTGAGTGCTTTTGCTGAGAGCATTCTTGATGGGCATAAAGGTTTTATTGCTGGAGGCGTTTTTAAGGATTATTTGACAAGTAGAGCTATTAAGGATATTGATGTTTTCTTTGAGAGCGAAGAGGATTTCAATGATGCTGTTAAATTATTTAGTGAAAGACCTGGTTTTGAGAAAAAATATGACACGGAAAATTCTATTGGGTTCTATGATTATTTTTATAATGTGACAATTGATTTGGTGCGCAAAAATTTTGGATCTCCGGAGGCTATACTTTCAGATTTTGATTATACTGTCACTCAGTTCGCTTTGGTTAAAGGAATCATTGACAAAGATTTTGTTGGCGAAAACTTTACTGTTGATTATGTAGAAGATTCGAAAAAATCTTATTCTTGTGTCTATTACAAAGATTATTATGATCATTTGAATAATCGGCTTCTTGTTCCAAATCTCTCAAAAGAAAATGCAGATGGCTTTTATTTTATTACTTCTTCTCTTGAGCGTTTGAGTCGTTATATTGGTTATGGGTTTAAGCCTGCAGATAGTAATTATTCACGAAATTTTTTGTTAAAGTTTTGTGAATCATTTTCTGAACTTTCTCGTATTGATTTGGATAAAGCCGTTTCTCGTTTTAATGAGAAAGCTTATGAAGAGATTGTTTGGTTTCGTAGTCGTGTAGATGCATACGAAAATAAAGAAGATAATAATATGTTTGATAGTTTTATTGAAATGGTTGAACATATGTATGTTGATTCGAGTATTTATCTTTCTAGTAAGGAGATGTTTGCGTTTGATTTCTTTGAGCGCGGTAGTTACAGTTCTCATTTTGACTGGACTAGGCACGCTGTGTGGGCTTTGATGTATTTTGATGCAGATTTAAATAAAGAGAAGGTTATTTCTGAATTGAAAGAGATCTATAACAAGTTTAATAAATATTTTAAAAAGCACGATCTTGATTATTTTCATGATGAGAATTATTCTTTTTTAGCTGTGAGATTTCTGAAAGAGATATATAGAAAGAAGGACTGTGTTTCTGCTGAGGATCTTTATAATGTATTTAATCTTGTTTTTCTTTATAATTTCGTCAGTATTAAAAAACAGAAGATAAATGATGACAAAACTATTAGCTTTTCTTATGTTAACTACTCTAATAGAAAAGATATGAGCTTTAAAGATGATTTTATTTTAAATTATCAGAGTAAAGAAAATATGAAGAATGTTGTTTTTGGAAGCATGGCAAGCAATATTGATAATAGTTTGGATATTTTTATTAAAATTTTGTCTAAAGATAACAGTGATGAATGGTTTAAATCATGTGTTGAATTTTTTAATATGATGTATATTTTATCTATTGAAACTTTCCCGAGCTTCCAAGAATGGCATAATGCTCTGGACAGTGATCTTTTTGACGCTGAGATCAATCCTGTTCTGATGCTTCCTTTGATGCTTGAAAATGAAATGGACAATTGAAGAATTTATTTTGCTGAAAGTTCCATAATGAATTTTGAGAGAAATTTTTCTGTTTTTAGTACCGGGATAGGGAAAATAAGGTTTTTAGAAAATCCCTTTAAAAATAACCTTTTTATACCTGAAATAAGCAAGGTTTTATGCGGCGTTTTTGAATGCCGTTAGAGAATGAGTTTTAAGAATTTAAAAATTCCCTAAAAACCATTAAAAATAGAGCAGATGAGCGTTGTGAAGGATTATTATTCTTCTAATGTCTATCTGCTCTATTTTAATTATTCTAAAAAATTATTTAATTTTAAAAATTAGGATAGTTTTTATTCAATTAGCTATTTCTTCTATTCGAACGATCAATCCTTTGTCTCTTTTATTTTGACTTTCTACTGCTTCGATTATTTTGTATTTACTGTTCGGGTTTGTCAAAAATTCTTGTTCGTAGCTTCCCCATGCGCTGTTCAATACAGGACTGCTTGATGTGTGACGTTTAATTTCTAAATATATTCCTTTACCGAATCTTTTAGCAATGTTTGTTGAAACTGTTGAAGAAATAGGTAAATTAGCTAATCTAGATTTTTCACTAATATTCTGATTATCGAGTTCTCCATTTAACATTTTTTCTGTGAATTGTTTGTCATCTGTTTCTGAATCGAATCCTGCTATTTCTTTGATTTCTTCTAAACTTGTTCCTCGGTATGTTATGATAGGTTTTTCAAGTTTGGGGGTATGTTTAAAAGCTTCATCAATATTTTTCTTGTATTCATCTCCTATTGATGAGAATCTTCTATTGAGTTCTTCTTTAAAATCATTTCCATCATAAGTTTCATAAAATTCATCTATATCTATGTCTGTGTCAAAAATAAAATTTGCTGGTGAATTTGTTTTGATTCCATGAGCATATTGAAGTTTTTCAAATCCTGATGATGTAAGTTCGGAAATAGCTTCCTGCTGTTCTGTTGAAAGATTAAGATACCACTTGTGAGATTCTTCCACTAAAGCATGTCTCATTTCATTTGTTTTAGGATCAATATCGCTGTATTCGTAATCTAATTCTTTGTCTTTTTCGCCAAACTTTTCAGAAAAACTTTCATAACCTGTTTGAATTGATTCATTAAGTTTGTTTTCGTTAATTTTTGTGTCAATTGGTTGGAATTCAGGATCGTCAATTATTTCTTTTATTTTTATATAAGTTTTGTCTATGTTATTCCCTTTTCCTGTTCTTCTTTCAAGTTCTAACCTTCCAGCAGGGGAATTGTAATAGTACTGTTCAAGTTCGTTTCCTGTGTGGCCGCTGTTGTGCATGTGGTCGAAGATTATTGACAAATGAGAGTAGTTTTTACTGATGTTTGCAGATAAAGTGTCAGGTTTGATCTTTGATAGAGTTTTTATAGTTTTATTGTTAAAATTTTCTACTAATTCTTGTTCTGCTTCATGAATTGTTGAAAAATGTTTCTTATCTCCAAATTTACATTTTTTGATAGTTGCTTTACATGGTTTTACTTCATCTTTGTCATTAATGTGAAATTTGCCCATGTCAGCTGTCCTTTTGTAGAATGTCTCTGTGCCTTATAAGTGCTTTCTATAATGTTTATAAAATTTTGTCTACTGGTGTTGATAAAAGAGGGAATAAAAAAAAACAACACAGGCTCCCCTACCACTAGGAACCTGTGTTGTGTGTTTTTCCGCCCGTTAAGAGGGAAAATCTGTTATGACACGTTATCAGTAAGTTTATATTTTTTACCGACGATACGACGCGCTAATAGCCTGATAGAGTTTTTGATATCTGCATGTCTCAGAACTTGCTCCATTGACTGAAGGTTAGCTGCGTGTGCCAAAAGTTTAGCGTTGTTTGGTATAACTGTCAGAACTGGGAGACCAAGTGCACTTTTAGCGATTTTTTCGCCTGACATGCTGATGTTCGCCATTGATTTATTGACAACAATACCGATTTTCTTTTTGTCTATTCCCATTCCCTGCTGACTCTTAGGTTTTGTAACCTCTTGAATCCATCGTGTCATTGAATAAACAGAATGAACAACAATGTCTGAAACGAAAATAATTTGATCTGCAATCGGATAAGCAACTTTCTCCAATAATGGATCAAGATAGTTCACAGAAGTATCCAAAATGACATAATCATAGAATCGTTTCAAAAATTGAATAAGTTCTAAGTAGAATTCAGCTGGAGTATCATCTGAAAGTCTTGGTCTTTTAGGTGCTAATAGCAAATCTACTTTCAGTCTTTCACTGTAAATGATTGTTTCACTGAGAGTTTGAGGATCAATACCATGCGATCTCATATGAAGAACTGTAGGCTGAAGGTTTCCTGTTAAGAATCCAATCTGACCGTCCCTAACGTCCAAGTCGAGAATACAGATTTTGAGTGGCTTTTCTTCTAGTCCTTCTTTAACGGAGTTGATTGAAGAATGAGCTAAATATGTTGCTAAGGTTGTTGCAACAGTAGACTTGCCGGATCCACCTTTACTTGATGTGATAGCAACAACCTGTCCCAACTTGTCACTTTCAATGTCATCAAAGTTATAATCTGTGGCTACAGGAGCTGGTTGAACTTCTTGCAGTTCTTGTGTAGCGGGATCTTGCTCTATTTCTCTTCCATCAAGAATAGCGGCTACTTCTTTGTTTTCAGTGTTTTTAATATATTCTGCAAGTGCTCTGTCGATTGTCAGGTTGGGACGTTTTGGGTCAACGAAAAAGTATTCTTCATTTCCACCATTTCCGACAGCATGAGACTCTGAGCTGATTCTTGATCTCATTTGGCTTTCGTATTCTGGCATATAAGACACAATTAAGAAGAAACAATGGGGGGACATCATGGCAACTAACTGCTCAAATGATGAATCTTCTTCCGAATCTGGTTTGAAGAATCCGTCTAAGGTTATTATTACCTGAACATTGTCATCAATAGTCTGGTTGTTGAGGCCGTTCCAAAGACTTGCGATATCTGGCACAATGCTAACGAAGTCCCAGCCTTTTCTCAATTTCTCTAAATGTTCGCCAAGCTTTGCTGGCCCTACAAATATTGCTTTTGGACGTACTGGCATGTTTTTCCCTTTTCTTTCAGAAGTTGGGTGATCTACTGAATAATCTTACCCTCTTCTTCGTGGTGGTAGACGAAGAAATAATTATTTTTGGTTTTCATTTAGAAGTTTTCACGCTTCCATGTTTTAATATCAGAATAGTATTTTCAGACAAAACCATAGGGCTGTATGAATGTTTCCAAACCTACTACAGCCCTATGGTTTTTATTGCTTAATCTAAACTATTACTCATCAGATTGTGTTTCACTGTCTTTACAATCTTCACCAGCAACCTTTGAGTTTCCTGATGAACAGTTTTCAAGTTTCTCAACTGGTCTTCCGAATGCATCACGTTCAACATCAGTGAATGTGTAGTCAGTTTGCTCTCCATCTTCACCTTGTCCTGGTGCAATAGTTTCGTCACCTGATGCAAACTTGAAGTTACCGCTGTAAGAAGCAAGTTGTGGTTTCTCGTATTCATTCTGTCTTGGTGAAAGAACGAGTTTGATGTCATTGTTGTACTTTTTGACAATGTTTTGTAATTTAGCGGCATTTTCAGGAGACATACCAACAACATATTGTGAGGTTTGTCCTTCATGTGCCTCTTCGGAATCAGCAGCTTCAGAAGAGGATGCATTGCTGAGATCTACTGTTGTGTCAAGTGCAAGAACATTGACAAAAGGATAGAATGAACCATCATCGGATGTGACCATAATGTCAAAATATGTTCCTCTTTGGATTCTTCCGCCAACAGCATCATCCGCGTTTACTGAGAAGTTTGTGATAACCCAAGTATCAGGAATACCAACAGAAATGTCTTCCATTGCTCCAACATTAGACATAGTAAGAATATCTCCTGACAGAAGTGGGTATTGGGTGTAAACATTTCCTGTCTGAACGTCAGCTAAACCGATAGCTGCTTCTGGTGCTGTTCCCTCAGATGTAACAACAGGTTCAAGCATTTCTTCTGTTACCTGTGTTCTCGTCGGAACGTCTTGTTTAAGAACGTAATATGTTTCTGTCTGAAATAGTTTCGAAGCTACTGAGAAAACGACTCCAAACAGAATAAGAGATACTACGCCTATTGCTATGAGAATCAGTCCGTTACTTTTCAGACCTTTCTTTCCTTTAGATGCCATACTCAGCAATTCCTTCCTACATAAAATAGCTATAAAGTGGTAGTTGTGGTTCTTGTTCCATAAAGGAATATCAGAATCTACTTATTCTTTGCCAACGCTTGTTTTTTCTTTTGTGCTCGCATTTTTTCAAGAGGATTAGTTTCAAACGCTTCAGTCCAGCTTCTACGCCAATCGCTGATCTGTATAGTAGAATAACGCCCCTGGAAGTCCTTGAACAGGCATTCTCCATTATTCAAACCTATAAGAGCATTCTCAAAACTTTCCCCAATAGGAAGCTGCATACCTTCAACAATGTCAGAAGCCTCAGTTGGATCTGTTTTAAAAGCAAAACGTGTTGTAATTGTGTTTTCAATACTCATCTTTTTCACATCTGAATTGTTTTGAGTAACAAGAATCATAGCAAGGCGCTTAGAACGACCAAGACGGGCAACCGATTTAATGCATTCAGCACCAGCAGGGGTAGATAAAACAGCCCATGCTTCGTCAATAATTAAAGTTTTTGGACTATCAGAAGTATCATTGTACATGATTCTTCGAATAAAGTCTGTCAAAAGAAAGAAAATAGCTGAAGAAAGTCGTTTCTTATTTGCGTTAGTTTGGCTGACATTATTATTGTCCGACTCAGGAGTAAGTTCAAGACCAATCAATGTAATAACAGTAACACCACTATCAAACTTAACGTTTTTTCTCTTCCTTGAACCAGGTGCGAAACACAAATCAGCAAAAGGTAATCTTCTAACAAGATCCAAATGCGCTCCCAAATTTCTAGCTATTGAATGAGGCGAAGTCTGTAAAGCATCCGTAACCGCCAAAAGAGAGGGAACATGCATTTCTTGAACATCTTTGACAACAGGAGAAAGGTGAGTCAACTGATCGCCAGTCAAACCTCCCACAAACATGTCAATAACACTGAGAACAAGATCCAATTGATCACCCTTATCATCAGCCATATAAAAAGGATCTAATATTCCCTTTTGTCTCCTATCTGCCAGATTCCAGAAACTTATATCTCCAACATCTTCTTTAATTTCATTGAGAGCAAGAAAATCACCTTTAGGGTCAAGCACTACTGTGATTTTTCCAATAATTGCACAAATAGCTGTCAAAGTCATAGCCAAGAATGTTTTACCAGAACCCGGTTGACCTGTAATAAGTATTCCAGGCGGGTTGTTGTTGAAGATAGGAGTATGAGTATCAAAGAATACAGGCATTTCAATACCATTAGTCGTAGTTCCAATAAACATACTTGTTGAATAATTAAACTTGTTTGCCATGCTTTATCACTTTCTCAATTTCTTTCGGGGTTTGATTTTTCCAGACTCACGCTCTTTCTGCTCTTTCAGTTGAGCAAGAAGATACAATTCTCTTCGTCGGCTTATCCAAATTTCTTGTTCAATGAATAGAACTTCTTTATCTAATACATTAGTAGCATTCAAATCCGTCCACCCTTTAGGTTCAGCAATGAATCCACTCAAAGTTTTAATAAAATCAACTAATCCTCTACCGCCCCATACAGGCTTAGCAGCAAAATTACCCAAAACAAAAGGCGGCAAAAGCACAATAGCAAAATAGAATGGATTAAGCTGAATTCCAAAAATAAGTATAATAGGAAGTGTCCAAATAATTACGAAAGCAGTTGTATAAGCTACCTTTTTCAACGAAATCGGTTTTTTGAATTTAATGTCACCGAGGCTATACATATATAATTCTCTTGAAAAGAAGTTCGTCATGTTGGCAGTATAAACGTATCTATCAGACATTTTACTCCTCTTTTTCCCCGTTAATTGTTTTTCTCAACATTGAAGAAATTTTGTTATTCAACAAGGCTTTTTCAATGTCTCTTTTAACAATATCTGCATTGCTCTCCCAATCGTCTTGCCAAACAATGAGTAAAATAATGTCTTTTTCTCTACATTTGTCTATTTTATGACTGTGATAATCTTCAGCTGACATGTTTCTTGATTTCCGTATTTGAATATCGCTGTGCCAGTAGGTACCATTAAATTCAATAGCGATTTTCTTTTCAGGGAAATATATGTCAAGTTCGTAAGGAGTTATTATTTTTCTGTTGTTGTTTAAGGATTTTTCTTGAAGAATATTTTCGGCAAATTTTCTTACTTCTTGTTCTCCTTTTGATACTCGTTTAGAACAATCTGGACAGCCCGATTTTCTTATGTGAGTAGCGCGAAATGCCACTTGTGTAATCCAACTATGTCCATTTTTGCATTTCCACCAAACTCTTGTATGAGACCCTGAAATTATTTCTGAGGGCACTAAACTTACGTTCTTTTCATAATCCCATTGTTCAGCTAGTTCAGGATATTGACTTTCCAAATCATTAAACCCTTTGAGAATTTTTCTGTTAACGCAATACGGACATCCTTCACCTAACACTTTCTTCTCCCCGGCTGATTCATAAGAATGTTCGAGTTTGCAAATCCACCAATACTTCTTCTTGGTGTTTAAAAATATTTTATTATATTGTTCAATGTTTTTATCTGTATCATATTCTTCTTCATATTGAGGATAAACAGATTTTGCATCATTGTATCCTGATAATAATTTTTTATTTTTACAATAAGGACAACCGGAAGTTTGAGATGTTCTATTGTTAGGGGTAGCTTCCCATTCATGATTGAGAGAGCATTTCCACCAAACTTTCTTGTTGCTTCCTGCTTTCACTTTGTTTGGATAAATTGTGTTTTTCTCAACATCCCATTCTTTAATCAAATGTGGATGTGTTGTTTTTAGGTCTGTTTCCCCTGCAATAGCAAGTTTTCCGCTACAATAAGGACATTGAGACCCATTAGCTCTATTTCTTATTGCTGATTCGTATTCATGGCTTTTTCCACAAATCCATAATGCTTTTCTATGGGATCCTAATTTATCTTCGGTGAGCGAAAATTTGTTTTTGGGATTCCATTCTAACAATAGTTGTTCAATCATTATTCATCTTTTGACAAATTCTGGAACGAGAACATAACCTGAACAGTCTTCTACTTCTTCTATGTCAAGGATAAGTTTAAAATAATCCTTTTCTCCAGAAATTCCACCATATTTGAATGATACTTCAACAAGGTTTGCAAATTGATCATCAACCCACCAGGAAGCGTCTGTAAGCCCGTCTATGAGGGCTTTGAGGGTGGGGTAGAGATTCGGTGGGTCCATCCTTCTTTTCGTCGGAGGACAGGCTGTGAGAGTGATTTTGAAATGAGTGAACATGAAAGGAACTTGTGTTGTTTTGATTTCTCCGCTTTCTTGTTCAATTTCGTCAAGTCTTTTCAGAATCTCTTCTTCATCCGCCCCTTGTTTGTTCATTTTTTTGCGTGCTCGTGATTTGTTCAAGGTTTTTGCTGCGAAGTCTTTTATTTCGCTGAGTCTTCTGTCTGCAAGATCTCTTTCAGGGTGTCGCTCTATTCCCTCTTCAGAGGCAAGATTTCGCAGGTATGATGCAATTTTTGCTTTTTCGAAATGATGCTTGACAACGTTTGAGTTGAGAATATATTTTTTATTGATGGTAAATTCTATTTGTTCTTTTCTCATGTTGTTTCACATTCTTTCTTTATGTTTATAATGCTTTTAATTTGTTTTAATTTTGTTTATAATTGTTATCTAATATTTTATCAAAAACCATTATTGGATTAACTATTAATTAATTTTGCTGATTTTTAATAGTTAATCCAATAATTTAAAAGTATTTAATATATTTTATAGGTTCTTAATTCCATCGACTTGTTTTTTCACTAATGCCATTCCGCCGATGTAGCAGGCTACTGTTGCGATAAGTGCAAACCAGGATATAGGTTCAACAAACCAGAATGAACGTGAACTTACATCGAAGAAGTAGCTTGCTAAAAACAATCCGGGGATAACAACTGATGCTAACCAGATTGCAGGTTGGGCTGATTTGACAGCTCTATTAATTTCGTCAGCTACTTTTCTTCTTTGTTCAAGAACTTTTTGAATAGAATCAAGCTGCGATTCAAGGTTTGCTCCGCTGTTTGCGGCTTGAATCATACATGCAGCTAAGAATCTAAGGTCTTTTGAAGCGGTTTTTTCAGCAAGATTTTCCAAGGCTTCTTTAAATGATGCACTGGCAAGCAGTTTGTTTTTGACAATAACAAGATCTTCATATAATGGCGAAGGCATACTATCAATAACTTTAAGCATAGCTCTTTCGTTTGTTTCTGATGCTTGAATGTTAGCTTTGAGGGCGAAAATGAATCCTGGTAATTGGTAATTGATACTATCTGATTTTTTATTGGAAACATTTTTGACGATAACAGAGATACCAAAGGTGAGAGCAACAGATACAGCAACACCGATGATAGGATTTCTTGCAAGGAGTGATACTAATACTGCAAATATAATCATTCCGAATAGAACATCTCTACCTGCAGAACTGTTTTCCTCTTTATATCTGGCGAATCCTGCGGTTTTGAATAATTCTGTCCAATAATGATTCCATTTTTGGACAAGCCCCATTTTTACTTGAACTTGATCTTCATCATCGTCTTGAATAAGTGCTTCAAGCTGTTCGTTATAGTTCATTTTCTGAGAACTACTTTTTACAGCAAAAAATATGAGTACTCCGAGTAGCACGAGAAGGGCTGTTATCCCTCCCGCTATAACATATGGGAAAAAATCACTGTAAATCATATGGTAGTTACTCCTGTCCAGGGATGCTGCTGAGTTCTTTCAAATCTTCCCAATTTAAGCTTTCTTCAATGTTGAGAAGTTTTCGTTCTTGTCGTTCTTTACTAATATCGCCTACCTGCTCCCAATGGCCGATGACTTTTCCTTCCGCATTTAGTCCTTCATCAATGAACTTCCACAATGGATAAACAGGTAGTGTGAGTCTTCCGTTTATTTCTACTGGTGTTGATCCTACTTCATCAACAGAGACAATTCGGCGGGATCCATCAAGAGGGAAGTGCTTAACAGAGACAACGATATCAAAAGCGGAAGAAATAAGCTCTAAGCTTCCTTCTGATGTGACTAAACCACCCTGCGCAATCAAAGATGCAATACGCGGGATAGCTTCTATAGAGCTGTTAGCGTGAATTGTTGACATTCCTGCATGACCTGTATTCAATGCTTGACAAAGATCGAAGGCTGCATCATCAGTTACCTCACCTACGATAATAGCATCTGGTCTTAACTGCAAAGATCCCTTCACTAAATCTCTCATAGAAACCCCTTTATCGCTTGGTCTGTCAACAGCAGGAGCGCGACATTCCATTGCAGCAGCTAAATATTTCTTAGGGTTGGGTTTCATTTCAATGTTATCTTCAAGTGTTAAAATTCTTACTCTTGGCTTATAAAAGCCTGTCAAAGCGTTTAACAAAGAAGTGTTGTGAGTGGTGATAAAGCTGTTCTCTATCATGTAGGTAGAGTCAGGAGAGTCAACAGTAATACATACCATGTTTTCAATTCTGCCCTCAACAGGTTTAATGTCAACAATAGAAATGTCATCTTGTCTTCCCAAACTCTCCGGGAATTGTTTAAGCATTTTCTTATGTGCTTCGATTTTTCTTGGGAGATATGCTAAAGAATCATGAGTAACAATAGAAACATCCCATGAAGTTTTTCCAGCTTTTTTCTCGCCCTTATAATCAAAATATTTTTGCTTATCCTTACTTCGTGAAACCTTGTAAGCCAAAGATGATGCAACTTGAATATAATCTTTAACAAGAGTTTCGTTAGTATTGGTGAAAATCCATCCGGGGCATCTTGTGTTAGCCCAACCATCACTATCTATAAGACCAGCAATGAGCATTCTACGGGACTCTACACTAGCATACTTGTAGATATCGGGGATATGCTTTTTAGAGCCTTCAGCGGTTGTTTTTTGGACAACACCCAGTTCAAGAAGATTGTTTCTGAAATTGAGGACAGTAATCTTCCAGTTACTATCTGATTTTCCTATAGTTTTGAATATTTTTGTTTCAGGGGCGTAGTTAAAATAGTTGTTATAGAATTCAACATCATCAGCTGCTCCGGTCAAAACAGCCTTGCTTGAGCTTCCGTCTCCTAACCACAGTCCGAACAAATAAGGATGAATAGGCAGATCTTCAGGTGATTTACCATTATCATATTCAACAGCATTTTCAAGAACAGGAATATGAAAATTGTATCTTTTGTGACCATCAACCGAAGATTTATGCAAAAGACCAACATTCATCATTTCTTCAGTAGTCATGACAGAGAATAACGGAGACCTTCTGTGCCTCTGATCATTTTTATTTTTCTTTCCGTATTCCAGAAGTGTTTTGTAGAAATCTTTAGCTAAAACTTTTCTGTTTATTTTTGCTAAAGATTTTAATTGCTTTGTAAGGTGTTTAGATCCTGTTGTTTTTAATCCAACATTACGAAAACCTTCTGCAAAACTAACATAATCATTTTCTGAAACTTCTATAAGTTTTTTCTCAATTTTGTCGATAATTTCTGGTGAATAATTAGTTTTTCTTGTCCAGCCGGAATTCTTTTTGTTTGATTCGCGGTATTTGTTGGATTTTCTAGACTCGTGAGTAGAGATAAACCAGTTATGGTTAGCACCAACGTAACTTTTTTCTCCGTTACTGAAGGAAATTTCGTATACTTGTCTAAGTGGTTGAGGAAATTTATTTGTCACTGTAGCTATATTTCCATGATGATCGAAAATTTGGTCACCTATTTGGATTTCGCCCATTGTTGTTATTCCAGAAGGGGTGTGAACTTTTGTTTCAGCCACCATCTCCTTGCCGCTATGGGTGCCTCCTGTAATGGCTACCGAAGCTCCTTTATAAATGAGATTTCCAATGTATGACATCATTTCGGGTGAAGCTGAACCTCTTTGAACAAGATCGCTTGGTGCCCAAAACTTCTCTGGGTGTCTTCTAATTGAAAAATTTGGACCGTCTGGAGAGATAACAGGGTGGGTAGCATACATACGGCTTTTGTCGTGAAGTCTACCTTTCACCATTGCTGTTGTCATGCTTACTGTTTTTCCGATTGCACCATATAGTCTGTCGATCAACTCCATCAAATGCGCCTGATTATTGAAGTAACATCCAGGAACTTTAGTAATTTCACCACGAATTTCGATTTGAATGTCTTTTGGTCCATTACACATGATTTCATCAATACTTCTATCTCTCCACAAAGGATCGATTCTTCCAAATCCTACTATTTCGTTACAGATAAACGAAACAACAATGCTCCTATTGGTTTCTCTCCACATCGAATTTTTCATAAATTCTGAAGCTAAACTGTGAACAAGAAAGAAAGCCCTGTCTTGAAGTGCATCATCAGTAGGATTATCTTGTGCTGTCCTAATCATGTCGGATTTGTCAGCATCAGCAAGTTTATTCCTCACATAATCGACTCCTCTTGAGACATCATTCAAATATTTGTCAAAATATCCTGCTGGTGCCATAATGAGAACTTCGGTTGTAATATAACGTGAAGCTTTGATACCGCCTGTTGGGTATTTCTTTTTTAAATCATTGATGTTTCGTTCAATAAGTTCGATAATCTTATCTTCAACTTCTTTTTTGTAAGATTCACCAAAATTGGTCTCTTGTTTTGCCCTATATAATTCACTCTCTTCATTGTCGCCTTCTTCGAAAAGTTCAGCGAAAGCTCTGTCATCGGCAGGAGCTATTTTAGGAAGCCTGGGTAAATTACTTGTTTGACTTTGATTAACAATAGGCTGAGAAAGGGGAGTGTTATCTTTAAGTGCCTCTTCAGCTACATTTTCAAGTGTTATTTCATTATTGTTTTCTGCTGGAGGATTATCTGCTAATGACTCTATACTTGAATCTATGACAAGATTATCTTCGGTATTGACTTTGTTCTTTTTCTTATTGCTGAAAGGATTGGTGAATTCTACCATTTTTTATTATCTCAACTTCCTAATGTGCTCATCATGGAGTATGCGGATGGGGCAATTGCAATGATCATAACAGCTGGCATCAATGTTGGAGTCAATGCCATGAATATTTTTGATTCAAGCTGGGCTGTTTTTTCGTGAATGAGAGCGAAGAATTCCTGTCGTGACGCATCAGCTCTTGCTTCCAAAGTTTCAACAAGAGGAGCATTTACTTCAGTAGCTGATTGGACGGAACGAATAAAGGTTAAGATACTTTCATTAGGTGACTTTGATGCAAAAGTATCAAGAGCTTCGTTCAATGTTCTACCTGTGTCGATGGCTTTCACCATATTTTTGAATTCTTCTTTCAAAACACTTTCGTTCATATTTGGAATTATTTCACGAACTGATTGTGTAAATGTCCTACCACCAGACAAAGAAATAATAAGCAAGTCGAGTGCTTCAGGCAATTGACGCTTGAACTCTAAATCTCTTGCTTTTGCTTGGTCGTTGTATTTGATTCGGGGAATAAAGAATGCGAAGATGGTTACTAATCCCACAACAACAAACCAGGGGATGCTTGTAAATACGCTCAATCCAAACCAGACTATCCATCCGGCTATGAATCCTAAGAATGCACCCAAATATTGGAGAAAGACGAATTCATTGACATTAAGATTCCAGGGATTTCCTGATCTGACAATCAGAGATTCAACGCGGGGATTTACTCTTTCTCGCTTGTTTGTTTTGACAATTCCTTCAGGAAGCGCATTGTAGAAGTCATTGCCAATACTTGACATGATTTTCAATAATGTTCCTGAATCTTTCATTTCTTCTGAGCTGAATACTTGTCCGTTATTTCCTTTTGGCATAAACAGCGCATACATCACCAAAGCTGCCATTATAGCTACAAGTCCGCCAATTATAAAAGGAGCAGTCATAGATTTCCTTCTTCATTCTCTTTAAGTGGTAGTTTAACAATATGAAATATCAAGATTATTGTTAAAACAAGATTCTTTAACATTATAACTAAATTTTGTATTTTATAATTTTTCAAATATTCTAAAATTTTTATTGAATGTAATTGTTTAGTTAATGTTTGTTCTTTGAATTAATAAATGTTTTTCAATGACAACATATGTTGATAAATAAATTTATTAAAATTTAAAAAGAAAGACCAAAAAGAGAGATAGCGGTGAAGCTAATCTCTCTTTTTGTGTGTATTAGAACGTTTTATTTTTCAGTAAAATTAATTATTCACTATTAGTTATTAAAACGTCCTTTATATCCCGCATCATCTTTAAAATCTTTTTTATCTGCGTGGTTTGCGCTTTGGCAATTGTCAGATGCCGATGCTGTGTTATATGTGTTGGAACCCTGAATGCACTGTGATGCGTCTGCGGCCTTGTTGAGCATAGCTGTGCTTAACCAGTTTACTGCAAGTAATGTGGCTACGGCAAACCCTGCTACGAGTAAGAGGGTCTGCACGAGGTCACCACGGTCGCGCTCTGCTTCGACAGCAGCATCAGTTGCGAATGAAGCTTTAATATTACTGATAAATGCCATTTCGTCCTGTCCTTGTTCTAGTTGTTGAAAATTAGATTATCTCACTTTGAGACAACCATAGTGAATCAGTCACGATAATAATATCAACATTAGTTTCTAAACAATAAAAATAACAGCAATCAAAGTTCAGAAAGAAAATGATTGCTGTTATTTTGTTTATAGCATTTATATTCAGTTGTTGTTTATTTTACTTTTTTGAAAAATAATTTCAGGAAAGTTTGTCAATCTCTCCAATACTCCACTTCCACATTGCAAGAGCTTTATCATGGATTTCATTCATCCATTCTTTGACGTTTTCGTTGCTTGAAGCGACTTCCTCTGTAATAGGGAAGAATACTTCAACAACATTGAACACTAAGGCTCGTGCTCTGGTGTGGCTTCCAAGAGACAGATCTGGTGATTCAAGTTTTCCTTCATAGATTGAAACTTGAAGTTTGTTTGACACGGACAGAAGTGCCTTTGTCAAAACCATTCGTTGTTTTTCGGAAATCTCTACATTAGAATCGTTGTTTTTGTTCCATGCTGCTACGAAACTGTAAAGTGTAAGAGGAACACTGACAGCAAGCGATCCGGGATTGACATCTCCTGCACTGTTTCGAGTTGCCCAAGGCTGAGGCTCAAGACCTGTGTAGGTGGAAACATTTGCGGAAGAGTTTGATGAATTTCCTGAGTTGCTTGAAATTTCATCATCGGAGAGGTCGAGTGCGCTTCGTCCAGTTCTCTTTGTGTCTTCTTTAGGGTTTGTTCGCATAATTCCGTCTGTCCAAGAATCTTCATCAGCAAGTTTGATTCGAGCAACAGAATGAATAACGTTTTCGCGTGCATTTTCCATTCCTTTTTTAAGTTCAGAAATAGGCGTGGAGCGGTCTATCTTTTCGCCAGTTCGGGTGTTTTTGGCATTACGAACTGTCTCAATACGGAAATCTACAGCGATACCTTTTTCTTGTGCCTCTTGTGCTTTTTTGATGACTGCAGAATCTACTGGTGCCCAACCTTTAGAATACATAGGCTTCCCTTTAAATTCTTTATGGGCATCAATAACAACCTGCAGAGACTTACCTGAGCTGCTTTCAACAACATCATTTACTAAGCCTTGTCCTTCAACAACAAACACTTCTGCTCTTTCAATCGCATCTCCTTCAACGAAATCCTGCGATGTGAAAGCAGTTGTGTAAAATCCTTCTTCGGCCATATTGTTTCTCCTTTTATCTACTTACTTACAAAAATATATTCGGGGTGTTTCTACTCTTATTTTATCAAGAGAAACGCCCCGAATATCAGTTTTCAATATTTATTTTTAAATTATTTTTCACAGAAAAAAGGTTTTAATTTTTTAAATTCCGTCACCGTTTGTCAGTAAATGCTTGGAAGTATTGATTTCCACCGAACCAGTCAGAGATTGCAGTGATGATTGTGATAACCCAATTGATTATCCAATCAATTACACCAAAAGGATCCCAATCAAAAACCCTCAATAGGGCTACAGCAAAGCCAACAATAACCAATAACCCTAAAAATTGCATTGCTTTTCCGCCAGCTTTTTTAGTACCACCACTCATCAGATGTTTCTCCTAGAATTCATTAAATTTTATTAAGACTGTTACATAACCTTTTCTAATCAAAATGTTTCACTTATTTTGGTCATAAAGTCTTTTTAATTCTTCTTGTGTAGCATCGGAACGATTTTTATTCTGCTTCCTTTGCTGTTGTCTAATTCTTTCTTGCTTTGCTCTTTCGATTCTTTCTTGACGCATCTTTTCAATTTCTTCTTTTGAAGGAGGAACACGAAGATGAGCAAGGAATTTATTTGCCGCTCCCTCCAGATCTAAATCATCAATATCTGTCTGAATCATAGGCATACCATTAGAATCCATTTTTGTTTTCGGAATTTTTTGATAAATTTTTCCGGTAATAGGGTCTTTGGCAAAGTCTGGATTGTTCAGAGCATCAGTGTCCACAGATACGCTAATAGAACTTACGTCAATTTCTTCATACTTATCGGGAGCTTTCTTCTGTTTCTTTGAATCATCTTCAGAATCTAACTGCTTTTTTGACATTTCAGCATAATTTGTTGAATCTTTTTCAGAATTATCCTCAACATAAACGGCTCTCTCAGCATATGGGTCTCGTTTTGCTGGAGCTTTTTTACGTTTCGCAGGTTGACGAGTTTGAGATGGTTGCTGACTGTCGCCTGTACGCCTCTGTTTGGGCTGTACAGGAGTTTTTCCCATCATATTGTTGTCATTATTGTCTCCACTGTCAGACGCGCCAGATGGGGGTTTTCTCGTTGGAATTGCCATAATTGAGGTCTCCTGTCAAAATTTTCATGCAAGTTATTGAAAATATCAAACTCGTGCTAAAAATTGTTAGTTTTTATTTAGTTTTCGTTAATTGTTAGGAAAGCATTTTCTCAATGTCTTTAATAGAAGAAATTGTTTCAACCTTGATTTTGTATTTTCTGCTACTGAGATTCTTCATAGCGGTTTTCGGAATAACTATTCTGTCGAAACCTAATCTGTCAGCTTCTCTAATTTTGTTTTCAATCATAAAAGCTCCTCTAACTTGGCCTGTAAGACTCAATTCACCGATGAAAGCTGTTCTGTCTTTGAAGGTTTTGTTTTTTAGGGAGGACAACAGAGAAGCAGCGATTGAAAGGTCAGCTAAAGGATCATTGATTTTGATACCTGAAATTGTATTGACGAAAACATCATTCTCATATAGTCTTGTTCGGCAAAATTTATCAAGAATTGCACAAACAATTTGACCACGATTGAAATTAACTCCGTTGAATTGCTTCCTTGGGGTAGGAAGATTTGATGAACTTGCCAATGCTTGAATTTCTACTGGAATCTGTCTCACTCCTTCACTGATGAAGCTTAATGACGTTCCAGAAAGAGATTCGTTGTTGTCATTGTCTATAAACACACCACTCGGGTCTGTAACCTCTTCTAAACCCGTTTCTGAGTGTTGGAATATGCCAACCTCACTCGTGTCGCCAAAACGATTTTTCTCGGCTCTGAGGAACTTTAACGGTGTTTCAGAATCGCTTTCAAACATTAATGCAGCATCGACTATATGCTTGATACTTTCTGAACCAGCATATTCGCCGCTCTTTACTAGCTGATTGACTAAAATCATTGTAATTTTCTCATTTTTAGCCAAACGAGTGAGGGTGTGCGCTGCTTCTTTGGATTGTTGAATGGATCCGATAGAACTGGAAATTTCACTGGAAGCAAGAGTTTGAAGAGAATCAACAATAAGTAATTCAGGTTTTTCATCAGCAATATGACCTAAAAGAACTTCAAGACTGGTTTCGTTGACTATTTTAATGTTTTCATTAACAATACCCATTCTCGAAGCTCTTAATCCGATTTGCTGTTCTGATTCTTCACCAGACGAATAAAGCACTGTTTTTCCAAGTTTTGCATATCTCGAAGCTATATCTAAGGCGATAGTAGATTTTCCTGTTCCCGCTTGTCCTCCAACTAAGACAACTTCTGCATCAACAAAACCTCCACCAAGAACCCTGTCGAACTCTTCAATTCCTGTCTTTGTTCTGCTGATAGGGTTATTCTTTAACTCATTGATTGTTCTTGCTTTTGTGCTTGGTTTCAAAGCCCCAGAGGTTTTCAATCCAGCCTGTGAGGAGCTTTGATTGACAGATGATTCCTGAACTTCTGTGAAATTTTGAAAAGCTCCACATGAAGAGCACTTGCCAATAGGTTCACGAACATATTCTTTACCGCAGCTCAAACATTTGTAAACAGTTTTATTCTTAGCCATTCTATAATTACCCACAATTCATAAATATTCAAAAATATAATCTTTCATGAATATTTTAACAATTTAAACTTGACAAAGTTGAATTTGATAGTTGTTCAATAGTTCAACAAAATTATCGTTTATTAAAAACAATGTCAGTGCTTAAATGCTTTGAGTGCTCCGCTTCGCAGATCATCCCATGAAAGTTTATCTGGAACGTCATCAATTAAGGTGATCTCGCTGGAATCAAAGTCATCTAAACTTTCTGAAGTATTTTCGAAAGGAATGTCTTTTACGCTTTTAGTGTTATTTACAGACATTCCTTTTTGAAGAAAACCGGACACAGCTTGTTTTGTGTTGTCTTTGAGATTTTCATTTGTTGCAGTTTCTTGGAAAGAATCATATTTGTTTCTATCTCCACTGAACCATTGTTTAACCATTTCATCAACATTTGAAACAGGAGTTAAATCAGATTCATCAACATTCGCATAATTAATGAGGTTTTTTCGTGTTTCTTCTCGTTGTTTGATGAATTGAGCATCCTGCATATGTTTCTTTTTGAACGAAAATGTGTGTTTTTTGGAGAGAATTGTTTCGATAGCTTCTATGGCATCATTTTCACTGTTATAATGGTTATCTCCATTGTGTTTTCCCCAAAAAGGGCAGCGACCATCCACAGTAGCACTACAAGGTTTTACTTCATAGTCATCATTAATGTGATATTTCATGCCCAACTCCCCCTGAAAATTTTACAATATATTATCTAACGAATTTTTGAACTGTATATGAAGATTCATCAAATATTTTCAAACAATTAGACAATATCTTCAACAAAAGCATTATAACAAGAACTGATTATTGCTATCTAAAGAATTTCTAATATTTAAAAAATTTGTTTTTTAAATATTATGTTTTGATCTATCTTGTAGTTTTGGATTATTGTATTGAGAAATAACCCAGTTAGGATTGTTCTTTGCTTCAGGAAAAAAAATATGGATAGCAGCTTTAGGGCGAATTCTAACTGAATCAATAATATCCTCGCGTAAATACTTGTTCCTGTTTTTTTTGATGAAATAATTTGCGATCCAATACATGTAACCACCTGTTACTGACAATCCTGAATATGGTAAATGCCTCGATTTAATGTAATTAGTTGGAATAATGATGTCGCAATCTGGTAGTGGAGTTATATATTTATGCACTCTATGGTATGCCATGTAAGGCATATTTTCTGGTATTAATTGATTGTCTATTTTTTTAAATTCGCCAGCGGTAAAAGAAGGAGCAATTACATCAACAATAGCAATAACTTCTAATTTAGAAACATCAATATTATCAGTATCAATACCATAATAATAAACCTTATTAAACAAGGCAGTGAGTATTCCACTATAAGAGTAATCTTGCATTCCAATATTCTGCATTAGGAAGCACTCTTCTCCTTCTTGCGGTTCCCATTGCCAGTTCCATTCTTGACTATAAATAGCATCTTTTTGATTAAATGGTGCTAAAAATACATCTCCAGTATTCATTCTTATTCTTCTTGTCTTCATTAGAAATCTCCTCCTAGTGCTTGATATATTTTATCAATTGACGCATAAATTTTGTTTTCTAAAACTCCATATGGATTATTTTTATTGCTTGGCCCGCCACCAGCCCTAATGAAGTATTCTTCAGTTCTCTTAGTCTCTTTATGTCCATTAGGTCTAGCTATTGGAATGAAGTCATATTCTAGCAAAGGATCTCCTACTTGTTTTTGCAGCTTTTTATTGTGTGCATCCTTCCTCAGCTTGTAAGAAGTTTCACTTTTACTTTTTCCTACATAAATTTTCTGTGTTAAAGGATCTGTTCTTAAATAAATATATGATGATCCATTTTGTGGAGCTTTTTTCATTGATTTTAAAATGTTTTTTCTTGCCTGCTCTGTTGTTAATCCTTCTTTAGCAGTAACGCTAAATGGTTTCTTGGAAAATTTTATATTCTTAACGAATTTACTTATCCCTTTGGCGATTTTTGGTCCGTATTTGACACTGACTGCAACACCTAATCCAACACCTTTAATTATTCCGCCACCTGGGATGAACATTGATCCAACACCAGAAGCAATACTCAATCCCTTATACAGTGAAGAACAATTATCAACACTTCCAGGACTCATACTGTTCATCAAGCCAGAAGCAACAGGCAAACCAATCGAACCATCAACAATAGCAGCCGCGCTCGTTAACAAAGCCCCACCAGTTGACCACAAACCAAGCGGATCAGTAAATGAAACAGGATTGCCACTCGCATATCCATAAGCATCATTCGTCAAATCAAAAGCAGGATCAACACTTAAAAACGATCCTGTTGATGGCTCAAACCAACGAGAACGAAGATTGTGTAAACCAGTATCTTTATCTAAGTATTCTCCTGCATATCCGAAATTGGTATTAAAATCAGCTGTTTCATTATCAGAACCATTTTGATTCTCTTGTTCAGTGGTTTGAGATTCTCCGGAACTCCCAGAATCGTCATTTAAGACACTTTCAGTAGATTCTTGTGTAAGGTTTCCATACTCATCGTATTCTCGCGTTAAAACACTGTTTCCGCTATTATCAGTAGCAAGAACAACACTATTTCTTTCATCACCAGTTAAGTAATAAATTTCACCAGAATCTTTATCAATTTGAGCAAAAGGAGTGGAATCTAAACCATAGATATAATCGTATGATGAATCCTCCAAAAGAACAGGCACATCAGATGAAATAGAATCCCAAACATATTCATCAACTAATTCATTATTCAATTTTTTAGAACTGAGTAAACCTGAATTATCATATGTATAATCTATTTCTTTTTCAGGGTTGTTGTCATCATTAGTGTCAGCATCAATATTGACATTCTTTAATGTTCCATCAATATTCCAACTGTAAGAGTTTTCTTTATTCCCCACTTTAGAAGAAACTCTGTTCCCTAAATCATCATATTCATAATTTTTGTTTGTTGAATTTATTGAAGAAGATTTGAGATTGTAATTATTTTCGTAATTAAAACTACTGCTACCCAAATTTGTCAGATTATTAAAATCGTCGTAGGTATAGTTGTCTGTCTTGCTTGTAAGATTATTTTTAACAGAGTCAATAGTTCCGCTGAGTTTGTAAGTGTAAGTTTTGTCAACAGTTTTAGAACCTTTAAATAAACTCTTAGCATTGGTTATATAACTGTCTTTATCAAATTCCAATTGCCTTTCATAAAGAGATGCATTATCAGAATTTTTGACATTGATGTTATTGACTCTATTCAAATAATCAAATGAATACGTTTCTACATTTCCATTTCCGAAAGTTGTAGAATTATTGTTAAAATTGCTGTCATAATTATATTCAGCTAAAGTTCGACTCCCTGACTTAACTTTAGATAATTGAGAGAAGTTATTGTATTCATAATTTATTGATTTTCCAGAAGGATAGTCAATACTAGTGATTTCTCCATAGTTGTTATAGGTATAATTAGTTTCTTTATTCGGAGGTCCACGCGAAGTTAGATTTCCTATAGAATCATATGAATAATTTGTTCTCGTATCATTAGAACTTTGAGATGAAAGAATTTTTCCAGCTAAATCATATTCATAATCAATGCTAAATTCATTATCATATTTGATTTTCTTAACATTATCTAATTTATCATAAGTGTAATTGATTAATTTTTTTCCATTTTTATTTAACTCAATAATTCGATCATTATCATCATAAGTATATTCTTTGTATTTACCAACTCTGTCAATTGATTTTTTGAGAATATTTTCAGAATTATATTCGTATTTTGAAAAAGTTTTATTAGGGTAAATTTCTTTAATCAAATTTCCATTGTCATCATATTTGTTTTCTGTAATTCTATTTAGAGAATCTTTTGTTGAAACAACTCTTCCATTATCATCATAAGTATAATAAGTATAAGATCCTTTTGGTGTCTTATGAGATAGAGTTTGATTGAGAATGTCATACGTATAAGTTTCTGTATTTCCCAACGCATCTTTTATAGAAAGAAGATTTCCTGATGCATCATAAGAATAAGTAATTTTATTTCCTTTTGCATCAGTAGAATCAGTTAAAAGACCCTGTTTATCGTAAGTATTAACAAATTGAGATCCATTAGAATATTTAGTTTTAGTCAATAGTCCTAACTTATTATATTCATATTCTACTTTTTCGTTTTTAGGATCAGTGGTAGATATAACTCTATTGTTAGAGTCATATTCATAAAATGTTGTTCCATATACGTTTTTAACGGATGTGACATTATCCATCAAATCATAAGTATATTCCACAGCATTCCCGTCTGTTCCAATAGTTTTTATCAATCGGTTAGAATCATCATAATAATTTTTATCAGAAGAGCCGTTTTCATAGGTGATCTTCTTGACCATTTCCGCATTGTTGTTAAAATATTCAAATTTGATTTCGTTATCCATAGGATCGATTATCTTAGACATATTCTTGGCGTTATTGTAAGATACTTCAGATTCTCTGCCCAAAGTATCAATAGTTTTATTAACTAATCCATTACTATTATAATTGTATGTTGTAAATTTAGTTGTCTCTAAATCGTTTGGCAATTGAGTTTTTGCTAATCTTCCTTTTGAATCATTATCAAATTTTGTTGTTTTTCCATTATAGTCTGTTGATTCGATAATATTTCCATTAGAATCATATTTATTTGTAGAAATTTTTCCAAAAGGATTAATAGTTTTTGTCAAAAGGTTATTGCTATTGTAAGAAAATCTGAAAACTCCACCATTTGAATTTTTTGAAAACATTAGGTTCCCGTTAGAATCATACGAATAACTTATGGTTTTCCCGTTAGGGTACTTTATATAAGTAAGATTGTTTGAAGAATCATATCCATAACTATATGTTGTCACATCAGAAGTTCCAAAGGCTAATGACCGTGATGTAAGCAATCCTTTTTCGCTATAAATGTCTTTATTAATTGTTCCATCTGGTAATGTAATTATTCTTGAAGTTCCAGAATATTCAAATTTAGTTTCTTTATTTTTAGGGTCAATTTGTTTAACAACTCTATTATTTGAATCATAAAAAGTTTCATAAACTCCTTCATTAGGATGAATTATTTTTTGAATCTTATGATCGGAATAGTAAGTATATTCTTTATTATTATTTATTATTGAGTTATCAACAGAAATTAATTCTTTGTTCGAATTATAAGAATAATCAACAGTATGAATCCCGTCAGTTATTGAAGAAATTAAATCATCAGAATTCCATTCAACATTAATTAAACTATTGTCAGAATTTTTTATTTTAGTTATTTTGTGGCTTGAATTCCTTTCGATTTCTATTCTATTATTGTTTCTATCTTTTTGTGATTTCAATAATCCAGTATTTTCCTCAAAAACAAAAATAGTCCCATCTTTTCTTTCGAACTCAAAAGTGTTATCATCTTCGTTGTGACGAAGTTTGACTTTCATTGATGGAGCAACAAGGTATTCTTCATCACCTAATTCTTCATTATCATTTTTAGCAAATACGACAGTTGAGCCATTTTCTTGAATTATTGATAAATAAGGAGAGTCGGATAGATTACTTGACTCTCCCTCTATTCTCATGTTGTAGTTGAAATCCCATCCATAACCAAAAGCACCTAATTTGTCTTTTTTAATAGTTGAATAATTTCTTGAAAAAATAAGCGGAGATGTTCCATCAATAGTTAAGTCTTCATTATTTTCAAACAGTTCCCCATTATAAGAATTGACAGGATCACCGTAGCAATTTTGATCACAATCAGAAGATGATGGATTTCCGCCACCAGTAAATCGAGTGTTTCTTTCGTAATTAATGCCTGAATCTCCATTTAATTCGTTTGCGTAAGAGCTATTACTAACTGCTCTTATATTTGTCATTTGAGAGACATTTTTAGCGCCATTTCTGTCAGCAACATATATAACATATGTGCCATTATAATTTTTTGGAACTAAAACGTAGGCTGTTCTAGCGCTGCTTGTTGTGCTAGACAAAACATCACCTGTTACTCCATTAACAAAATAAACTGAATAATCTCCTGTTGAAGATATGGTTTTATTGCTAACATATGTTATAGCCGTCTGATTGTGTGAAGAGTTGTAATTTTTTTCTTCAATACTAGAAATGCTTACATTCCATTTAGAAGGTTTGACAGTTATAGTATCACTTTCTGCTTGTATGTCTTTTAGCTCATCATAATAAATAGTTCTGTTATGATAATCACTATTAGGTTCAGCTAGTACAACTCCGTATTTATGAATACCGCCTTCTGTAAATCTAGGGTATATAGATCCGCCCATTGCCGATAAACTTTCCCATCCAACAACTTTATTATCTTTTTTATCATACAAATAAAAATGATATCGTCCTTCAACTCCATAGTCTGTGCTCCAGTTTGAGTCATATTGAAGTTGATTTTGTGTCCACCCTACACGTACATTTTTGTATCCATCTTTATTGTTATCATCATATGTAACTATTTTGTTAGTGTATATTTCCCAAGGTCCGCGTTCAATTGTGATTATATTGCTTTCTGCGATTATATCTTGTTCTAAATCTTCAATATTGATGTCAAAACCATTTCCTCCCATAAATACAAAATCACTCATGATGACTTTGTATTTACCTGATCCTGTGTAGAATCTTCGTATGTTCAAATTTTGACTATCAGTTTTTCCGCCCGGAGTAATGTAATGAATTTTATTTGTGTTCATATCAACAAGATATAAGGTTTTACCGCTATTTCCTACACCAAATGGTTGATTCGCTTTAACTGTCAATTGCGGAGTTTTATCTTCAGTATAAAAAACATAAGAATTAGATGATAATTGAATTTCCCATTCTTGAGCCTTTGTTTTCATTATGTTACTCTCAGCTTTAATTTCTTCAAACTGATTTTTATTAGTAATAGTTCCAGAATATTTTGCAACATAAAATTTATAATTATTTTTCTCATTCAAGTATTTAGGCGCAATTTCGGTTTTTTGAGTTAAACTAGAAGAAGATGACACTTGTTTGACAACATTTCCAGAATTTTCCTCAACAAGAAAATTTCCAATATTTCCGCCGACTTTTTGATTTAATGTTGAAGTGAAGGTAAGTTTCGGATTATTCGTAGAATATTCCTCTAAATCCACACTTCCTGTAATATTCCAAGGTTGAGTATATACGGTCATTTCGTTACTTGAAGCAACAACACCATTTAGCTGAGATAATTTAATACCTGAAGAAGATGTATAATCTGCAATATATAGTTTAAAAGTTTTAGAATCATTGAAAAATGTGTTGATATAAATTTCTCCTGAAGTTCCAAATCCTGAACCATTCTTTTTAATTACATTATTGTCTTGATCAACAAGATAAATACTTTTTCCATTAGAGTATGTTTTCGTAGTCCAGCTTATCTTAGGCAAAACTGTATCAGATGTTGAAAAAGAGGTTTTGTCTATAGTAGCTTGTAGTCCCCATTTATCATTATTTTCAAGAGGATAAACAGCTAAATCTTTTGATCTTTGATCTCCTACAGAAACATAGTATTCAACAATATTTGTTTTCGGTCGGTCAATTGTTAATTCTATTGTTTTGTTTGAAGAAGATGAAACTTCTTGAACAATATTAGAATCTCCTTTTTTGTAAAGATAAAGAGTATTGTTGTTTGTTTGTAAATCTTCACTAATCTTTACAGAAAACGACACTGTATCAGATTTTTCTTTAATTATTGAGAAACTAGTTATTTTAGGGTAGACAATAGGATCTGATTGTTGAGAATTATTATTGCTTGATTGTGCTTGATTTGAACTGCTTTCTTCTGCGAAAGCTGGTGGAGAACTAATAATTCCCGTAAGAATTACACTAGATGATAAAACGATTCCAACAACTTTGTTAAAAAATTTATTTTTCATTAAATTATCTCACTTTGGTATAAGAGACCATAGAATTAACATATAAAAACTATACGAAGTTAACCAATAGTGATCAACAACACAAAATAGCAGCAAATTTAATATCAGAATATATATTTAACACAAAAAATTGAAAATATTAAACAATCTTTGATGAATTAACGAAACTTTCAACAAGATTTTTCAACTCAGAATTGTTATTAGTCCAATCTTCTTCAGCAATATGCAAAAGCTTGATTCCTAAATCATTGCACAACTCTGTTTTCATCAAATGATACTCGTCAGAAGACATTCCATGATTATTCTGAATGACTTCATCACTATGCCAATAAGTTCCATTATACTCTAAAGCAATATTTAAATGAGGAACATAAATATCTAATTCATAAGGAGTAATGACTGACCTAACATTACTCAAAATAATTTCATCATCATTTAACAAAGATTCTATAAAATTAAACAGATCTTTTTCACCCTGAGAAGAACCTTGATAAGAGCAGCGGTTGCAACTATATTGTTTTTTAGTTCTATTGTAGATAGATTGACTAAAATTATTTCCGCAATCACAATTCCACCAAACTATTTTATCTGATCCAGCACTAATTTCATCAGGATTTAAAATATTCTTTTCGTAATCCCAATATTGAATAATTTCTGGATGAGTAGTAATTAGATCATTAAATCCTTTTAGTGCTTTTTGCTTACCACAATAGGGGCAATCATATCTTGTTTTTTCATTAATAGATACAATCCAAGAATGATTAAATTTTCTGCATAACCACCAAACTTTTTTATTTGATCCAGAAGTGAGTTCAGTAGGATTTATCTTGTTTTTCGCATAGTCCCATTGTTCAATCATATGAGGATGAGTAGTTGCTAAATCATTATACCCTTTTAAAACTTTTCTATTTGTGCAATAAGGACAACTCCAGCATCTTTTCTTGTTTGTTCTATTAAAAGGAGCAGTATCCCATTGATGATTGTTTTTACAAATCCAGCTAATATTTTTAGTGCTCGAATACCTAACCTCACTTGGCTTTAATGAATTTTTATTAAAGTCCCATTCCTCAGTTAATTCTGGGTATTGACTCTCTAAATCATTAAATCCTTTTAATAACCTTTGATTTGCACAATATGGGCAACCACCACGATTTCTTATTTTATCTTGAGTATTCGCTTGCCAAGAATGATTTAGCTTACATTTCCACCAAATTAATGTTTTAGAACTTTTAAGAATTTCGTTTGGCTGAACAACGGTTTTCTCATAATCCCATTCATGCATATATTCAACACCAGCAGTTTCGAAATCATTAAATCCAGACAATAATTGCTTTCCAATGCAAACCATACAAGATTGATTCTTCTCCATTGAGCGAATAGTTTTTTCAAAAGAATGATCAAAATCTTGACAAAACCACCAATACATAAATTTGTTCTCAAGTTTAGCATTAATAAGATCTATATTGTTCTTTTCATTATTCCAATATTTTTCTAAGAATTTCACTTCTTGATAGTTTTGTTTTCTCATTTTCTTTACTCACTGACATAATAAATAATTAATCAACTAAAATATTCTATACTCATTTTAACAATTGCAACACAGGTAAGTATCACACAAATAGGAACAACAAGCATTTTTTCGGCTGTTCCTCCAGCTTTCATATGAGTAAATCTCGTTGTCCACCAAAATTTTCCTTTCAGAAATGCAGAACAAGGAAAAAGCAGGACGTTTCCGCTTTTTGTAAACGCATCTCCAAAATCGTGGATAATCATGCCTAAAGCAACGGATACTCCAACCCACCAAAAACTTTCATTTTTTGGAATATTTAAGAACAATGTGAAAGCAATACTTAAAGAAATCAATAAAGCAATAAATTCACCAACAAATTCTGATTTTTTCAATTTGTCCATAGCTTCTTTGAACAGTGTTGACAAGGTTAGGTGAATCAAAATGGCAACAATCAACATAGCAAAAACTGTTCCCCAAGTCATAGCCCCGAATACAGGGATGTTTATTTCGCCTTTGACAAGAGTTGCTAAATAAGCTAAGAGTCCAAGAAACAGAGCGGCTGGGATAGTGTGCCAGAATCCACGGTGAGGATTAGGGTCGGGATCATCACGTTTTGTTCTGATAGTTGTTTGAATAATTGTTGATGAGACACGGAAGAATCCGCTGATAGCTATACCGAAAATACCTAAATCGCTTTTTGCGCGAGAAGTACTGTTATCCAAATCTGGAATCATGCTTGCTCCGATTGTCCCCAATACAAACATGCAGATAACCCATATATTTTCATTTCCGACGATTTTAGGGACGAACATAGGAACAAAAGCTAACAGCATCATAACAACAGCCAAAGCACTCAAAGCATGAGTATATCCCATAAATCCATCTTCATTTCTCTGTCGCTTCAAAAAAGATTCTTTAAAGTGTGTAAATATTTTCATCAATAAACCCTTCGGAAATATAAAGTATATAGGGTTGAATATCAATGCAGCTACACAATCTTTTGTTTGTGATTGTGTAGCTGCATAAACTAATAAAATCAATATTTAATTATATACTTCAATTTTATCTAATCACATAATAACGGGTTCTGACGTTCCCAAAATTATGTCAATATTAAAATCAGTACCCCTTGCAGAACGTTTCTGAACTGGCGGGACAGAGATAGTGTTATGTGTAGATTTATTGACACAGGTAGCTACATTCAAACCTGCATAAGCAGTTTTAAGTTCAGTTTCACCACTCTTGAAAATCTGAGTAGCAACACCCATGCCACCTTTATTCTTTGTCGGAATCTCTGAAATAAGTGTGCTCTTAATAGTTATTCCAGAATAAGTAACAAGCATATTATCAGAATTCTTGATATCATTGATCAAACCAAAGTGGATTACCTCATCTTTATCGCCTTTGAGTTTCATTCCCTTAACGCTACCCGCTTTGTGACCTGATGCTCTAATGGTTTTCGCATCAAACACAAGAATATTTCCGGCTTTAGAAACGAAAGTGAAATAGCTTCCTGTTAAGGCTTTACCCAACCAGCGAGTGTCAACAACCTCATCAGAATCATCAAGAGTGATTACCGGGAATTCTTCGCCACCCTTCGGGAAATCAGTCTTAGCAATTTTAACTCCACCATTCTTTGTTCCAATAGCAATTCCAATGTCAGACTTCATACTTGCATACTTGGCTACACCAACAATTCGCACGCCTTTGTCAATAGTGATTCCCATATCTTTAGGGGTGCAGAGTTTGTCTTCGAAAATGTGAGACAAAGGAACCTTATGCCCAATTCCATCACTACCGATAATAACAGCAAAATCTTGAGTATTCATTTTGATTTGTTCAATAATAGGAGAGTTAGCCAACTTCTTTGCACCCTGCATGTAAGTGAAAGGTTCAGAAGTTTTCATAATTCCACCATTAGCAAAACGAGTGATATAGCAAGGAAGATTCTTATCCAAGTTCTTCAACTCTTTAACAATGCTCTTTTCGGATTCAGCAAAATCTTCAGCAGACATTGAATTGATTTCTGTCTTACGTTCATCACCGATAACCTTCAATGTATTGTCAAATTCATCAAGAAGATATGACTGCAAAACATCATAATCAGAGAGAAGACTGTTCAAATACTTGACTTCATCAACCAAATCTTTTTTCTCGTTTTTCAAAGCAACACTGTCCATCTTTGTCAAACGACGCAACTGCAATGACAAAACATACTCAGCCTGATCTTTGTCAAGTTTGAAAGCTTTCTGAAGTTTTTCGTTTGCAATCTCAGTATTGTCAGACTTACGAATAATACTAATAGCCTTGTCAATGTCAAGAAGAGTCTTCAACAAACCTTCAATAAGGTGCAGACGATTCTCTCGTTTAGGAAGAATATATTTGGTTTTGTTGGCAATACATTCTTTGCGGAATTCGATAAAGTTCAACAAAAGATTTTTCATTGATGACTGAACAGGCTTGTTCTCAACAACTGTTGTCATATTTGAAGAGAAGCTGGTTTCAAGACTGGTGTATTTGAACAAGTCTTGAAGAACCTTTTTGTAATTAGAGCTGGGCTTAGTATCAATAATCACTCGAATAGGATGCTTCAAATCAGACAGATCTTTATACGTGGAAATTTCAGCAAATTTACCTTTATCTGATTGTTTCTGAATTTCCTCAATAATTTTTTCAGGATAAGTACCGAATGGAATTTCATAGAATTCGATACGATGAGAGTTTCTTGCACCCGGAGTCACTTCATAATTAGCGCGAATCTTAAATGAGCCACTACCTGTTTTCAAGTATTGTTTAATCCCGTCATTAGAGGTAATTGTTCCACCCATATTGAAATCGGGACCGAGAACAATCTTACTTAAAGCTTCATCAGTCATATCAGGATTACGCAACAAAGCTTTACATGCCTTCATAATCTCTGTGGGGTTGTGAGAGGGCATATTAGCTGCATATCCCACCGCGATACCAGATCCGCCATTTACGATTGATACAGGCCATTTTACGGGTATCTCAACGGGTTCTACTGTGCTATCATCATAATTGGGAACCATACGGGTAGCATGTTCTGCAATATCTTCAACATTTAACCAAGCTGCTTTGTTCAAGCGTGCCTCAATATAACGAGCAGCTGCACCCGGAGTTCCTGGGGAGCCGAAATCACCTTTACCATCAATAAGCGGAACGCGGAAAATGTGAGGACGAGCAATGTTTTTCAAAGCGTCAGAAACCGATGCGTCACCGTGAGGGTGGTAAGCCAAAACACGACCTGCAAGTGTAGCAACTTTTGAACGTGAACTGTTTGGTGAAAGACCCATTTCATACATTGTGTAAAGAATTCTTCGCTGAACTGGTTTGAGTCCAGTAACGTCGGTAAGGGCACGATCTAAAATAACGCTCCACGAGTAGGGAAGAAAATTATCTTTTAAAAAATTGTCTACTGAAATTTCTTCAAGATTATCTGCAATTTTCTCAAATTTAATCTTTTTCTCTTTAATGTCATCTTCAGTAATCTTTTTACGTTTTGCCATTTGTCGTTTTCGCCTTTCCTTACAATATTTACTTTATCTATATCATTTTAACAAATTGTCAAACTGATTGAATAATCTTTTCGCAATAAACACAGCCTTGTTTTTGTTTTTCTTTATGCCATCTTTTGTGAGCTGTCTTTTCGCTAACACATTGACAACAAGATTTTCCTTTGAATTTAGTCTCACCGTGAATTTCACAAACTTTAATAACAAAAGCTTTCTGTGCTTTACACTTGACGCATTCATTCTTTTTGAACTTCGTTTCTCCATGAACTGAACAGGTGTCAAAATAGAACATTTTCAAAGAATTGCACTTTCCGCAAGTATTTCCAAAATGTTTTGTTTCTCCGTGAGTAGAGCAAATTTTAATTGTTATTTTCTTGTCGTTAGTACACTGCAAACAGGAACCTTTCTGGTGTTTTGTTTCACCATGAATATCACACATCTGAATATTAAAAACGTTTTTTCGGCACTTATAGCATTTATCTCCGATATGCTTAACCTCACCATGCGTAGGGCATGTTTTTACACTGACCAAATTATCATTTTTACATTTTTCGCAATTGTCTCCACGAAATACAGTTTCACCATGAATTTTGCAAAATCGTGTTGAGAAACTTTCACTTGTGAAGCATTTAAAGCATTTTTCTCCAACATGCTTTGTTTCACCATGCGTTAGGCATATTTGCATAGTGATAGAATTTTCTTTAACGCATTTTAAGCATACATTTCCATGATGAACAACAAGATCATGCTTATCGCACAATTTTTCGATGAAAGAAGATTGATTAGCGCATTTTAAACATTTTTTGTTAATATGCTTTGTTTCCCCGTGAACTCTACACACTTCTATTTTAAGGTTTTTTGCGGAAACGCACTTAGAGCAGAAAGCTCCTCTAAACTTAGTTAATCCATGAATTTCGCACATTTGATAGCTAATGTTTTTATAGACAGCACAAGTAACGCATTTTTCATTAATATGTTTGACTAATCCATGAGTTTGACATTCACTAAGATAAAATTTATTTCTTCCTTCGCTAAATTTTTTCTCATATTGAACACCACCTTCTGAACTGTTCAAACACAAAGGATCTGTTAAATAAGAATCGCCAACTAATATTTTCTCATTGTTGTATGCCATAAACTTCTTTGGGAACATTTCGATAATATTTTTTCTAAGATTAGCTTTGTGTTTATTTCTCCATGTAGCAAATTTTCTTCCTCCGCTACCCATATAATCATCTTTCAAACAGTCTTTAATAGTTAATTCATCAAAAGGGATTTTAATAGATCGAACACCATAGTAGTATTTGTCAGAATCAGAAGCAGTTATTCTGTAAGTGTAGAAACTTAAATTAGGATTAAACCACTCATATATTTTATCTCCAGTGGTTTCCTCTATATGCCACCCTAAATCAATAAATAGCTCAATATTTGTTTTTCTTTTGTTTGATAATGTTCCATCAGGCTTTTTATGAAATTGTTCTCCAAGTTTTGTTCCAAGCAAGGAGTCGGGGCCACGATTGACTACTTGAGAAATAGTATAATACTCTTCTCTTTCTGCGCTATTATTATGTCCTTGATGAATAGTTAATCCATTTTTGACAAGATATTGCTTTTTCTTTTCAATTGATCTCAAAATAAACCCGCACTGCTCATAAACATCAGTATTCTCGCCGGTAGTATCTTGATAAGTAAAAATGTCAGTAGGGTTATGTAAATTTATGTAATATTTAATAAGTTTAGATGCGCCACCGACAATATAAATGTTTTTCTTGAAGCACAATCTTAAAAGCTCAGTAGTGTATTCACGTTTTTTAGCCGGTGTTCGTGGATAGCAGAATTGAGCAACTCCTACTAAATTATTTTCATGAAACAATCCAAAAGACAGAATTTTTCCATTGTGTTTTGATTCTTTTTGCATATGATTTTCAGAAACAAATTTTTGGGCAACACCATATTCAATCTCTTCAATAAAGGTTTTTCTCGCATATATTCTCATCTACAAGCTCCCAGAAAATTCAAAAAAAACAACAATTTCTTATATCATTTTAACAAATTGTTTACAAAAAATAATATCTCTACACGGCTCATTTTATCAATATTTCTTTTCTTGACTGTTGCGAAAAATTCTGATAATATGAACGATGAATAAAATTTTATAAACCGATGATAGGTGAAAAAATGCCAAGCAACGAGAAATTCAATAACTTCAGTGATGACGAATTGATTTATATTGTCAAAAATGAATCAACAACAGCTGGCGAAGTAATTGAACATAATTACGAGTATGACAATGAAGAAGATGAATATATGCACATTGATTGGGATTGTTATATGTGTGAAATCAAAAACGAATTGTCTTTCAGAAGATATGTAAAATTGTCAAAAAAATCAGGGGAGTTACCTTACTTTGAGAAATCTATTTTTCAAAGCATCAGCGTTTCTGATCTTACAGTAGGAGATTATGCAAGGTATTTGGATAAACCAGGATCTTCCGATTATGCAAACACTTATGCTGAATGTGTTTCCGTAAAATTTGATGAAAATATTGAAAAATATATTGTCGAATGGAGAAAAACCAATTCTGATGAAAAATCATTCTACGCTGTTTATGACACAGAAGATGATGTGAGGATTAATCGCAAACTTTAATAAACATAATAAAATGTGCGGGAATTCTTATATTCGTTTGTGAAAGAATTCCCGCACATTAAAACATCAGATGTGCGCTAAACTTCATTATTGGCGAGTTTTAATCTATGGAGATACCCAGACATAAATAACACAAAGATTCTGCCTTGTTATCGTGAAGATTGTTATTATGTTTACGTTTCTGCGCACTGCACTTCATACATTTTGATCCACGATAATTAGAAAGTCCATGAATCGAGCATTCTTTCATGTTGTTGTTTTTAGATGAAATGCATTTGCGGCACTTGTCCCCAGTGAACTTAGTTTCTCCGTGAGTGGGGCAGTTTTTCACAGAAATACTACTCAAAGCATTACAAGAATTGCATACGTCTCCCTGATGCTTTGTCAAACCATGAATAGAGCATTCTTTCATATTCACTGTTTTTGAGACAGTACATTTTCTGCAATGATTTCCTGAAAACTTAGTTAATCCATGAATTTCGCACACTTTTTCACTGAAAGTTTTGTCAACTGAACACTTAGAACAAGAGTTGCCTTGGAATTTAGTTTCACCATGAATAGAGCACACCTGAGTATTGACTAATTTATTCATGAAACATTTGTAGCAAGCATTCCCTCGATGTTTAGTAATACCATGAGTAGGGCATCTCTTCAGATCAACATTCTCTCTCCATCCTTTATTGAATCCTGTATAAACGCCACCAGCAGCACTATTTAAACACAATTTATCTGTTTCCCATAGATCTCCAATTAGTTTTCTTTCTGCATTATAAGCAACATTCTTCTTTTCAAATATTTGAATAATCTCTTTTTTAAGATTTTTCTTGTGCTTTTTCTTCCAGTTTTTGAATTTGTTGTTTTTTAAAGTGTTTCCACCGCTACCAAAATACCCATCGTTTTCACAATCGTTTTCTGTAACCTTATTGAAAGGCATTTTTATACTCGAAACTCCATAGTAGTATTTATTGGAATCAGTAGCGGTTATTTTATATGTGTAAAAACTTAGGTTAGGATTAAACCACTCATACACTTTATCTCCAGTGGTTTCCTCTATATGCCAGCCAAGATCTTTAAATAATTGGATATTTGTTTTTCGTGAACCATCACTATCGAATACCTCACCTAATTTAGTCCCTAAAATCCTGTCAGGTCCGTATTGAGCAACATAAGAAGTAGAAAATATCTCCCTATCTTTTCTATTAGCGGTTGAAACTCTTTTTCCAGGAGCTATTAAATATTGTTTCTTTTTATCCTGAGATACTAATGTGAATCCACAATTTTCATATATATTTGTGTTTTCACCAGTAGTGTCTTGATAAGTAAAAATGTCAGATGGATTGTATTTTTCAATATAATATTTAATAAGTTTAGAAGCCCCTCCTACAACACGAATATTTTCTTTAAAACACAATCTCAATAATTCAGTGTTATATTTTTCTTTTTTAAGAGGAGTTCTTGGTGAACAGAATTGAGCAACAGCAATCAATTCATCCTCGAAAAACATTCCAATCGAATTTTTGCTAAAAGTTCCTTTTGATGAACCTTGAGAATGATGTTCTTCAACAAATTCTTGTGCTTGTAAATTTTCAATCTTCTTTACAATAGTTTTTCTAGCATAAAGATTTTTCATTTTTATCGCCGCCGATTCCGTTATAAAGTATGTATAACAATATTCTATCAAAACAAAAGGTTAAATGACTAAAAATTATTAAAAATATGGAAAAGTTATTAAAATGTTGTATAATAACTTTTCCATATTTTTAATAATTAATTTTAGTTTTACTCGTTGCCTGATTCAAACCCTTCAACAAGACCAGAGTCGATAGCAGTCTGGAAGTTATCTCCAATGAAATCTTTTCTCTCTTGCGAGTTATCTCCCATAGTCAGAATCAAAGCCTGTTCTGCTTTTTCAACATCTTCCAAAGTAATTCTGCGTAGAGAACGAGTTTCAGGATCAAGCACAGTTTCAGAAAAAGCCTCCGGTGTCATCTCTCCAAGACCTTTATTACGCTCTACTTTATACTTTTTCCCAGACTTTTCCAATTTTTTCACAACCTGATTCAAGTCTGCTTCATTCGAAACATATTCAACTTTCTGATTTCTTCCTGTTCCTGAAGTAATTTCGAAAAGAGGGGGAACAGTTTGGTAAACTCTTCCTTCTTCAATCATTTTCTTGAACATTCTGTTGAATACTGTGTAAAGAAGTATATTAATGTGAGAACCATCAACATCAGCGTCAGCGGCAAACAAAACTTTACCATAACGAATACGCTCAACATCAAAATCTTTACCAAATCCTGCACCAAGAGCTTTCGCAATATCGGTGATTTCAGAGTTGTTCATAATTTGTTTCATATCAGCTTTGTAAGAATTGAGAATCTTTCCACGAATAGGGATAACAGCCTGATATGTAGCATCACGAGCTTTTACAATTGTTCCTTTTGCAGAGTCACCCTCGCAAATCAACAATTCAGATTCTTCGGTTCCAATTAAATCACAATCAGACAATTTAGCTGGCATAGCGGAAGAAGAAACCTGACTGTTTTTACGTTTAGCAAGTTTTGCAACAGCTGCTTCACGGCGATTCTTAGACGCTTGCGCAACCTTTTCAAACATTGGTTTCAAAAACTTCTGATTGCTTGAATCATTGGCAAATTTAGTCAAAGATTCGGTAAGAGCCTTTGTCAATGCTTTACGAACTTCCGGACCAGACAGCTTATCTTTCTGCTGCCCAACGAACTGCGGTTCAGGAACATTAATGGATAGAGCAACTGTCATGCCTTCAAAAAAATCATCAATGATAGGTGGTTCATCTTTGGCTGTAAGGATACCGCGCATTGAAGACATTCTTGCTCCGAAACTATCAACAATAGCTTTTTCCAAAGCTTGCTCATGCACTCCACCCAAATGAGTGTGAATGGTATTGACGAAACTTGCCAAAGTCTTTTCATACCCTGTTCCATAACGGAAAGCAAGTTCAGCGGTGACAGTTCGTTTAATTTCGGCTATTTTGCCGCTTTCATCTGTTGTGACTTCATTATAGTGACCTTGTGTTTGAAGGTGATAAATTCCTTTTTCAATGAATGTGTCACCTTTTGATTCTGTTCCGGGAAGCTTTTCATCAGGAGCAGTAACTTCTACCATTTCTTCAAGACCATGCTCACTGTAAAAGTGCCAGTTGTAATTTGTTCCGTCTTCATATTGTCTATTTTCATCAACAACATCAATGTTTAGCTTAGGGACAATATAGGCCGTGTATTTCAGCCTATCTACAAGATCGTCAATGTCTATGGCTTCATCTGATGGGAATCTTTCTTCGTTATACCAAAAATGAATTATTGTTCCTTGCTTAAAAAGCTTTTTTTCTTTTGCCGAACGTTCATCTTTTGTTTCAATAATCTTATCTGAACGAGTGAATGTTCCTTCTGGAGTGTCTCCACTAAAAGTACCAGCAAATCCATCTTGGAAACTCAGTTGAAATTTCTTTCCTCCCTTGTAAACTATGGCATCAAGTCGTTTTGAAAGCCCAGTAACGACTGATCCTCCCACACCGTTCAACCCAGCACCAGCTTTTCCAACAGCTACATTATTGCTAAAATTAGCTCCAGCGTGAAGTGTTGCCATTGTTAAAATAATTCCGTTAAGCCCTGTCTTTTTGTTTGTATCTGTCGGAAGTCCTCTACCGTTATCTTGAACAATGACTGATTTGTCTTTGCAGAAAGTAACCTTAACGCGATTAGCGAACCCTTTAACGCTTTCTCCAACAGCATTATCAATGATCTCACGAGTACCGACCGTTTGTTGTGATCCTCTTTCGCCTAAGTACATCGACGGTCTTTTTATAACATTGTATGGATATTCAAGTTTTGTGATATCGTCTGCTGTATAGCTACTATTTTGTTCTTTATCAGCCATTTTATTCCTTCACTTTTGTTTTGCTTAATTGCTTTAAAATCGTTCTTAATATAAGTTTAACAATTTTTATATATCAACTTACTTTACATTTGTTGTCTTTTGGTATATTTTTACACACTTCATCAACAATAGATTGAAATGATTTATCGTAAATTTCATCTTCCCATAACTCATATATATTTATCCCAACACTTTTAAAATAATCTTTTTTCATATTATGATATCTTTCATCTTTCATAGGGCTTCCAAATTTTGATAAGTTTTCGCTTTTCTCTTTGCAGTGAGTAGCAAAATCTTGAATCTCGAAACCAAAATTATATTCAGGAAAGAATATATCAATCTCTAATAATTTCCCATTAATCCTTCTCCTATATCGTCTAATTATATTAGTATGAAGTCCTATATATTTTAAATAATATAAAACTATTAATTCTATTTTTGAATCAATAGATCTTGAAAATAGAGACCTGTCAGCGTAAGAAGGTATCTTTTGTAGATTGAAGTAAATTAAAAAATCAGCAAGTTTTGGCTTTCTTTTGTTTTCTTTTTTAAAATTTTTCGCCCATTCGTTAATATTTCTATAATCATGCAGCAAATTCTTATCAAATTGAGAATCCATCTGAGAAAAAGTTGAGCATGAATTGCTGCAAAATTTAGAATTATTATATTTGTTAGTGTTGTTTTTTACAATATAATCATCTTCACAATATTCACATTTTCTATAATGATTATTATCGCAAAATCTTTGTCCGCTTGTAGTAGGGTAAAATTCATTTCCGCAATTTTTGCATTTCTTTGTGAAATTAATTTTGTATAAGTTTTTTCTCATATATTTATTTCGACAACTTGTAGAACAATAACTTCCATTTTCGTTATTGCATTTTCTTTCAAAATCACTATCGAATCCATTACAATTTACAATTATTATTTTATTGCAGTATTTAGAATTAGCTGATTGACCTTGAAAAGATTCTTCGCAAATTTCGCATTTAACTACATTCTTTTTCCCTGTATTTAATCTTACTAATCTGCTACTACAGCTCTTTGAGCATGTCTGAGGGGTATTTGCTTTACATTCACGAATAAAATCAGAATTACAAATAACACATTTATAAAAATACTGTGAATGACAATACTTCACAAAGATTTTCGAAGTTGAATATCCACACTGATCGCATATTTTATACTTCACTTTATTCTCTCTATCCACCATTCACCCCTCTCCTGTCAAATATCTTTCCTCTCTTATTTTACCAATTTTTACCAGCAGAAACGCCAATTTTTATCAATATTCAAGAAAGGCTGTCCGTCTATTCAATGATATATTTAATCACTATTTACAAATGATTCAGCAATTTATTCAATAATTTCTTTGCTTGAATTTTGATGAATGTTAGGCCATTCTCCTGAGATCGCATTGTAGGCTATCATTCTTTGTTTTTCTGTGCATTGTTGTGTTCCAATATAGTTTAAGTATCCTTCATCAGTTTGGTCTTTTTTGATAGAGCGACAATCTGCAGCTGTCTCTAATCCTTCGAAAATAACTTTGCCATGATAATGAGAGCTTATTTTTGGCATAACTTTTTTGTAGTCAGAATCAAGTTTGAATAGGTAGTAGATGTATTTGGCAGTTTTGATTGGATTAGACCAATTTGGATATCCGCCAGCTTTGTCAGCTACTATACGTTTTTGTTCGATGTGAGCCATTTCGTGACGATAAAGAAAATGAGTTTGGTTAATTCCTGTTTTCTTGATTTTCTTTTTGTTAATGTAAATGTTTCTTTCTTCTTCTAAAAGATTAACATATCCAATTGTGCCTATACTGAATGGGCCTAATCCTCCGCTACTAAGATTTTCTGCTGAATATATTGATATTGTTCCAAATTTTTTATACAGCTTTGATTGGTGTCCTGTTTGAATGCTTCCAGGAGTGAATGAATTGATAAAAAATGCGTTAAAAGAAAATGTAATAGTGACTAAGATGGAAATAAGATTGATACTGACATTTATCCATTTATGTGTTTCTTTAAATGTTTTTATTTTTTTGGGCGCAATCTTATCTACTGTAGTCATTTTTTCCCTATCTTTTTGAAAATTCGCAAAATATAAGAATATTATAACATTGTTTTCAGAAGGAATCAAGAATCAATCTGTTGTTTTTTGTTCCTTTGATTACAGTTTTTAAGATGATGCATTCATTAATTAATAAATGTTTGTTAGAAGATACTTCTTTTTGTTGTGTACTTAAAACTTATCCCGTTTTCAAATCTTCTTAAATTGTTTTCTTTTTCTGTGTCATTTTCTGATGCTGTAATCTTGGGAACATGAAGTGATTCTCGAATATTTATCATCGTTTTATGATGTGTGATATTTGTGTCGTTTTCATCGAATTCTAGTTCTATAATTCTTCGTTTTTGTTTATCCATTTTTCATCAACCTTCTTCTTTTGAATATAGATGGTTTATTATATTATCTATATGGTTTATTATAACATTTTTCAATGAAATAGATCTCTTTAAAAAGGGAATGAGAACGCCACTTGAAAACGTTAGGTTTTATGGTATGTTTTCAGCATGTTTTTCTGTAATTTTAAGGGAATTTTCAAGAAAGGTTGTTTTATGTGTCACGTATTGAAAACATTTCGATTCATCTTAAAAACGATTCTGTAACGTTTTTAAAGATAGCAGAATTGATCTATTTTTATTTGAAATCTCGCATTGCATCAAGATTTAATGATGATTTTTTAATAATAGGTTCAGTGGTAACTTCTTCTTTCTTTTCTTCTCCAACAACATTGATCATCAGAGATGGTGCCATGTCCCCGTTAGCGCAGTCTTTAAATACTTCTATGAGATTATCAGCAGTCAGCACCAAATTGTCTTCTACCGCCCCTTCTAGGGTTTCTAGTGCTATCTCTAATCCTTCATCGTTGGCATTCTCAGCAACATCTAACAAGAACATGACAGCATCAACAGTTTTCACTAATCCATCTAAACGGATAAGAAGAAATAAAAGAGTTCCATGTCCATTATTTTGATGCAATTTGTCAATATGCATCAAATCTTCAGATCTATTCAAAGATTCCACTTCATATTGACTAATAGGAACAACATGTTGACCAAATAAAAGTTTACGAAGAAAATCAATACGCAAACTTAAAAAATCCGAATTGATATGCATGTGTCCTCCTTGATTTATTGTTGAAACATATATTGTTTATTTTTCCTCTATAATTTATTATCAACAAAACATTTTATTCCGATTGAATTCGATAGGCTAAAATCTTATAAAAATTAATTAATAAAAGTTAGGGAATGTTCAATAATTCATTCTAAATCTAAGTTTTCATCAATCCATTCGAAAATCTTTCCCATAGGAAATCCTTTTGTTGCCAAAGACTGCACTATTTTTTGTTTCGCTTTGAATGGATCAGTAATTTTTGTGAATGAATATGAATTTACGATTTTCGAAGCTGCTTTGTCAAGAGCATCATCTTCCATTTCTGTTTGCGCTTCTTCGCTGAAGTTTTCCATTCCTTTGTCAATCAGATCTTTCGGTAGTCCGGTTTGAAAAAGTTTTGTGCGAATAGATGAGATACTTTTCCCTTTTCTTAACCCCGAATAAATTGCGCTCTCAACATAAGATTCATCATTGATATAACTGAAATCTTTCAATTTTGTAATGGTTTCTTCAACAATATTATGATAAGTTTTTTCATCATTTTTAATAACAGGAACCTCATCTTTAAGATATCCTTTGTCGTAGAGTTTAGTTCGGATCTGATAACTGTTTTTATTGTAATTGGTCACATACCATAAAGCACTGTTATAAGCGTGTTTCGAAAGTTCTTCATATTCTTCAGAAGTTAAATGACGATCTTGGGGAAAATCTACTTGTTTTGCTTTTTTCATAAATAACTATTCCTCTGTTGATAGTAATTGTATATAAATCGATAGGAAATTTAATAACAACTATTGAATCTGTGAGTGTGCGCCTATCCATTCTTATAGTCACATCTTATCAACATTTTATCAATGATTATTTTTTATCAAGTTCAGATGAATGATCTGTTGGCGGCTGTTCACCTGTGATTTTATACCATTGGTTCTGTATGGCATCAGGATCAACAGTAGGTGGTCTCAGCCCATTCAAACCTATAATGAACCCCACAGCAAACAACACAACACAATATACAGTAATAGATCCAACAAGCCAGAGACCGATCTTTATGAAAGGATTCTTCTCTTTTTTATAAATGACATTCTCGTCTTGATGGAAATCATTGTTAATATTCTCGTCATCGGTATTTTCTTTAAAAACGGTTTCGGAACCTTCAACAATTCCAGATTCAGTTGTTTCATCATGTATTTCATTTTTCTCATTCATAAAATACACTTCCTTAGACGATTGTTGAATATTTGTGTAAATTGTTGGTTAACTGTAATATCAGATGATTTTCAATAGTTTTTGCAAAATAGGATAGTATCTTCAAGGTTCTAATCTGTTTGAAGATACTATCCTATTCATAAAATCATCTTAATTCAATACCTTTTAGCAATACTTCAGCATCAGGTTGTTTTGCGAAAGCTTCTTGCATTTTTGGATATGGCTTGATCGTTGCGGACATACAGATTCGAGACAGTGGGCACCAAGCACACAAAAATGATGGCGTATATTCGAATGTGTTTTTTTCAATCATTGCATCAAGGGCTTTGTCTGTTTCTTCAACATCTTTGACAACTCTATCGAAAAGTTCTTGATCGTTGAAATCAACATTCACGATTTCTTTTGCAACAGGATAGATGAGACGTGCTCCTGAAACTTTCACTCCCTGATTTTCAAGAAGAATTCGATAAATCAATTGTTGTCTTTGTTCGGCAAGACCTTCATCCGATTTTGTGTGTGATTTCCATTTCTTTGGCTTGGTTCCTGATTTCCAATCTTCGATCAGAACAGACCCATCATCTTTTTTTGCATCAACAACAAGGCGATCAATAAATCCAAGAACTTCTCTTTTAGCGTTGCCAATTTTTCCTTTGACAAACAGTTCCAAGCCTTTTTTCGGGGCTTCTCCTTCTTTCATGACAATTTCAGCAATTTGAACTTTCTGTGGGTTTGCGCCCATTGAGTAGTAGTTGTTGATTGCTTGTCTCAACCATACATGAACATCTTCAATTTGTGCAAGATCAGCAAATTCTTCTGATTTGAAAGTTTGCGTAACAATTTCTTTCACTTGTGCTTGTGTTCTTGCTTCTGGTTCCAATTCAAAGAAATCTTCCATAACTTTGTGAAATAGCGATCCACGTCTCGCTGCATTGTCAGGCTCTTCTTCAACAAGTTCACGAATAACGAAGGAATCAGCGAGCCATTTAGCAGCACATTGGTTTAATCCTGTCACCATTGAAGCTGAAATGTTTTTCTTTTCAAGTTTTTCGGCAACTTTTTCTGACTTGACATGTAATCCATCTTTGTCCATAATTACAAGTTTCTCGTCTAATTCATCCATCATATTCGCTACCTCAACCTTTTCTTTTACGTATATTCTTTTTGTATTTGCTCATCTATTTTTTATAAATTATTCTTTAGCTATTTTATCAACATTGAAACAGAAATTGTCAAAGTTAAGATTGTCATTATTTATTAGAAAAGAATATTGGCTCCATAAAGATATAACTTATGGAACATTTATTAAAATTTTAAAAAAAAGAACAAAGAGATGACAAAGGCTGGTAGATTGACACGATGAGATATATAGTTTTCGGAGATACAGGCGGACATTTTCAGCAATTGTATAGAGGGTTATTGAAAGCAGGAATGACAAAGGACTTATATTTGCCTGAAAACACTATCATTATCCATTGTGGAGACTTGATTCATAAAGGGCCACAAAGTAAAGAAATTTTAGAAATGGTTGAAAAGATTCGTATTATCAACCCTGGTCAGTGGATTCAGATCATGGGTAATCACGAAGCTCAGTATTTAGGTGGAGTTTATTTCAGAAAAATAGGATTGTTAAATGAGTTTTCTCAATCAATTCTAAAACGCTGGCATAATGACGGATTTTTGAAATTTACTTACACTATTACAGCTGGTGCGATCATCAAAACCTCCAACAAAGAATATATTTTGGAGGATCCTCTTATATTTTCTCACGCTGGAATCTCTTTTCCTTTCTGGGAGAAGTTTTTAAGAAATTATGCAGTAGAAGAATACAATAATGTAATTTCATCTTTGCCTTTGGAAGATATTCATAAACCTGGTTTGATGATGGGAATCGAGCGTGACATTAGCTCTCCCACAGGAACAATTTGGTCACATGGCATTCATGAGTCATGGTTTTTATGGAACAAAATCAATTCAATAACATTTAACCAAGCGGTCGGGCATATTTTTCCTTATTTATTTCATGATATTCAAGGATTTTTCCCTGGCACTGACATTGAATTCCAAAATATTGCTGAAATCCACGAAAACGAATTAGTAACTATTGCTCCACTTGATAATAAGAAAAACAACTGGATGCTGTTTATGGATCCTGGTTATGAAAATGAGGCACATAATGAAGTTCAACCATTTGTGGAAATAATTGCTGAATAATTTATGAATTTCTAAATATTTGAGCAATATAAATAAATTTAAAATAATATATTAGAAAATCCCTACGAACAAATTATTAAGGTTACGCTATTCTTCCATCCTCAACTTCAACAATTAATCTGTCAGAATACTTAGTCAGTTTTTCAATATAATCAATCATATCGAAAACATCGTCAAACATCGCAGTTTCCCAAAAATCCGACTCTTCTTCTGTTAAAGAAACATAAAACCATGTTTCTTTTCCATTTGGTTGAGGTTCATCAACAACACAAGCAATCACAGTTTCTTCAGAAAGTTTGAAAGACGTGATAGATGGCCCATTCCACTTACAGACAACATCATAATCATGATCAGAAATATCTCTGTTAGGTCTCCACGCAAACTCGCCTTTTTGCAATTGAGAAATATTCATTTTTCCTCTTTCTTTCGTTTTTAAAAATGATTTTTATACATATTAATATCTTAACGAAATAAAAAAAATAACAGTTCCAAAAGTAGTCGTTTTTTAAATCTACTTTCGAAACTGTTATTCGTAATTAATTTAGAACATATTATATAATATTTTTAAATTCTAGAATTTCACAACGAATTATCAATCCCATCTGACTCTCGTTTTGTGACTTTGTTTCCATCTGCATCTATTCCTGTTTTAGTTGTAGAAACCTTTTTGGAATTATACATTGTGAAAAACAAAGTAACAAGAAAACCAACAAGACCAGCACCCATAAGAATAAACCCAATGAGTTCCAGATTAACATTAGGAATAACGTCTTTCACAGCGAAAGCCATGATTGCCCCTAAAACAAAAACAACTATTGCGGATCCTATTTTCATAATAACTTTCCTTTCTCGTGTTTTCTGCTGTCGTTAACTTATATCAACAACAAAAAATTTCGAAAATATTACTGAATTATTAAATTTTAAATTATGGAACATTTTGAAACGATTATAGCAAAAAATATTAATGTATTCTTGTCTTCGAATTCAGATTTAATGATAAGATTTTAGCCAAGAAGAAGGGGGACAAGAAGAGTCAATCCATTATAAGTCATATGCAAAAAGAAAGATGTGTAAATACTTTTCGTTTTCAAAAACAGAATACCATTAACACATGCCATAAACGCAATCCAAATCAACAAGAAAATATCTGTCGAATCTGATAAACCCTGAAAATGAGCTAAGCTGAAAACAATTGAAGAAACCAACAAAGACCAAAACACAGCCCAATTTTTTCTGCTCTTATTTTTCAATTCTTCCTCAGTAAAAACGATAGAATTAGATTCTTCATCGAATTTTTCGCTGTCATCTTTTTCTTGTTTTTTAATATTTTTTATTTTTTTCTTAGATTCTTTAAGCATTTTTTCTTTAACTTCGAAAGAGTCATAAAAGAACCCAAGAACATACCCTCTGAAAAACAACTCCTCAACAAATGGAACTATGAAAGGAGCAAGAATAAAGGAAGCAATAACATAAGACAAACCAGTTGAAGAAGTAATAGCAACACTTGTATCACTCGACACGATAGGCATCCCCAAATAGTTCATGCCTATTGCCAACCCTTGAAGCAAGAAATACATGACAGAGCCAAACCCAATGCCGATAAACACATTACTCCATTTGAAATTATTTAACCGTAATTTTTTTGCCCAATTTTTCAATTGATCAATATAATTCAATGCCAAAATAACAATAATAATCTCAGATACGACAGTCAAAGTCAAAGCAGCAGAAAGCCCCAATTTTCCAAAAAGCAAAAGCGGAACAGAAAAAATAGCAGAAGCTAAAACTAAAAACGGCAAAGAGAAAATAGAAGCAACCCTATTTCTCATTGGATAATTTTTGACAACAACCACCACTTTTGCAGGTTTAGGATTTTTACTCTCATCAACATTATTTTCAGCCATATATGCTTCCTTAGAAATTGTTTTCATTACATAGTTGTATATCTATTCATAAACATTACCAAAAAGTTAAAAAATAAATTCATTTAATAATTTATTTCAAAACTTTATACAAACTATTTTATCAACAATCTTTTGCCATATTTTATAAAAAATTATCAGCAATTACTGTATCGTTTTCGTATCTTGTCCTGATAACACCATGCTCTACTTCCAACAAAGATTTCGCTAATCGTTCAAAACGTTCAGTTTGATAAAGCCCTAATTTAAGTATTTCATCAATGCCTGAATCTCCATAGAAAGATCCTGCCAATTGCCCTGTAATAGCTGCAATTGTGTCAGCGTCACCGCCAAGATTCACCGCCTTCAAAACAGCATCTTTAAAGCTATCAGTCGTAGAGAAAGCCCACCAAGCAGCAGCCAAAGAAACAACAACATATCCACTGTTACCAACAGTATCATCAGTTACAGAAAGAACATTGTCTGCAACATTATTATAGTTATTTGTCAAGTCTACTGCATAATCAAAAGATTCATTTTTATCTTTCCCGCTCAATAACCCCTTGAGGATAAACCCAAAAAGAATAGTCGACTCAATCGTCTCACTGTTGTTGTGTGTATCCAAAGCACTCACAGTAAAAAGTTTTTTAGAATCTTCATCCGACAAATTTAAAGACACAATAGATGCAGGAGCTAATCTCATAATTGTTCCATTTCCTGCTGAAGAAGTTTGTGAACTTTTATCTAAAAAAGGTGAATCAATGAAAATATCCAAAGCAGTGCTTGTTTGATTCCCAATGTCAAAACAAGTTCCTTTGGGAGAATTATATCCTTCTTTGTACCATTTCACATAAGAAGACATTACTGAAAAAGAATCATATCCGTTACTCTCAATCATCGACTCGGCCAAACAAAGAGCCATAATAGTATCATCAGTCCATTCTCCCGCATTTAAGCCGTGAAAAGTAGAAGGTCGATAACTTGTGACAGGAACAAAAGAACCACGCTGAGAAAACTCTACGGGGGCTCCCAGTGCATCACCGACAGCCAACCCACGAAAACAACCCAAAGATTTATCAAAATAATCAAAATTCATAGCAAAGCTCCTCTTTTCAGTATTAAAAACGTGAAACTGTTTAATCTAATTATCAAACGCTTAATTAACATTAAAAATATTACGCAAATTTAAACTAGCGATTTTTCTCAATTGACAATATATTCCCATTTCTTATAACCGCAGTCATAAACAGGCAAGAACCCATAAGACAAAACAATCTGCTCATTATTCGGCAAACATGATCCATTCTCATGAAACTCGTCCGCACACTTACATTCCATACCAACAGATTCATAACCAGGAAAATTTTTCAACAACCTGTCAGCACCAGCAAAATGCAAACTTGTATCTTTAATTCGGAACAACTCATCAGTGCTATTGTTCTTTATATAGAAAGGATTCACATAATTTTTTCCAGCTTGGGGGACATTGATCATTTCAAACCCAATAGTTGAATAGATGTTTCCCGAACCCAAATCGTTATCGCTGAAAGTAATTAATTTATCTACCTGATTGTTGCTCTCTTTCATATAACTCAAAAAATTCTTCAACAACTTTGAGGCTCCACCAGGAACACTAAACCCCGGTTTAAAACACATTCGGACAAGTTCATAGGTATTATCTTTTTGTCTGGAATCTGCGCTTTTATTCTTCAAAGAACGAATATTCAAAGTTCGTGGCTTTCCCCAACAAGCAACAGCGACAACTTCATCATCATATTCCAAATAAGTATAGAAATCAGTGCCCCTAGAATTGAACCCCAAAACATGCCAATCATTTACCAAAATTCTCAAACTCTTCGAAAATTTATTGTTCGGGTTTTTGACAATACTGTTAACCTTTGTTTTACGGGCATAGATCTTTCGAGAAGCATTCATCAACTTATGGGATATCATCTCAACAACTTTATCCCAAGGCATCCAATCGAAGACAGTAATAAGTTCAATTCCTTTTTCTTCACATTTCAATAGTTTTTGCAAATGATAATCAGAATCCTTGGGAGTGCTCCATCCAGAATAATTCAACAATATTTCCGAATCAACAAGAGAATCATCTAAACTGAAATGAGTGGAAGTAGGAGAGATCTCAACCGCAAGATTATGATCTGGAAAAAAGAAATCTAACTCTTTCGGATAGATAACAGTTCTATCGTTTCGCTTATAACGAAGATCTGGAAAATTTTGTTCAACGAATTCAATAAACTTCTTCTCTTTTTTGGAAACAATGGAAGCTTCAAAATATTTTTGTAATAAATTCTTATTCTTTTTCCCAAGGATAGTTAAAGGATGCACATTGAAATAATTAGCTACCTCTTCGACATTAAGCAATTTTCCTGTTTTATTATATTCATCAACAACCCATTTGTCAAAACTTTTCCACTCAGAAAAATTTTTAATATGAATTTGCGAAGGAGACGTGAAATTATTGTTATTGTTCTTGAAATACTTATGTCCCAAAGATGAAAAATCAGTATTATATTTTTCAAAAATAGATTTATTGAATCTGTCTTTAACCTCTTTGCTCTGCATTGGGTTATCAACACCATACTTCAACAATGAAGATTGAACTTTTTTCTGCTTTATTTCATCTGCAGAACTGACATTGTCAACACCGTACTTCTCTTTAATAGTTTGAGAAAAGTTTTTACTACCAATACGAAAATCTTTAGAAGAATCATTATCAAGCACATCTTTGATTTTTTTCTTCACAGAATCAGCTTGAGTAACAAATTCAGTTCCATATTTTTTCAAACTGTTGTCTTTGCGGTTTTTTCTTGAAGAATCATTATGAGATAAAGCAGATGCGCAGCTTTGAGAGCATGAACGAGAAATTTTATTCATGTTTACAACAGTAAATTCATTTCCACAGCTTTCACAAGTTTTTGTATGCTCTTTATCGCAGTATATTGTTCGTCCATTATTAGGAAAAGAACCGTTGCACCCTTCCCATTGGCAAGAAATTGTTTTTGAATTCTTCTTTCTCAATTCCGCAGTGCAAACAGTAGAGCACGTTTTCTTCCTCTTACTCCAAGAAAAGCTTTTCCCACAATTTTCACACACAGAAAAATGAGGATTATCGCACACTTGTTGATTAACTTTGGTAGGTGTGAATTCTTTATCACAACGTTTGCAAATTCGCATACAATCTCCTCAAATAACACTTTCTATACTTTTATTATTTTACCGAAATATTTGCGAAAATGCTTATTACTCGTTGTTTTCTTCAATCAAACTTTCCAGATCTAGATCCCATGACTCTTCTGGTCTCTTAAATTTATCAGGATTTTTCTCTCCTGTTCCCAATTCTGGTCGACCAAGTTTTCCGTCATCGTGTTGAGTTGAAGAAGTATCATCAGAATCATCGAATCCCCAATCATCGTCCTCTTCCTCGTCTCCATCAATTTGACTCATGACATTATTGAAACTCTCATCGCTCTCTTCGTCTCTGATTTGCTCAATAATTGACGAATTGTCTACGCCCTCACGAGCATCCAAATCGCCAGTTTCGAACTGAGACATATCTGTGACATTAGCCAAACGAGACTTCTTTCCACTGTTGATTTCTGTCCCATCAGGGTTCAATCCCTTACTTGCCAAATATTCGTCAATCCAAGACTGGTCAGCAAAAAATCCTTGCCCATGATTACCACTACCATAGATTCTCAAATATAAACGACCGCGAGGATTAGCCTTTACTCTTGTTCCCTCACCAGTTCCCAAAATCATTGACGAAGCGTTGGAATCTGTTCGCCCACAGTTAATTCGAACACCAAGGTTAGCCTTAGTTTCGCCCGATATTATCTTGGCGTCCGGCCTCTGAGTGGCAATTACAAGATGAACTCCCGCCGCTCTTCCCAAACGCGCTACCGAGCCAATAATCATAGCTGCCTCGCCTTTAAGCTCATCTTCAGCCTTAGCTTCTTCTGATTTCACACCCGATGGAGAAAGAAGCTCACCAGCCTCGTCAACCATTACCAATAAAGCTTGTCCTTTTTCTGGAAGATCCAAAAAGTTATTTACTCCAAGTTGTTCCATCTCTGCATAACGTTTCATCATTGTTTGTTGAGCAAAACGCAAAACAGTTAGCGCATCTTCGATTTCTGTTGCAATACCTAGAACAACATTTGAGTAAGCGCGAAAGGAAGAAAGTTCAACTTTTTTCAGGTCTATCCCAAGGAAGCGCCAACTCTCCGGCCTCATAATAGCACCGAAAATGATGTTTCTTTGAACAACAGAATTGTGAGTTACGAAAGCATTCCCAAATTCTCCTCCGGCAGCAAAAAGTCGGTCAGGTGAATCGACTTCAATACATCTTGCAGGTTCAGGAGCAATTTCTTTTATTGATTTTATTTTCATAATTAATGCTTTCTTTCCTTTAAAATTGTTATAATAATAGTAGTAAACAATATATAAATAAGTTAGTTAGGATTCATTATGGAATATCAGATTTGTTGTGAAGTATGTAATGATCTTTTTACACCTGATAAACGAAGAAAAAAGCGTTGTGCTAAAAAACATTTTAAAAATTGTTTAGTTTGTGATAATGAATTTGAATTAAAATCAACTATGAAGGTTGATAAAGTATTTTGTTCTACTAAATGTCGTGGTGCCTCTCAAAAGAAAAAGCGTAATTGTGTTATTTGCAATAAAGAATTCTATAAGGTTTCAAAAACTTGCTCATTAAAGTGTGAACAGGAATTAAGAAATAAGTCTTTTTCTGAATCAGCAGAGGAAAGAGTTTGCGAATTGTGCGAAACAAGATTTATTCCAACTTCAGCAACTCAAAAATACTGCACAAATATCCACCAAAAAGAATGCTTAGAATGCGGAAATAAATTTGATTTTCCAGATCCTTTGTCTAAAAGAAAATATTGTAGCAGTGATTGTGCATCTAAAATTATTAATGGAAAAAATGCACAAGAAAAGAGAAAGCAGACAAGTTTAAAAAATTATGGGGTAGAGAATCCTCAATCAACTGATGAATTAAAACAGAAGATTATTAAAGCTAATATTGACAAGTATGGTGTTGAACATCCTATGATGCTTGATGAATTCAAAGAAAAGACCGTTAGAACTAATCTTGAAAAATATGGGGTTAAATACGCTATTCAAGATCCCGAAATCAGAAAACGCGCAGATGATACAAATTTGGAGAAGTATGGATCAAAAAATCCTTTTGGCTCTAAAATTATTAAGAAAAAGATTATGGAAACTGTCATGGAAAAGTATGGCGTTGAATATCCTAATCAATCAGACATTGTTAAAGAAAAGAGAATCAAGACAAATATTGAAAAATATGGTTTTGAAAACGTTATGCTGAATTCAGACATTGTTGCTAAGGCTCAAAAAACATTTTCTGAAAATTTAAAAAATGGGAAAAACCAAAAAAGCAGAAAAGTCTCTAATTTAAACAAAGCTTTTGCTCAACTAATAAAAGAGTCCTGTAATGATGTATATAATATAGATTTTGAATATCCTGTTGGTAAATTTCAGTTTGATCTAAATATTAATGATCGTAGCTTGTTAATTGACATTAATCCTACTATTTCTCACAATATTGTCAAGTCATTTGGATGTATTATTTCAAATTGCAAAATAGTTAATTGCTCTAAGCACAGAAAGCCAACGAAATACTACCACTATCAAAGAGCTATGGCAGCACACAATAATGATGTTTCTTTGATTCAGGTTTATGATTGGGATACTGAGGATGCTATTCTTAAAATGATTAATATGAAAACAAATAAGAATGTTGTTAAACTTTCTGCTCGAAAATTGACATGTCGAAGAATCGATCAGGAGACTGCTAACATTTTCTTGCATAGGTTTCATATTCAGGGTGTTGCTAAAAAACAGATTTATTGTTATGGGCTTTATCAAGATGATCAACTGATGTCTGTTGCTACTTTCGGCAAATCTCGTTTTGATAGCAAATATGAATATGAGTTTATTAGATATGCTGTTCGTGATGATTATATCATTCATGGGGCTTCGGGAAAGCTTTTTCAATTATTTTTAAAAGATGCAAAACCTTCTTCTGTTGTAAGTTATGTTGACTTCAATCATACTACTAAGAAAAATATATTCTTGAATTCTTTGGGTTTTTATGAAATGAAATCGAATGGCCCGATTTTGGTTCATTATAATTTGAAGACAAAAAAGAAGTATTCTAATTCTTCTGTTGTCAAGGTTGGTGCAGATAGATTATTAGGTCTTGATTTTGGTAATGATTTCGACAGAACTAAAATGAATAATAGAGAGATAATGTTAGATAATGGGTTCTTACCTATTTATACTGCTGGTAATAGAATTTTTGTGTATAGGGCATAAATTACATTAAAAACCAATAGTTGCGAAATTTTTAAAATAATTAATAAATTTAATGTTTCGCAACTATTGGTTATTGTTTTTAAGTTAATAATTGTATATTTCTTTCAATATTTTATTCAATTATTTTTGTGTTTGCTTTAATGTCTTTTCCAAATTTTTCTCGAAGTTCTTTAACGGTGATTGTTGATCCATCATTAAGTCCTTTTTTCTCGGATGTCATTGGATCGTATTCCTCGAGTAGGTGATCCGGGATGCATTGTCCAGAGTGTTTCTGTTCCTTTGATCAATTCTCCATTGGCATCTTCTTTTGGCCCGATGATGATTGTTCCTACATTTGTTTTTGGTTGTTCTTTTACTGTTGCTACAAAGCTTAAGCTTGATTCTGGATCGTTTGGGTCTTTAGCTTGCACTGTAAGAATTTCATCATCTTTCATGTCAGCTGTGCTTTTTGTGGCTTCGATTCCTTTTGCCTCAATTTGAATATATCTTACTCCTGACTCTGGTGGTAAGAATGCATTAGGATCGGCTCCGGAAGTGATAAGTTTGTTTCTGTCATCACCTTTCAACCCGCCTCTTTGTGCTATGGCAAGAGATATTGCATCTTCTGCTTTTGTGAGTCTATGGTCAGTGAATTTGGATCCGCCCATATCGTTTTTCTCAAAGTGTTTGTTGTTGATGGATTCAATGTAGGCTTTTCTTTTAGGGTTATTTTCTGCTCCTGTAAGATTGCTTGCTATTTTTTGCCCTTCTTTCCATTCGGCAGGATTTTCTTGAATTCTTTCTTTGAGTCATTGTTGAATTATTCCTCGAAGTGTTCTTGCATCACTGTTTTTTATGCCTGCTGTTGATCGAATGAAATTTGCATCTTGTTCATTTGTGTTGGCTTTGAGCATGTTGAAAACTTGTTCAGCGTTTTTTCTGGGGAGCAGTTGAAACCATTGATTAGTTTTTAAATCATTTATTGTCAATTGATGATAAATTTGTTCTTTCTTGAATGAATTTATTTTTCTATATTTAGTCTGTAAAATTTTTTGCCCAGCTGCTTCTGCTTCTTCATGTGTTTCAAAATGATTTGATAATCCATTTTCTCCTCCGAATGGACATTTGCCTTTATTAGCGGCGCAGTCTCCCGGCTCTCCGCTTTCAGGGTTAACATGAAATTTAGCCATAATAGCGCTCTCCAATTATATAAAAAACACCTAAGTTATATAACTTTTCTAAATAATTTATTGAATTTTGTCTAAAAATTCTTCTGGCGTAATTATTTTTATTCCTAATTCTTTTGCTTTTTTGGCTTTAGTTGTTTCTCTTTCATTTTCAGGTGCTACTAATAGCGTTGTCTTACTTGAAACACTTCCGCCTGATTTACCACCAAAATTAACAATAAGGCTCTTTATCTCATCTCGTGAATATCCTGGTACAGCACCTGTGATCACAATATTCTCATTGTCGAAAATAGTTTGAGAATCATTTTGAGATGTTTCTTCTATTTCAAGATTGACAAAACCAACTTTTCTGTATTTATCAACAAGGTCTTTTTTCTTTGATAATTCTTCAATAATAATTTGTGCTTTGTCTTTGACTCCTTCGATTTGAGTGAGTTCAGAAATATTGGTGCTGACAAACTTGTCGAAACTTTTGTAATGTTTAGCGAATCTTCTTCCGAATGTGCTTCCTGCAAATCGAATGTTCAGGGATGAGATAATTTTTTCTAATGGTGCTTCAAGGGCTTTGGCTAAGCTTTTTAGTGTTGTAACTGTTTTTGTTTTTCCGTAATAGACAGGCTTTCCTGCTTCGCTGTATCGAATGATCAAATTTTCCCAATCTTGTTGAGTCATCGAAAACAGGTCTGCTACGTCACTAATTTTTTCTTGTTCAACAAGTGTTTCAACAGTGGATCGACCTAAACCTTGTATGTCTAGATTCTTTTTACTGATTGCGTAAATGATTGTTTCAAGTTTTGAGCAATTTGGATTGTGGCATCTCCAGATGATTGATGATTGTGTATCCAAATCTTCAGAGCATTGTGGACATGTCGTGGGTGCCTCGTAAGGTTCTCCAACATTTTTCTTTTCTCGATCAGCGATTCTCACGGCAAGCACTTCTGGGATAATACCGTTTGCTTTTCGAACCATGACAGTATCTCCAATTCTTACATCAAGAGTTTTTATCATGTCTGCGTTGTTTAATGTTGCTCGACTGACTTGCGATCCTGAAAGTTCTACAGGTTTTTCAAATATTCCGACATAGGAGATTGCACCTGATTTGCCCACAGAACGTTCAATACGGGCCATTACAGCCGGTTTTACCTCTTCTTCGTACTTGTAGGCTACTGCCCAATTCGGATGCTTTTCTCCGGCACCTAAGAGTTTTCTTGTTTCTGTATAATTTGCTTTCACAACAGATCCATCAGTAGGATAAGGTAGAAAATTTCTTAACTTTCCGAATTCTTCAATTTGTTCAAGTGTGTTCAAATTTGAATCAATTTCCGTCATCAGCGACAATGCTGTTAAGATACCGTTTTCTTTGGCGAAATCCAATACTTCAATATATGTATCGGGCTGTTTTGATTCATTGTCAAAGAGAACATCATAAGCGGCGAAACTGAGAATGATTTCGGTTGTGTCGGTTCCCGGTTTTGCATTGATTGATCCTGACACAGCTGACCTTTGTAATGAGAAAGGTTTAGAAGGTGCTGTCATTGACGATCTACGCTTTTCTGCTTTCGCTTTCTTCTTTTCAGTTTCGTACTTAGCCCAACGTGCAGTTCTAAATTGTTGAACTTTTGCATAGTTTTCGTTGGTGATAAACAGTTCCCCTCTGACTTCGAATTTTTGTGTGCTTGAAATAGTTTTGGGAAGTCCCTCGATATTTAATTCGTTGGCACGTAGAGTGAGATTTTTCCCATAATAAGAATCGCCGCGAGAGGATACTAACTCTCTTTTTCCTTTGTTGTAAAAGACACGAAAAGCCAATCCGTCAAGTTTAGGTTCGATAATAAAGAAATTGTTATCATCGTCAGGATTAAGTTTTGTAATGAACTTTTCCAGCTCTTCTTCTGAATTCACTTTGTTGAGAGATAACATTCGTGTTTTGTGTTCAATGTCAGCTTCGTAATCTATTGTCCCAGCGGCAACTTCTTTAACAAGAGGAAGATGCTCTGTCCATCCGTTTTCTTCCCCTGCTCTTGCGGTTTCTTCAACAAGAAGGTCATATGTTTGATCCGAAATTAGGCTTTCATTCTTATGATAATAGTGTTCTGAAAACTTCTTTATTTGTTCGATTTTTTGAAGATAATCATCTCTTACAGTCATAAACATACTCGCCTTCTGTCTTGTTTTTACGAATGTTTTCTCAATATTATTATATCATATAGACACTCATAATTATGTGTTTTCGTTTCTCTTTTTTTGACTTTTTTTTGAGATAGAAAAAGCTATGAAAGATATTTACAAACATTTAATAATCGTAAAATAAGGAGTTTTCAATGTCAGATGTAAAATACCATATTAACCCTGAAACAGGCAATGCAAATCAATGTAAAGCAATGTATAAATGTCGTTTCAATATGAGTGATGCAGAACATTACGAAACCAAAGAAGAAGCAATAAAAGGTGCTGAAATAAGTTTGGCTTCTGAAAATATTGATACAGACAAATATGTTTCCCTCATTGAGAAAAATTCAAACTTTTATAATAATGACAATCGAGATTTTGATTTGATTCAATATCAAATGAAAAAGATTCAAGAAGATGATCGTAAATATTGGAGCGAGGTTGACAAGGAAAATTTGTATCGTTTGGAAAAAATCTCGTCTATTGTGAATAAAAAGAAATTGAGCGAAGATGATTGGTGTGAAGTAGAGAATCTTTCTAAACATATGAAGCCGTCTATACATCAGAAAACTATGCCGTGGATTAAAGATGAGGGGCGTGGAGATTCTATTCGAGAGTTGGGAAAGGGGCTAATTAAACAACGCAGAATTATGGATATTCCTGAGCCAGATCCTGCTCCAGAAAGAGATGTGAATGATAGAATTATAGGCTTGCGCGAAGCTCAATTAGAGAATTTCAACAGTTTTAATAAAACGGTGGGTTCAAGTGGAAAAACAATTATGGGTGACAGTGCAATTAATTATTTTGATAAAACTTTGGATCGGGTTGCTAACGGCGAAGAATATGATGGTGAGGATGAGCATTATTTCACTCCTAAGCATGATCGGTTTATGAATCGTTTGGAAAACGAAAATCAATTATATTTGGCTACAGCATTTCCAGACAATGAATTGAAAAAAGAAATGGATAGAGAAAACATTTCAAATGTGTCTGTTTCGCCTTTTGAAAATGGTAGAGAATGGGGAAATGCTTATACTGTTATGAGTCCAGATGGGAATACTCGAACATTTTCAGTTTATGAACATAGAAACACAGATAGTATCATTATCAATGGAACAACCAACTGGAATGGAACTGATTTGCCATATGCTGCTGACTCTAAAAATTTGTTCTATGCTGAGATAAGCGGAGAAGAAAGACAAAGAGCTGCAAAAACTTTGACATATTTCATGAAAGAAGCTCAGAATGGGACTTTGGATAACGACGAAACTCTTATCAGAAATGCTCCACGATTAGATTGGAATGCTATTTTGTCTGAAAAATTACCTGGTTTCGCTGAATGGAAAGAAGAACATTTTCCAACTCCTGAAAAAGATAAGAATTTGTCAGAAGAAGATTCTATTCTTAAAAGTTTAGATTTTGATTCCGAATATTGATAAATTTTAAATCATTCAGCAGTGGTGCATTATTATGCTGTGATAATGCACCACTGCTTGTGTTTTTAAATGCTTTTGGACTTGTCTTTAAAGAAAGATTTTTAAAGCCCGTAAACCCCCTCCGACAAGCTAGAACATACCGTGTAAGTTTTTGACCTGTATAATATAGGCATAATTTGGGTATATTATACGACATTTTATAATACTTGACTTTCGTTATTTTTTAGGCTATTATGTAAGTAATTGAAAATATATATGAAAGAATTTTGAAAGGTTGTTGAGTTATGGTAAAGGATATGAGTAAGATTGTAGTCAGTGATGTTGATGGAACTATTGTCAAAAAGTCTCTGGTTCTTAATCACGCTTCGACTTTGCATGATAAGGGTGTTATTGATCTTGGTGATCTTCCTGACATGTGGCGTTCAGATATGAAAAATGAAGATCTGATTACCGAACTGGCAAGTAATTACCGGAAACAGATTATTGGCAAAAACACTGAACAGCTTCTTGTTGATGAATATATTGCTGAAGTTGTTTCAAATGATGAAAATTTTTATAGCATTCTTGATCGTCTTGTTGAATTTAAGAATAATGGAGTTAAGGTTGTTCTAATCAGCGGTTCGCCTAGTTATCTTGTTGATAAATTTGCTGATCATTATGGATTCAAGTCAGCTGGAAGTCGTTATATTACTGATAGTAAAGGTTTTTTCACTGGTAAGGTTGAAGGTATGTTCAATGGAGATGCAAAGAGGAAGTATTTGACAACTCTGGGGCTAAATAGGTATGCGGATATCTTCGCCTTTGGTGATACACAGTCAGATTCTCCGCTTTTTGAGAGCGCATCTTATTCTGTTCTTGTGGAGCCTAATGAGGAAACAAAAACAGCTTTGGGTGGAATGGTCCAAGAAATAGTGATGATCTGATAATTAAAAACTTTTTCAAAGGTTTATAAGTATTAAAGCCAACTACTGAATTAATTGTAGTTGGCTTTAATACTATTTGATTATTTTTTACTTATCATTGAGGAAGGTTGCTTTTGATAGCTTGAACAAAATTTGTGTCTATGTCAAGCAGATCTTTTGCGGCGAAAACATATCCATCATATTCTTCATTAAAATCATCTCCATAGGATGATTTCTTCAAAAGTGTGTCAATGTTATCAGATTTGTTGAATAATTTTTCTCCATTGAGACTGAATCTTTCGCCTTCATTATTTATGGCTTCGAAAATGAACTTGTTAGCATCTAAAACAAGTATTGTATTTTCGTTAATCTTCCCCTCTTTGACGCTTGACTCGATTTCTCTTTTTGCTTTGACAATACCTTCCCACGGCTTCAAAGTTTCGAGAATTTCCTCTAAGAAAACTTCTTCTTGTGAAATGAGAACAAGCTGACCGCTTTTCTCTTTGACATTTTTGAAAGTTTCGGTAATTTCTTTTGCTGTTTCTTTGACAAGATCGAAACTTTTGTTGATTAGTCCAGAGTTGTAGAATTGAACGAAATCTTTAACACTTCTGAACATTGATTCGCTAAGTTTTTCCTCTAAGGCTCTTGCATTTTCTTCGTTGTGAGGTAAGAAATTAGACATATTGCTCCATTCGCGGTAGTTATTTTATTGTGCATTATTGAATATCGAATCTATGTTATTTCTGTTTGGTAGAATTATTTTAAATAATTGTGTCATATTTCAGAAAGGCTTGTTATGAGGGAGAAGTTCAAGAAGTTTGTTTTTAAAATAAAATTATCAAAAAATGATTCAGGATATACATTGTTAGAGCTTGTTGTTTCACTTGGAATTACTTTGAGTTTGACGCTCGGTGGACTTTTGGGATATTCTGCACTCGCAAATAAAGCTGAAGAGAATTCGGTTTCCTATTCTGCCTCTACTGAATACAAGCAAGAGAAAAATAAATCTGATGTAAAAGCAAAAAATGTTTCTGCTCAAAAAACAGATAGCAACATTATCGAAGATTCTATTGTTGGACTATCCGATTACACGGTTTTTAAACAAAAAGGAACGTCTCTGTCTGAGGGTAAAACAATAGCGCAAAAATTTTCTAATACTGACATCGGAATTACTGTCATTCCCGAATCTGCACTGAAAAACAAAAACGTTGATGAAATCACTCAAGCTATCAAAGATGGCGTAGGTGACCAATATGATACTATTATTGTTGTTTCTGATGGAAAACAAGATGCTTTTTCTGTTTCAAGCGATCAGGGTGAAGTTGAAAAAGAATTCAATAATATTCTCGGACAAACCCCAGTTGATGATGCTGGATGGAGCTTAATTTCTAACAGTGATAAATTAATTTCTTCTTATGACAACGTTATTCATGCAGAGATTGATGCGCAAAATGCTAAATTTGGTAAAGATATGGAAGCTGTTGGGAAAGTTATTGGAATCATAGTTCTCCTTGGTGCAGGTGCCACAACAACTGTTTATATTATCAGGAAACGCAATAAATCTGAGAAGCTGCGCGAAAAGAAAGAAAAGAAAACGATTAAGAAAACTTTCCAAAATTATTCAGAAGGTTTAATCAATGCTGTGTATGATTTAAACAATATGATAAAACTTCATCATTCAGAATTGGACGGAAGTAAGTCTTTGGAGAGAAAGATTAATGAAGTTTATGTGAACATGAATGAATTGGCACGGATCATCAAAACAAAAGATGTTTCTGAAAGTAGGCGAATTTCTGTTGAAGTTGAGTATACTGACCGTTTGAACAAATTGAACTCCTTGCTCGGAACTGATTATTATATGAACATTTCTAAGAATCCCTCCTTCTGGAATAAGGCAGATAAAAGAACCAGACGAGTTGAGGCAGCTGTTGATGCTTTAAATGAGCAAATTCTTGAAAACATTCGTCAAATTAATGAAGATAAAGAAATTGATTTTGTTGTTGCTTTGAATGTGCTTTTGAACGATACCGAAAATTTTGATGATGAGCCAGAATCCGTGTCTCAGAAGTATGTTTCATCAAGGCCTTTTTCTAAGCTGAGAGCTATGTTCAACACTAACTGACGATTATTGATTTATTATTTTCTCTTATTTGACTTAATTGAATTGTTCTGTTAAGATTAAGTAAAGAAATTTTTGAAGAATTGTCAGATACAGAAGATATTGAATTATAGAAGTCATAATCTCGGGGAGGGTTGTGTATGAATTTTAAACATGAAGTTGTTGAGTATCAGAATGTTTTACAGAACATCAGTGGTGTTTCGATTTCTGATACTCATACACAGTCATCCACGGTCGATTATGTTGGAATGATAGATCCTATTGATGCTGTAATAGGTGCCGGAAGTGGATTTTTAAGCGTTTCTGTGCTTATTACGATTGCAGCTGTTACTATTAAGAAAACATGGCTAAAACCGAAACTGAAACCTGTTCGTTTTTCTTTTAAAGACCATACTGGTGATTTTGTCGAAGAATCTGAAAATCTTAATGAACTCATTCAAAAACATTATGCTCTGGGGAACAATAAAGTTGCGGCACAATTGAATGCTGTCATGAAAGAGACAAGAGAACTGTTTCAGAGGATAAAAGAGCATGGAAGTGATTCTAAAATGATTGAGACCTCTGTGAAATATGCTGACATTTTTAAAAAGCTTAACATTATTTTCGGTGAAAAAGTTTATCTTGATGTGAGAAAAAATCCTCATTACTATGATGAGCCTGAAAAGCTTATCAAAGATTCTGAAAATATTCTAAAAGTTGTTCATAAACAAGTTCTTGAAAATATTAAGCAAGTGAATAAAAATGGTGATTTGGATTTCAAGGTAGCTATGGAAGCTCTTATTGGAAAGAATGATTCTAATTTAGAACATGTTTTCCAATATAATGAAGATAATGTTGTTAAAAATATGAAAAATTCATAAATATTTTATGAAAATCTTCACTTAAAGTTGTTTGTATAGTAAAAAGTGTTAAAATATAGATGAAAACAAAAATTTAAAGTAAGTAATAAGTAGGTAGGAGATTATATATGAGTGCAATGCAAGAAGAAAATATCATTGATTCTTTGACGGGAACTGAATTCGCTGATGAAGATACAGTGGATTCTCAATTGGACAAAACAGTGTCTCGTGTTTCTGTTGAAGAAGTTCAGGTAAAGTCTCCTGAAAAGTCAAGCTTGAAATTCCGCAGTCAGCTTTCTGATGAAGATTTGAAATCAGTGCAAGAAGCTGCACCTAAACTTGCCAAGAAATTTGTCAATAATTGGTCTTCTATTATCGATTTCGGTAGTGAAGTAATGGAATCTGTGAATGAGATCAATGCGCGTCTTTTGGATGAACAGAAAGATACAGAAGTTCCTCAAGCTGATGCTATTGTCAACGGAATTCTTCGTGAAATTGATGGATATTCTGCAAAATACAGTGATCCTAAGATGAAGAATTTTTTCAATAAGATTATTCACAAAATGCGCGGAACAACCTACACTCTGCAGGCTATGATTCGTGATTCTCGTCCTATTGCAACTAAACTTGATATTGCTAGCGGACAATTGCAGAAGATGGAGAATGAACTTCGGGATAATGTTCTTCGTGGTCACGAGTTAAGAAAAGCAACGCTTAAAGCTTTGAATGATATGGTTAAAGTGTTGGCTGTTTTTGAAGAAGTTATCGAAGTTTCACAAGAAACTGCATTGAAGATGGAATCAGCTTATAATGATGCAAAATCAAAAGGCGATGACACTATCATTAAATGGGAAAACAAATCTTACACTATTGAAGAATTTAGAGAAGTTCTTGCTAATCAAACTTCTACGCTTGGAGAAATTGAAAAAACATGGTTTGCGTGGCGACAAAAGTTCTTCATCTATGGAGCTAATGTGACTGCAACTCGCAACATTATCAACATGTCTTTCGGTCTACAGAGAACATGTCAGCGTGTTCGCGTTGATGCTATTCCAGCAGCTCGAAGCCAACTTGTTGTATGGCAGCAAGCTGAAAAAGGTCGACAAGGGGCGCGTATGGCTGAAAGTGCTAATGCAGGTGTAGATCGATTGCTTGCTGGAGCATCTCAAGGGACTGCTGAGGCTGTTTCTGAAATTGCTGACGCTAACCAGAGAGCAATGGTTTCAGAAGAGACTATCATTAAAATTGCTGATGGAATTCGTGATCAATTTACCGCTATTGTCGAAGCAGAAAAGAATGGTAGAGCTATTCGTGAAAGCAGTTTGAAAGTTATTCAGCAGAGTGAAAAAGCTATTCGAGAGGCTTCTGAAGAAGCACAGTCCGCTTTGATTGCAAATGCTATGAATGCTGTGCGACAGGATTCAGAAACTATTCGCAAATATGACACAAAAAATGTTCTTAATCAACTTGGAGTAGAATGAGAACATAGAGTTAGTTAATCAATCTCTACTTACTTAATTTGAAACCCCCTGTACGGCGATTACAGGGGGTTTCAAACATTCTGCATAAGGTTGCCTAGTTTTCCACTATTGTCCCCTCAGAACGCCATACAGGGCTTAGACAGAGCTAAGTAGAGTAAGTATTCAGGCTACTTGAAATCTTTTATTGAGTCATCATTGAACACTCGTGTATATGCATCAAATGGTTTTATACAACACATGGATATTTGAGCAATAAGAGTGCTATTAATATGTGTTTTGTCATAATCGCTGATTTTTTCATAACGCCAATCAAGGGTTTTAGTTAGATTCTCAATAGTTACTAATTGAAACCCTGCTTTTTTGCTGTTAGCATCTATTTTTGAAAAAACTTTTTCTGAATTTATGCAAACTATGCTTGAAACCTTTGCATCTTTATCTAGATATTTTTTCCACATGTATTTTGCTTGTTTAGCTTTAACATTTCCGCCGCCAAAATATTTTCCGCTACGAAGAATTTTCCCTTTTGGGCTGATGGAATAAGATCTTCTGCTTTTCCATCTTTTAGTGTCAATAAGAATCACATGAGTTCCGATGACAAGAATATGATCTGTATCTCCACCTTCAACAGTTCCGGTCTCTTCATCAATTTCTTCTTTTCCGAAACCTTTGATATGAACTGAATCTAATAGAATAGCAGTAGGTTTATCTTTTATCCATTCTTTGAGTGCTTTAGAAGTGCTTCTCTCACCCTCCATCCCTGTGTTTACAAGCTTTCTTTTGAAGTCTGATTTATAGTCAGGATTATTAACATGGTGAGTCAGTGAAGCACCTGAAGAACCAAAATATTTTCTTCCTTTTTCAAGCATTTTAGCAACAGATAAGCTTATTTCGTATTTTTTTACACCATTGATGTTTTTTAAAGGAGGATCTACAATAATTGACATAAAAATTTATCCTTATTTAAAATTACCCAAAGTTTTCATATCAAACACCTTACTATAGGGGTCAAAAGGCTTTATACATTTAACAACAACTTGTGAAACAAGAGTGGTATTGATATGTTTCTTGTCATATTCATCAACAAGCTTCCACTTCTCATCAAGAAGTTCTATAAATCTATCTAACTCGACAAGTCTGTAGCTTTGAGTGTACCAGTTTCTATTTCTCATGACATTAACTTCTTCTTGGTTAATGCAGACTATTCCAGTGACATAGGCATCTTCATCAAGATATTCAAGCCACATATGAATAGATTTGTTCATTGTGACCTCTCCACCGGCAAATTGCTTATTCGTCATTAAAGCTTCCCCGTCATCACCAACACTGTATCCTTTTTTCTTCTTCCATCGTCTTGTATCAATAAGAATCACTTCAGATCCAATGATAATTACATGATCTGTGTTTCCGTCATCAATAATCCCTGTTTCTTCGTCAACTTTATCTTCTTCGTCCCAATCAGGAACATAAACTGAATCTATAAGAACAGCTCCAGGTTTATCTTTCACCCATTTTTTGAGAACAGTGGTTGTGTCTCGCTCGCCGTCAAGATGTTCTTTTGCTTTGTCCGGTTTTACGTTTTTTTCGGCATACTCAGGATTAAAAGCTTGGTGAGTCATTGCTGCACCTGAAGATCCAAAATACCTTCTTCCTTTTTCAAGCATTTCGTAAATTTTTTCCGAAACATTGTTTTTTACTCCCTCAGTATCTTTCATAGGGGAATTAACAACTATGTCTTTAGGGTCAATTTTTTCTTCAACTGTATCTTCTTCACTCACTTCAAAACTCCGCTCGTCCTCTTAATATAACCGTTAGTTTTTTCGCATTCTGCTGTAACTTCTTTACTACTATCAATATCTACTTTTTCAATTTTTCCTTCACATTTTCCAACCTCAACAGGAATAAACCATGTTTTAGGATTAAGGCCAGGAACAATAGCATGAACAGTGAATTCGGGTTTGGATTCAAGAATAATTTCACCAGTATTTGTAACTTTACCTATTGCTGAATTTGTTTTATAATCATATTTAAATTCGCTAAACGTACCGCCTCCATTATCAGGTAATTCAATCATAGATTCTCTCGGAACTTGGAAATAACTGATAGTAACAAAAACACCAATGACAAAAATTAAAGGCATGAACAAAGAAATTTTCTCAAGAATCTTTGTTGCAGACAGTAACGGTTTAAACACTATGCCAATAAGAGGAATCTGTGCTAAAAATCCAAATATACCTTTGAGAATACTGAAGAAAATATTTGCAATAAACAGATAAGGTTTTTTGATTAAATCAAGTGCTTTTGAGCCAGGCAAAGATGACTTGGACTTATTTGATTCAGTGTTTTCGTCATTATATTTCTCATCTTCGTCATGCTGCTCATCAAAACTGTTCTGAATTGGAGAATCTTCTCCTTTGAGGTCAGCTAGAACCTGATTTTTAATGTTTTCGAATTTGTTTTTAAATCCTTTTCCACTCTTCTTGTTCTTAGAGGTCTTTGGCATAGATTCTTTGTCTTGAGATGTTTTCTTTTCTTCGTTGACATTATCTTCATCGTCATCATAGAAATTGAAAGGTTTGCTTTCCTCGTCAATTTCTTCAACCTCTTCATCATCAAAATAATCATTAACTATTTCAGATTCATCGTTTTCTTTATCTTCTACTTCTACGGAAGTAAATGCATCATTGCCGTCATCATCAGAATCATTTTCGTTTTCACTGAACCCCCAGTCTTCATCTTGTTCAATTTCGTTATCGCTGTTACTTTCGTCATCATCTGCATCCAAAGATTTTAACAGTGAATCTATTTCAAAATCATCTCCATCCTCAGAGTCATCACTATCTGTTTCATTTTCAAAATAAAAATCATCCTCAGAGTCATCACTGTTTTTGTTATTGATAATAGTGTCATCCTCAGAGTCATCTTCGAAATCAATAATTATTTCGTCATCGTCTGTATCTAAAGAAACATTCTCTGCGTTTTGGGTATTATCGTCATTGTCAATTTCATCAAAAAGTCCTTCAAAATCATTATCATCAATAACAGAGTCATTTTCAGATAATTCCAATTCTGTTTCTGGCAATATTTCATTTTCAGAAGATTCATCATTTTCATCAATATTTAAGGATTTTAGTAATGAATCTATTTCAAAATCATCATCAGTATCATTATTTTCGGTATCTTTAATATTGGTATCCGATTTGATGATGGTTTTTTCAGAAGAAGGTAAAATCATTTCGTTATTGTCAAAATCAGGTAAGGCATCATCAACAGGTGTAGATAAAGAATTGTCGTTTTCTTCTTCATCTACATTAATTACATCATTTATACCTAAAAGTTCATCTAACTCTTTTTCATCAAGATTTTTAACTCCATGAGGAGAGACTTCCGCAATGGGTGGTAAAGGTTCATCTTCCATAAAAGTGTCATCTCTGACTGGTCGTTTTGTAGGAATAGAATTCGATTTTCGGGCAAGAGACTCACCAGACCGCACATTGTTTTTTTCGGTCTGGTGAGAAGAATCCTTGTTGTATTCTTGTGGAATATTTTCTATGCGTCTTGGCAATGGCATCTAAAATTCAACCTTTACACTTATATTCAATCAGTCAATATTGAAGAATCAAAAACTCCAAAATCGTAGCTTTCAATACCTAAGAATTTTTCTATAGCCAGTTCTACTTTTTGACTTTTATCACAAGTTAAACCTGTATCTATATAATTTAAAGATTCTATGGCATCAGTAATATCTTCAACCGTCAAAGCTTCAACGCCATTATTTCGCGTTTTCTCAAATCCTTCTGGAGGCCATACTCTCAAAGGCTCATCTGTTTTAGAGGCAGATTTCTTCTTTTTCTTAGAAGGAGCTTTATTTTTTCCACCCATCAAAGAATTAGAATCCTCTCTTTTATTAGCATTATCGAATTGTTCTTTAAGGTCAACGCCATTTTGAAGATCTTCATCCATAATCTGAAGAGCAGACATGTACATATCATCAAGAGTATGAGAATCTTTTGTCAATTTGCTATGCAAAGAAACATGAATAGGGTATTCACCAGGAAGTTTTTGAGCCAAATTTATAGGCAAAGCCTTATACAGCTTCTTCATTTTGTCCAAATTTTCTTTCGTAGCTTTGAATCGTATTCTCACAGGGAGAGATCCGTTGTGAGAAAGCTTCAAAGGTTTAATCCAATTGATTTTAGCGTTATAGGGGTTATCTCCTTTACCAGGTCTGTAAGTCACATTCATCATATAGACATTGTTAACTTCAAGCTCTTCCATAGGCTTATACTCAGGATTAACAGCTAACTCTCTATTATCTGTAGATACAGAGTTTTCCCCGTTCTGATAGAGTTTCTTCACATTTTCTTGGGCATTGTATTTGTCCATATTTTTAACAATGTCTTTAGCCAAAAGAGCAGTCATATAATCAGTTCCGTCATCAATGTCAACAATGATTGATTTTCCCTGCCTTCTCTGTTTTTTGGTAATTTCAATAATAGACCCAAGAATAGTTGTTGTAAGCATTCGTGGGCTTTTCAAAATTTTGCTAATATTGTTTGTCCTCAATTTTGAACTGCCAGGGCCAAGATTATCAAGGGGATTTGATGTAAGATAAAGACCAAGCATATTGGCTTCTTCCTGAAGTTTCTTCACATAATCATATTCTTCACCATTCAAGTTAATTTCAGAAGGATCTTCCTCAAGAGCAAACATATCAAACAGAGATTCACCTTTAGATGTTTTCTTCTTAGCATCACCCATTAAGTCAGGAACAGACTCAACAACAGATTTTCTACTAACCCCCATAGTGTCAAAAGCTCCTGCTTTAGCAAGATTCTCGTAAATTGCTCTATTAGAAACACCTAAAGGAACACATCTATTAACAAGATCTTGAACAGATTCAAAAACCCCATTAGCGTTTCTTTCTTCAACAATGATTTTTGCAATATCTTCGGAAACAGATTTAACACCAGAAATTCCAAACAAAATGTCGTTTTTCCCCTTTTTCAAGTAATCAGGTGCGACTTTAATGTCAGACAAATTGATATCCACAGTTCCAACGCTGATGCCCATACTCTTAGCTTCACGCAAAAATGTCAAAGTTTTCTTTTTGTCATCAACATTCTGAGCAATTAAAGAAGCCATGAATTCCACAGGGTAATGTGTCTTCAAAAATGCTGACTGATAAGAAGTCATAGCATAAGCAACAGAATGGCTTTTATTAAACCCATACTTAGCGAATTCCTCAATAGTTTCCCAAAGAATTGTTGTAGCCTCTTCAGAATAGCCATTTTTTAGGCACCCCTCGAAGAATTTAGGCTTCATACTCATCATCACAGCCATTTTCTTTTTACCCATAGCTGAGCGAAGGTCGTCACCTTCCTGAAGAGTCATACCAGCGATTTCAGAAGCAATTTTAATAATGGACTCCTGGTATACAATCAATCCATATGTAGGGTTAAGAATCTCTTCTAATGGAGAGCCAATAAATTCTGGGTGAATGTAATCAATTTCTTCACGTCCATTCTTTCTGTCAGCGTATTTAATGTGTGAGAGCATTCCCATAGGCCCAGGACGCGCCACAGCGGTTGTAGCTGCAAGGTCATTAAACTCCGTAGGCTTGACAAGTTTCAGAAGGTTTTGAACCATTTCAGAACCGAATTGGAAAATACCTGTTGTTTTTGCATCTTGGAAAAGTTTGTAAACATCAGGATCATCCATCTCGCCGTGAACAAGTTGAGCCATATTTGGCGGTGTTTTTCCATTTTTGATAATGTAATCAACCGTATTCTGAATAAGGTCAACAGTATCTAGTCCCAAAAAGTCCATTTTAATGAGACCAAGGGATTCGCATTCTTTATAAGTCCATTGAGTAATTACTCGCTCATCTGTTTGTCGAACATGGAGCGGAATAACCTCTTCCAAAGGTTCAGCTGAGATTATGATCCCGCAAGCGTGGACCCCTGTGCTTTTGTTCTTACCCTCAATTTTTCTTGCACCTTCAATAATTTTTTCCCAATCAGCACCAGAAGCAAAAGATCTAAATTCAGAAGCTTCTTCATAACGGTCACTTGTTGGGTCATATATATCATTAAGAGTGCATTCTTTGCCTTCAATTGGAGGCGGAACAAGAGCAGCTAATTTACCGGCTTGAACAAAAGGAATATTGTAAATTGTACACATCGCCTTAACAGCACCTTTAGCTGCAAGCGTACCGAAAGTAACAATATTAGAAACGTTTTTCTTTCCATAAAGATCTGTGACATATTCAAGAACTTTTTCTCTATGAGCAGTGTGGAAGTCAGAATCCACGTCAGGGTTGCTGCCGCTTGCAACTACTTTGATGTTCTTAATGGTTTTTATTTCCGCCACAGTAACCTCTCCTATTTATTACATATTTTATACATGAGTATCTTATCAAAAAATTCATGAACAGATTAAATATCTTATATCACATGAATTCAATAAATGCTAAGGGTACAGAAGTTTTATTTTCCGTATTCCTTAGCATTTGAGTGTTATGAATTTATATTATGTTACAATTTAACTTTTAGCATCAACTGCTTTTTGAAGTTTATTTAATTTAGTGATTGATTTAACTAATGCAATTTCAAAATGTATTCTTGAATCAGATCCAAGCGTCATATGTGTTATTGCGTCAGCTATTTCTTCTGCTACTATTGCGATTCCTGTTTTTCCTATTAAACCTTTCGCAACAGATCTCACATCTGAAACATTTATTGTTCCTGCAACTGACTTGTCAACTCCTGAAACAAGTAATAGAAGATCCCTCAAATCAGAGAAAAGTTGTTCTGCCAAATCTCTTCCATCGTATCCTTCGTGAATAGCATCCGCAGTGACTTTGAGAGCGTCTGGAAGGCTGTGTGAGGCGATAGATTCCAGCATGGCACCACCGAACGAAGAAGTGGTTTCTCCGGTTGATAAGAGCGATTCAAGGGCACTCAGGGTATCTCTAACCGATCCTCTCCCCTGCCTGATTGCTTCTGTCAGATCTTCTTCTCCGCAGTCAAGATTTTCTTTGTCTCTAATGTTTTGTAAATAGGGAAGCATATCTTCTGGCGAAACCAATACAAGCCTTCTCTGTTGGACTCTGGAGGTAATTGTCGCAGGAATTTTATCAGCTTCTGTTGAACAAAAAATGAAAAGAGATGGCATGTTTTTATCTTCAAGAGGGATAAGAAGAGCGTCAAAAGCTGCTTTGGAAAGATTATGTATCTCATCAAGAATCCATACTTGTTTTTTCACAGGTTGACTAAGTTTTGCTTTCTGTACAATAGATCTTACATCATCAACAGAGCCACGATTTGCCATTGATTCATAATTGATACCAATTTGTGAACCTTCGTCAATACTTATGCATGTTTCACAAATATTGCAAGGATTCCCTCCTTTAATGGGATTTTGGCAATTGAGTGATTTAGCTAAAAGAAACGCGGAACTAGTTTTTCCAGTTCCTCTCGGACCAAGAAATAGGAAAGCAGTAGGAATTTTATTGTTAACCACAGCTGTCTGTAGGGATCTAGCAGTCTTCGTTTGTCCAACAAGATCGTCCCATGTTTGAGGCTTGTATTTTTTATACAGCTCTACATATTGTTCTTCGCTCATTTTACCTTGCTTCCTTTGTTGTTTATATTACTCATTATTAGTATCATCATCTACAACTATTTTATCGCCCACTTGAAGTTGATGAATGTATTTTCGAGAGGCTTCTTCGCTATCATCTGATAAAACATTCTTTTTGTCAGATACAATAATCTCTTCTGTACTTCCGTCATCATATTCTAACAAATAAGTAGCTCCACGACCGGCTGACAAGAATCTTTCAAAAATGAGATCATGCTTGATTGGATCGACTTCAGAAATACCTAATTCGTAGGCGTGAATACTTCCACCAACTGATCCCCTCCCACTGCCAACGCCAAGTGCAATTATTTCATCTTGCACGTTTTTTGTTGAAAAATTATCTCGTGCGAATTGAATGTAATCTCGCACAACAAGCATATACCCAATGAAATCAGATGAGTAGATAACGTCGAATTCTTTTTTGTTCCTTTTGACAGCTTCTCTCTTTACTTCGATTGGGGCATTTCCATAACGTTCTTTGAATCCTGTTTGAATAAGATGTTTATAATATTCTACTTCTGTTGAAAATTCAGGAGGTAAGACTGGTTTAGGCTTTAAGTTAGGGTTGAATTCAAGACTGATATCTGATGCCATTTCGGTAATAGCAACAGAGTTTGATAAAGCATCTGGAAAATCCTTCTGGGGAAATAGTTTATCCATTTCTTCAGCAGATTTGAGATAGTATTCGTGACCTGTAAATGCAAATCTTGGTCCACCTTCATCATATGTGCTGTCACTCATTTTTGCTCCTGACTGAACACAAAGCATTTCTTCATGAGAAATGTAATCTTCTTTTTCCGCATAATGGCAGTCATTTGTTGCTAAAAGAGGGATTCCCATTTTTTTAGATAACTCAAGTTGCTTAGGGAGAAGTTGTTTTTCAAGATCAATGGGCATATTGTGATCCATGACCTCAACAAATAATCTATCGTTAAAGACCTCTTTTAATCTTCCAGCGTATTCATAAGCCTTATCGTCTTGTCCCAGAAGAAAACGTGTGCTGATTTCAGAGCTTGGGCATCCAGTAGAAACAATGAGACCTTCTGAATGGTCGACAAGAAGATCAAAATCAATTCTTGGTTTCTGATAAAAACGTGTAGGGTCGTTTGAGGCTGTAGAAAGTTTAAAAAGATTGTGTAATCCTACATTGTTGTATGCCCACACTGTAAGGTGAAGATAAGCTCCGTTAGAAGAAACATCGTATTTTTCGGATTTTTTTCCGCCTGGTCCATAGAATACCGAAGATTTCCTTTTTGCTCCATCAGGATTGATTGGAGCAACATAAAATTCGCATCCTGGAACACCTATCATTCCCATATCTTTTGATTTTTTCAAAAAGCTGTATATAGTATGAAGATTTCCATGATCGGAAACTCCTAAACCTCTTTGCCCAAGTTGTTGTGCTTTGGTGAGATAGTCATCTTCTGTTGAAAACCCATCAAGCAGTGAGCTGTGAGTGTGAGTGTGTAAAGATACGAAATCAATCATTTTCGATGTTATCCTCCTTGGGATTCTGTTCTACGGCGGTTGAGTTTGATTCTTCTTCAGAAGTTGATTTGTTTTCATCAACAATTTCTGTTTCTTCATCCTCTTCTGTCTTATTTATTCTACCAAGGGCAGCTTTCTGTTTTTCATTAAGATCAGTCGTGAAGGGAGACATTTCCAAATCAATTTTGTCAAAAAGTTTGCTGACTTTGCTGTCTTTTTCTGTTTTAATTATTTTTGCTGGGAAAATACCTATGGGAAGTTTTTTCTTTGAGTCAGGGAGGCTTACTCCGATAATTTTATGATCTAAGCCATTTTTACTGTTCATGTCTAAAAGAACAACATTTATATTAGCCCCTCTTGAACGCCATAGTGGAGGCTCTTTGAACGCTAAATTAAGAAGCCAAGGATTGATATCTTTTTTGGAATACCCTAGTCTAAAAGTTTTTCTTCCAATATTGCTAAACGGAGAATCCATATCAATAGGATAAAGGTAGTATGCTCTTTCATCCCAAATTAAAAATCCGCCTGATGTTGAATCTTTTTTATGAGGTAATGGAGTAATATTCCACCCGGATTCTTCTGCGCTTTTAACTAATTTTTCTTCAATTTTTTCATCAAATATATTGGCAGGCATACGAAATTTAGAGTATCGAGTTTTTCTTGTTCCTTTATAAAGGTAAGTGAAAATTAAACCGGAGATAAGAACTCCTATACAAGTAGATATTTTTACATCTAATTCAAACACCATAGATAGTAAGAATGTTGAAACATATCCAAACACACTTGAAACTCCGATAGATCCCCATCGGCTTGCTCCGCTGTTTGTTAGGTAACTATAAGCAATCAAAATAAAGAATGTAAAGAAAGTTCCGCACATCCATATGAGACCACCTATGCTATATTGATCAAATGCACTACCAAACTTAAAAGATTCGGAAGCCATTAAAATATTTATAATAGAGACAACAAAAATTTTTATCACTACTCTTGCGTTCATGAAAAGAAATATTATTGCGCCAAAAAGAAGGACTGCTGCACCGATTATCCACCACTGTTCAGGACTATTGACAAGAGTGAGACCTGTCAGAATGATTAGGACTACAGCTATTCCGGTGAGAAGTGTTCCGTTTGTTTTCAATACTTCTACAATTGAATCAACAAATTCTGGTCTACTTCCGGTTTTTTCTTGCTTAGGCACTTTTCCTCCATTATTTTTGTCAAACTTTTCATAAATACAGTTTAACAATTTATTTTGCTGATTCATTGATGATAGGTGTCAATGAAATTTTCAAAGGTTCCATTGAATGATTTATGAAAAGTCAGTTCTTCCATTAAGCCTATCTCTTCAGGAGTCTCTTTGTTTATCCATAATCTTTTCGTATGAGGAGAGTAGTATTGAGACAAGAGAGGAAGCTCATTAAATGGCCCAACTCTTAGGCTTGTCCCAGCGATTATTAACAAATCAGAATCAATGATCAGATCCCTAGCCTCGGAGAATCCATTAATCCCTTCCCCAAATAAAGACACATTGGGTTTGAGGATATTTCCACAAGAAGGGCATGTAGGAAGAGTATCATTCGAAAACTTTTCATAAGGGTATTTTCGTCTACAATTTTTATTTAAGCATATGACATAATTGAGATTCCCATGAGATTCGATAACTTTTTCGCTTCCGGCTTTTGTATGTAATCCATCAACATTTTGTGTGACAATAGTGATATCATGATTGTTTTGCAATGAGGCTAAAAAATAATGGAATCTGTTAGGTCTGGCATATGCTTTACTGCCAAAAATTTCTTTATAAATATTCCAAAATTTTTGCGGTTCTTGCTTGAAATACCATATAGATGTTGCTATTTCCCTATCAACGTCATGTTCCCAGTTTTCATCTCTTTGTTGAAAATCTGGAATTCCTGATTCTGTGGAAACTCCTGCTCCAGTGAGGACAACTATTTTTTCTGATTCATCAATTATGTTTTTCATAATAGCTCTCCTTGTTTTTGAAATAAAAATAATCGTGGAGATGAGGGGAGTCGAACCCCTGTCCTTACGATTGTCATATTAAAAAGAATTACAGGTTTCGCAACTGTTTATTAACTAAATATTTCAACTGTTGCCAAAAATTATATTTAGTTTAGTTTCTTTTACTTTATCCTTATGAAACTTAGTTCAGGTAAAGTGTTCTCTTAAAATGACGTTCATATTAGTATCGAGAACAATATATCTAATATGAACGGCTCAGGCAGCTAGTGCGTAAGCGTTTTTATTTGCGTTTGCAATTATTTGTTTAAGATTTTTTAAAGCCAACTTCTTAATGGCTACCTGCTTTTTAATAATCAGATCATAAGTCGAAACCTAATGCATCCCCTTATATGTAAGAAGTCCAACCTGTTCAATTCTACTTGGTCTGCTTTGTTCCCAACCTGAACCGTTGAGTAAAAAATCACACCTGAGCTTCTTACATTATCATTATATCAGAACTGTGGGTGAAGATCAACTTAATCAATCTTCACCCACAGTTTTTAAAGATTAAAATTACTTTTTATTTTCTTTGAGCTTTTTGTTTACTTGTTTCATCATGTCAGACGCATCAATTTTCCATTTTCCATCAACACGATTAAGTTTTGTTTTTTCAATTCCTGATTCTTCATTGCTATTAGGTAATCTTGTTCCGTCTAATTCAAAAATTACATCAGAGGATTGAATTGTTATTGAGTTATCTTTTATTGCAAAATTATCATTTGAAGAAACAGTTACATTAACTTTTTTCCCGCTTGCTCCTTGAAGCATTTGAGAATAAGTTATAGCCGTTAAATTAACATAAGCTCTATCTTTATCAGAAGTTTTACGGAAATCATAAAATTTAGAAATTTTATTAATTTCTTCAAGTTTATCTGCTAATTCCTTAATTTGTTTATCATCTAATTTTTTAAATAATTTTTCTGGATCATTCGCAGTATCATATAAACCTTCATAATTTTCTGGCCCGAAAATTTCCATAAAAGCTTCGTCAACTTTAATAGAATCTTCTACTGAATCAGGATTGTTGATCCATGTTGTGTAATAGTCAGTGAAGAATTTGTTAATTGACTGTTCTGTTGTTTCCTGCTGAGTTGGTGCAGAGGTAGCAGTTTGTTCGTCATCAGGTGTATTGTTACTTGTGCATCCTGATAATAACAAGCCTACAATCAATGTTGATGAAACAAACCTTCCAATATATTTTATTTTCATAATTTTAGATCTCTCCTAATGTAGATTCTATTTTGAAAAAATAATTATTACTTATTTTTTAATTCAGGAGTTCGATCTGGCTCTTGTCCATCAATGATTGCCTGCAAATCTGGTTCGAAATAGTTTTCTCCTTTAAGAATTTTACCTTTTGGTTTAATTTTTCCATCATGCACTGCAGGTGTAATTCCATCTGAAAGAATCGGATCTCCGTTATCATCTAATTTGCTAAGATTGGATTTATGAATTTCATCAAAAATTAGAGTAGAGGGAATGTTTGATTCGATTTCTAAACCAGAAATGACATATCTCATATCACCTAAAGCGTCTGCTGCACCAACGATGTCACGAGTTCCGTCATCTAAAGACTTAGCTTTCAGCCATCCCTCTTCTAATTCTTGAGCGGCTTTGAGTCCGTAAACAGCTTCAATAAGTTCAATAAATTCTTCGGCAATCAAATCCATTTTAAGGCTCAATCTGTCCTCTGAAATTGTATCCTTATCCAAAGAGGCTTTTTTGTCTTTTGAGGGAATGAATTCATCCTGTTTGAATGCTGTGTAAAATTCTAGAACTTTGTCGTAATCTGTTCTATTGTCAGTCATGTATTTTCCTTTTGTTGAAGTTGTTTATTTTTCTATGTTTATTACCTTTATTTATCATATCAAAAAAGCGGTGCCACCTATTTTTAGATGACACCGCTTTTTGGGTTTAGCAATTTTTAGTTTTTAATGAGCATTGAAATCTTGTAAAGAACTTCAGTGTCAGTGGATGCCTTATTGTAAGACATCTGCCCCGCCCTACGAAGAGCATCATAAACATTTACAGCTTGGATATTTCCCGGCCAATAGACGTTTTTAATATTAGGCGTTCCTGAATCAGTAGGCATGAGAACAACAATAGAAGAAACACGCATATTCGGGAAATGCTTCTTGAATCGATCTTGTGCCATTTGCATGTTCTTAGTCATGCGATGAGGTTGTCCGACAAGGTTTCCGTTATAGTTATCCTCACAGTAAATCATATCTTCATGAGCCTTGTAGGTAACATCACCTGACTTGTAAAACTTCGTATCAACAAGGAGAATTTCATCTCCTGAAACGAGAACACAGTCAATGTCTGTATTGTTGTTATCTCGCTCAGAAATACTTTCTTTGGTAGGCATAGCAACAGACCAGAAACTATTGACATTGTTGATAATAGAATTATTATCCATGAATCCCTGATTATATCCTCCCACATTGGTGATACTGAGGGCTTTGGAGAAATTAGCCTCACCAATCTGTCCGCTCTTGATGTTTGCTTCTCCCATATGCATAGCTGAATCAAGACCAGATCCGGGGACTCCTCGCATACTTGCAACAAGCTGAGGATTAGGGACAGAAACATTGCTCAGGGGCATAGGTTCGTATCCTGTGAATTGTCCATTATAGACAGGATGCTCAACGATAGTCTTGTTGGCATAAGGAGTGTTATCAACATTCTGCTTAGTCTGAGAAACACTTCCATCATGATTCCTGAAAATACTGTTTCCCTTGAACAGATTGATAATAGGGAAAACGGGAACCGTCTTCTTGAAAACAAATCGAATAACACCAGCAAGAGCAAGTGAAACAAAAGCATTGGCAAGGATATGGAGGTCTCCGAGAATGGCGGTAACAAGACTGATACGCCAGAAGAACATCCAAGCCATTTTGATAAACTGTGACATTTTAATCTTACTCCTGTTAGTAGTGTTTCTTTCAATACCTATATAATAACACATTTTTGTTCATCATGTCAACTGTTTTTTTGAAAATATTAAAAAAGAAGCTCTTCCATTACGAAAGAGCTTCTTTTTGTTGTGGCGGGAGAGGGATTTGAACCCCCGATCTTGTGATTATGAGCCACACGAGTTACCTAACTACTCCATCCCGCGATGTTTAGTTTCTAATATCAGTATACCACATTTTTATTTAAAAGATCGAAAATTAAAAAACTTTTCAAAATTATTTTTAAAAATGTTTGTTATATTTCATAACTGCCAATTTCTCGTATTTTCACACCTGTTTTTTCGAACATGATAATAGACGCTTCTGTTGATGTTTTTCTTTTATCAGGCATTTTTTCATAAACTACCTCTTTTATTCCTGTTTGAATGATTTCTTTTGCGCATTCATTGCAAGGAAAAAGAGTAACATAAATGGTTGCGTTATTGAATTCTCTTAAAGAACCCCTGAAATTCAAAATGGCATTTCTTTCAGCGTGAACAACATAAGGATATTTTGTCGAAATTTCATCGCCTGTTTTGCCCCAAGGAAAGTCATCATCATCAAAACCGTTGGGAGCACCATTGTATCCCAACGTCAAAATTCTGTTATCCGAAGATACAATACATGCTCCTACTTGAGTAACTGGATCTTTTGAACGTTGTTTGACAACATGTGCAATAGATATAAAAGTTTCATCCCATGTCAGAATGTCATTCCTTTTTGAGTTTTCGTCATTCTTCGTCATCTGTCTCTATTTCTTTTTCAGTTCCATCAAGATTGTAGTATTTATCAATATTTGCAGCAAGATTTATATAAGCTTCTTCAATAGTACTACCAGATGCATCAATTCGCCAGTCGTGATAATGTTCAACATAATCTGGATCAATGTGCATACCTGTTTCCAAAGCCCAAAACATATTATCATCGTTTTTAATCGGCATTGACCAGATTTTTATACAATGAGATTCAGTTTCCCAGAGAAATGTTTTTTCTTTGTCTTTTAAGAGTTTTACCCAAAAAGCAGGATGTGTATCAACAAAATCATAAGCTGTCATGAAGTCGTTTTTGTTGTTATAATATTTTTCTGCGAGGTTGAGAAAATTTTCGTATACTTCTTCAAGGTCTTCAATTTTTTGTTTATCTGGTGAGGAAAATAGCAATCTTGAATTTCCGCGATCATCAGGAGTACCAAATAGCATTCTTGAAAAATTATTATTATTTTCTTCGTTTAATTCTGGAATTGATTCATCAAAAATTACTTCAGTTTTAAGATAATTTTCAGTAAAATCATATGCCTCTTCAAGAGTTTCAAAATTGTCTGTTTCTTCATGAATTTCATCAAAAACTATATATCCATCTTCTTCTGTCCATGAAATTACTGATGGAAGTTGAGGTTCAGGAAGTTCTTTTTTCAACCATTCAGGAAGTTTTGATTCAGAAATGTTCATAAAATTCACCTATCTTGGTTTTGAAGTTATTTGATAATTCTTATTCTACCAAATTAAAACAAAGATATAGTTGGTAGAACTACTGCGATTGAATAAAAGTCATATTTTTTACTTAATGAACAGGATAGCACCTTTTAAGTAGATTAGCGACTATTATCCTGTTCATTAATAAATTATTAATCATCCACAATCCCAGAAGATGAAAGATTGCGAATAATCTTGCTCCTCAAGATTATTCTGAGGAACCCAAAATCCTCCAGCCCCTGTATCTCCCCACATTATAGTGTTACCGCTTTCAGAGCCAAGAAGAAGGCTCATTTCGCGATCTTTGTTCCTAAAGTCCCATTGAACAAAATGTGGATATCCTCCTAAATACAATTCATAATATTTTTCGTTAGATTTTTCATAATAATCCATATACTCTTCTCCGTAGCTGTCTTCTTCTGTGATAGCTGGATTATCGTTAGAATTTGGAAAAGGAAGCATATCAATATATTCGCCTTTATAAAAAATCCTTCTATTGTCTCTGTTGATAGAATTTTCCAAAGGAGAATAATCGGTCATGTCTTCTTTGTATTCTTTTGGCATATCAAAATCTTCATCAAACGCTTTATCAAGATATAATATTTTCGAAACACTATTGTCCATATAATTGTCTGAATCAAAGTCCATTCCCATAAGATCGTCTCCACCATGATAGAACTGTATAAATCCCCTTTCAGGGAGATGAAGATGATTGATTATTCTTTGATCCACCTCACTTAAATCTAATTGGCAGAAGAACACAAGTGGATTACCGTCCTTATCATAAGGAAATTTGAAATCATCATTGATGAATGGCTTTCCACCAGTGAAAGTATTGGTTTTGTTTTCTGTCTCTGTATAGGCAAAAGCAGGTTTAGTTTCAATTTTCGAAGTGTCCATTTTTTCTCTCCTTATAAATTCAGGCTGGTGCAAAATTTTATTTAAATTGCACCAGCCTTTTTGAAAATTGTTATTAAGTTATATCAATTTTGTCAAAATTTTCACATATCAACTAAAACATAGTCTACGTTTCTTAAATCTTTAAGCTCTTTCCCTCCTGCATAAGAAACAGATGATTGCAAGTTTTCTGTAATTGTTTGCAAAGTTGAAGAGATAGATCCTTTGTATGAAACAAGCATCTTCTTTCCTTCGACATGCTTTGATTCGCCTTTTTGGTGCTCACTTGCACTACCAAAGAATATTTTAAACTTTTCACCATTTTCATCTTCGATAAGATCTCCGGGGTTTTCGTCATGACCTGCAAACATACCACCGATCATCACCATATCAGCACCAAAAGCTATTGATTTGGCAATATCTCCATATTCTCTAATTCCGCCATCAGCGATCAAATCTGCGGTTTTTAAAACTTCAGAAATTTTAAGTATAGAGGATAATTGATGATCTCGTGTTCCGAAACCAGTGTTAGGTGAAGTTAAACATGCTGAACCAGGTCCCAACCCAATCTTCAAACAATCTGCCCCCGCTTCTTCTAATTCAAGAGCACCTTCTGCGGTACCCACATTTCCCGCAATAACATAAGATTTTGGAAGATGGTTTTTAACGTATTTAATCATTTTGATCACATAATCAGAATGTCCGTGAGCAACATCAATAGTAATGTAATCAGGAGATAGGTTTTCTTTTTTAAGATTGTCAACATGTGTGTAATCTATTTCTTTAATCCCTAATGAAATAGATGTGAAAAGTTTTTTGCTGTTGAAATTTTTGACAAATTCAACAGGATCTACATCAAATCTATGCATCACGTAGAAAAAATTATTTTCAGCTAACCATTGTGCAAGGGTTTCATCAATAATTGTAGACATATTTGCAGGCAATGCTGGGCTATTGAAAACTCTGTTTCCTAATCTAACAGTTACGTCTGCTTGTGATCGAGATTCGATAATGCATTTTTTAGCTAACAGCCTGACGTTTTTGTAATCAAAAGTCTTCTCTTCTATTTCTTTAACCATTTTCCTACCTTTGTTGTTTTTGCTTTTTGTTGAATTTTGTCATAATAAAAGGACAGATTTTCGATTCTGCCCTTTTATTATATCGTTTTTGTGAAACTTGAATTATTATTTGTCTATCTTATCGTATCTTGATGAATCTTTGAAAATCGTCAAAATGTTTTCTTCTTCAGAAGTGAACATATCTTTCATAAGTTCAGGTCGTTCTTGAAGAATGTATTCCCCGATTTTAGACAATACAAATTGTTCTGCACTGATGTTTCGATTGGTATAAGCGCTGTTTTTGCTTGGTTTGTATGAAACTCTCAATCCGTCTTGCCAATGCAATAGAGGATTTGATTCAACGCTACTCTCAGAAGAAGAGGGCTTGTAAATATTTTCTGAAAATTTGTTTAAACTGTTCATCAAATCTGTGTTATTATCTGTATACCCTCTGACTATAAAAGACTGCAGAAGTCCTTCTAAGGCATTTTCATGAGAATTCTGTAAGTATGTACAAATATGTGATGCAATCGCCTGTTTGATAGGTATAACAGTGAGGGGGAATCTGTTGTATCCCTCTCCATAAAGAACGATGTCTGTTTCTTCATCTCGTTTTGTGTAATAAAGAGGAATGTCGAAAATTTCTGTAAGAATTTTGTGTTTCCCTTTTGTAAGTGTAGGATAGAATGCTTCTGCTCTTCTTTTGTTTAATACTTTTCTTCGTGCATTTATTGATTCTTTTTTCGTTTGTTCCATATTTCATCTCCGTATGGATTTATTTGTCGAACTTATTATTTATTTTTATTCTTTTATTTCAAAAATGAAATTAATATAATTTTAATAAAAGTGCGATTCTGTTTTCTTTCTCGATTAAATTCATTGCACCTCCAGTAGGATTCGAACCCACAACCTTCTGATCCGAAGTCAGACGCTCTATCCAATTGAGCTATGGAGGCATCATGTAGACATATATTAAATTTTATCAACATTGTGAAATATGACTACACAATTATTTTAACATAAATTTGTTATGAAATCAATATTGAGCTTTTATACTGGAGTATTTGCTTCTTTTTGAGAGGATATTTTGATAAATCGTTGAGTTGTGCGAGATAAAAAAGTTTGTTTATTGGGATTATAAGATACTTCTGCTTCTTCACTCGAATTCGCCATAACTTTATTTATTCTTTCGTGAAGAGTTTCTTTATCTTTTGCCCTTATTTCGATAACTCCTTTATAAACCATTTGGTCATTAGCTAATTTAATTCGTTCGCTTCCTTGACGGTATAAGCAAGATTCCCATCCTTTGGTAACGGTGTCTTCAAAATATCTCACTGTGTATCCAGTTTTTGCATTTTCTATTTTCGGTTCGATTTCAATATAGGCAGAAAAAAGTTTTCTTTCTTTCCTGATGAAACGGTTATCTTTATATTTGACTTCTTGGTGTTTTCTTTTGAAAATTGACAAAATTTGCTCCTGTTTCTTTAAAATTGTTTTGTAAGATATCTTCATCGACATATAATTATATCAATTATTTAATTATATGATGAAGCAGGATAGGGACATTAATAAGTCAAAGCCATAAAACTTATTAATGTCCCTATCCTGAAATTTAATATTTTAATTGTTTTGTTTTTAGCTAACTGTTACTAAAACATTTCCACTTGGTGAATACATGAAATCAGGGCAATCGGCTGACTGAACAACAGCTTCAAGCTCTTGAACTACCTCAGAAGGCACTTCTCGTGCATCCCATGATCCTTTAGGAAGAGTATAATCCACTGTATAAGAATACTTCTGCTGCTTTCCTTCTGTTTCGGAAAAAGTTACTTTTGCCATCATTGTAGCCTTTCTATAAATGAATCTATTACATATTGCTTTAAAAAATAATTGTTAGTTTTATTTTAATAAGTATATCAAACTTTATTGAAATTAATCATTATTTAACTGGTGTTTCTTTGAAAATTTTTATCAATTATTGTTTAATATAATTTCCGCTTTTGTCAATCTCCCAATAAGGTCTTGGACACCATGAAGCACATTTGACATTTTTTCTTCCGCAAGACATGAGAAACCCTTTGCGAATTCCACAAAGAATACAATATTTGAGCGCCTTTTTGTTTCTTTTGTGATTTTTTTCAATAACACTTTCGAATTCAACTAAAAATTTTTCAATAGCTATTTTAGCATCATTTTTAGTCATTTCAGAAATTTTCGGCAAAGAAGGCGAAGGTATTGGCTTCATGTCCTCTCGAACTTTTTTCATTATAATCTTACCTCCCGCCAATAAAAATTGCAATTGTCATATTGTGCCCTCATTGGGATTCGAACCCAAAAATCCTCTTTAGGAGAGAGGTAGTTTATCCTATTAGCTTATAAGGGCTTAATACATTTATATTCATTTTATTTAATTATATCACATTTTGTCAAATAAAACTAAATAAATTATATCTTATTTTTTTAATTTTCATCTTGACTGTTTTTTGTATGCTGAAATAACCATCCAAGAAAGTTTAGCTTGCAATGTTTCAAATCGTCTGTTTTTAGATTGATTTTTCAATTCTTCAAAAGAGAACCCGCTTTTCCTTAAAGCTTCATCTGCAATAGATTTTCTTTCTTCCAAAGACAAATAAACAGTTTTTCTATAATCTTTGTTAATCATAGTTAGATCCTCACTTTATAAAATCATTTATCAACAACAATTATGCGGAAGTGACAGGATTTGAACCTGCGGTAGTGTTACCTACTTTCGCTTTCGAGACGAACGCCTTAAACCGGACTCAGCCACACTTCCATAAATTGACGATTTATTCAAAAATATTATTAAATATATTCGTCAATTGTTGATTAAAACTATTATATCACTGTATTCTACTTTTTGCAAACATCATTGCTTCATTTTTATTTAAAAAAGCACCCTGATACTGTTTGTCTCTTATTTCATTCAATAATTTACCCATCCAAGGACCAGGTTTTTTATCAGTCAAAGAAAAAATATCTTTACCAGCAATCAAATCTTTTTCAGGGCCATCCGCTAAACCTTCAGCAACAGCTTTCTCACTTAATTTAACACCTTCGCTGTCATTATTCATTTGAGAGAAATTATGATAATCTCTAAAGGTAAAGCCTGTTTTCTCAAGTTTTTTAGCAATTTTTTTTCTTTCATAAGAAGTTCTGGCTTCATTATTGTCAAAACTGCTAAGAGTATAAGTTTTTAATTGCTCTTTATTTCCAATGACTGTTGAAGAGATAAAACTTTTTCTTTCGTTATTATTCATATTTCGAGCGATAGCAGCAGATCCGAAAATTATTTTATTCTGCTTGCTGACAGTAGGGAGATTATTCAGAGATTCTTTTGTAAAAGAATTGTCTAATGCTTTTTGAAGTCCGGGTATAGTGTCATTCCATCCCATATCTTTTAAAGCTTGAATTCCTTTTGCTGGGTGTGCGCTTTTAGTGAAGAATTTACCCCACTCTTCTTGCACCCTTTCTATTGACAAGTGTTCATATTCATTTCTCAATTTTTTACATAAAGTTGCTGTTTCAGGAGCAACAGTCATATCAAATCTACCTGCAAACTGAAATCCTCTCAAAGCTCTTAAAGGATCTTCAGAAAATTTCTCAGAAACATGACGAATGACTTTATTGTTTAAGTCATTCTTTCCACCAGAAGGATCGATGATAACTTTTCTTGTATGATCATACATGACAGCATTGAAAGTGAAATCTCTTCTTTCCGCAGATTCTTGAACGGTCATATTTTCATCCATTTCAACATTAAAAGATCGATGACCTGCTCCTAAACGATTTTCTTTACGAGGAACAGATATGTCTAAGTCATTCACAACACCTTTTTTAGAAACTTTGAGAACACCGAATTGTTTTCCTACTTCATCAACTATATATCCATCATTTTTCAATGTTTTAACAAGTGTGTCTATATCTGTTTTATGAACTTCGATATCTATATCTTTATTTTCTGATCCTACAAACGAATCTCTTACAGCCCCGCCAACAATTAATGGGTTCCCTATCTTTTTCAAATCATCTAAAACGCTTTCTACGCCTTTTTCAAGCGATATATTATGATAAGTGAGGAACTTACCGCCATAATACTTTTCAGCTTCCCTAAGTCCCTTATTGGACTGTTTAGACATAGTTGGAATAGTATTATTGTATAGAGTTTCTTTAAAATTTTCAGCATCTTCAATACTGTCAAAATTTTCTTTTGGGCAAACAGTTTTAGTTGCACGACAAATGACTACTTTACCTGAATCGCTTATATGATATTTAGTCACTTTTATTGTCCTCTTGTTCTATTAGTTTGATAAAATTGAATTTTTTAGATGGAATATAATTAATGTGTTCGCTTAACATATAACCATTTCCCCCAAATTGTTTATGAAGTTTTTCTCTTGATTTATCAATTTTAACATTTGATTCAAAAATTTCATCAACTTTAAATTTCATATTTCGTGGTAATAATCTTTCTTTTTCAAAGCTTTGGATAGTTCCAGTTTGCTCTTCTTGTTTTTGGCAACTTATTCCTTTATCTGTTTCCATCTCTAAAATAACAAACTTTCTGTTTCTACTGTGCTTTTTAGCATATCCAGCAATAAAAGAAATATCTTCAGTAGTGCTCATAAACCCGGTATCAGAATATTCTTTACCTTCTTGAAAATTTTCTTTTATAAATTCATTAACATCAGTATTCTTGTCTAATGAAAGATAACGATACAAAGTTTTCTTTTCTCCTTTGTGTTCCTCGTAGTGTCTATTTATAACATTATCAAGATTTTTAATATGTTTCATAGTGGATTCTACTGAAGCTTCTTCATCTTCTCTTGGGGTTCCATGTAATAGTCTATTCATTGAAGATGATCCACAAAAAGTGTAATAATCAATTGCTCTTTGTTCTGTATTAGATAAAGATTTATACATTTTATTAAATTCATTAACCATTTTATTTGTTAATTCAATATTTTCGTTTTCTGTCAAAGTGTTAATTTTCTTTTTACTATTTTTTGTTTTTGAAATAGTTGAGAAAGTTCCTAATTCTTTTTTAAGATTATTTTCGTTATAGGCGCGCGCTTCTTGTTTAGTGTTAAAGTGTGGTGGTTCATTTCCTTGATCGTCTGCAAACTGGCACTTCTTTTCAGCACGACAGATATTTACTCTTTCTGTTTCAGGATTTATGTGATATTTAGTCATTTTCTTTTTCCTAATTTAAATAATATTAATATATTATATTTTTCTAAATAATATTTAAAAATTTCCTAAAAGTGATGTAATTAAACCACCTAACATAAATGATACTAAAGCAAAGATAAGTGGAGCATTATTCATCTCATGATGTCCAGTGGCTTCATGAGTAATAGCATGTCCTTTATTTTTCTTAAGCAAAACTTTATTAACAGGATAAGCAACTGCAAAACCGACAAGAAAAGCGATACTCATAGACACCCAAAACATAGGATTAGAAACACCTGCAGACATTGCACCAGGAATAACAAGCATTATTAAATTTTCTGCAATTTCCATAGAGAGAATTGATAAAGTGTCAGCCACCAGAACAAGTTTTAAAGCTTGGTTTAATTTAATTCCATTTATCAATAAAGGTTTCATTGATAAAGCATAACCAAAAACAAAAGCTAATCCTATTGAAATAATAACAGTTGATAAATTATGAAGACCAAGCGAAGTCCCAATAATCATTCCTAAGATTTCGCCAATTGCGCAACCCGTTAAACAATGGAGGGTTGCTGAAAGAGCCATTCCTTCATGACCACCACTATGATGAGAATGATCTTCGTGGTTAATATGATTATGTTGAAAATTATTATTATGATGTTCCATTTTATCCGTCCTTTTGAGAGTAAAATTATTAACTGATATAATTAATGAATTATTCCAAAAAGATCAAGGATAAAGAGATAAAGTGACACAACTAATATTCTTTAAAATTGTGTCACCTTATCTTTCTTATTTTGAAACTAGTCGAACTTTTCCAATATTTTAATTCTAACATATATATCCATAACTTATTTTATTAATAATAACAAAATTACCTTAAAATACATCCTTTATGAATCTCTGAATTATGATTATTATGAGCAACGCAACACACATCTGGTTCATTACAATAACAAACAGAATTAACTTTGTTCAATTTTCGACCCTCTAGACGAATATAAAATCAACCATGTCAGAATCATTCATTTCATGATTCTTCCATCGTTCCACAACATTATTAAAATCTTTTAAAACTTCTTTTACTGTAGGAATATTGTTTTTATGCATAAGACTTCTCTTTCTTTTTAATTAATGTTATTTACTCAATATTATACCTTTTCTTTAATATTTCAGAAGCTTCAGAGAAATGTTTGTTTGCAAAATCTTTAATATATAATTTATTTGAATTAGCTTCATTTTTGTTGTAAGTGAAGTCATCTCCATGAGTATTGTTCATAAATTCTTCGCTGTTAGAGAATAGTCTATCTGTGTCTAACTCATTAGTGATAGGTTTATATCCATCTTTATTTTTCATAAGATAGTCTGATTTAATAAAATATTGTCCATTCTTTTTGTAAATGTTGTAATTGATATCGCTCAAATCATTAAAAGTAATTACATCATAAGTAATTTTTTCGCCATCTTCATTAACATATTCTGATTGTTCAAATTCAACAGCACGAGATGTTAAATCACTTAGCTTGTCATCAAGTGCTTCTACTCCCTCTGCTGTCATTTTTCTTATATTATTATAATTTTTGTCTTTAGATGCTTCGATCTTTTTTAATTCTTGATAAACATATTCATCTCGCCATTCACGATATTTTTCAAAATCTTCGTGATCTTTTAATTTACCATGTTCTTTTTGATACTTGTCCATTAGAGAGTCAGTATCATTATTATTGTAAAATGGGGCTAAACACCATAGTGAAAGTAGATTAGATTATTCAGGTGTAACAGGTAAAATCATTCTTTTACGGCATGATCTACAAGCATCTGTATATCCAACTTCTTGAACATACTGAAGTCTTCTCAATCTATTAGTATGTTCAATTCCACAATTTGGGCAAGTATATCTAAACTCTGGACCTTGTGGATGAAAAGACATATTCATTCCACTATATGCAGTAACAGGCTTATAACCTTTGGATTCTAAAATTTTAATCCTTTTTGCTTGTAATCCTGCAGCAACTGACTCTTCTGAATTTATTGCTTTTACAATAGAACTTCTGTTATCTTTTAATCTATTATTAAGCTCATTTAATTTATTCTCTTTTTCAGTTTTGAAATCATTATCAAAAGCACTACGAATTCTTCCAGATTTCTCAACTTTTTCAATTTCTTTTCTCAAAGCCTTGTTTTCCAAATTCAAACTATTTTTGTATAATCTAATATTTTTTAGATATGATTCCATTCTTTCGTCAGATGTGCTGGCTATTTTCCTGCTATGATAAATAAAGTCTTCTCCGGCTTTTACTTCATTTGACAATTTTTCTAATGGAATTTTACTATCATTTTTATAATTTTCGTATCTATTATTGAGAAACTTATTATAATTATCAGTAGAATCATTATAATTATTGATAAGATCTACTGTTGTTGTTTGATTTCGTTTAGCTATTTTATCTAATTGTTGATCATTGTGATGCTGATGTTCAGAAAAACTTTCCCTAACTTTTTCTTCACTTTTCGCAAGTTGTTCTTTTAAAGAAACTTTTTTAGTAACAAAATCATTCTTATTTTTCTTACTTAAACTTTTTACTGTTGTATTCTTTTTCTCGTAAGCTTTTTCTGCTTCTTCTCTTGTTTCATAGTGTTCTTTTTGGTCTGATTTTGTGGCGCGGCAAGCATCAGGTGTTTGCGCACGGCACTGTCTTGCTATCCCATCTTTTGAAATATGAAATTTGCTCATTGTTAAAAATCCTTTTGCCATAGTTAATGTCAATCAAGTCATAATATTTAATATTTTTCTAAATGAAGTAAAAAAATAGGATACAGCAAAAATACCATATCCCATTGATTAAAATTAATTATTCATGTTTTTCTTGAATTTGATTCGCATTTCCTGCATTTTTTGGCGTTTCTTGAAATTTCTTTTGAGCAAACTAAACATTTGTTGGCATTGTTTTTAAAATTCCTGTGAATCTTTTTATTTTTACCTCTATAATTTTTTGTCTGAGCATGACAATTAGCGCATAAAATTCTTAAATTTTCTATACGATTATCATAATGATCCCCGTTCTTATGATCTAATTCAAGTGGAATTGGTTTGCCCATCCACATACTATTATAGCATATAGAACATTCTTTTTTAAAAATTTCTGCTTTAAAGAGTTTGTTCTTTAAATGATAAGAAGAAATATGGCTGTCTTTTGTCAAGTAATCATAAATAGATTTACTATTAACTATTGATTTTCCGCGATTTATAGCTTGCCCCAGCATATGATCATTTTTTAAATTTAGCTCTTTTGCCATTTTCTTTACAGTATGGTAATTTCCACCAATAGGCTTTAACCCTAATTTAATCAATACTTGTCTTATTGATTCAGAAGAATTCCATGCTTTTATAAAATCTTCTTTTGTATATGTTCTCATATTCCAATTAATCATGTGCCCCTGGCGGGACTCGAACCCGCAAACTGCTATGAGTTACGCATTTTAAGTGCGCTGTGTAAACCAATTCCACCACAAGGGCAATAAAATCCAATTTTTCAATCAGATTTAGTGGCGGGGGTAGGATTTGAACCTACGATCTTATGGTTATGAGCCATACGAGTTACCTAACTACTCCACCCCGCGATACGTGAATTTTTATCACTTTAATATTGTATCAAATAACTTTAACAATATCAACTTTGCTTCATTATTAACTTATCAAAATTTTTCTGTCTTACAAAAAATATTCTAACACATTTTGAAACTATTTGTCAAATCTTTATCTCGTTGTTTCTCTAACAAGTCCTCAATCTCTCTTTGACAATATTATCTTAACACAATTAATTTCAAAAAGTCAAATCCATTTCAAAATATTTTTAGCATTTTAACAAAAAACCATTAAGAATTGGTTTACAAGAATCTAAATCTTCAACAAGCATTAAATGAGCAAGAAGATTATTAGGAGATATCTTATTAACTGCCATAACTCCTGCAAGGATCATAACAGCAATAAAAATAAACATAAATGCTAACATAGTTATAATAAAACCTTTTGAAATTAAAAAATCATCATCTTCATTAATTTCATCAACCTGCAATTTGAACAACTCCAATAATTAAAGCAATAGCAATAATAATCATAAGCGCTATCTGAATGATTGGTGGAGAATTATGAACTGGCTTATTCGCTATAGCAATGAAAGCAGCATCATATACTTTTTTCTCTTTATCGCTTAAATTCAATAACTCTTTATTGTCTTCCATATCTTTTTTAAGATTTTCAGCATTTTCGCTCATTTGTTACCTCTCCTATACTTAATGGATAAAGTTTCTTGCTATAGCAGTTTACCAATGTTATTCAACAATATTCATTAATTTTGTCATCGTTCGAGGGTATTGAAATAGATTAATGAATCGTTTGTTGAAACATTGAAAAACGGTTGTTTAAGCGGGTTTTACATATTTGTGTAAGTCTGTGCGAATTAAGCAAGCTATCGCCTATACGGGCTATTTCTGTGTTTCTGAAAGGTTGTTGAAAGATTGTTGAAAAAGTTGATTAAGGTTTGTCAACAGGATTGCATAAAGGACAGTTAGGATTAATTATATCTCTATTAACGTGCCATTTCTTATGCGTTGAAGAAAGTCCAGCTTTTCGTAAACTTTCAGGAGTTTTTATATTATTCAAATTTGATCCTGCTGTTCTATGTTCTTTACAAGTTTTATTTTTAGTGTAGATTAAGGTATCACAGTTATCTACAGGACACTTCTTTTTCTTAATTCCATCAACATAAGTAAAGTTTTCGTCAATACATACATTATAATGCTTTGGATAATTAAATTTACTAATTGGATGTCCGCAATTTTCGCACTTAACTTTTACCTTAGCAGACTTAATGGCTTTTTCTCTTTCTTCTGGAGTAAATCCACTTTTTTCCTCTGTTATCTCCGTGCTTAATATTTTTAAATCTTTCATCAGATTTACGAAATTTGTTCATATATCTATAAATAGAAGGTTCAGAACAACCAAGTTTTAAAGCAATGTCTTTATAGCTCATATTTTTATCAAAATACCAGTTTAATAAATCATTATCGTTTATTAACAATTCTTTGAATTTAAATTGTAAAGAAGAGCTACTATATTCAATATTGTATTCTGATTTACTATTCAAAATTTCTTTATGAATATAACTCTTCTCTAAGATGTCTAACTCTTCTTTGTTTATAGCATATTCAAGAATTTCTTTTGAAAAATTTTCTTTACCGTATTTATGAATAGCTTGGCGAATGATTCTTCCACTGCCCATATAATCGAGGAATTTTTCATTTGATTTGATTTTATGTTGACCAATATAGGTTTTACCATTTACTAAATTAGTCATTCGGTAAATATAACCATATTTTGTAAAATCAATATCCATAATTCCTGCTCTTTTATTTAATAACTTACTACAATTATTTTACCAAATTGAGCGCGGAGGATTATGATTTTAACAATTATTCAACAGAGAAAATTAAGCATCCATCGTCCCTCTTAACGCGAACGCCATTAGAGAAGAAAACAGCCTTTTGCCCCCTCCACTTGACAACAAAATCATCCACACGATTAGTCAATTCAAAATCAACAGAATCACTATCAGATCCAATCCCAATAATCATCTTACGATAAGCTCGTTTTCTAATAGCTGCAGGAGAATCAGCAAGAACATTAACGTCCCAATTTGATTTGACAAAATTATCAAAAGCCATATCAGCATAGAAATCAAGAGCCTCTGTATCTTCAGCATTCATTTGAGAAGTTCTGACAAGAGGATCTACAATACTTTGACCAGTTTCTTTTTGAACATCTTTAATCATTTTGCGAACAATAACACGACGGTATTCGGTAGAGTCATTATGAGGATCGCACCAATAATCATAATTATTCTCTTCACAAACTTTTTGAGTATCCTCACGAGAAAGAGAATTTAAGAAAGGACGAACAAAAATTCCACGCTTTTGAGGAATCCCAGAAAGGCTCTTTGTCCCAGAACCTCGAAGCATACCAAGAAAAACCTGCTCAGCCTGATCAGTCTTAGTATGACCAATCAAAAAAGATTCAAGATTATATTCACCAATAGCATTTTCAAAAGCTTCATAACGAGCCTTACGAGCATCGCTCTCCATGCCCTCTTTCGTAGAAACAATTTCAATAGGAATAATATGAGCATTGAATCCCAAAGACTCTGCAAGATCAGCAGTTTTTTGAGAAATTTCTGCAGTAATATCTTGAAGTTGATGATCGACAATAATCACATGAACCAGCTTAGCGCGGTCCTTTTTGTAAAGAGTAGCAAGAGAAAACATCAAAGCAAGACTATCAGCGCCGCCAGAACAACCAAAACCTACGTGAGAGGACGCAGAAATGTCTTGTAGCGCGTTTTTAACTGAATTACGAGCAACCATAGTGTAATGATCTTTTCTCACGTTAAAACCCCTTTTCGAACCTTTGCAAAAATTTCTTATATTTATTCTTATACTTACTTAATCTGTTAATATTTTATCATTTTTGAAGAAATTTGTCAATTGTAAAAAAGGAAGCAAAAAAAGCGGCAATCAGAACGTTTATTATTCTGATTGCCGCTTAATATTTAATGGGTAGGGCTGGAGGGACTTGAACCCCCGATCCTCTCATTATGAGTGAGATGTCTTAACCCACTTGACTACAGCCCCATATTCTTTTATTTTTTCTTTAACAAACTTATTTTACCAAATTTTTATATCGTTTGTCAAATTTTTTATCAAAGTTTTTCAACTTATCAAAAATTTAATGATGTAAATATCTTGGCGTTACCAAGTCGTGCTCACACAGGAGGTTACTAACCTAATCGGCATTTACATCTAAGCACCCCTGGAGAGATTCGAACTCCCGGCCAATCGGGTAGAAACCGATTGCTCTATCCACTGAGCTACAGGGGCATATATTAAATAATTGGCGGCAATATTTACAACCTTTGCTCTTACTATCGGGACGGTTAAGCGAGTGCCAATTATTTATTTTTGTTAATTTGACTAACTTTCAACAATTTTATCATATCATTGTTAAATTGTTTTGTCAAATCGTAGCTCCAACGGGACTCGAACCCGTAAGCCGCAAGGGGCGACGCATTTTAAGTGCGCTGTGTAAACCAATTCCACCATAGAGCCATATTTTGTTTTTGTTACTCAATAAGTTTATCAAAGTTTTTCAAACTTGTCAAATTTATTGTTTAACTTTTTCTTTATTCATTTATCAAACTTTGTTGCTGTGTTTCTTGTTTAAGTTTAACATATTTTTTATTTTCTGTCAAATCCTTATCTCGTTGTTTCTCTGAACAAGTCCTCAATCTCTCTTTGACATTATTAGTCTAACATACTTTTATTTTGATTGTCAAATCATTATTCAAATATTTTTTAAACTAATTTGAGCCACCTATCGGACTCGAACCGATCACCTGCGACTTACAAAATCGCTGCTCTACCTGATGAGCTAAGGTGGCATAAGGATGACAGACTTTCCATAGGTATCTGTCAGTGAGACCGTTCATTCTTTATCTTATATAAAGAACCGCTTTATTAGCTGGCTTCAACCTTTATTCAATAATATCTGTTCAAAGCTTACTCGCGTGCAACCAACTAACACAAGCCTTCTCAACCATAACTGAGTGTGCTTCCAAGAACTCTGTTCCCATTCCAGTCCGATTGGACCTTCCTTGCTTTACACTACGCTTTGAACAAAAGCACCCCATACCAGATTCGAACTGGTGTTCTTCTCCGTGAGAGGGAGACGAGATAAACCGCTACTCCAATGGGGCATAAGAATAAACCCTTTCCCCAAGTTTATTCAATAAAATAACTATACCAACATTGCAGTGTCGATAGGAAAGATAGCGAAAAAGAACCTCTAGTGTGAGAAAGAGATATGTTCTTTTTCTTGTGTTAAGTCAGACTGCAATCTGCTCACACCGTGGCTCCGGACGGTTTCGATCCGTCGACCCTTCGATCTTCAATCGAATGCTCTTCCAACTGAGCTACAGAGCCATTTTTCAATAATTTTAAAAATTACTGAAAATTTAACATATATTAAACTTAGTTATTATTTAATATATAATAAAAAATGCTTTTCCTCACTTGTTTCCTCTTGGAAAAATTCACCCGCTAAGGTTTCTTTGTTAAATCTTTCACTGATTTAAAAACAAGAAAACCAGCTTTATTTATTTAACAAACATTTTTCGTAGCCCCCACGGGATTTGAACCCGCACATCCTAAGATACCAGAACCTAAATCTGGCGCGTCTACCAATTTCGCCAAGGAGCCATACGAAAGTTCCGCCGCACACATTGCACCCGCGTCACTTACAACCGCTTTGCGTAGGAATGATGAGACTTGAACTCATGACCTTTTCGTTATCAGCGAAACGCTCTAACCAACTGAGCTACACTCCTATATATTTTCCACTATTAAGTTTCCAAACCGCTTTATATTATTAATTATAAACTATTTTTTAACGCTTGTCAAATCTATAATCTCGTTATCTTCTTGATAAGTCCTCAATTTGATTTAACAAGTTAATCTTAGCATAATTAATAATTATTGTCAAATTATTTTTCAATATTTTTTGACAATCGTGGTTAGAGTGGGATTTGAACCCACGATCTTCAGGATATGAACCTGACGAGATAACCGAACTTCTCTACACAGCTGTGGAGGTTAGGGGACTTGAACCCCTCACCTTCTGCTTGCAAAGCAGATGCTCTACCGGATGAGCTAAACCCCCATATTTGTTCTTGTAAAATGTATGAACAAGAATTTTAACAATATTATTTCATTGTTTTAAATTGGTGGAACGCTTGGGTATCGAATCCCAAGTATCAGCAACATTTCTGTCCTGAATTTCGAATTTTAGATTAGCGGTCTAAAATATTAGTGTAACAGCACTAAACCAGTATCCATCGCAACTTGGACTTAATTTAATGTTCACGCGTCCCTGGAGGGGATGACGGGAATCGAACCCGCACCGTCTGCTTGGAAGGCAGAGGCACTACCATTATGCAACATCCCCATATTATTTATGAAAATATTCAATAATATTATTTTAAATATTCATAAACGCGGAAGTGACAGGATTTGAACCTGCGATAGTGTTACCTATGCTCGCTTTCCAAGCGAGTGCCTTAAGCCGCTCAGCCACACTTCCAAAATAATTAAAGAATAACAGGAATCGAACCTGCGTGTATAAGACTGCATCCATAATCTTTTCATTTTATTTTACATCTTTTAGGACATTCACGCCATATTTTGAATAACATCTTATACAAAACTTAGGTCATTAGTGCCCTATCTCTACCAACATGGATCACTATTCTTCAATTTATTCTAAAACAGAAACATAGATGTCTCTACTTCACTGTTTTGTGCGGCAGACGGGACTTGAACCCGCAATCCTCTCGTTGGCAACGAGATGCCTTACCAATTAGGCCACTACCACTTACAGTAGCATTTGTTTAGTAAATCTAATGCTACAAAAGATTCCGCAACAGTTTATCCAAGCTGTTACTACAAACTTTGAATAATTTGAAAACCGTTTGCTGGTTGCTACCTTTATGACGGATAGCTCATTTCGCTTCAAGTGGCGAACTTTCTTCAAATTTTTAAACACTTGTGGATTATAGTGTGTTTCAGACTATAAGAGCAAAGCGGTAAGAATCGAACTTACTTTTCCTGCTGGAGCGCAGGTGTTTTACCAATAAACTACACTTGCAAACGCCTATGGGGATTCATAAGCGAACTTTTTAATGATTAATGAATAATCCCATACATAAATCATTCTAGGCGGTCACAGCCCGTTTTGCCAAGTTCTGAACCTGCGTGAAAGCAAGCCAGAACGATTACCAAATTTTCAGTTTGTGTAATTTTGTCGCAAAAGCGTTGCTGAATGGAATCGAACCATTGACTTCCCGATTTTCAACCGGGCACTCTGCCAACTGAGTTACAGCAAACAAAATTACTCATGTTCATACCATTTATGATAAAGCCACCCAGACTATTACAACGGAATCGAACCGTTACCACAAGTAAACTCTACTCAATATCCTTATTCGTATGGTGGGTTATTATCCATACGGTGAGTATCGAACTCACTTTCAAGTTGTGCGCCCAAAAGGAATCGAACCTTTGACATCCTCCGCGTAAAGAAGGCGCTCTACCAACTGAGCTATAGGCGCATGTTCTTTGCTAATATCTTAACCAAAGTCATTAGCAAAGATTTTAAATATGGTGGTTAGTCCATATTGATCACCATTCCATTAATTCAGATTTTTCGTATCTGAACCAAAAGTTCCTAATGGTGAAAGGAACTTTTGTCTCTTATTGTAATATTTTATCAAATAATTTTCTGAAATATTTGATAAAATATTGCGCTCCCCCGGCTGGGCTTGAACCAGCGACCCTTCGATTAACAGTCGAATGCTCTGCCAACTGAGCTACGGAGGAATATCCAAACATTCATAATCGCAAGAGTGCAATTCCTTTGAAAAGAATTTTGGTTCGTGTAGTGTGTTTTAAAAATTTTGCACTTTCTTAAAACTTCCATTCGTCACCACAAAAGAACGGTGCCCCCGGTGGGACTTGAACCCACACTTCTTGCGAAACTTGATTTTGAGTCAAGCGTGTCTACCAATTCCACCACAAGGGCATATATTAACTTTTCTTTAATCATATTCTACCATATTTCACAATTGTTTGTCAAATTGTAGAATACTTGTGCCCCCCGAGAATTTCGAAATCTCGACCCACGGTTTAAAAGACCGTTGCTCTGCCTCTGAGCTAGAGGGGCATTTCCTTGTTACAACAATAATCTTACCAAAAAATTTTCTCAATGTCAAATTGTTTCGCAAATATTTTTAATTCTTTTTCAAGAACCGTAATTGTGAGAAATTATGATATTCTCGTCTTTTCTTTAATAAAGTGACTTTTGCCAAATCATTAAAGAACTGTTTTTCAATTAAACTAACAATCTCCATCAACCTTTTGTTCGATTGTAGGTTGAAAAGTTTCCGCTCATTTTCATTCGAGACTCAATGTTGATTACTTACATATTTTGCCGATACGAGAAATTTATCTATCTTGCGAAAATGTTTTTAAAAATAAGGAGCGAGGAGTCGAACCTCTCAAGTTGCGATCTTGACTATATCCATACGGTCTATAGCTGTCACTAGCCGTGTGACTTACTCCAGCTTCCTAGTTGGGTTTCGAACCCAATCCGCCAGACTTGCGCAAAGCCTTTTGGTTTCCAATGCTGTCTCAGGAAAAAATTAATAAAATATTTTCTTCAAACTAGCACCAGCCTCGTTGTTGGTTAAACGTTGAGAAAGGGAATCGAACCCTAATAGTTTTATCCATTTTAGGAACTTTATTGAATAACCATTTCATAAAAGTTTCAAATATTTCATTAACCTTTGAATATTTTATCTGCCTTAACCTTTTGGTTTTATCACTCCAGTCAAACAAATATTCAAGCTCTCCCACCTGGACTCGAACCAGGAACCATTCGATTAACAGTCGAATGCTCTGCCAATTGAGCTATAAGAGAAAATGTTAGATTTTGACAATGCTGGTGTTTTTCATCTAACGAACCTTGTGGCGAGTGAGGGACTCGAACCCACGAACCCGAAGGAGCTGATTTACAGTCAGCCGCAATTGCCGCTATGCGAACCCGCCATATATGTTCCACTATTAATTTTTCAATCCGCTGTGTTACTTTGACAATCTTAACAAATTTTTTCAAACTTGTCAAATCATTTCGTAACTTTTATTAAATTTCTTAATTTAATAAAGTGCCCCCGGTGGGATTCGAACCCACGACCCTCCGGTTAAGAGCCGGATGCTCTGAAACCAAACTGAGCTACAGAGGCTTGCTTTTGTTTTACAATTTAAACTATATCACACTTAAATCGCTTATGCAACTTTATTTATGACAATAATTAAAATCTTTAACAAAATTTTATTTTATTCATTTTTTAACAACAAATTAATTATATCATAATCAATATTCAGTTGTCAACTTTTACATAAAGAACATTTATCACTAACTATATTTCTTTTAACATGCCATCTATTATGAGATGCTGTAATTCCACCTTGTTTAACACTGTCGCCAAAATTTTTAGAATTGTTAATATCATTATTTTTTAATGATTCTAAAAAATGTTTTTTACATAATTTGCTTTTTGATCCTATTAATTGTTCGCAATTATTATAATAACATTCATGTTGGCTCGTTCCATTCAAACATGCTTTTAAATGTCTAGAATAATTTGCAAAACTTATTTGTCTAGAACAATTTTCACATTTAATTTTTCTATTAGAAATACTAAGTCCTTTTTGAGCTGCTTCTGGAGACCAAGTAGATTTTCCCCTATTATCACCATGTTTAATATTCTTAAATCTTTCATCAATTTGTCTAAACTTTTCCATATAATTATATATAGTAGGAATAGAACAATTAAGTTTTATTGCTATATCATTGTATGACATTTCATCTTCAAAGTACCATTTTAATAAATCTTCATCAGAAAAATCAAGGTTTTCAAGAACAGTTTTTAAAGAACTTTCGCTTCTTTGTATATTATATTCTGACTTATTATTTGAAAGTTCAATATCAATATATTTATACTCTAAAATAGATAAAGAATCATCTAAATCTGTATAGCAAATAATTTCTTTCTTAAAATTTTCTATTCCATATTTATTTATCGCATAACAAATTAATCTTCCTGATCCCATATAGTCAAAAAACTCTTCATTTTTCTTAATCTTATGTTTTCCAATATAGGTCTTTCCGTCTAATAAGTTTGTTATGCGATAAATATAACCATATCTAGTTGTGTCAATTTTCATATCAATAATTCTTTCAAATAATAAAATACCCTTTTGTTATTTTATCAAATTTAGAATGAAAGATTACTAAATATAGGTAAATTTAATCCCCTACTTCTTCATATTCATCATTAATAAAATCTTCTAAAGAGCCAATATAATCATTTTCTTTTGAAAAATTATAATCTTCAATAACATCATCATATGATACAATTTCATCCATTGATAAAGACAAATATTTTTTTCATAATTTTTATCCAATCTTTCAACAAAATTACTTTATTTTTTCAGCAAAAGAATGAGAAACTTCACTAACTGTTCCATTTTCTCTAAGTAGTTGACGTGTATTATCAGTAGGTAAAAATGTTCGTGAATACAATCCATCAAAAACTTCTACTGAATTGATATGATCATAAAAATTTCCAATAAGATTATCCAAAGTTTTTTCTTGTTGAACATTTTGGATAATAAATTGTGAAATATCGTCCAAACTTCTGAAAGGTAAAGAAACAAGAACATCATGTCCTGTTACTGTGAAATCAGTCCATAGTTTAGGATCTGTTACAGATACATAAGAGGTATACTCAAATACAACTAAATCAGGGTCATGTCGAACTAATCCTTGAATAGATTTTTTGTCATTGTAATGATATGACAAAGTATAAGCATAGTTATCTTCATTTTTGCTAACAGGATGAGGTAGTTTAACATCATTATTCAAAGAAAGGATTTTTGTAATTACATAATAAGTATCTTCGCTTGTAGAATAATTTTTAAAATATTTTTCTTCTAAATTCACATTTCCACTTATAAAATCAATACTCATATTTCTATCCTCCTTTATCCATAATGTTTTACAATTTATGAATAGATTATCAAAAAAATAGTTGATGAATTTATCCACAAGAGCCACCTATCAGAATTGAACTGATGACCTGCTGATTACTAAACAGCTGCTCTGCCGACTGAGCTAAGGTGGCATTAAAAGCGAAAATAGTTTTTCATCTAATCATTAAGCCAGTAGGAATTGAACCTACCATCGCTATCCTACCATTCTCATGTTTCCATTGTAGTTAGCTTAATCCAAGATTATCCGTGATTAAATCAGACCAGTTATTAGGTGTTGAGCTTAATCGGACTCGAACCGCGTTCAAAATGTTCCATAATGAACAACCTTTTCACTCATGCCAATAGTCATCAACTATCTACATCAAAATTCACAAATATTAGCTAAAAATTTATGAATTAAAGTGCCTCCCGAGAATTTCGAAATCTCGACCCACGGTTTAAAAGACCGTTGCTCTTCCTCTGAGCTAGAGAGGCATATTTTCAACTGTGATTAGGATTCGAACCTTATATGCTAAGCTTTAAGAGCCTAGTGTTTTGCCATTAAACTACACAGTAGGAGAAGCTTTCGCAAACCCTTTTTTCATCTGTTGTCAAGATTTTCACTTGAATACCCTTTCAACAGCGCATTAGTATTTATGCTACAACAGAATTCATATAAATACTCATATATCAGAACTAAACTTATTACGTAATTCAGAATAGTTCATCAATATTTTCTTTACTTAGAATATTTTAAAAAATCTCATTACCAAAAGGCAATTTGACCTATTTAAGAGCCACCTATCGGACTCGAACCGATCACCTGCTGTTTACAAGACAGCTGCTCTACCAGATGAGCTAAGGTGGCAATGTGATTAAGTTTAACGCACTCAATCGCATAGAAACATCCCATTCCTATTAACGTCTATTTTCGATTTACGATTAAATAGAATTAACTTACCAACTGTCACCACACAGTGTAAGTTGTCAGTCTGTAGTTAGTGTTTCAACTGACAAGTATGTTTGTTTTCAACAAGCTGCCCCACTAGGACTCGAACCTAGAATAACGGTACCAAAAACCGTGGTGTTGCCATTACACTATGGGGCAATAATTTATTAATAAAATTATTGTATCAAAAATATTCAAAACTTTTAAATATTTTTTGTAGCTGTAGTTGGATTCGAACCAACGATCTCCTCGTTATGAGCAAGGCGCATTAGACCAGGCTATGCTATACAGCCGCATAAATGTGATATATCAACATTTGTATTCAGCGTTTCGAACTACTAAACACAGCGGACCTAACGGGACTTGAACCCGCGACCTTTGCCGTGACAGGGCAACGAGCACTCCAGACTGCTCCATAGGTCCATATCTTATGTTTATACGCTTATAAAGGCGTATAAGTGGCTCCGAGCGGGATTGAACCGCTGACCCTTCGATCTTCAATCGAATGCTCTCCCAACTGAGCTACAGAGCCTAATGGGATGTGCGCATAAAGGTTTCCCAACCTACCCTTCGGATTTGTTACACTTTCCATAAATATTATACAAACTAACTACATGTAACAATATTTATCAGGACCAATCATTCCGGTATGCTAAACTTTTCACTATTCAAATTTCAAACAACAAAAGTTTTATTCAAACTTATACAAATAATTATATAACATATTCAACTATTTGTCAAGTTCATTGTGGAACAATTAAACAATCAGGTAGGACTCGAACCTACACACATAAGTGCCACTTGAAAGTTTCCCAGCAAGTTTCACCGTATAGCCGTGTTTCGCCATATTTATAAAAACTTAGGCTACTAAACAGCCGCGTATCCCAATATATTTCGCCACTGATTGTTTAAAAATTTTAAAAATATTAATGAAATATTTCAAGAATATTTTGTGCGCATGAGAGGACTTGAACCTCCAAACTCTTTACGAGCAACGGCTTCTTAGACCGTCATGTTTACCAATTTCATCACATGCGCGTAAAATTATTTATTATAAAAATTTTTTAAAACTTGTTGATCATTTTTATAACGCTCCCCGAGTAGGAATCGAACCTACGCCTCCTGAGTCCAAAGCTCAGTCGCCAATGCCAGCATAGCACCGGGGAATAATCATTGTCTATAATACCTGAAATCAACAGCACATTTAGGACAACGAACAGCAGTTTTGTTACTTATCTCATTATTACAATCAATACAAGTTTTAACAATAAAAACATGAATTTTCTTAGGCAAAGGATTTATATTATTTCTTCTTAAATGTTTCCGAATACCATTATCAGAAACACCCAATTCCTTAGCATAAGCACTATATCCTAATTCTTTAATTTTAGCAATCATTTCAGAAAGTGGAGGATAATCTGTCTTATATACACCTGTTCTATTAGAAGCTTCGCATTTTATACAAGAATTACTTTTTCTTGAAATTTTTGTTCCACATTCGCAAAGATTGTCAGGCTTCTTCTTATACTTTATCTTTCCATTTAACGAATTAGTTTTCTCTGTCTTTTTAGAAGAATTGTTGAAAACTTTATTTCTTCCGGCATAAGTAGAAGAAGCTGAATGACAATTTGGACAAAGAAATCTCAAATTAGACAACTCATTATTTAAATGATCACCATCAATATGATCTACCTGTAAGGTTAATAATTGTCCAACCCAAAAAACTTGTTCTCCAACAATTTCTACATCTTGCGAAAGAAAACATTCGGGGATAGAGCATTTATATTCCCAGCCCATTCTAATAAGACGTCTTCGTGTCGCTGGTCCTTGTCGAAGAGTGTTTTTAGCAAAATATTCTTCATCGGGAATCGTTACTGTTTTAAACGCCCTACGCGCAGATTCAGTGTAATTAAATTTTGGCAAAGGAATATTATAATCTCTCGACAATTTTTTAACAAAATTATAGTATGCTCTACGGCTTGAAGTATTATCTATCATTTTATCTATCACTTCTGTAATAGACTTCGATTCTTCAGTAATCTTTTTAAACTCTTCTTTTGAGATAGGTTCAATAATCTTTTTATAATCAATTCCAAGTTTTTTAAATCTTTTATTGAGTTTTTTGCTCAATTTCTTGTAACCATAGGATTGAGCAAATTTTTCTTTAGAAGTAAAATTTTTAGAATGATTTATAAATTCTTCATCACTTAAATCTTGCCAAGAAAAATCAATTTCACTTTTCATTTTTTAATCCTTTTCGATAAATCTTCTTACAATTGTTTTATCAAAAAGATCGTTCAAAAATCCCTAAAATACAAGGATTTTAAAAAAATTCCAAAAAAATTTCGTCAGGGCAAGGGGATTTGAACCCCTAATCTTCTGGACCCAAACCAGACGGAATGCCAAGTTATCCTATGCCCTGTAATAATTATTATCAAATATTTCATGAAGCGAATTTCCCAATTATTCCATAACCCCCATGCGGGAGCCACCGGGACTTGAACCCAGATCTCTAAAATCAATTATCTAATAATAACTATCTTCCATTGTTCTAGACCAATGGGTTGAACTAAACATGGTACCGTGTTTAGCCAAAGTAGCTTACCTGAGACTCGAACTCAGACTGAACGGGTTTTGAATCCGTTTCCTCTACCAATTGGGATAGCAAGCCAAAAGTTCTAAACAAACCATTCATCAGGAACTCTAACCTATTGAGTTACAATTAACTTGTGTGCTAACTGACAGGACTCGAACCTGCAACCGCCTGACTCCTGGAATGTCAAAACTTATTCTACCATTTATAGATGATCTGTCTATTTTGATAGTTTGAACTAAATGTTGTACACCATTTAGCCAATATTTAAACAAAGTTGCGAAGCTTTGTTTCGTAGGGGCACCTGGATTTGAACCAGGAACCTTTTCGTTATCAGCGAAATGCGCTAACCAGATTGCGCCATACCCCCATAAAGAATTTGCATCTATTTCCTTAGCCTCTCACTAAGTTTGCCGAGTTTCACGGTCCTGTCAAAATATGATACCATTTCATCAATAGCCCATGAATATGTGGACTATATGGGAATCGAACCCATGACTTTTCGATCCTCGTAGGAATAATAGGAATCGAACCTAAAATATACCCTAATACTTTACTTTTAAATATAAAGTAAAACATATTATTCCTAAAATTTTCCACTATTAACTTTTCAATCCGCTGTGTTGCTTATATATATAATACTAACACAACTAAATTTCGTTGTCAACTCATTTTTAAAGTTTTATAAAAATATTTTAATTATTATGAAATTTTTGAGCGAAAGACGGGACTTGAACCCGCAACATTCTGATTGGAAGTCAGAAACTCTACCAATTGAGTTACTTTCGCAAATGTTGAAATGCTAGGGTCTCACTAGTCCTTCAGCCGCCTAAGCTGACGATCTATTATTTCACAAATTCATCAAGGAGCGACCAAAATGAATAAATTGTGATCAACCTTTATTAATTGAATTGTCGACTTATTCAATTAATTTCAGTAATAATCTACATTTCAGCGGAAGTGACAGGATTCGAACCTGCGATACCTCATTTTGTGAGGTATGTCTCATTAGCAGTGAGATGCTTTAAACCTAGCTCAGCCACACTTCCATTTATAAGCCCGTTTCTTTTCAAGGTCGTTACACCCGAGGTAGTCAAGTTTGCTTATATCAACTTGGGCTATTTAAAGCCTATTGAATAAAATTCTATAATTTTATTCAATACTTAGATTTTACTCTAAGATTTAGTACCCCATGCCGGTTACGATCCGGCCTTCTCCTGATTGAAAGTCAGGTGAGATAACCACTACTCCAATGGGGCATACTATTCATTTTTTCTTTAACTAACTAATTTCAATAATTATTCTATCATATTGAAGAATAATTGTCAAATTTAATTAAGCGAGGGGATGACGGGATTCGAACCCGCACCCTAAGTTTGGAAGACTCATATGCTGAACCGTTAAACACTACATCCCCATATTTATTTAATTTTCTTTATTCATTCTATCACACTTGTTTAATGTTGTCAAATGATTTGATAAATATTATTTACCATTTATCAAAGTGCATCAGGAGGGACTTGAACCCCCAGACCCCGAAGAGAGATGATTTACAGTCACCGGCGCTGCCAATTACGCTTTACTGATGCATATATTTTGTTGTATATTGAAATTATAGCATTTTATGAAATGTTTGTCAAATTTCAATAATATTTAAACAATGTTGTGGAAATATTGTTTAAACGCGACCGTGACGGGACTCGAACCCGCGACCTTTGCCGTGACAGGGCAACGCTCTAACCAACTGAGCTACACAGCCAAAGATAAAGCCAAACAGCGCATTAAGTCCGAGTGACCTTATCATAAGCATAACGGGAGATCTTGTTCCCGCCTTCTTAATCCCATTTATTTTAACAAGCTGGGAAAATCAGCCTGTGAGTACCTCCAGCGGGATTCGAACCCACATCATTCGGTTCGTAGCCGAGTATCTTATCCATTAGAAATATGGAGGCTGGAGAAGTTTGTTATCCTTCAGTAGCGAAAACGCGATTCCGCCGCTATTCAAGGGGCTACCTATCAAGCATTTGCTGAGTTGGCTTCAGGCAAACTTCGAAGCGGTGACCGGACTCGAACCGGCATACACAGTTTTGCAGACTGTTACCTAAACCTTTCGGACACACCGCCATATTTCAATAATATTATAAAAATATTATTGAATTTTTGAGATTTTATTCTCAGCACCTCTAGAGGGATTCGAACCCCCAACCTGATGGGTAGAAACCATATGCTCTTCCTTTGAGCTATAGAGGCATAAAATATTTTTAAAGAGGTTTTATCCTCTAAGCTGTCCTACTAGGACTCGAACCTAGAATAACGGTACCAGAAACCATTGTGTTGCCGATTACACCATAGGACAATATTTTCCACTATTTAATTACCAAATTTATTTATTAACTTAAATATAGCATTAGTCAATTATTTTGTCAAATAAATTGTGAAAATTATACAATTATTATTTGTATAAAGCGGAAGTGGAGGGATTCGAACCCCCGGTAGTTTTTTACGCTACGTCTGTGTTCAAAACAGGTGCCATAAGCCAGACTCGACCACACTTCCATAGATATTATTTAAAATATTAATTAATATTTAAACAATACGTGATCCTAACTGGATTCGAACCAGTGACCTTTACCGTGTCGAGGTAATGCTCTAACCAACTGAGCTATAGGACCAAATTTATTAACATATTTTATAATATTAATAAAAATTTGGGCGACAGACGGGAATTGAACCCGCATATACTTGAGCCACAGTCAAGCGCATTACCAGTCTGCCACTGCCGCCATATTGGGTCTGCTTTTTAGAATCTTGTCTACCATTTTTCAATGGAACGCTAACGAATTACCCCTGGAATCCGCTAAATCATCCTGTGATTTAGATTGTGGCTAGGGTGGGATTTGAACCCACGATCTTCAGGATATGAACCTGACGAGATAACCGAACTTCTCTACCCAGCTGTGGAGATAACGGGACTCGAACCCGTAACCCTCTGCTTGCAAAGCAGATGCGCTACCAATTGCGCCATACCCCCATAATTTAACAAATACAACAGACAGAATCGAACCTTAATTACTTCCCAAAGGTTATATTTGTTAAAAATTTATGAATATTTTTGCATATTCAGCACGGACACAAAGAATCGAACTCTGACCAAGAGGGTTGGAAGCTCTTGTGCTACCACTACACCATATCCGCATATGATTACTTTTGTAATCAAGCAGGTGCGACTGGACTTGAACCAGCAACCTACGGTTTTGGAGACCGTTGCTCTACCAATTGAGCTACGCACCTATATTCTTTTCAGAATTGTTCCCTATGAGTGGGACTTGAACCCACAACCGGACGCGTATTGCCAGCTCTACCTCTTGAGACTTATCAGGGAGTTTTGTTTATAGTGGTAACTACATCTTATACTGTCTCACCTGCATAGTCAGCTTAACTATTTAAGATAAACAGCACCCAATGATACTATCCACTCGAAATTGCGCATTTCAGTAGTTCCTTTCGAAACCGTTCCCTAAGTAGGATTTGAACCTACGCCCCACCCTCCACGCGGATGTGCCCTAACCAAACTAGACCATTAGGGAGCCATGTTTAAAGTGTTGGCTACATCTTATTCTGTTCGGCAAAACAGACCCGATGATAAAACACTAGGGATTGCCGTCCCATAGGGTGATCGAGGGGACTTGAACCCCCAACCATCTGCGCCACAAGCAGACGCTCTACCAATTGAGCTACGACCACAGTTCCCCCACTAGGATTCGAACCTAGATCTCAAGGTTAAGAGCCAAGAGTGTTAAACCATTCCACCATAGAGGATTAAGGCGATAAAAGAAAATGCGCGTTCAGCCCAATATAAACTAGCCTAGAATATATTCGCAAACATTTTTACGAGGGTGTTCAACTTTTATCAATGTTATATTTTCTCATGGCTTATGATACTTCTATAACATTTGTCCAGATAGCAGGATTCGAACCTGCGATCTCCTAGCCCCTAACTAGGCGGAATGACCAAACTTTCCTATATCTGGATATTTTTCAACAATATTTGTTAAAAATAGTGGCTAGGGTTGGATTTGAACCAACGATCTTCGAGTTATGAACACGACGGGATACCTAACTTCCCCACCCAGCTACATTAAATAATTGATGAATATTTTATCAATTATTTACGTAACGCTTCTAGAGCATTGTTACAGCAATTTTTGTCACTGTGCTCCCCCACCTGGACTCGAACCAGGGACATTTTGATTAACAGTCAAACGCTCTGCCAACTGAGCTATAAGGGAATATGAAAACGTTTTTAACCGGACTATCCATGCCGGTCATTGTCGCAATGATTATCCATGACGCTGACAGACGTGCATCAATAACTCGTTTTCTATTACCGCTACTGTCAGATAGCGATAAGCATTCTCCGTCATACTGCGATACAACGGAGAAAGATACTGAATTCTACACATGGCAGATCAGTGGTTTAACTCAGGACCGCTTCACATCGACAGTGTGTGCAGTCCCAATTGTGCCCCCCGAGAATTTCGAAATCTCGACCCACGGTTTAAAAGACCGTTGCTCTGCCTCTGAGCTAGAGGGGCAAATATAATGATTAATATTATCAAGCAAAGATTATTTATCTTTGTTCCACCTTGAATCATAGAAATCATTATCTTACAAGACTTATTCAAAACAAAATCATAAACCTGCGAAAAGGAATATTTTGAACAGTTTCATTGCGTGGTGCTTCAATTATTTCGCATATATTTAATAAAGGCCAAATGATTTTTCAGCCGCGCTCCCCCACTTGGACTTGAACCAAGAACCCTCCGGTTAACAGCCGAATGCTCTGCCAATTGAGCTACAGGGGAATATATCAATGCTGAAATAAGCAACATTGACGAAGATTTAATCATTCGTCAATTTCATAGCGTTACTTATTTATACTATGAACGAATGATTAACCAAAATCATTTTTGTCCGCATGAGCGGCGATCCACATCCTAATCATTGAAATTTTGCCTCCCGGCCTTACTTCAACAATGTTCAGAAAGTTTTCACACTTTCAACAGTGTCAATCACGGATTTTCTTTTCTAGAGTAACGTCCGATTGCGTCATCACTTTTTCTTCCTTGGCTCGTGCACCAACCTGTTATTCATTTTTAAACCTTACAAAACCAAATTGCTTTGATTTGTCGTTGTTACGTTTTCAATCTTATCACATTCATTATCTCGTGTCAACTCTGTGTCAGTCATCAATATTTTATATAATTTGATTGCTATTCGTAACTATAACACATTTTTCTCTTTCAAGTCAAATGCTGTAAGGAAAGTCTTTGTATTAAGAATTCCCTTTATTCAGTTTTGTAGAAATCAGTTTAACATATTTTTCTCTCGTGTCAACTCTGGGACAGTCCTTAACAAAAATATTATTAAATTTATTTCTTTTTACTTTGTTTTTTAAGGGATTTGCACATTTCAACCCTGTTTCCAAGGGAATTTTTATTTGGTGGCAGGTCTTGTGCGTTTATGACCTGAGTAGAAAACTTATTTATTCAAATTATGATAACTATGTTTTCTGTCGCACCAACTATGCTCACATTTATTCCCGGCTGATTGCTTAAAGCCATTATTAAGCATGTTTCCCACCGGGAGCTGTGAGGGAGCGAACAACTGATCGCGATCTGATGTCGCGGTAATTACGGAATTAATCATCGTAGTCATTAGTTGTTCCTCCTTCTTAAAAATTAGTTGGTGCTCATTAATATCGTTTTGTCTTTTTCTTCGACAAGTTCATCTTATCAAAGAAACTTTCAATAATATCAACATTCGAAAATATTCTTTCTCAAAAGCTGAAATCTTTTTCTAACAAATTTCAAAAATACAATATCAACATGTACTTTTTCTTGTTAAATATTGACGAAATATTTTCAAAATATGTTTGTGAAATTCATTATAACAAATAAAATCGTAGAATGCAAGATCATTATTAAATATTTTTTAAAAAATTAAATAATCTCGGTTTCAGCAATAATTTCAAACTTTTCAAAATACAGTGAAACAAGTCTGCTGATCTCATCTCTATTCATATTGTCAGGAATGGATAGAGCGATTTTCTTGAAATTCTGAATACTTTCTTCTCTTTTAATTTCCCAAAAGGCTAAATTTTCTTCAATCTTCTGTTTCTTTTCTGATGAATGATAAAATTTTGGCTGTTTCGCATGTTTCAAAAGTTCATCAATTTGAATAAATCTATGTAAAGCATTATCTACTTTTGCTTCGTAAATGTATTTTTCTTGTTCAACAATTTTTTCTTTGACATAAGAAGATCGAGTTGCTTTGCTTACATCTTTGATAATACTCATGATGTTGTCAAAAATCTTACTTGAATTTTCTTCTAAAATATTTTCTTTAGTTGCTGTTATTTCAGTCATTACACACTAAACCCCTGATTATTAATGATTTTTATCTTTACATTAATATTATCAGAGGTTTAGGTATGTTTTCAACCGTTTTTATCGCTTCATTGCTTAAATGTTGCGAAAATCACATTTTTTAACATAATTTTTAACTAAATCTGTTAGGGTGAAGGATATATCGAGTTTTCCCGCAATCCCATGTTCGATATAATCCATTTAATTCAGCCAATTCTTTTTCGGTTAAATTCTTATCAAATAATAAATTAGGATCTTTCTCAAATTTAGACTTTCTGTATCCAAACTTGTGTTTCCTTGCACTGTTGACAACATATGCATAATCTGGAGGTATTTCTTTGTCTTTAATAAAACCTAAATCTTCATAAAGTTTTCCATTGCTAACTTCATGGGATGCGAAAGTGACTATATTTTGATTTACATATGTATTGTTTTGAACATAAGAAATTAATTTTCCCATTCCGCCAACAACAATTTTTGAAGTAGCATACCTTTCTAAGTATACAGTGAATGGATCTTTCTTTTTCCATACCGATACAGCAACTATTTCATTTTCGTGTTTCAATGAAATATATTTTGACCCTGACATGGATCCTTGAATATGGTTTTTGTCTAAAAAGTTTCTTGCAGTAATATAATCAATTTCTGAAATTTCTGTTTTTCTGGCATAAACTTTGTCATTTTGAGAAGAGTTTAATTTATGGCTTAACATTGACTTGATAACGTCTTGTTTATTAATCCAATCGTCTTCCCAAATAGTGATGAGTTGAACTCCTTTTTCTTTACATAGCTTCCATTTATTATAATGATAGCTATTATCCTTACCGGCTTTTTCGCTATGCCAGTAAACCCCATTGAACTCAATAGCAATATTCTTTTCAGGAATATAAATATCCAACTCATAAGGATGAATTAAAGTTCTATCATTTGGGAAGATAACTATTTTGTTTTTAGTTAGTTTTTCTTGAATAAATTTTAGTAATTCTTTTTCTCTTTTTGAAGTACTGTTAAAATGATAACAATTTGGACAGCCCGATTTATTAAAGACTCTATGATAAATAGATGATTCCCATTCATGATTTTTACTACAAATCCAATGCGCTTTTTGTTTCGCCCCTTGACCAACACAATCAGGAAAAACATTATTTTTTTCATAATCCCATTCTTTAAGAAGATTTGGTTGCAATGTTTTTAAATCATTAAATCCTTTTAGTATTTTTTGATTCTTACAAAAGGGGCAAGAATAGCCTCTTGTTCTTTCTGATACAGCTGTTTGCCAAGAGTGTCCTTTTTTGCACTTCCACCAAATTTTTTTACTCGAATTTAAAGTTACACTTGATGGCAATATATTATTTTTTTCATAATCCCATTCTGTTAAATAGTTTGGATTAATGGTTTTTATATCATTTTCACCAATTGCTGTTCTCAGCTTTGAACAATAAGGACATCCTGAATTATCAAGAGATCTATGGCTTATTGTTGCTTTCCAACTATGGTCTTTGCTACATTTCCACCAAACTTTTATATGAGATCCAAAAACTATTTCTGAAGGTAATAAATTTTTGTTCTTTTTGTAATCCCATTCTTTTTCCAAAAAAGGGTACTGACTTTTTAAATCATTAAAACCTTCCAAAACTTTTCTATTGCTACAAAAAGAACAGTTGGTTTTTTTTATTATTCTTTGATTAATTGTTGCTTCCCAATTGTGCCCTTTTTCACACTTCCACCAAACTTTCGTTACGTTTTTAAAAGTTAGAGAACTTGGATCGATAATATTTTTATCATAATCCCATTCTTTTAAAAGATCAGGATGAGTAGTTTGTAAGTCATTAAACCCTTTAATTGCTTTATTGTTTTCACAATAAGGGCATTTGGCACCACGAGTTTTGTATGGAATGGTTGCTTCCCATGTATTTAAACACACAACACAGTCCCATTTTACAATTTTCATACTTCCGCTTCCATACTGTCTTGGATTTCCATTTTCAGAATTCCATTCTGGCATAAGTTCAGGATGGGTTTTAGTAATATCCCCTTTTTTGTATTTAGAACATATAGGGCATCCAGATCCATTTTTTATCGATCTTGCTGGAGTTCCCCATTCATTTTCACAATAAGAACATATCCAATATGTTTTATCAAGAGAACCGGCAAAAATTTCAAAAGGAGATTTTGTATTTTTTGAGGAATCCCATTCATTGAACATTTTAGGAGTCATTTTATTTCCTAAAGATTGTTCTTTTGTTGGGACTCTTTTTCTCATTATCAATTCACCCTCCCTTTAAAATCTTATTTATAGATTTTGCTTATAACAATTTTACCCAATTATCAAATCAAATGAAAACAATTAGCTGAATCTGTTAGGGGGAGTGCTTTTCGCTGATGCTTCTCTAAATTGTCTTTCCATTAATTCTGACTCATCAATAGAAGATCCTGTCATAGATTGCATATTAGCTGTTTTGTTAGTAAAACTTTGAACAATATTTTCCTCAACAGTTTTTTCGATGAAAGGAATGTAGGAAATACTGTTCTTTCCATCTCGATGTGCCCTACCGAGGGCTTGTGCAGAATCCAAATTGTTTTGTCGAACATCATGCAACACTGTTATTCTGTTAGTTGAAGTTGCTTTATTTCCGCCAGGCAATATTTCTTCAGCATGTAGAGAGATTCCAGCTACAACAGTACAAATAACTACATCAACTTCACCTTTTTGAAATTTAATTCTTTCTTGTTCTCTTTCAGAAACATTTCTTCCGCTCATTTCTGCAACAAGTATTTTCTTTTTGTTGAGTAATTCTTTGTATCTGTCGATTGTTTCCATAAATTCAACAGAAATATATACTTGATTTCCTGCTTCAACCATTTCCACAACGTTGTCAACCATTGAGTCAACTTTCAGTAAGGAAGCTTTTTGACGATATCTCAATGTTTCTACTAATGCCCCTTTTGGATCACTTTTAGCTGGAGTCAAACGAAGGAAGTTTCTGAATCTTGTCCAAGCTTCTTCATAAATGGGTATTTGTTTTGTTGTTAACTGAATAGGCATAGGTATAACTTGCTGTTCCGGCCATCCAGCTAAATCTTTAGGTGATCTCATAATGAAAGGTGCACCTGGTTTTGTTAAGGCTTTACCTATTCGTTGTGCGTCTTTTCTTTGGATCGCTTTTGCTTTTGCAACTGCTACATCATATTTTCTTTTTTCGCGGGGATCGTCTGAGTTTTTTCCGAACCAAGGAACTGTTGCCCAAGTATACCCTGCTTTGGTTTTTGATATAGCGAATCCTTCTTGGGCGAGGAATTCTCCCCAAGTTGAAGGCGTAACATCTTTTGCACTGACCTTATTAGACAGTAAAGGAGCAACAATTCCTGCCATGCAAGCAAAATTCAATGGTGATGCTCCTGGTGTTGCTGTTGAGAAAATTGTGAAAGGTTCTATTCCTTTACGGTATTTTTTTTCAAGTTTAGCAATATTAGTTGCAGCTAATGATGTTGTTGATTTAGGGAAATTTTTTAACGAGTGAGCTTCGTCAAATATGACATAATTCCAATCAATTGTTGGTTTTCCTTTAGCTGATGTTTGTTTATTCTTTGTGTGTCGTTTTTTCGCTACTCGTGCAGAAGCAGGAGCTTCGAGAAGTTTGTTTAATTGTTGATAATTGATGATCATAACTCTCAGTAGAGCTGTTGAGACAGGATAATTATGTAAAGTCTGTCGCCATTGCGGAATGACACCTTTAGGGCATACAACGAGTAGTTTACCCTTGTTCTTAGCTCCGAAACCATCATGTTTTGCCATTGCGGAAACACCGGCAAGCGCTGACAATGTTTTTCCAGTTCCAGTCTTGTCTGCCAGTAAAAGTCCTCTTTGCCCGGTATTGTAGGCTTTATAAATCTTTTTAGCAGCTTCTTCCTGATGTGGTTTTGGAGTAAATTTAGTTCCGCTTTTTTCAGGCGGCATCACCATTCCATTAAGTTCATCTTCACGCCATCTTGAATAGGAAAAATCTTCACTGGCATAAGGACGTAGTTCAGCAGGAAGAATGGATCCTTTATAAACATGGATTTTTTGGTCTTTCCAGTATTGTACATTAGGGTGTTTAACTCCCCACGGCAGATCTAAGGTATAGAGCATTCTTTGTTTATCCTTACTCTTTTTATAGCAAAATATTCTAATACTAATATCAATAAGTAAGGATTTATCGTTATTTTTTGTGTATTTAAAAATAACCATGAAGCTCAAAGAGGGCAAGAAATATACGAAAATACTCTTGCCCTCTTTGAAGAAGTTATTTATTGTTATTGTTCCCGCTATCTGAATTTTGTGCTTCATCAATCTCATTCATCATAACTGTAGCCCAAACAGCATCAATGGCATCAACAGATGTTTCTTTTTCAGTGCTCACTTTTGAAATTGTTATATCACTTCCGAAAGAGAAAAATTCTTTATCAACATTATATTCGACTTTTCCATCAGAATCTTTGATATCAGCCTGAAGTCCAAGAGAAAACTTTTGTCGAACATTTCCTACATTTTCGAATTTTTCATAAATATCAAAATCGTATCCGAAGGTGAGTGCTTTTTGTTTAATATACCCCCTCTGTTCTCCCATATAGTCATAAGTTTTTGAACCATGAGTCAGAGTAAGAAAATCTTCTGTTTCGGCCCCAACAAGATTTCCAGCATTCGAATACATTGAATAAGTATCACCAAGAACAGGGAAAACTTCGCCCTTGATTTCAGCAATTTGTTCATCATCTACATAAACAACCCAAGAATCACCAATAGAAAACGCTTCTTTTTTGACTCGAATATCGTGGGCTTTATTCAAGGATTCAATAACTTTTTTGAATCCTCAACATCAGAGCTTTGCGTGAGAGAATCAGAATTTTCAAAGGAAGAATCACAAGCAGAAAGCGATAGAGTGACTGCTGTGATAATGGTAGCAATAACAACAAAAGACTTTTTCAAGATTTTTCCTATCTACAATATTTAAACTTAATAAAAATATTGTATAACGGAGATTGAAAAAAGTCAAGTTTGTTGAATTTTATCTAATATGGAGAAATGATGGTGCCAGGATAGTTGTTTCTGGATTATCGCCAATTAAGGCTCCGACAACCAGACCAGCAATAATAAGAGATAGAGCAATAATTGATAAAATGCTTTTTTTGTTGATAGTTATCATATTTCTCCTATGTAAATAACTTCTGATGAAAATTCCCAAATTGTTGAATCTATTTCTTCGTCAGAAAGTTCATAAATAAGATAATCAACATCATCAAGTATGGTTTTCTTCCCGTCTTCCATTTCTAGAAGTTCGTTGTTGATGTTCAAATCGAATTGCTGAAGAGTTTTGTTAATGTAATGCAATTCATCTTGCCTTAGATCCTCACGAACCCTATCTAAAATAGCCTGTCGTAATTCACCGGAGGACAAACCCATTTCAAGTTCGTTCAACTCGCCTGTCTCAGATGATTCTATCAGCTCATAAAGCTCATCTTCGTTTAAATCTGAAATGTCGTAAATATTGAATTCCATATTTTCCTCCGGTGAATTAGATAGTTAGTTCTTTGCTGATTTTATTTGCACTTGTTCATTATATCAATCATATCTAAAATATTCAGAAACGATTGTTAAATATAAATCAGTACCATCCAACATTATAGCTATGGTTTAGAGCTATACAAAAGCTATTTCCATAACGCTCTTTTACATAACCTTGCATCCATTTAAACTGAGTTTTTCCGTTTGTTCGCCAGTCAGAACCTGCAGAAGCCATTTTGCTGCCTGGTAATGCTTGGGGGACACCATATGCGCTTGAATTAGGGTTATCGGCTGTTGTGAGATACCCTGATTCTCTCATAATAAGCTTGTCAGCACAAGAAAATTCAGATGGAGAAAGAACAGACTGAACATATGCTCTGTTTTCAGAAGGTGTTGTCACATGCCCTGCTGGTGCACTATCATCAACTTTTCTATTCGGTTTTTTCGCAGGTTGTGTTTCTGTTTTAAAAGGAGATACCGTATTACTTTCTCCTGAATCTGAAGAAGATTGAGAATCTGAACTTTCCTGCTCTTGCTGAGCTTTTTCTTCAGCTTTTCTCTTTGCTGCAGCTTTCTTTTCGTCGGATTTCTTCTTTTCTAATTTTTTAGTTTTGTCAGAAATTCCTTCAATAATTTCTTTATTAGTTCCTTGTCTGACAACTTTTTCTGTGGGGAGAGTAGTTATTTCATCATAGAATACGGGAAATTCTGATATGTGACCATTTGCATCTTTTGTTGTGTCAAAAGTTTTATAGAATGTTCTTTCTCCATTCGTCCCTTTTTGAACAACTACTTCAATACCTTTTGGAAGATTTTTATCTTTGATTATTCTGGTATCGAATTTCACTAGTTCTGTTTTTAATTTGGTCGCACTCTCATTTTTTACTGCCGAGCTTTGTGTTGATTTTTCTGTTTCATTGATTGTTTCAGCATGTGCTACTGTTGATGACGAAACGATTGCCAGTGAAGCAGCAAACAACACTATTCTCTTTGTCCATTCCTTTTTCAATTTTTCTCCTCATTTAAAACATATTTCTGAAAAGCGGATGAGTCATTCAAGAATACATCATCAGGGTCTACGGCTTTGTCATTCAAATAAATGATTGGAGGATAATAACCTGTTTTTAATTTGTTATCATCACCAACAGCCAATATCCAGCTTGCGAATGTTCCGTTTTTGATTGATTCAGCATCAACGTCATCTATTCGCTCTTCTTTAACTGTATCTAAAACAGCTTTAATCACATCATCATTTTTGTCAGTATTCAACGTTGCTGAAGTCTTCATTAACGCAATAACAAAATCCCATGTTTTGTCAGGGGATGTTACTATAGATTCAGAAATAGCTTCAGCTGCATAAATCGAAAAAGATGAAGCAGAAGGTACAGGATGTAATCTTAACTCTATTAGATTGTTTTCGACCATCCTTTTGAGTGAGGATTGATTAAGTAATATGAAATCTCGTGATTTTTGAGAACTGAAATCTAAATATACATCGACAATCTTTTTATCTTTATTCTCTTTCCCGTTCGAAAAGACAAAAACAGCAGAGTCTGAACCCATACCTGATGCATTGGTCAAAGATTTTTGATCAATGTTTGCTGAAGATATTTTTTGCCCTTTGAAGGTAGAAAGTTTTGTGTTCGATACTCTAATATCACCTTTTTGAGAAGAAATGCTTTTCAGTCCTGTTTCAGCTGTTTGATTTGATTGATATCGTGAGAGGAGGTAACTGCTTCCAATTGCTACACCTGGAACTAAAATCAACATGACAACAAGTATGGCAATAATCTTTTTCTTTGTCCAGAAAGATTTTTCATCATCACTATCTATTTTGATGGTTTCATTATTATCTTTATCTGAATCTTCAACAACATCATTATTGTCAGTTGATTTTTCAGCGGAATCTTTCATTACTTCTTCATTTACTGGTTTCTCTTTGTTCTCATCTTCATTCAGCATCAAGTACCTCCTCTTGTCCAAGTTTTACATAGTCTCTTGCGTTTTGAACAACTTTATCTTTAATGGGTTCTTCAACTCCTTGCACAGATTTTGAGTTTTCAATCCATTCATCGTAGCCTTTGACAACATCTGAATTATCGCTGTTTGTTTTCTTATCGAGCCTTTCTTGCTCAGCCTGTATTTCTGCAACAGTTTTTGTCGCCAAAGTCCATGACAAAGCATGAGAAGCGTTATGGCTAATAGTTTTCAAATCCAAAGCAGAATGTTTTGCGGGAGTGATATTTATAATCTTTTGTCGGAGAATAGGTGCATTTGATACTTCGAGATCCAATCCACTTACTTGTGTTTCTTTAAGATTTTCGATAACCATGTCTGTTATTTCGGATGATGATAATCCGGTTGCATCAATTTGTTTAAAATCATATTGAGGTCTTTGAATGACAGTTTTGGGAGTAGCTTCAAAATTTCCGAAATCATCTATCGTCCATAGTGTCCATCCTCTACCCAAAGGAACATCTGCATCGCTAAATCCACGACGAATTGCGCTTCCATTGTAGTATATTTTAGATCCGGCTGTGTCTGTTTTTTTGTCTGCTGAACCTACCCATCCTCTTTCGTGAATGTGTCCGAATAGAGAATAGCTCCAGTTGTAGTCATCTAACAAATGTTCAGGGATAACAATTTCGCGGGGAGACTTTTCAGCATGAAGAACTTCGTGAAAATATTTATCAAAAACACTACCGTGAGTGGCAAGAATATTAATTTCATTATCTATCGGCTTAACATTAGACATTGTTGATGATTGGTCTTCGAACATATGGTGAGAAATAAGATGAAGATTTATTCCATCTGCTATTTCATAGTGAACATAGGGTTCAACATGAGAATAGATTTTTTTCCAAGGGTCATGAAGTACTCTTGATGCTGCAATGTCTGCTTTAATGTCATTAGCATCATGATTTCCGGCTAAAATATAGACTTTAATTCCAGCTTCGTATAATCTTCGAAATTGATTTTGAACAAAAACTATTGTACGAATATCAGGGTTTGGGGTATGAAAAGTGTCGCCACATACTAAAGCAGCATCTACTTCATTCTCAATAATTTCCGTTACCATTTTAGAAAAAGCGAGATATCCATCAGCTTCTCTTACGTTAAGACCTTGAGCTGTAAGTAACCTTGTAGCTGAATATCCAGCATGTAGATCACTTAATTGAGCTAGTTTAAACATTCATTCTCCCTACAATATTTTCATCATATTCATTCATTCTTAGTATTTTACCTAATTATTAATTGAAAATAACTTTTGTTTTATCACAGCTTTTCATAATATTATTGTGTATTGGTGAAATTTGCGAAAAAAATAATAAAAAGCATGACAGGATTTAATTGTTTCAAAATCCTGTCATGCTTTTATATAATTTATCTCAAAACGATTTTCTGTTATCTAAGATGACGATTCTGCTTTGAGTATTCGTTCATCACAACCGCACTACACTGAGCTACGTTAAGAGAACGCACGCTTCCATACATCTGACAAAAAATCATATCATCGCACAACTCGATCTCTTCCGGCTGAAGTCCTCTCATCTCCTCACCATAGACAAAAGCACTCTTCTCCGGAAGGTCTACGTCCCAAATGTTTTTAGGATTATACGAATCAATGTTATCTACAGCAAAAACAGTGTATCCCTTTTCATGAAGGAGTTCAACAACTTCAGAAAGAGTGTCAGCACTTGAAACATGCTCATACTGATGCGTTCCAACAGTTCCCTTTCGATTGTACTTTCTTCGCCCAACAAGATAGACATGATCGCCAAGATAAGCATTGCTTGCCCTGATTCCAGAAGCTTTGTTGAATTCATGCGTAAGATTCATAAAAACAGAAACAAGGGGTGTGCGCTTTTTGTCGAGATCAGCGCGAATTTCATTGAGAGTCCATGACTTATACATGTCAGCAACATTAGCATTAGCGGAATTCTCATTTTCCAGAGCAACCGGATATGGACGAATAGACATTATTTAACCTTTCGTAAATTCATTTGATAGTTTAATCATATTATAGCGAAAGGGATTTGTCAAATTTGGATTATAAGACGTTTTAACATATGGAACATAGAGTTTATTCAAAAAGTTTCGTTAAGGGCTTATAGGGTGCTTTTTAAAGAAATCACCCTATATACAGAAGAAAAGATACCTTCACTCTTTGTCAAAAATGAAGGTATCTTTTACTAGATTGCATAAATATTAATTTTTATCAAAATCTGCCTGGTTTGAATCCGCTATTCTTAAAATAATCAACGCTTAATTCAGTAACAGGCTTTCCTGCTCTTGGAGCGTGAATTACTTTTCCGCCGCCAACATAGATTCCAATATGGCCTGTTCTCCACACAATATCTCCAGGCTGGATATCACTCCAGCTAACAGGAGTAGATGCCATACCTTGAGCAGTTGATGTTCGTGGGATATTCATACCTTTCTTAGTGTGGTAAATATAATAAACCAATCCTGAACAATCAAACGAGTTAGGACCAGTAGCTCCCCAAACATAAGGTTTGCCTAATTGTGCTCTTACTAAGCTAACAACATCACTTCGGTTGCTTTCAGATCCTTTTGAAGAGGTTTTGGATGCGCTAGATGAGCTTGAATTTTCATAAGTTGATTCAGAGCTTGCGGATGAACTGTTGTTTGAGTTATTTTCTGTTGAAGCAGAATTTGCATTGGAAGAATTCTCGTCATATACAGGATCAGTATTAGTCTCTTCTTCTGATGCAGTAGGTGTTGGTCGTTCTTTTGTTCCGACAAGAACGATTTTCGCTTTTGGTGCTTTTAGGACAGTCAATTTTTCTTCAACTGTTTTCCCATTGTCATCACCCGAAGCTTCATCGTTTATTTTCTTATCAGATGCCAAATCTTTTGTGACAAGAGTTGTTTTCAGAGCTTCTCCATCTTTACCTTTTTCTTTAACTTCTTTTTCGCCAACATAAAGATCATCAGTTTTCTTTTTTATTGTGGGAGCTTTGAGTTTAATAACATCAGAATCGCCAGATGTTTCAGATTTGAATAGAGAAATATCCTCTCCGTTTTTAAGAGATTGGCTTTCGTCCACAGGTTCAGAGTTAGAATCTTTGTAGTCAGTTATTTTATCGCCGTTATCTGCAAGTGCTTCTGAAAGTGTGGTGTCAGCTGTATTGATGTTGATGACTTCTGTTCCCTCTGAATCATTGAGAATAATCTTTGAATTATACTCATTGTTCGTTTTATCATCATTGTTTATTGTTGTTTCAGGAGCTTTGTCTAGAATTTCATTTGGAGCAGCAACTGCGCTTGTAGCTGTAATGCTGGTAACACATATTGCTAACGTAAATCCTGATAATATATAGTTTAATTTATTTTTCATATTGTTCTTCCACTAGGGAGATTCCCGTTCTCAGTCGGTATATCTCACTTCCTCTATTTTCGGTTTGGCACCTAGCTTTGAGTAACTAGATGAAAGAGCAGATTCGTTTGCTCTTCTTCTTTATTGGGTAGTAATTGTCAAAAAAATAGTACAATCATATAGAAATTTTGGCAAACGCTTTTGTCTCCATATTATTGCACCATTTTAAGTTATTGACATATCACCCTTTATTGATTCAGAAGCAGACAATATCGAAACTTTCAGAACAATGCCTTACTTCCTTTGATTGTTTAACGAATCAAAAAATTAATGAATTTATTCCTGTCGGACGAAACTCACAATTAAATAATATCAGAATTATGTCAATTGTGAGTTTCGTCCGAAAATGCTTTACTTGATAGGTTCAGAAACAATAATGACAATATTTTCTTCACTGTTTCCTTTTTGTCCAACGCCAGGGACAACTTGTGTAACTTGTGTTTCAGTAACTTCCGCATTCTTTACTTTGACAGTTTTAATTTGACGGAATCCGGCTGTAGCTAATTCTGTTTGAGCTTCTTCTGCTGTTTTCCCAATCACATCAGGAATTTCAATTTCTTTGGCTTCAAAAGATTTCGAAAGAACTACATTTATTTCTGTTGATGTAGTTGTTTCACCAGCTTTAGGGGTTTGACTAATGACAATTCCTGAAGCTTTATCTGATTCTTCTTCTGTGAATTTAACCTTGATTCCCAATTTTTTAGCATCAGCTTCTACATATTCCTTAGTTTTGCCGCTCCAATCAGGAAGTTTTACATTTCCGTTAGATACATTAATGGTGACAGCATCACCATTATTAACCTTAGTCCCAGGTTCTATACTTGTTGAGACTATTTCGTTTTTATCAAGTCCATTTCCATCAACTTCTTTAACTTCGGAAACTTCAATATTCATGTTATAAAGAGATTTTTTGGCTTCCTCAATATTTACACCATTAAGGTTAGGGAATTCAGAAGTTGAAGGCCCATTGGAATATGTGAGAACAACATTTGTTCCATTGTCGACTTTTTCATCACTTGCCACGGATTGACTCAACAGCCCTCCGCGATCAACATTGTCATTGATTTCCCACTTGACTTCGCATTTTAGATCAGAAGAAACAAATTCTTTACAAACTTTTTTGGTGTCTTCATCATAACTAATGGTTTTTGCTGCTTGGGGAACAGTGGTTGACTGTGTGTCCATATATTTTTGAAATCCGAAAAATCCGCCAAGTCCTGCAATAATAACAGCTCCAGCAATAGAGCTTGCGATAATTTTTTTCTTTTTCTTCTTCTTCTTTTCTGCTCGCTTAATCTCTGCACGGCTCTTAGGAACAGCAGAATCATCAACAGTATTTTTCATATTTGTGTTTTGAATTTTATCATCTTCAGAATGAATTACTGGAGATTTGTTTTCGCTTTCTGTTTCATTTGAATCAATAACTGAAGTCTCTGATGTTTTATCAGATGCAAAATGATTTTCATCAAGATCAGGAAGTGCTTCTTCATATTCTTTATCACGAGTATATTCATTATTATCATCATCAGAAATCAAATCTGCAAACATTTGATCATCAGATGCGCCATTATTAATGCTATCATTTGATGTATGTTTATCTTCGTTTTCTGGTAAATCTTTGTTTTCTTTGCTCATAGTTATACTACCTAAATCTCATAATCTTCACTTTTAAAAATAGTTCATTGAATATTCTAACAAAAATATATGAAAATATTATTTAATAATCCTATTTTTTCTTATTCTTCTTGTTTTCTACCTTACGAACGTTGCCTGCTTTTGAATCATCCCAAGTCAGATTGCGTAATAAAGGGTTTTCTACTAAGCCTAAATAATCATCAATTTTTTCAATAAATTCTTTTCTATTTTCCAAAGCTTTCTTTTTAACAAGTGTGGAAATCTTCAGCGATCTTTTATCAACTTCCAGAGCTTTGTCATTGAAGTCTTTGATGATAAGATTTTTCGCATCTCGCACTCTTGACAGTGCCACATATCCCAATCCTGGAATAAAGCATTCTGATAAATCAACTTCAACAGCATCTAATGTTTGCCCCTGAGATTTATGTACTGTAATAGCATAACCCAATTTTACAGGAAGTTGAGAGACGCTTGCTTCAACTTTTTCAATTTCAGTGATTTTACCTGTGATTTTGCTCTCTACTACTTCCTTTTTAGAAGAGAGGTAGTTCATTGGCTGAATTGGAATAATTTCGCCATCATTCAAACGAACCTCTATCCCATACCTATCTATTGAAACAACCTTTCCCACAGTTCCGTTAGCGGCTGTGTTTCTTCCCAAATTTTCATCAAAGTAATTTGCTGTCACAATAACAGTAGCTCCAATTTTAAGATTGATTTTTTCTGGAACATTTCTGCTTTTTACTAATTTTTCAATATTTTTTTCACTTCCTGAAAACTTTACCAAATTGAAAGTTTTCAAAGGATTGGGATTCTTCGCTAGTTGCTGATCATTGTAAAGATCAACATTTCTGTTCTTTGTAAAAAGAGTAGTATAAGTTGCTTGTGGATCTTTTTTGTTATTTCTGCAAGCATTGATGATTTTTAAAGTAGTATCATTCACTTTATTTGCAGAAATACTTTTAAGAATATATTGCAAATATTTGTCGGAGGCTCTATGTGTTTTGTCCATATAGCAATATTTGATGTTAGCGTTTTTCCATGCATCAGAAGTAATCGCATAATCATAATTCATGTCATCATTCTTATCACGCGGTGCAACCGGAGGAAGTTGCAGGAAGTCACCAAGAAATACCACTTGAATTCCTCCAAAAGGCTTTTTGTTTCTTCTGACCTGTTTGCATACTGCATCAATATTGTCCAAATAATAAGCATGAAGCATAGAAATTTCATCAATAATCAAAACGTCAGTATATTTGATTCTATCCCAAGCGGTATAAAGATTAACGTCTTTATTTTTTGGCTGATAAACTTTGTCGTAAACACCTAGCCCAGACCATGAATGAATTGTTCGTCCATTGATGAGAGTCGCTGCAAGGCCAGTTGAAGCAGTAACCTCAACATTGAATCTTCCCTCAAATTGCCCATCAATAAGATCAATAAATCTTTTGATAATAGTTGTCTTTCCGGAGCCAGCGGGACCAGAAATAAAAAGATTTTCACGATTAAGAAGCCGAGCTAAAACCTCAACCTGACTGGAAATTTGACAGTCTTCAACAGCTTCAAGCCCTGTAGAATAACCGATAAAAGGATCTGTGTCAATTCTATCTAAATTTGTTTGCCTACGAACGGCACTCTCTGCTTCATAATCATGCTTTGCTCTCAAAATTAACCCCTAAGTTTATTTAAAATCTTCATTAACGTTATTTCCATTATAACATTTCCATCAGCACTTGACCCACCTTTTACATCTGCTTCTGTGTCAGCTATAACACTTAAACAATATTCAAGTTTATTTAAACCTAGTTTTTTCGCATTTTCTGTTGCTAATTTAAAAGGATAATTGTTAGCAACACCCAAAGCAGAAGCGGAATCAGCTAAATTCATTCTTGAATCAATACTTAACAAAGAAGCAATTCTCCATGACAGTTGAATCTTATTTTTCAAGATAGATAAAACAACCAAGTAATGACTATGTTGAGAAATTCTTCTGTAAAGCTCAATGGTTGAATTCGCATCACCTGACATTAAAGGTTTCTCAATTTCCCAAGGAGCAACAGAGCCAGGAGACTGTGGAAGGCGAATAAACATATCCTCAACTTCAAGCTTATTCTGCTGTTTTGGGGAAAGAACCGAAATATTTCTCAACAATGACACAAGAGTTTCATAATCATCTCCAATATATTCTGAAAGAAACTTCTTTACCTCTCTGTTCAAAGAAGTTTCATTCAATAATTTATCAGTGACATTAGTTTTGTCTTTTGAGTTCTCTTTTGCAAAAACGACAATTCCATTATTATCCTTAATGAAAGATTCAAGTTTTTTAGTAGATACTCTTGCTACTGTCGTTGTTATGATTAACCCCTGAGACAAACGAGATTCTAAAATGTTTGACTTTTTTGCTTGTGCCAAATCCTCATAAATTTTTTTTACACTGTTGATATCATTGAGAAAAATAGCAGAAGCAGGAGGCTCTCCAAAAATAGTTGCTTCTCCAACTTCAGAAAAACTTTTCACATGATCAAAATCTTCTACATTCCATTGAGTAAAAATACGATCTCTTTGAAAATCAAGGTAAGGTTGAGATTTATCAACAATTAAAGCAATCTTCATATACATTCACCTTTCTCAAAATTTAACAACAATTTGACCATAATCAACAATAGAATATTTGGGAATGAACATTTCATTAACATTTCCATCACAGAAAATTCTTCTCGAATCCAAACTATGATTAGGATTGTCACCCATAACAAAAATTTCTTTATTGCTTAATGTGTGCTCATAGCCTTTTTGACCTTTTGCACATTCGTATTCGTTTTTTGAAAGATCATAAACATCTTCCCCATTAACTTTGAACGATTTCCCGTCAAAAGAAAGAGTGTCGTTAGGAACAGCAGTTATCCTCTTAACCAAAGTAGTGTCTCTATCAACATAATCGCTCCAGGATTTAGGTTTCTTGAAAAAAACAAATTCTCCATGCTCAACAGTTTTCGATTGTTTAAGAATAACAGTTTGTCTATCTGTCAAAGTAGGCTCCATAGAAGATCCCGCAATAGCAAAAATAGAAACTCTCTGAATCAATAAAGTAGCAACAACACTGATAGAAAGAATAATTATAGCGATCAGGAAGATTGATCCAAGTTTAGTCAATCTTTTTGTTAAATCTTTCGTTGCAAGGTCGGCCACAGTCTCACTCCATCTTCATTTGTTGTCTGATGTTATTTCCAAGAGCCTGTAATGTTTGAAGTTCTAAACGAATAGAATTACTAATGCGTATCAAATCAATTCTAACCTGTTCATAGACTATTGCATTATCCTCAAGATCCTCACATTGCAGATCAGCATAAGCTTTTCTGTCTTTTTCTGTCTTTTGTGTTGCTTTCAAATAAGCTCTACGGTGTTCTCTTTCGTATTTGACCTTACAATGTTTCTCTTTACGTTCAGCTTCATTAATTTTATCTGTAATTTCAAACAAAGCCAAACGTGCATTTTTTATAGCCATGTTTAAATCATCTAAATGTTCATAATCGAAAATATTTGTTTCATAATCATAAAATCGATCAGACTGAGCGTTTTTAAATTGAGGAACGCTATAGGAGGGTACATCATCAGCAGACCTCATATCAGAAAACTCGTTATCCTCGCTCATAAAACTCCCTTTTTGCATTGTTTAATATTTCTTAAAATCTATTCTGTAACGCACCCTAAAAACATTAGATTACAAGCCACTTTTTCAGCACTATTTCAATCGTTTTCAAAAAGATTTTTCAAAAAACTCATTTTGAATATCACCGCATTGAAAACAACTTTAATGTCAGCAAAAAGCATCCTGTACACATTACCTACATTTCATATCTTATCAAAATTGATTAAGAATGAGTTCAATCAATTTATGCATCTAACATTTTTATATACTTTGTTTTTCCTGAATCCCAAATACGAAAAATTCCATTAAGGTCTGCTAATTCTTTTTCCGTCATTTCTTTTTTAAATATTAATTCAGAATCTTTTTCAAATCGAATTTTCCTAAAACTGAATTTATGAAATCGCTGATTTTTGTAAATATATTTATAATCAGGATCAATCAAGTAGTCAACTTCAAACCCATTTTTCTTATACAATTCACCATCACTAACTTCATGATCAGAAAAAGTTACAACAGTATCAATATTTGGATTGTTATTTTTAAAATATTTAATTGAATTCTTTAACATTTTTGAAAATCCACCAACAACATTCACAGATGTAGCATAACGCTCTAAGCTTAAAATGTTGTTTTTGCTGGAAAATGACATAACTGCAATTAACTCTTTTTTATGGGTATCAAATAATCCAAAGTTTTTAGTCATACCTTTATATTTTTGAATATGATGTTTGTTAAGAAAAGATTCAGCATCAACATAAGATATTTCTTTAAAAAATGATTTTCTTGCATAAATTTTATCAGTATCACTTAAAATCAGCTTGTGTTTAAGCATTGATTCTACTATTAAGCGATTGTTTTTCCAGTCATCTTCCCATATGGTTATAAGCTGTATTCCCTGATCTTGACACTTTTTCCATTTATCATAGTGGTAATTTTTATCTTTACCTGCCATTTCGCTATGCCAATATAACCCGTTGAATTCAATCGCAATATTTTTAGACGGAATATAAATATCAAGCTCTTGTGGAGGAATTATTTGATAAGAATTAAAAACTATTTGAGAATTATCGGAAATAATATGCTCAACAAAATTCTGTACTTCTTTTTCTGTTTTTGAGGTTCCTTTCATTGAGCATTTAGGGCAAGATGAAAGGCTTTTATAGCGATATTCGATAGCTGTTTCCCATTCATGTCCTTTATTACATACCCACCATACTTTTTTCTTTGATCCGGCAATGAAATCCGAAGGGGATAACAAGTTCTTTTTACTCCATTCCCTAACTAAGTGCGGAGCTTTAGTTTGAAGATCGTTAAATCCTTTTAAAACTTGTGGATTCGCAGAGGCACAATATGGGCATTCAGACCCGTTTTTGATAAATTTAGGGCTTTTTTCAAACCTGTGTCCGCAGTCTTTACCGATCCACCAACATAATTTATTGCTTCCTGTGGATATTAATTCAGGATCAACACTGTTCTTCTCATAATCCCACAATTCAGACATATGAGAGTCACCTTTTACAGAAGTTTCAAAAATAACTGTCTTTCCAGCACAGACAGGGCATCCTCTGCCAATAGAGCGTTTATAGGCGGACATATTATAGGAATGACTATTAGCGCACACCCACCAAACAGCTTTATCTGAGCCAGAAGTTATTTCAGTAGGATCTATTTTGTTTTTGCTAAAATCCCATTCTGACAGCAACTCAGAAGATTGAGAAGCGAAATCATTGAATCCAATAAGGACTTTTTTATTAGTACAATAAGGGCAACCGCGACCACGTTTTCGAGAAGCAGTAGTAGACTCATAAGAATGATCTGAATTCAAGCATTTCCACCAAACTTTTTTGGAACTGTTCAATCCAATTTCAGAAGGGCACAGGGTGTTTTTGTCAAAATCCCACTCATTATTGACCAAATCTGGATTAAGAGTCAAAACATCATTAAAACCTTTAAGAATTCTCTTTCCAGCACAGAAAGGACAACCAGAGCCATTAATCCTGTTTGTCAGAATAGCATCCCAAGAATGTCCCTTTTTGCATTTCCACCAAAGTTTTGTCCGGCCAGAAAACTTGTCAAGCGAAGGACTAAGATTTTTATTTTTCTCATAATCCCATTCAAACAAAAGAGAAGGATGATCGCTCAATGATTTTTTCTCAGCCACAATAACCCTCCTCTTATTCAATAATTAATTTATAATTATTTTAACAAATTAGACAATTCATTCTCTATTGAGTTTCTTTATATACTTCGTTTTTCCTGAATCCCATATGCGGGGGATATTGTTCAAATCAGCCAATTGATTTTCCGTCAAATCTTTTTCAAATAACAATTCAGGATCCTTTTCAAAACGAATTTTTCTGAAATTGAATTTATGAAAACGTTTGTTCTCATAAATGTATTTATAATCAGGTCGGACAAAATAATCAACTTCAAAGCCATTATTCGAATACAAACCACCATCACTAACTTCATTATCAGAAAACGTTGAAATAGAACCAATTTCAGAATATGTTTTCTCAATATATTTTACAATTTTAGTGAATCCACCAGGAACATTACACGAAGTGGCATATCTTTCAATAGAACATTCTCCCTTATTGAAAGATAATTGAGACACAGCGACAATTTCTCCATCAAGAGACTTCAAAGCAATGTTCGCACACCCATTTTTGAATCCTTGAATATGATATGAATTGAGGAAAGTTTTTGCAGCACTTGCCGAAATTTTTTCAACAACAGTTTTCCTTGCATAAATTTTTGCATTACTTGAAAAATTCAGTTTATGAGCAATCATGCTTTTGACAACATCTCTATTATCTCGCCAATCATCCTCCCAAACAGTGATAAGCTGAATCCCCTGTTTTCTACACATATTCCATTTATTGAAATGGTAATATTGTATATTTTTTTTATTTGTCATTTTCATATATTTTTCATTATGCCAAAATAACCCATTGAATTCAATAGCTATTTGAAAATCAGGTAAATATATGTCAAGTTCGTAAGGAGAGATGATTGATCTGCTTGATTGCTCTATGTTTACATTAAATAAACTTTTTAAAAATTCATAAATTTCTTTTTCTGGTTTTGAAACATAAGAATCAATAGAGCATTGTAAGCACCATTTACCTTGATTGATATCAGCAAGAGTCATAGAAAAAGAATGTTTATTCTTGCAAATAAAGTAAGTCTTGTCAGAGGATTTACCAATTGTTACTTCTGAAGGTAAATATTTGTTCTTTTTAAAATCCCAGAACTCCAAAAGCTCTGGTCTTATAGTAGAAAGATCGTTAAAACCAGAAAGGGCTTTTTTCCCTGAACAAATAGCGCAAATGTCAGGATTTTTTACCATATTTCTAATTGGTGCTTCAAATTCATGCTCTTTTTTGCAAATCCACCAAACTTTTTTGTTGCTTCCAGCAAGATATTCAGTTATTGGTAGAGAATTACGATCAGACCACCTATTTAGTAAAAGAGGATTGACTGTTAATATATCATTGAATCCAGTTAATACTTTTTTATTTGAACAGTACAAACATTTTCTTCCTGTGGATACTAAATGAGGTGAACTTTGATATTCGTGTCCTCTTTCGCAAATCCACCAAACTTTTTTGCCACTTCTTGGACTAATTTCTTTAGGACTTACTGTATTTTTTGAAAAATTCCAAAATTTCATAAGATCCGATTGCTGGCTTTCAAAATCATTATATCCAGCTAATATTCTTTGGTTAGAGCAATATGGACATCCTTTAGTTTTAAATCTTGTCGAAATTTTTGAATCATAAGAATGTCCTTTTTGGCATATCCACCAAGCTATTTTGTTGCTTCCGCAAGAAAGTTCATCAACATTTAATTTTTGATTTTTAACCCAATCCCATTCTGAAATTAATTCTGGATAATTATTCAACATTTTCTTTTCAGTCATGTTTTATCCATCCTTTAAAAAATATTCCTTAATCTTATTATATCAAAAAACAAAATAAACACTACTGAATTAAATAACATTTCAGTAGTGTTTATTTTGTTTTAGTATTTAATTATAATTTTTCTCTATTTTTGTCAAAGCTGGCAAGATTCACAAAAATCGTTGGCTAAACCTTCCACAGTAGTCTCAGAAAGAGAAGAGTTTTTAAGTCGGAGGTAGTAAAGAGTTTTAACTCCTCTTGTCCATGCATAAATATAGGACTTATTCAAATCTTTCGTTGTTGCAGTGTCAGGATAGAACAAGGTAAGAGAAAGCCCTTGATCGGTATGCTGAGTTGCCGCTGCATATACATCAATAATTGCCTCTGGACCAACCTTATAAGCATCACGGTAGTAAGGAAGAGTATCATCACTCAAATATGGTGCAGGGTAATAAACTCGACCAATTTTTCCTTCTTTACGTGCTTCAATAGGTGCCGCAATTGGATGAATGGAACTTGTTGAATTATTTATATACGAAATGCTGCCAGTCGGAGGCACAGCGAAAAGATACGCATTATACAATCCATATTCTTTAACATCTTCCGCAAGTTTTACCCAATCTTCTTGTGTTGGCAAATAAATTGAGGAACGGTGAATTAAGTTTGCTACCTTTTCAGTTTTAGCAACAGTCCAATCTTTTTCAATGTATTTTTCAAAGAATTCGCCATTTGCATATGCTGATTTTTCAAATCCGTAGAATTTTTCTCCACGTTCTTTAGCGATCTTGTTAGAGGCTTTGATCCCTGCATATGCAACAGCGTAGAAATAGAGATTTGTGAAATCTACTGCTTCTGGAGAATCATAGTGGATGTGCTCTCGTGCCAAGAATCCATGCAAGTTCATCTGTCCAAGACCAATTGCATGTGAAAGATTGTTACCGTTTTCAATTGAGGGAACTGATGAAATGTTTGACAAGTCTGAAACTGCTGTCAATGAACGGATTGCTGTTTCGATTGTCAGACCGAAATCTGGTGAATCGAAAGCATTAGCAATGTTCAAAGATCCAAGGTTACAAGAGATGTCTCGACCAACATTTTCATAGGTTCCATCTTCTTTGAATGTTGCTGGTTCTGAAACTTGGAGAATTTCTGAACAAAGATTCGACATTTTAACTTTTCCATCAATCGGATTTGCCCTGTTAACAGTATCTTCGAACATGATATATGGGTATCCTGATTCGAACTGAACTTCTGCAAGAGTTTGGAAGAAGCTTCTTGCTTTTATCTTTGTCTTACGAATTCTCTTGTCATCAAGCATCTCGTAGTATTTATCTGTGATACTGATGTCAGAGTAAGGTTTTCCGTAAACTCGCTCAACATCATATGGGGAGAAGAGATACATATCTTCACCCTTTTTGGCTAGTTGGAAAGTTATGTCTGGAACAACGACTCCAAGAGAGAGAGTTTTAATACGAATCTTCTCATCCGCATTTTCTCGTTTTGTGTCAAGAAATTGCATAATATCAGGGTGATGAGCATTCAAATATACAGCACCGGCTCCCTGTCGCGCGCCCAGCTGGTTTGCATAACTAAACGCATCTTCAAGCATTTTCATAACAGGAACGATGCCTGATGATTGATTTTGAATCTTCTTGATTGGTGCTCCTTGTTCACGAATGTTTGTCAAGTTGAGAGCCACGCCGCCACCACGTTTTGAGAGTTGCAGTGAGTTTGTGATGCTTCTTGCGATTGATTCCATATTATCTTCTACATTAAGCAGGAAGCAGCTGACCAATTCTCCACGTTGTGCTTTTCCAGCATTGAGGAATGTTGGAGTTGCGGGTTGGAATCGACCTGAAATGATTTCGTCAAGAATTTTTTCAGCATCTTTTTCGTTTCCTCTTGCAAGGTAGAGTGCTGTCATTGTCACACGATCTTCGAATCTTTCAAGATAGCGTTTCCCATCGAAAGTTTTCAGTGTGTAAGATGAGTAGTATTTAAAAGCACCCAAGAAGCTTTGGAATCGGAATTTATAGGAGTATGCTCTTTTGAACAATGATTTGACAAATTCGAAAGCGTATTGTTCAACAACGTCTTCCTCATAGTATCCATTGTCTACGAGATATTCTAATTTTTCTTCAAGGTCATGAAAATACACGGTGTTTTGGTTGACATGCTGAAGAAAAAACTGTCGTGTTGCTTCTTTATCTGATTCTAATTGCAGTTTGCCATCCGCACCTACGAGATTGACCTGTGCATTGAGTGCGTGATAATCTAATTCTGTTGTTTCTGTATTGCCTGTGTATTCTAAAGCATCGTTTGGTGATGACATGTATTTCTCCTATTATCGTGTATTTCTTGTCTAATGATTTTATCAATTTTCTATGAACAAAATTTTTCTCAATTTTGTTTTCAATAAACATTCTACCATTATTTCAATTCTATTTTTCATCAATAAAACCATCAGAGAAATTCATTAATAAAAGATGATGATCTCACATTTAGGCATTGAAAAATTATTTTATAATGATGTGTTTATTTTGTAATGTTGAAGTTTTTCTAACAAGTATTTTTATTGAAGTACTGATTAGAAAAACTTCAAAAAATTTGAAATTCGTCTGTTTCGGCAAGTTTTAGGGAGTTTGTAGCTATTCTGTTGAAAAATGTTTAATTGTGAATTTTGTCACATATTAATTATTCTGCTTCTTCTTCTGTTTTCTTGTCTTTTTTGGATCCGTGAATAAGTTTTTCTCGTCGTTCTTTTCGTCTTATCTCTTTCTGTCTGATACTTTCGGCACGAGCTTTTTCAAGTTTTTTCATTTGTTCCTCATATCGCGTATCTCTGATGTCAGGAAGATTCAACTCTTCTCTCTTTGATTCTTCTTTTGTAGTTCTCATGAATGCAAACAATCCAATTGCAAGAGCGACAAACAAAGAAGCTATTACAGTATATCCTATTCTGAATCCATTAGCATATATCCCTACAAACATCATTGCAGCTACTATTGCAGATATTCTTCTTCTCCATGTAGGAGAGAAGCGTAATCTAAAGGGTTGCCATTCTGGATTGTCCGCTATTCTTGCATAATGAAGAAACAGGCTTACTCCGTAGCCGAAAACGAACATTGAGATTGATGTTGGAATAAGAACAAGGCTTCTAATAATATTTCCCCACAATTCAAACGGTAGTAAAACATCTGAAAGAATTCCAAGAAGAGAACAGATTAGAGCAGCGATTCCTGAATATAGGAAAAGCCTTTTTGGGTTTAGATTGTATTCTTTTCGGATACGAACCAAAGCTTTTCTGAAATACATTATATAATCCTCTCTTCTGACTGGAATTTCTCTTTACTGTCTTTTATCGCTGCATCTTTGAATGGTGATTTTAATATCCGCTTCGCCTCTTCTTTGGCTTCGTTAATCTTGTCTCGATGTTTAGCTAAGTTTGCGAAAATCATTTCTGACCTACCTGATTGTTCTGTGCTGAACATATTACCTTCTCCACGAAGTTCAAGGTCAGCTTTCGCAATATCGAAACCGTTTTCGCTGTCGACAAGAGATTGAAGTCTTATCTGACTGTTCTCTGTTTTCCCCAAAGACACAAGATAGCACTTGGATGGTTTTGAATTTCTTCCTACACGACCTCTGATTTGATGCAAAGAGGCGCTTCCCAGTCTGTCTGCAGATAATATAGCAACTCTTGTGGCATCTGGAATATCCACACCAACTTCGACAACCATTGAGGAAACGAGAACGTCATATTCTTTATTTCTGAATTTATCCATTTCTTGCTGTTGAAGGTCTTGTTTCATCTGCCCATGAACAAAACCTATTCTTAATCCACTCAAAGCCATTTGCTGAAGACTTTTGTATGTTCTTTCAACAGAGGCGGAATCAATTTTTGTTGATTCTGAAACTAATGGAGTAATAATGAAGGTTTGATTTCCTTTTCCAGCTTCTTCGATAATGTCAGCCCATACTTTATTTGTTATCTGTTCTATCATTTCATTAGGGTCTTCTCGAATCCATTCTGTAACAATAGGGATTCTTCCTGGCGGTTTTTCTGCCAGTTCTATCATATCTATGTCTCCGTAGAAAACCTGTGCTGTGCTCCTTGGAATAGGAGTTGCTGTTTGCATCATGATATCTGGAATAGCTCCATCTTCGCGTGAAGTAAGAAGTTTACTTCTCTGTTCAGCTCCAAATTTTTGTTGTTCATCAATAGCAACAAAACCTAAATTATTATAGGTGACAGAATTCATAACAGAATGCGTTCCTACAACAATAGAAATTTCTCCATCTGAAATCTTTTTAAAAGCTTCCTTTTTCTCTTTAGCTTTCATAGAGCCATTGATGAATATGATAGGAATGTGATCTCCAAATTTTTCTTCAATCTTGTCTAAAAGCTTTTTAAAGCCTTCAAAAAGTTGTCGTGCAAGAATATCCGTTGGACCTATTACAACAGCCTGATAGCCCCCATCAACGGCTCTTAAAGCAGCAAGTTGAGCGATTGCTGACTTACCTGCCCCAACATCTGCGCTAAGAAGAGTTGAGGATGGCAAATGGTTCTCTAATTTTGAATTCATTTCGACAACAGCACGTTTTTGAGACACAGTAAGCTCAAAAGGCATCATTTTAATGCCCTTTGCTTGTAGTTTTCTTTTGCCTTCAGGTATGACTAATCCAGCTCTTAGTTCAGATTTTTCTTTCGCCTCTTGAACAATAATTTGCATATGAATTAACTCATAATAAGCAAGAGTTTCAACTGCTTTTTTGTGTTCTGCTAGTGAGCTTGGGAAATGAAGTTCAGAAAGAGCTTCACAATAGTTCATTCTTCCTTCTTGTCGGAAATATGGCGGAAGTTTTATATCTCCTAATCGTGATAAGAGTTCTCTATTTGATGCCATAAGAAAATATGTAGTAATTCCTTTTGAAGGAGATTGTTTGTAAATAGGAACGATAGGGAGCATTGCTGCTTCTTCAGCGTGTTCAATCGAAGATCCAGAAATTTGAGGTTTTTTGTTCCACCAAGAGAATTTTCCTGTGACAAGAACTTCGTTTCCCACCGAAAATTTAGACAACAGCCATTTTTGATTGAAGAATGTTGTTCGTATTGTGTTACCAGTGTTCGTTTTAACTGTGAATACTGCGCCGCCTCGTCCAGCGGTTATTTCGTGTGTTTCATCAATTTTTCCAACAACAACAGCTGTTTCGCCTTCTACAAGATCGCTTATATCTTGAGGTTTTGATTTATCTATATATCTTTTAGGAAGCCAGAAAAGCATATCATACAAACTGTTAATACCTAATGATTGCATTTTTTCTTCAAGTGTTTGTTTTGATCCTTTTAATGCTTTCCATGATTGATTGTTTGCTGAAACAACATTGAGAGACCCAATAGGGATATCTTTCAATGACTGTAATGTTCCATCAAATCCTACTATTGGCTCACGATTCAATTGTAAAACTTTTCTGTCAAATTTTATTTTAGGGAAACGTGACTCTGTTGTTTCAGATAATGTTTCGAGATCCATTACTCTTGCAATTTCAACTCTATAACCAGTTTTAGTTGGATAAGAATTTACTTTTGACAAAAGTTCTGTATAGAATTTGATTTTTGGCGCAACAATTTCAACATGTTTTCCATCTTCTGTCAAATGAGCTTCGGGGAGAGGTACTTTATCCGCCTCAGAAGCCATTATTTGGACATCTGAGGGGTTTATAATGTTCTTATACCCCATGAGCGCTCTTCTTAAAACAAAGGCGTTCAGGGGCGTAAGGCGAAGAAGGTACTGACTCGTTTGGTTTATTTTCTGAACTTTTCGAAAATTAATAAGATTCAAAAAATATCCTGTCATGAGATCTTGTTTTGAAAACAAATGAATGTTGCCATCATCAATGGTAAGGACTATTTGCTTTCCCTCTACTTCAGGCATAATGATGGAAGCATCTATTTTTTCAGTGGTAGATTCTATAGATGCTTCCACCAATTCTGTAGGATCTGGTAAAGCTAAAGGCTCATCTTCCCAAATGTCAACTTCTGTCATTTTCTACTTTCACTCTTCATCTTCTGCAGCGGCAAGAACCGATTGTGTTGCTGAGACATAACCGATGATTTTCTTGTCGATTCCATTGATTGCTTCTTCTACATTCTTAGAATATTCAATACTGTCGCCTATTCCTGGAATTTCCTCTTCTTCATCTGTCAAAGTTCCAACAAGTTTTCCTAAATTATGAAGAACTTCTGTATTAAGACGCAGAATATAGAATACTCTTTCAACCCTATCATCTTGACTTGCAGAATCTTTCAAAGCTGCCATTGTTTTCGCAAACATAGGATCGGCTCTCAAAACTTTGACAACAAGTGTGGATTCATCATCCATGTCATCATTATCTAAGAATTGAGAAACAATATTTCTGGCATCACTTTGAAGATTTCTGTAAGTGTCAAGAATTTTAATAACTTTACGTGTTTCTCTGATCTCTTCTGCTTCTGATTTTATAGCTACCTTACGAATGCTAGGGCTAGGTCGGCTTGTTTCGTAATTATTGTAAGAATATTCTTGAACTGCAGGCTCAGGCTGGGAGACTGATGCAACATATTGTTGTTGCACTTCAGTCTCCCTTTCCCTTGCTTGCGGAGTCTCTGCAGGTTCAGGCTCTTGTCTTTGAATCTCTTGATAGCTATTATCTGGCTCTGGAGTATAAGCAACTGGCTCCGGGCGTGTTTCAACAACGACTTCTTCAACATCATCATAATTATCTTCAACTTCTACAGAAGAATCATCTGATTCGTTATTATCTTGCACTCTGCTTGTTGTTTCATAAACTGGTGTCTGTGGTTCTTCTTTTTTGTCATCATTGAAGAATAGCACTGAATCATCATCGTCATCAGCATCAGATGTTCGCCCAGCTATGTCAAGCAGTTTGTCAAGATCTGTTTCATCGTCATCATCGAAATCAAATCCTTGACCTTCATTGTCTATGCCAAAATCCTGTGACATACATTACTCCATTCAGTAGTTTCATTTCAGTGATCGTTTAACTGAAATGTTCTTATCATTATCTATAAAGAGCGAAAAAACATTACTATTATCGTCATTTTTGTTTGTCACCATACTGTAAGCAACAGGATTTGAAATGCTTTTCAAAATAACTCTTTGGATATCCCTTGCTCCATATTTTGCAATATTAGAACGAAGAAGAACCTCATCCAAAATATCAGAAGAGAGACCTTCAAGAGTATATCCTGAATTCTTCATTCTATCAGAAAGGATCCCAACTTCTTTAGCTACAATCTGAAGAGCTGTATCTCTAGAAATTTCATTAAAGTTGATAATTTCGTCAATACGGTTAATAAGTTCAGGACGGAAATTGTCTTCCAATGCTTTCATTGTGACCTTTTTCGCTTTCTGATTCTTTTCATCCTCATTCTCCATTCCGGTGTTAAATCCGGTGAGAGACTTCTGGTTTTCTTTTGCTCCCAAATTTGAGGTCATAATAATAATTGTTTGAGTGAAATCAACTACATTTCCTGTCCCATCAGTCATTCTACCTGCATCAAGAATCTGCAAGAAACTATCCCAAATCTTCGGATCTGCTTTTTCGATTTCATCAAGAAGAATGAGAGAGCATGGGTTCTGACTGATAGCATTTGTAAGAACGCCTCCCTTGTCAAATCCGGCATATCCTGGAGGTGCACCAAGAAGTTTTGAAGCTTCATGTGGCTGAGAATATTCGCTCATGTCGATTCTCACAAGGTTAAGAGGCTTTTCTGCAATTTCTTCAGCAAGAGTTTGCGCCATCTTAGTCTTACCTACGCCAGTAGGCCCAAGGAAGAACATTGAACGAATTGGTTTAGTAGGATCATTCAAACCGGCTGCTGGAACAACCAAACCATCAACGATTTCTTTAACTGCATCATCTTGACCGATAACTTCTTTTTTCAGCTTATCGCCAAGTTCATCAATGTTTTTAAATTGAACTTTCTGGTTCTTATCGATCTCTTGAAGAATATTCTCTTCGCTAGAACTCTCCAACCCTGGAATTCCGTCAAAAGGATTAGCCATCGGTGGCATAGGAATTTTGACGAATTGACCACCAGGAAGCGGAATAAGAATACTGTTATCTGAATCTTCTGGGAACTCTTCTTCAATGTATGATTCAAGAATTTCCTGATTGTCTTGGAAAATGTTATTAATGACTTTTCCTAAAACAAGTTTTCCGTTTTTATCCTGGAAGGAATTGGACTCTGCAAGCCCAAGAATTCCTCCCATTCTTCTCAGAGTAACCAACCAAACGCCGAGAGGGGCAAGGATTTTTCCTTTTGTATATCCTTCTTTTCCAACCAATCCGGGAATCTTGCGCAAAGCATGACTGACGAACATTGCAATCATTTTCTTTGTTAGATCAACATTGAATGTTTCTTTAATTCTTTCATTTAAAGCAAGATAAACGGTATCAATAAGTTCTTGTTTTTTAATGAAAATCTCTGTCACATCCACATATCTCCAGCTAGCCCACATTTTAGTGTCTCCGGAGTTTTCTGCATTGACGATGTTGACAAATGTTGAACGGCTTGCTTCGAAAATAATGCGTGAACGCTTTGAGAAAGAGAACAATTTTGATGCAACTTCGACATTTTCTGTAACAAAACAAATGTCAGCTTCCGAGCACTGAAGTTCATCTACAATACTGTCAATATATGTACTGTAACGGTTAGGAAGTGCCATAATGTCATACAGATCATCTTCGTCAACTCGGACAAAGTGCATGACATCTCTATTGAGTTTGTCAAGGTATCGATCAAAATTTCCAACAAGTTGATTGATCAAAAAAGTCTTACCTGACTGTGATGAACCGATAACAGCTACATGTCCACGATCTGGATCAAGAAGTTCAGACGCTAAATCGTCCAATTCCTTTTTGAATTCGAGTGGAAGGTTTTCATACATCATAGGCAGGTAAGAACTGTCTTGATCTACCATTTTAAGCTCTAAAGAGACCTGGTAAGAGTTTTCTGCTGTGTTTGCGTAATCTGAGAATTTATCCAATGTTCTACCTCTTCATTTAGTTGGGACATGATAAATTCATTCTACCAAACAAAAACTCAAAAATCAACTTTTACGCAACTCCATTAATGTAGATAATCTATTCATCCATGAAGCTGACTCTAAAATCTGTTCATACATTTCATCAAATCGTGATTCTGGAATGGTTTCAACAAAATCATCGGGTTCAGGAAGAGAGGAAATACCTGTCAAAGCATTAACGAATTGATAAAGGTTCATGCTATCAGATGGAGAAACTCCTCCGTCCCCATCCACATCAACTTCGAGAAATTCGTCATCTGCTGAATCTGTCATTCTGTCAGGAGCATCAGCATCAAAAGTTCTATTAGGGCTTCTTTCTTCCTCATCTTCTTCAAGCATTGCATCAGCAGCCGCTTCTAATCCCTTTTGATATCCTTCTTTTTCCGCTTCAGCAAGATTTTTCTCTCGTTCAGCAATGCCTTTCTCATCAGCTTTCTGCTGTTCTCTTGCATCTTCGATAATTCGTCCAACAAGATCTCCGGCTTCATCGGAATTAAGATCTTTGGTTTCTTCGCTAATTTTTTCTGTAATCTTTGGAAGCTCTCTTTTGATGTCACGAGCTTGAGCTTCGGTTAATTTAACAACTGTTCCTTCTGGCGAAACTTCTTCAATAAGTTTAATTGTTTTTGAAAGATCAAGAAGCTGATAAGAGCGTTGAGGAGAGATTTCAAATTCTTCGCGGACATAATCAGCCCATGTGTCATACCCTAATGCTTTATAGGCTTTTCCTTCATGAGCTTGAGACAAAAGAATGTAAGTTGCTGTCACTGCAGATCGTATTGCAGCTGTCACTTCTCTTGCTTCTGTTTCTGACATTTCTCCTTCGTCATTGAGAACAGTGTCAAGGTCAGAAGAAGCATCATAGAAATCTTCTGTTTCTTCGTTAAAATCTTCATCATCATCAACCAAATCGTCAATGCTGTCTAAAATGTCTGACATGTTAAAACCTTTCAAATTTACGGATATTTAAAATGAATATCGCCAATGGTCACTATTTCAGAAAAATAAATTATAGAATAATATGACTATTAAAAATGCTAATAATATTATAGGAACCAAAGGCATAGAGACCTTTTTCACTAAAGACTTCAAATCTTTTTTGTATATTGCATTCCCGATTCCAAAAGCACAAATTAAAATCAAAAACATTACTATTCCCCATTGAAAACCCATTAAACCAACAAGAGGAACAGTTGCAGAAACAACTAGTTGTAAAGCTCTTCCATCAGAAGATCCTATGCTTGGAATAAATAAAACTATTGTTGCTAGAAAGAATAAAATGCCATATATCATCAACATTTCTTTTCCAAAAATATCCCAAGTCATATATATACCGAAGAGAAGAGAAATTAGCGTAGAAATATTTAAAATTCTTCTATCTGCAAGCCTATACCAAAAATCAGTGAAAAAAGTTTGAAAAACACTGAATCCTAGAAGTGAAGAGTTGAGAAACGCTATACCGCTGATGTAAGTTCCAAATTCTTTGTACATGAACCAACCAAAACATCCTGATAACAATCCAACTGTTATTGCAGCTACGTTAATTTTTGTCCACGAAGGAGCCAGAGACTTATCTTTCATCCATTTTGGCTTAAAAAATATTGAAAAAATTCCTAAACCAACTGGAACAATAACTGCAAGAAAAGAAGCAATTATTCCTATTAGATTTGTCTCTGGCACCATGTTTTATTTATCCTATCGTGTTTTTTCAGTTGACTTTCCCAATAACAGCCATGACGAAAACGTTATTTACACTTTCCCCATCTTCTGTAATAGGTTCAAGAACAAAAGCCATACTGTCTGACCCCCACTTGAGTTTCATTTTATTTGTGCTAATAGGACTGAAAGCTTCATTGATAACACTTCTGACAAAACGAGCACGATAATCCTCGTCATTGTCATAGTCGATTTCATCATGATCCACTTTTAGGGAATTTGATTTAGTTGAATCTGTGACAACTAAACCTTTACTTGAAATTGTGAAATAAATGTCATCTTCTGACGGAGAAAGGCTTGAAATAGTTCTGATAGCATTTTTCAAATCAGAAGTTTCAAGAGTAACTTCGTGCTCCACTTCTTTAAGTGCTTTATCTTTCATTGCTTTTGTGTGAGGGAAGGTAGCAGCATTGACTAAAGAGAAAAGAGCGATTCGTCCATCAGGGAAAGAATAGCCAAACCTTAATGTCCCATCTCCACTATCTTCAGCAATGAGAGTGATAGAAGTATTTATCCCCTTAGTAGAAGAAACAATATTTGCGCTGTTGCTAGGAAGTAGAATATGTTTTGAAACAATTTCATCAACTGTATCATCTTCTTCTTCGGAGGGGCTGAAATCAAGAGAAATTTCACCTAAAGCATATCTATCAGTAGCAAACATCTTAACAGTTTTTTCTTCTGTGTCAAAGCCGAAATCAACAGATCCGATAAAGCTTGATGAACCTGAATTATCAGAATCACACAGTTTTGCAATTCTTGTCAAAGAATCAAAAAATTCATTGTCATCAACTTCTCCAATTTCAACGAATTCTGGTTCGCTTGCAACTGTCTGATCAAGAAGTGGGATAGTGAATTTTCCTAAATTTGTTTTAACATCAAGAGAGGTTCTTTCTGCTTTCAGCTTTTTACTGATGACAAAATCTCCACCTGATGAACCGATAGCATTAGCTAAATTCTTCAGGTAAGCTCCATCTACGGAGAAAACAGCATTGTCTTGATCATCACCATCAAAATCAACTGAAACAACGCTGTAATTGCTCTTCATATATGAGTTGGCATTAGCGTGTGAAAGAACACCTTCACCCTCTGAATCAATCGACAAAGCTATATAAGACCTGTCGTTTTTTGTGTCATATGATTTTGTGACCCAAGAAACAGCCTCCACAAAACTTTTTGAATTAATCGTAATCTTCATTATATTGTTTTTCCTTTTCTTCTCTTAAAAATTAATTTCGTCTATATCATCAGAATCAAACAATCCATCATCAGTGATAAAGCTTTCAATGTCTTTATCTTTACTGCTGGCGGAATCATCTTTATCATTAGTATCATTTTGAGCAATAACTTTATTCTTCGGTTTAGCCAAAGATTCGCTTTCTTCTTTTAAATCGTTTTTAGGTTCTTCAACTACTTTTTTACTAGCAGATGATTTTTTGCTCGACTGAGATTTAGATGCAGTTTTTCTTGGTGTTTTTTTAGAAACTTTATCTTCATCTTCCCCCAAAAGATCTTCAATCTTCAATTTTGCTTCTTGAAGTTGAGAAATGCTTTCAGAAACTTTTCTGTTTATTGACACAAGTTCTTCGCGTTGGGTTTCAAAATTATTTTTCGCCACTTTGAAGTTTTCGATAGCATCCTCAATTGATTGATGAATGTTTTCATAGTCAATTTCTTTGCTCATAGATTTTCCTTTTGTTGTTTTATCTCTTAATATTCTACCGAAAATATCTACTGAAAAATTGGGTAGAAAGCTGTGGTTTTTAAAGTTGCTTTCTACCCAATTTTTTACTCAGACATATATAGAATTACTTCTTTATTTGTCCCCACAGGCAATTGCAACCCTGGGTCAAGAGATTGTTCAATGATGACACCTTCAGGATAACCTTTGGATGCAGGTCTCTTCTCTTTACTGACATAAGCATTAATTCCTAATGCTTTCATTGCAGAAAGAGCTTCAGCAGGTTTCATTCCCAAAGTGGAAGGGATTGTAAAGTAATCTCGTGTCTCAACTGGAACTGGCTTCAAACTACTATCCTTATTGTTATAATCAAGTTTTTTGCTCTTTGCATTTGTTTCTTTGACAATACTGCGAAGAACATCAGACCCGGCCTTAGTGGAGATGTTTTTACTTGTGAAACTTCCTTTATAAGTCATTCCTTTGACCCCATTAGAAACCCTATCCATGTCATAAATATTGAAGAACATTGAATAATCTTTGGAAACCTGAACCCATGTCCAGTTGTAATTCTGGTTTGTTCCTGATTTTCCAACAGCGTCATATCCTTTAATTTTTGCTGCAACACCGAAAGGAGATTTAGCATGTCCTGGATAAGTATTTGCTCGCATAGCTTTCAACCCTACAGATGCAGTATGAGGACTCATAACACGCCTACATGATGTTTCTGAAGGATCGTACGTATCGGGAACAGCGGGAGAAGTTCCATCCGCATATTCATAAGATGCCACAGGTGTTGCAGGGCAAAAGACACCTTCATTTGCAAAAGTTCCGAAAGCCGCAGCCATGTCGATGTTACTGTTCTCTGCTGAACCTATAACAAGAGCAAGGCTTCGTTCTGAAGTCCCTTCTGGAACATTCAAATTAAGTTTTTTACTCATGTCAATAACATTATTCATTCCTGTTTTCATTGCAAGCGTTAGATACCAGGTGTTAGATGACCATGCTGTAGCTTGTTCATAGTCAAGTTTTCCAGATTGAAAACCACAACCATTAGAGTTCTTGAATCCACCCACAGGAGCATCATATTGGGAACCAGGATTCAAAGGACAAGATGAACTGAAATTCAAATCGCTTTCTTTCATTCCACTTTCCAAAGCTGCGGCCAAAGTTATCGGTTTATAAGCGGATCCTGTTCCTGACTTGTTAGCAGGAACATTGATAGTAGTCTTGCCTTTACCTGATCCATATTCTCTATTGACCCCAAACCCTGAAACTCCACCAGTTCCCGGTTGAACAACAGCTGCAGGAGCAACAACACGATTTTTGTTTCCAAAATCATTTTCCAACTGTTTATCAATGCCTTTCATCACTTTCGGATCCATATATGTTTTGATATGCAATCCACCTTTTGCAAGAATAGCATCTCGTTCTTCTTGTGTTTCTCCAAGCTTAGAAGATTTTTTCAAATATCCCATAACATAATCACAATAGAAAGGGTATTTTGATGAAACACAGCTTCCTGCTGAGGTTTTCTTTTTGACAAGTTTGATTTTTTCTTTGTAAGCTTCATCAGCTTCGTCTTGAGTAATATATTTTTCTGAAACCATCCTGTTGAGGACAATTTTCTGTCGCTCTTTCCACAAATCTTTAGATTCGTCTTTGCTAAGGTTGTATTTAACCGGATTTTGCACAGATCCTACAAGGATGGCTGATTCTGCAAGGCTGAGATTCTTAGCTGGTTTCCCGAAAAAATACTGAGAAGCAGCTTCAATTGAATAAATATTGGGATTTCCAAAAGCAACTGTATTGAAATATTGAAGAAGAATTTCGTCTTTTGAATGAGTTTTTTCATAGGCTAATGAAAGCTTAAGTTCCTTAGCCTTTCTTTGATAAGAAACCTCGATGGCTTTTTCTTTTTTGTCTTTACCGGCCATATTATAAAACTGTAGGTTTTTAACTAACTGCTGAGTAATGCCGGAACCGCCGCCGCCTTTCAGCGCAGCTCTTGCTGTACCTTTGATGTCAAAACCATTATGCTCATAGAATCTTTTATCTTCTGTTGCAATCAATCCTTTTTTTGCATAATCGCTTATTTCGTCAAGCCCCTCTACAGAGACTCTATCTTCTGACCATACCTGAGCGAAGACATCCCCATTTTTATCATAAAGTATATTTCTTTCAGCAATAGAAATATTATCTAACTCTTCAGGGTAGTTTTTCCACATGTCAACTACGGGTTCAGAAACTTGTGCAATAGTTGATCCAGTAGCTATTCCTGGAACGCTGATTAAAGCACCCATAACAGAGGCACATACGATAAGCATGAAGAAGCTTCCAGTTTTCTTAAAGAATCCAGCTTTCTTTTTTGCCTCTTGTGAATTCAGCTCCAAATTTGTGTTGCTGAAAAATTCATCAATCTGCATATAATTTCTTTCGTCTTTTCTCTTTGACATGTTTCCCCTTAGCAGAAGTGTTTTTATTTGCCTCTACCATTTTAACAAATTATTCAAAGATTATGACAGAAAATATGCATTATCCATCGAAAGCATCTAATTTGCTATCAAAATTATTGTTTTTTGATGATTTTCTCTTATCGTCTTTATCTGAAATAGCAGGCTGTCGTGTTCCTCTGACCTCAATAGTTCTACCTGAAATTAAATGGCTAAATTTTGCCTGTCCTGAATCACTGAGAATTTCGGAAAAGTTCAAAGCTGAATCGTTGCTTGTGAAGATAGCATATAAAGAATTGTTGTAAATGTGATCGATTAGTCTTTCCCATAAAGGAGTCTCTTTTTTTGTATCGTAATGCTCTCGACCTCCAACGTTATCAAAAAGATAGACTTTATACTTATCATCAAACATTTTCTCAAATCGTGATCGGCCCTCAAAGCCAGTATAAGCTAATCCCAGAATGCTTTCTTCTGAAATAATTTTCACTTGAGAAAAAGTTGTCCAACCTGAACCAATGTATTTACGAATGATGGCATAAGATAAATAGGTTTTTCCTGATCCAGCATTTCCATTAACAAAAAAGCTTCCTTTTCCTTTTTCTTTAATAATATTTAAGGCTACTTCAGCTGCCGGATTATGAATTTTCGACAAAGAAGCTCCACGCCATCTTTCTGGTAGGCTATTGTCCCATTTTTCAAGATTTTTTGAACGCTCACGAATGGTTCTTTCGCGTTCAACTTTTGAGTATCTTTTGTCAATGTCCTGCTGAAATTTTCTGAAAGATTCAAAATCTGTTTCATTGTGATTGACGAAATTGAAATTATCACTGTTTATAGCGTTATGAAGTTTGTCATCGTTCATTTCAAACTCGCCTCCTGCTTCCTGTTTTAGCTCTTCTTTGAGAATTTAGTTTTTCCTTTTCGAAAAGAAGCCCACTTCTGTCTAAAGTAACAACAGTTAAAGGAATGCGATTTTCAAAAATATCATTAATGACAACAACATATTTTTTCTCAGACCAATTTCCCTGAAGAACTAACTTCTTATAATACAGTTTAACATCTCTGAGAATGTGATCAACCCCCTTAGCGGAAGATTCAAAATATTTTGAGAATGTTTCTATGGGGTCAAAAATTTCCATATATTTAGAAATAAATGCGTCAACTTTTTGATCCTCTGTCAATTCTGTCACTTCAAAGTCACCGAAATCCAAAGTTTCCTCTTCTTTAAACAAAGGATGTCTTTTAGTAGGAATATTTTTTTTCATTTTCTCCCCTCACAAATCTTGCAGATCAATGTCATCATCAAGATCAGGAAAATCACTTAAATCAATGTCATCTTCCAGTTCCATCATTTCTTCATCAGTTAATCTTTCAGAAGTTTCTTTTTCTCGTTTTATTTCTCTGAATAAAGAACATTCAAGATTAGAATGACATCTGATAAGCTTCTTAGACTCTCCACCTCTGTTTTTCTCTAAAATGACTATGGTCTGTGGAGTCGTATCATCTTGTGTTGCATCTCTATGAAGAAGAACAACAATATCAGAGTCCATAGCAATAGCTCCGGATTCACGAATATTGTCCAAAGTAGGTAACTTATCATCATCCTCGTCACCTTGTGCTCTGTTAAGCTGAACAAGAACCATAATAGGAACATTCAAAGTTTTCGCTGTAAGTTTCATATTTCTTGACATGTCCGAAACAGCCTCTTGCCTGCTTGAATAACGTCCCACAGGGGTTATCAACTGAAGATAATCCAAAATAATCATATCTAATCCAGTTGGTGACTGAGCCGCTTTGAAAGCTTTGGACCTGATAGAATCAACAGTTGCTTTAGGGTCAGTATCAATGATTATTTTTAAATCTTTAAGTTCAGTCTGCGCTTTGACAACAAGCTCTACTTCCTCTTCGCTCAATCTTCCATTTTTTAGTTTTGATTGAGATACACCTGACATGCAAGCAACAATTCTGTCAATAATCTCAGGATAATCCATTTCCAGAGAGAAGAACAAAACAGCTTTTCCAGCCCGAGCCGCTGCTACTAATGACATAATAGCAAAAACAGTATTATGAGTAGGCACCATAGCTTTTCCAGCAAGATACATGTGATCTTCATTATCTACTTGAATACATCTAACAGGAACACTATCAACTTCAACAATAGATTCAATAATAAATTTTTCGTTATTCTTTTTGTTTTTTATAAGATTAAAATATGATTCAGACGAAAAGCGAATCTCAATCTTACTGTTAGATTCAGAAATAAAAGCAATTAATCCTAATGAACTAAGTAATTCAAAAACAGATTCAGAAAGTTCTTTTTTCTCAAATTCAAGAATAATTTCATCTGAGATGTTTGATTTTTTGAGTCCGTCAACTATGCCCCTCAATAGACTCTTTCTCTGATTAACAGAAGAGCGCAAATAAACTGCAGGAATAAAATCCTTTTCAATAGAATTCAAATCATATATATCAAAATTAGGAAAAATATCCTTGATATCATTGTGATATATTCTGTATCCTAAATAGTAAGGTTCAACAGGAAGCTCTTTTAATCCAAAATTAATCGGAGAAGTAGCTGAAATATAATGATTTGGAGAGCCTTTTACATTATGCAATGTTTCGAAAATTTCTTGTGTTGTTTTAACGCTTTCCTGTCCATTACTATCAGACGTTTCAGTGATCCATCTGTGATCTGCATCAGCTGTGATTGTTTCTCCGTTGTTGAAAATAACATGGTAGCATTTTCTTTCAAGTTGAACTTCTGTAGCATTAACAACAGTTGTTGGCTTTCCGTCTCTTCCTAGAACTTTGTCCCCAATGTTCAATTCTCCCATAGTTGTCCAACCGCTAAGAGTTGGAATCGGAGTATCAAGAGAAAGAGCTTTTCCAACACCAGTTCTCGCTCCAATTGTAATAAGTTGTTGCGCCTGCCATCCGTTTGTGTACTTATTGAGAGTGGGAACAAGACTTGGAATGCCTTGAAGACCATCTGCCTTATCTTCATTTTCTTTACTCACCTTTAAACGCTCATCTAAGACGTTAAAATAGCTTTCCATGTAATCACTTACATCAACCACTGTTGAATCGTCTGACAGCCCATAGAGTGCGTTGCTGAGTTCTGATTGAAGATTTGAGATAGCATCGACAGCAGACATTCCAGAATCATCCCTAAATGTGTCTTTAGAGTCAACAAGCAATGTTTCAAGTTTGTCTTTTGCGCTTGATTCTCGAACAATTTTTGCATAAAGTTCAGATGGAGCTTCAAGTCTGTATCTTTCGCCTTCAATACGCAAAGCGTTAAGCTCTGAAATTCCTCCAACTTGAGCAAGAAGGCCTTCTTTTTCCAGTTCTTTACCAATAGAAATTACGGAAATTTCTGAATCTTGTCGGGCCAGAGTCATAATAGCGGTAATGATAAGTTCCAGCGCGGGTTCATCAACATCTTGAGGACCAACTAATTCGAAAACTCTTGTTGCGCTTGTCCCGTCATACACCAAGGAAGCAACAAGCCTTCTTTGTGCTTGCAAGTATAGCTCTCTATCATTATTCGCCATTAGTAAATTTTCCCCTTCCAAAACTTTTCATTAATCAATATATATTCTAACAAAAAATAATCGCCACACTTCATTTTCAGTGTGGCGATTATTTTAGAGAAAAATATTACTTTCTGCGCTTTGAAATCTCATTGAACAGAGGAATCACTGCTTTAAGTTCTTCAGTGACTTGCTTCTTCTCGTCAGAGTTGAGACCACCGGCTCTGTTTCGAATCTTAGCAAGATCCTGCAGGTAAGGTGCCGCTGCTGAACCTTTGTCAATTTCAACAATGATTCGGAAAATGTCGATAATATTCATAACCTTTTTAACAGGAGTTGAATCGTCGACATTTTCCAACGCTGAGCGAAGAATCAGGTTAGTGTCATCGAACGAAAGTCCATCCCAACCGGAGAACTTTCTAGGGTTTTTGATAATGTTGGCAATGTCAAGAGCGCCATTCTTACGCAACCAATCTCGGAACTTGCTTGCTGAAGCATATCCGACAGTACCCTCCATGATAGTATCTTCAATCATAGAATCATTTGTTTCGAGGGCACCAAGAATACGAGAAAGATTGTCCCATGACCTGCGTGATGCCCAAGCATATTGAAGAACTGCACGGTCAGAAGAGTTGTCGGAAACGCCATAGGCTTCACCGTTGTAATTTGAGTTTGGTCCTGTGTGAAGAGCACCTGGTTCGTCATTGATGAAGCGAACAATAAGGTTACGCCACTTCTTTTCTGATTCGCTTGCAACACCCTTGCCCCAATTATCAACCATTCCTTTAAGCCATGAATCAACACTTGGCTTCCATGAGAGGAATGTCATACGGTTTGTTGTAGCTGGGTCAAGTTCATAACCATCAGCCGCACTATCAGTAGGGTTCATTGCACAGACAATAACTGTTTCATCAGGGAAAAAATCTCCATTGGGGAACTGCCTATCCTGAATAAAGGAAAGGAGAGAAGCACGAGTTGAAGGATGAGCATTTGAAAATTCGTCAAGAAGAAGAATGACTTCTTTCTTCTCCATAATTTCCATTTGCCAACGCTGAGGAGCATATTCTGTCACAGGTGCAGTGATTTCCCCATAAGTATATTCACCCTTAGTAGGAAATCCTGAAATATCCTGAGAGTCCATTCGAGATGGGACAATTGTGATAAGGGTTTTACCCAAATCTTCTGCAAGTTGAGCAACACTGGCTGTTTTGCTTGTTCCAGGCTCACCGACTAGCATAACAGCCTGACGAGCTTTCAGAGCAGCCCGAAGAACATGGTCAGAATTGGTCAAAATATTTTCACTCATATTTACTCTCCTACTTCATAAAAAATTTGCTTACTCAATGATTCTAACATATACATTATACCCCTGTCAACTTCACATGACACAGCGTTTCGTTGTTATAAAAAACATCGGCATAATGTACGTTACAGAATCTTTTACAATTCAAGTATAGCGTACATTATGCCGATTGTCCAGTAGTGTTTGAAAATTATTCTGAATCTTCTTCAAAATCACTTTCATCTTCTACGTCTTCTTCACGTCCGATACCATGAAGATTAGCTTCAATCTGCTTAGCAGTTGCAACTTTCAGTCTTTCAAGCAATTCTTTGTCATTATTTAATGCTTCAATTGCCTCTCTCTTGCTCTTACCAAAGACTTCGCCAGTTTCAGCTTCAACATAAGTTCTGTTATTAGGCATCAAAATTACTCCATAAGAATGACCGACAAGAACCATTTCAGCGGCAACATTGATTCCCTGGTTGAATGTCAAAACAGATTCGCCAGTTCCGAAAGGAGGAGCAACTTTATTCTTCACAATTTTGAACTTTACTTCGCTACCGATAGGTGTATTCTTATCTTCAGCAGTATCACCTTTGACAGGACCGCCCTTTTTAATTTCTATTCTTTGAGAAGCGTAGAATTTAAGAGCTTTACCACCAGTTGTTGTCTGCGGAGTTCCATAAGGAGAGAATCCACCGATTTTATCACGAGTCTGATTGATGAAAATAATAGTTGTTTTAGTCTTATTTGCAGAGCTAATAAGCTTCCTCAACGCCTTAGACATGAGACGAGCAACTAAACCAATAGTCACATCACTGGCATCACCAGCAAGTTCAGCATCAGGAACAAGAGCAGCAACCGAGTCAAGAACAATAATGTCAATAACTCCTGTATCAGTCAAATCCTGAAGAAGATCTAATGTTTGCTCAGCTGAATTAGGCTGAGCAACAGCAAGTCTATCAGTATCTACTCCAAGTTTTGCAGAATATTTAGGATCAAGCGCATTTTCAACATCCAAGAAAACAGCATTTCCGCCAGATTTTTGAACATTTCCAACTGCTGTTAGAGCAATAGAGGTCTTTCCTGAAGATTCTGGACCATAAATCTCAATAATACGACCTTTCGCAAGTCCTCCACCAAGAATTTTATCCAACACAAGGCTTCCGCTGGAAATCGTTTCAACATCGAGAGGTTTGTCTCCCAATTTTGCTAAAAGTTTCCCATAATTGTCTTCATTATTATATTTTTTATTCTTATTGATGGCAGCAATCACAGAATCAAACTGCGCCATTCTTTCTTCGCTAGCATTAGTCATCTACACAACTCTCTTTCGTAATTTTTTCTAAGGTCAACATCAAAGCTTTGACACAATTATTTTATCAAAACTTAAATGAAGAATTTCAAAATGTTTTTATATGTTTCGAATAATATCTCTAAACAAAATTAAGCAACCATTCTGCAATTTTTATTATACAGAATGGTTGCTTAATTTTGTTTTTATTTATATTCAGTTATCTTCTGAAATGTCAATGACAGCCGCGACAGAGTGAAGAGATTGGGGAACACTATTCATTGCATTCGCTTGAGTGACAAGAATGATTGCATGGTAACTTCCCTGTCGAATCTCTCTTTCAACAGAACTCCACTCTGTGTAACCATCTGTTCCCAAAACAACAATGTTTGGCATTTCTTTCTTTTTCATCAAATTAACATAAGCGAAGGCAACGCTCATATCAGTTCCGCCTCCACCACGAAGTTTGATTTTATCTACCGAAGAAACAGGTTCGATTCCTTTAACTGTAGTATCAACTGAGAACACTTTCAATGAATTCTTCTGACGTGCCGCATTTTTGATAATGTCCTCAATTTCTGCAAGAAGCCTTCTGAAATCTTCTTGTCCCATAGAACCTGAAGTATCAACAGCAAAAGTAACAGTAGGAGAATGATCAATAGTACCGGGGAAAATAACTGATCCCTGACTGTATCGCCTATTCACACGCTTATAAGAAGTGTATGATTGTCCCATAATACTTGCGCTATAAGCATTAGCAACAGCCCTTCGGAAAAGATCTCGCCAATCAACTTTAGGTGGCGACATTCTTTTAAGAGCAAGCTTCAAGAAATCATTGCTTGCTCCTGAACCACGACCTCCACTGTTAAGCTCCTCAGCAATGCGAACAGAAGTGTTGTTTCGTGCGATATTTTGTTCAATGTCAGAAACTTTAGAAATTCCAGCTTTGTCAGCCGCTTCAGAACGCTTAACAGTGCTGTCATCGCAATGACGTGTAGGAGGATTAACTTTTTTCTTTGCTCCACCACTATTCATTGAACGCTTGTAGTTGTCAATTGAAGAGTTAGGCTCAGGCTCACCATTTCCATTATTTCCCTGGCTATCGCCGTCTGCTTCTCCGTCATTATCGCCTTCAGAAGAATGATCGCAAGATCCATCACAAGGTTCACCTTTACCATCTTTAGAATGATTTCCGTCACACTTGCCTTTTCCTTCTTCTTCATTAAGGAGATCTTCAAATGATCCAGTTCCACCCGCAGAATCTTCGCCATTCATTTTACGAACATAATCATCATAGGAATTACCATAACCTGAAGGCTGAGATCCTTGACCACCTTGTGAGTCGCCATTATCGCCTGATTGTGATGAACCGGAACCATCAGATGATTCACTTCCGCCTTCTCCACTTGACGAGCTTCCGCTTTCGCTGGATTCAGAGTCATTTCCCTGTTGAGAATCAGAAGATGCACTGTCAGATCCAGAAGCATCTGAGGAAGACGAATCAGTTCCGCTTTCCGAACCTGAAGAAGAATCCGATCCGCTTTGACTATCGTTGTTTTGTGAAGCCTGATCGATTTCTTCAGCCCCATCGCTTGGATTTCCTGAATCCTTTGAAATTTCTTCCATTTTGTCTTTAATCATGGAAACATACTGCTCAAAAGTCTTGAAATCAGGAAGTTCATACTTTGAAGGAATCAAAAAGTTTTCAAGAGAATTTTTGATAGTAGGCAGAGTGTAAAGATTAGTATTAATCTCAAAGTCTCCAGCATAATTCATCATACGTGGCTTCACTTTTTGTGTTTCAGCACGAGCGAAGTGACTGTTGAGAATGTGCATAGATTCATGAAGAACAACCATTGATCGTGTTTCAGCATCAGCAAGATAGAAGAACCAGTATGAAAGCCCCACACGAGCATACTGATCTGTGTATGCAGTTGAACATGTGGCATCCATGAAAGGACTCAGAACAGCCAAAGCGTCACGGAAAGAGGGAAGTATCTGCTGAGCACGAAAAACAGCTCCAGCATAGATGTCTGACTCTTCTTTATTCAGAGAACGAATAGGTTGAGAAGTAAGATCCTCTCGAAATCTCTTCAAAATCTCTTTCTGCTCTTCAGGAATATTCTTATCAAAATCTTCATCAAACATTCTTAAACCCACCTTTATCTATACAAAATTACTCAATGTCAATATTCTACCTAATCTTCAATCATTTGTCAAATAAGAAAGATAAGATTGCTGAATATTGTCGAAAAATTATCAAATATTCAGCAATCTTATCTTAAAAACTATCGAAAATCAATTTAATAAATATAATTAATCATTTCGCTTCGGCAATAGCATCATCAAAAGTTTGAAGAATATTGTTGTTGTCAAATATTACTCTTGTGTAATCAGTTGCTTGACCATCTTTATATTCAGTGTTTAAGAATATTGCTGGAGTCGAAAATCCATCACTGAAATAATCCGTTCTGGAAGTTTGTGTTTCGGAATTCTTGGCAACCCAATCCAAATAATTTTTTTGTTCAATTGTTTTCGCAACATTTTCTGGAACTCCAACCTCAACAGCAGCTTGAGCTAAATCTTTATCTGAAACGGATTCATAACTTGCTCCCTCTCCCGGCTGAAAATCCTCTTCAAAAATTTTATTAACGAATTTCATTGTGTTTTCAGGGGATCTCTCGGCAACTGTGACAACTGCGCTTGCTGCTCTTGAAGAATAATTGTCTGATGATGTTTGGTCCAAGAAAGAAATAGGGTAAATATAAAGATCGATTTCATCATTTTCAAGTAGTTCGTTTACTCTTTCACCGATTCCGCGATCAATCATTCCACAGGCAGGACATTGTGGATCGAAAAACATATCCATTCGAGTTTTTCCTGTAGGTTTTACATCTTTTTCAACTCCATTAGCGGATACATGAAAAGCTCCTTTCTCATCAATGAATTTAGGTGTTGTTTGTTCACCTTTGGTCTTCGCCATTTGAGTTTGGGCTTCTTTTTCGGTTTTCTTTTCTTCAGCATAATTAGAAAATAGAAAAATACCACCAATTATAGCAAGAATGATAACAATAGCTGGAACAATAAAACTTAGTTTTTTGCGCAAAGCTTCTTCTTGCTGAATTTTTCTCGCTTGCTCCCTAGCATGTTCTCTCGACCTTGATGTTCTTGACCCCTTAGACATACTTTATCTTCTCCAATTTTTTCGCAATAATTATTTAATCTCATTATATCAAATGTAAATATATGAAATATTATTGTTGTTTTAACTAATTATTAAAGAAGAGTGCCGCAATTTTTGAATAATTGCGGCACTCTTCAATAGTGTTTTGAGTTATTTATCACATCATTGCTTCAAGATCAGCATACAAAGCTTTTTGTAATTTGTTCTCTCTGTTTGGTGGTGTGTAAATTTCTGGAATGATAGGATTTTTGAATCCTATCTCTTGTGGGGTGCTGTTGCTTTTCAAGCCGTTGCATTTCCTACAAGCTACACAAAGATTTCCCCAAGTGTTTAATCCTCCACGAGATTTAGGCATGATGTGGTCAATAGTGTTACCGTATTCTCCACAATACTGACAAGTCCAATCGTCTCTAATGAGAATCTTAGTTTTAGACACATGATCGTTCAATCCCATTTTGATTTTTTTGTGCTCTGGAACATAAACATGCAGTCCAATGACAAGTGGTTTAGGCATAGAAAAGCTAGGGCTTCTCAAAACTTCACCATTTGTGCGAGGAATGAGGATATACGCATCATTGGAGATCACTTTTGTTGCCGCTGTCATCCAATTGACAGTGTTTGTGATCTTCATTGAAGAATCAACCTGCACTACCTCGTTTTTGGTAAGTATCTTCTCTAAACTTAATACATCTGTCATCTTTCTGTTCTCTCTTCCGTGCCTGTCTTTTACCAGGACGCTATTTGTGGGCTAAATTATACCCATTTCCTTTAACATTATCATATTTTCATCAACATTGTCAAACATATTCTCTTTCTCCTATCGTAATACGTTTTCTAACATTTCTGCATGTAAACAAGATAAGGAGCAAGTGCATATTTTCAACACTTGCTCCTTATCTTGTGATTTCGCAATATTTCTAATCTAATATTGCGAAATTTTTGATACATATGAAAGTGTTGAAAAACTAAAATTCTGGAGGTTTTGAATTTTCCCTTCTGAGCGATCAAAATGGATATCCGAGGGGTTTCCTCTATTAGCTGAGAAATCGGCTGAAAGCGCCTTTTCTGCGCTTTCAGCGCATACAACAGGGAAAGACCAGCTATCGGTAGAACGCAAAATATTCACATTACCGTTCAGCATGGTTTTCCCTCCTCATAAAAATATTTTCAAACTTTCACTAATAATATATCAAAACAAACACAAAGAAATGATATAATCAAATCAAAAGCCCTCAAGAAAAGGCGGAAAAATGGTTGATTCACAGACAATATATTTAAAAAATCTGTCTGAAGTGATGGAAGAATACAAACCAGTCTATCAGTATGAAGATTGGGATGATGCAATGAGACAGATGTTATCAAACGAAACAGATTATGAAATCATTGAAGAATTGAAAAGCCAGTATCTTAAAACAGGAAAATTTCGTGAACCTGTTGTTCTTTATAGCGATGATGGAGTAAAAGAAATTGCAGATGGAACACATAGAATTATCGCTTCATTCATCATTGGAGCAGAAAAGATACTTGTTTCTGAAGGATATCCGACCCTGTCAACTCCAAATTCTTTTTTAGTAACTGTTGTCAAATATTCATCTGAAAATGACATGTTTGACAAATTGATAGATAATCTTATGTCTTTTCCTCTGAGTGATGACATATGGATTACATCAGATTTAGCAAGCGGACAAAAAGCCAAAAAAATAGAATTATACTGGACAACTAACGACGAATCTATTAGCTCTCTGATTACTGAAGAAATCAATAGAAGAATTGAAAAACATTTTCCTGAATTGTCTTTCTCAACAGATACCTTTTTAGATAGTTTCGAAGATGATGAAGATGATGTTTGGAAAGACTCTTAACAAATAAATCTATTCCGGCAAGAAGTTTTTTGACTGATTCACAACTTGCCGGAATAGACAATAATTATATCTACAAACAACACAAACATTAAGAGAGCCGATCTATTTTTAAAGATCGACTCTCTTACTTATCATTTATTAAGTTAATTTTTAAAATTAAGCTCTATTGAAAAATCCGATAATATTCAACAAACTAGCAAAAATGTTGTAAATATCCAAGAAAATATTCAAAGCATAAAATGATGCAGGAACTTCACTGTTAGGAGATCTATCTCTAATTGCTTGAATGTCAATAAATGTATAAATAGCGAACACAACAACAACTACCATAGAGATAATCAAAGAAAGAAATGCTAATTTGAAAAAGAATACATTCAGCAAGCTAACAGCGATCAATCCCATCACAATCATGAATAATTTAGGTGCCCAGCTGTTGAGACTTATTTTGCTTACCCAGCCAAGAACCGCCATAGTCCCAAACACAACAGCTGTTCCGCCAGCCGCCATTCCAACAACATTGCCCATTCCCGAACTAATATAGTAATTCAAAGTAGGATACAGAGTAACACCCAAAAGCAAAGGAATGATAACAGCAAATGGACCACTGAGTTTCATCATTTTACGAGAGAAGCTTGCTGCAATAAGCGCAACAATTACAATAATTGATAAAGGAAGAATAAAAGCGGGAGGGACTAATGGCCCAATCAGAAAAACGCCAACCGCTGCCACGCCGAACGATAAAGCTAACCATGACATTACTTTGCTGTAAAAACCATTGTTCTCTAATGATTGTGTAGATGAATAATTCGAAGAATGATAACTCATATAAATTCCCTCCTGAGAATATATAAAATATACTGTTTATATAATTTTAACAAAAACTGTACCTATAAACAAATATCACTGAAATTTGAGCAATAGGGTCGAAACAATTGAAACAGAAACTTGTTAAAGTTTATTTAATGTAGGAATCTCTAATCCGTCTCCATATTCAATCATCTGTTCAGTATTCATAATTCGTCCAACAATCAACGGGTATTTTTTCACAAAAGGCTTCTTTCCCGTAATAGAAAGAACCTGTTGTGTGAAAAGTTTAGCATCATAAGAACGAACCGCCTCTTTTTTATTCATTGATTCGCCGGTAAGATAATCAATATGCTCTGAATCATTTTCGGCAACATGCCCCAAAGATGCAGCAATTCTCTCTAAAACATTTATTGCTTCATAGTTGGTCAAATCAATTTCGCAAAGATTAACAACATCCAAAAGTCCTGTTTCTATTTCATCTTCGCTTTCAGAAATGGATACTAAATTATCCATAATCTCACTATTTAACTTTCCGAAATGTTTTTTGCCCAGCCTTTTTCGCTCTCTATGAAAACTTTTATCAAAATCTGTTTCAACATACCAGAGATGATTTCCAGAAGCTTTAACAACCTCACCATTATCCAGTTCAATCTCATACATTTTTTCGGGAATATGTTCATCATAAACTTTGACAACCTCAACATCTTGATTATCAGCACCAAGAATAACGTCACCGACCTCTAAATCCCCAAACTTTTTCATACTCATTTTCAAACCCTATCTCTAACTGTTCCATCATCTAACATATCAAGAAACTTATTGTAATTTTCGTCCTCATCTTTGAGTTGCTGCTCCTTTTTGAAATAATATTCAGACGGAGTAAACTTATAAGGATGAATAACTGTCAATCGTGCAGTCAAACGTGTGTAAAGAGTTCCAATAACTATTTGCCGAATACTGTAAAAACTATCCTCTTTGTCAGGATATATTTTTTTTCTGCACACAGAAGCGTTATCTGAACCCAAAAAAGCAGACCATTGAAAAGCTTTAACAATATCTTCAGGAAAAGATTCAGCAAAAGGAGCAATAACAAAAGGAAAAATTCGCTCAAAAGAAGATTCTGTTAAAAAATGTTGAAAAATTTTACTTAACTTGTCGTTACTCAAAACAGAAACTTGATCATTATCCAACAAAAATATAGGAATCAAAATTTTTCTATGTGGAGATTCAACCAATCCCAACGCCTGAGTCTTCTCTTTTATCTCATTTCTGAAAATTACAAAATCCTTTATCAGCGTTTTTAAATCGCTTTTATAAGGATGATACTCAAATACTCGATACTTCGATTCTAAAGCCTCAAAAGCGTTATTCTGATGCTCTCGCAAGTCATATAAGGCTATCGTTACAGACTCTTCAAATTTTTTCGATTGAGAAAGGATAGTTTCAAGAAAATCATCAATCTGTGTCTCATCTTCTCCATAAAAAACTGCACCATTGTTCATAATCATCGGAGTCCAGCTCATTTTCTTTTTAAAAGTTCGATAAACACTGAAACTTACAGATTGCTTAGACACACGATTCCCATTGTTCAGCTGAGAATCAAGCTGTAATCTATTCCACGGTAAATATTTCATTCTAAACCTAAAATTCCCTCCGCAAATACTATATAAAAATAATATCTACGGAGGGAATAAAAAATATAACACAATCAGGAATGTCAGAGAACACCCAAATCTGAAAGAACTGAAAGATTTACTGTCTCTACAAAATCTTTATCGGTGTATTTAGCCGAAACAGTCATAACACCATTAGTAAACACATTAATACCAACAGTCTTTCCATCCTCATCAGCAAGTGGTTCAAAAGACAACTCATTATCATTCACTGAAGAACGAATAGTGGAATCATCAACTTTTTCACCATACCCATTATCTACATAATCATAAACAAGAGTCTTCACAAATGCATCATTTTCCATAACATTCACCTTTCATAACTTTCACGATAATTGATAAATCAAGAAGCCTCAGTGACTCTCAAAGAAACTTTCCTATTCTTAAATATTTTATCAAAAGTTTCTGCAGAAAGAACTTCTTTTGCTTTTTCAATATCAGGGACATGGCTGACGTTAGTGATAGAATCGAGTTTTTCTTTCGACAGAACTTCACGAGCAACCTTAGTATTGATGTTCTGTCTCCCGCTGACAATCAAACCATTGTGACGGGAACGACCAGGAATGTAAGTGTTTTCTGTCTGGCTGTTGATCATAGCTGCCTGTTTAACAGTAGTAGACATTTCGTCTTTCTGCTTTTTCAGATCCTTGAAATTAGCCCCGAACTGTTTTTTAGAAGCTCCATAAAGATTAGCCAAACTTCTTGCCCCATCCTGTGCTTTCTCAGCGTCATTACTACCAGACAGTTGCGTTTTAACAGGAACATTCTGCAATCCAATGTCACGAGGTCGACCATTTACATAATCCAAAACCTGAATTTGACTAACAATTTTATTATAATCTTCCTGCGACAAATTATCTCGCGCTAAATCAATACTCAAATTCTCTCTCGGCTTAGAAATCTGCTGCCTCACATCTTCTGGAAGCTTGTCAAACTCATCTTTATTAACTCCATCATCAGAAACGGTGATACTGAAAGTCCCCTCTTTTGTTTTCTCAGTATATTTTCCAACAGGAGCATCAGTCAAAGCCATAACAGAAGCTTGGATAGATTCTCTACCATCTTCAATGTGTTTCACAGCCCTATCAACATCAGACAGATCATCAGAGTAAATTTTATCGCCGCTGTTTGTGCGAATAACACTAGTTGTCATAGCTTTTGCTTTTGCCAATTTTTCCATGATATGAGTGTTTCCACGAGTAGTAGCAAAAGAAATAGCATTTCTCAGAGACTCTTGTGCTCTAACTGGATCCCCCTTCTCCTGATCAACAGAAAGATCTCCTAATTTTGCCCTCAAAGCAACAACATCAGCAGACATTTCAGCAAAACGAGACCTGAATTCGGCTTCTCTTTTAGAAAGCTTCTGCCCTGCGATTTCATCAGTAGTCACATCAACAGATTTGCGAGTCTTAACAGCAGCAATTCTATCTTTCTTTTGCAAAGAGTTCCCGAAACTTCCACCATGCTTCTCTTTCATTCGAGTTTCGAGAATCTGCTTCGCTTCCTGCAGATTTCCTCCATGATTGCTTTCACCCGTAACAGGGCAGTTTCCAGCTTCAGCTTCGCACCTACCAATGGCACCAGTCTCAACATTCACATGAAATTTAGTCATTACTATTCTCCTACCGATTTGTTAAACAATTATGAAATCTTTTCTAAATGAATTATCGAACGTGAATTAAAATATAACGATATAAAAATATTATTCATCTTGTTTCTCTAATCATAAAAGGAGTTTTTCGCAATGAAGAATATTATTAAAATAACATCACTGATAATACTATCCTTAACATTGACAAATTCTTCTATACAACAAGCAACTGCTTCATCCATTAATTCCAATGATAAAACCAACATCAGCAGTTCAAAACTTTCAACAAAAGATTGCAGAGAAGAAGGCGGATTAAAAAATCAAAAATTCTCCAATTGAAAAAAATCAACTTTCACATACAATAAAACAAATGGATAAAAACATCCCATATCTATAATCTTATTTTAAAAAAACAAATACGAATGGTTATTGAACTATTTTCTAATTTTTTCAACAACCATTCGTATTTGTTTATTCAATGTTTTTAATTTTTGTTTTAAAGTTTTTAAACTGTTGAACAAAAATATGTTCTATTAAAAATTCATCTTTTTCTTTTTCTCTAACTGTTCTATATTGATAAAAAATTCCATCATTTGTTATAGTTTTTGGTGTGAATACATCCATTGAAATCCAGTCATCAAATGATTCTTTTTTAATGAATCCTAACTTTGGATCAATAGAATCAATTTTTTGAACATGTTTTTTAAGTTTTTTGTCATATTCATATTTTTCTGAATAACAAAACACTAAATCTCTTTTATCGCAAAAATCAATAATAAGATCTTTATGCTCAACAATTTCTTCCTTAACAATCTCACTAGGATAAATATTCAACCATTCCCCAGCACTTCCAAAATAAACATCTAAATTGTATTCAAATAGATTTCTTTCTAAATCAGAAGTTAAATCGTCAATGCATTCCCCCGCAAAAATCATTTGAACTCTATCTAAAATTGTATAGTTAATGTTATCAATATTATTTAATCTCGTATGTAGCGAAAATTTAGAATTTTCGTTTTTTTTGTAAAGAGAGATAGTACCATATTCTTTTTCGATTGAACCTAAAATAAAGTTCTTTTCTTTTCTTATATTTTTATTAAAGTAAGTTTTTTTTATATTATTAGAAGTATTAATGGTAGTTAAAACATAAAAATCTTCAATTAACATTAATCTAAAATTTGAAAAATATCTTTTTCTCATATCAGTATTGGATTTAAATATATCTAAAATTCTATCTTCTGTTATGTGAGTTATAAGGATCTCCTCTTTTTTATAATTAAACTTTAATATGAAATATATTGCATACATTAAATCCATAAAACTTAGTAAAAAAATTTTCATTTATGTCTCCAAAGTTTCTATTTTTCAGGTGGTAAGAACCCATATTTTTAAGCCATTTAATTTCCTTATTAGTAGGTTTGTAGTTTCCTTTATTATGTTTCCATGATCCATCTATGTTTAAAGCCACTTCGTGATCTTTAAACTTTTTAAATGTTACATGTGGCAGTTCTTTATGTCCAAGTATTTCTTTAGGATTGTCTACTCTAGTTATATTAGATATACTACCACCATTTTTTCTTATTTCTCGGTTCATTTGATTCGTTGTTTTTCTCGTTAGTTTACTTATTTCTTGTAAATCGCTCATTTTAGATCTGTCAAAATCTTTTTTACTAAATTTTATTAGTATAAAGCCATCTTCATTCATTAAAGCAATACGTTTGCTAATTGAAGAAGATACTTTTGATCCTATTTTACTAGCTAATACACCTATCTTACCCGCTACTGAAACACTTTTGACAAGTGCTCCACCTGGTATTATGAATCCAGCTGCAAAACCAGCATATCCACTATATTTATAGGCATCACTACAATTATCAACGCTACCAGGAGAAATATAATTACTAATTTTTTCAACAACAGGGAACCCAATTAATCCATCAACAAACCCAGCCGCAATGTTTCCAGCTGTAGAGCTATTTCCTGTGCTAGACAATCCAAGTGGCTCAACAAAAATTAAAACATAATTCTATAATGTCATTTTTCTGTTAAAACCCATTTTGTTTTTCCAGAATCATAAACTCTATATAACCCATTCAAATCAGCAAGCTCACTCTCAGTTAAGCCATCTTCAAACAATAAATCAGGATTAACTCTAAAACGATCTTTTCGGAATAAAAACTTATGCTTACGCTCTCCATTATGAATATATTTATAATCCGGTTTCAATTCATAAACCTTTTCAAACCCATGACGTTCATACAATCCACCATCACTGATCTCATTATCAGAAAAAGTAGAAACAGTCACAGGATCAAACTCTTTCGCAACATGTTTCAAAAGCTTAGTAAAACCGCCCTGAACGCTTTGAGAAGTAGCATAACGAACAATCTCAACATCAAGCTCTCCGGTCGCCTTAAAAGAGCGTCTAAGTACTATAACAGCCACCAAAGAATCATCAACCTTAGAACGCAACCCAATATAATCAGAACCAGAAATAGAACCCTGAATATGATTATTATTCAACAATTCCTCAACATCTTTAAAAGGAACATCGGAATCAACATAAGTCTTTCTCGCACCAATTTTTTCTGCCTCTGACGCGCCTAATTTATAAGCTAAAACTTTCTCAACAACAGAACGATTCAAATTCCAGTCATCCTCCCAAATAGTAATCAGTTGAATGTCTTTATCATGACATTTCTTCCACTTATCATAATGGTAGTTTTTATCTTTGCCAGAAGCTTCACTGTGCCAATAAAGACCATTAAACTCAAAAGCCATATTCAAAGCAGGAAGATAAAAGTCCAATTCTTTAGGCATTAAAATCGTTCTGTCGCTTTGAATAATGTTTCCTGAGTAGATCTTTTTCAAATATTTGCCAAAATCTTGTTCCATTTTTGAAACACCAGAATGAGAACACATAGGGCAAGAAGTTTGATAATAATTTCTGCTAGTTAAACCAGAGATCCACGAATGCTCTTTTTCGCACTTCCACCAGATTTTACGATCAGCACCAGCAGTAACATTTTGAGGCGTTAAATCGCCATTCTTGTCATAATCCCACTCAAGAGCAAGATCAGGATTAACAGTAGCTAAATCATTAACTCCAACAACAAGTTTTCTACCTGAGCAAACAGGGCAATTATTCCCACGAACCCTATCTTTAATGGAAGCACTCCATGAATGGTTCTCAAAACATTTCCAAAATACTTTTTTATGAGAACCAGATGAGCATTCTTCAAAACTTTCATTGTTTAATTCGTTATCCCACTCTTTTACTAAATCAACATGAGTAGTTCTTAGATCATTAAACCCTTTCAAGACTCTTTTCCCACTACAATAAGGACATCCATAACTGTTAAGCATTCTATCGGAAATTCTACTTTTCCAACTATGCCCACAATCCTTACCTATCCACCAAATCTCTTTGTTAGAATTAGAAAAAACTTGATTAGATTTTAATTCATTATTCTTTTCGTAATCCCATTCTTCGGCAATTTTAGGAAAATTTGTTTGCAGATCATTTTTTCCAACTACAACTCTTTGATTTGTGCAATAAGGACAACCAGTAGATGTAGTTTTATTCGTTCTTGCAGAAATTTTAGCTTCCCATTCGTGCGTATTATCTTTACTACAAACCCACCAAACCTTTTTCCCCGAAACCGTAGTAACCATATCAGGGCTTAAATCATCGTTCTTTTTATAATTCCATTCAGAAGCAACAACAGGATTATTTGATAGCAGATCATTAAAACCAGCAACAACAATCTTTCCGGCACAAACAGAACAATCATAACCTAAAGAATAACGATCATAAACATTCGCTTCAAAATTATGACCTAAAGAACAAATCCACCAAAAGTCCTTACTTGAACCAATAGAAACATCTGATATATCGCAATTGTTTTTAGTGTAATCCCACTCATTCAACAAAATTTGAGAACGCTCATCAACAACAGTTGTTAAACTTTGAAAAGGCTTATTTATACTCAAGAATTTCAGCAATCTTTCAATCATAGACTGACTAATAGAATAATCAACTTTATCAGACAACCACAATCTCAACTCTTTAGAACTTTTATTCGAATACTGTTTTTCAATTTCACTCACAGTTATATTATTCTTCTCCAATAATTCATTAATTTGTCGAACAGTCAAAGGAGGAGGAATTAAAGCAACGTTGTTATTTCTTAAAATTCTTTTCACAGTAGCAGGAGACCTCTTAAAATGTTTCGAAACTTTTGTTAAACTCTTTGTCTCTATATACATTTCAATAATCTCTTTATCAAGATTAATAGTCATTATCCATCCTTTTTAACTGTTTAAATTAATTTCACAAGTAATAGTATTTTAACAATATTCTTTTTTTTAGTAATAGTCAGTCATTCGAGTCTAAACAGTTTAGGGTTAAAAATTCTATTGTCTAAGCTAAGAGCATCTAGAAGAGCTTTCTTTATAATTTCTTTATCCTCTTCCCAATCATCTTCCCAAACGAAAAGAAGCTGAATTCCTTTATCCTTACATAATTCCCATTTTTGATAATGATAGTCATAAGAAGTCATATCATGATTAGCAACAATAAACTTATCACTATGCCAATACAATCCATTAAATTCAATAGCAATGTTAAATTCAGGAATATAAATGTCTAATTCTTTTGGAGGGATAATGTTATAATTGTTTTTCAAAATTTCACCAGAATAAATTGAATCAACATATTTCATTAAACTCCTTTCAGACACAGAAGATTTAGCCTTATTTTCTTCTGCAATTTCTTTCGCCATATGCCTACCAAGCCAACGTGGAGTGAACACATCTTTTCCTATTTTATTATTCAATAATTCACAAATTTCGCTATAAGTCATATTTGAATTATTTGTATAAAAATCGGCAAGCTCTTTTGTAGAATTAAATCCAGCTTTTTTAAGCATTGAATAACTATAAGCTTTTTCGCTTAAAGACTTATTCCCTTGTGCTCGTTTTATTTGTTCAGGACTCTTTTTGATTTCGAAATATTTAAGAAGAGAATTAATAACCTTGTCTCCAACTTTGATAGATGTTTTCTCAAAAATCATATCTTTCAGAAACTTTTGAGATTTTCCTTGAACAATATAAAAATCATATATCTCATTTTTCCCAATACTTACTTTTTCAAGCTCTTTAATTACTTCTTTATATTCTACTTGAAATTGCCTTTCTTGAATATTGTGTTTATTTAATATTTTTTTAGTTGTAACTTGAGCTACCCCTATGTCTTTATAAATTTGACTTAAAGATTTTCCTTTTTTATATTCTTCACAAACATCTTTTTCGGTGTATTTTTTGTCAAAGCCATAATATTTTTCTTTAGCCATAATTATTTTCTCCTTAATTTAAAAGTTTCTATATCTTATTATATCAACTTTTAAGAGGAGAATAAACTACTGTTCTTTATTGATAATTTCAACCAGTGTATCCACCGATAAACTTTTTCCTCCGCCTGTTCCCCCGCCGATAAAGCAATTGTGAACCTGGACTGCATTATCTAAATGCCCCTCCGTTTTGATGAAAAAGTTATGAGCTTTATCTACTTCTCCATCATATACATCAACAACTTCTCCTTTACTAATATTAATAATTGTTGAATAAGTTTCATCTAAACAAAATACTTTATCAAATGTTTTTAAATCTTTAGCTTTAACATATCCTTTGTCAGTATAAATTAAATGATCATAAGTAGACTTAATTATTCCCTCATCATCTAATTCAATAATTAATGTTTCAGCATTGCTTCTTGTTTTTATTATACTTCTCATTATGTTGTTTTTAATAATTCCATTTTCATTACTCTTTACCAAAAATTCTGAAATATTTGAATCAGACATATCTTTTAAAGTTATTGCAGAGTTATCAGCCAAAACAACTTTTGTATCTCCTGTTAAACACATTGGGGAAGTGGTAATCTCTGGCCCAACTGCTAATCCAGCTTTTTTGCCAATTTTTACTTGTTCGCCAGATAAATCAAATCCTAAAACATTCTCTACTTCGCCTGTTTGTGGGTTTGGTAATGAGACACCGTTCTCTACGCCCAAGGCTATCGGAAAGAATGACCAGGCAACTCCTTCTCCCAATACATAATGTTCATCCCACGGTGCCATTGTTGGCAAAGGCGGGACAGCCCTGAATGTTGCGGTTCCTTCTTCGTAGTTCCATCCGGGAACTCCGTTTTCTGCATCATCAAATGGCACCCAGGCTGTCTCGTTTCCGAATACTTGGTTAAATTGGCGCAAGAATCCTTCTTCGCCTTCTTGTCCGAATGTTGTTGGCACATCGAATTGAACTTTGTTTGGTTTGAGTGGGTCAGCCCATTCTAATACTCTGATGACTGCTTGTGGGTTTTCGGAATATTCTGAAGATATTCCGAGTTTCGATTGCGCAATTTCAAACATTCTTCGATACATTTTTTCTCGTTTTTGGAGTATGTCTTTGGATGCTGTTATTGCATATCCCATTGCGAAGAAGAAGATGAGGTAGGATGGCACATAAATTTTCCAGTTCCCTAAGAATGCTCCTAATGCTACTGCTGCTAGACCTATTCCCCAGATTATAAAAAAGAGTTGTCTGTTTTGTAGGTTGAGTTGTTTCTTTCCTATTTTCGCGTCTCTTTTGTCTTTGAAGGTAAAACTGATTCTTTCTTTCCATATTCGCCATATTGGTTGTGGAACTTTGTTTTGTAAGGCTTTATTATTCCCTGCTTTTTGTGCTGCTCTGTCTGTAACGAGTTTTTTATGCAGCAGTGCTATCAGACGAAATAGTATTGGCATAGCTATAACATAGACTAAGGCAAGTATGATGACTAATTGCATTGAAGTTCCTTACTTTTGTTAAATATTTTTCAAAGTTCTCTAATATACGAATATCTGCAATTATTAAATAATGTCTATTTTTATATATTTGAATTATTTGTCAGGGGGAGAATAAATCAGCTATCATTCTATAAAAAAACGATAGCTGATTTATTGTTTATTTTTCAAATGTTATGAAATTTTGAGTGATGTAACAATTGTGTCTATTGTTTCTGGTTTGTCATCTGGTAGTGTGATGATGAATCCTGAACTGTTTTTCGCTACTACTGTGATGACTGGCGTTTGTCCCGATAGGTTGATAGTCATGGATCCAGCTGTGAGTGCCCCTTCAACATTTTGGGGTGTGAAGTTTTCTGTTGATTCAAAAATTCTGGAGTGTGCTGCGTCTTTGAGATAGTAGACGTTCATTTTTATATCTCTTACTTCAGCATATCCGGCGAGACAAAAATCTGTTGCGTTTTTGACTTTGCATTCTACTTGGGTTTCTTTTAGTTTGGAGCCTTTAATGTTGAGAGTTATTTTATCAGTGGTTTTAAATTCTGTTCCTTTTGCTGTCACTTTGCTTTCTGATACTTTTACTTCTGGTGCGCTTTTTGACAATTCGGCTATTGGATTTGTTGAATCTTCGGCTGGTCGGGTTTGTTGGGGGCTTTGACTTTGTTCTGTTTCAGGTTCTTTTTGTTCTTCTTTATTGTCCATTATTGATAAGGTTCCGAACAATAAAGCTATTCCTATTATTCCTACTGCAAGGAAGATGAAGATGACTTTCCAGAGTTTTCTTGTTTGCGCTTTTTCAGCATAATCGGTATAGTCTGTGGGGTCGCGCATAATATTGTCAGTTCCGATTTCTTCACCTTCGGTAAGATCAAACCCTGACTCTTCTTCATATGAGTTATTTCTGTTGTTATCCACAGCTGATACTCCTGTCATTATCATTTTTTACTAATATCATTTTCTTTTCATTCATCATTTATTTTACCAATTGTTTGAACACTTTTGACGAATGATTTGGCGAAGTTTTTAAGCAATAGTAAAGGCAGCAATCTTTGACAACTGCTGCCTTTACTATTTTTATTCAATTATTTTCAGAATGGCTGATCATCAAGATCAAGGTCGAGATCAAGGTCATCAAGGCTGTCTGTGTTATTAGATGCCTTTGGCTCTGGCTTGGAAGCTTTTTCCTGTGATGCTGAATTGTTCCCGTTGCCGTTGTAAGATGAAGATCCTCCACCTTTTGGTTGACGATCTGAGTGAGCAGGATCGAATCCGATTTCAACTCCGATGTGCGTTGCTACGAACTGGTTTCTTGCTGGCACAACTGTTCCATCGTCTTTTGTCCATTCATTACGGAGAGTGTAGTAACCTTTAACGATTACTCGGTCTCCTGAACGAAGTGATTTTTCAACATTTTCAGCAATTTTTCCCCATGCTTTGATGTTGTGCCAAGTGGTGTCTCCGTCTTCCCACTTGCCTGTGCTATCATCTCTTTTGCGTGTTGTTACTGCTACGCTGAAATCAATATTTGCACGATCATCTTTTGTGCGGCGAAGCTCGTAAACTTTTCCGACTTGTCCTACTACTGTTACTTCTGCGATTACTGAAGCCATTTTTATACATCCTTTACTTACGTATTTTTTATATTGTCTTATTTGTTTCTTTTACTCATGGCTTTGAGCGTGACCCATATTGATTTCTATAAGTCTTTTAAAAAATATTCAATTCTTTCAAAACTCATATTTTTCAAGGTCACTACCATTCTACCAAGATTGATGTTGCATTATTCATTTTTCTATATTATTTTTTTTTAAAAAATTAGCGAAAGTTTTTTAAGCCTTTTTGTTTCTTTTTATTAAACTTTCGGCCAAGAGTCGGGAATTGTTACACCTTCAGGAATTTTAGGTGCTTTCGGTTCAAGCGGTTTTTCTTGGCTGATGATAGCAGGCTTTTGGGGGAGATTGCTACACCCTTCCGGTTTGTCAGGAATGTTTTCTTTCGGAGGTTCCTGTGTTTCTGTTGGCTCTGGCTCCGGTTCTTCTGTTGGGTTAGGATTGTCTGGATCTTCTGGAGATTCTGTTGTGTCATCATCAGAGTTTCCGTTGTCATTTTTCTCTTTATCCTTTTTGTCCTCTTTGGCTTTGTCTCCCCACTTATCTTCCCATTCATCAAGTTCATCTTGTTTTGCTTGGCATTCTTCAAGTTTTTTGTCATACTGGTCTGATGCTTTGTCTTTTCTGTCATCGAAAGTTTCCCAATCTCTGTGAGCATCAACATAGTTATACCAAGGAGTTCTCAGTTTTTCTCTTTCATTATCAAGCCATGTCCATTTTTTGTGAACTTTGTTAACTTTATTAACATAGGTATTCCATTCGTCAATTTTTGGAGCAGTAAGTCCAATACTGAAAGCCCATTCGAGTTTTTTGTTTACATAAGCTGAAGCTTTGTCATCGATCTCTTTCTGCTTGTCCGCAATTGTTCTTTTCTCATTGTCAAGCATATCTTTTTCATCATACTGTGGGGTGTTCTGTGCTGACCATTTCCATCCACATCCGGGACCATTTTCGTCCATGATTTTATAGACAGCGGTCCCTTCAAAAGCAGTTTCATTCTTTACTTCATCAGGAAGATTTGGCTTTTCTTTTTCTGATGGAAGTTCTGGAAAATCTTTTGGAAGAGGAGATTCTGGCTCACTGGCATATTTGTTCTTGATAGTCAGTCTTTTGATGGAGGTAGGAGTGGGAAGATTGTCGATTTTGACATCTGTTTCAAGCTTTTTGGACTCTTTTAATCCTGTATAAGATTTTGAATCATAGAAGAAACTCCTGTTTGCATCTTCTTTTGTAACATTTAGAGCCAAGCATCCTGAATCTTTAAGAGTCGATTCTGCTTCTTTCATATAGAATTTAAGTACTTTTTCTCTATCTTCTGAATTCTGTGTTGTTGCTGAAATTATTGAATCACCAATTGTCATGATGAAATTATCGTCATATTTGGCAACTCCAGCAGTATCATCTGAAGCTGTTTCAACAGATCCGCACTTTTCCAATGCTGAAATATATGCGTTGAAATTTTTTGCTGCTTGACCTGCTCCATATACTTGAATTCGTGTTTCTACTCCACTTCCTGAAGAAACATATGTTGATAAAAGACTTGTGGGAATATCTTTTATGTAAGCGCAGTTTTTAGGTTCCACTGCATGTTGAGGTTTAGTGGTTCCTGTGCTTTGCCACTTCGATACTGTGGGAGGTTTTTCTGTAATAAGTTTACTACCCCAATTCATTCCAGGAGAATTTGAAGCTGTAATATTTTGATAGGGTGAAACGGCTTTCGGGCTTTCTTGCATTCTGTTGAAACTGTCAAATCCTTCTTTGATGAAAAGATATGATCCAACAACAGCGGAAAGAGTCATTAAAACAACGAAATATGGGAAAGTTCTGTCGTAAAGATAAGGAATCCAAGGTGCTCTTTTGCCTTGTTCCTTATATTCTTTAAGAGTCTTCTTTCTTTTTCCCATAGTTTTACTCCCTAAATTGCTTACAAATTTTTAAAGTTTCTGTATTTGTGAGTCACCTATCAAACAGTTCTCTCCGAGTATTATAACAAATTGCGAAAGAGCTTATTCAACTCTTCCGCAATTTGTTAATATTTGTTTATTTTCATTGTTATGTGAGGACTAATCCATTTGCATTTTCTTCATAATGTAATGCCTCATGTTCTTCTGTTTTGCGATTAGTTGCTTCAGTCTGTCCGCCGTGATAATGCTTGAGGGCTGTTCTGATCTCTTTCTTTTCTTCGTATTCGGGTTTTCTTTTTCTTCCCCGAGAAATCTTGACTAGCATTCTGTTGAAACGTTTGTTTTCATTGTTTTCAGATTTTCTATTTATTTTCATAATCATCTATCCTTTATCATTATGGTTTTTACAGAATTTTTCGCAATCTATTATCAGTTTTCAAAAATTCTATCACCTCCTGAAAAATCAAGGACGTATAGATAAATTAGATAATCTATCTATAACCTTCTAATATCATTCTAACAATATTGTTAAACATAAAACATCATAGAATCTGATAGCAAAAATCAAATCTTGTTGTCAGAATCGTTTTTGATGAAAATAAAAATTGTTTTAATACAGGGATACTCAAAACATGATTTTTAAAAAATTGCGTTCAAAATACACGAAACTACCTTGAAAAATAGGCTTACAATCTAACCTTTTCAGGGTGCGTTCTCATTTGTATTTTAAAATGTTTTTTATTTAAAATTTTTAACAATATTCTATAAGATTGAAAGCATTTAGATAAAATGGAAAAAATTGCAGGTATAGCAATAGGATTATTTGCTTTCTGCTGAACTTTTCGCTGAATTAGGACTGAGTTTTTGTGCTTGATTATCATTTTTTTCTTCCATGTCATCTATTTGCTTTTGAAGAGAATCAATAGTATCTTGTAGAGTATCTATTTGATCTTGTAATGACTGTATAAGCTTAGTGTCAGGGTTTGATGAATTATTACTAGAAGAAGAGGATTTGTTTTTGTTCGATTTTTCCAAAGAGTCAATTCTATCCTGAAGTTCTTTATTTTGTTTTTTAAGTTCCTTTATTTGCTGCGGGAGAGATTTGTTTGAAACCTCTTTTTCAATGATAGTTTCTTTTTCAGTTTCAGTTTTATCATTATTATTTTCTTTTGTGTTAGATGTTGAACTATTAGAAGAGGTATTAGTTTTATCTTCGTTGTTTTTAGTATCTTTATTGTTTTTTGATTCAGTCTGACTTGGATTTGCACCTTTTGACTCATTAACAGCAGAATCTATTATAGATTCTTTTTCTTTATCTGATAATCTTTCTTGTTCTGTTGTGTGTACAGTTGTTGTTGTGTGTTCAACCTTTGCGTTTTTATCATTATGAGTTGTTATAAAATAATTCGCTCCAATAGTCAACAAAGATATGACCATGAACAACAAAGTCATTTTCATTAATGGAGAATTGTGTAAATATTGTTTAACAGGATTAGGCTTTTTAGTTTCTAATGTTTTTTCGTTGTTTGTTTCGGAAGTAGTGTTATTTTTATGGTCTTCTGAAGACATTTCTTCTTCTGTTGTTTCTAATTCTATTTCTTTGGTTGTTCCATCTGGATTTATTTTGACAACTGGAAGAATGACTTTTTTCGCACTGAGGCTGGTAAGAGACAGGATGATTCTATAAAATTCAGTCATGACAGCTGAACCTATGGAAACTAAAGCGACCAACATTAAACTGTTGACAAAACCTGTCAATTTAGAAGATATAAGAGCCATTGAAACAGCTGTCAATACGGTTATACTTACTTTTAAAAGAGATAAACCAGAATCTTCTTTAATGGTTTTCTTTATTACATCTCTTTTTCTTCTTTTCTTTTTTCTGTTGTTTCCAGGAGTTTCTTCTACAGTTTCTTCTTCGCTTTCCTCCTTTACTGTTGCATCAATTTCAATACTATCTGTCATTTATTCCTCAATGTTGTCATCTGTCTACAAATAAGATGAGGGTATCCTGCCGAGACAAGATACCCTCATCGGTTTAAAGTAATATCAATTATTATAAACTATATATCACTCTGTGGTTGAGCGAACAAAGTTGAACACAAGATTAGTTTGTTTCTCTTGTGGCTTTGTTGCCTTTTCAAGAACATTCTTATCTAGACCGTTTGTTGTTCCTGTTCCTGTGTTGGTGTTGAACAATTTACTTGTATCAAACTGTGATTTTGTTCCAAAGTTTGAGTAACATTTTCCTTCAATTGGTGTTGATGCTGTCACAACACTTCCTGTTTTCTGTGCACTCTTAGCTCCGAAACCTACATTTTTTCCAAAGAACTTAGTAGATACATCAGCATCGTATTCCCATTTGGTATTGATAACCTGTGGTTTATTCGTATCTGAAGCCCAAGTTGCTTTCACAAGGAATTCTCTTTCCAAACCTTTAAGAATTGTTGCATTAGAGTTTGAGAATATATCTTCACTCCAATTCTTTTGAGTTTTCGCATCTTGTGCTTTTGTGAATAGCTCTGTTCCGCCTTTGGTTTTCATGGTGAATTTACCACCATCTTTTCCTGTAACACCAGGCGTACCTTCAGGATCTCGGATGATTGTTGTAGTTTTCGGTGCTTTCTTATCATATTTCACAACACCTGAACTCTTTGGATACCAAACATCAACAGATACAGCTTTCTCTTCATTATCACGGAAGAATTCAAAGAAATTATTGCTCTTTCCGTCAGATGTTGCACCATATTTTCCACCTGATACAACATTTTCTGAATTTGTTCCCTTGTTCTTTGTTGCCCCATTAGCATTACTTGCTCCGTCTCCTGAATTTGAGCTTGGAGTACAGTCGAATGGGCATTCTTTATCATAGAATCCTAATAGACCTGTTGCAGCTTTCGCTTTGTTGCTGTTTTCGGCGTCACCAAAATCTAATTCAGCTGGTTGTTGTTTGTATTTCTTACTGTAGACAACAGCGGCAATTCCCTTAGTGGAGTCTCCTGTATCAACAACTTTAATACTCTTATCAGCTTTCAACAATGCTTCAAGTTCGATTTTGTTGCAATGAACCGAAAGCATTTGCCAAAATCCTGTGTTCTGCTGTGTAGCTTTTGATGCAGAAACAGAGAACTTAGATGATTTCGCTTTAGTATCTTTACATTTCTTTGTAGGATCCTTATATTTGCCTTTCTTCATATCCCATTTTTGAGTAAAATTACAAGTTGTTGTAGTTACAGTAGTGACTTTTTCAGTAGAAGTAATAGTTGCAGGAAGTGTTCTTTCATAAACGTTAAGAACTCCACCCTCAGCCATTCCAGCTTTATTTTTTGCATTAAGATTGACTGTTCCATGTGCTTTGCTTTCATCTTTCTTTACAGCTGCATCAACTTTTTTCTTCAATTCAGAAGTTTTCAAATTTTTGTATTTGCCTGCTTTTACTTTATCCCACAATTTACCGAAGTTGCTCTTTACAGGAGTTCCTTTCTGATCTGTTAAGTTCTCTTCTCCAATCAGATCTTTATTTATTGTGCCTTTCGCTTTTTTCTGGATATTCTGTCGTTTAATGTCAGTTGTCCAAGTGTAAGGATTAGTGTATTTTTTATCTTTACTTGTTGTATTTGAAGATTTGCTGACTTCTTTCCACTTTTTGTCGGGCATACTGAATGCACCAGAGCAGATAATTGTGTATCCTGGTTTCTTATTGATTTTAGTTTTATTCTCGGTTTTGTCCCACACTTTGAAGGCTCTTATTTCAGCATCAGTAGGACCACGAGAACCATACTTTGTTTTAGGGTTCTCGATTGTTCCCCTACCATTCCATGCTTTTCCATGAGTAGCTCCAGTGTAGTTGAATGTCCAGTTCCCGCCTGATTTTATGAACCAAATAACATTTGAACGCTTACAAACATTGAGGTCGCCAACACGCTTTCTAATTTCTCTTTCAACGTTAGCTTTAGGTAATCCTGTTTTCCCAAGAAATTTACTGTATGCCTTACCAGCATTTTTGTTAGTAATGGAGGCCCATTGCACACTTGTTTGGCTTCCGCCACCATTGCCACCGCCGCCAGTTCCACCACCAGTATCTCCGCCTCCATTAGCAGCGAAAGATGTAGATGGAGCAGCCAGAGTAAGGGCGGTAACTAAAGCTACTGTTGTTCCCAAAATCTTTCCGAACTTAGAATTTTTCATTTTACTTATCCACCTTTAGGTTTGATTTGTTAATCAAAACCTTGTATTTGCTACCACTATCATTTGGACTGCTGTTATCAGACACAAATTGTAAAGTTAATGTTCCTGTCTTTTCTAACTTACTCTGATCTTTAGCCCATGCTGTAAATTTAACTTTCGCTTTGTAATCTACTGTGTATTGCTGAACCTCTTCATCAAACTTGAAATCAGAAGTGCTGCTTGTCACTTCCCCATACCATCTTGGCCCAGAAGACAAAAGCCTATCTTCCATATTGTAGTCATTTCCATTCCAATCAGCATAAACAGGAACGAATTCAGAATACTTCTTTCCGTTATTTTCTTTCATCCAATCAGATGTGAACATATCGCTGATTTTTCCAATTTCAAAATATTTGTTACCAGGATAAGAAGAATATTGCGCTCGCCCCCAATCTCCAAATGTCGGATTTAATAATCTTTCAATATGTTCTCCCGCTTCAGATGTATAAACTTCTGAAGTCCAATAACTGTAATCAGGATTGATACTCCCATCCTTTAAGAATTCTTTTGAGTCATCAGAAGTATATCCTATACTCTCTGAGGGAAGGATATTAGCATCGTTACCTAAAGATGAACCAGATTCTTTTTTAATTATTTCATCATTCAATTCTGATTTTTTCTGTTCATCATGAGAAACTGTTTGCCATTTGTCTAATTTATTTGGGTACTTTTTTCCCTTTTCACGGTAGAATTCATCCTCATTAACTTCTTCATCTTCAGCTGAAATTTTTGTAGTTTTACTATCGTTATCAATAGCTACTGTTTTTTTGTCATCCTTACCGACATTCTGATCTCCCCCGAAAGGATTAATTAAAAACAAGCTTCCAGTAAGAAGACACACCAAAAGAGCAGATCCACCAATAATAGAAACTTTTTTGATCAACGATCTTTTTTTATCTCTATTAATAATCTCATCCGCGTCATCTTTTGCTTTGTTATCATCAGCAATCAAATCATCTAAGGATTGAAAGGAATCATCATTCAAATCAAATAAATCTGAATTATTGTTATTATCTGTTCCCATAATTCTCCATTAACACTAAATAGTCTTCAAACTTTACAATAGAAATATCAACTATCAAGTTAGAACTGTTCTAATTGTCATAACTTAATATGACTATTCCATTAAACAAGGAATATTATATCAGTTACACAAAATTTATATAGTGTATTGAAATGGATTAAAAAAAATAACAAAGGAATATTTTAAACTTTTATTAAATGAAGCTTGTAGAAAACATTAAAGTAGAAATAAGTGCTGCTATAATCATAGGAACAGCATAGATAACCCCAGCGGATTTTCTGAAAGTTTCATATTTCTCTTTGGAAAGCTTTATTTTAGCTTCTTTCAAAGACATATATTGAGCTTCGATCTTTTTAAATGCTTTTTTCTGTTTTATTAAAGAATGAACCATAATAACAAATCCAAAAATGACTATAAAAGCAACAGACATTCTCCAATCCAAAAGCCAAGGGAACAAACCAAGTGATAAAAGAATAGATTCATAGTTGACAGACGATAGTTTATTTCCTACAAATCCACTCATTATCACTAAAACAACAAAGCCTGCAACTACTGTAATAACACTAACCCATAAGTATTCACTTGAATAATAAAATTGTTTCAGTAAAATACTTACAGTCGCAAGTGAAAAGTATATTGGAATAAACTTTGCTAAAGATATTTTTACAAGTTTGACAATAATTAGTCCGATTATTAAAGGAAAAAGATGCAAAGCGAATAATTCCAGAAACGAAAAATCTGTAGTAGTGATCACTTATTCTTCCAATCCTGAAGATTATTCAGAACATCATCACTGTCATCATCTTCATAGTATGTGAAATTTCCGTCTGTTTCTGTTTCGTAAGTATTATTATTCTCGTTATTACTATCATCATTGTCATAAACAAAGAAGTCATCATTTTGTGGATTTTCGCTTAGATCTCTATCGTAATATTCAGCATTATTCAATAAGAAATCATCTGTAGATTCAGAATCTTCATCATAGAATAGAGAATTTTGGTCTGGATCAGGAATATGTGAGTCATTGCCATAAGAGGAAAGATTCTCTAGCTCTTCTTGTGGAAGTTCTAATTCTTCATCTTCTTCATAAACAATGGTGTTTGAATTTGCGTCATCAAAATCGTAAGCAGACGAATGGTTGTTTGACTGATCATAATCATACTGTTGATCGTATTGCTGTTCTTCAAGCATATCTTGATTTTCAATAAGAATAGCATTCTGATTTTTCAGGTCATAGATTTCATCACGAAGTTCTTCATTTTCTCTTTGTGCAAGAGACAATTCATCTTGAAGTTCATCAAATTTTTCTCTTTGAGATTCAGACAATTCGCCATTTGAAGCGGAAGAATTCTTGTTCTCTCTATATACATTGTCAAGTTCCTCTTGAAGTCGTTTCACAGCAAGACGAAGTTCAAAGTTTTCATTTTCAATGTCTTCGCTTTCAGAAGAAGAAGTAGGCATAACATTAATTCCATTCGCAACTTCATTCTGGAACTTCATGTTATTGACATCAACCTGCAATCTGTCTACCATGCTAGCAAGTTTTGCGACATGTTCGTTTCTCTGCTTCAACAAATCGACCAATCTGTTGATCGAAACTTTTACACGAGAAACAAAAGTGTTCACTTCTCCAATTTCATAACCTTGAGGAACTTGTAAATCAAATGATATATCTTTCAAATCTTCTGGTAGATACACATCACTCTCAATTTCAAAAGTAATAGGAATGTTTAAAACTTCTAAAATGTCTTTGACAACTTCTTCCTTACCTTTTTTATCAGGATGCCTTTCGCTTCTTTCGACTTCTTGCTTTTCAGCAATAAAATCTTTTGTTTCGCTAATGTCTATATCAAAAGCTGTTTCTTCAACCATAGGGATGTCCTCATGTGATGACATTCTGTTATCGTTCTCATGATCATAGTCGTAATATTCTTCTTCTTCTTCTGATTCTAGTTCGTTGTCATAATCAACAGGCTCAAGCTCCTCAGTAGGCGCTTTTTGTTTAGGAAAACGTTGTTTCTTTGCTCTTTCTTGTTTTTCGTAAACTTCATCATAGTCAACGACATTAACAGTTTCTTCGCCAATGTTTTTTGTGGTCTTTTTGATTGTACTTTTAGCTTTATCGAGGAATCCCATTTTGTTTCCTTATCATCATGTAATAAAAACTTGTAGTAACAATATCAGCATTAATCAATATTTTTAAAATTCTCTAATGTTGAAATTGTTATGAAAATTTTAAATAATATTTAAGTATCCCTGAACTTTTCCGTTAATAAAATCTTCCTCAGAAAAAGCAGTTTCTTCATCATAGACATATTCATAGAATCGAATCCATATAGAAACATACTCTTGCAGAATAAGGTCATACTTTTGAAATTCCCAGTAGCTTTCCAGCATAGAAATGTTATCAGAATTAGACAGAATTTCTTCAGGGAAAAACCCTTCAACATCATTAGATAACCTTTCAGTTAACTTATTGTGTGCGGTGAAAACTTTTTTAATTGCAGCTATTTTTTCACAAACAGCTTCATCAACAATACTTAACCTCATTATTATTCATTCCTTCTGTCATCTTTTTGATCTTTATTTTTCTCTGGAATTCGACCTTTATTCTGTCCTTTTGTAAGGACATTTTGCATAGAAGCTCGCAAAGTGTTGATATTGGCATCGTTTTCTAAATCAAAGTTTTGGTTATACCATGTAACAATTGCACCTGCATACATAGCCTGAATGTATTCATAATCACCCTGTTCCCAACCAAACTTCAAATCTCTATCATTTAAATAAGGCTTCAAAAAATCAGGAATTTCAGGAATTTCCTTAGTATCGGATTCTATGTAAAGAAGAATATCCTTTGAAACAAACTTCGAAAGCTGAGTAATTTTCTTAGAACGTTCTTTCATAGTAAGAGGAACAGCATTCTTTCCATCTACACCCTTCTCATTTTCCAAATCATTGAGAATCTGCTGATTTGAACCATGTTTAATAGTACTTTCTTTGCTAAATATTCTGCGATAATTAGATTGAATTTTCTTATCTTGTGCTAGCAATTTAGGATCTTTAAGTTTTTCATTCTTATCAGGCTTGCTTCTTTGGATTACTTCAGATGCATCAGGATCTACTCCATCTTGATAGCACTCTAAACAGATGAGCGTTCCATCAGCTCGTCGCCCACCGTGGAACAACTGTGTGCCCTTCTGATCCTCTTCTGTAGCGATCAACTTTCCGCAAATTCCACAATACTTACTACCACGGAATAGCTCATCATCTCCACCAGCTTCATTTGCTCTGAATGAATCTTTCGTCATTCGAGCATGACTGAGGAACTTACTGTTTGATCTGAATGTCATATTCTCAAATTCTTTCTTAAACCCAGACATGGCTCCAGATTTGAAACTTCCTCCAGCAAATTTTGAACCTGCACCTCCACCAACAGAACCTAAAGCTATCTTTCCAGCATTCTTTGAATAGGCAGAGGCTTTACTAGATAAATTCTTATTCAAACGAGAAGCAGTCTCTCCGAAATTAGTAGTAGAGAATCGGAACGAAGCGAAAATGTCGTATATTTTATGTCTTACTTTGAACAACAAAACAGTAATCAAGATAAGCAAAGTAATACCCTGCCACCAAGGAATGTCTTCCATAAGTTTGATAATCTTCACAATGAAAGTAATCGATAATCCCAAGAGAAGCCCAGTAGCGATTCTCTTACTTAAAGTATTGACTAATATTTCAGCCCATCCTTTGAAAATTTCCCAGCCTCTTCCGCCCCAACATCCAAGTAAGAGCATAATAGGGGCAAACATCATCAACAGAACAATTCCGAAAGCATATACTGCAGACATTAAACCGAAGAACAATGGTAATGCGGTTCCTATCGAAGCAATAACCAAAGATGACAGTGCGGTAGTAACTCTATTCCAAGTATTGTTACCAGACCAATCATCCCAATATTTTGTTGGTTTGGAGCTTTCTTTAGGAACAGTATACTCAATCTCTTGATCTGTGCCATGCTCACCTGTTCCGGCAACAGTTTCCGAAATTTTTTCTTCATCATAATTGGACACTGCGTCAACAATTCTCCACCAGTCATTGGCAATACCAGAAGTGTATTTGCTTTTTTCGCCTTCATGTCCTGTTGGAACATGAACATTAGTTTGGGTACTTATCTGGTACAAAGCCCAATTGTTGATAACCTTTCCGTCACCAACAGGAACTTCAGCATTTCCGACCATTTTGCCGTTTCCGTTTTTCAGCTCAGAAGAACCTTCAGGTGCCCATTTTGCTGTCTTTCCTTTTGCCCACAACTTATTCCATTCTGTTCCGAACTGTCCCTCTACCCAAGGAGTCATCAAGAAAGTGTCCCAGAATGTACACCCAATAGCAGAGCGCATATTTTCAGAAGTCTTTGTTAAAAGATCTGCTTCATTCTTAGTTTTCTTCTTTGTCACCAAGTCTATCTTTTTTGAACCTATGTCAGTTGCGCACAATCCATCCCCAGTAGTCATGTTAGTATTCAAAGCAGTGATAATAATAGATTGCCCCATCACAGCTATCTTATTAGGAATACTAATCCAAAAACCAGGATTAGTTGAGATAATAATAGCAATAAGGAACAAAGCAATCGATCTTACAAGAATCCCCAAAGAGTTTCTGAACTGTCTTTTAACAACAGCTAAATAGAAAATATTGGCTGCTGTGATAACAAAAATCATGGCAATCAATGGAGTAAATACTCCTTTGAAGATCATGTCGAAGATTCCACCTTTATCACCGATAAGTTGGTCCATTCCTATAGCTTTAGTTACATCTGAGAAGGCAAAGTTAATAACTCCTATAGTGATAACAACAACAGTTTTTGTTACACTGAAAACTGCATTTGCCATAACATCATTAAACGATGATACAAGTTGAGCACCTAATCCTTTAGTGAATTGAATTGTTCGAATATCTTTCGAATTATCCATATCATCCCATGTTGAACGAGGTTCTAAACGATCATCATAATACACTCCGGCTTTAGGGTCTGATGGCTCTCCATCTGCATTGCAAGCATCAATGACAATATATTTCCATTCTCCTGAATAAGCCGTGAAGTTAAGTCCAGCAACACCAAAACGATCAAAAGGAGTTACTTTAACACCCTTATTGTAATTCTTCTTCTCTTCGCCGTCTTCTCCGCTGTTTCCTTCATCATCCCCATTATTGTTGCCACCTTCTTCTTCCTTATCAGGTGCCACAATATCCAAAGATTGTCCAGTAATATCTTGATTAATTTCTTTATAGCCAGGACCAAACAAGTCAAGAATCCAGTTTAATCCGATTTCAACATCATTGTTTCCACCAGTAATTGCACTTTTTGATCTTGTTAAAAAGTGCATATCATCACTTTGTGTGCTTTGGTAAAACTGCGGCGCAGGAGCAGGAAGAACATCACACATGACATACTGAGTAACATCAAATGCTTCTGCTTTTTTGGCATTTGCTGCAATTGCTAAAATTCCGGTTCCAACAAGAGCTACAAGGAAAGCTAAAATAAGAGATACAGAAACTTTCACTTTCTTTGATTTGAGGCGTGTAGAGTGAGCGGGAGTGCTAATATATGCTGTCATCAGATTCCCCCTCTTTCGTTTTGTTCTGTTTCTTCTCTAGCCTTACGGTTTCTCTCTTTGGCCATTTCGGATTTTCTGTGTGATTCCTTAATTTTTTCCTTCATGAATTTTCTCTTGTCAACAATATTATCCAGACGTTCGACTATATTAATTTCTTTCTGAATCTTGTTTTCCTCAAATTTACGAGCTTTCCTTATCTGATTTAAGTGTTCCTTCTTCTCATCCTCTTCCTGTTCAATTTCTTCTTGATTATTAGAGGCTCTTTCTTTCATGAGTTCATCCTGAGCTTTACGATCCTCATTAAGATTATCAAATTCGTTTTTACGTGTTTCATAATCAGCCCTTGCAACATCATCATTATAATAATCTTGCTCTGCAGCACCCTCTAAGTGATCATAAATTCTGCCCTTATAAACCATGTTCTTCAATTGCCTTGTTTGAGCTGAAGAATTTCTACTCTTCAATTTTGTAGGTTCAATTGGCTTTACCATATCCTTGCCGTTGTTAGCCACTTTCACAGTGATTTCTCTACCAGAAGGATCTTTTTCGATCTGTTCTACTCCATCAAATTCTTCATACTCTTTCATCTTCTTTTCATATGTCCTATATGTGGAAGTTCTCTTGACAGCTTCTCTTTCAGAGGCTTTCACATTATCATCATTAAGGATCTTTTCTTGGGCATTTTTCTTACCAGCACTGGTTGATTCAACAAGTCCTTGAAGCGGACCATAACCTCTACGTCGTTGCCTGTTAAGGAGGTTGTCTCGTTCAATCTTAGTTGCCTGTGCCGCATTCTTGTAGGCCCCTGAAACGCCGCCACTAACAAATCCAGCAATTCCACCAGCCGCAATAGTTTGCGCTCCTTTGAGAGCCACTTCAGACTTGTTTGCAAGGAAACCATTAGGTCTGATAACTTTTTCTCTCTGCCATTTCTCGGGGTCGCTCACAAACTGTCCACCAATAGGTGCTCCCATCTTTGAACTCACAGTTGAAAAGACAAAATCTAAGAATTGCTTGCGCATAACCAAGAAAGCAATACAAGCTGCGATAGCAGCAAGCGAATTAATCAAATAACTTCCTGAAGCTGTTGTGAATCCTACAACAACTTTGAACATAACAGCCATGACAAGAACAAGCAGAACTCTTTGAATCATTAATCCCACAATAGTTCCTGTATATGCTTTAAGTTTTGTTCTACCCATTGTTGGATGAATACCAATCAAGAAAATGAAAGGCAAGAAAAGGAGCATAATGACTGTAGCAAAAGCAATCTGAATTTTAGTAATAGAATAAACGATAACAGTGACTGCGCCAAAAGCAGCGACAATCGGTGCCATAAATGACACAGTAAGCCTATCTCCCCAATTACTTCCTGACCAAGTTTCGAAATAGCGAGAATCTGTTCCTTTTCCATTCTCTGGCCCAGCTTGCAAGTCAATGAGGCGAGAGAAGTTTCTATCTATTCTACCTGTTGGACGATTTTCATCAACATAAGAAGCTGTTCCTGATGACATAGTGTTCAATTGATAAACAGCCCAATTCTTCATTTTCTTTCCGCCACCCATATTGACAGAAGCACTTCCGACCAAATCGCCATTAGTGTTGTTCATAGTACTAGCGGAGCCAGAGCCTTTAGAATACAAATTACTCATATCCGTTCCCCATTGACCATATACCCAAGGATTAAAGGCAAATGCTCTCCAGTTTTCACACATTAATGATCTGGCACTATCATTAGGATTATAGCTTAATCGCTTCCCGTCAAGACCAGTTCCCTTCTTCCCAGATACCGTTCCAGTCGAAGTGCACAACTGATCCCCCGGATCGCTACCAACAGCGAAAATAGTTCCAATAATAGCTTTTTCAATTTCAGCAGGAACTTCATCAACAGCTTTTAATGTCATATCTGGTTTATACATCAAGAATACGCCCGATAATATAACTCCAGCCATAAGAAGAATACTTGTGAATTGTCTCTTATAGTCTTTATTTTTTCCTGCCGACCAAAGAGCCATAACACCAGTTATAGCGACCATTAAAGCGACAAGAGGGAAGAAAATGCTATCTCTGAATTCTTTAATAAGTTTAACAACAATTGTGTCAATTCCTAAACTTTCAAAAACAGGACTGAAAGTTAAATTAATAACTGTGTTTGAAATTCTGGTAGCGAAAGTAGCTAAGCCTAATCCAATATTAGAAATAGAAGTTATGTCAGCATCGAAAGGCATTAGGACTGAGAGGAAAGATGAAGTTGCTACTTTGTTTCGAGTGTCTAGCCCTGGTTGTTTTTGATCTGATAGATAACCATTTCCAAAAAGCCCATCCTGAATTGGTGGTCTGACTTCTCCACACTCATCATTGTGCTTTCCCTGAGCATTATATAGCATGACAAGTTGGCCGTCTTTTTTCTTATCTTTTCCACTGGCAGTTGTACACACGAAGCGATTCCAAGGAGCGTTAAAGTTTCTTGATGGATCAGCTGCAACCCACTCTTGCAAAGCGTTTGGGCCTAATTTTTTCTTAACCCATTCTTCATTTCTTTCGGTTTGATCATGCTTTAATGCTTCAGATTCGGCTCCAGCGTATTCATCAGGCCAACAAGATTTAAAAGCAGATATGCTCTTTGCTCTATCTTTGCCATCTTTGCCCATTTTGCAATTAATGCCGTATTTTTTGGCAGCTTCAAAAGTTTTAACATGACGTTTCTTCCAAGAAGCTAATGACTCCTGTTTTTGGTTTCCATCTTCTGTCCATTTGTAGTCAGCGTTGTCACCTTTAGGAGGGTTGTCACTAGCCTGTCTTATCTCATATTGACTTTTAGCAATAGAAGCACATCTGTTCTCTGTGACACCAGGAGGAGTTTTTCCTGCTCCCCAAGAAACATCTTTAAGTTTACCTCTTAACAAAACACATTTCGAGATAGCTTCTTTAGGGTAATCAGGGCCGGATTTGATTTTTTCAAGATCTTCTGGAACTTTAGCATCATCAGGCTGACCGGATGTGATCATATTCATCATTTCAGCTCTTGCTCTTGCAGCTACCTCTGTTCCTGTAAGCTCTCTTGCGTTATATAGAGTTCCCCCATAACCTACACGATACCATGCATAAGTATTGAAAACATTCAAATCTGATGTATCTAAAATAGAGTGAATTCCGCCAGCTGCAGCACCCTCAAAAAACCCTGTGAAGAATCCGCCAATAGCACCGAAAACATTTCCTGTTGAAATTTCGTCAGTGAAATTATCGCTCGCTACTTCCATTCCAGTTGCAACACCCTGGAAAACGGCAGTAACAGACATTTTAATATTATCCATCCAGCCATAGTTAGCCAAAGCTCTTGCTGTTGTCATAACTTTGATGTGATCCCATTCACCAGCATAGCTTGTGTATCGAAGATTATAACCATAAAGCTCTAATGCTGTGTATTTGACAGACCTTTCAGAAGCATCGACTGGGGCTCCCTTTCCGGGAATTTTAGAGGGAAGGCCAAAAGCTCCCCACATAAGAGTTGATTTCTGAATTTCAGCATTACTTGGGCCACTTTGCATAATTAAAGAAGATGCGTCTTGAACTAATTCTGTCACAATATTTGGAACATCACAGTTATGATACAAAGGAGTTCCTTTGCCCTTAGCATCAACTTTACAGTTTCTACCTGAATTTCCAATACCGTTTTGTGTCCCTGACTGAGCAGATCCTTTATGAGTATCATTCATATACTGAGTTGTGAAAAGACGAGCCATAACTGAACTGAAATCTTTTTTAGCAGCGGGATTTCCTTCTTTGTTGAACTTATCTACTGTTCCCCAAAAAGGATCTCCATCATCTTTGTCAACAATATAATCATCAGCAAGTTTATCAATTTCCTCTTTTGAATCTTCTTCATCATCAGCAAAAGCAGTAAAAGAATCATAAGATGAGAATAAAGACAGAACAGCTATGGAAAGAAAGACAGAAGCCAAAAAAGCAGAAATGATAGTAAAAAATGAAGTCTTGAAGCGAGGGTTATTGGTTTTTGCCATATTAACCATTTTGCTTTTAGTTAAATATTGCGAATCCTGTCGCTCTCGCAATGACTTCATTTATAATCTCCATATGTTTGCACTCATAATTATCACAATGAAATATCGCCTGAGTGTCTATTTCGTAAAACTTTTTCTATAACAATCAATGCGAATAGATACAGAGAAAATTACTTCATCTTCATTATAGAATTCAATATTTCATCAATTTCTTTTAAAAATTTTTATCCTGAAGAATCAGTATCGTTTATCGCATACAACATTCCCATACATATATCTGGTCTATTTCCACAAAACGCACAATCATAGCCATATTTTTTAGATTTATGTTCGTAGTATTTGTCGTAAACTCTGATTTTTCTAAACCCTAAACAATAAAGAAGATCTTCGCTTCCGATAACAGGGACTCCAGGGTAAGAATCATAATCATCTACAGAAGGTGTCTTTAACATTATTTCAACTCTATCTGCACCATAAGCTGACATTTTTCTCAGCACTCCGAAAGTTAGCAAAGTTCCAAAACCTTCACAACGATAAGCTGTTGCCACAGAAACGCAATCAATAATTCCGGTGACATAAGTTTTACCGTTTTTCAAGCGAGTTTTCTGAAAATGATAAAGAGCAAATCCAATAAATATACCATCAGAAATTTTTATCATCAAATGGTAAGTATGAGAATAATTGAACAATGATTTCAGAACACCAAGCCCTAAAGATTCATTGGCGATCTTTTTAATTTCAATCGGCAAAGATGCGTATGTCAGATTTGAACTCATTTTACTCTCTTCCTAATTTGTAGCATAGTTATTATTAAATACTAATATCATTCATTCTCTCTAAATAACTATATTCAAATTACAGAAAATCAATCCTCATCATCAATGAAAGGATTGTAGTCATCTTTATCTTTTTGTTCTTTCTCAACTGCTGATTTGTTTATATTTTTAGGTGCATTTAAATCGGATTTGAGAGGCTTTTTATTTTCAATTAAGTATTTGCTTGCATCTCGCCAGTTATCCTTAGTAATAACGCCTTTTTCGCCTTTGAGAACATCTATACGCATCTTCCACAGGTCTCTCACACGCCTGCTCAATTTTATTATCAATCTTGGACGAGTAGGAACTTCTTGTTCCCCATTGATTGAATACGATTTTTTCCAATCTTTCGAAGTAATTGAAAAAAGTTCAATAATATTGAATTCTCCATCGTTAATAATTTCTTCAACAGCAACATCAATTAACCCATTGACTACTTCTTCAACAGCGTCTTTTCGAATATTTGTGTGTTGAGAAATTTTGGAAATAAGCTCTCTTCGAGTGAGTTTAGACATTTTTACCTCTTTTTCTGTAAATCAGGATGAGAAAGACGCTACTCCATAAAACACAGCAGTTCTTGCCCATTGCATAATCTGATCTTGAATATAATCCCTAAAATCAGGCAATCTCACAGATTCATCTCTTTTTTCAGTATCTATCTCCCATCCATCTCTCGTATAAATAAGAGATGAGGTTGAAGAAGAAGCTTCTGGAGCAGGAAGAGTGATCTCTACATTTTTATGAATAGAATTAATTTTAACAGTTAATGTATCCGACAAATCCCAATTAGTTCTTATGTTTTCAGAAGTTTTTCGTCTAACTTGTTTGACAGAATGAGAAATAATCAAATCTTCATCATCAGTATTCAAAGAAACACTCCACTTTTTAGATGCAATTTCAATTTCTTTATACATTTCTTCTTTAATTTTTTCAATAAAGTTTTTATCAAGATTTAAATGAATGATCATTTTGTTATTGTTTTTCACAGTATTCCTTCTTCTCTGTTAGGGTCTTTAAAGATTCTACCAAAAAGAAATAGCCGTAAGATTTTTTATTATCTTACGGCTATTTCTACGAAAATATTTTTACATGTCTCGACCAGAGATTCTATCCCTAAATGCTTTAAGAACTCTCATTCTCACAGTCTTTGTTTCAGGAACTTCGATGTCCTCTCCTGTTCGTGGATTTTTCATAATTCTTGCAGAACGAGTGGAAGGGGAGAAAGCTGCAAAACCGCTGATCTTCACCTCAACTCCGTCAACTACTGAATCAACTACTGTTTCCTGAAAAGCATTCAAAAATCTTTCAGTAGCTGCCTTTGACTCCCCGGTTTTCTCAGCGATTTCTGCAATCAGATCCGGCTTGTTTAATACTGGCATAGTATCTCCTAACTTTCTTGGCTTGCGCCTTATCTTTATATTTTTATTTTAAAAATGTTGTCTTATTTATATCGGCAACACGATTCAGTGCTTGTTTGATTTGTTTTTACCGAACAAGCCAATTCTTTGTTTTGTTCTTCTTTCGTTTTCTATCTGAGTTGTTCTGTTAGCGTCAGCCAGAATACTGTTTGCACTGTCATCTTGGAAAGAAGATTCTTCTTCATCTTCAAAGTCGAATGCCGATATCCTGTCATCCTCATTATCCTCTTCTTCTACCTCTTCAAAATCAGCCAAACCAACCTCAACAAGAGAAGGTAGACTTTCGTTTTCATAAGTAGATTTATCTCTATATGATTTTACAACTGTAAAAGCAACCAGAAGAACAACTAGCCCCAAGGCAACAATTGAACCTATAACAATGTATTGCTTCAACATGAAATCAATAGCAATCAAAATATTAATCATCATATTTTAACTTTCCTTTTTATCTTTTTATTTTCAAAAAGAGACAAGTATTTTTCAGACTTGATTTTTTTCCCATAGTTTTCAATATTTCTTTTCGTTTCAGGAATATTGAACTGATCAAAATTATTATCTTCCATTTCGCTCAAAAAAGAGTAAAAAGGACCATTTACATCACGCATAAGCTCTTTCCATTTCAAAGAAAGATTTTTATACTCAGATGTTGACATATCAGAAGCACAAGCTACGTATTCTGGTTTAACATCAGGATGTTTCAACTCAGAAACAAGAACAGAAACAGCCTCAACAGTAAAATTATAAGCCTCTACAAATATACCAAATAAAGTCTGACTGAAAGGAGGAACATCATTATGAGACAAGGTTACTTCTGTATTGTAATCTTCCAGTGGATCCAAAAGATTTACATAATTCAAATTCTTTTCAAAATTTTCTTGTTCTTCTATAAGTCCCAAACTCATGTTCTTATTCACAGCATAAGGTTCGTTACTTTTATCCAAACGACCACTCATAGTTTTAATGTCAGCTTTACCACTTACAAAATATTCTAAAACTTCTTCATTGTTTGCATAACGACCTAACTGTTCAGAAAGTTTCTTTCTTACAGCAGAAATCTTTTTATATCTTTGAAAACGAGAAGGCGCAACACCAAAAGGAGCTTCAATAACCGCTAACTCTTTTTTCGCATATGTCACAATCCATTGAAAAAGATAATTTGTTGAAGATTTGTTCATCTTATTCACATCGAAGTGTCGTAAACCTTTAATCATTCCATTAATTCCAGCGTAATAAAGAATGTCAAAAAGATCATCACGCCCATTCAAATGAGAATTTTTGATGAGTTTATTTATCTCACGAGTAATTAGAGGGCCAGACAAAGAGGCTATCTTATCAACAGTCATTTGCTTCAAAAGGATTCTTGATTGCAAAAAGTTTCTTTCCCCCGTAGAAACATCATCTTCCAAAATTCTTAAAGAAGCCTCATCCCCTATATGAAACAAAGGAACGTAATATTTTAAAGCTTCCAAAGTGATTCTGTCATTAGTATTCTTTCGAACTGGTTTAGCTCCGCTTATAGGTTCTTTCATATGTTTCTACCACCTTTACTGAAAGGATTTGCAGTAGGAAGTCTCCTGCGCTTAGAAGCCCCCTCAGACGCTCCAGAATCAGATAATGGACTACCTAATGTCCTATTGCCTGAAGTCGGGTTATTTCGCCCACCAGCGCCTCCAGAGCTATTATGACCAGGGGTAGGCTCATGCAATCTTGACTTCAGGAATTCGCTAATGTCAACGCCCCTCTGAGCACAAAGATTGCGAAGCCCATCAGTCATATTTTCTTCTTTCTGGAAAGTGTCACTCAACGGATCATAAGAATACAAAGGTTGAGTAGAAATTTGAGCATTCTCCTGATTACTCAAAGTTTGTGTAACTTCTTGAATTTGAGTCACACGGTGCCTTCCAGTGTCAGGGAACCTATTCAACTGTACAATAATATTTACAGCAGTAGATAATTCAGTGTTAACAGAACGAATGTTCAATCCTCCGAAACCTTGAATAGCAAAATTTGTCATCTTTCTCAAGCATGATACAGGATCATCAGCGTGGATTGTTGTCAAAGAACCGTTTTTACCAGAGTTAGCAGCGACTAAGAATTCAGAAAACTCAGCGCCACGAGTCTCACCAATGATGATTCTGTCATTTCTATTACGCTGGAACTGCTTCACAACCCACTGCAAAGTGGCAACTTCATTCGGATCCATACCAGGAACAAACGGAACAGCCTCCCAATAAGTGACGTTAGGCTGGACAAGAACAAGTTCAGGAATATCCTCGGCAACAGCAATTCTATAATCATTCGGGAACAATTTAGTCATGGCTTCAAGCATAGTAGTGTTATGAGTAGGAATGAAAGACTCAGAGCACAAGAACATATGAGTTGCTGAATCTACTTCAAAGCAGTAATAGTCCTCGGCCTTAGCGTCTTCAATCAACTGAATATCTTTGATATAGTGCCTGTTTCGTCTGTCTTGCTGAGAAATATCTCTACCTAATCTTTCATGCAGAAGTTTCGCTTTTCTTGAAATATTAAACAATTGAACATCAGGAACAAAACTGAAGCCGTAACTATCCTTGCACTCAACTTTAGTTCCGTCAGCAGCTTTGTAGCTTCTCTCACGAGAAATAACAGGAGTAGCGTGCCATCCGAGAGAGCAAACTATTTCTCTCATGTTTTTAACAATGCTTTCAACAGTCATTCCAACATGAACTGTTCCACGACGATAATCCAAAGTCCCATCGGTGTCAAGCAATCCTGAAAGTAATTGAATTCTTTGTTTAACAGAAGAATATTTGTAAATTTCTGGAATGTGCTTATTGTTCTTCAAATTGTTTTCTCTGAGAAGTTTACTCAAACCCTCAACTGTCCAAATACTCAGAGGAATATTCTGTCTTTCGTTAAAATCCTGTCTTTCTTTGTAGTTAAACCCATTTTCATAAATTTTTTCAATAACTTCTTTATCTATTCCGCAAATACTTCCGGTTGCTGAATATCCATCACCTAACCAGGCACCTAGAGTATAAGGATCAATAGGAAGATCTTGCTTATCGTATTCAACAGGATTCTGTAAGCTTTCAACAGCAAAATTTAAACGCCCTTTTTTATTAACTACTCCATAATCAACCAATTCTTGAGTGGTCATCACTTTCACAGGGCGAGTAGCACTTTGATAAGATTTGTCAAGATTTTTTCTTGCTTCTTTTCTTAATTCGTCATCTTTCAAAAGATGTGTAGCAACTTCTTTCTTTACAAACACTGTTTCTTGTGAAATTTTGTGCTCAGTGGGGAGAATCTTAGAAACGAAATATCTGCTATCAACAAGTTCTTTCACTTTTCTCAAAGACAAAGAAGACTCTTGAACAGTATTAAATCTTTTCAGGATTTCATTCTTATCTTTTTCATTGATTGTTGATTTTTTGATTTTTTCAACAACTGAATCTTTCTCAAAATTAAAAAAATCAATTGCTTTTGTGCCAAAACCTTTGACTGTTTCTCTTATAGATCCAGTTTTGTCGATATTTCCACCAATTTTTTCTCTAAGTTCAGAAAAAGTAATAAATTCTTCTTCTTCATTAAGAATATTGTTTAAATTAGCAACTTGAGATTCATCAAGAATAGGATGAGATTTATGGCCGAAATTCACTTTTTCGTTCAGTGCATATACTTTCCACAAATGCCCCATACCCGCATCAACAGTTGTTCCATCATTGAATGTCAATCTGTAATGTTTAGGATCTTTTGGTGAATATTTGTTAACAATTTTGGTTTTTTTACCAACTTCATCAAAAATTGTATCACCAATGTTCAAATCATCAACTTTTCGCATTCCTGAAGGGGTTGGAATAAGAGTATTTTTATGTACCTCTTTCCCGGCTCCGGTTCCACCTGAAAGCACTGTTGTCAACCCCGCATCCACAGTCATTTTCAAAAAGTTCATCATCTCTGTACTCATTGATCCTTGTGAAGCAATTGAATCAAGATTACGTAAAGATGCACTCTTTTTCGCAATGGAAACTTGTGGAGTAACAGTTGAAGGAGAAAGTCCAATGTGACAACGAGCGATGACTTCAGTACCACCTGCGCTGTAAGTGAGCCTACCTTCAAATAGATAACCATTGATGTCAAAGTCCCTGGTTGTCTTTACTTTGGGAACAAGCCCTTTTTCAACACCTTCAGCATATTTCTCTTCGGAAGCAACTTTAATGTCTAACTTTATTCTTTTTCCGTTTTTCACAACGAAGAAACTGTTAGGCCCATTGCTTGCTATTTCGGAAACCTCTGGATCCAAAAGAATATTGAGACATGCATTCCATTCAGGCCACTCAGAAATATTGTACATTAAAACTCCTCAAATAAACGGACTGTGTGTTTAAATATTAATATCAAACACCGAAAAGATCAGATAAAACCTATAAAATTCACTTATATCATCTCAAATCAAACACTTTATCTGAAATTTCGTCAGTTACACTATTATGGGCAACAAGAATAACTTGACCTTTACAAACCTCTTTGATAGTAGATAGAATAAGACTTGCTCTGTTATCATCTTGGGAAACCAAAACTTCATCAAGAATTATCAAATTTTCCGATCCTCCTCCATTCAACAACATTGAAATTGACAATCTTAAAGCAATTGCTGTTGCTGAAAGCTCTCCACCTGAAAGCAAACCTACCGCAACTTCCCTGCCGTCAGATCGAACGACTTTGGTATTGAACTTTGAATCAATTTTCAATCTAGTAAACATTCCATCAGTGAAACGGTTTAACAAATCAGAAGCGTAAACTTCGATAACTGGAATGGAATTATCTATTCTATCAGATCTGAATTCTTCAAGAACTTTGGTGGTAGTTGTAGCAATTTCATAAGTTTTTACTAACTCACTATGAAGATCTAATCGTTTCTTGTATTCGTTAACTTTTTCCTGAAGATTTTTCGATCTTTCAGCAGAAACATTCAAGTCAACTCTGACATTGCCTTCTTTCTCTCGGATATCATTATATTTCGCTGAATATTCATCAAAATTTTTGCGAAGTTTTTCCAAAGCAGACGAACTAATAACACCAGACTCTTTGATGGCTTTTTGTGCTTCCTCAAGCTCTTTGTTTTTCGTGTTTATATCATTACTGATGTTCTTTGAACGAGAAAGAAGTCTGTCATATTCTTCTTTTGTCTCGCTTTTACGTTTCGCAGCTTGATAAACCTTGTCAAAAGCAGCATATTCTGATTCTGAAACCTTTATCATGCTTGAATGCTTTTGAATTTCTTTTTCATCTTCCGTAATGCTTTCAGCAAGAACTTCATCAATATTGATAGCTTCGATAAGTTGATTAAATTTTTCAATAATTTGATTAACTTTCTCAATATTGATTTCATATGTTTCAACATTGGCTTTTTCTTCTTCTTTTTTTCTCAACAACTCATCTTTTTGAGAGTTGAGAACCTTAATTGCATCCGAAACATCTTCAACATGCTGAAGACAAGTAGGGCATGTCCCATCACCATTAGACAAAACTTTGATTGCTTTATCAAGTTTTTTAACTTCGGAATCAGAAGATAGGATTTCAGCACGAGAATTGTTTAATTTATTGATCATAGCAATGAGCTGTGCTTCTTTCTTTGCTAATCCACTCTCAGCTTCTTCGGTAGTTTTTATAGAAGATTTTTCAATCAAATCCTGAGCATTTTTCAATTCTTTTTTAGCTTCATCAAGATCTTTTTGCATAGATGATTTTTCGTTCTCAAGTTGTCTTATCTTTCTTCTATGCTCTTGAACTTGCGGTTCGAGTTCATCAATAGATGCTCCTGCTTCTGCACGAGACAATTGCTCTTTTTTGCTATTCTTCTCAACTATGACGGCTTCCAGAGTTTCTTCCTGAGCTTTGATCTGAGCCTGCAAAGTGACAACTATTTGATTAAATTCTTCTACGGAATTTATTTTTGAAGTTTCTGAATTTAGTTTTTCTCTAGATTCTTTCGTTTTTTCAATAATTTCTTTAAGTTTGATTTTTAAGTCTGCATGAATTTTCTGATTCTTTTCAAAGTCTTTATCTGATTTTTCTTTTTCTTTTTTTAATTTTTCGAAATCTTCTTCATTTACATCAATGTAATCAAATTCTTTTTTAAGTTCACGATTATGCTCTCTTGCTGAATCTAACGCCTTAGTGATTGATGATACACCAATCAATTTTTCAATAACTTGTGCACGTTCTTTTGATCCTGCTGCAATAAGATTATCAACTTGTTTCTGCTGAACGAGAATAGCCGCAAGAAATCCTTTTTTGTCCATTTTCATAATTTGTCTAATGTATGATTCAGCATCAGAAACAGCATCTCCTGCTTTTTTATTTTCATAAGGTATGCCTTTATCATCAACTCCTGTTTCTGAGACAGTGCATTGCACATGCTTTCCGCCATCAGTGAAGAATCTTTTAATTTTCAGTTCTTGGCCATCTATGACAATATTGACACTAACAAAAGCTTCTTTTCCATTTTTCTCTAATTTAACATCACTTTTTGTTAAGTCTGAATTTTTGCTTACTCCTTGGGGCTTGACTCCATACAAAGCCCAAACAACAGAATCGACAATAGTAGATTTCCCCGACCCATTAGGACCACTGATAGCTGTTATTCCATCATTTTCAGGTGAAAACACAATATGATCATGTGTTCTGAAATTAGACAGTTCAACTCTTTTTAATTTGATGCTCATACTTATCCTTTTCGTCATAGGCAGTTACTTTTATTTTATCAATTTCTTATGCAATAATTTCAAAAATCAAATTTTCAAAATGAGTTTAAAAAAGCACAGAAAGGATTTTGAGAGAAAAATAACAAAAATATGATAGGTGATACTATAAAAGCAATTTTCCAAAAAAGTTCTCGAAAAACACAATAACGCTATACGAAAACGTTAGGTTTTATGCTATGTTTTCGTATAGCGTTACAGGACGAAATTTAAAGAGCTTTTAATGCTTCAAAAATAGGCTCTCATTCGCTACTTTCTTCTGAATCTTGAAGGCTTGCTGAGAGTTTGACAATATCCATGAAGGAGTATGGAGCGAATTTCCATTCTCCATCTACATAAACCATTTCGAAACTAAAAACTGTTCCATTCTCATAGAAAGTTGTTAGAGGAACATATGCGACCCCAATTTCTGAATCGACATAAACGTTTTGCCATGAATCTTCTGAAATAGGTTTGACTTTACCATCTACAGCAATATACTTAGTCATTGCAATCAAAGCCTGATAAACATTGATTTTCATATCCTCTTCAGAATACACATCAGCGAGTCTAATTCTTTTGCTCAAAGATTTGTCAACAACTGAAGTGTCTCCCTTGTCAAGAGCTTCAGCGCGTTCTTCAGGTGTCATGTCTTTGTCTGATTTAGCGGCAAGAGTCAGAATTTCACCAGCTGCTTCCAAAGCATCTTTGCGGTCTTGATTTGCAGATTTTCCACTCACGGTTTTCTTTGCCTGCTTAGCGGATTCATTTCCATCAGCAGATTCTTTTTCAATAGTTTCGGTTTGGCTTTTATCATTTGAATAAGCAGACCATGCAAAATATCCACCTGTTCCCAAAATAAGAATCAAAGCAATACCCAGGACTATTAGTAATCTCTTTCTGCCAGTGGTTATTTTGTCAAACATACATTCTCCAATTAGTTTTCTTTATCATTTGTCTCAAAATCTTCTTCAGTATTTTCTTTATGATCTTCTGAATAATCCAAATTTTCATTTTCTTTATTATCATCAACAGCAGAATCTTTTTTAGTATGAATTTTGTTGTCAATAAGTACAAACATAATAATTATTACAAGAAATAGCGCGATAAGAGCTGCAACAATAGCAGTTCTGTATTCATAGACCGTAAGAAAACCTGGAAGCCACCCTTGCCCTGCCTGTACAGCAACTTCTCTTATCATTCTACCTTCTTCGCCTTTGTTATGCTCTACAAGGTAATCTAAGGTTTCTTTTCCGCCAAGATATTGCTCTGCTCTCATCAAAAGAGCAAAGAATCCGATAACGAGAAGAACGGGGAGAGAGGTAACAGCGATAAGCCAGTGAACAGGATTTTTGTATCCTGGAACTCGTTCTTTTTTAACTTTGACAATTTTAACTTTCTCTTTGTCAGAATTGCCTTCAGACACAGCCATCTCAAGATCCTCATGTGATTTCAATGTGTCCTCTATGAACTGTTTCTGCTCATCGTTTAGTTCTCTTTTAGCCATTTTGCTGTTCTCCTTCAACTCCTAACACAAATCCAAGTTCTTGAATGAAAGGTTCGGAAATCGACTGTATTTTACTGACATTGATTTCAGAAAGATCTATTTGGCTGATAATTGCAAAAGCATCTTCATAAAGACCTGTGTTGATAGCTGTTTGTATAACCGATTGTGAAAGTTTGTTTGCAAGTAATATATCAGAATCACCCGAACCGCTGAAATCTCCAGAAAGATTAGATTCGATAGATTTCTCATCAGCATTCTCATCCCAAGTAAGAGTTGTTGTATTTCTTGATCGTGTCCACACTCTGTGCTTTTCTTCCAAATCGTTAAATTTGATCTGTGCCATACCCATCTCTGAAGCTATCTCCACATTAGTGAAGTTCTTATCCTCACCAAAACGTTTCTTCATGGCATTAATGCTACGAGAACGATTTCTTTGGAACGAGCTTAATTCTTTGCCAAGATGATCTGATGGAAGATCAAAAGGTCTCCTGTTAAGAACACTGTTGAGATAGCCACTGAAAGGAACCGATGCTGATTCATCAAATTTTTCAATAGATGCAATCACCCAAATGAGAATTTGAGATTCTTGATCTTCAGGATCAGGAACAAAAATCTGAATTGTATCCATAAACTTCTTTACCAAAGTTTTTGCAAATTGCTTGTAGAACATTACTAAACCATGAGCGAAATCAGGAGTAAAATCAACCATCTCTCTTCGCTTCGACTCAGCTCTTGAATAAATTTTTCTATTCGCAGAAATTGGCTCATGCTTTTTTAAGATATCTTCAATAATTTCTTTTACATAAGATGAGCTTAAAGAATATGCTTTATATCTTCCGGGATCAGTTTCTCTAATCTTTGCTATTCCTCTTAATGCCTGAGTTATCTCTAATGCAACATCAGAGCCGCAAGAAAAAGAAACGATTCCTATTTTCCTCAATGGAGCAGAAAGAAAACCTTCTGTCTCTGTCATTTCGTCCCAAATTCGTGGAGGGAAGATAGAATCAATCAGTTGAACACCCAAAGGAAGTTCATGTTCGTCATACCATTTGTAAATTTCAGTCAAAGGGAAACGATATGATTTTGCACCTGTGGGAGATTGTATCAAAACTCCTTCATCAAGTTTTTCATCAATCCATTTGTTAATTTCTTCTTCTGAAACTTTAGCTAATTTTCTCCACTTAGGGAGCGAATACCACATACCATCAGAAATAATAGCACCAATTCTAAAATCAGCTGATTGTTTCTTTAAATTATCTTTAGTAAATAATGCATTCATTATTTATTAGCTCCTTTGTCTTCTGCGGTCATTTGAGTGAAATGAGGCGACATTTCTGAAGTCATTTGAAAAACTAATTTCAGTTTTGTGAAAAAAGCAAGTGTTTCTCTTTCAGAAGCCATGAGTGGTTTTTGAAAACGATAAATAATCTCATTATCTTCTATTTCTTCACCTGAAGACATCAAATGGTATCTTTCATCATTTTTGAAAATTTCTTTCATTAGTTTTTCAAGTTTTGCTTGTGATGCCTGTACTGAATCATCATATGAATTGTGAAAAGCTATGAATAAATAAAGGCTGTTGTCTGTTTCGTATTTTTTTAATATGCTCATGTTCGTATTCTACCTAAAATCAAATCGAAAAAATAAAAGAACCTGCTGGTTACAAATATTATTATAACAAAGCAGGTTCTTTTATTGATCATTCTATATTTAATTATTATTCAAGATCAACTGTGCTCAAAAAAGTCTTGATAACTAATTCCAATTTCATCAAGTCTCACCTTAATTATCTTCAATGCTTCCCCAAGTTGTTTTTTAAATTTTGTGGGGGATACACCATGCTTTTCTCGAACTTGTTTGGCATTCATTTGTCCGCTTTCAAATCCGTCTAACATGAATGTAGACGCAACAGTATCAACCTGAAGTTCGCTCAGATCTTCGAAACAGTCAGAAAGAATGTCATAAACGGCATTCTTCATCACAAGATCTTCGGATGATTCAGAGGTTTGATCTTCTGTCACAATATCCATAAGCTCTTTTGTTGTAGACTCATCGGAAGAAACGACTTTGTTCAAACTTGCTGGGGTAGACGCGGCATTCGTAATGTAATAAAGATCTTCTTCAGAAAGGTTAAGATCTTTCATAATTTTTTCATCAGCTTCTTTGGGGGTGTAGCCTTTGAAGTCAAGGGAGGCTCTCATTTCTGAAATTTTACTAAAATCCGAGACGCGATTTTCTGGAAGTCTAACTAATCTTCCGGTTTTGTTTGTCCAGCGGGTAATGGACTGAAAAATCCAATATGAAACTACTGTAGAAACTTTATTTCCGCGTGTTGGATCATAATGATAAATACCATTCAGCAATCCTGCCATACCATCTTGAATAATGTCATCAAGATCGGGTGCACCTGGATACTTTGATTTGAAGATTCTTGCTTTATTATGAACTAATCCTGTATAAGCTTCAACTAATTTTGCGACTGCGTTCTCTCCCAGGATGATTTTATCTTTAATAATGGACACTTCATTCTCTGTCAACTCAAACTCGTTATTTTTCAATATTTCCCGAGATTTTAGCATATCTTGAATCAGAAACCCTAAACGCAGCTCTTCTTCTTTGTCCAAATGCTTGTCTTTGCTCATATTTTTCCTCACTAATCTTATACTTTTACTTACAAATGCCGCTAACTCCACTTTCGAGAATAAGCACATGCTTTATTGTAACTCAAGCATCAATGCAAACATTCCCGAAAAATGAAGTTTTTTATAACAATTTATATTTAATTATCGTGATTGAAAATTAATATAAAATTACTTCTTTCAGTAGAATAATAATTTAGATGAACCTTTTATTTCTACTATCATCATACACCTGATTTCCATAATCGTCAACTCCATCTAGGACAGGATTATCAAAATCACTTCGGCTTCTTAATTCTTCATCATTATCAAAATACAAATCAACATCAGCATCATAAAATTCGCTATTAAAATCTTTTTCGCTTTTCGCGTTATTATTAGCATCTTTCATAATATTTAACAATTCATCAATTTTTTGCGTTCCATGATCTACTTTATCTGTATTGTCATCAACAACTCCAGATTTGACAAGCTCACTTTGTAAACTTTTTAGAACATTAGCATCAGAATTATTTATCCGCTCAATCGCTGGGTCAACAGGAGGCACGAAATCACTAATATCTGCTTTTGGAAGGAAGCGAGAATCAGATTTCTCCTCCGCTTGTTTCTTCTTCTTGAAAAACATGTTTCCCCCTATAAGAATCTAATTCAAACTTTTTTCCATTTCTGAATTGTACAGTATTTACTGAAATATCATTTACCAGTATGTTTAAATTGTTCTTTTTTAAATATTCAATAATAGTATCTAAAATCTTTTCATCAAGATTATCTTCATGATTTCCGTTATCTTGCAAGAAAGCCATGTTGACAAATATTTTAGTTCTAAACATTTCATCTTCATCATCAATGTATGAATTTATTTTCACTGTATAAAATTCACTGTTAGCTGCGGAAGAAAAACTTTTCGAAGATGCACTTTCAGCTATCTCTTTGAACATTGAATATAGGAAAAAATTGGCGTGCTTATCATCTTCTTCAAGGATTTCACTCAAAGAATTCGTTAAACTTTCTATTTCATCATGAGTTTCAGCTACACGAAGATCTGATAGCAACTCTAGGAAAGACCTAGTCATTTTACTCCTATCTGATCAACCGTTTAAATACAGTTGAATACCAAAATAAACTCCATATGCTACTACTCCTGCAACTGCAAGACCTGCAACAATACTTACAACAATCAAGCTGAAATTAACAGCTTTCATACTGACAGAACTGCTCTGCTTTCTGTATCCACGAAGCTTCTTCTTTGACCTTTTCAGATCTTCTACTTGTCTTGCTTCTGGATCTTTCATCTTTTTGACTTGATCGAAGTCATCAAACATTTTACCCATTATTCTCCCGCTACTACTTTATCAACGGTTTCTTTACTCAAAGGCGATCCCATAATATTATCTTTAGATATAATCAGTCCGCTTCCAGCTTCACCGCAGGCACCCTTAACGCAAATTGCCAAATACTCATCTTCAAGATATTCACTTTCTCTGCTTTCCAAAGGAGATTTTTCCCCTTCTTCAGGTGCAAGAGAAACATTTGTAGGGTATCCATCAACACTGAGAATATCAGGTTCGGTCCAATGCATTTTTCCGTATGGCCCTGCAACAACCTGTATAATAGCTGCATCAGAAGTAGGAACAAAACTCTGCTTCAATCTATCCATAAATTCTATCCCTTGTTTCTTATCCATATTGACAAGAACCTGTGCATCTTTAGGGACAATACCCCCACTATATGTAACATTCTTAACCGGGACAAATCCGATGTTCGTAGTAGGAACAGCTCTCAGCAATGTCGCCGCAAAAACTACATACAGCCCCATAAGAAGGATAACGACAACCGAACAGACTTTCACCAATCTTTTGAAAACAATTTTAGTATACGCCTTATGAGTCACCCTTATTTGTGGAGAGCGACTTTTAGGCTTAACAGCCTTCTTTGGTTTTTTGTTGAAAACAGCCATTAATAAACCTTCCATTTAAGCCTATTTTAAATACCATTATATATATCAGAAGACCAGTCCGAAAATAACCAAAAACACAATAATAATACCCATAAAGGTTTTTCCTTTATTATCCTGCATCCAATTCAAACCGTTATTCACTCTATCTTGAAAAGTCAATTTTTCATCTTCTTCTTTGTCTTTTATCTTTTTCTTATTCTTTGAAGTCTTAGACTGAATTCCGAAATAAGCACTATATGCATCATCAATTTTTCCTAACAGTCCATAGGAAAAATTCTTTGTCAAAATGAATTGAGCAGTCTGACCATCGTTGCTTTTAATTTCAAGAATAGGGGGATCCGATCTTAAAGACAAACGATTTCTCAAATTCCCCTCTGGTGTGTAAAGATTCAAAACCTCAACTGAAACAACTTTATCTGATTGCTGAAACATAGAAAGAGCATCTTCGTCATAAATTTCTGCATCATCACCAGCAAGAAACTCTTCATCATCATCGAAATAATCTCTATTGACTTCAGATGCAAATTTTTCGTCAAAATTATCTAATTCAGATTCGGTAGTGTCACTTTCCAAAATTTTTTCATTCTCTTCATTAACCTTTGACAAATTATCATCAACAGAAAGATCATCAATAGTCTCTTCATCTAAGCTTTTTGACTCATCATTTTCTTCTTCAGTAGTTTTTGGTTCGTCAGAATTGTTATCATCAACATTATTGTCATCAGATACACTTATAACAGAATTAGAATTATCTTCTGAATTTTCTACTTCATCCACTACAGAATCAATAATGTCATCTATGCTATTGTTGTTCTCAACGGTTTCTTTCTCATCTGCCACAATCAAATCCTTCTCTAAGAAATACCTATTCTAGAATATTACCAAAAATTTACTCAAAAATACCAATTCAATATTTCATCTACTGAAAATATCGACTACTGACCAAAATTTAAAAATAATATATAATCAATCTTCAGGCGGAGAAAGTGGTTTTTCTCTGTTAAGCTTTCCGACTTTTTTGAAATCATATTGTGTTGTTGCATAAGTATCAAAAGATGAAGGAGTTTCCCAAGTAGACAAAAGGAACTTGTTTTCCAAATTAATCAAAGAATATAATTTCCATTCATTGTTAGCATCTTTGAGAAACGTCATGCGCAAAGTATTGTTTGGAAAAGTTTTTTCAAGAATGTCATAACTTCCATCCCAACTTGAATCATCCGCTGTAGCTTGTCTAATAGTTTCTTTACTGGTGAAATTAACATCAACATAAGCAGCTGCTTCATCTGTCCCGTTAAAATTCAAATAACTTCCTTTTTCAACAGCAGTTGAATTTTGAGAAATCATTTCATAGGAAATAAGCCCATCTGTTTCAGATTCGTTAATCCACTCAGAAGCGACTTTCGGTGAGTAATCAATAGGAGAGCCTTTAAGAATGTCTTCTCTTATCTTGTCATAAGAATTTTTTCTGGAAGTATAAAACTCTCCTCCGCTATTAGGAGTTTGCGCAATAATGTATTCAACATCTAAAGCGTTTTCAGCTGTGAGAGAGTCAGTGACAACCCCAAAATTTCCTATATCTTCCATAATAGAAGAAGAGAGTTCTTCTATTATAAGTTGATCTTCTTTAGAGACAACGACTTCGCTTTTTATATCCTCTTCTTGGTCAGAATTATCAGGAATGAACGCAAATGCAAGACTTAAAACAACAGCAAGAACAGCGAAAATGCCAGCAATAAGCATTATCATTCGCTTTTTTTCTGTTTTGCTATTAATTTCATCATTTTCCATTTTTTCCCCTTGACTTTTTGCTTAATAATTTTAATTATATCAAAAATCAAAATTATCCTACAAAAGTATATCCGTAATATGCTCTACCACCAGTATCAACAAGATTAGCTGAAAGATAATTAGCATCACCCAAAGCAGCCACACGAGAAAGATAAGAAGCGTGAGCAATGGTATCTCTACCTTTAACGTTTCCTAAATAAAGAATAACGTGTCCTCGTGTTTTTGTAATCCAAATATCGCCAGGTTTAGCATCTGATTTCTTTGTGTATTGCTTCCATTTAGGGCTATTTTTCAGATAAGTTCCTTGTTCTGCTGTTGATCCCCAAGGAATGTCTTTATCTGTAGTTAGCTTTATCACAGTAGCAACAAAACGGTCGCATGATGCATAAAGAGCCATACCGTCTTTACCGCCAACCTTTTCGGCTTCGGCTTTTGCAGACTTATATTCAGGTTTTGCTTTCTTTTGTCCATAAGAATCACCAGGTCCAACTTTTGATTCTGCAGATGTCGGATAGGAGAGTGAAATAGCAAGGTTTACCAAATCTGAAGTATCAACATCTCCTTCACCAGCGGTAAGGCAACTTCCTCCTGTGTCTTCGCTGTAATTTCCTCCACCTTTGAAGTTAGCCAAGAAATCTTCAGCTCCCTTATAACGATTTTCCATAGCAGGTTTTCCAGCACGCTCAAACTTCTCTTCGAAAATCAGCACTAAATCTTTAGCTGATTTGGATGGGTCATTAAATCCTCCGGCAACAAGACTTGAACCTTCGTATCCTTCAAGTTCAGTTTTGAAGAATTCAAGTTGAACAGTCATTTCAGTCCAGTGTTTTCCCTGACTTTTCGCAAACTTTGCCAAATTTGTTCTACGTCCTCCATCCCATTGTGCCAGTCCAACAGCTTTTCCGCCGCCGCTGACTCCCATAAGAGCTTCGTTTGACATATCGGTAGACAACCCAGATCCACCTTGCACAATTTTTGGACTGACACGAGATTCTTGTGACCAGTTACCAATAATGCCAGCAGCTTGATTCAAAGTCATAGGTTTGTCGCCTAAGAATTTGAACTTCGTAGACATCATCCAATTAGCGGCTGAACTTGCGTTTTCAAGCCAATTTCCCGTATCTTTTGCTTCAACTCCATCACCACTATCTCCAGCCACGCCACAGCCATCACCATTTTCGGTTCTGCCGACAACTTGAACAGTTCCTACAATGCCAATAATCAAAATAATAATAACAAGAATGACAAGAACGATAATCCAGAAAATAGGATCCGCTACTGTTGCGGCGAAAATAGCAATACCACCTTTTGTTGCAAGAAAAGCGCTTTTCGCTTTCATGGCAATGTCTGTAGCTTTTTGAGCGACTTCCATACCCTTTTGAACGCTTTCGGGAGCTGCTCCTTGGCCCGCTTTTTTAGCAACTTCCATACCTTTATCTTTAACAGCATTTGTTAATCCCTTTTTAGGATCTTTAGCAATGTCTGCTGTTGTTTTCATATTTTTAGATATGTCAGTTTTCCCTTTTTGCCCCTCTGAGCCTTTTTCGTCTGCCGGATCTGATGTTGCTTGTTTAGCTACATCAAAAGCGTTTCTTGGTGCCTTTATGTTGCCCTCAGAGCCATTTGTGCCATTTGGATTGTTGTTTTTAGCAGAAGGAGAGCCACTTTGGGGTTGCTTATTAGTGTTATCATTATTTTTAGATGATTCGTTCCCTTGACCCTGTCCAGTAGGCTTTTCTTCCGCCATTTTTACTCCTTGTTTTGTGTTCTGAAAGATGATTGTTTAATCTTAATAATATTTTTCAAAATTCAATCATCTTTCAGAACTTATTCCCGTTTCCGCTACCATTGTCATCAGGTCGGGAACTGGGGTTATTTTTATTTCTAATCTCTTCTCTTCGTTTGGCAATATCTGCTAACGAATTGCTTCCCCTGTTTCCATTTCCGCCTTTACCGCTGCCTTTGTCGTTTTCTTTGTTTGACAATTTGTTTTCAAAGTTGGATTTACTGCTGTCTTTTCTTGAAAAACTGTCATCCTTATTAATTCTGGCTTCAGCCCTTCTAACGTTATCTGCATCTTGCCCTCTTGGAGCAGAAGGTAAGTTAGTAGGCTTAGGTGGAATTTTATGTGCGTCCGGTTCCTTAGTAGGTTTAGGTGGCAAATGATTAGTTGGTGCTTTAGTCGGCTTATTTGGAATATGATTAGTTGGAGCAGAGCTAGGCTTATCTGGCAAATGGTTTGTCGGAGAAGAACTAGGTTTAGGTGGAGTCACAATTTGACGAATATCCTGTTTTTCGACTAAATCAACATCATTTTTATCAAAATAGTTTTCATTGTTCGACCCTCTTGATGAACCAGATGAAGAATTAGATGATTGTGATTCATTTTCTCCATTCACAGTTTTCTCATACTTTTCTTGATTCGCAGCAATTTCTCTATCCCTTCTGTCATTATAGACATTCTGATGTTGCTTCAGCTCTTTTTCAATCTTGTTGACTTTCTTGTCGTTCAATCCCTCACCTGGACGATGACCAATATACTTTTCATCATATAGCTTGCTAGCTAGACTCTCTTTGTCAAGTCTTGCCTCAGCTTCAGACAACTCATTTTCTGCGTAGTTAAGCTGTTGAGCAATTTCATTGCGTCTATCTTCGTAAGTTAAAGCTGCTGCTCTCTTTGTTGCCAAATCGTTCTTCATATCATCATCAAGAGTGTCAATAGCACCAATGTCTCTTTGAGTGTTCATGGCATTACCATATTCTCTTGTGAATCGGTTGTAATTTCTTTCAGAAATCTTTGAACGAAGCTCACCTGCTTGACTTTGTTGAGAATTAATTTCAGATTTAAGTCTATTCTGCTCATCAACATTACCTGTTCGAACTGCTACGTCAAGTTGAATCTTATTGTCTCGCATAGCGTTGACTAATTCTTGAAGTTGAGCAAAATTATGGCTTTCATCTCTTTGGATAGCAATATTGTTAAGATGTTTTATTCTGTCTTCATCAAGCATATCAGATCTGTCAATTCTTTGTTTTTCTTGAGCATAATTTCTGTCAGCCTTGCCCCTGAAATCATTAAGGGTTTTATTCTCTACATTCTTAATGTTCTCATGGCTGTCTTCAAGAGATTTCAAATCTGCTTTATCCGCATTAGAGTCAAAATTGAACTTGGATTGTCTGTCCAAGACTTCTTGGTAATCATCACGTTTCTCATTATATGCTTTCTCCGCAGCTTCTTCAGCTTCAGCAGCACGATCCCTCTTGCTTCTCAAGTCTTGCTTGTTGTCAACAGTGTTACGGTCATATTGTCGAGCAACATTTCCAATGAATCCTGGATTACGCTTAGTTTCACGTTTAATACCATCTTTAAAGCCAGCAGACATGTCTTTTCGAAGCTCACTGCTGTTTTTCCTAAGTTCTTCGAACCCACCCTTCTTGAATGGATTGCTAACCTTCATTCCATCGCTTGTCAAAGCTGCGCCAGCAACACCACCAGCTCCAGCAACCGCAGTTGAACCAGCAAACTTCAAGGCACCCTTAGTGGAGTTACCAAGCTTCTCAGAAAGAGAGCTAGAAATCTTCTCTCCTCCCATATTTGCCCTTCCTATTAAATCAATAAGTTCAGAGCGATACATAAACAAAGCCATAGTAACGATGATAATGAAAATCAAAGTTAATCCAATATTGCTGATAGATGACAGAATTCCACCATAAATCGAGATAGTAACAATAAGGAACACCGCAGAAGCCATATATTTCAGAACATTTGAAATAACTTTTTCAAGCCATCCCAAAAGAATCCTCTTTCCTCTACCGGGATGAACACCCATTAAGAAGAATACTGGAGCAAAAGCCATAAGTAGGATTGAGGAAATGTAATAAACAAGAGCAAAAATTGATGTAATGAAAATAATAAATGTTCCCAATCCTGATGCAAACAGAGAAATGCTTGAAACTGTCATTTTATTGAATGCAGATCCTGCTGTGTTAGTCCAGTTAGCCCACAATCCCTCATCAGCAGCTGCTACCATGATAACTCTGTACCATTTGTAATCCACATCAGAGACGTTCTTATCGCCACTTGTTGTTGCTTGTGTCTTCAAATACATTTGGTAAGCTGCAAGGTTGCATACCTTGTTTTTGGTACTATTCAATTGAATGTATTTACCATTCATAGAATCCAAAGATTTTGTAGTTGCAAGATTAACACAGAAAATGTTAGGATCAAGCCCCTGATCTTTAATCAATTTATTCAATTGTGGATTAGCTTTGACATCAAGATCATTGAATGAAGTTCCAAAAGAACCCTGTGCATATGGCTCAAGAATGAATGCTCGCCAAATACTACAAGTAATAGATGAAGTAGTGAATGTCATTTGTTCATTAATACTTGCCTGATCTGAACTGCTTCGGCAAACTTTTTCAGAAGTTGAATCTCCATCTTCATATTTGACAGAATTTCCACCGCTTGAGTCAAAACAGTTTTTACCATTAAAAGCCCCAATAACACATGTTGAAACGACATTTGAAACAGCCATTGGAGCTTTAGTGATAAGAAGTGGATTCAACAACAATGCAAGACCTATAATCACCGACAAGCACATCCATAATGCGCCAAATAAGGATTCTCGAAGCTTCCTGTCAACAAGACCTCTCTTCAAGACCCACAAACCTGTGATCGCTACAGCTATAATCAACAGAGGGTAGTAGATGCTTGATGTAAGAACACCAATAATTCCTCCGTCACTTGAACCTTTACCACCAATAATTCCGATAAGATCCAAACACGCTCCACCCTTACCTGGTTTTTCGCAGATCAAATTACCGTTGAATACCATAACAGCTGTAAACTGAGCAATTTTTGTCACACTACTTGAAACCCACATAACAGCATTTGCTATGTTAGGAACAAAGACTCCGCCCAAACATTTACCAAGAGTTCTTTCCTTTTCTAATTTTGATTTATTCTTTTCAAAGAGTTTGTCAAATTTAGCTTCACTGCTGCCGAAAACTTTATCACCAGGTTTTGGTTTTTCTTTTCCCTTAACAAACATGCGATCTTTGGCTTCGCCTTCGCCGTCATAAGTGACAAATGCTAAACCAGCACCTAAAGCTTCTTGAATAGTGACCTCTCGGCTTCCCTTTTCAGGATATACTTTAATGTCTAATGGGCCTTCCCAAGTTGATTTAGAATTCATTCCTCCGCCGAATTTATCACTGCAGAACCATCCTGGTTCACCGGCTTCAGCAAGAGTAGAGTTAGTTGTTACTATACTGTTGTTTTGTGTTGTAGAATCATTTTTGAATAAAGTCATTAAGAATGGTTGGAACATCATCATAAGTACAGCAAAAGCAAGAGATGCTGAAATTGCGACAGCAAAAGGAGCCTTTCGGTTATTCACCATAGCGGCATTTATTTTATTCTCATTCTCTATATAAGAAGAATCAAGTCTTTTACTCATCAATCATAACTCCACAATCATATATGACTATTAAAACTCTTGCACAAGCTTTTCTAAAAAACTGCGGGCTGCAGTTGATATCCTATGAAGAATATCAACTGCAGCCCGAAAATGAACTACTTGACTTTATTCAAAAATTATTTTTCAAGAATACGAGAAGCTAGTTCAGCAACTTGTGATCGTTCAGTCTTTTTCAGTGTAATATGGGCAAAAAGATTTTCGTCTTTAAGGGTTTCAATCACTGACCAAATATCAGCATTCTTACCTGCCTGCAAGAATCTGTTATCTACCTGAGCGGCATCGAAAGTAAGAATAATCTTTGACCCCTCTCCAGCGCGAGAAAGAATATTCAGAATCTCAGAACGAGAGAAGTTTTGAGCTTCTTCCAAAACCATGTAAGTGTTTGCCAAAGAACGACCACGTAGATAGGTAATTGGAGAAATTTCAATCATGTCACGAAGCTTTTCAGCTTCTTCTTTCTGAGCTACCTGTCCATGAACGCCAGAATTCTTTTTCAATGGTTTTTTCTTTGCCGCTAAAACATCAAGAGCATCATAAATTGCTCCAGCCCAAGCATTCATCTTTTCATCAACACCACCTGGTAAGAATCCCATTTCCTGTCCTGCACCCATCTCATGAAGAGAACGGAATACAATAACTTTTTGGTAAGCTCCAGCTTTCAACTGTTCAAGCCCATTCGCAATAGTCAGAAGAGTCTTTCCTGTTCCGGCTCCACCACCGATAGAAACAATAGGAAGATCTTTAGCTGACTTCTTTAAGTACTCCAGAGCAACGTCTTGTTCACGAGTTCTTGCAGTGATACCGAAAGCCTTACCTTTATGTCCAACTTCAGATAGCCTTTCGTCTGTCAAAATCATTTCAAACAAAACGCTATTTCCTTCAAGAACAACTTCGATAAAAGCATTCTTAGAGTGGTTTTTCGGCAACTTTTTCATTACAGCTTCGTGAAGATCTTGGTTATGTCGAGTTCCACTTTCGCAAATTTCAGCATATTCTTCATCAGTAAGAGAAACTTTGTATCGACCATCGAAATCTTTCGCTCCAATAATCTGTGTTGCATTGAATTCATAAGCATCGATCTTTAAGTCCAAAGTGGCATGAAGTCGCATAGGCATATCGTTGGACAAAAGAACGACCTCTTTACCTTCTTGCAAAAGGTTGTTCGCTACAGCAAGAACAGTGCTGTCATGCGTTCCATTTTGAAGATGAACAGGGAGAGACCCTTGATTAGAATGGTTCGGTTCAACTTGAATAGATAATCCATGATCTTCAAGATCAATTCCTTTGGATAACTCCAAACCGTGTTTTACTCGATTGTCCTCCAGTAACCTCAACCATTCTCTTGCAAGAAATCCTATAGTTGAATGCGCTCTTTTATCTTCAAGTTCCTGAACAACAATTGCTGGAATAATCAAAAAGCATCCCTTCATAATGCTCAACATTCCTGTTCCAGCCATCAAAAGTGAGGATGTATCAGCAACAACATACTTACCTTTGAGAGATTCCGATAGTGGGACTGTTATATTTCTGGAATCATTCACCATTTTTAGTTATCCTATCTATTACTCGGTACAGCTAAACCGCTTTTCGGAATAGCGTTCTTATATACCTTTTCTAATTCAAAACACAAAAAGAGATAACCTTTGACAGCCATCTCCTTTCATGTTGAAAACTAATAATAATTAAAACTTACTATATTCAATTTGAAATCATTCTATCAAAAAAGAAGTGATGTAAACTTCTTTTTTTAAAAAATATTAATTCAAGTCAGCATTGCTTCCGAAGGCAATAGCTGAAACTTCCGATTTGTGCATCTGGCAATCAGACAATCCAACTGCACCCCACAAACTTGTTGTTGTGTTATATACTGTTGCAGAGATAACACGATAACGAGTGTTGCCCAAATCTCTCTGTTCTACTTCATCATTGTTCAAGCCTTCAATCACCCAAGTAGAAGATTGAGTTTTTTCAACTCCGCGTTCAGACCCTAACTTGACAATCATGTAAGGCATCTCTCTTTCAACTCCATCAACTTCAGCTTTACTGCATACAGGTGACCTATATGCTTGAGATTCGCTCGTGCTTCCGCTTTTTATTGAAGAATCACCCGTTTGGATTCGATACTCATTAACAAAGCTTTGCACAGAAGCAGTATTTAAACTACCTTGTGAGTCAACTCTTTTTACCGCTGTTTCAACAGAGGTTTGAGCCATTGCTTTGTTTTCAATTCCGCTGTTTATCTGTTGATTAATATTTACGGAAAAACCCATAAGGATCATAATGAAAGGAATACTTACTATAAACATGACAAGCGTATCGCCGCGATCACTTTTGTTTTTGCTAATAAAATAATTTAACAATTTCATCATCACCTATTTACCAAACTGACACCGTTCAAATTAACCTCTGACTCAGAAGAACCAGCTGTCGTATTCAATCCCTGTAAAGCAGGATCAGAGTTGAACGATGCGGCATTTCTCATCAAAGTCATAGTAGAACCAGGAATTCCGCCATACTTCCAAGAAATTTCACAAGAAACTCGCTGTCCAATGAAATTAGCCTTTTGTGGAGTACATTTTACAGCTTTAATCTCAACATTGACCAAACCTTTATAATTTTCTAAATTTCTGATAATGTTACATTCTATAGAAGTAGACTTACTTGTGAATGCTTCAGATTCCAACCCAGCACACGATTCGCTTCTAGCATTACCGTATTTAGCCTCAATTGCCGTTCCCTGTTTATTTGTTCCATTGCCACCCATGATAGCAACAGTTCGTGCCCCGTCTCTCGCAATGCCTTGTATCTGACCACGGTTAGCCATATATATACTGAAGTCAATTGCTGTGACAAGCATGATAATCATCAAAGGAAAAATGATAATTGTAGACACAAGAGAATCGCCTTTGTCCGAATTGAGCTTTTTCGTTAATTTCTTAAGCATGGTCTGTACTTCCCTATTTATAAGATCGTTAATACTAATATCAAGTAATCTCTTTTCTATATATCTTAAGAAAATTTTCTCAATTGTTCATTCTCTTGACGAAGTTTTCTGATTTCATCCATATAATTCTGGCATTGTGAGCACTCGTAAATAGTAGGAGGTGTTCCCCATCCATTTTTAGCGACCTCCATAATCGACAAATAAAATCTTCTTTTTGCATCTAAACTCATATGAGAATCAGCGTTAGAATCTGGCTCCAATGCAAAAATCATCATTCTTAAATAATCCGATGAAGAAACGCAAAGTTTTTGAGCACGCCATTTAACAGTCTCGGCTTCTGGCATACTCATACGTCCTGACAGGCGATTAGCTCTTTTTTCATTTTGTCCTACAAGTTTATTCAGTTTTCGGTTGATATCATCAATCTGTTTTGCATATAGAGAAGCTTCGTCAGGATCCTCTTCATTGTCAAACATTTCAGCAATGGCAAGTTTTGACTTTCTCAATTCTGACTGGTTCTTTACAGTATCTTCAATTTCGTTCAATGCTTTTTCTGCTATTTCTTTCCAGCCATTGATATCTACTGTCCCCAAAGCTCTGTTTCTAATAAATTGAGACATACTGATTTTTTCTCCAGATGCTTTGACAGTCTTTAGTTCTCTATCCAAAGAAACACGCTCTTGGCTTGTTACTGTAATAGAGACACGCTGATCAAGAGGGGCACCGCGTTTTTTTCTATTAGATACGCGAGGCTTCCATTCTTTGAACAAATCGATCATTTCTTCCCGACCAGTCTCTTCCAGAAATTTCAACTTCTCATCAACAGTGAGTTGCGCTGCACCAATTTGATAATCTTGATTTTTTGCTTGCTCTTGATTCTGTTTGAATTCTTCTGCAATTCTTTTTGAACGTGAGCTGCTTGTTGTATTAACCATTATAATAATCCTTTTCTTAGTTTAATTCACTCACGCGGAGCATTTTCGAAGAGCAGCAGTCAAAGCTGTTTTATCTGATTTGTCAATAGAAAGCTCATATTTGAGAGCAGTGTCAATCCAAAGTTTTGCATAATCACATCTGAAATCCTTATTAGGTGGCATATAATCTCCCGGCCCCTTGTCTGACTTCTTACGGTTTTCTCCAGCGGAAACAGCTAATAATTGAGAAGTGTCATTTGCAAATTTTTCTTTTTTCTCGCTATTCCATGCTTGCCCACCACTTTGCGCAGCTGCTGACAGAGGAATAACATGATCTATGTCAAGTTTAGATGAATCTTTAAATATGTCACCAGAATAAGGATCCACCCATGTTCCGCTTACCGCTTTACAATTATCATCAGTTTTCACTTTTGCCCCTTGAGATTTGAGTACTTTCTCTCTGGTGTCACAAGGGCTTCCTGTCCAATGCTTCCATTCTGAACGCTTGTAAGCTACCTCTTTGCGATCACGAATAACAATTTTGTCAAGTTGTGCTAAGGCTTCATCTTTTTTAGTAGAAGAAGATTTAATTTTAGAAGCTGCCTCATCGCCTTCTTTGCTTCCATCTCCACCGGGACTGCCTTTACCACCACGACATTCCCACTCAGCTTCGCCAGCCCCGCAACTCCAGGCTTTATCAGACCAACTTTTTACGTATTCATAAACATCGGCGGGGGACTGAAGATTGTTATTTTTTGCAATTGCTACTAATCCGCAAACCAACAGAGTTAAGATTAATCCACTGGCAAAAAAACCTTTGAACCCACCGCCGCTTCGTCCTTTTCTTTGGGCCATTTACTTTCTCCTAAACTTTTTCAATATTACGTAATACTTCTCTATCTGATTTTTTAAAAACATCAATTAGATTTAAAAATCGGATCCCCAACATCAGAACTAAAATTCATTCCTGAAGTAGATAACATATTAAGGCTGGTAATCTGCTGGAAAGCTTTTACCCTGTGAGTATCACCCGGCATTTGTTCCAAAAGTAACTGCTTTTGATCGCCTGCTGTCCATTGTAGGAGAATTCCCAAATCATCATAAGACTGCTTTAACTTGGAACAATATTCCCTTAGTCTTTCTTCGCTAGGAGCTTCAACAACGATACGGTAAGATCCTTCGACCCAAGCTGTTTTGTCCTGCGAAAGCATGTTTTCGATTTGTCGTATATCTTCCAATGATTGAACAATATCCGAAGGCATACTGTCCACAGCGGAATCGTATTGATCCTGAGCTGCTGTTAAGTTCTCAAGTTCGTCTTTCTGTTCTTTCTTCTTTTTCTCAAGCTCTAATTTCATCTTTTGACTAGGATGTAGTGTGAAACGGGAGTAACAAGTGAATGGCGCTCCCAGCTGAGATGGGAAATACAAAAATGGTGCTGCACCAGGATACTCCATATGTTTAGGGAATTTAGCAAAAGACAAAGCTGCTCTGTAGCCAGAAATTTCAATATCATCAAACATTTGTGTAATTTTAAGCCATCTATATTTATTTTCGATAGCGGATCCCAATTCTAAATCAAGATCTCCTGGGCCAACTCTGTTCTCGTGATCAACATCAAGATAGGGCGCAGGCATGGACGGATAAAGCTGTCTTTTGATGAGAAGCAGTAAATCCTCAGTCGTTGCTCTCGAAGCCTGTAAATGGCCGTTTGAGAGTGTTCTGAATAGTTCTGCTTCCTTTCTTCGCATATCATCTTCTTCTTTACTTGATACTGATGCAGTAGGAACTTGAAGCATTGTGTTTCCCCAAGCTTTTACAACATCCCAAGCTCCTCTGACCCCATTCTCAAAGACATTCAAATTAGACATATCCAAAGCTCCCCTTTTTCCAAGAGAAACACCAACATACGTCACTTTTTTCATAAAGCTTTTTTGTTCAAGATAAAACATCTGTTCATTGATGTATCTTTCAAAACCAGGTCCAGTCGGCCAATCTTCTGAAACCCCTCTTACCTGTTCAGCCCATGCATCAACATCAAAAGGAACAGAAGTGATGATAGTGTGACATTCCACAGGTTGTTGCTTGTCGTTCATTAAATTGTTAAAAGCGTTTGAAATACGAAGTGCCAAATTTACTTTTTGATCATTTGAAAGAAAGTCGAATACCGAATTAGTTACTTGAAAATAAGCAAAAACTTCTGTTCTACTGAAAACAAGATTATCAATTATTGCTACTGGTGCAATGTCTAACCTTTTCCTGTTATTCTTTGGTGAAACTTCTTTTTCCTTGTTTTCAGTCATTGTATCTCCTTGAAAAATATAATAAAACTACTATTGCTCAAATTAAATATCAACTTATAGCGCACACCCATAAAAACAATTTTAATATAAATAAATAAAGCAAAAGAAACAAGGTCTTTTGTGTCTTACCTTGTTTCTTTTGCTTTATTTTGCGTTATTTAATTTTAATTAATTATTATTAAAATTTCACTTGTTGAATGCACTTGACGAACCGAGGAACGAGTTATCCCCACCGCTTGCCAGCGAAGGCCCGTTCACTGTATTGATCTCAGTAGCCGCTTTCTTTGCAACTCCTGTCAAACCTTTGTTCTTTTGTCCGAAGATCTCAGAACCAGCAAAGACAAGAACTCCAACAACTGCTGCAATACCGACGAATCCAATAAGCTTCATCCATGCCCTATCCTTAAGGAAGATAATAGCAAATACAGCAACCGCTGCAATGTAAAGTGGTGTGATCCAGTTTTTGAGAACTTTGCCCCAAAGATCGGTCAAACCTGCTGCGTGCATATCAACAAAACTGCCCACTGCGTGCATATCAACCAAATTTGATGATGCCAATATGTTTAAAAATTCCATTTTCCTACTCCGTAGATTTAGTATTCTGATCAGATGTAATATTCGTTAATAAACCGGCTTTATGATAAATACTACACCCTTAATATCAGAATAGTTTTTTATTCTATAATTATTCTTTAATATCGTTTTCTAAAAAGAAATTACAACAATATTTAATAAAAACAATTATTTAATCTTTTATCACTCTTCTTCGATAGAAGTATCTGTGGCTGGATCTTCTTCATAGTCAGGAACAACAGGCTTCTCGGCTTCCTCAGAGGCGTAATATTGTGGTTGGAATTTTGATACCAAATATTTATCTCCAACTTTTTGAAGAGTCATAACATAAGTGGAGGTATAATCAACTCGTGTTTCTTGATCTGAAACCTTAACTTTGTTGGCCCATCTTACTTTCGTAAGAGCTTTTATCTCAGTTGGGCTTTCTGATTCATCAACAGGGAAAGCTTCAAATTGAACTGCGTCATTCATTTCTCCTGAGAATTCATATTCTCCGTCTAATCCTTTTATTAGTTCCGAGTCTTTTGAGTCAGTAATGTATTGATCAAGACTTGAATGATCTGCAGGAGAAGATTCAGCATAGCCTTGTAAGAATCCGAATACAACAGATTTGATAGATTCTCCAATACCTTGATCTGCTTCGCCTGTGCCCAAAACTTGTCGTTCAGGAAGGTCCGCAATATTTCCTACTTCAGCTGAAGGAACAACTGTTGGTGAATCATCAGTAATAGTAAATGAATCAGCTGCGGAATTGTAATATACATTAACATTAAAGAATACCCAATGAGGATCTACTCCTGAAGCTTTACCCTCTACTGCTCCTGGCTTGACCAAAGATCCTATTGTATAACGAGCTGAGTAGTCATTGAAAGCGAAAGAATCATAAACAGTTGGGCCATAAAGGATAGTCTGTTTGTAATTACTGGTTGCCTCTTTGTTACTATTATCATCCTCAACAGTTAAGCTTCCAGAATAGTAGTATCCCAACACTTTTGAAGCGACCTCATCATTGTTAATAGTAAGGTAAGCCTTCATGAAATCAGTTGCGAAACCTTTTCCTTTTTCTAATGGATAATTTGTCACACCAGTTGTAACTGCAGCAATGTCAGCTACTTCTTGTTCATCAAGAGTTTTTGGCGGAACAACAGCATTTTTCACACCTAATCCGACAAGAATAACGATAAGACTGATAACAACCCATTGAATGACGATTGCGTTTTTACGAATGTTCTTTCTCTTATCAAATTCATTCTCTTTAATTTTTCTTCCACCGAAAGGTTTTACAACACCTTTTTTCTCATCAATAAAAACATCTTGCCCTTTTTTATCTTTACGGTTTTTCTTTACTTTTTTAGGCTTTGACTTAGGAGCTTTTTGGGGAACCGAAACTTCTTTTTCCTCGTCATCTTCATAATCATCTAAGGGAGAAGGCTCATAAGAAACTTCCTCATCTCTACGTGAACGATTACGAGAATTATTTGATGAACGATTGTCTTCTTCATCTTCTATTCTTAACTGTTCATCAATAGAAATAGGGCTGAATGTTTCATCTTCATATTCATCAAATTCATTGACAAAAGGTTCACGAACTTCTCTCTCTTGATCGTCTTGAGGGTAAGATCGATTTGGACGCTGATAATTTTCTCTTGGAGAGGGATTAGGTGTATTATCAAAAGAACGTTCATCATAGTCATACTGCTCAACGTGAGAGCTTGGAGGTCTTCTTCTGCCTTCTTGGGAAGGAACCTGATTTGATTGATTTTCCTCAAAACCCAATTCGTCATCTACGTAATGAGAAGCCTGAGCAGTGGATTGTCTTGGGCCTTGACCTCTTACCGGAGGATTATTCTGCGGTAACTGCTGTGGACGTCTTGCCTGACGTGGATCTTGATTTGGGTTTTGTCCTGACCTTGCAGGATTTTGCCTTGCGTTACCATTCCCTCTTTGCGGGGAATGAGGCACTGAAGGTGACTGATTACCACCAGCAGGCGGTCTGCGTGGAATATTAGGGTTATTTGAACGATTAGGGTTATTTCGAGGAGGATTTCCACCCGGACCTCTGTTCGAATCGTTACCCCTGTTAGAGTTTCCTCCTGGTGAAGCATTCTTAGGAATTGGCATTTAAAGCTCCCATACAAATTATCATACATATACTATTGAGAATATCAATCACGGTCTGAAATCACATAAGTTCCTCTATATCGGGCAGAGCTTCCTCTTCATAAAGGTCTTCCTCAATTGGGTCTGGTTTTTTGGGTAGTCTGCTCTTTGGTGATTCTTTACGTCTCACCAAATCAGGAGTTGCCTCTGAATTGAATAAGCTTTCAAAAGAAGCAGATTCAATGGCTGATCTTCTCGTTTTTGGTCGAGCAGATTCAAAAAGATCATCATTGTTTGTTTTTCTTTGATTCATGACCTTCCGATAATCTATGCTTTGAACATCTTTGAAGCTGTCATCCTCATCTTCTTCAATAGTTTCAAATCCAAAAGATCCGTCAAGATCTTCATCTTCCATACCTGAATAATCGTATTCTTCAACAATAGAATCTGTTGAGCGATGTCCATCAAGTCTTTCAGAAAGATAATCTCTTGGAGCTTCCTGTTCTTCAAGAATAGAATTATGCCCTTTACCAGTAAGTTCAACTAGAGCTGGCGGAAGGTCGGTTTCATCGTAACTGTCATCAGAAGCTAATTTAGGAATATAATAATCATTGATTACTTCTTGATTAGGAATCATCCAAACATGTCTAGCAACAGCACCGCCTGCGTTATTTTTAAACAAAGGATCATCAGGTGATTTGTTAATGATAACAGCAGTAGATTTATAACCATTATTTTCACTTGGAGAAGACAAAGACATGAATTCTTTAGGATGTACGATCCATCTTTCCTCTTCGTCTGTTTTCACAATCTGATTCCTCTTATTAAACCAATTGATAGAGAATAAGAAACCATCATTCTGATTAGAAGCTGAATAAACAGTTTCGAAATCTTTACCAATAATTTCAGCCAATCTTACAGCAGACTTTTCAGTAGCACCGTTATGGACTATGAAGTTAGAACAAGTATCCATAATACTGATCAAATAAGCTTCACCATTGTTATCAGAAGCTGCAACAATCTGTTCATAAGACTGACTGGAAAGAGTCATGCCCATTTTGGATTCACGAGATTTTTCCAAAAGGCTTGTAACGGCTGTAGGGGGAACAGCTTGGAACTCATCAACATAAACACTTATTTGATTCTTAATGCCATTATTTCTGCGCTTAGCAGATACTGCACTCAAATCTGCTAGGATTAAAGATCCCAAATATTTTGAAAAGTCTTTCTCAGAATCAGAGTTAAGAGAGAATAGAATAACGCTATCACTATCTGATTCAGACGTAAGTTTATAAAGGTCAATATTCCTTCCGCCTTTTTCAGTTTTTAACCAACGCCCATACTCGGACGAAATGATAGTTCTCATCTGACCTCGCAGTTCCTCCATAGCCTTATGCAAACTAGAAGTTCTGCTACGTAACCCAATCTCAACTTCCTCAGCACTAGCTTGAATAATTGTTCCTTCACAAGCCCCAACAAGATCCGTAAAATTACCACCAGTGATTGAAGAGGCAACTTGATAAAGTTCACCATGATCCCAATCAACATTTGGAGCCTTACTTTTATCTGCATACTTCAGCATAGAGAAAAGAACTTGTAGTAACTGACGCATACTAGATTTATAGACTTCAGCCGCAACATCATATTCTCGCATTCCCAAAACCATGTCTGCCTTAGATGCATCACCGTTAATCAAAGCGTCATAACAAGCTTGACCAGGAGAATCTTTAACATCATATCTATCAGGGTCTCCGTTCACAAAATGATAAAATTTTCTGTTGTTTTCTTTTGCCCAAGACGCAAGTTTTGAAGAAAGTTCTGGACTTCGCTTGAAATCAATCACAACAGAGGGTTTCCCATTTTTAATATTATTGTGAATCATTGAAAGCATAGTAATAGTTTTTCCTGAACCTGCTGCTCCTGAGATCAACGTAGGCTTACCACTCTCTGAACCATACATTGATGCAACAACATCGCCATTGTTTTCATCTAATCCTAGTGGTGCTTTTTCAGGTGATGAATATTTACCTTCTTTTAAACCTTCAATAATTTTTTTCTTTCGGAAATATTGTAAAGGTGTTCTTCTAAACTTGAATTCATAAAGCCATGTTCCCTTAAATTTAAGTTTATAAGGGCTAGCTTTAATCTGCTGTATTTGTATAAACACTAGCAATAATCCAAAAAATCCACCTAAAATAATATTGAAAACAATAGCAAAAGGTATCAAATCAGTCCATAAATTTTGAATTTGGAAAAGATTGGCAAAAACACCTAAAGCTCTTTCTACTGCATGAGACAAGAATCCGTAGAGCACAGCAATCAAATCAACAAAGAGGACAACAGTAGCTATTACGGAAAAACGCTGTTTGAAAAACCGAATCAAACTATAATAACCCCATCCGAGAATGAAAGCGGGGAGAAAGATTATTGACAGCACAACAAGGAGTCCGACAAACCCTTTATTGTTGTCATCATCCTTATCTTCAGAAGAAAGAAATAACATTACACAAACCACCAAACTCTTTTGCTATATGTTCGATTAAAGAAATATAGACACAGCATCTAACATTTCAGCTGTGCCTATATCAATATCTCATATAGCATTATTTTGTCTTGTTAGAAGGGTTGAATCCCATCGTTTTGATTAATTCTGAATATATAGGTGTCGATTCTTCACTGAAATCAACTTCAGTTGTTAAATCAAGAACATCATGAAATTCTTTTTCAACTTTTTCTTTAAACTCTTCTGCATCAATTCCAACAGCTTCTTCAATAGGTTCGAATTCTTCTGTAACATTAACAATTGTTACTTCTGATTCTGATACATCTTCTTGCTCTGAAACATTGAAAGCAACATTAACTACTGATTCAATTCCATCCAATTTCAAAGTAATTCGATGCAACATCTCCTGAACATAGTCACTTGGAAGAGAATCAGTAATAATAAACAATCGCTCAAGAACTGACTTACGAGCAGTATTTATTTCTTGTCTCTGGGATTCTACTTCATAAAGAGTAGATAAAGAATCATGAGAATCACTATCACTTTCTGCTGAACTGTCTGATTTATTGTATTCTTCTTGCGCAGAAACAACTTCCTGTTCCACAGATTTCAATTCAATCTCAAGTTTGTCATTGTTTTCCACAAGAGAGCGAACTTCTTTTCTGTTTTCTTCGGAAATCTTTTTATCCTTCAAAACTTTTTCAAAATCTTTTACAAAATCTTCATCATCCAAAGCTCCAGTAGTTCCTGCTGATTCTGCATCTTCAACAACCTCGAAATCGAATCCGCCATCATCCTCAGAGCCAACAGAATCATCAGCAGAATCTTTAGGAGGGTAAGCGAAAACAAATTCATCATCTTCCTCAACCTCAAACATGCCAGAACTTGGATGAATATGATGAGAGCCATGAAGAGTGCTGTCATGGGTATCAGAATCATCACTATCGGACTCAACCTCCTCAGTAACATTTTCTACCATCAAATCGCTTTCTGTGGATTCTAAATCTTTGTTCTCTGGTTCTTGTTTGAAAACATCAAAATCATTTGAAATGACTGTTGAATAATCATCAATGGGGATTTCTTTTCTCTCTTCATTAGAAGATTCTGTTTCTTCATCTTTTGGTGAAACTACAATAGATTCTTTTTCAGCTGTTTCTTCAAATGGAAAAGTTGGCAAAGCATCATCGTCATCTCCAATTTCGTCAATAGTAATAACCTTGTTATAAATAAGAGAATTCAAAACACTCAAAACTTCTGCAAACACAAATCCTGTTGAAGCTTCTCGAACTTCTGCAATTGTGCTTTCTGCTTCAGCCGCAGAGAAAAGAAGATACTCGATATCATTATTTGGCTTCTGGTTGAAACCCTCTGGTAAAGCGATAGAGACTTTTTCATCTTTATTCTTACTCAAAGCATGGAGAAATTTGTTTTCATCCTTATCAAGTTTCTCAACTTCATCAATAAGTTCATCAATAGACTTTTCAAAGAAATTAATATTTTCAACAATAGCATTTTCAGGATGGAATAAAAGTTCGGTAAAAATCTTTGTGATTTTCGCTCTTTTTGAATTAAGAATAACAGAAAGCGTGTAATCCCTAAGTATTCCATCTACTACATCTTTAGATTCAGGAATTTCTTTCATTATTTCAGCATAAAAATTAACATTACTAAAATCATTGACAAGAGTAGAAAGTTTTTCTCGTTTCTCAAAAGAAAGAGAATCTTCGGACACCCAAAATAGTCTTTCGCTAAATCTTAAAGGGTTATTCTTACTATAAGCGTATTTGATTTCTCCGCTGTTAGCATAAATGAATATCTGATCTCCATCCTCTGTCAAAACGTCAAGAAATTTAGAGTCTTTGGAGCCGACACTCAGAGCTTCAACTAAAGACGTTTTAAGGTCAGCATATTCTATTTTAGGAACGCTTGTTTTAGGCGGTTCTGCCTTGTTGTTCTTCTTGAAAAATCCCATATCTCGGAGTCCATTCTTTTTATCGTTATTGCTATTTATAGTTACAATATCTACCTTTTTATAAATATCAAACAGTTATCAGAATCGCTTTGAAGTATAAAATTAGAAGACATTTCAAATCGATTCGAAATAATTATCTATTGATCTAAAAAACAATCAGAGAGAACGCTCTAAAAATTTTCTGTAAGCTGATTCATCTAAACTCATATTTAAATCATGTTCAAAAAGCAAAGACCCAAAACTGAATAGTTCCCAGTCTAATTCTGCGGCTTCATCAAAACATTCAATTTCAGCAACAGCGAAAGACAAGTCAGGATAAAAGTCAAGAGTATAATTAGCACCACGGAAATTGAATTTCATTCTCAATTTTCTTTCAACAACTTCAGGTGCAGCACCAAGAAGTCTATCATAATATTCTTGCTGAGGAATTTCAACTTTATTTGTCACTTGATTAAAAGTGTCATCATCCACAGAGAATACAGTTTTAAAGAAAACGCCTCTCCTCTCTAAGTCGCCTATCCTTGACAGACTCATTAGCTGAACAACTTCTTTAACTGATTCAAAAGATGTTATAAAACTTTCAATAATATTGAATCTTTCAACATCTTCTATTCTCTGACTTTTAAAAGTTTCTTCAAGCTTCGACAAATCAGAATCAACAACAAAAACCTTTTTATGATTAGGCACCATATTCTCCTTTTTCAGAATGCTTAAATAAAATTATTATATCAAACTATTGTTCAACAATCTCACTCTCTGAACTATCTGTGTTTTCATGATGTGATGATTTGAGTTTCTGCAACTCCTGTTCTTCTTTCATTAAAGCCCTCTCCAAGAAATCAACATCAGTATTATTAGATTGTTCAATAATTCTTGAAATTTTTGAACGAATGCGATTCTTATTAGCACTCATCTCTCTCTTATACAAATAATTTCGAAGATAAATGAATTGATCTTTCTGATCTGCAAAAGTCATCATATGTGCAAGCGGAAAGAAATTAGCATTGAACAAAGCTGAAACAACTTTTGACAATTGGAACTGTTCAGGAACCAAAGTCTCAGTGTAATTCAATTCTTTCAAGTCATCAACAATAGAAGACATTTCAGATGGAATAATACTTTGAGCCTTAATCAGATAAGGAATAAACTTCTTCTGCATAAAACAAAGAGAAATAAAACGGGCAGTGACATTATATGTTGAATCCTTTTTAATCTTAACTAAAATCTCATCTTGATCAATAACAGATCCCTCATCCAAATCAGGTCTTTCTCTATGTTCTTTATCCTCATTGTTACCAGAAAAAGATGAATAAGTTTCAATGGGATCGGCTTTTACGAGAACTTCACGAACAGCTTCAACAGAAGTGAAAGAATCCAAAGAAACTTTCTTCAAAAAGACTTCACGAAGAGATGCACTTGAAATTGTTTTGAGAACCCTACATGCAGCATCAACATAACGAGACCTACCAAGAGTAGAATCAAGATCATAATCATCAGCAGTCGCTTCCAAAATAAACTCAATCATCGGCTTTGCATTGTTTTTCACATATTCTACAAGTTCTTCTGAACCATTTTCTAATCTGTAGTCGCAGGGGTCTTGATCATCAGGAAAAGACACAACATAAGATTGATCATGGATACCAGGAACGTTTTTGAAAACTTTAACAGCAGCTGCAACACCAGCACTGTCACCGTCAAACGCAAACACAATTCGTCCGCTCTCAGAAACAAGACGGCGAATCATCATCCCTTGTTTTTCTGTGAAAGCAGTTCCTGAAGATGCAACAACGTTTTTCAAACCAGCCTCAACAAAAGAAGAAACATCAAACTGACCTTCAACAACAAACATTTCTTTCTCGTCAGAAGCGGTTTTCTTTGCCTTGTCAACATGATAAAGAGATGCACTTTTATCAAACAAAGGCGTATCAGAAGAGTTTACATATTTTCCTCTATTGTCAGTATCATAGAGTTTTCGACCAGAAAAACCAATAGGCTTACCTGTGATATCTGTGATAAAGAACATCAAGCGCCCCTGCCAGAAATCATAGAAATTCCCTTTTTCTGATTTTCCGCACACCCCAGTCATTACAATAGTTTCTTCGCTGAACCCCTGTCCTTTAAGAAAATTAAACAAGGTCTGTCGGCCTTCGGGAGCATACCCATAAAGCATTTTTCCATTGATAGACAATCCACGGTTCGAAACTTCTTTCTTTGCCACATGATCATTATCTAATTTCCTGAACTCTGCAACGAAGAAATTAGCAGCTGTCTTTATGCAGGCACGAAGTGACTTGTAATCAACAGATGAAGAATTATCCCCATCAATCTCAACTTCGATTCCTTTATCTTCAGCAAGTTTCTTCAAAGCTTCAAAAAAATCAAGACTTTCTTGTCTCATAACAAAATTCATCAGATCGCCTGCAGCTCCGCAACCGAAACATCTAAAATTCTGATAGTTTTCATCAACAGTGAAAGAAGGCGTTTTTTCGTTGTGAAATGGGCACAAGCCTTTATGCTTCATGCCTCTCTGTTGAAGCTTGATCCCTGACTGCTGAATATAATCAACAATATTGTATGCCAATTTCACTTCAGCAACTAAGCTTTTGAAATCATTTTTCATAATTTAAACAAAACCTACAATCTTTTTTCTTCGTGTTTAATTTTACATGGAATCTTTTGTGAGCGGCCTTTTCAGAAGAACATTTACAACAATTATTTCCTCTAAATTTTGTTTCACCGTGAATGTCACAAAATTTAATTGCGTTTGCTTTTTCTATAGTACAAGTATAACAATTTTCACCCCTGTGCTTAACTAACCCATGAGTAGGACATTCTTTTAATGAATCTCTTTTGTCTTTTATGCATAAAATACATTTGCTATATTGAAATTTTGTTTCACCATGAATTTTGCAAAATTTAATTGCGTCTTTTTCTTTTGATGCACATTTGCAGCATTGATTGCCTCTATGCTTAGTCTTTCCATGAATAGCACATATTTTATCATTAAGACTTTTATCCACCTGGCATTTTCTACATGATTCACCATAGAATGTAGTCTCCCCATGAATGTCACAAAATTTAATATTTATATTCTTTCCAATAGAACATTTTTTGCATTTTCCTGATTGGTGTTTTGTTTCCCCATGAATGTCACAAAACATTATGCTCCAAGATTTATCAATCGAGCACTTTCTACATTCATTTCCTGCAAACATTGTATCCCCATGAATAATACATTTTTTTATATGAAAAGTTTTTTCAGAAGAGCATTTTGAACAAGATCCTCCTTGGTGTTTTGTTTCGCCATGAATGTCACACATCTTTATAGTGACTGTTTTTTGATTTCTGCAGGCGCAACAATAAGATGCAAAAAATTTTGTTTCACCGTGAACGCTACAATTTCCTGTTGTAAATAAATCAGACCAATTGGAAGCGTTTTTGCCTAGCCCTCCTTTATGAGAATTTTTGCAATTCACGTCTGTTTTATACAAATCTCCTATTTCTTTTTCTTCTTTTGCGATTGCTTCTTTTTTTGTATTTACAATCCACATAATTTCTTTTTCGAGATTTTCTTTTCCTATATTGTTTATCCAGTTTTTAAATTTAACACCTCCGCTTCCCATATACTTGTCATTTATACATTCCTGTATGGTTGCATTTTTTATGTTTATTTTTCTTCTTCCAATATAATAACCATTATCTAATTTGGATGTTATCTTATAAACATAAAAAGATATATTTGGGTTTGTCCACTCATATATAGAATCGCCTGTTGTCTCTTCTATATGCCAACCTAATTCTTCTATGAAAATATTCCTATTGGACTTTCTTTTTCCATTTTCTTCGAATACTTCACCTATTTTTGTTCCAAGAATTCTGTCTGGGCCATATTTAACAGCATAAGCCATACTTAAAGCTTCTTTTCGATTTGCTGTTGACATGTTTTTTCCAGGAGCAACCATGTATTGTTTCTTTGTTTTAATTCCGTCTTTTACCATTTTCATTCCTGATCTTTCATATACATCAGAATTCTCTCCAGTTGTATCCTGATATGTAAAAAAATCTACAGGGTTATAATTTTTTATATAATATTTAATCAATTTAGATGCCCCACCAATAACTTGTGTATCTTTTTTGAAGCATAAACGAAGTAGTTCTCTTGAATATTCTTTTTTCTTTTTTGTCGTTCGGGGATTGCTAAACATACATACGCCTAAAAGGTTGTCTTGAAAAAAGATTCCAATATAAACACTTGCAGAAGCTTTGCTTGCTTTTTGAGTGTGGTTTTCTTCGATAAAAACACTTCCTAAATCCTTAGAAATTGTTTTTACTTCGCATTTTCTGGCGTAAATTTTTTTCATAACTAAAGCTACCCCTCAACATCTACTCTGTCTTTTAAATCTAAGTCTTTAATCTATACCTCATTTGTTTTATGAGAACAACATTATATATCATATATTCTAACAAAAAAGTGAGAGACATGAGCACCAAAACAGTCTCATGTCTCTCACTTTCGATTTTTCTCAACAGCTTAGAAATCCCATGTGTCATCATCATTATTGCTGTGATTAGGATCAAAATGTTCACGAATCTTATCTTCGTTGAATCCACCCCATGAATCTTTACCAACAACGACAACTGGTGCTTCTCTGAAGCCCATAGCCTTGATTTTCTTCAAAGCCTCTTTATCTTTTGAAATGTCGACACTATTATAATCAACATCAAGGTTCCCCAAAAGGGTATATGTCTTATCACAATTTCCGCAATTAGGTTTGCTATATACTGTTACTTCACTCATTTAACTAATTTCTCCTTCAATGAAACCGATTTTTCTAACCGTTATTTAATCTTATCAACTTTATTCACTAATTTTTATTAATCTTTTTCAAACAATTTAAATAATAATTATATTCCTCTAATGAATCTAAAGCATCTTTCAATCCTCTATGATCTTTTCCTTTATTAAATCCAGGGATTGAAGTATTTGATTGTAACGTCATAGAGAGGGAAGTCACATCAATAGAGCGATACGAAATAAGAGAATAAGTTTTAGGCATATGCATTCGAATAAAAAGCCTATCTAAAGTAATTGAATTTCCACCGAAATAAAGCAAGGTATTCTCAGGAACAGAAGATAATATAAAGTCAGAAAAATCAGAATCAGCTTCTGCATATGTTTTTGTCTCTTTGCTCCACAAGTCCTGCCATAAACCTGAATTATCATGTAATCTTTGAACATCATTACTGGAGTTTGCTATAATTCTTGACAAATCAGGTATTTCAAACAGTGTCTCCCATGTTGAGCTTATTCTGTTCCCTGACATATCAGAAATAACGGCTCCAAGTTCCAAAAGTGTGTCAACTTCAGGGGTAGTTCCAGATGATTCGACATCAGCCCACAGTATCGCTTCATTGACCTCATGTTGAGAGCCGTGAGTGTTAATCCAAGTCGATGAGAACACTGTGAAACCTTTCTTGCCTGTATATTTTAAACTTTTGCACTATGTCCTAAATTTATGTAAAATTTTACAAAGTTGTTTAATCACATAAAAATATCATACTTTCATTGCTATAAAAGATGATCTTCATCATCTGATTTAAGGTTCATTACAAAATCTTTCATCTCTTCGGAAGAATAACCTTCGTTCGATCCCATTATAATAAGATTGACAACAACCAATTCCGAAAAATCATCAGAATTTGCTCCATGACGAATTTCCTTCATTGTTTTTCGAATTGATTTGATAAAAAGATCTCCCAAATCTGCTCTGTTGTCATCAAGTCCTTCATTAATAAGAGCTGAACGAGAACGAATAGCATCAATAAGATCATTCAAACTTGAACCTGTCATAGAAAACTCCAATCAAAAATTAAAGACCATTAAGTTCAAAATAAGAAGCTTATTTGTCCTGAAAACAGTGTGAAAACATGTGCTTCAGCACTTGAACTTAATGGCATGAAAAGAATATCAACTTAATCGAACATTTGAATCATTTGAAACAATTTTTAACATATTCATCTCTTATATGATCAAGGATAGAGTTAGATGGAGAAAAGTTTTTGCTGTTAGCCAATCCTTTGACAATTTCAGAAGTTGATTTATGATTTATACTGTAATCTCGCATAATTATCTCACGGTTTTCGGCAATAAGTGCACCATTCTTTTCGGACAACTCTCCGAGTCTTGACAAAACAGCATTATCCTCATTAATTTTATCTTCAGCAATTTTATGAATAGCATTATAATTAGATTGAGACATGTCAGCGAATTGGCGAATTTCTTCTTGATTCATGTCTTCGATTTGAGATCGAAATTTAGCTGCCTTCGATTTATTTGAAGAAACCTTTTCCGAAGAAACGGCAGAAGATGAAACAGCTTTTAAAGTTTTGTTAGATTTTTTCTTTTTACTAAAAGTCCCATATTTTGAAGCAAGAATATTCTGTCCAGCTTTCTCAGCTTCTTCTTTGGTAGCATAATGATAGTCGCCCTTACTATTACCGTAAATGCAAGCACGAACAGATGCATTGCATTCTCCGGACTCACCCGTTTCAGGGTTTACGTGAAACTTTGTTTTCGCCATGTTCATCCTACCTTATCGTTCGTTAGGTTTAGTTATGAACTTTTCTAAAACAGATCAAAAACAGTTTGATAAAAACATATTTTAAAATTCTAGCCAAACATTGAGAATCCATAATTGTAGAATATAACGAAAGCAAAAACCATCAAAACAATAACAGCCAACCCGCTATCTATCCTCAAGCTTACAGCAGTTTTAGCAAAATTTGACAATCTTTTAGGAAGGAAAATTCTGTCATGAATAATGTTATATCTCAACAGTGTGAAGAAGGTTAAAGTTGTCCCAACAGTCACTAATAAGCACCAAGGACAGAAAGCTTCAATAACAAAAGCAGATTGATAGAACAGCCACAATGCAAAGACGAAACCGATGAAATAAACACTTTGAGCAGCTGTGAGCATCCATCTTGGAAACTTTACGCCTGATAAGCCAGCAACAGCAATCATAATGACAATAGGTTCACAGATAAGTCCCAGAAAAGAATTAGGAAATCCGAAAATCTGAGCTTGATCTGATAAGGCAACAGTTCCACAGCTTACTATTGCGTTGATATCACAGGAGAGATTCGCGGTGGGGTCAGAAGCTAGCTTGACAGCATCAATCGACAACACAAGAGATGCTACAAGGCATGATAGAGCCGATAGGAGCATAGTAGAGAACAGAATCACGTCTTTACTCCAAAAACGTCTCACAGGGGACTTTTCAAGCAATTCACTCATTCTTTATCAAACCTTTGCATTAATATTAATAGGTATTCATAGAAAAATATCCACGAAAGAGGGGTAGAGAATGATTTTTCTCTACCCCTCCATGTTTGACAGTTTTCACATAGCTGTCAAAATTGGACGAAGCTGAACCCAGTTATCATCCAAATTACTCCGCAAGACATTTCCTCGCGGTAAGATCTCCTCAGAATTATTGTGGTAGGCATCCGAAGAGAAAGCAACGTGCTCAAAAGGACTCAAATGGCGCATCTTCAGTAACCGCTCACCTAAGCGAGTAGTCGCAGTCGACTTATCTGCTCTTGATTTGTCACGATAAGAAACCTGTGCTGACTCAGTTGCAGAAAGAAGCAACAAATCACGAATATTCGCAAAATTATCAAAGGATTCAGGTTTTTCGGAATCTTCGATAAATGGAAGGTGCAACCAAGTTTGCGAAGGCCGAGAAACTTCCAAAGCTTTTTCAATCAAACGACACAAAGCAACAATTTCAGGTTGAGCAGCTTCCAAGTCTGTTCGCAATTCAACAAAATTTTCCCAATAAGACGAAGTGACAATAGCTTCATGCCACATATAAGGCTCAATTACTCGATTAGCATTTTGTTTATGAACAGAAATAGCTTCAACAGGCATAATCTCAGCTTCATAAACTTCCTTGTAATAGCGGTCAATGTGAGATGCATAATTTGATGCAATTTCAGTGATAGTTCCGCTTGGAGTAAGTAAATCACCCAATAAAAGCCGAAGTTCAGAAACAACAGCCGAGTCTCGCCCCAAAAGCCAAGCCTTGACAGCTAATTCTCTTTCAGCAGCAGTTAAAAATTCTCCGCTCATACCTTTTTTGTTTTTAGTGAACAAAGGAATATAAGGCTTACGCATAATGTCACCAATAGTGGCTTTAACTGAACGAGCACGAGAAGAAGCTGAATTTCTTGAAAAAACCCTGTGAGTGTTTACTTCCGAAAGGATGCAACGTGGGAATCTTGCTGAAATTGTTAATAAACGCTCCCCCTCTTCATCACCATTCTTAAATTCACTGCCTACTGGAACAGAATCAGCAATAACTGTAACTTCATATCCCTCCAACATAGGATCTGAATAAGAAAAACGAAGATAAGACTCGTTTCTGTAAGGCAAATCAACTTTATTTACCTCAATATTGTCAAACTTAGGAACCAAAGGCTCAATAACTGTCATAATTTTTACTACCTTTCAAAATTTCTCTATATGAAAAACTATTTATCTACTTCATTTAGATTTTAACAAAAAATCATCACCAAAATTCTTTTGAAAAACCATTTTCAATATCTTTACAAAAAAAACAATAAGGTTATCAGTAAGAGACATTAAGAAACTCACTGATAACCTTATTATCTTACTACTTAAACCATAAACAAAAGTTTGTCAATCATTCACCAACAGACAGCTTCACATCAGTCATTCGTGAAAGATTAAACCTACGATAGCCCTGCACATCTTGATCAACCCCCACAACAAGCGGATTAGAGTCAGAAGCAATAATCACATCTTCAGGAACAATATTTCGAAAAGAACTATCCCCATCCGCTTTTTCATAATTGAAAGATACTGCACTCTTCTCAGAAAGAGCTTTCTTGATAACACTCATTGAATCATTCATAATATAATCCTTCCATTCACCTATTGTTTTTTTCATTTTAAAAAAAATTTTACAAATCTTTCACAAGGCAAGCTCATCATTAATGAACTTCACCAGAGATTGCTTCAAATAATCAGGGATAGCTGATTCTCCTTCTTTCATGTTAAGCAGAAGAGCCATGCTAGAAACAAACTCTTTGATTTTTTGATCATAACTGTATCGTCCCATCATGCTTACCTTTTCAAGAATTTCAACTTTTCTGATCAATCCATCAAGTCCGCCTCTAGTCGCAATATATTCAACAGAAACTTCGGGAACTTGCAAAAGATTAGACTTGTAATCAACACTGTCAATAAAGTTTTTCATTTTGTCAATATTTTCAACAGAATTTGAATCACTGCCAAAAGACGCAAGTGACTGCAATCTTTGGTTGACTGTATCGCAGTATCCGCCCAGCTTTGACTGCACATATTTAGCGATCAAGCTTTCATCCGAGGCAAGGTTAAGCCTATCATCCTCAACAGAGCGAGAATAAGTTGGAAGAGAATTAAGCTTCTCTTCGGCATCTTTGCTTGCGTGTCTGATAGATTTGTCACGAATAACTTCTTCTCCCGAATTCACGAGAGACAGAACCGAATTCTTCAAAAGTTGAGCAACAACATAAACAGGTCTATTTTTCAGAGCATCAAATCCCTTAATGTGCTGATATCCATTCAAAAGGTCGAAAACAACATTACGACTACTTCCGCCCTCTGAAGCGATAATCAGTGCATTTTCTCCATAAACAGTATTAAGATCTGTTTTTCCAAGGTAAGAATTGTTTTTCTTAGAAGAATCTTTTACTTCTCCATTAACAATCTCTTCCGATGAATCGAAACCATCTGAAAAAGCCCAGATCCTTGCATAAGGAGTTGAATCCTTCGAAACAGAAACAGAATTGTTTCGCTTCTCTTTTGCAATCTTCTTAAAAAATTCAACATCAACCCAATTAATCTTGGAATGAATGTCAGAATCAACTTTGTTAAGAAAAGCCTCAATCTCTTCGTCTGAAAATTTATCATCTTGTGTCATGATGATAAGAGTAGATTCTCTAGATGAAGCAATTTCTTTACGTTGACGAATGACTGCTTTAATGTCTTTTTCATTATTCATTCCAGAAACAAAATAGATTTCACCAGATGATTCATTTACAACCCTTGCACAATCAACTAATCTCACACTTCTGTTATCTTCTCTATCAGAAAGATTAAGGTTTGTTATAACATCATTGATAAGGTCATTGACTTTTCCTGAATAGTTGTAAGGAGCTTTGAAATATGTTGAAAAATTTCCCGACTTGACAGGCGTAAGAATATTGCGACTATTCGAGTAAGTAGAGCTTTCATTGACCCTTAGAACAGAATGAATACTTTCATGAGAGAATTTCGCATTTTCTTTAAGAAAGTTGTATCCATCAGGTGAATCGAAATCTGAAAAATCAAAAATTTCATTTTCAATAGTCACTTTATCTTCGTCAGAAGAGATCTGTGGATTCAGAGCTTCAAAAATCTTGTAAGTCTCATACTTACTAAATTTTCCAGCTTTAATTCCAGAAATCGTTCCATTAAGAATGAATTCTTTTTTATTGTTAAGAACATCGTTAATGTGATTGTCAAGAGCAATGGAACGGTTGTTTTTTGTAATTCCATCACGAGACGAAATAAAATCAACGACACCAGGCTTCAGTTCGACAATAACATCTTTAGATTCAACATAAGGACTACTCATAACAGAATCGTATCTATATCCTGAAAGGACATAAGAATGAATGTTACTGAAACGAGAATAATATCCAGTTTCACCCAAAACTTTGAGAAGACATTCGTGTGTAATCCAAAAACGCCCCTGAGTGTTAGAGTCGGATTCAATCTCAACAGTGCCAAGCTCAATATAGTTAGGATTTCCAAAATATTCAACACCATTGATGACAACGGGAACATCAAAAGAGAAATCTTTGTATGACTGAATAGCCTGATTGAAGCTGGAAATATCAATAGCTTGATCGCTTCCATCAGAAGAATTGAGAGGAATTCGCACAGTAGTTCCAGACTCGTTACCAGTATTTTCAACAGACAAAATTTGAGTTTCCGGGCCTCTTTCAGAACGAATAACGAGAACCTTACAAGTCACTCCATCCTTAGTTGTTTCGAAAGAAAACTGATCACAATAAGCAAGCGGAGATTTGGCACCAAGCCCATAAGCTCCAATTTGCTGAAAGTCTGATTTCTTTTCAGAACCACCAAAAACAGCAAAATGATTTTCAATGTCATCTTCAGACATTCCAATGCCATGATCAGTTACAACAAATTCAGGAGACATTACAGAAGGCATACTGACTTCAACAGGATTTACTTTATGACCCTTACTCATCAGAGATACAGTTGCATCAATAGCGTTAGACAGAACCTCTCGCACACTTGCAGTAATAGGCTTATCGTACATGTCAGTCAGTTTGTTCATAAGAGCACCCTGATCTTCAAGATTCATTCTCATCTTGATAGTTCGACCAGAAGAACGTCCAACCATAAGGTCAGTAACGCTTGAGTAGTTCTTATCGCCCTTAGACAATCCCTGAAATGTCATTATTTTCTCCAATCATCGTGTAAATGTTCAATAACTACATTCTACACCATAAATCGCAGAGAAGCAAGTCAAAATAAGTGATAATTAACTGCTATCTATCAAACAATGATTATTCTGCCCCTCTATATTATCTACAGCATTATTTTCTTGTGTAATTAAATTATTTTCATTAGTTATTAAATATTCAGAATCATTCAACATTCTTTCAACAGAAAATTCACCATTGAAATCAAGATCCTCAACAATTTCACCAGTATTTTCATCAACAACAATGTCATCAAGAACAACCGGAGAAAAATCGTACCTCTCAGCCTCAGACTTTAAATAAGATACTGCTGCTCCACCAGCATAGAACTTAAAAGAAACAGCTGGAACTGACAAGGAAATTTTTCTCAATACATCATCAACAGGAGAAACAGTCTCAACAGCCTCATCAGTAAAGACCTTGCGAAAAACGCCAGACAATCTATCAAAATAGATGGAGTCACTCTCTTCTCTTGGCTTTCCTTTGTTCAATCTTCCCCAAGCCAAACGCAAAGCCTTCGTCAAATAGAATTGAGTGAAAGATTCAGAAACAGAATACGTGGGAGCCATGCCACTCTTTTGTTTTTCCTCAATTCGAATGACCTTATTTTCTCGCAGTAATCGCAAAGCTTGAGTAGTGCGAGACGGAGAAATAGCTAGCCTTTCACATATAGCGGTCTTAGCTAAAAGAATTCGAGAAGTTCCGACATTAGACAAAGGTTGAATGAAATAATCGACTATTGCCATAGCATCAAAATACTGTTGCGGAGGATTGTCTTTTTTCTTTTCCATAAGAATAGCCGAAGATACTTTTCCAATGTCAATAACACGCGGATTAAGAACGCGAAAAGATGAAGCACCAGCATTGGAACGTTGTGAAATTTTTTGTTTCATCTTCTGCTTGAATTCATCTACATTAAATTCAACGCCAGAATACTGTTCTTTGAACTCTTGTTTCTTCGCTATTCTGAGGTTCTGACGCCCCTGATAACAGTAAAATCCATGATATCTTTTCTCTGGTGTAAATCTTTTGATGTCAGTAATAAGAGAACGGAACCCGATAGATTTATCATTATATGAATCTTTATCAATTCCCATCTCAATGCAAGCAATAGCAATAGCGTAATCATCATAGCAGCAATGCAAAGCCGATTTGACGAAGGCTCTTTTAGCATGATAAGAAACTATATTTTTTGTTTTGATTGATTTTTTCAAACGATAAATAATTTCAGTTGGCGGCTTGATGTTTGTCTTTTCCCCTGAAGCACTATCAAGAGACTCAAAAATAGCCTTTAACGGGTTTTCACCATCAATCTCTCCCAACTTATCATTCAGAGATTTTTCGGTGCTATTTCGGAATTCTACGACTCTCTTAAACTTGTCCATTGATTCCTGTGGAACAGAAAGAATGTCAAATCCCTCAGAAGAAAAACCCACAGTATGATCCGCAATCCAATATTTTTCATGAATAGCATTAACACGAGAAGAAAGGCTCTCAACTCCAACTACATAACCATTCACTAAACCACTGCGAATGTCAGCGTCCAGTACTATTTCTCTACCAACAATTTCAGAAAAAGCTTTTGAATAACCACGTAGAGAAGCCTTGGGAAAATCATTTTTTGAAGTTTCAGAAATATCCTCCGGGAACATCAGATAAACATGGATACCGCCAGTAGGTGTGACAACAGCAAAACTCTTACGTAAGTTAACTTCAAAAAACTCACTAAAGAAATCTATCTGTTCATCAATAGTAGAAAAACCATCATTATGGCAATCAAAATCAAGAATAAACAATTTCTTATGAGGAATAATGCCATAATTACCTGTTTTTGGAATGTTTTTTAATCTGTTCCTGCGCCCCTTTGCAAAAGAGCCATCGGGAGTTTTAGATTTATTCTTCAATTTCAGGTATTGGGCATTGTCACCAAGAGTCTTCTGCAAGAATTTTCGGTTTGACGAAGACTGATCAACATCATCGAACAGATCAATGTCAGCATCAAACATAGTTCTCGCACTCCCCTCATCTTATTTCATTATTGCTTTCTGATTCTACCAATTATTTTTTTAAAAATATTTCTTCTGCAATAATAGTTTCTATCTTCTGTCTCCCCTAAGAACCCCTTCATAAGTTCTAGGTCCATACCGTGTAAGTTTTTGTATAGTAAAATGTCATCACTCTCACTATGATTATTTTTTCGATTACTCTTGAACCAACATTTTTTCTATATAAAGAGATTGCGGTTGAGGAATTGACGAAATAAGTTTCTGTGGCAATTCAAGGTTTACACCAAGTATCTGCATTTCTTTTATAAACACTCGTGAACCATAGGAGTTAAAGTTCACTTTATCAAAAAAAGATAACGGAGATTGTTTATCGGATATCAAGCCCCGACTCTCTTTTGCATTAAGATTGTTCGAACCATGAATCTGATCAAAAGGCATCGCCACAGGAGCAGTAATCCAAGAGGGATAAGTTTCCATAACAGGATCCGCCCAAATAGGGTTAGCCGCATAATTAGGCGGATTTCCCAACTTAAAACATGCTCCCTGATAAATACTCCCATAATATTTTTCATTAAGTCTGTCAGCAGCCTCCTGTGGCGATTGAGGACTGCCTATACTCAGCCATTCCCCATAAGTCAAACCGCCATGTGTGATCAACCTCTCTTTGTTAACTGCTGCTGTAACCATAGAAGGATTTTTATTGAACCATGCATTTCTCAAAATTTGCCTACTCACAGCATTTGTCCATTCTTCAGGAAAATTCAAAGCTGCCATTTCGTTAGTTCCTGCTATTTGTGTCCAATTCTCCTGTGTAGATCGATAAAGAATCAAATATTTCAAAACAGCCTCATTTGGCCCAATTTTTTCTTTATCTTTTACAAGATTATTGCAACCAATAACATTTCCCAATTGGATAACCTCATCCGCTCCATTGCAGGCAGGCGCAATCTCTGACTTCCACAATTTATATTGCCCCTCAAGATTAGACAAAAAGATAGTTTTTTTATACTTCACAATAAACCTTACTTTTGAAAACTGACGAAATTGTTCTATAAAATTTCAATATCTGTTACTAAAAGATTTAATGAAATTTTGAAAATAGAAGAGTATTCGGAAAAACCTAACCTGTTCGAAATTTTTCTCAAACTGTAACAAAAAATGCTGCAAAAAAGATTCAAAACGAGAATTTTTGCAGCATTTTTTAATTTTTATAAGATTAGATTTCGGCCCATCCCGAAGGATTAGGCAAAGCTACCTTGTCGCCAACGTTAGATTCTGAGACCGCTGATTGTGAGGCAGACAGCCATTGGAAAAATTCGTCAAACTTTAATCCTGACAAAGCTAAAGGTTCTTTTCCGGGAGGACATATTTCCTTTAATCCCTCTGGATCAAATCCTGAAATACCAACAGGAAAGAATGCGACTTTTTTACTTGCTTCATATTCGGCAATTCTTTTTGCAGCTTTATCAACATTGTCTGTTTGCAATCCATCAGTTAATAGTACCAAAAATGGTCGATACATAGAAATTCCGTTTTGCTTATATGTTTTCTTTCTTTCTTCAAGTTTGTCTAAACAAGCGTTCAGTGCAGCTCCTGTAGCCGTTAATCCGCCTGCTTGAAGATTTGGCAAAATAAGATTGTCAATAGTTGCAAAATCTGTGACATTATTAACCTGAGAAGAGTATGTCACAAAAGAAATCTCGCATCTCCGTCTCGCAAGGGGATCAGATGCCAGGGAAGAGACTAAGCTGTCTAATCCAGAATCTAAAGCTTCTATGGGCGATCTGTCCTCACCTGGTCTTTTGTCTCCCATAGAGCCGCTTTCGTCAACGCAAATTATTAGGGGTGCTCTCGCGTCCGAATTTTCCGCAAACTCAATATCATCAAAATTCATTCCGTCACTCATTTCCAGTTCCTTTCATAACGTTTATTAAATTTTATTTAAATTTTAATAACATTCATTAACTTTTTCGTTAAAATTTTTTAATTTATTAGATGTTGGTTAATGAACCTTTGTTGGTTAATATCATGAGTTATGAGATCCAGAGGAATCCGCTTTATTGTGCGGCAAAATGGCTTTATGAGGGATGAGAAAATAATTAATGAAATTTTATGTCAAATCTGTTCATTTATTGTTTATAAAGGAAGCCACTTAGTCTTTAGCTAAGTCGGTAATTCACTTGACAAATATTTTAGCGACTAAAAGCATAACAAGTTGCAAAACTGTTCTTTTCATTGTTCTCTCCTTTTGTTTTTGATCGGTTAAATGTTTATTTTCAAAATACTATGATAAATATCTTGCGCTGCTTTTTCGTTAAGATAGAAAAACAATTTGCGAAATTATTTTTATAAAGAGGTTGGTGTGTTGATGAGTTCAGTTAATGATTTGGTGAGAAAGTTGATTCTGACTCAACCGGGAATGTTTAAGAATCGTTTAGATGTTTTGGAATATGTTTTCACTAATGTCAATAATGGTTTCATGTGGGATTACAAAGGTGATGTTGTGGAAGACGAAAGAATTGATTTCAACAATCGTCCTGATTGGTCTCCTGAGCTTGAAATCGAAAAGATCAAAAGCAATAATTTTCCTGAATTTATTGAAAAAGTAGTGATTGAAAAAGCTGAGTCAAGAATTTCTGAATATAAGAGAATTGTGAGTATGATAGATTTGCAGATGGATGAATTAAGTGAATCTGTTTCTGATGGTCATATTATGTTAAATCCCGAATGTTTGTTTTGCCAAATGCCTGAGAATGTGTCTTCTGAATGGCGTAATGCAGCGGATGAATTGATCGGGAAGGCGAGCATCACTGTAACTCATTGATAATTGGTGATTTTAAAGCCCTTGGGTAAAAATTAATAAATTATTCAAGGGCTTTTATTTTATCAGTAAAATGTCTTTTTGTGGAGTGTGCTAATAAGATAGAACAGACACATTACCCAAATCATAGCCAGTGCAAGATAGCTCAATAATGTTAACATGGCAAAAAATATTACAAATATTGATGAATACTCCCAAAAGAGAATTGCAGCGAGATTGATTATTATGGTTATGGTTGCTGTGACAGCATATTCGGATTTTTTGAGAATTAAAAATGACATAGGGAGTAAGTAGGGGAACAGAAGACCGATGACAGTTAAGATAACTCTAGTGTTGTAGGGTAATTTCAACATTTTGTATTCAAATTCTTTTGCCACGTAATTAAGTTTTCCTAAAAGCATATATGTCCGTTCCTGCTGTAATTATTGATTATTTTATTGTTTTTCAATATCTTTATTTTGTTTAGTAAAATTGTTTTTATAGCTAAATCGGAAGTGTTTCAAAACATTTTTACAATTTTTTGAAATTAAAAAGGAATTAATTGGATCGTGAAAATGTTTTATGAGAGAGTTGAATTTTTATGAAACATTATCATGATATTTAATTCAAAGGATCGCTTGATAGCGTTCCTTAAAATAGAATACAGCGAAAATATATGTCAATAAGAAAAGAGAAAAAGGAAGCAATTATCATGGCTGCTATTTCAACAACAGAGACAGAGAAGCTTTACAAAATCCTTGATGAATTCATTGGGGTTTTTAGATATGAGACGATGCCGGAAGAGGCGCAAGAATTTTATCAGAATAAGAAACAAGATTTTATCAATATTTTCACGAAGGAAATTCCGGAGAGTTATTGGTTTCAGGGGACAGATTTTTCTAGCGTCAATCTTATCTTTCATCCGATAGAGGGATTTAAGGTTGTTTCTAGTGTTGCTCATGATCGTCTCAAATCGATTATTGAGAAAACCAATGGTAGAATCAATACTCTCAACAGTCAATTGCTACCTGCATAAAATTAAACATCTAAAAACCGGCGAACAACTTTTACTTTGTTCGCCGGTTTTCTATTTTTTTATTTAAACTTGCACAAATCATTCCCACTTAGACGGATTGATCTCGAAACCTGCCATACTGAGAGACAACGAAACTTCCATGTCACAATCATTCTGCAAAAGTATTGCACCAAATTGGAGAATACTGAAATGATTGATAGGTTTGAATCCGCTGATAGGAAGATTCTTTTCGTGCTCTTCAGCATATTCAACAATTTTCTCATATGATTCTGTAATCTCTTGTGCTGTGTATTTGTAAATTATTACTGCAATCAGTTTTTTAACATTATTCTGATTTGTTTCATGGTCGATCCACAAGGCTCTGGTTCTTTGGTTAGTATGGAGAGGCATTTTCATCATCTCTACAAGGATGTCAGATTCTATTCTTGAATGATCTTTATTTATTTCTGCTAACATCTCAGAGAGATTCGATGTTGAGTCTGACAGGATAGTAAACAGTTCTCCAATCTTTACCCAATCTCTTTTGCTAAACTCATTTATGAGTTCAGCAATAATGTTTGATTCTTCTTCAGAAAGATTAGAAATTGAAAGGATAGTCAACGCTGAGACAAAAGATTCATCAGGAACTTCTAGAAGCGATTTAACTGCGTTAGAAGACAGATTAAGAATAGTCTGTGTAAAGCGATTTTGGTCTTGAATGTTTCCGCCCAAAGATGTAAATACTTTTTCCGCAACTTTCAATCCTTTTTGGGAAAAAATTCTAGCAAAAATCTCCAAAGAATTGTTTGTTGTTTCGTTATCCATTTGAATAGCGGCATTAGTGTTCAGTAATGCTTCGAATGCTTCATAGTTTCCGTCTGTGAGAGCAGAGAAAGAAAACCCTAATGATGAGGGAACACCTTGGGCAGAAATTTTCTCTGCAGTTTCAAAATGATTTGTTGAAAGAGACAATTCATTTGAGAAGCTGTTTCTTTTCAGCATTGACAAAAAGAAATCATCGGCAGTGACTGTTTCGAAAAATTCAGATACTGCTTTTTGATCCAGAAGAATAGAATCAAGAGTAACGCTTCCAAGACGGTTGTGTCTATAGCTTTCAACGGCGAATTCATGATCTGAGTTTTCAGGGGAAGACAAAGAGGCAATATAGATGCCTGAAGCTCCGTTAACAGTTTTAGTCAAATTCACAATATTTCTCCATTGTTCTTTCTTATTTATAAAATCGTATGTTTTCATTATATTAGATTTCAGTTTAAAAGTCAATATTCGAGAGAACTCTTTTATATTGAAGAATAAAAGACAGCCTGCTTTTTAACAGACTGTCTTTTATTGTTTCGGAGGTTTTGTTTTTGTCAGACGAGAGCAAGAAGGTTGTTTCGGTTTTCAACTCCAACGATTTCACTGAGTGCCTTTTCAGCACCAGAGATTTCTTCCATTGACGAGATGGGGAACATGGCCTCAAGGTCAGCGGCAATATCTTGGAAAATCAGTTCAATGTATTCATTCACGGTTTCAATAACATTCTTCTTGCGTCGTGAGGTCTCGTAGTACTTATCCCATGCAACAGCATAAGAGATAGAATCAACATGTGGCATAAGAACATCCCAGCTATCAGCGAATGCTTTACGTGCAACAGTGTACATTCTCAGGTAAGCCTTATCATAAACAGTGACTGCAGTGTCCCTGCGTGTGATGACCTCAATTTCGAGTGTGTTTAGAATAGCAGAATGAGCGCGGGTGGATGCTGTTTCCATAAGAACATTTTTGAACATTATAACCTCCGAGTTATTGAGCTTCTTTGTTTCCCTTGTCTAAGACTATCTTACCTCAAATGGTTATGCAAAACAACATTATTTTAAAAGTTTTTTATTAATTTTTCCGCGTAAATAAAGGGAAGTAGAGGGGTTGACAAATTTTTTGGAACACTGTATAAGCACCATTTGAAAACGTCGCATTCCACCGTTGTTTTTCAAGTTTGTTCAATTTTATCAAAGCGCACACTTATTTTCGAATAGTTATATAATACTATAAAAACATTTCTTAATATTAACAAAAAATTAGAAAATTGAAACTATCTAACACTATCGGTTTTACTGTTTGTTAAATGGATATAATTGAGAAGGATACTGTCAAATACAATTAAACTCTGCAAATGCTATCAAATACACCAATCTGAATAAACAAAATTTAAAAAGAAGAGAATGTTTTTGTAAAGAGAAGATCTGTCGGAATATTTTGGTAAAAAGAAAAAGTAAGGATTGTGTATTTTTAAATATTGAGAAAGTAAAGGTGTATGAATATGGAATACAATGATAATGATGCCCCTCTGAGCCGTGAGGAAGAAGAGATGTATATGCGGGATGAACAGTTTGATGAATATGAGAATTCTCCATCAGCACAGGATCTTCATGATTATCTGACCGGGAACTTGCTTATAGAACGTCCAGCTTCTTGAACTGTTGATAAATTTCAAAAATTCAGCCACATGATAACTTTATGTAGAAATCATGTGGCTGAATTTTTATTTATATTTGAAATTCGAAAAGCTCTAAAAGCCCCGTAGAGAGGATATAAAATCACACCTATGCCATTTTATCCTATAAAGCGGTTTAGTCTCTACAAACGCTATTAAACGCTTAGAAATACCATTCAGGAAGGTCTCTGCGGGGATAATGCTCAAACAACTCTCTAACCGGAGCTAAAGACAGAGGTTCTCCGTCTAAATCTGTTGGATAACTATCAAAATCAAATACAGCATTGAATCTTCTGTCATGAGTCAGCATAAGAGTAAAACTTAACCATGCGCCTGTTTTTGGTGAATACATCGTTTCTTGAAGCTTTTCACAAAGAAAGATAAAATTTGAGAAATCTCCCTCTTTAACTCTTATCAAATCAGACTCTTTGAGAGAAGCAAAGTTGAGAACCTTGTGTGCGCCCTGGTATTTGAAAATAACATCGCCATCAGGCTCTCCATCTAATGAGCTTAAAAGAGAATTGAAAGCCATTTGAAGTATTACATCGGATTCTTCTTCTGTCTTTTTTGAAAATTTATTATCATTCATCAAAAAATCACTTCATCTAAATCGGGGAAACGTTGTCTGGTTTGAGACATGATCATAGAAATGATTACATCTTCGAATTCTTCTTCCAAAAGATCACTATCGAAATCATCCTCTGAATCAAGATCATAAGATTCAGAGCCATTAGAATCTTGAACAAGGTTGATCATGTGAGCACGGAGTTTAGTTGATGTTCTATTCATGAAATATGTTAAAAATTCATCAAGAACATTAGGTTCGAATTCATCAAAAATGTAGGATGCTCTCTCTGGAATTTTACTGTCATCAACAAACAGAGCAAGAAGGCTCTTATCTTTCAATAGGGTTCTCATATAAACAGTACCTAACTGCCCCCATGCAATTTTCCATTCTTCTGAATCAGAAAGATAATCAAATTTCTCTTCTATTTGAGGATTAGCATCTAATTGCTCACTGAAAACATCTTCTGGAACTGCTTTCTTGATTGCATTTTTTATCTGACGTTGTTCATGAAGAAGATCAAAATACCAATCAGGAATGTTTTTATCGTTTCGAGAATATTTTTCAAAATCATTGATCAATGTTACTCTGTCAGGAAAAATCTCGTCATCAGATTCACTGTATTCCCAATTTTCGGTGAGGACATTGAATCTCTCGTTATAATTGAATGAAATTTTGAATTCTTCTGTCAAGCAATTAAAAGAGATAAGTCCGCTGAGCCATACTCCTTGCTCTTCGTCTTTCATGATTTCTCGCAACTCTGAAATGGCTGAAAGACTGATTTTATCTATAATTCGAGTTCTTACTTCTTTTGAATCAATGTCAGAATCAGTAACAAAATTAGCGGATATTTCAGTTCCTCTGCTCATTGACATGAATCGCATCTCCAATATTCCTTTATCCACATCCGAAAAAGCAGAACGCAAGGAATTCTCAATGTTATTGATCATGTCCTCCGAAGAACAGGTGTAAGAAATCATACTGAAAATCCTTTCAAAATCATTTAAGCAATTGTTACTTTCAATATCGCAAGAAACAACATTTGAAAAAATAAGATTCTATCGAAGTTTTTCTTTATGTACGAACTTTTGGAATTTTTGTTTAATGAAATTTTTGATTTTCTTTACAAATTCATCAACAGGTCGGGAGACGGTGCCCACCAAAGATAACCCTAAAAACACAATCAGCCAACCAGGTCCGGGAAGGGGAATGAGAATAATTCCGAGAAGTATAACAGCAATCCCGGAAAATATAATAAAACCTCGTGCGCAGTGAGCGAAAATCGGATGTTGTTGAGAAAGCCAATACTGTATTTTTCCCGAATAGTAGTCATCATTCATGTCATTGATGCTCATTCACAATCCTCCTTCCTTAAATTTGTTAAATGGTTATGGTCATACAAAAATCACAAAAGAAAGATCCGATGAAGCTGACGATTTGCTTCATCGGATCTTTCTTGAAAAATTCATCAACAATTAATGAATATCAGGCAATGAGAGGACGGATCTCAACTCCCAGCCCATGTGCATAGCGACTGATGCTCTGAACGGTCGGATGAGCTTTGGGGAAAACCATCACAGCGCGGTAAGTTGTTCCGATACGTCGAGCGAAATCAGACGGAGTGATGCCTCTTTCACAACGAATTCTATCAAGAGCAGTGTGAATTTCCGAAGCTGGAACCGTGTCCCCTTCAAAAACAACGAAAAGCTGCTTACCGAGAGCTTCAACAACCTTTTGTGAAGTCTCCAGAGTGGTGCGAGAATTTTCAACCTTAGCAACTGAAGCCTGACCGATACCTGAAAGTCGTGAAACTTCAGCTTTTGTCATATTCTTCTTTTCTCGAATCTTCTTGATTTCTTTACCCAGCTTTGTTTCGAAATGAGAGCTTTGGTAGCCATTCAATGCTTGATGAAGATCTTTTTCAAGTTTTGCCAAGACAGTCTGGTTGAGTCGTTTCGAAGGAATGACATATTCTCCGTGGACGTCAGAAACAGCGAACTTAAATTCCATTCCAAGGGACTGTGCATAGCGACTGATGGATCGAACCTGTGGCCTGTCAGAACTTTCAAAAACACGAACACTTGCATAAGGGACACTCATGTCTCGTGCTAAATCAGATGGTGATACCCCAGATGCTTCACGATAAGAAACAACAGCATCTCGGGCTTCAGCAAGTGGAATTTTAACCCACTCGCCCGAAACTGACTTGAAGCTTGTCTCCACTGTCAGATTGAGAACATCACAGATAGCAACAAGATTACTCAGAGACCCGCGCCCCTCTTCTGATCGAGTGTAGGCAACATGCGTCATAACACCCTTATGGGCTGATGAAACCCCAAGCCCACGAGAAAGTCGAGAAGCTTTGACCCTGAAGCCGATTTCCTCAATATTTGAAAACGTTGCAGTATTCATAGTGCTCATGATAAATCCTTTCATAAAGTTATTATTAATGACATAATAACACAAAAGAATCATCTATGCAACTATAATAAGAAAATTTTCAAAATAAAATCATTAATGTCAAATAAATTCTATTCGGGTGAAGAGTTGGTTTCATTTTTGCTGTGATCATTCCAGTCATGAGGAACGATTACAGTTTCAATGTTATGTTTGAGTGCCCAATCGAAAGTTTTTGGTCTGACATCCACAGCTGCCACCATTCCTCTAACTGAAAGTAAACTGAACTTTTCATCAATAATTCCTGAATCTCTAAGAGAGTGTTCATCAATGAATTTTTCAATATTAGGCTGACTTTCTGGATCTTTTAACCCATCAAGATAACGCCTGCACTGATCAACAGCTCCCAGCATAGCAACTCGTTTTACCTCCACAGCAACAGGATTTCCTTCTGCATCTTTCATCAGAAGATCCACTGGACCTTTGCCAGTTGGGAATTCTCTTGAAATGAGAGAAAAACCCGCACCAAGAGTTTCAGGATGAAGAGACAACCACTCTTGCAGATGATTTTCAGTTCCATCACGTTCAAGACCAGGATCCTCAGCTATCAAAGGCATTTCAGTCATCATCAACAAGGAATGAATAGTGATTGACAGAGACTCCTTTCGTGAATCATATGTCCACACTTTTTCGCCAATATTGTTAAAAGTTTCAGAAAAAGATGCCGTTTTCATATAATTCAAAGGCTTGTTTCCAACATCATTATGAATAGAAACAGATCCATCGGATTTCACCATAATCGATCTCACTCCGCGAGGTAAAGACGTATCTCCTCGACCAGAATAAATAGCAGAACAATCAGCAATAATAAGTTGCACAATAAACCCTTCATTAAAAAATACATTACCGAAATATTAACAAAAAAGAATGATAAAATGATTAAAATGAAAAACATAAAAAAAAGAAAGAGTTTAAAATGCATGAAAAATTTATAAAACCCGAATGGTTAGATGAATTCGAAAAGAATAGCCAAAAAGAAATAGCTGTCCTCAATCACTGGGATGGAGAAATTACACAATTTCTGGTTCCTATGAAAGATAATGAAGCAGCATTGAGCTGGACTTTCTCCAACCCTGTTAATGAATATAAACATGAAATGATCATCAAACTAACCGATCATGAAGCGCAAACAATTTTCGAATCAAAACCCCTAACCGGAATGATTGAAGATATAAGAAATAACCTATCATACCCCGAATCTGTTATAAGAGTGACAGACAGAGAAAATTCTGAAAAAAATGCCGAAATGAACTACATGATAAATAAAACAGACACAGAAAAAGAATTTAACGACAATATGTATAAAGTCGCTATAAAATTAGAAAAAGGCATCAAAAAACGCCCATAAAAGATATATACAATAGAACTTTTTAAGGATGCTCAATGGAAACCAAAATACAAGATATAAAAAAGAAATTATTTGTCACAGAAGACAACAGAGGGAAAATAGGCAGACCCCAAAAAGACTACTCCCCTAACAGAAAACTCATTAAATACACAAGAAAAGAGTCCTTCTTCTGGATAGTCTCATTAATTCTTACAACAGCCGCCTCACTGCTTTTCTTTCTCATTGCCTATTTACGAAAAAGTTCCCCTGAAGCAGAGATCATCCAATCATTCTTTCAACCAACAGCATATGAGACAATAACATTCATCCTCATGTTTTTCACCACTCCCATAATTCTTAAATTTATTTATAATAAAATTATGGAATACTGTGCAAATTATGGAAAGCAAATGCAGAAACCATTGATGAATTTCATAGTTATCTTATCTCATGCTGCTATTCAATCAACCTTTGTTTTCGTTATCGTAAAAGAGCTGTTTGTCACTGGAAGGATTTATGAAATATTAATCCAAATTAAAGAATCAATTGTTCAATCTTTTCCAATCGCAACTATGAAAGAAGGAACAATAATTGACTCAGCTTTCACAGTAATCATACTCTTGATAGGTTTAGCTCTTGTTGTGTCTTTCATGGGAATAGCAATCAATTTGTTCTGTAACACACTGTTTGCAATATTGTCTCTTTTCCAAGTATTTGTACTATTACCAAAAGATTATATCATCAATAGTTCGATAAAATTTTCAAATTTTCACCCCTCAGACTACGAAAAAATAAAAGAAATCTACACCACAACTTCACGAACAAACGAACAATCCAACCTTACTGAAAAAGATTTCGAAATGTTTATGAAAAGCAACGAAGCAAAAGGAATCACCAATTACAGAGTCGTGCTCAAAAACGGAAAGGTGATAGCCTTCTACACAATTGACAAAGACTTTGATGAATTACATGACATCAAAGTCCATCGACAAGAAACAGATGGACATAAAATTCTGAAATATATTCTCGAAGATTACAGAAGAATTGCTGAAATGATGAAAAAGAAAGAAATTTGCGTCAAATTCAGAAATAACAATGGAACACAGAACAGCATCGAAAATTTTCTGAAAAAACAAGGATGGGAATTCGGCAATAAATCAGCAAAAGGTATTATCACCTACAAGAAATTTCTTCATAAAAGCGAAGAAACTGAACAGCCTCTCCCAGACATTAATGAAAACGCTGTTGAAAGCAGTTCAAATGCTATATCCAGCGGAGTAGCTTCGGCAAATGTTGCAAAAAAACTTGATGAGAAGAAAGAACCCAAAAAATTGAGCATGGCCGAAATAGCCAAACAAAGAGAGCAGATTCTTTCTCACAAAAACAATGAAGATGAAGAAGCTCTATCCCTCCCTGATGAAGACGAAATCAAAGGCAAAGACCTTGAACAATTGATAAAAGAAGATGATGAAGACCTTGATGTAGAAGAAAGTGCTTTTGATCTTGATGAAATAATTTTAGAAGAAAATGATACTTCACTCTCCTTACCAGAAGTAGACCTTCCAGAAGAATTTATAAACATTATTGAAGAAAGTCAAAATTCGTCAAAATCCAAAACAGTCAACACCCCAAAAACATCGGATAAAAATGAAATAAATTCTGGTGAAGACCTTGGCATAGAAAGAAGCGCATTCGATTTAGATGATGACGATTGAGAATAGAATATTTTGCTAAGTTTGATAAAATAATCGAATAATGATATTGCGGCAAAACAAAATTTGTTAAGATATTAAACAAGTAATGAAAAATAGAAAAAGGAAAGAGAACTGATGACAGACAACAATGAAACTCCCACAACACTTGACGATTTCAATATTGACGATGTTAAACTTGAAGAAGCAATTAACTGGAACAAAATTGAAGATGAAAAAGATTTGGAAATTTGGCAACGCTTGGTGCAGAACTTTTGGATTGACACTAAGGTGCCGATCAGTAATGACCTCTCTTCATGGAACACCTTTACTGAACAAGAAAAAGACTCAACAGCAAAAATTTTTGCTGGTTTAACTCTCTTGGATTCCATACAAAGTCGCGTTGGTGCTATTTCGCTCATTCCCGATGCCAGAACCCCCCATGAAGAGGCAATCTATACTAACATTGCTTTTATGGAATCTGTTCACGCAAAATCTTATTCAAGTATTTTCTCAACTCTTTTATCAAGTAAAGAAATTGAAGAAGTGTTTCGTTGGTCAAGAGAAGACGAATTTCTGAAAAAGAAAGCAGCTATCGTTTTACACTATTACCGTGGAGATGACCCAGAGAAACGAAAGATTGCTTCAACCCTTCTTGAATCATTCTTGTTCTACTCAGGATTCTTCATGCCGCTTTGGTGGTCAAGTAAAGGAAAATTGACAAATACAGCATCAATAATTTCCTTAATAGTCCGTGACGAGTCAATTCATGGTTATTACATTGGTTATAAATTCCAAAAAGCTTACAATGAATCAACACCTGAACGCCAAAAAGAATTGTATGATTTCACAATCGAACTTTTGAATCATCTTTTCGCAAATGAAGAGCACTACACCGAATCTATTTATGATGATTTGGGATTGACTGAAGAAGTTAAGAAATTCCTTAAATACAATGCAAACAAAGCTTTGAACAATCTTGGGTTTGAAGGAATCTTTGGTAAAGAGGAAACCACTATTGCTCCGCAGATTTTGGCATCTCTTGACCCATCTAATGAGAATCACGACTTTTTCAGCCAATCCAGTAGTCAGTATATCGTAGGTAAAGCGGAGGATATGGACGATGATGACTGGGATTTCTGACAATTAAAAACGAATTTCGTAGTTTTTGATAAAAATACCGTAGGTTTTAGTAATCTAAGATCTACGGTATTTTTGTGTGCTTTTATTCGTATTTTTTAAATTTTTCCGCAACTTTTGGTAAGATATTTTATATAGAGATTAAAAGAAAAGGGGATATTATGCCTAAAAAATTGACTCAAAAAGAGTTTGTTGAAAGAGCAGAATCTTTGTCTCCAGATCTTGATTTCAGTAAATCTATTTATAAAAATTCGACCACTCCTGTTACTGTTGTATGTAAAAAGCATGATTTAGAGTTTACGATGCGTCCCGGAAAAATACTTCAATCTCAAAATGGATGCCCTGATTGCGGGGGGAAAAGGTTGACAAATGAGGATTTCATCAGACGATCAATTAAAATTCATGGTGAGGACAAATTTGATTTTTCAGAAACCGTTTATACTAAGATGAATGAAAAAGTAAAGATTAAATGTGTTGAACATGATGTTTTCTTTTTTCAAAACCCCCAGGCTTTTATGAAGGGATTTAATGGATGCACTGATTGTAATGGTCAAAAACCTATTGATCGTGATGAATTTATAAAAAGATCAAAAAATATCTTCGGAGAGGATAGGTTTGATTATTCAAAAGTTTCTGAGATTAAAGGAATTCACACTAAGGTGGTTTTGATTTGTAATATTCACAATGTGGAATATATTCAAGAAGCTTGGTCCAATTTGAATAAAATGATTGGATGCTATAAGTGTTCTAAAACTTTGAAAATGTCGAAAGAAGTTATTATTGAAAAATCTTTTAAAGTGCATAGTAAAAAATTCGATTTTTCACAAGTAGATTGGAATAAAGGGATTCGAGAAAAGCAAACTATTGGATGTTCTGTTACTGAACATGGATTTTTCACTCAAACACTTGATGGCCTATTGATGGGAAAGACAGGTTGTAATCTTTGTGATAAAGAAAATAGATCAACAACATTAGAGGAATTCATTGAAAGAGTTAAAGGTGTTCATGGTGAAAACAGATATGGATTCGACAAAACTGTGCTAAAAAATAGTCTTCAAGGTGATACTGTTTTAAAATGCAATAAACATTTTGAATATTTTACTTACTCTATTTTTAGAATACTTCAAGGATTGGAGGGTTGCAAAAAATGTCGAACCAGAAACGTTTCCAAAAAAGAAAAAGATTTGGCTAATTTTGTTAAATCTTTGGGTTTTGAAGTTATTGAGAATGATCGTGAGATTCTTAATGGGAAAGAGATTGATGTTTTCATTCCTGATTTGAATGTTGGAATTGAGTTCAATGGATTGTATTGGCATAGTGAGAAGTTCAAGGGGCGAAATTTTCATAAAGATAAATTCCAATTGGCTAAGAATAAGAATGTTCGTTTACTTCAGATTTGGGAGGATGAGTGGGACAATAAACAAGATATTGTTAAATCTCATATTAAGCATGTTTTAGGTGTTTCTTCTGAACGTGTTTTTGCTCGCAATACTTTTGTGAAGGTTATTGAAAAATTTGAAGCTTCAAGTTTTTTGGATTCTTACCATATTCAGGGGTTTGTTGGGTCTTCTGTTTATCTTGGTTTATTTGACAAATTGAGCAAGAAACTTATTGCTGTTGCTGCTTTCGTTAAAAATAAAAGTGATTATACTTTGACTCGTTATGCTACTTGTGTTCATGTTGTTGGTGGTCACAGCAAAATTGTCAAATTCTTTGAAAATAATTATGAGTTTGAACGTCTCGTAACTTTTGCTGATTTGTCTTTTAGCGATGGTGGTTTGTATGAAAAGACTGGTTGGAATATTGATGGGATTGTTCCGCCTGATTATTCTTATGTGATTGGGAATAAGCGTTTCCATAAATTCGGTTTTCGTTTGTCAAAGTTTAAGAATGATCCTTTTCTGGTTTTTGAAGAGGGTTTGTCTGAAAGGGAGCTTGCTGAGTTAAATGGGTTTGATCGGGTGTGGGATTCTGGAAAGATTCGTTTTGTGAGAGCGAAGAGTTGAGTGTTATTTGATATAATTAAACAGTAGAGAATTGCGAAAAAGAAAAGGTTTCATAATGACAATTGTTTGTAAAGAAGAATTAGGGCAAGTTTGGACTCCTGATTATATTGTTGAAAATATGCTTGACGAAATTGGGTATACTTCAGATAATGACTCTATTCTACATCAAAGCATTATGGAGCCTTCTTCTGGAACTGGGGTTTTTCTTTTTGAAGTAATAAAAAGGTTGATTGAATGTTCTTTGATCAATAATTTATCTAACAATGAAATCGAAAATATTATTGATGATAATGTTTATTCTATTGAGTATGACAAAGATGTCTATGATTTCACTGTTGAAAGTTTGAAGGGTTGGCTGGCAGATGAGTATTCTTTGTCTCCTGAGTTGAAGAATTTTTATAATATGGATACTTTGGATTTTGAAATTTTCGATAAGTTTGATTTTGTCGTGGGTAATCCTCCTTATATAAGAATTCATGATATGCCTGCTGATATGCGAAAGAAGGTAAAGACATATTCGCATTCGAAGGGGAGTACGGATTTGTATATTATATTTTTTGAAATCGGCTTGTCTATGTTAAGTAAAAACGGCAGACTTGCTTATATTACTCCTAATTCTTGGTTAAGAAATGTTTCACAAAAATCTTTTCGAAAGAATGTTATTGATCATGGACAGTTGAATAAAATTGTCAATTTCAACGCTGATAAAGTTTTTGATAAGGTTGGAACATATACATGTATCTCTTATTTGTCAAAAGAAAATGCGAATTTTTTGGAGTATGTTGATGCTAAAAAGGATTTAGAAGAAAACTATGTAAGAAAAATCAATTATTCAGAAATAGATTTATCAAAAAATGATAGTTTTGCTTTTCCTTCTGAAGAGGATCAATTATTGTTGAATAATTTTTTGTTTAAAGAAGACGGAGAGAGTCTTTCTGAGTTATGCAAAGTTCAAAATGGGATTGCTACTCTTGGAGATAAGTTTTTTTTAATAGATAATGAGGATTTGGGAGAAAACGATTATGTTTATCCTATTATTAAAGGGTCTAAGTATAAGGGTGAAGCAATAACTAAAAAAATTGTTTTTCCTTATAAAAAGATTGGTGATTCTTTCAGGGGTATAAGTGAAGATGAGCTGGCTAATTCTCCGATTGTTTATGAATATTTGCTAAACAATAAGGAAAAATTGTTGGAAAGGTCTCTTGATAAAGGCAGTAGTTGGTTTTGGTATGGAAGGAGTCAGTCTATACAGGAGACTTCTAAGGAAAAAATAGTGTTTAGTCCTGTTATAAGTCCTTCTCAAAAAACTATTAAAACATATGTTGTTCCTTCTAATGTTCTTATTTATAGTGGGTTGTTTGTTACAGCTAACGAAAGAAATCTTTTTTCCGATAATCTTTCTTTGGAAGAATTGCAGAAGATTATCGAAAGTGAAGATTTTTTAAAGTATTGCCGTATTGTTGGTAAAGATTTGAGTGGAGATTATAAAACAGTATCATCAAGTATGATTAAAAAATTTAAGCCATAACATCATTTTTTACTTTTTGAATAAATTCATTGTAATTGCTGTGATTTTTTATGAATTCAATATTTTCTTCGCTAAAGTTTGAATTCATAACATCTATCATATTGACATTACTTTCTTTGTGGATGACAGCATTTTTGAGCATATCTCCAATTTTTACTTCTGCCCACATGTCAATGAGTAAGAAAAGAAGGTTGTTTGGTGAGGATGTGTATTCTGTGTTTGCCATCAATTTTCGGTATTTGCTAATATCTCTGTCGTTGATGATCTCTAGTTTTGAAACTATTCCTTCTCGTTTTAGGTAAGGAATAGTTTTAGGGAGGATGACAACTTGTGACACATTGATGTTATTTCTTCGTAAATTGTCAGTTGCTCCCAGAAGATTTTCAAAGTAATTATTAGCGTTCTGCTTATAGTTTGTAGTGATAAATTTTACTTCCACGACTGAGGTTTTATTGTTCTCCGTATTCTTTATGGTTATGTCGCAATCTTTATCATAAAAGACTCCGGCAACTTTTTCCTCTTTATCGTCTCCGATTCCTTTTGATTTAACGGTCAAAGTCTTTTCTGCATCAAATATTTCAGCTATTGCCTTGTGGATGGGTTCGATCTTTTTGGGGCTTCTTGCTCCATGCGAAAAATATTTCGATTTTCCTTCTTTTATAGCGGAAATGAGATTTTCCATATGAACATCATTGATGGATTCTTTTAAAATATTGATATTGCTACTCATTTTTACTTGTATCCTTTTCTTCGCATTCGAGTGTTAAGTACGACAATTTAAAATAAGTATACCATAGTAAACTATTTTTGTCAACTAAGGATTATTCTTTTTCTTTTAGTGTTATCATTCTCAATTGTGCTGGTTCTATTTTGGGGTCTGCAAAGGTAGTGAATTGGCGAGTAAGGGTTTCTCTTGTTGGGTTAGGCTTGATAGCTGTTTCATTGATGGATTCGATAGAAAATTTCATGTCTCTTGGTAGCAGTCTTTCCTTTTCGAAGCTTGCTAGCCATCCAGCCATCTCTTCTGGTTTTTCTTGCAGGCTGATTCCTTTGTTGGTTTCTATTTCGAGTAGCACGTATTTTTTCTTTTTTCCATAAGCGTGAATAAATCCTGCTATGTGTTCCGGATCTTCTGTTGTGCTGATGAATGCTTTGTCAGTATATTCGTCAGTGTTTTCAAAATTTTCTTGAATGTATTGGTCAATTTTTGTTTTTTCTGGTAGTTCTATGTATCGGTAAAGTTTTTTGGGTTCTTTGTTTTCTCCGTTTCCGTGTTCTTTCATTAAGTTGTCTAATACTGGTGTGATTTCTTTTGCTATTTCGTATCCGGTCTTTTTGCTGATTTTATTCATTTCTTCTTCTGTTGCTGTTTCTCTGAGTAAGTTGTTAATTTTTTCTGCTCCGTTTCCTGAGTAGAAGTGTAGTGCTCTTTGTTCGTCTTTTGTCAATTGTTTTTTTTAAATTTTCGAATTCTTGATACATCTCTGTTGTGAGCTTAGACGCTTGTTCTTGATTCATCGTGGGGACAGTTTTTCTTTTGTATTTTCTGTCGTTTAAATTTGCGTTTGATTGATTTTTAGAGTTTTTGGTTTTTCGCAGCGATGTTGTGTTTGAATAAATTTCTGAAAGAATTTTTTCGTTATGCTGTTTTGCTTCTTCTTTTGTTGCGAAATGATTTTCTTGTCCGGTTTTTCCACCGTAGGGGCATTTTTGTTTTGTGGCTCGGCAGATGTTGACTCTTCCTGTCTCTTTGTTTATATGGTACAAGTTGCTCATTTTATCTTGATCCCTTCTCAACAATTATGATTATGTTTGTTATTTATTGTTTCTATAAAAACTTTGATAAGTGAATAATTGTTTTTTAAGACTGTTGCACATCTGAAATTTTTGTGCTATTGTTGTTTTGTTATCGAATTTTGCACAATGATTGTGTAATTATTTTTATAGGAGAAAAGCTATGAAGAGGTTTTCAAAGTTTGTTGCTGTGTGTAGTGTTGCGCTGATGGCTGTTTTGGGTCTGAGTGCTTGTGATGATGCTGATGTTGCGTCTGAGAATCTTTCTACTGATGCAGACAACTTTAAGATTCAGCGTCGAATTGTGTTTTTCAATGGCATCACTGATAAGTATCTTCTTGAAATTCAGGGGCTTTGTTCTGTCACTGTTGATGGTGCCGATTCTCAGCTTGAAGTTACGTGTAAGACTGGTAAGGATGAGTATAAGAAGCATTTCCTTGGATTGAGTGATAATGTGACATATTTCATTGAGCAGACTGAAAGTGCTAAGGTAAGTGCTTATCATTATAAGGTGACTTTCAAGCCGGAAGTGATTGCGCCTGACATTGATCTGAAGACGAGTGTTGATAAGAAGCCTGAAAAGGAATCTAAGTCAAACTGATTGTTTGTTAATCAATTAAAAATTAAGAGTCTCCATTCGATAATTTTGTTTCTGAATGGAGACTCTTAATTTTTATCTAATTATAGTAGATTGAACAAGTTTTATTAAAACACTAGAATGCTTTTTCAGAGGCAGAATAGAGTTTTAGAGTATCCCATACCATAAATAAGCATTTTAAGAAAATCTTTGTCAAAATTTAGAAAAACACCCTGAAAACATTAGGTTTTATGCTATGTTTTCAATGTGCGTTCTCATTTGCTTTTTGAATGATTTTAGTTTCTCAAATTTTGCCTAATTATTTGCGCAGTTTTCAGTAGTTCAAAGATTTTGCTTCATTAAATAGATTCAATTCGTTTTCATCTATTTTCGCATTGTCAATTTCGTTCATTTGGTTATTGAATTCATAGTTTTGGCGGTCGAAATTATCAAGAGCTTCTATTTCATCACGTAGGTTTTTAGATCTATCTTGTCCTTCTTGAATTTTATCTTTTACTGTTGCAATATTTTCTGAATCAGCTTAAATGGATAATGTTTGGAATTGCGACTCAAATTTTTATTTTTCCAAGCTTTCTAATAGCAGGATTTTCGTTTTCTCTCATAGGATTTGCAATTATATTATTTGAGTATAGTTTCTAACTATTTTTTGCTGTTTTCATATTAAAGAATATCTTATGAAATATATCACTTTTGAAACATTAGGGAATATTGTTCAAATCATCTATGTTAGAATGCTCGTGACAGAAAATGATTTAATATTAAACTAAAAAAAGGAGAATATATTATGGAAACAATAGCAAACAATTCATCATGGACATTGGATCCTTCTCATAGTGAGATTTCTTTTACTGTGCGACATGCGGGAATCAGTAAGGTCCGTGGGAAGTTTGAGAACTTTTCAGCAACAGCAGAGTTGGATGAGAACAGTGATTTAAAATCTGCTCGTGCTGTTATCGAAACAGATTCGTTAAACACTGGTTCTGAAGATAGAGATAACCATGTGAAGAGTGCTGATTTCTTTGAAGTAGAAAAGTATCCTACAATATCTTTCGATAATATTGTTTTTGAGAATATGTTGTTGAATGATTCTGTTTTGAAAGGAGACTTGACTATTAAAGACACTACTCTTCCTGTTGAGTTGATAGTTGAAGAAACCGGAACAGCTATTGATCCTTTTGGAAATACTCGTTTTGGAGTTGAAGCTAAAACATCTATCTCTCGTAAAGATTTCGGTTTGACATGGAATGCGGCTTTGGAGACTGGTGGGGTTCTTGTCAGTGATAAGGTTGTTATCGGATTGGATTTATCTTTCATTAAGTCAGAGTGAGAAAAGCTATTAGTTATTTAATTATTTGCTTAATTGTTGAATGATACAAAAACGATCATTGCAGTTTATGAGAATCTTTTGATTTGTTTCTGCAATGATCGTTTTTTTGTTATATTTAATTTTTAGTGTGAGTTTATTGTTTCACCATTTGCTCTTTTTAACATCTGATGCTAAATATTTTGCAGCGGCTATGGCTTTGACTCTGTTCTCGTTTTTTGGATGTGATTCTGATAAGTTTGCGTTTTGAGAATTGACGAAATCTTTTCCAAATTTTCTCATTCTAATATTTTTTCTTTTTTCTCGTGTAGCGATTATCTTATTCTTTCTCCATGATTGAGATGTGTCAGAATCTGAAGGTAATTTGAGCGTTTTTCCATAGAGATTTTTGTTCGGCAGTCGTGATTTTTTAGCCCGTTTTATGGCTCTTTGCCCTAATCCTAATGGTCCGTATTCTCTGTCAAGATCGCTTTCTCTGGCTATATAAGCTTCAGCGAGAGTATCATAATGCTTCCCCCCTGTTTCTCTTGTTACTGGGCACCTGTCCGGGGTTGTTGAACAAGGTTTGGGGCCGCTTTCTGAAATATGATATGGCATATATTCCCCTTTATACAATTATTCTCATCAATTTTGTTGACTATATCAAGTCTTTTCTAAACAGTTTTTTAGTGAACGATTGTTTAGGCTTTAAGTCATTTAATTCACATCATCATTTTTTCAAGTATCTTCAATCTCCATATGAGAAAGTTTGAGACAACCGAGAGTAAAGTCTGATCACTGAGAGAGTAAATGGTGTCATTTTCATTATCGCTATCTTCGATGATTGAGATAGCTCCGTCTTGCGTGAGAAAAAATTCGGCTCCAAATAGTTCGAATGTGATCCCCTCTGGCACCCATCCTTTCTGTCTTTGTGACATGACTAAGGTAAGTTCGCTGACTTCATAAACTTTATAGACCTGACCATTAAGTTCTCTATGGTTAAGAGTGCCATGTTCTCTTATCGCATAGATTAGCCTTTTGAAGTTTTCTCTCGTTATCATAATTTTCTCAATTTTCCTCAATCATTATTCAAAAATATATATCTGTTTTGTATCGGTGTTTGAATCTTCATCCGTCACCTTTTTGCAGATTTTGTCTAATATATTGTTCAAATTGTTTTTATTGAATTCAGGTAGTTTGATTTCATTAATATTATCAGCTATCAGAACGCTTGAATCTAAATTAAAACTCCCCTTCAGAGGTAGGTCTTCTGTGAGTGTATCTTTCAGCTCGTCTGCAATTTTGAAAAAAGCTTCGACAACTTTTTGATAATCTGATTTATTGTGTTTGAAGTCTATTGAATCAAGAATAAGAGCATGGCTGATTTTTCTTAGTTCTGGTTCATCAATTTGAATCGTCATATTCGCTGAAATTGTCTTAAAGGCTCGTTCTTCAGTCATGGGTAATGAAATTGAGAATCCACTTGCTCCGACAAGAAGATCTTTGTCGAAAATTTTGTTCCAATTTTTCCTTCGTTCGTTCCATTCTTTTTCGGAGATATTGTCTGGCTTATCTGTGTTGTTCCAGTAAGAGTAATCAGATACATAATCTAATTGTTCGATAAGGTTTGTGTAATATTCTTCTTTCCCCATGACATATCCGATGTTTCCATTGTCTGTTGTTTCAGGGCGAACTAACACATTACATTTCAATTCATCTTTGCCCCAATCTTTTTTATCTTTCTGAAAAGTCTGCAGAGCATTGAAATAGAGTCCAGATCGAATAACGTAATTGTTTTTGTTTAAATAGTGGTCAACGGCAAATTTTTTGTATTCGTCAAAGATTTTCTCTTGTGTTAGGTTCTCATTGAGTTCTTCAAAGGTTGTTTCGCAAATGCTCCTGATTTCTTCTGTTCGCTCCCATAGTTGGTCAGAAAAATCTATGACAATTCCTGCGTATGCTTTTGTACTCATCGACAGTCCTACTTTCTAAAATTCGACAATGTAAATAATCTAATTTTTCAATTTACCGTTTATATTTCATTTTAACATAAAATAGTTCGTGAGTAAACATGTAGTTTCGAAAGTCCATAAATTGCTATATGATAGGACTTGTGATAAGATTGGATCAAAAGGATTGTTTTCAAAAAGAGAAAGAGGTTGTTGTTATGGGGATTCGTCCAAGAAAGTCAATTGGTTGGGGAGTGCAGGTCAAAGGTTCTCAATTAAGTGAATCTGTTGTCAATAATTTGCGCCATAATAAGAGTTTATCTTTTGCTGGTTTGATTGATTATGTTGTTGAAAAAGATTTGTTGAAAGTTGAAAGAAAATATAGAGAAATTGATAAAGAAAGGTTCTCTCATCTTGACAGAGATGGGAAAATTTGTAAATATGTTGATGTTATCAGTGGAGAATATGATGATGAAAGAGATTTTGATGACATAGATTTTACTGTAATGTTTTATCCTGATATTATTTCTCCGCTTACTATTCACCAGAATCCTGTTGATGGAAGAGATTATGTTGATGAATGTAAAGAAGGCGATGGTGCTTTTGTTTATGCTGAGATTGAACATTTCTTCCCTGAGTCTATGGATACTTTGAAAACTGTTTCTTATAATTTCAAAATACCTCCTTTTCCAAGTGATTATTCAATTATTGAAAAAAATGATTTTAAAGATGTTTCAGATTTCATTCGTTTAACTGATGCATATATGATTCAGGACGTAAAAAAATGTTTGTTGAAAATTGATACTAAATTTTTGGATATTTTTGCTGGTTCTGCTGGGTTTGATAGTGTTGAAGATGTTGAAAAATATTGTCATCTTGCTCCACCTGAAGATGTTTTTGTTTTCGCGCAATATTCGCAGATTTTCAAAACAGCAGAGCATCCTTTTTATCTGAGACCAACTGTTGTATATTCTTGGACTTGATGAATGTTTAAAATGTATAGCTAAAAAGTTAGCAAAGATTTTTATCTCTTTGCTAACTTTTTATTGGTACTTATGTGATAAAATCATTAATTATTGAAATAATGTTTAGGTAATGATTTAGAAATTAATTTGTCAATTGTTAAATAAAATTGATGAATATCTGTAATGTTAATAATTAAGTAGATTATTAAAACAATATGTAGGAGATTGATTTATGAAAAAATTTATTGCTGTTATGACTAGTATTGCTTTAGGAGTGAGTTTTGCTATTAGTGGGGTTTCTCCTGCTTCTGCATCTGTCTCAACAAACATGGTAAAGATTCAGCCTTTGCCTATGAAGTATAAGGTTTCTAGTGGTTATTCTAATAGAATTAATCCTGTTACGAAGAAAAGAGAATTGCACAGAGGGTTAGACTATCCTGCGCCTTGTGGAACACCGATTCTTGCTGTGATGGATGGAAAGATTGTTCATAACGCTTATGAAACTGGCGGTTTTGGTTGGTATATTCAAGTTCAAAGTGGAAAAACTTCTGCAATGTATGGTCATATGATTAAAAAATCAGGGCTGAGAATTGGAACTAAAGTTTATAGGGGGCAGACTATTGGATATGTTGGTTCAACGGGAATGAGCACAGGATGCCACACTCATTTTGAACTCAGGGATCACACAAAGAAAGGATATGCTAGTTATGGCTATCCTTTTAATCCAACTTCAAAAATGAAAAAATTAAAAAATCTTTCATCTCCAAGAGTCGTAAATCATAGTAGCATTAAAAATTATTATAAAAAACATAAATCTTCAATGGGATATCCACGAAACAATTATAGAAAGCTTAAAAATCCTAATGGAATTTATCAAACATTTTCAAAGGGAACAGCTTATTGGACATCTAAACATGGAACTCATTTTGTTAAAGGTGGAATCAAAACAGCTTATAAAAAAGTGAGATATGAAAAAGGCGATCTTAAATTCCCAACAAGTGATGAGAAAATATTTAAATACAATAAAAAAGCGCGTTATCAAAATTTTGAAAAAGGTATGATTATTTGGTCGTCTAAAACTGGCGCTCATGTTCTTAAAGGGGCTATGAAAAATAAATGGAAATCTGCAGGATGGGAAAGAAGTGCTTTGAAACTTCCTAAAAATAGCGAAAGATGTGGATTGAAAGATAGAGGTTGTTATCAAACATTTGAAAAAGCTAGTATGCACTGGACAAAGAAAACTGGTGCTCAAATAACTAAGGGCGGAATTAGAAAAGCATGGAAAAAGACTAAGTATGAAAACGGAAAACTTGGTTATCCAACTTCTGGAGAATTTAAGTGGCATAAAAAGACACGTCAGAATTTTCAAGGCGGATACATTACTTGGACAAGCAAAAAAGGAACAAAAGTTTATTATAAATAAAGGCGATCTATTATGATTGAATAAGCAGTTAAAATATTAATCATATAAATTTTTTATTAAACATTATCGAATCTTAAAAACAATTAACCACATTTTGAGATTCGATAATGTTTTTTAAATTTGAATTTTCTAAAGTATCTAAAGGAAAAGAATTAATTGACATTGCTGTTGATGCTGAGCGTAATTGAGGTTCAGTTCAAACTGTTGAAGTTGAAAAATAATTACATAATTTATTAAAAATAAAAGTGGCTAAACGAAAATTATTGAATTGTTTAGCCACTTTTTCTACAACTTTTGATTGATCTTTTAAAGATTTAAGGTATTTTCAATAGTTTTTGGAATAATGATCAATATTGAATCTTATGCTACTGTTCATTAATTTCGTTCAATTTGTTAAATTTTAAAAACTTTGGAGGTTTATATGAGTCCACTACTTATTGCTGCTATTATCATTATTACTTTAGCTTTAGTATTTTATTCTATTGGTGTTATTGGTGAAGCGCGAAGAAAGAAATTAATATGGCGCGATGTTGTTTGGTTTGGGTGCGGTTTAGTTTCTGATTTCATTGGAACTATGACTATGAGGCAGATTAGTTTAAATGGTGAAAATGTTTTAGCTCCTTGGGCGAATACTTTGATGACTATTTCTGGAACAGCTGCTATTATTCTTATGTTGATTCGTATTATATTTGCTGTGCTTGTTATGTTGAAATTCCCTAATTATAAAGAAAAATTTCATAAGTGGTCAATTGTCATTTACGTGTTTTGGTTGATCAGCTATATTAGTGGTCCAATTGGATTAATGGGATGATTCGTTGAATATTGAACAAAATATTTTTTAAAATATTTGACAATGTTTAAATAATTTAATATAATAAATAATTATATAAGATTTTTAAATATTACATAAATAAGATCAGGTAGATAAAAATGGATAAATTCAAAAATAAAGAAGTGGATTTGCAGTCTGTGCTTCCCGACAGTGCTTTTTATGCTGTTCGCATGGATGGGAAAGCATTTCACACTTTTACGAAACAGTTTGAAAAACCTTATTCAATAAAATTCATGAATGCTATGAATAGTGCTGGTTTGATTGCTGCTAAAAATGTTGCCAGTGAAACTAAAATGTTCTATGTTCAGTCAGATGAGATTACTTTGATTTTGAAGAACAATAATAATGGACAATTTAGTTATAGTGGAAGAATTGATAAACTTGTTTCTTTGAGTTCAAGTGCTGCTACTGCGGGGTTTTTGAAAGAACTTCCTGATGTTAACGGATTTCCTATTTTTGACAGCCGAGCTATTCCTTTGTTTGATAAAGAAGATGTTATTGAATATTTGGATTGGCGTAGATTGGATGCCAGGAAGAATGCTATTTCTATGACTGCTGAATATGTTTTCGGGCATAAAGCATTGAAGAATAAAAACACGAGTGAACGTTTGGAGATGCTTACTGGAACAGAGTTTGAACATATTCCTTATGATTTCTATTTTGGACGTATTGGTCATAAGATTGTTGTTCCGAAAAGTATTGAAATTCGTGGTGAAACTTTGACAGTGGACAGAAAAGAATGGAAACTCGAATCAGCTTTTCAGGATGTGACGAAAAAAGCTGTTGAAAGTTTGTGAAAATTGATGAACGGTTGCGAAATTCTTTAAATTAACCTCAGAATTTCGCAACCGTTCATTTTTTTTGTATCTTTATTGTTTTTATTTAATGCTTGGCAAAATATTTTTCATTGGAGTTCGTCCATTTCTGTCACATTCGAGATAGTGCCAGTGATAAGATATTCTTTTGCTTGTTGAGGGCTGTGTAGAATTCACTTGTGCTTGTAAGCGTGATTTCCAAGTATATCCTCTTTCTCTGTTGTGTCCTGTTGAACAGACATTTTTGTTAGCTCCAGATTCAATCACTGGTGCCATACTTTCAATGTTTGCCCACAGGTATACATTAGATTTTCCGCTTAATCCTTGTTTCATAGCTGCATAATATGTTTTTGTGTTAGCGAAATAAGCTTGGTTGTTATAAACATTACCAACTACTGTTCTGGCAAATGGATCAACTTTTCCGTTCCATTGCACTCCGGTGTAGGCTGAACCTTTACCTGTTCCCATTCCGTCTTGCGGGGCAATAATGAGTTTATTCAAACCGGCTTTTGTGTTAGCCATTTTAGCTATCGCTTTTTTAGCTTCAGCAGGAGTTTGATTCATGAACTTTCTAGCGTCCATATAAGGAGATAAGAGGACATTTCTCACTCCTGATGGTGCTGAACTGGTTACGGCTTCGTTCTGAGTTTTGAATAGAGACAGCATTCCATTCCATGAGCTGAATGAACTCATCGGCATTTCACGGTGCTGATAATATCCGGCCAGTCCTTTTGTAGAGTTTGATTTGACAAATCTTTGTGTAAAGTCTTTGACTGTTGACAGGTATGATGTATTTGGCAACCATGCTTGTGAATCATTTTTAGAGGGGGAAGGAAGTCCAATATAATGTTTCATTCCCAATTTAAATACCTCTTGTGTGACATTATCTTCTTTCACTATTCCATATGATGATGTTGCAACAATGTCGAAAATTTTAGATGTTGAGCATGTTCCATTAACAGGTACAGCAAAGAAAGCATATGTTCTGTTAGGATTTGTTGAATCAGTTGTGAATATATCTCTTGAACATTTTCTCACTTTTGATGTGAATTTAGTGTTTCCTTTGTAGTTCAAATAATTTCTCACCGTAATACCTGACCTGATTTTATCAGTGCATCGTGTTGATCCTACTTTGCAATTTTTGAAATTATCTGAAACTGTTGCTGAATAGGTTCCTTTTTCCAAAGTATATCCGAATGTGATTACTGTATCTCCTCCGACTTTTTTGATATCTTTAAGAAGATTTTCGTTAGCTTGTGAATTGTTTTCTGCAGCAATAAAGAACCCGCTGATATCGCCTTTTGTTGATGCTTCGGCTACACTTGACACACTAATAGTTGATGCCAATGCTACAATCAGCGCAGTGGCAATTTTAAGTTTTGATAACATTATTGTTTTATTTTCCTTGTTAAGGCGCATTTTTTACGCGAGAAGACCGTATATAATATCTAAACAGCAATTATTTTTGATATTTTTCAGCAATATTTATAAATTCTTTTTTATATGACTTTTTTGTTTTATTGACTTGATTTTGTGTCTTTTTCGTGATAAAGTTTGTTATGTTAGATGATAAAAATTTAGAAAAGTAAACATTCAAAGCATTTTTGTGAAATTTTTTCGTGTTTTAATAAGATTTTGCAATATTTGTGAATGAATAATTATTGAAAATAGTATATGGAGTATGTTTATGAAGAAGTTTGCTGCTGTTATGACGAGTGTTGCGTTAGGATTGGGGATTGCCATTGGCGGTGTGTCTCCTGCTTCGGCTGCTGTATCAACAAGCATGGTACAGATTCAGCCTCTTCCACAACAATATAAAGTGTCAAGTGGATATGGGTATAGAACTAATCCGGTCACTCATGAAAAAGGAACGCTGCATCGTGGTCTTGATTATCCGGCAAAATGTAACACCCCTATTCTTGCTGTAATGGATGGAAAAGTTGTTCATTCTGCTTGGGAAGAAGATGGATTCGGATGGTATGTTCAGATTCAGAACAACAAAACTTCTGCAATGTATGGTCATATGATCAAAAAATCGGGACTAAAAATAGGAACAAAAGTCTATCGCGGACAAGTTATCGGATATGTTGGTTCAACGGGGATGAGCACAGGATGTCATACGCATTTTGAACTCAGAGATCACACTGTGAAAGGTAAAACTGCTTATGGACAGCCTTTTAATCCAACTTCCAAAATGAAGAATTTAAAAAATCTTACTTCACCAATTGTTTACAAAGGATCTATCGGTTCTTATTACAAGAAACATAAATCGACAACAGGATATCCACGCGCTAATGAAAAGAAAATAACTAAACCTAATGGTTATTACCAAACTTTTGCAAATGGAACAGTTTATTATTCTTCTAAATCTAAATCCCATTTTGTCAAAGGAAAAATCAAAGCGAAATATAAGACTGTCAAATACGAAAAAGGATATCTCGGTTTCCCAACAAGCGATCAAAAGACTTTTAAGTACAACAAGAAAGCCTCGTATCAAAACTTTCAGAATGGCATGATTATCTACTCATCTTCCACAGGCGGACACACGCTCAAAGGAGCCATGAAAAATAAATGGAAGGCGGCTGGTTGGGAAAGAAGCGCATTGAAACTTCCCAAAGGTGATGAAAAGTGTGGTTTGAAGAACAAAGGATGTTATCAGTCATTTCAGAAGGGATCTATTCATTGGACTTCAAAGACTAAAGCTCAGATTACAAAAGGAGCTATTAGAACAGCATGGGGAAAAACCAAATATGAAAAAGGTAAATTGGGATATCCGACTTCAGGAGAATTCAAATCAGGCTCAAAAACTCGACAAAATTTCCAGGGTGGTTATATTACCTGGACAAGCAAGACAGGCGCAAAAGTCTATTATAAATAACAATTAGTTTTTAGAAAACACAGGACAGGGCCCATTTTTATCCTTGTCCTGTGTTTTTGTTGTCTAATTTTTGGAATAATGCTATTATTGAAATTGTTGATGAATGTTTTTGATAAAGGATGCTGAAATGTTTGATAATACAAACACCCCTGAATCTTTCTTCGAGGGAATGAAATCTATTTATAGATCTCGCTCTCTGAAGGTTAAAGACCTGAACGAAGCTGAATCATTGATTGATTATTGGGAGAATGAAGTCTGTAAATACAGATCAATTTTTATCAGCAAAAAGATACTTGATGAATCTTTTCCTCAAAAAGTTATTAATCTGAAATCTCGACTGGACCTGAAGAAAGCCGAAAAAGACTATATAATTGTCAGTGATAATTTTGCTGGATCTAAATTATGGTTGGAATATGTTAAAAATAATTTGAGCAAACCTGACTTGAAAATTATTGAATAATTTTTAAATTATTATTTTTTAATAATTCTTTTAGAGCAGGGTTCTTTTCAATTATTTGATGAGCACTTTCATTGATTGCTTTTTTCGCTGATTCATTAGAATTGTTAAAGGTTTGATTAAAACTTTCTATTGCATCATTTTTAATTTTGTTCTTCAATTCTGCTTTGTTTCCAAAATCCGCAATGGTTGGTTGAGTCTTTTTCAATGATCTAGCTAAAAATTGTAATTCTATATTTGCTATAGTTTTTGAGAATGTTTTAATTCCTGCTTTGTTATGACTGTCTAAAAGGGAATCTTTGCTTGCTTCATCAGCTTGATTTATCAATGAATAAAGACGTGTGTAGAGAGCACCTACTTTATGTTGCTTTACTTGATTGGCTTTTTCAAGTTTTTTAAGGTTGGAAGAATTCTTTTTCAAATCTGGTAGTAATTCATTTTGAATACTTACTGACCAATTATCAGCTAAAAATGCTTTTCTTCTCATAATATTGTAATCTTGTTCGCTTTTACTAAAATGTGTTAATGTGTTTTCTATATTTGCATTTTCGTAGGCTTTTTGAGCTTCTTCAGGATTATCGAAATGTTCTTTAACAGATGTTGATGTTGCTTTACATGATTCTGGAGTTTGTGCTTTACAGATCCTTGCTTTCCCGTCTTCGCTAACATGGTATTTTGTCATTTTATTGTCCTCTGTTGTTGTTAATATTGAATTTTCTAACGATTTTTAAAAAAACAAAAAAATAGATTAAAGAATAATTAAGTAAAAATTCTTTAATCTATTTTTAATATTTAAGCTAGTTTCAGAGGGCTTTGATTCTTACATTATTTGTTCTTAATGAAGCTTTGTAAATATGCCCGTTTTGCAGAAGAATGTCAAAAGTTTTATTCCATTTTCTGGTTTTTGTAAATGCATTATAATGAATAGTTTTTTCTTTATCTAGAAAGACTTCGTTCTGTTTTATGAATTCAAGTGTTTCTTTTTGTGCTTTTGTGAGTGACATTTCTATCAACTTTCTGTTTGAGTTTTATTCTTGTCATTTATATTCTATCAATTAATTTTTTATATCGTTCTCTCGTCTTTGTTTGCTTTGTGCTCTTGAATGTAAGGTGCCATCACATCATTAATGAGTTGCACTAAATACTCATATTTTTTCACATCATCAAATACATACACCCATGACAGATTGCGAATGATTTTGAAAACGAAGAATGAGTCATAAGCTTCCTGATCTTTAATCAAGGGTTTAATGTGTTTTTCATAAGCATTGTCAGCTTGTTCTCTTGTAATGATTCCCTCTTCGGCCTCTCTTGCCAAATACACATGAAGTGTTGCCAAATCGAATTCTGGAAGCCCTGCTACTGAACTTTCCCAGTCAATCAGATGAATTCTTCCGTTTTCATCTTTAAGAAAGTTTTTTGAATGAGTGTCAGTGTGTGAAATGACTTGTGGAATCTTTTTGTTAAGAATTCTTTTTGCCGCTTTCATAGCTGCTTTTGTTTGATTTTTAAGTTCATGGTCATTTTCAGGCAAACGCTCTTTAATCTTTTGTTTGGTGATTGAGTAAATTTCTTTCCCTAATTTGCTTTTCTTTAGAGGGGGTAAAGGAAGCGATTTTTGGGCATGTTCAATTGCCTTCAGAAGCTCTTCCATGTCAGGTTCCATAGTATCTAATGGCTGACCGATAAAAGGCATGATAAGGGTGTTATTTTCAAACTCTACCTCATAACCAATAAGTTTGAGATATTCATAATCTTGCAATATTTCGGAAAGAGCTTCTGGTGTGTCATTTCGAGGTTTTTTGTAAACTTTTCCGTCACGAATTGAAACAATGTGATGGCTTGTTGAAACGATATCAGAAGGGTTGATTACAGACATGGCATCTCCTTAATTATATAGACGAATAGTGGTGCTTGTCACACCTATCATTATATCGCAATAATTTCAAAAAACATATCTTTATTTCAAACCTTTCGATAATTTTGCATTGACAATTATTCATTATTATTATAGAATGATTATTGATAAATTTTTAGTTAAAAGAGGGGAAAATGTTATGTTTGTTGTTTCTGATGCAGATCGTAGAAATAAAGATAAGCCAGGAGAGGTTTATGAGCGATTCTATTACCGCCATGAAGCTTTCAAGTTTGCTGATGAACGTATGTTCGCAGGCACCGAAGGTATTGTTCTTTTTGAAGAGAACCATTGGGTTTCATCTGATGAAGAAAAGTATGCTTATGGCCCTTATGGTGACTCTGACTCTGTTCGTATAGCTTTGCGAAAGATATCAAAAGAAAAATCTACCGATTTTCACACTACTGTAGAGCTTGTTCGTGTGAAGTGATAAAATAATTCATAATGGTTAACGAATCATTATGAAAATTCTAAAAAGGAGAAATATTATGAAACGGTTGTTGAAAAGAGCATTTAAGGTTTTTGTCCTCCAGAAACTTGTTCGTTATGGGATTAAACATTTCAAGAAGTGATTGAATGAAAACTGTTTTAGGAATACATGCTGGATTAAGTGAACCATCTACATCTGAAAAACTTGTATCAAAAATACTAGACAATGTACAAGAAAAGTCAAGCAAGGCTGATGATTCTGTCGAAATTGAAACTATTTCTTTGAGAAACTATGCTTCCTCTTTACTGAATTCTCTTTTAACAGGTTTTGTTTCAACAGATGTAGAGACTTTGATGAATAAGGTTTTATCGGCTTCTGGGCTTGTTCTTGTGTCTCCTGTTATGTCTGCAGGGTATTCTGGTCTATTCAAGATGTTTATTGACATTCTTCCTGAACATTCTCTCAAAAACAAACCTGTCCTACTTGGCGCAACAGCTGGAACAAAAAGGCATTCTTTGGTAATTGATTATGCTATGAAGCCTGTTCTTGACTATCATCATGCTCGAATTCTTTCTTACTCTGTTTTTGCAGCAACAGATGATTGGGGAAATGTAAGTGAACTTTCAGAAAGAATTGACAAAGCAGGAGATGATTTAATTCAATTATTGTTTAGCTCTAATGTTTATGCTCCTAAATTAGAAGAAAACCTATCTGAATCAGCTATTGACAAAACCTATCAAGTCAATGATTCATTATTCGATGGTTTAACTTTTCACGATCTTGTTAATCGTGGAAATAATGATTAAATTATGAACTTATAAAACTATCATTCAGTTTCTTCCTTAAAAAATAAAACTGTTAAAATTGTTGTAGTCAAAGGAGAAAAGAGAAATATGTTTAGCACTATTGTTTCGAACGGTTTTGTGATGAATACTGTATTGCTGTGCTTAGGTTTGATTGTAGCGTTTGTCATTGTGGCTATTTATGAATTGATTAAAAATCATGGAATATTATCAAAAACATTAATTACTTCTGTTGCTGTTGTCTCTCTTGTTTCTTTTCTTTTCATAAGTTTAGGTGTTCATAAAGACAGTTATGAAAATCCAGTTGAAGCATCTGTTGATGAAAAAACTTATGGTAATCAATACACATATTTGAGAATTGATTACACAAGAATTCAACAAATGATTCAGCGAGAAAGCGGAATTGCTGACGTAAATTTTGATTCCAATAATGATCGTAAATTTTTCAATTCTGCTAAAAAGAAAGACTATATCAAGTTTTCTGGCACAAACCGTGGGGAAAAAGTGAATGGCTATTTCTATTATGGTGAAAAGTTTATGGTGATTAGAGCTATTCTTCCTGGAGATCCTGATGAATCTGTTTTTCGAGTTAAAGTTTCTGATGCATGAATAATAGTTAATTTGAATTTCAACAAAAAGAAAAATATTTTTACTATTGAATTAAATAAAACTTGACAAATATATTATAATAAGATAGTCTTTAGATATAAATGTTAATGCGAATCTTTTAAGGAGATAACAAATGCTGAATGTTTGAAATGGTTGTAGAAGGTTTAAACAACAATAACCAAAAGAAGAATATTAATAGTAGTGACTTTAATGAGATTCTTTATTGATTACTTAACTATTGAACAAACTATCTCTATCTCTTGTTTTGGTTGAAAACTATAACTATTTAGGAGACATTTTGTTATCTTATCCAACAATTAAAAAAGATATTGTTAAACTTCCGATTTACGCTTTTGACAAAATTGATGGGTCAAATATGCGGGTAGAATGGAATCGAAAACAAGCTAAAAATGGACAAAACGGATTCAGTAAATATGGTTCAAGACGTAGGCTGATTTCATCTGATGAGGAACCTCTTGGTGAGACTGTTGAAATTTTTGAGAAAGATTTTGCTGAACAGTTAGAGCCTGTTTTGAGGAAACTTCAAGTGGAACGAGCTACGTTGTTTCTTGAATTCTATGGTGATAGTAGTTTTGCTGGTTATCATGAAAACGAACAGCATTATTTGTCATTGTTTGATGTGAGTCTTTTCAAGAAGGGTTTTATGCTTCCGAAAGATTTTATTAAAAATTTTGAGAATGTTGTTCCAACTGCTCCACTGTTGTATCATGGGAATCCAAATGAAGATTTTGTCAATCAGGTAAAAAATGGCGAATTAGATGGAATGACTTTTGAGGGTGTTGTGTGCAAGAGTCAGCAACTTGTTAGAAATGAGCAAGTAAAATTTAAAGTCAAAAACGATGCTTGGTTGAAAAGGCTGAAAAATAAGTGTGGAGATGATGAAAAACTTTTTGAGAAATTAGCTTAAATTTTGATGAACAAAAATAAACGTAAGAATAGCACAAGAAATGTTTTTAAATCTTGTGCTATTCTTACGTTTATACTATTTATTTTATTAAAGATTTTGTGATTATGATGTTGCTAATTTCTTCAATAAATCTCCAGCGCTACCTTCCATGAACACTTGAGATTTAAAGCATTTTTGACAGTTGCATGAAATTTCTGCTTTGATTCCAACATGATCTTCGTTGTCGAATGTATCATATAATTCCCATGATGCATCTTCTTCAAGATCATTAACACCAGCAACTCCGCATTCTTTGAAATGAGATTGAGCTTGGTAATCGCTTGTTCCTCTTGTGTCTCCCCATGATGCATACGGTCCTTGTCCTGCCATAAATGCTTTTGGTTTGAAAAAGTCTCCATTATCAACAAGAACTTTCGATAAAGCGTTTTGGTAAGAATTCATTTGTTGTGCATCAGAGTAGAAGTCTTCTTTTTCTTGATTGTACACTTTCATTACTTCATTTAATTCTTTTCTACTTGCGGCGTGACGAAAAAAATCTTGATTTAATTTTCTGTTAGTAATTCCGCTTTTCTCATCTAGTTTTGTATATCCTCGTGAAAGATTGAATAATTCTTCTTTTGAAAGAGCGTTAGCGTAAGCGTTAAGTTCTCTATCTTGCAAAGCTTTAATTTCTTTTTGGTAATGATGTTGAGTGATAAAATGGTTTCTTTTCTGCTCTTTCCAGTTATCCGATTCAGCGGCAATGTCATGTAATTCATTTTCACGCTGAGTCTTCGGATCCTCATTTCGTTTCTTATCTTTGTTGATAGCAGCTTGTCTTTTCTTTTTAAATGTTTTAGAGCTGTTTTTCTTTAATGTTTTAGTTGATCCGTTGTATTCTTTATTAAGATCTTTTTCCGCAGCTTTTACAGCGTCTTCTTTTGTTTGATAATGAATTGGCTCTACTCCATTGACAGCAAAATCGCACTTTATTTTTGCTCGACAAATATTAGCTCTACCTGTGTCTGGATTAATATGGTTAACTTCTGTTGTTGATATTAGTAATAGTTTGATATATTTTGATATAATTAGATGTATATGTAATTAATATTTTTGGGGGTTTATTTATGAAGAATTTTAGGACTAAAGAGATTGCTGATCTTCTTGGTGTGACTCCTCAAACTATTAGAAAATACGTTGATAATGATCAAATACCTTATCATAAAACACCAAATAATCAATTATTTTTCACTCAAAAAGACGTAGAACAAATATTAGGTGAAAAACCGAAAAAAGAACAAGAATGGGCTTATTATGCCAGATCGTCAAGCGGGAATAAAGAACTTATTAACAATCAATTCGAACAATTGAATGAAAAATATGGAAAACCATTGTACTCTATTAAAGATTCTGCAAGCGGATTAAATGAAAATCGAAAAGGACTAAAAAAGCTTATTACTCTTGCACAAGAAAACAAAATAACAGACATAGCAATCACAACACAAGACAGACTCACAAGATTTGGATTTAAATATTTAGAAGAATTATTCAAGCAAAATAATGTTCAAATACATATACTACATTCTATAGAAAACACAATTCCACAAAAAGAACTATTAGATGACTTTATGGCACTAATAGCAAGCTTCAGCGGAAGATTCTACAAACTAAGAACAAAAGAAAACAAGCAAAAACTCCTTGACAAAGCACAAGAGGAGTTGAACGACAATGACTAAAACAACATGGCGATCTTTTAACACTCCCCTATCACAAATAGTCAACAAAGACAATTACACAAAGATAGAAACACTACTCGATAATCTAACAACCGAACTCAACAAACAATTAACAAACACCCAAAACATTAACCAATCAATACAATTAAACACAATCAAAAGCAGCGGTAACTTCAGAGACGATTACACAAAAATTGTTGGCAAACCCCACCAAAAATGGACAAATGTCCAAGGAAACAAGGCCAAATACCAAAGAATGATCATCGAACAAATACGCTCTAACTTACTCTCCCTAAAAGACAAACAAATCATAACAAACATCTGTCAAAAATATAATTATGATAAAAATAAATTCAAAGAAATAAGAGAAGAATTAACTACCTTAAAACTCTACCCAACAAACAATTACATTAACAACATTCTCCAATCCAAACAATACCCAAAACTCACAACAAGCCTAAAAGCACAATTAAACTACACTAACGGCGACAAACAAATTGTTCAACAAAACACGATTTTAGAAAAAAGTTTGATCAACAGTAATATACAAGTCAATGGCGAATGGATCTTACTAAATATTCCAATACCAAAACATTTAAGAAATAACACTGGTCACTATTCAAAACCCATTCTCCAGACAAACAAAAATAATGAAATAATTATCAGAATAGCATACGAAATAATTATTGAAAATAGTAATAATAATACTTATTCTATGGGTATTGATTTAGGAAAAGTTAAACCATTCACTGCAGCTATTAATTATAATGATGGTTCCTATTCAACAGAATTAACATTCACAAAAGAACTTGAAAAATTGAATGAAAAACACAAAATCTTAAACACAGAATTATCAAGAATATATGCTAAAACTAAACGAATTGAAAAATTATTAAAAGGAAAAGAAAATCTTTATTTGTTGCAGCATTATAACGATCTTGTTGAGCAATCTCGTTTGGTTAAAAGTAAGAGAACAAGGTTGAAGGATCATGCTTCGTGGTTGATTGCTCGGGATATTATTAATCATGCTGTTAAGCACAAGGTTATTGAAATTAAGCTTGAGGATTTGGGTTGGTTGGCTTCTCGTGGGGGTAAATGGGATTATTCTTTGACACAAGCTAAAATTAAAGAGATAGCGGAACTTAACAATATTAAAGTGATTATTGTTGATGCTTGGAATAGTTCTCATATTGATCCTTTTAGTGATGAGTATGTTGATCCTGATAGTGATCGTTTTGTAAAGATTGGTGAGGATAATTTAGATCGTGATTTTGTTGCGAGTTTGGAATTGTCTCGTCGTTTTAAGAAGGGTTTGAAAAAGAAGAATAATAAGTCAAGGGTATTGAGAAAGAAATCATGTCGTGATAAACATTCTGCTACTCCTAAGCGACCTAAGATCATTAAGCGTAAGCAAGTTTTGAAGAATAATAAAGTGTTTGGGGTGTCTATTACCGTGGCATCATCAACAGAAACCAGGTTACAAAAAACCACTTCTGGATCTAACACAGATCACACAATGCATAATAACTATACGCAAGTATTACAATTATAGCAACGGTATCTGACTGACATTCCGTTCTCCTTGTGAGTTGCGATAATCTAAAATTTTATATTCCATTTGTGAAAATTTTTCTAAAATAAAAAAAGAGAGTGTGTTTTTGTTAATATAGTAAATAAGAATATTTATTGAACAGTTGTAAAAATGTAAGGGGAATTTTGTGAAAATTTTTAAAAAGAACAAAAAGAAGTTAGCGAATGTTGTTCAAACTGATATAAAAAGTTCTTCTTTATCTAATGCTAGTAAAGTTAGGTCACAAACACTTAAATTAAACTACAATTCGTTTAGTTTAAGTAGAATGAAAAATTCTGTTTTTCCTTTCATAAGTATTAAATATGTAGATTCTGATGAAAAAGTACTTTATTCATTGACAGATTCAAAAACTCATCAAACTTTTGTTGATGAAAATGTTTTTGAATTGTTTTCGCAATGGATTGACAATATTGTAAAAAATGAACCTTATTACACAAAATTTTTCAAAGAAACATTAAAAAACGATAATTACAATATTTATAATTTGTTTAGTGATTATAGAATTTCCCCAAGGGATCTGAAGATTGATGAAAATTTGTTTTTAAGCCCATTTCATAAGAATGACATTGAAAAACAATTTAACAATCAAGAGATTATAAATAAAATGTCAATCATTGCATCATATCTTGTTCGAAATCTTATGTTTAAAGAGATTGTGTATGTTGATGGTGTCGAAGAAAAATCGTCTGTAGATAATTCATTTTACAATGTTTTTGAAAATGGCAAAGAAACTTTATATGATCAACAAGACAGTGACGAAGGAAAAAATATGGGATTCAAAGATCTTTTTGGGTGACTTTTATTGTGTAAAAGATATTTAATATTTGTCGCAGTTAGAAAATATATTGTTCTCATAAAGTTGTTAAAAATCAAATTTTGGACTGAACAACAATAAAAGATAGGTTGTATGGATTTGATATGAAAATTCCTTCCAAAGTCAGTAATTTCATCAAAGATAATTTATTGACAAACGATGTTTATAATTTATGGATGATGATTCTAAAAACACATGTAAAATATTACTCAAAATTGAATAATAAAGAAGATTTCAGCTTTCATAAAGATTTCTCAACAGTTGATTATTTAGAATTTGATGTTTTAGAGGGAATGTCTTTAGCGGAAATTTCAATGGTTTATGAATACACTTTAGCATTGAATGATAAGGCTCATAAGAAAATAACTGGTTCATATTATACACCAGAGGACATAGCTGTTTTTATGGCTAAACATTATTCAATTTTTGAGAAAGATAAAGTATGGCTTGATCCTTGTTCTGGTGTCGGTAATTTGTCTTACTATTTAGCATTAGTCCAAGATAACCCTGAAGATTTTGTTTTGAATAATCTCATTCTACAAGACATTAACGAATTAGCATTAAAAATAGCTCACACTTTATTTGCTCTATATTTCTCAAATACTATTGAAAACTATTATGACAAAATTGCGAAAAACTTTATTGTTAAAGATTTTCTGAAAGATTATGTTAAACCTGATCAAAACAATTCTGTCAATGTTGAGAATAGCTTGTTTGATGAAATTTTGTTTAATGAGAAAGAAAACAAAATTCAACAGAACAGTAAAAGTAAAAAATATGATTATGTCATTGTCAACCCACCTTATCTTTCAAAAACAAAAAACGATAATTTCATTACTGTTGAATGTTCTGATTTATATGCTTACTTTTTAGAAAAGATCGCTTTTGAATCAGAAGGATTTATTTCTATCACTCCTCAATCTTTCACAAATGGCAAAAAATTTCAAGTGTTGAGAAATATTTTAATCAATGAGATAAATGATTTGTCAATCTATTCATGTGACAATATGCCTGATAGTATTTTTAAGAGTTATAAGTATGAAAGCTCTAATACTAATACAAAGAATTCTGTTAGAGCTTCGATAATTGTTGCGCAAAAGAGTGATACTGAACAAAGAAATCATAAGATAACATTTTTGATGCGTTGGACTTCGAGCCAAAGACAGGATGCTATTGATAAATTTGATGAACAGTTAGTGAATACTGTTTTTGAAATTGACGAAATTTTTCCTAAACTTTATTCTGGAACTGAGAATTTTTATAATGAGATAAAAGATAATGACACGATAGAGAGTTTGTTATCTAAAACTGAGACAAAGTATTGGTTAATTGTTCCGAGCACTCCGAGATACTACATTTCTGCTTCGAAAACTGATTTAAGTCGTTCATCTTTTCATAAACTGTTTTTCAATGATGAGGAAAGCATGAATTTGGCTTATGTTTTGATTAACAGCAGTTATATGTATTGGTGGTGGAGGGTTGTCAGCGATGGAATGAGTTTGTCAAAAGATAATTTAACTTCTTTGCCTTTGATAAAAGATTTGGATATGAGCGATGAAAAGTTTGTTAATCTTGTTGAAAAGTTGGAGAACAGCGAAAAATCGAATAAGGTTGTTAAATTAAATGCGGGTAAAGAGAACGAGAATATTAAGCATCCTTTTGAGTTGGTCAGTTTAGTTAACAAAGAAATTGTGGTAGATTCTATTCTTATTAATAATATTGTTAGGTCGCATCGAAATAGTATTGTAGATTAATTTTTCAATAATGTAGTGTTGTTGTATTATAGCATATAGGTGTATCAATGGAAATTAAAGAAATGGCTTTTGGTGATTCAGGAAAACCAAATCAAGGATATCTTTTATCCCCGTATTCCTACGTTTTTTAAATACTTGTATCTAAAACGAAAAGGGGAAGATACTCGTGTTGATTATTATATTCAAAAAATGAGAAAACTTGCTTTTCAATTGAAACTCCCAGAGTATATTTTGATATAATATAGTTATGATTTGTCAATATTGAACAATGGTTGTTCAACTCTTTTGAGGAAATGGTGAATCAAAGGAGAAATATTATGGATAATTCTATCATTACTGAAAAAGATTTTTATTTATTTAACAACGCAATTAAGGAAGGAAAGAAACAAATAGATCTTGTAAAATGTATTTTGTGTCTAAAAAACTATAATCTTGTCAACTCTCATACTGTTCCTAAAAGTTTATTAAGAAACTTTTCTAAGTTATATTACTTAGATAGAACAGAAATTTATATAAAATCATTTATTTCTCAAATTAAATATTCAAAAATTAACGAAAAAGATATAAATAAAAAAATGTTAAAAACTCTTGATAAATGCGGAACTTTCTCTCAAATATGTGAAGATTGTGAAAATTCGATAGATAAATATGAAAATAATATTGTTAATAATATAAATACTTCTTTATCGCAAAAAGACATAAATGAATTAGCTATGAAATCTTTTCTATCAATAGCTTATTCTAATTCTTTAATTTTAAAAATTCATAAAGAAATCAAATCTCAAAATAAACCTTTTTATAAAGTTCTTAAAAAAGAATGGGAAAGTACTATAAATATTAAAGAATTAGCTAAAAAGATACAAAATGGTGAAGAACAATGGAAAATAATATGGGATTCTTCTGATAAAAATATTAATTTAAACTTAAAAATAGGATTATATTCAATTCTTAATATTGTAAATAATAAAAATCAAAATCATCTTCTGCTTGCAATTGTTCTTCCTGGTAAAAAGAGTTCAAGATTGATACTAATTTCTTCTGAAAAAACAGAATTTAGTGATATATTTACCAGTGAAAAAGTAAAAGAAATAATAAATTTAATTTTATTAAATACTGTAAAGAATTATTGTATAGGAATGATTTTATCATCAATCAACGATTTAGATAATACTGATTTTTACAAAAATATAATTAATATGGATAGAAAAAATATTAATTATGAAAAAATTGTTCAATCTATTATAAAAAATAATAAATACGATTTTACTAATTCCTCTTTAATCTTTAAAAAATAACAATTTGAAAATCAAATTAAATAAAATTTTAATTCATTTAAAAACAATCTAACTATTATTCTTATTTATTGCACTATAACCGATATAACAAATAGGTATTTTATTATTATTATATATAGGAGTATCAATGAAAATTCATGAAATGACTTTTGGAGATTCTGGAGAAGAAGGCCGAGAATATTTCTTTTCTCCAAATACAGTTTATAACATAACTAAATTTCAAAGACCTTATACTTGGGAAGATTATCAAATACATGGAGTATTTCAAGATATTGAATATTCTCTAAAAACGGAAAAAATAATTGGCTGGCCAAGTATGCTAATACAAGAAACTAAAACAGCTGATGCGCATTCTAAAGAATATGATTTGGGCGATGGGCAACAACGATCAACTACTGTATTTTTGTTTTTGATGGCTATATGGCATAAATGGAAGTTAGATTTTCGTGAGAAAGAAATAGATACAGAAAGTCAATATTTTGAAAATCTTTTTTATATTGGCAAAAGTCGAACAAATGGCATTTTAGGAAGAAAAAATTATAGTGAAATTAGAACCACTATAAATTTTCAAGTTCCAAGTGCAACTGAAAAAATACATAATCTTTTTGATACTGAATTAATGACAGAAGAAACAATTGCTAATATTAAAAAGGATATTTTAAACGACGATCCTTCTTATCAATTATACTACAATTTTTTACTCATTTGGAGAGAATTACAAAAATCTCAGTACAATGAACAAGAGCTTAAAAAAGTTGCTGAAATTCTTTTAAATAAAATTGTCTTTCCAGTAGTTTCTTATTCTAAAGATGAAGATATGTTTAGAGCTTTTGCTAATACTAACAGTTTTGGAGAGCCTTTGACTCAATCCGAACTTGTTAAAGCTGAATTTTATGGCAGAGTTAAAAAGATAGATCCAAAGCTTGCCAATGAAATAGCTGATTATTGGAATAATAAAATGGATTCTTGGTTTGCTCCTAGAAAAGAAGATCAAATGAATTTTGATTGGTTTTTAACTCAAGAATTTAATATATTTGATAATTGGTCATGGATAGCTAATAATGACTCAAAAGCTCACAAAAAGAGGCAAATACAAAGAAATCGATGGTTAAAGACTAAATGGCAAAAACATTTTGACACAATAGCTGCAGAAAAAAATAACGATACATATGAATTAAAGCAATTTTATGCTAATACTTTTGAGAAAATAAAAAAACATTTTGAAATTGTTCAATTAATTGTTGAAAAAAGACAAACTAAACCACTTTCAAAAGAATGGGAAATACAATATACATATAATATATTTTCGTCAATTCATATGGGGATACTTTTTCAACTTAATGATGAAATGAATGAAAAAGATTTTATTAAAACTTTAAAATTATTAAGAAAATATTATTTTTACAATACTGTTGTTCTTCATGACTTTAATCCTCAACAATTACTTGTTCAAAAAGATATGCCAATTAGAAATAAAAGAGTTAATTTAACTTTTGAAGATTTTGAAAAAACAATGTTAGTTAAAAAAACACAAAAGGGTATTTGGGAAAATAAAAATGAAACAAGTAGAATCCTTTCTGAAAGAGAATATACAAATGAAAAATTTAATCCAATTCTAAATAAATTATTTATATATGTGAATAATGAAAAACTTATTGAACAAGGATATGCAGAACGACAAGAAAATTTAGTTGCTATTGATACATCTTCAAGAGAACACATATCTCCACAAGAAAATAAATTGTTGGAAAATGCAAAAATTGAAGAAAGAGAAAAATATCAACGTAAAATTTCTATGCTTGGAAATATGCTTGTTATCACTAAAAGAGAAAACAGTACAATTAAAAACATCGCTATAAAAAATAAAATAAAAACTTATGAAAATAACAAAAATACTATTTGGGGCGATTTTTGGATAAATGATTTCTTAGAAGATTATAATAAAGCTCCAGAAAAATGGATTTCAATTAATGATATTTACGAATCAATTGAACAGCGTAGTAAAAAAATAGCTAAAGTAATTTCTAAATATATTTGTAAACCGGATAGTAAAATAATAATCGAAGATTTAACAAAAAAAAATTAAAGGTTATAAAATAAAAGACAGTAAAGGAAATAAAAGTTTTAATAAAAGTATTTCAACTCTTTTTGTAGATTACCTTAAGCAAATTATTGAAGATGATTATGTTAGAAAAATTTTAGTCGAAAACAGCGATATAAAAAGCAACTTTTATTATAGCGAAACAGAAAAACCAGAAATAACTAGTGTTCGTTTAATAAAAGATAATTTATATATAAGAAATAAAAATCTTTCAAGACATAATATGCAAAAAATAGTTGATGAATTAAAATCTTTACTTTTTGAATATGAAATTGATTTTCATATTACATATGATGAACAAAATGATATATAAAGACAGATAGGATAAAAAGACAAAAATTCTCTTGATAAATCAATTCAAAAATTTTATCAAGAGAATTTTTTTATTCTTTAAATCTTAAACCTTTTCTTTATTTTTAAAAACAGCAATCTAAATCTAAAATTATTTAATAATTTTTTTGACAAAACTTTAATAATTTATTAAATAATTTTACTTAATATGTATAATGTTAGATTTATTTTTAACTATTCTAACATTGCTTTAAACTTATTTGGGAACGCACTCTGAAAACATAGCATATAACCTAATGTTTTCAGGGTGTTTTTTCATCTTTTTATTAAACTTTTTGAAAAACGCTGTTTTGAGATACGTGATACTATAAACAACATTTCTACTCATAAAAATCTTTTTCAACTGTTTTTAAAAGTATTCATCAAAATTTAATTTTTGGCTAAAATTTTGGAATAATATAAATGTTAATAAAAATTTATTGATATAGTTTATTGAGTGTTTTTAATAAGGGATGTTATGAAAGAAAAGTTTAAAATTTTTGCTGTATCAACAGTTGCCGCAGTATCAGTTTCAAGTATGGGTTTTGCGCCATCAAGTTTTGCAGAACATTTTGACGAAGATGAGAACCTTACTGTTTTGCAAGCTGAACAAGTTATCTCTGATCTTAATGATAAAGATAATAGCAATAATGAACTTTCTCATAATTATTCATCAAATGCTTCATTAAAAGACTTACCAAAAGCAACAGCACCAAAAGAAAAAGTCAAACCTCTGCAAGTAAGATATGATTATTCATCAAATTCTTCTTTAAATTCGAAAAATAAAGACAAGAAAGAATCTGTTATTGTCGAAGATCATATGATGTTTAATACTGATGGTTTGACAGATGAACAAGTTGATTGGATTATGACAGCCGCTAAATTGTCTAAGCAAAAAATTCCGGCTGCTTTTTTCAGGGCTGTTGCTGAACAAGAAAGTGATATCACTCCAGATGTTTTTGCTATGGACAGAAATGGTGGAACTTGGGGAATTTGGCAAATCAATGAGTATCATGTCGGAAGATGGTATGATGGCGGGGATTTTGAAACTGATAAAAACAACAATGGAACCCCTGATGTTCAAGAGCCTATGATTGCAGCTAAAATTGCAGCTGCTTATTTTGATGATCTTTATCTTGAACTTGAACAAATGAGAAAAGATTATCCTGACGAAAAATGGGCGAAAGAATTGACTGAATGGGAGTCTTTGGCTGTTGCTCATAATGCTGGACCTACTGGAATGAGAAAATACCCTAATTTTGCTGTCCCTGAAATTACTGACAAATATTTGGATAACATGAGAACAAAAATACCGGCTTATATGAAAGAATGATAGTTAAAAGTCTTAACTAATTTTAAAAATAAATTTATTAAAAAATTAAATAATTATTTATCAAAGTCAAAGCATGTTTTTACATTTTAGTTGAATTCATGCTTTGACTTTTTGTTTTTATCATGATAGAATATTATTGAGTACATTTTTTAAGCTATTGAGAAAAGAGTTGATTAATTATGCCTACAGGTTATACCGCAGAAATATACGAAGGAAAAGATGTAAAGTTCAAAGATTTTGCTATGGATTGTGCAAGAAGTTTCGGTGCTTTTGCTTCTTTGCGAGATACTCCTGAAGTCGAACTGCCTGAAAGCATTCAACTCGATGTGTCTTTTTATGAAAAAATTATTGAAGATTCGAGAAAAAAGATTGTTGACATGGAGAATCTTTCAGATGAAGAGATTTCTGCGATCATCAAGAAAAGTCGCAAAGAGAGAATTTCAGGTTTGGAAAAAGAAATTGAAGATAAGAAAACCGTTCTAAAAAAATATGAGTCAATGCTTAATGAAGCCAAAAACTGGAATCCGCCTTCAAAAGAACATTTTAATCTTAAAGAATTCATGATTGAGCAACTGGAGACTTCTATGCGGTATGACTGCAATGTTGAAGGGCCAGAAGGTGAGCTTAAAAGGGTTTTGAATAGTGCTCCACAATCGGTTGAAGAGTACAGAAAGAATGTGGCTTCATCAGCTGAGGATGACATCGAGTATTACACAGAGAAAATTCATAAAAGTATTTCAAAAAATTATGATACAAACCTATGGATTAAACAACTGCGCGAATCTTTTAACAATTCTTGATAAGCAGTATCAAGCGATTGTCAAAAAGTTTAAATATTTATGAGAGTTTGGTGAATAAATAATGGGCTTGTTCTCAAAAAGAAAAAGTAACAAAGGGAATAATAGTGTAGATTATAATGCAGAATATACAATTGATCCTGTTTCTTTGAAAATTGAAAAAAATACTGAAAAAGAAATTTTTGGGAAGCAATCTTTTCCTTCTGTTTTATATACTCCAGCTTTTCTAAAATCTGGAGGTCTGTTTCATCATTATATGAATAAAATCAATAATATTGAATTTGATGAAAAAGATATTGAATTCGATGATAATCTTGAAATGAGTGATTTTTTTAAATCACAATCTAAAATCTCAGATATTATTCATTCAGATATAAAGCCTTTCGATTATGATAATTATCAACCTTATAATAGTGTTGTTGAGAAAATTTTTACAAAAGGAACTCTATTAAAAAATAATAAATCTGAAACATATATAAAAAAGGGAGACAATAATTCAATAGAATTACAAGTAATTTTAATCTGTCGTATGTGCCAAGATTTACCTTTAACAAAAATCACTCATTTTAGGCAACAAGCAGGAAATGTATATTTTTATTGTTCAGCTCATAACGAAAAGAAACAGGAAGAAGCTAAGACTTTCCCTATTGAAGAGTTTTTAGAAAATTATCCTAATCCGAACAATATAAGAATATTAACTAAAATGAGCGATTTTAAACCAACGATTATTAATCATTCTTTAAAAGTCGAGGGGAGAAAAGATTTCATCAAGATTGAATCGGAAAATATTGACATTGATTTCAAAGCCGGTGAAAAATACAATATTGATGAACAGTTAGCGAAAATTAAAGAAGAAAAAGAAAAAGAAATTGCTGAGAAAATGAAACTCGCTAAAGAAGATGGACATAAATTAGTTGATAGGTTGCTTAAAGATCTTGATGAACTAAACGATGAAAAATCTGTAGAAAATTTGAAAAAACAATTAAATGAAAGAACTTTTCAACATAAAGATGAATATGCATTGGAAATGATTAATAGTCTCAATAATGGATTAAAAGACAAAGAAGATACAATTGATTCTTTGTTTAATAATTAATAAACAAGTGAAGCAATAGCTAAAGAAAGCCGGTTAGTGAAAATGAGTTTGTTTTCAAATAACAAAAGAATGAGTTATGACAATTATGAAAAACAAAAAGATGATGACATGTTTACAGAAAAAGATCTCTTTACTGTGACTCACACTCCTATTGTTATGCATTCATGTTTCACATTAGAATCAAATGGTGAAATGAGACCTTATGATACTTTTGATTTTAATGAATTGGATGATGCGTTCAATATAATTGATGTGGACAGAAGAAAAATAAATTCTTCTTTGTTTGACTCATCTTTTTATAGAGGATTCAGTGATTTTAATAAAATAAAATCAAAAGACGTTCAAAATGACTATAAAGACAGTGCTAATTCAATTGTTGAAGAATTAGTTATTAATTCAAATGTTATTAAAGCTAACAATGATGAAAAAAATATTTTAATCAAATTGATCAATCAATTAATGTTAAACAAATAATTTTGATTTGTGCGTTATGTCAAAATATTCCTTTATCTGACATAACACATTTTATACAGAAGAGAGAACACTTAAACTTTTATTGTGAAGCTCATTCTAAACATTTAGAGGAAAAATACAGTATATTCACTTCGCCTATTGAACAATTCGTCAGAAACTTTTCAAGTGACTTTAATATAAAAATCATCACAAGAAAGTGTGATTATATTCCTACTGGTATTGAATATTCACCAGAATTTGAGAATAATAGCAATTATATGAATATTCAAGCTGATGGAATTGATGTTCAAGCTGGAGAAACACACAATATTGATGAACAGCTAGAGGCGATAAATAACAAAAAAGAAACAAAGGAAGCTGTTCAAAAGCTGGAGCAGTTAGAAAACACAAATACATCGAAATCAAATAATTGTAATGATGATTATGCCTTGGAAATGATTGCAAGTTTGAATTATGAGAAAGATGATTCGATGTCATCAATTTTTAAAAATTAATGAATACGATTAGAAGTTTTGAATAAATCGAGGTTATTATGGAAAGTTTCTTATTTGGGTCGATTTCAACAGTATGGTTTGCATCAATGTTAACTTATGTGTTTGTTGTGGCAGATGGAGATGATGCAATTTTTTCAAAAGATTGTTCAAATGAAAAAATATTTGTAAAAGTTTCTCCTCTAATGATTATTCTTTTTGTTTTATGTCCGTTACTTCTTATCGTTCATTCTATCATTCTTGTCAAAAAAGTGGCAGATTTAGCTAAACATGATTGCGAATGCGATCAATATGCTAATAATCTACAAAACAAAAATTTTTCAAAATTGTATGATGAATGCTATCACCACTTTAAAGATCCAGTGAATTTTTAAATTTTTAAGAAACGTGTTATATAATCACAATAAATGAATATACTTAAAAAGCCCGCAAGAGACGAATGCGGGCTTTTTAAGTATTATTACATATGTGTTCATATTGTTTTCATTATATCGCCTCACAGGGCCATTGAAGCGTGTTTCATCACAAGAAAATTATTCTCCATGTTTCAAGTCATATAGAACTATCTTTATTCTTTCTTTGATTTTAGCTCCAGCACCATCTTCCAGAACACCAGACTTGTCTCTCATAGTATTCATGTATTCAGAGATATCTTTCGCAGCGTTCAAAATTCTATCCTGTTCTTCTCTACTATATTCTTGATACAAAGCAAACCTTCTGAAAGCTTGTATTCTCCCCAAAGATTGCTTTTTATTCTTTTCTGGAATGCATTTGGTGTCCTGCATCCACTGCACCAACTCTTTGTTTCCTCTGTCTCTGTTGCACTTGACGCAGGCTAAAACCATATTTCCGTATCGTGTTCCGCCATGAGTGTCCTTTGGGTTTTCTGGTGAAATTGGAGTCAAGTGTTCACCAGAAGCTTGACTCTCTGGTGGTGGATTTTTTCTCAATACTCTATTGCAGTAGCAGCATCTTCCGCCGAAAAACATAACTGAAGCTATATAACGCTCTCTTGTCATATCATTATCTAAGCTTGAAAAAAGGACACGTTTGACGCTGACCTTTTTCCCAAAACGCCATTGCTCAGATTTAGTCATAGCTCCAACCTCATGAACAATGATATTACTCAATTCATCTGTATCTATCTCATCACCCAAAAATTTTCGCAAATTTTCAGCGTCTTTATCATCGCTTTGCAAGTATTCTGAAATGTTGTCAACGGCATTTTTGTAACTTTTCTTCAAATCATTGTCACTGAGTCGTTTATGGTAATTCTTGTAGAAGTCTTGAATAACTTTCCAGTCATGTTCATTAAAAGTTTCAGCAATTTTGTTTGCTCCTTCAACAAGTTCTTTCTTGCTGAGAGATTGCCCACCTTTATGTGATTGAATATTATCTTCTGAAACATTGCTTGGCATTTTATTATTATTTTTATTGCCGGTTCCGAATTTGCTGAAATTTTTTTCAAGAATTTTTTCATTGTATCTTCTAACCAAGTCAGTAGCATGGGAAGCTTCTATCTCAACATGGTCTTCGTGTTTGCATGTTCCTTTTCCACGAAATTCAGGTTTAGCGCGACAAATGTTGAGAGTGCCATCTGGTTTTTTCCCATAAACTTTATATTGAGTGTTCACAGTAGCTCCTTGTGTCAAATTTTTTCTACAATATTATCTAACAAACAATCTTTTTCTAAAGATTTTTAAAATATTTATAAATGATTATTCCGATTATTTAGAAAATAAGATTAATTTAGTATTTAAAGGATAATAAAAATGGCATCAAAATATCATGTTAGCGCGGATGGTGTAGTTAGAGAATGCACTGCAGAAACACCAGAATCATGTCGCGCAAAAAAAGCAGAAGGGTTAGACAAACAGCACTTTGATAGTGTCGAATCGGGATCAAAAGCCTATGAAAATTCTCAGAAAGCCAATCAATTTTCTACTTTAAGAGTAGCTGGTTCTGGTAGAACAATAACTACAAAAGAAATAGATGAGCGTATAGCAAAAAAAGCAAAGAAAAAGCTTAAAGATACTATTAGATCATTTTCAAAAAACAAAAATTACGGGTCTCAAGACATAGAAATTGCTCAATCAAAAGCAGAAAAATTAGAAATGGAGGCTAAATTACATAAATTAAATAATGAGTTCATAAATAATTACCAAAACAATCAAGATAACTTTGACGATGCTTTTATTAAAGCTAGCCCGAAAAAACTAGCAAAAACTATGGAAGAAAATAATGCTCTTATCAAAGAGTATAAAGAAAAATTCATTGACACAGCAGATTTTAGAGATACAAGCTATTCCTATCCTTTGGATCGATATACGTCCAATTTAAGTGATGCCATACAAAAGCCCTTAGAGGTCTCTTTAAGAATAAAAGATGCAGAGCTTGGGCTTATTGATAAAGCTTTTACAAACAAAGAAGAGCAAAGAAATGAAGTTGTCAAAAAAGCCGCTATAGATTATGTTAAAACCATTTATGACCCAAAATATCCAAGTCATGTCCAAGATGAACTGCAATCGAAATTGCCTTACAGAAGTTCGGGAGGTTACTATGATTACAAAGGAAAGCGACTGGAGAGTGGCACCCATAAGACAAATCAGTTCATGGAAAGATTTATGACAAAAGAAAGCGCTTTTGGAGAAAAGGATAACGTTGTTCTTTTAAAACTGTCAGAATCTCCCCTTAAAAGTGATAAAGATTATGTTCATTTCACAAATGTAGATTTTACCGGACATGAAGAGGACAGAGAAGAGCTTGCTAGCATTTATCTTAAAATGAATAAAATTGAGTCAAAAATGAAAAAATACAATGCCATGCTAAAAAGAAGCAGAGAGGAAGTTGATCCCGAAGTTATTGAGTCAGCGAGAAGTGTATATAAAGATGGTGAATCAAGAGGGCGTTTGATTCTTGATAAAGTTAAAAAATTGAATAGAGTTCAACAAGAAATGAATAACTCTCAAAATAAATCCAAACCTCGTGGAGAAAGCGAACTTGACAAAATTGAGTTAGACTTGTTCCACACAGCCAAATCGACCGGATTCTAAAATATTCAAAAATAATTGAATAATTATTAAAAATTAAAATAGCATATAACGTATAGAACATTAATTCAAAATTTATCCAGGAGAATAAAATGTCCGCAAGATACCATGTCAGTCCTGATGGAAAAGCGCGTAAATGTCAGGCTAAGACACCAGAAGAGTGTAGAGCAAAAGCGACTATTGCAGCATTGCGTGGACAGCATTTCGAAACCAGAGAAGATGCCGAAAAAGCTTATGAGAAAGTCAACGAAGAAAAGAAATTCAAAAGACTCCAAAGGCAAAAGAAAAGAGAAGAAGAATTTCGTGAAGAGTTAGAAACGCAAAAAAGAATAAGAGAGATTGAAGAAACAAAAAGAGCCAAAGAGAATAGAGTGGAGCCTTTTGTCAAAAGAATAGATCAAATAGCCGAAAATTCTAAAATCACTTACAATTCTTTTGCTGAAGAGTATTCGGAAAGAAACAGCAATGGACGTTTAGAGGAATTGCAGGGAGAGAAAAATGCTCTTGTTGAAGATTTCAAAAATTCTTTAAACAAGAATGTTAGAGGAGCAGAGATTGATAGATTTTACAAAAGCAAAAGGAGAGTTCCAAGAGTTGGGTATGGATTTGGAAGTTCATACACTACTTATGACAAGTCTCCTTCGTATGAAGAAATAGACGTTACTGCTGACAATATATATAAGCTCGAAAGAAAACATTTGGAAGCCATATTGAATGAAAAAGATAGTAAATTAGGTTTAATGGATAAGGTTTTCACGAACAGAGAAGAAGAGAGGGATGAATTGCTGGTTAATGGGGCCGTTGATTATATCAAAAATATGTATGATCCTAATGATGCTCCCGCTGTTAAGAAAGCCATGAAGTTCCAGGAGGATTACTATACGAAAAATTCCAGTAATTCAGGATTGTCAGAAAAGTTCATTAAAAACTTTGTCAAACATGATGAAATGTTTGATGAAGAAATCGTTGTCTTAAAAGCATCTGATAGTAACTTTCCGGTAAAGGATCAAAAAGATTATGTTCATTTCAAAAATATTGATTTTAGCCATTATCCCGACCAATATAGAGAAGTTTCTGGAATACATGAAAAGCTTTCTACTATCAAAAGCAAAATGTATAGGTATGATCAAATGTTGAAAGAAACAGGAGAAAAGGCTGACCCTGAAATTGTTCAATCTGCAAGAATGACTGTCAAGATTGGGAATCAGAAAGCAAGCGAAATCATTTCTTTTGTCAAAGAGCAAGAGAAAACAAGAAAAGAAACCGAATCTTTTTATAATGATTCAAATTCTCATGGGAACAAAGAATTGGATGAATTTGAGCTTGATTTATTCCATGAAGTCAAATCTACTTCATTTTGAAATGATTTAATAATTAAATAAGAGAACCCCGTCCAGATGTTAAATATGTCTGGACGGGGTTCTCTTATACTTATCTTATTTATTTAACTTTATTCACTTTTTGCTGTAATAGATTTTAGCCCCTGATCTCTTATCCCAAGTGATATATCCGCCTGTAAAGTTCTGTCTTACTTTAGAACCTGATTTGAATTCTTCAGTTGTGGGGTATCCCAATTTACCTGAAGTTCCTTTGGCTTTGATCCATGCTTTTTGAATAGCTGCTTTATCTTTTGTGAAGTGTACTCCACTCTTTTTTGACCAATGAAGCTTGCCACCTTCGAACTGTTGGTAGCATCCTCCATCTTTCAATCCGCATTTCATTGATTTTGTAGGAAGTTTAGCTTTGCTTCTTTCCCAGTTAAGCGATTTCCATTTTGTAAGCATTGTTGTTGTCATTACTTGCGCACCTGTTTCTTTTGAATAAGTAATCATACCTTTTTCAAAATTTTGGTAAGTAGCTCCAGAACGGTATTTAAATTTTTTAATTTCACTTGTTGCGTATCCAAGAGAGCCTTTCTCATATTTAAAAGACTTGTAAGCATTGTTAAATGCTCCATATTTTACAAAATGAGCACCTGTTTTACTTGACCAGTAAACCTTACCATTTTTAAATTGTTGGTAAGCCCCATTAGGATTCTTTAGTGTTCTTTCATTTGCTTTTGGCGCACCAGTCATTGATTTATTTTTTTTATAAAATGTTCCAATAGCTCCTTTAGTTTTTACTGAACTGCCCCCTTTAAGGGATGATTGCATTGATTTCGCGCCTGATCTAATTGATGAAAGTTTTTTATAAAAAGCATTTCCAGGGCAAGCAGTGTAACTAGTGTCTCTATGTCCTGAAACAACATTTAAGGATACTTTTTTGCCAGCTGCATATTTACTTGTGCCCCCGCCACCTGATGTTAATGTCATTTTACCTGTTGGGTTAAATCCATATTGATTAGCTTTCCAAGCAATTACTCTTTTAACTGAATTTTGAGCTGCAGAACTTGGAGCTGAACCTGTGTATGTTCCTAATACACTGATACCAATAGTATAAGAATTAAATCCTGAAGCATGAGCACCAGTCATTGCTTTGGTAACGCTTCCTGCGCGACCCTCATAAATTGTTCCATATTTGTCAACCAGGAAGTTATAACCTAAATCACACCATCCTTTAGATTGTGTATGATAACTTAAATAACCACGAATGATTCCTGGAGCTTGTGATTTAGTATAAGAGTTTGATCCAGCTGTGTGATGAATGAATACCCCTTTTGCTGTGCTTGTTGAACTTGATGCACAACGTTTCAGTTTTTCGTTAGCTCCCCACTCTTTTCGAGTGACAATATTGGCTTTCAAGTCATTGTTATAAGTAGCATTCTGTACCTGAGTACCAGAACTCATGTCAGAATTTGCGGAATAAGCGTTAGTTGCTACTGTATTAGTGGCTGCTACTGCTGGAGTTGCTGAATAAGCTCCTGTTGTTAAATTTTTAATGCTTGCAGTATTATTTACTGAAGTATTTGCAGAGTTTGTTGAGTCAGAGGAAGAAGACTGAGAAACCTCTTTGTCTTTTTCTGTTACATCTGTTGTCACTTTAGTCACTTCAAGATCTTTTGTCGAAGAATCTTTATTCAATGATTTAAATTGAACTTCGCTTGAATTCAATACTGGAACAACATCAGTGGCATGATCCTGTTCTGCTGTTTTATTCTCAGCTTGCTTTGCTTCATTTGAATTGAGATCTGGCCCACCTTCGTCATCTTTAGGCAATGTTTCCCATTTTGACCATGTGTTGTTTGTTTTATACCTGATTTGTGTATCTGGATCTTCCCCGTTCCAAGATACACCAAGCATGTTCACTTTATTTTCATCAAGTTTGATAGTTTTTGTTTCATCTGGCTCTGCTTGAAGTGTTTGAACTTGTGGTTTCTCATTGGATTGATCAACATGTGTAGAATTTTCTTGTTCTTGAATGTTTGCTACATCTGTTGGCAGAGATTTTTGGTTTTCTGCTGCGAAAGATGCTCCTACCGTTGATGTTGCAATGAAAGCACCAGTAACAACTGCTACAGCTAATTTTCTGGTATAATTCATATAAAATCTCCTCATTGATTACGTGATCATAAAATGTCTACTTATTTAAGTTTATCACAATATACTGCCAAATTCACGGCAAGATGTCAATTAAATATCGCTTTTATAACTTTTCGTTATTTTTTAAAATGTTTTCATTAATGATTTTTGCAATTTTTTCAAAATATGATAGTATGAATTTGAATAATTTTTATTGAATATTACAAGAAGGCCAAGATAGGAAATGATTGTTATGGATATGGAAATAAGAGTTTTTGACGTTTCTGGAACTGACACTTTTTTATATGTAGAGTATGATAAAAAATCTGACAATTCTCTTATCTACCCTGTGTCAAAAACAAAATTATCAGAATATCCTTTAAGGAAAGCTTTGGTTGATGGAGCAATCCCGTATGTCGGTGTTTCGTTGAGCATGTCATTGATGATGCCAGAAGGTTCCCCGCTCTTTTTAGCAACTGTTCTGTTGGGGTATCCAATAATGATTGCTACTGCATTAGGATTGAACAAGCTGACATGGAAAAAGAAAGAGTTCAATGAAGATGATGTAGATCCTGAATATGAAATTTTTAAAAACCCATCTATCCTTCCTAAAGTTGTTACTGAAGGTGATTTTAGAACAACTATTCGTAAAAATGTTATTGAAACATATCTTGAAGCTGTATCTCAAAATAATTCAGAAAAAATTGTAGAATCTACTAATCAAGATAGAGATTTCACTTCGGTTTTTTCTGATTATACGCAAATTATTGATGATAAATTAAAAAATTCGGAGTTTGAAGAAATTTCCGAAAATGAGAATACTGATAAGTCGATTTTGAAAACACTTAACATTTGATTCATGATTGATAAATATTGCGCTTGCATCTTTCTTTCTTGTGTTGTATAGTAAAAATATTGAACAAACATTAATGAAGGAGAATGACAGTGGCACGGCAGGGAAAATACATTTTTGACGGATACATTTCGGGTAGAGGAATGTTTTATGTTTTCTCAGATATGGACAATCCTGATTTTGTTTTCGCTGAGTCAATGAAGCGTGATGTTGTTCTCTATGTTTCTCGCAGTCGCGTCGAGCCTCGCAAGAGGGGGATCGATAATATTTCCAAGCCGAAGCCTGTTGTCGAAAATTCAGAAAACACTGATGAGCCTTTGACACTGTTCTGAAATCCATTAACGAATTTCGGTTAATTTTAAATTATCTATCATCGCAATCCGATATAAACATAGTGAAATTATTGTTCTGCAGAGGATAGTTAATAATGGATAAACAGTTACAATTGATAAAAGATCATGAAGCAGAGAAATTGTATAAAAGACAATTGAATCGTTTCAGGAGAAAAATTTCGAATATTCGCAAAGCAAAAGAGAAGACAATAGAGTCAATGAAGTCTTCTTTAGTTTTTGGTATTGCTATTGAATATAATCAAAAATATTATCGAAATAAAATTGAGAAATTATCGCAACAAGAGGAAAAAACAATTAGAGATTCCAAAAAATTTCTCAAACAATTCAATAAACAATTTGATAGTCATATTTCAGATTGAGAATTAAAATAAGAGAGCGGCCATTACGTGATAATTTTCGTAATGGCCGCTCTCTTATGCTTCAATTATTTTGTTTCAATTGTTTTGAAATTTTTCGCATGTTCAAGCAATTCTTTTGCATGTGCTTTACCTAAATCGCTGTTACTCATACCTGAAAGCATTCGTGTTAATTCATTGATTCTCTCTTTCTCATTAAGCTGTTGAACAGTTGTTTCAGTTTCGCTTTCAGCAACGGTTTTGACAACTTTGAGAAAATTGTCAGCATAAGCAGCGACTTGCGGTAGATGAGTAACAACAATAACTTGTGCGTCTTGTGAAAGTTTAGCTAATCTTTTTCCAATTTCTATTGCTGTTTCACCGCCTACGCCACTATCTACTTCATCGAAAATGAATGTGCCAATGTTTTTAGTGTCAGCCAAAACAACTTCTATTGCAAGCATAATACGTGATAGTTCCCCACCGCTGGCTGATTTGGCAATTTGAGAAATTTTTGTTGATCCTTTTGATATCATTCCGAACTCTATCTCATCTTGTCCATAAGAAGTAGTGTTTTCTGAGGGAGCTATAACTATTTTCAATGAGTTTCCGCCCATTGACAAACCATTCAATTCCTTATTGACGTTTTTCTCCATTTTAGCAGCTGCTTTTGTCCTCAACTCCGTGATTTTGTCAGCTTCTTTATTCAATTTTTCGGAAATTTTATTGAATTCTTTTTCAAGTTCTTCAATTGGTTGTTCATATTCTTCTAAAAGAGACAATTCTTTTTCGGCTTGTGTTTTCTGTTCGATTATCTCATTTAAATCATTACCATATTTTTTGACAAATCTTTTCAATTCGAGTTCACGTTCTTGCGCTTGGTAGAGTTGTTCGATACTATCTTCATCAATATTGTCAATATATGATTCAATGTCACTGATAAGATCATCAAAATCATCACTGACTTGTGTTGCTTTGCTTTTGAATTCTTCTATCATTTCATCATAGTGAGAAACTTTTGATAAAGATTGAATAAGCATACTAAGCTGCTCTGAAACAGTCGGTAATTCTCCGTCTGTTGGGGATACGCTTTCGCAAGATTCGCTCATACTGTTTCGTATAGCATCAATGTTGGATAGTGAATCAATTTTCTTCTCTAATTCCTCTTGTTCGTTTTCGTGAGGATTGACTGTTTCAAAATCTTCAATAAATCTTTTTAAACTATTTATTTCTCTTTTTCGTGAATTGGCATTGTTCTTTACTTCTTCGATAAATTGTTTCTTATCTTTCCATTCCTTATATATTGTCATATATGTGGAAAGTGCTTTTTGGAATGGCTCTCCGGCGTATTTGTCAAGTGCTTCTCTTTGGGCTGTTTTGCTTTTCAGGCGCGTTTGATCTGACTGTCCGTGTATATTCACCAGTTGTGCCCCAATGCCGCTTAAAACGCTTGTGGGGGTTGTTTTACCGCCTATTACAGATCTTCCTTTGCCTGTGTCTTTGATTGTCCTGTTGACAAACACTTGACCTTCTTCAACAATAGCTCCGGTTTTTTCAATTTCATCAATTATTGTTAAATTATCTAAATTCCAACATCCTTCAACACTGAGATTATTGTCGTATTTCCCGACCATATCATTATTCGCTCGTTTTCCGAGAAGTAAATGAAGAGCGGATAGCACCATAGTTTTACCGGCTCCTGTTTCTCCAGTAATGACTGTCAATCCCTCACTGAATGGTAAATGGGCTTGACGAATAATTCCTAAATTCGAAATGTTAATTTCTTCCAGCAATGTCATTGTCCTGTCTGTTTTTTGATCGTTAACTTCTATTAGTTTAACAATTTATGTTGGAAGGTTTTCTGAAATTTTAAAAATTATTTAGAAAATAATATGAAATTATTTATTCTAAAAGGAGTCGTTATGACGAAATATCATGTTAATCCAGAGACAGGTAGGGCTAACATTTGCCGTGCAAAAGTAATGTGTGATTTTGCTGTTAATGGAGTTGAGCCGCCACATTATGATAATAAAGCTGATGCCAAAGATGGTGCAGAAAAAATGCTTTCAGAAGAATATGGTGGATCTTTTGGACAAGAAAACAAAAAAGTCGTAAATGAATCTTCCAAAATCTCTTATACTGAACCTCTTGACTTACAGGGTGGACAAATCAGAGCAGGAGATGTAGTTTTTGGAGAAAAATTTGTTAATGGAAAATGGAAAGAAGATAGCGCAGTTGTACAGAAAGTCGAAACCGAAATAGATCTCAATCTAAGAGAAAAAGTAAAGGTCACTTATGAGAATGGGAACGAAGCTGTCTTTACTGGAAACGGACCAGTGCAAATCAAAAAACCAGCGGGATACATTGAGGGTAAAGATCCAAAGATTCTCATGAAAGAAACAAAAGACATTTACAAGAAGACACGAAATAACACTTTAACTGATGAAGATGTTGAAAAGGTTATTGAAAATTTGAATGACAGCAATGCAAACGAAGGAATTAAGGCTTATTCTAAGAGAATTTCAAGCTACTTGGAAGACGAAAACGATCATGATGCAGCTATAAGAATTGATGCTGCTGAAGAAAGAATTCGTTTATCATATGACTCTAATGCAAAAATTGATAGGCATTTTGCGTTGATGTATGATAATAAAACTCCAGACTCTTTATTTCAGAAAGCAGCTGCAGAAAAACCTGAAACGCTTGAAAAAGTGAAAGACATGTATGAGTTGTCTAATAAAAAATGGACTCGAAATCTTTGATCTAGATAATTCTTGATATTTTTCATTGTTCAACAAAATATAAAAAGGAGCATATGTATGGAATATGATGACGAATTAGATAGCGATTTTTGTGAATGCCGTGTTCGTTGCGGAAACGATTGCGACTGCGGAGAGTATAAAAGAAATTGGGTAGTTCCTGTTAGCGTTGCTTTTGTTGTAGGGTTTGGAGTTGCTGTTCTGACTGTCAAGTATCGCAGAGAACTGGCTGGGTTTGGTTTGACTTATGGCAGTGAAGCGAAAAAGCTTGGTAAAAAGAAAGCAAAGAAAATTGAAAAAATAGTTAAAAAAACTTTGAATGAGATTAGCAAATAATTGAATAAAATGATATAAGAGAAATCGCCTACTAATATTCCCAGAGGTTGTTAGTCAGGCGATTTTAATTGTATTGATATAGGTTAACAGGGAGGAGATAATGATGATTGAAAATAATAAATGCACATGCGCTGACTGTAATTGTCAAAACTGCAATTGCACATGTTCTCAAAATTCAGCAATGGAGAATAATGTGAATGCTTGGATGAGTCATTTTGAACCAGAGACCTCAAAAGTAGGCTTCGCTGGATGCTGAACAGTTGAAAAACTTTGACAATTGAGCTTTAAAAATAAATAATGAGCCACCTACTGAAATATTGTAGGTGGCTCATTATTTATATATTCAATTATGGTTTGGTGCCCCTGACGGGAATTGAACCCGCGACCAAAGGTTTTAGAGACCGTTGCTGCGCCAACTGAGCTTCAAGGGCTTAACAACAACGGCAAAACATATTTCAGCCCTGCCCCTGCTGCTCTTACTATAAGTATATCAAAACAATAAAGAAAAGTCAAATCCATTTATTAATTATTTTTGTGGCTGTTTGAAAGGAGGGTAGATTTCAGTAGCATCTCCTGCTTTGTATAAATCAGAAGCTCTGCCCCCATCAAAGTCAGAAGTTCTTTTCTCTCCAACAGGCTCTAAAAGCCCATCAACTGATTGAAGCTTTCTTCTGAAATTACTTGGAACAACATCAACTCCCCAAACAATTTCATAAACCTTGCGAAGCTCACTCATAGTGAAATTTGAATCTTCAAGGAAATGATGCGCAATAGGCGCGTATTCAATTTTTGAGCGAACTCTTTCTAAACCTTCACGAATGATTTGTTCATGATCAAAAGCCAAATTGAAATCATCTGACAGAACATCTTCAACAGGGAAGAAATGAGCGCTGGCAGCATCATCTCCGGCTTCAGGCTGTTCAACCTTCGGAGCTAAGGCAACATAAGCTGTAGAAACAACAAACCCGCGCGGATCTCTGTTAGGAGAGCCATAAGTTTTCAGTTGTTCCAGATAACCTTTTTCAATAGTAAGATTAGTTTCTTCTTTCAGCTCTCTTGCAGCGGCTTCATCAAGTGTTTCAGAAGTGTCAATAAATCCACCAGGAAGTGCCCAGCATCCTTTAAACGGGTGGCCTCCGCGTTCAATAAGCAAAACAGAAAGCTGATTGTTTCTGATTGTAAAAATAGCAAGATCCACAGTAACCGCAACACTTGGATATTTGCTCATATCGTAATTTTTCAAGAACTCTTCTTCTGTCATATCTTTATTCTCTGTGTTAGTCATAATAGTTCCTCTTTTTGTGTTCTGAAATACTTTTTATTTGTTTATCTTGAAATTATAAATCCAAATCATCAACACCGCTCCAAAAAGGAGATTGCGATGAATTCTTGTTGTACAGATTTTTATGCCATACTGAATGAAGTTTTCGAGTTGCTGTTATAGACCCACATTCAAGACAGATGAACATTTTGGTTTTCTCATTTGTCTTTGGGTTTATCTCTGGAAACTCTTTGAAATTATTGCTATCATTGACCATTTTAATCAACTGCTTTTTCTTATATTGTATAATTCATTCAAAACTTTTCGATATACAGAATATAACTTTTCGTCAAATTCTTCAATATTTGATGTATAATTTTCAGAAAGATAAACTCTGTGTTTCATATTGATCATTTCTTCAGTTAGATCCTTAATTTCATTAGCATTAAACAAAGCCTGAGAAAAATCTTCAGAATCAATATTTGATGTATATTCTTTTACTTTGTTGTTAACCTTTTGATGAAAATAATTTCTGTCAGATTTAGGATCGTAATCAATATGTTTAAGAATTTGAATAATTGCATCATCCTCATTACCGTGGGAGGATTGCGGAGTTCTTAAAACTTTTTGTAAACCGTATTTTTCAATCAATGGCTTTAGGAGTGGGTGCTCTTTGATGAAAGTGGAAGTGTATTCAACAGGCATGGAGTCTATAACAATCCCCTTCCATCCACAAGAACATGAAGGATGATATAAAATCGGCTCTCCCCACCCTTGTTCTGTTTCAAGGTTAGGTTGATGTTCAATATTCATACTTCCAAAACCATACATAGTTTCACTCCTTTGGTAAAAAGCATTAAGAAATCATTCAGATAACTTTGACTCCTGCTCCTGGAAGTTCATCATCAAGAACATGATCAATGGTATCTGAATCAATCCCTACGCAGTAATCTGTCCATACTGTTGTCATAAATCCCTCTCTAACAGCATCAAGAGCTGTTGCCTTAACACAATGTTCAGTGGCAATACCTACGATTGTTACTTTGTCAACACCCAAACCGCGAAGGCTTTCAGCAAGCATCTCGCCATCTTCGCTTACCCCCTCAAAACCTGAGTATGAAGCTTTAAACATGCCTTTTTTGACAACGAGACTCACGCCCTTGCCGCCATTTTCAGCATCTTCAATAAGAGATTTGATAAGGGGCGAAACAATTTCAGAACCTTCTTCATCAGCAACACAATGAACGGGCCAGGAATCTTTGAAATCAGGGTTATCCGAGAAATGCGCTCCTGGATCGATATGCCAATCCTGTGTTGTCACAATATGGTCAAAGTTATTGAAAGATCCACTTTGAATATGTGTTGCGAGTCTTTCGGCAAGACTTGTTCCACCTTCAACTGACAGCGAACCACCCTCAACGAAATCATTCTGTACATCTACAATAATTAGTGCGCTTGTCATAATATTCTCCTTGTTTCAGTATTTACAAAATTTTTGTAAATAAAATCTTTTGTTAATTACTTTTTAAGTTGTTCTTCTGTCCAATCGACAATCTTCAGAATCTCTTCTTTGCACAATCCTTTTTTGCTATTAGGGATAAGAACAAGAGATGGTGCTTTTGAATGCCCCTGAACGTGATCTCCCCAATAGATAGGGGCACTATCATCAATCCAAATGAACGGACGCGGGTTAGCTGCTTGGTCTTCAACAATGGATTTTGCTTTCCAACTTGTCCATTCTTTTCGACTCTTTGCTCCGCCATTAAGGGAAATAGGTGAATATGTTTCAACACCTTCTAGTCCCATAATATTTGCAGCTGTCCTGATGTTTCCAGCATGGTTCCAAGTTGTATGCCACACGAAATCATAAATGTCTGTTTTAAGAAGATCTTTAAGAAGTTCAACAATTTCAGGGTTCCATGTGATCTTGCTTTTACGTGCCAGAAATTCGCTATTCTCAGTTTGAATAGTTGCAGTAACAGTATCATCAGACTGTGAAATATTGTATACTCCATCGAAATCTGAGTAGATAGTGATTGGTTTCATTTTAAAACTCCTTGCTTAATTATTTTCATATATACATTCATTATATACAAAAACTTTCATAAAAACAAATTCAAACTGATGTTTATCGTATAAATTTTACGAAATTTCCACCACCTCAAATTCTGCTTTACCGGCAACAGTCAATAGAGCACTGTTAGGAAGGGTTTTCAAAATATTACTGTGGAAAACACGAGACTCTTCAATTGTTGGAATGTTGTATTTTCCTTCTTCAACATAAACAATTTGAACAGGATGCGCTTCAGGGTGATTTTCTACGTCAAGTTCATGAAGTGAGTAGAATTCACCTGAGATTTTTCCATCTTCGTCAAAAGTTCGGAAAGCAATTTTCAAACCACCTGCAGATTTCTTCCCTGAAGCTTTCTTTGCTACTGGAATCATCTCTCCATCATCACCTTCACGCTCAACAAGTTTGAAAACCATTCCAGCAGTTGGGTGTCCTGATCCTGTCACAACGCGAGTTCCTGCGCCAACACCATTAACCGGAGTTCCCCTATCAACCATTTCAGCAATAGTGTATTCGTCAATGTCAGATGAAAGAACGATTTTAGTGTTGACAGCACCGAGTGAATCAAGAAGTTTTCTGGCATTCACTGTTTCTTCGTGGAGGTCGCCTGAGTCAATACGAATACCGCCAAGTTCTGTTCCTGCAACTTCAATAGCGTTTCGAATTCCTTGTTCAATGTCATAAGTATCAACAAGCAGTGTTGTACTGACACCGAGAGCTTCAACTTGCGCTTTGAAGGCTTCTTTTTCATCAGCAAATGCAAGAGAGAACGCATGAGCACTTGTTCCCGTAATAGGAATGTCATGTCTAATCCCAGCTTCCATGTTTGATGTAGCATTGAACCCTGCAATGTAAGCAGCTCGTGATGATGCAACAGCAGCTTCCTCATGAGTCCTACGCGATCCCATTTCAATAAGTGGGAGCCCTTGTCCTGCCACAACCATTCTTGAAGCAGCTGACATAACAGCAGAATCATGGTTGAGAATCGAGAGTAAAACTGTTTCAAGAAGAACAGCGTCCCCGAAGAATCCTTCAACTGTAAGAATAGGACTGTTCGGGAAGTAAACATCTCCCTCTTTGTATCCCATTATCTTTCCTGTGAAAGTATAGTTTCGCAAATATTCAATCGTCTCTTCTTCGATAACAGGATTTTGTGCAAGGTATTCAAGTTGTTCTTCTGTGTATTTGAAATCTTTAACAGCCTGAATAGCGCGAGAAATACCGCCGACAACACCATAGCGGCGACCTTCAGGAAGTTTCCTTGCAAACAGGTCAAATGTTGCTCTGTCGAAAGCTTTTCCTGATTTCAGAGCGGCTTGAAGCATTGTCACTTCGTAAAAGTCTGTCATAAATGCTGTACTCATTTTAATCTCTTCCTTAAAACTCTTTTGAAATTTTGATAATTTTAACAATGCTATCATAATCTGAAATTTGAAGCATTCTTCTTGCTTTCTTCAAATATTTAATATGTGCTTGACCATTCCATCCGTCTGCTGTTTCATAATGCCAAGAGCATCCATCAGTATGATTCCAGTGACACAGTTTTTCATGAAGAAAATCAGCAAGCCTTTCATCTTCAGGGGCTTCAATAGTATTTTTTCGCTGTTGCTGGAGTTTTTCAAGTTCTGTTTGAGCTTCTAAAATCTTTTCATCAATTTCTTTAAGTTCCATCATTATTAGGCTCCTTTGGTATTCTTTTTCGTCACGTTTTTGCCATGTGACACCAAAACAATGACTTTATCGAATTGCGGAACCTTATTGTCATTAAGGTCAATTTTCAAGCTGTGTCCATTTCCAACTGTCTTAGTCATTTCAATCATTCTCCTTGTTGTTTGTCCGGCGTTGAAGCTACCCGGTTTGTATGGTTTATTCTGTTATACTCTTAAATATCAACTTGATACTTAAATCTTATCAAAAGATTCTGCAAAAATCAAGACTATTCAATATTTATTTTGTGATTCATGCCATATTTGAATTTTTCCAATATTCACGCACAAATTGAAGAAGTAAAGCAAGGTAAGACAATTAGGTTGTTTTTTTGTCTTACCTTGCTTACGGAATAGATTCTATCTGATAACCCCTTTTAGATTATACGACGCTTCTTTGAGAGGTCTTCTTTAACATTGTCGACAGTTCCCAGATCGTTATCAAGAGTGTCATAAGCATCTTTAACCATGTTTTTCAATCTGTCTCGATAATCTTTTTCGAAAGTATGTAAAGATTCAATTTCAGATCGAACTTTTGATAATTGTTCATCAAGTTCAGTCATTTTCTCTTCTACTTGCTTATCTACTGCTGACTGAACATCTGCGGCATCTTCTTCAGCCTGATGCTTTACTTTTTCTGCTTCTTCTATAACTTTTGCAGCAAGGGCTTTAGCATCTTCAACAATCTTTCGACTTTTTGATTCTGCTTCAGAAACTAATTCTTCTGATTTTCTTTTACCTTCAGCAATGTGCTCATCATGAACTTTTTGTGCTACTGCTAAAACACTTGAACTGTTATCAATATTTGTATTCTCTGCCATTTTGTCTCCTAACGACCAGCTTAATATTCAAATTCTTGTTGCAATAGAAAATATCAGAAAATATTTGAAAGAATAATTCAAAAAATTATTTTTTGTCGAAACTGTAACTATAATCTGATGAATCAATTAGCCAATGATTTTTATTTTCCTTGTCTTTGACCATGTAAAAAGTGAAGCTGATAGACACTGTTTGAGATTGTTCTTTGTCATCATCTACTCCAGTGACTTTCTGATTCTGATTTCCACTCACAAGAAGATTATTTTTACTGTCCATGCTTACGGTAATGTCAGAGAGATCAGTGTTTCCTTCTGGTTGAGTGGCATCACAAGTGAAATCGCTGTCAAAAGCAACAACTTTTCCATTTTCATCACAAGAAAAATTCATAGCAGAGAAAACATTATGCTCATCTTGTTTTTCAGAACTATTCTTCCATGCTTTATCTGTCATATGGCTTTTCAAAGATTTGAAAAGTTCAGGAAATTTTTCTCCTGGCATATAGAGATTTTCATTTGTTTTGACCTGAGCCATTGGAGTAAAAATATCTTCTTCAATCATGTCAATAACTTTTGCACCATACTTTTCTTCAACAGTTTCAGAAATTACGGTTTGTGAAAAGTCGTAATTGAATGGAGTATCGAAAACAACTTCATCATGTTCATGATCATCTTTGTGTGAATTTGATTGAGTTTGCGCAGAAGAAGATTCACTATTGGAAGCAGGTGATGATGTATTATTTTCTTTGGTGCTACATCCTGACATACCAAAAATTACAGCTCCTGCCAGAACTGCTACTGAAATTTTTTTAAAATTAGCGAATGCCATTATTGAATCTCCCTTGTGAAATTTTTTATAATCTATTTTCGTAATTATATCACATTAAAGTTTTTCAATAACAATGACATTCGCTATTGAATGAATTGTATTATTAGTTTTCTTACATAATCATGCTTCCATTAATTGATAAACAGTTGCTTGGGATTCTTCTTGAAATCCGTTTTCTCCGAGCATATTTTTGTTGGTAGAGAACTTGATGTTTTTCTTAATACCAACAATCTTCCATTTCGTTCTAGCGGGAAGAAGAACTTCTTTTTCTTGCGGCATATGAGATAATTGAGATGTTTCTTTGCCCATAGATGTTACGAACTGAAAAACAATATTAGGATCTTTTTTTAAATAATCTTCAGGAATTTTGACTCCGAATAATCCTTTTCTTTCCCATTCTTCATGCGGAACTTCATTCATATACATTGTTGTATGATTTATCATCATTGGCATAACAGCACGAGGATTTTCTGAAGTTGATGTAAACCCTTTCAATTCAATACTATCTCCCACTTTTTTGCCGTCCACTAAATTATGAACAGAATCAGCCGGTGGGATTCGCCATAAGTTTTGCGGATCTCCATTATTTTGAGAAAGAATATTATTTACAGTTGTGTTAAAATAATCATTATTGTTTGTGTTCCATAAAGATTCATTAACAAAAGTGTACTCCTGTTGAACGTAATCTTGGATGAATATTTCGCTATATTCTCCATTAAGCGATTCTACAAACTTTTTAGAACGTTCATCGTAATCTGTTTTTGTATAATACTCATCGCAATTAATGATTGACGGTATATTCAACTGTTCATTGATGTGATTTTCGTAAAATTTCTGAGCGTCTTTCTGGGTACTGAAATGAGACCCACCTAACGGGCATTTACCTTGCTTTGCTTTACACTTTTTAGGTGTTCCATCATTGCTGATATGAAATCTGTTTGACATAAAAATTCTCCTTTTCTCAAACATTTTTCTAACAATTTGAGAAAAGGAGAATTAAAGTGTTTTGTAATTTTAAATCATTTATATGTATAGAGAGGCATCTTTTTGTTAGGGATTTCACCTACAGCTTCCCCTCCTTCTTTACTATGGAATGAACCGATATTCATCCATCCATTATTGTTTCCGATTCCTCTACGGCTTTGATCTCCGATAAAAGATCCTGTGCTACCGGGTTTATAAACATGATTGCCAGAGGTTGCTACTAAAATTGTTCTTTTAGAATTGTACCTGTCCTGCCATACCTCAACAGACATGTCATCATCCCAGATATCACCTAAAAATTCATTATTCTTCAAAGATTCGTGAGGATTTGCTGATGTTTCTGTATGTAAAATTGCAGAAGGAGAAGATACTCCATATTTATTCTTTCTTGGTTCTATAAATTTTAGGTAATCTTGATCAGGATCAGGATTCAAATGGGTTGTCAAAGGATACCCTGAATCTCTAACATGTTCCATTCGAATAACTTCTTCATTATCTTCTACACTGAGATTGTCATTAGATGGCTTCTCTACTTGATGCCATCCGCCAATTCTTGAAGAATTTTTCAACTCATCAATATCTTTTTTATGAAGGCTGGAATTATTGTCAACTTTTCCGTCTTTTTTATAGACGGTGAGTTTTCCATTATAATCAATAAAAGCTGCTTTTCCTTGTGCATTGTAGAAAATATTTTCAGTATAATCGCTGAAAACTATTGATCTGTGAGGTTCAAGTTGCTCAGGCAGATTATCTGGATCTACTTTCGGGAATCTTGTTTCAACATTTTTTGAAGAATCTTTTGTGGAAGATTTCTTGGAAAGCTTTTGTTGTAAAGGATTGAATTTCTCTTCAAGTGTTTGTTCAGAACCGGCTTTCGCTTCTTCTTTACTACTGTAATGCGGTGGAGCTACTCCATCAACAGCAAAATCACACAACACTTTCGCACGACAGATATTGACTCTTCCTGTCTCGGGATTAACATGGTATTTAGTCATAATATTCTCCAATTAAATAATTATTGTTGAATGTTTTTCTAAACATTAAATAATAGATAAGAGAAAAATCAGCTGATTATTTACAAATCATATGCAACTAAAACATTATCTTTCGTGTACCCTACTTGTCCGCAATCCACCATTGAAACCCAAAAGGGAAGATTTCTATAATCTATTTTCACCAAAGGTTTGACTTTTTCCATCCTGACATAGAAAACATCTCCTTCTTCAATAATTTCTGTATCAGCAATTGGAATGTAATCATCAGGCTTCAATTTGTAATTGTCAGAAGCTTGTTTTTCTTGTCCGCAATCCACCATTCCTTCTTCAGTAATAGGAATTTTAACAACAGTATCCTTTTCCATAAAAACAACACGAGTTCTTGAAGCGATAATAGAATCATTTTCTTTCATATGTTTGTGAATTATATCTAATGTATTATTAGAGAAATCTTCTCCTAATCCACCTATTTCATCAAAACTACTATGAACAGTATCGTGAACATATTGAAATTCTTTTTCAAATTTTTTAGGAACAGAATATTTGCCAATTTTAACAGTGTTTTCTTTTTTCTTGGACAGTGATTGAATTGAAGAAAATTTTTGGTCGTTAATTTTTGTTGCCCATTGTTCTGCTTCTTTTAGAGTCCCGTCAAAATGTTCAGTTCCTGCTTCTAATCTGCATTGTATTTTAGCATCACAAATTTTTGGCACACCATCCTCGCTCATATGATACTTAGGCATATTATGTTCTCCATAATGTTAAAATTTTCTATAATTCTTTTTCTAAAATATGTAAATAGTTGAAAATTTTTTGTTAAAATAAATATAACACAAAGTATAGTTTGATTTAAAAGTTCCATTCTATTCGTGTTAATAGTTTTAAACCGGCAAAAGTCAGGGATCAGTGAATTAAACAATATGATCCCTGACTTTATTTTTATTGAACTATTTGTGAATTATTTATGTTATTTATCAATCATTATCTGAAATTTTCGAGAATCCTTGGAAAACAATTGGCGGTTCCCCATAAAGTGACACAAGCCCACGTCCACAACCATTATGTCGTGATTTTCTGACAAAATTAGCATTAAACATTAGATCAGATTCATTCTCTCTCATGTTCCCAAACACTATTTTAGATCCCATATGCATATTTAATTGAGACATATTAGGATCAAAATAAGTTGAACTAAAAGATTGTGAAGAAATTATAAAATAAATGTTTCTAGATCGAGCTAATCTAAACAAAGAATTCAACATTTCACAAAGTTCTTGAGATTTTTGCTTTTCAGTTTCTCCCGCAAAAGACAGAATATTACTATAAATGTCATCAATAAAAACAAAAGCTGGTATATAATCAGTTTTTCCACATTTCAAAAAAGATAACAATTCTTTAACTGATTCATAACTAGTTAATACATTATTATTATTTTTAAAATTAGCATATTCGGTATAAGGAGAATTAGTTATTGTCCTATTAAAAAAATTATTTATTAAATAAACATTATCAATATTATTATTTAGAACTTGATCCATTATGTTTTCCATTAAAACAGTTTTTCCACTTCCGGGTTGTCCAGAAACAAAAATAATGGGAGCATAATTATCTTCTATTGGATTCCATTTAACAAAATCTTTTGAAGAAGCACCTAAATATATAGTATTAAGTTCATTTAATTCTTGAGGTTTTTCAATATTTTTCGGTAAATCAATTGATGCATCAGATTCAATAATATTTTCACGAATAAACATTTGTCGAATATTTTCTTCAGTTTCAGAACCTTGATTCAAAGTTATGCTGAAACGATCCCCATTGAGTTTAGAGTCTTTGCTGGTTATCTGAAAAGTATCATTTTTATGATTATATGTAATATTGACATTATCTAGTTTGAGATTATTTTTCTTTTTAAACATAGTTATACAACTACTTTCTTCAACTTTTGCTGGTTCTTGCCAGGACAAAGATCACATTGTGCAATCATTAACAATATATCAAAACAGTTATTAAAAATTTAAACAAAGTTAAAAACAAAAACCGATATAATAATATTAGCGAATTAAAAATAGCAATAATATTAACAAAATAATTCGTGCATTTTATGAAAGTCATAAAATGCTTGTACTGGCAAGAACCAGCAAATATGAAAGGTGGCATAATTATGTCCAAAAAACAAAGAGGAAACACTCTAAAATTTGATGATATGTTAGTATCTTACGATTACAAAAAAGACATATTCACAATCACCAGCAAAGACGAAGATTTAGCTGGAAAACCTTTTCAAATAACATTAAATAACACCTCTGATACTGAAAATAGTATAAGAGAAATATTCGTTGAAAAAGGGATCATTCAAGAAACTGAAAATGTTACACTCCCCTTAAAAGCAGAATACCAAGAATCAGGCAATTTTAAAGAAATTCCATTAGGAGTTTCCTACAATGGTAATCACACTTGGAATATTCAAAAAACACCTAATCTATTAATTAATGGTCATGTAGGTTCTGGTAGTACAGTATTTACTAGAACAATTATTAAACATTGTGATAATTTTGAGAATGAAATAGACTTAAAATTATTTGGAGAAAAGATTGAATATGATAGATCAACAAGAGATAGACATAAAGTATATTCTTTATTTCATGATATGTCATCAGAATTATTAAATATAACAAATATTATGGAAAAAAGATATAAAGAAATGGATAAATATGATATAACAAATATTGATGATTTACCAAATAAACCAAAAAGAATTGTAATTATAGTTAATGATTTTTATTATTTGATGAAAACTATACATAATAAAAATGAAAAAGGGCATTTTATTTATTTGTTAGAACATATTTCAAGTTTAGGAAGAGCAGCAGGTATTTCAATTGTTATAAAAGATAATTTTAGTAAAGCATTAGAATCAAATAGAAAACTAATTCATCAATTTAATGGAAGAATTATTGCTGGAAACACTGACATATATCTTTCTCAAAGATACTTAAATAGCGATAGAGCTGGAAGAGGTCAAGTGCAAGTTGGTTATGCTTATTCAAATTTTAATGAGAATGGAAAAATAGAAAAATACCCAACTTTATTCTCTATGTGTTATTTAAAAGAAGAATGAATGAAATTTTTAAATGTATTATTGATTTTCTTAAATTTTTCAACTATAATGTAAAAAGTAGTTGGAGGTGAAGAAAATGTAATCCTAAATAAATCCAAATTAAATAAAAATTCACGAACAGTTATTGAAAATTATCTTACTGTTCGTGAATTTTTTAATACTTTTTAAATATTAAATGATTATTAAATTCACCACCAAATGAGAATCTGATAATCACCAGAAGGAATCTCTTTACGATTGACCATATCATTCAAAATCCAATTCACATCAGGTTGCCACCACGAATATTCGCCTTTATTATTAATCTTCTCAAAAGGGCGAAAACCAAAATCATCTGAAGAAAAATCTGTTGCATCTATTGAATCTGAATTTTTAGGGGCATGGTTTCTCCAATATTCAACAACTTTGTCATCAACTAAATCAACATAAGAAGAATCTTCGTAATCAGGGCTTCCAAAACGACCTTCTTTCAGTCCTTTATGATAACCTTGATAACTGTCAGGCTCTCCATTGACATCATCTTCATTAATATAGCTATCCTGAGAATACTCACCCAATTGAACATCGTATTTTATGCCATAAACATCTTCAACAATTTTTTCAAATTCTCTCATATCCAATTGATAAATTTTCTTATATTTTAAATCTCTCATAATTGTTTATCCAATCTTTTCAACAAATTATTCAATAATATTCTATCATAGATTCAACAAGTTTTTCAACAATTTTAAAAACAACAGAATGAGATTTAAGAGAAAATAGTTTAATTTATGTCCCCTTAGTCACAAAATAAACTTTTAAGAAAATAATTATAAAAACAAAGAAAAACACCTTGAAAACATATGATAGAACCTAATGTTTTCAAGGTGCGTTCTCAAATCAATTTTAAAGGTTTTACAAAGAGTACAATATTAACGAAAATTTAATAAAAATTATGGGTTAGGAATTTGTCTAATATAAAAAATATGATCTTTAGAAAAAAGAAAAATAACAGTTGGAATCCATAAAAATACCCAGCCAAAAAATAAATGTTTTACAAACGAATGTTCCTTATGTGGATTCATATTATATAATTTCCTTTATTAAAAACTTTAACCATTATTTCAACAACAAAAATATCATTAATTGAAATAATATAGAAATATAACGTAAACACTAAAAAGGATCAATATTATGTCAAAATTTCATTTAACACCAAAAGGTCAAGCTCGTCAATGCAGCGCAAAAACACCAGAATCCTGCAAATATTCACAAGAAGCTGGCGAAACTGTTGCACACTACGAAACAAAAGAAGAAGCACAACAAGCATACGAAAAACAAGCAAAAGAAGAACACGGTTCAATACAATCCTTAGCCAAAAAGAAAACACGAAAAAATCAAGAACAAACAGCAGATAAAAAACTTGCTGGTGAATACTTTGACAAACATTTAGCAAAGTATTCAAAAGGTTTTCCGCAAGAAATGATCGATACACAAAAAGAAAGATACATCAAAGATGCACTCAACAATGAAAAAGCATTAGATGGAATTAAAGAATGGGATAACGACAGAAAACTCACCGCAGAATATTTTGACAAAAACCAAAGACAATTTTTAGCAGGAATGGATGAAGAAGCAATTTCTCTTATGAAACAAAGATACATTAATGATGTAATGAATAATGAAAAAGCTTTATCAATGATTAAAAAAGAAAATGAATTTAAAGAAAATGGAGACACCGCATACAAAGGGGTCGATGTTATTGAGGATAAAGTAAAATACAACGGTGAAACTTACACAAGAATTGACGAAAACAATCACATGGATCAACCATATGCAATTCGAATTCAAGTAGGAAAAGAGTTAAGCGAAGAAGAAGCAGAACATGTTTCACAATTGTTCGGCTATGATTACGCAAAAACAGGCGGCGAAAGAGGAAACAGTTTTGAACAAGATTCCCCAAATTCAATTATTGTCTATGCTGATACAACAAAAGGAAGAGCCTACCAGCATTTAGGTGAATTTATGGAAGAATTGCCGAATACATTAGAAAATGGAACGCCAATCAGAAAAACAGACAGAGCAGGAGAAGGAACAAAAGGAACACGCTTAGTTGATGGAATTGATAACTTAGGATATGTTGAGTTCTATGCTGACAACACATTCAGCTTTGACAGATGATTGTTAAATAGCAAACAATAAAAGCCGCCTCGTCAATACAAAAGATAAGGCGGCTTTCTCAATAATATTTTTCAACATTGTCAAATATAGAAACGATGATTCTTTGAGCAGACAAACAGAACAGTCGGAATCCACAGAAACACCCAACCAAAAAACATGTGCTTTACCAAAGAATGATCTGTGTTCCTATTAAAAATATTCATTAATTTGTATTCCTTTTTTTAAAATTTTCAACAAGATTCGAATATCTTTTCGAAATACTTTTCGCCATGTTCAAAAAACCTGCTTGTTCAAAATCCCTGAATATTGAGAAAAATTGAACAAAAAATCATTCCAAACGATTCAATAAATTTATGTCATCATTACTCTTGTTCAAAACATTTCTTAATTCTTGCTGAACAATTTCCTCATTTGTCTTCCAGTCGCATTCCCAAACAAAAAAACAAATCATAACCAGCGTCTTTTGCTAAATCTTTCTTCAATGTGTGGAAATTTTTCGCAGACATGTTTTTGTATTTGCGAATAGTTTCATCACTATGCCAATAATCACCATTACATTCAATAGCAATCTTTTTACTCTCAATAACAATGTCAAGTTCTTTTGGGGAAATGATAGAGCGATTATTCATTTCTGTGTTTTCTCCTAATGAACGAATAAATTTATCAACATTTTTCTCAAACTTACTGATATGTTTTGCACAATGAGGACAACCACTTCTTTCTCCCGCAACATCGCTTATTGCCGCTTTCCATTCATGATTTTTATTCTTATTACATATCCACCAAACTTTTTTACCGTTTCTTGCAGTTATTTCAGAAGGATTTATTTTATTTTTCTCATAATTCCAATATTTTAAAGATTGTGGTCTTTGAGTTTCTAAATCGTTAAAACCATATAATATTTTATTATTACTGCAGTAAGGACATCTATATCCAGATGACATTTTATTTCCAGTTGTTTGCCAGCTATGATTTAAAGAACATTTTGCCCAAATCTTTTTATTACTCCACGCAGATATTTTTGTTGGATCAAGATTATTCTTTTCATAATCCCACCATTCTAAGAAATCAGGTCTTAATGTTGCCATATCATTATAACCACTTAAAATAACATTATTTGAACAATAGCCACAAGCCGTGTTTTTGTTCATTTCTAAAAGAGTTTTATAAAAAGAATGATTATTTTTAGGGCATATCCACCAAACTTTCGTATGAGAACCTCTTGAAAACTCTGATGGTAATTTATCATTTTTATTATAATCCCACCATTCTAATAAATGAGGAGATGTTGTTGGAAAATCATTAAAACCTTTTAGAACTTTTCTGCCTGCACAATAAGAACATCTTTTTCCTTCTCTTAAATGATAAATAGTGGATATGTAGGAATGATTATAATTTTCACATTTGATCCAAAATTTATTATTGTTTCCCTGAAGTATTTCGCTTGTCTTTATTCCGTTTAGTTTTTCATCGAAAAGTTTAGCTATTTCGGGGAATTTTGTTTTTAAATCATTAAATCCAGTTAGCAATTCTTTATTATTGCAAATTCTACATCCTGCACCGTATTTAATAGTTAAAATTCTTGCTGACCATTCATGACCTAATTCACAAACCCATAATGCTTTTTTAGCACTGCCAGCACTTTGAATTTTAGGGTCTAATGTATTATTTTTTGACCATATTTTCATCATATGTGGATAATTAATTATATAGTCTTTCCCATGTTCTTTCATAATAATCTCGCTTTATAATAAATTGTTTGCCATTATTATTATATCAAAAAATAACACAATAGTGCCACATAGAAGAGATTATTCTGGCAAACAATTTAATCTATGTGGCACTATAATTATATCAATAAAAAATTTTATTTAGTTTTCTTATCAAACATTTTGTCGAATAAATCAAAAGCTTTTTCTTTTAATTCTGGATTTTTCTTTATTGGATCATAATCATAATTATTGTGGTTGTCTTTATCTAATAATCTATTGTTTATTCCAAGTCTTTCGTCTGCATAGCATTCAAAAAATCTAGCATATACTTCTGTATTAGTTGACAGGTATTCTTGTCTACTTTCAGGTTCTCCATTTGGTATTTTCAAATTTTTCACATATTCTTCTTTAATGATTCTGAAATCTTTTCCAAGCGAAGCATTATTTTTTGCAACTAGGTCCGTGTAATGTCCAAACTCGTGTATGAATGAGCCGGAATGGGTTACGTCCACCGCTATATTATTGCTAAAGCTGAACAAGCCTGACGCGCGATGTTTGCCGAGTTTTTTGATGAAAATTCCTGGTTCTTTACCTTTTGGAATAGGTGGAAGTTTATCTTTTATCTCTTCATATGCCTTTTCAAAATCTCTTAATTCAGCTGGATCAACATCATTATCTAATTCAACATGGCTGAAATATTTATTTAATGAACTATTTTTCATCATGTCTTTTCTTACATCATCTGTGTTCTTTTTACTATCAAATACACCTGCCACTTTCCCAGAATTCTCTTTTATGTATTTTTTCTGTGCTATAAAGTTTTTGCCTTCTAATTGTGAGTCTTCTAATCCGACGAGTGTTTTTACTATTTGTCCTCTTTTGTATTCTGACTTTTTCAAATTGTTGATTAGTTCTTGTCTAACTTCTTCTGGAATTTCTGTGTTATTGTTCAACTCTTTTTCCATATTTTCAATATTTTGAGCATAAGCAGCTTCAGCTTGTTTTGTGCTTTCTGTTCTGATGATTGTTTTAAGGAGGTTTACTCCTGTTTTCTTTTCAGCACGAGAATTTCCAGCAATTTTTCTTAAATCAACTTTTGTCCAAAGTTTTCCTCTTTCGAAATCTTCAGTTCCGTATCTGAATGAATAACCATTGATTGTTGTTCCTACGTTTGAGTCAATAATCACAATGTCTTTATCTTCGAGTTTAGCTTTCCATCCTCGTTGTGCGTTTTTGTCAAATGATGAAGCTTTTTTAACTTCTTCAATGTTTTCAAAGCCTTGTTCAGTAAGTAATTTATGAACTTCTTCGTCATTCATTCCATTGTCTGATGGGGCTGATAAGGCTGTCATCATTCTTACACTAAGTCTGTGTGTATCCATTCTTCTTCTGTTGCCTATTGTCATGTCTATTTCATCAGCATCAGGATGAACATATTTACCTCTTAAATCAGCATTGAAGAATCTGTTTGGTATTCCCTCAAAGTCTTCATTGAATTGTTGTTCCTGTTTGCGGAATTCTTTGACGAATGAGTAGCGAATTTCTTTTTTGGGTGCTGTTTCACCATATTCTTCTTGTAACCTTTTTTCTGTTGCTTCTGTTGCTTCGGCAACTGTTTCATAATGCCTTGTGTCATCTTCGCCTTTGTAGTATCTGCAGTTGGCTGGCTGTTTTGCTCTGCAGGGTTTTGCGTCGCCTTTATCGTTAACGTGAAACATTTTTTGTTTTCTCCTTTTGAAAATTCTTCTACAATCATTTCTATATTGTTTGAAAGTTTAGAAAAGGTTTTAACATGTTTATTAATATTATTAAATATTTAAAAATCATAGGAGTTTGAATAATGGCGAGAAGATATCATATTAATCCAGAAACGAAAGAAGTTGGTGTATGTAATGCTGAAATTCGTTGTAAGTTTGCTGAAAACGGTGAAGAGCCAAAGCATTACACTGATCCGATTGAGGCACATTTTGATGCTGAGAAAATGTTGGAGAATGAGTATGGGGCGTTTAATTCTTTGTCAAGAAATGAAAACAATCCTCCTGAATCTTTCCAAAGAGATTTTCCAGCTGGAGAGCGTTTAAGTGAATATGTTGAGTCTGGTGATGAAATTCTTTATAATGGTGATGTGATTGGGGTAGATACTTTTAGCTATAATGGCGCTTTATTGGCTTATGAAATTGACACAACAGATGGCGAAACAGTTTATATTCCTGACAGTGATTGGTACGAAAAATCAAAGATTAAACTTCTTGGCAAAAATGAAGTTATGAAAGATCCTGAAGAGTTTAAAGAGGATTTTGTTGCTGGAGAAACTTTTGGGAATCAAGTTAGTGTTGGGGATCAATTTCTTTATAATGGTGTAGTTTATAAAGTGAAAGATTTTAATTATAATCGTGCTTTGTTGCAATATGAAATTCAAACTAATAAAGGCGAAGTGTCAATTCCTGATTATAATTGGTATGAAAACCCTGACAAGATAAAGCTTCTTAGTGAAAATATAAAATTGAAAAATGTTGATGATTTTACAAAGAGCACTACTCCCGGTTCAGATGGCGGAAATTTTGAGGAAGAGTTAAGAAATAGCGGACAGTTCTACTATGAAGGCAAAATATATAGAAACATTAGACACATTGAATATAATTCTAGACTGTCAGAATACAATATAAGAACAGATCAAGGGCCAGTTAATATTCCAGATAGAGACTGGTATGATGACTCAAATGTGAGAATTCTTCCAAATAATTTTTAAAAATTCAACAATAAAAATTGAATATTCTATGAGCGAAAATTAATAAATATTTGATAATTTTTTATTAATTTTCGCTTATTTTTTTACTTTTATTCAATTCTTGTCATAATTTTTGGTTAAAATACTAATGTAGAAAAATATGTAAGCAAGCATTTATTGAAAGGTTATTGAATATGAATGATGTTGTTGAAGAGAGCTTGAGTGCCAGTGATAAGAAAGCTTTTGATCGTAATAAGAGTTTGAATGATGAGAGGATCATTTGGATTGATGTTGAAACCAGTGGTATTGATCCAAAAGAATGTAAATTGATTCAGGTTGCGGCTATTGTTACTGATGGTCATTTGAATGAGATTAGTGAACCTTTTGAAAGAAAAATTTATTATTCTGAAAGTGAAGTTTCAAGAATTCGTTCAGAAGCTAATGAGTTTGTTCAGAATATGCATGATAAGAATGGTTTATGGAACGCTTTGCCTATTGAGGGGGAAAGTTTGGAAAAAGTTGATAAAGATTTGAGGAATTTTTTGGCTGATTATACTGAACCCAATACTGCTCGTTTGGGCGGTAATTCTATTACTTTGGATCGTAATTTTTTGAACGAATTTTTGCCTAATTCTTTTGCTCATATTCATTATCGTTCTTATGATTTGTCAAGTGTCGCTGGATGGTTTGAATTGTATGATCCTAATTTTGTTCCTTTTGTAAAAAATAGTAATCATGAGGCTTTGGATGATATTCGTGCATCTATTGCTGAGGGACTTTATTATGCTTCTATCATCAATAAGAACATGGCACCTTTCTAATCTTTTTTAAAATAATTTCTTAATAGTTTTTGAATTCAGCTGCACTCCTTTTGATGGTAAGGAGTGCAGCTTTCGGTGTCTTCGCTGGTGGTCTTGTTATTCCTAATGTATTAGTTATAGATAATGGTTCTACTCAGACAGTTAGTTCTGATTCGGTTGTAAAGGACATTTTTGTCGGTAATGCTGGTGGTGGGACTGAGGGGGTAGTAGCTCATCTGGCAATCCCAAGTCTCCTCCGATGAAGAAGGCTACTGCAAAACAGCAGAAGGCTTGGACTGCGAGTTTGCCTTATGCTTGTCGAGTAACTCCTATCAATGACATTAAACTGACGAACACTAAGCGAAACCGATTCAAGATTGATGGAAATGTTTCTATTGACAGTAAAACTAAAAAACCTTATTATAAACTTGAAGTTGATGGTAAATTGGCTCCAACTCATGCAGCGGCTAAGGCTTTGATGAAACATGAGTGTGGTCACGTTTTGGCTTTCATTTACGAAAACAAGAGGGGAGCTTCTGCATTCAATAAATTGATGAATACAGGGTGGAAGTCGAGTGTAAAGATGCGTAACGAGAATGTTGCTGACTGCATGGCTGATAATCTGAAAGCTGTTCGTAAAACAAAGAACTATACTGTTGGGTATGGAACTAAATGCAACGCTAAGCAGAAGAAGGTTGCTAAGACTATTGTAAGTTATGGAAAAACCGTAAGCCTTGATAGATTAGATTAGCAGTTCAAAAATAATTCAATAAAAGAATCCCTATCATCTTAATCAAATGATGGGATTCCCTTATTTTGGTGTTTGATTTAAATTTTAGTCAATATATTTCTTCAATATTTGAGAAGACTATACTGTCTTTTGAGAGAGGGTCGAATCCTTTCACTTCTGTATAGTTAGTAAAACGATAAACACCTTTTCTTATGGGAATGATTTTAGTGTTGAGGAATTCTTTGCAAAGTTTTTCTAACTCATGTCCATTATCAATGAAATCATCATAATCCATTATTGAATATGAACCTGATAGATTGACATCATCAGCAATCATTTCCCAATCTGTTGTCAATCTATCTTCTATGCTCAGTGATGCTATTATCAAACTATTGTCTGGTTTTTTGTAAAGTTTAGGGTTTCCAGCCGTGATAACATTCAAAACCCCTAATCTTTCATAAATTTTCAAATGATTTATTCTTCCTTGTTTTGACTCTTTGGAACTGTGTATCAGATCTTTTTGAAACATGATTGGAGTTTCTATGATGTGACTTATACCTGTGCTGATTATCATTTTCCCTGATGTTAAAGGAATGAATGTTTCTGTGACTATACTGTTTTGAGTTTTGCATGGCGGTTGATCTATTTCGTTATCCTCTATCCGTTCGGTGTTAAAATTGGGAATAGAAACAATTTCTCCACACAGTTCACAAAATTGTCCAACCATACTGTAATGTCTATAATTGTCACATGTATACCAGATGATGTTGATTTCGTTGAAACAGTGTTTTTTGAAATTGACATTGATTTCTTCCGGTTTGATGAAAACACTTCCTTGTGGTGAGCTGAAATTGATCATTATAACCCTCTTTTTTTTCAAACATTCGCCAATTATTTGTCAATGGCTCTTTATACCTTTGAAGATAGGTGAGTTTTAATTGTCAAACCATTTTCAAAGTTTCCTCTCCTTTGCTTTTGTTGTGAATATCTCCATTTTTGAATCCTATTGTTATATGCAAGTCACTTTTAGGCAGATCGAGTTCTTTTCTGTATTTTTCAACCTCATTTGATTCAACAATGATGTACCATGCTTCTTTATCGTTGTCTTTTGTGCTTCCTATGCCTTTGAATTTCAGATTGAAGTCTTTAAGTTCAATGTCTACACCCTCTTTTTTCAGTTGTCTTGCTTCTTTTGGCTTGATGATTGTCACATGGAAAGCATATTCGCCATCTCTATTGATTTTAGCTTGTTCCATATCATCGGCTTTTTCTTTACCAATATATTCACGCCATGCATCTAAATGCTTTTTGACAAAATCACTGTTGATAGACATTCCAAAATAGCTTCCGGCTTTTTTGGGTGTTATTTTTGCAGTTAATGAAACTTGCGGAAGGTTTTTGTTAACTATTTTATTTTTGTTTAATGTTGTGAAACTATTCTGCCTGTTTTCGTAGGCTTTCTGAGCTTCTTCTTGGGTTTCATAATAATTTCCACCATCAATAGGGCAGTTTTCTTTTGCTGTGCATGGTTTTGGCCCATCATCGGTTATATGGTATTGAGTCATTTTACTGTTCTCCAAATAATCAGTCTTTCCTCAATTTTCTAAATCTTTTGTATTTTTGTCTGAGTTCGGAGCTGGAGATGAATCAGTGTTCGGAGATTCGCTTCTATCTTGCCCTTTTCCTTGGTCTGTTTGTGGAGGTTTTGTCTGTTCTGGCATAGGTTGTGGTTCTTGTGTTGGAGGCGCGGGAACAGTAGGGTCGGTTGGTTTTGGTTGAGGTTCTGGCTGCGGTTCTCCGGGTTGACCTGGTTCTGGATGTGGATATGGTTGAGGGGCTGATGGCTGTGGAACAGTTGGATCATTGCCTCTATTCTTAACAATTTCTACTGTATCGCTCTGATTAAAATCTTTTCCACTTGCTTTCTTGACAATTTGACTGACTGGCATCATGTCCATTGTGCAGGCTCTTTTTCCATATTGTTGAACATATATTTTGTAATGTCCTTTTCCGGCTTTCTTTACTTTTTCAATCACAGGAGGACATGAACTGCTTCCTGAATTAGTGTAAATTATAATTCCATCCTGCACCCTTGCGGAAGTAACATTCGGGTTGATTCCTGTGTTATAAGCTGTATTCTGTTCAATAATGAATTTTTCTTTTTGATGATGACCTTTGCCAAATTTCTCATCATTTGAAACATTGGCATTTATCATAGCTACTCCGACTATTGCGGCAACAAAGAATAATGAAAGACCTAACGCTATCCAAATATTTTTCATAATCAATCTAGTCCCTTATGAGATATGGTTGCTGAAAATTCAACAATATTAATAAACTAATATCTTTCGAACATACTGATTTAGTAATATGCTGTCAAACAATACAGAATAGGACAGAATGGCCTTGCATAAGCGTTATTGATGCGTTCTTGTACAAATACTTGTTAAAACAGTAAAATCGCCTTAAATCACGTTTTTTGAAATTAAATAAAAAATAGCTCAGAAAAGAGATCGAAACATATTGATCTCTTTTCTGAGCTATAAGGTTTTAGGTTGTTAAGTCATGCCTTCTTCTGTGCCTGCTTTGCCTTCTTCATGAACCCCGAACCGCCTGCGGCATTGTTCATAAGAATGTCGGAGAGAGTATCCTTGAATTCTACTGCAAAAGTTTCTTCATTGATAGCAAAAGGAATCAGAGAATCATGAAGATTTCCGTAATTGACAGTGTAATGGTTTTCAGCGGAAAGATTCATTGAGGGTTCCGTAATTTCAGGAACACTTGCTGAAGCCTCTTCACGAACAAAGCCTGCCTTAACAAGATTTCGCACCATTACCTGAATGATACCCTCACTGTCCTGTCGCCCGGTGAAAATAGTCGGCTTCTCATACTGCTTCAGAGAAACATTCTTACTGTTTTCATAATCAAAAACCTTGACAAAATAGTTACCATTTTCACCAAACATTTCATCAATAATTCGCTGAATGAAACGTGCATCATCCTTCACTGACTCAACATTTGTATCCTTGACAACAGATGCTGCAACTTCAATCTGAAACTTACTCATTTTTCAAACCTTTCATATAAAAACATTTAATAATTTAACTATACTATATAAAAAATGGTTTGTCAAGTTGAAAAGAACATTGACAAACCATTTTTTTATTTTTGTTTTTGAAAAGCTCAGGAAAACAAGATACTTTTGATGAACTCTATCTCATTATCAGTTAATCCTTTTCGTCCATCAGGAACAACACATACAAGCCCAGGTTGTCCATGAGACCATTCTACAATCTCTTCTGGAATTTCGTCATCAACCCAAACTATTTGACAATTTTTTGGGCATGTTTTCAGAAACTTTTTGACTGAATCAAATTTAAACCAAATATCACTGTTGCTGTCAGAATATTCCAAATATTGAAAATTCTCAATGTCTAAACTTTGATTGATTCTGTTGCTTACTTCTTCCCATGTAGATTCCCAAACTATTTGATTCTCGCTCTCTGTAACATCAAGAATCATATTCACTGTTTTGAAAGGAATTTTCCACGTTGCGTATCCTACTGGAACAAGGATATAGTCATCACTTTCAAAATTATATAAAGGTGCTACAACTCCATCAATGTCTAGCAACAGAATATTGTTTGTCATGTGTGCATCCTCAAACTTTCTTTCTGCACTCTGGTCCGATATTTCCTCCGCTTTTCAGAGGGCTTCCACAACGAATGCACTGCCCTGTTCCGTAGATCGTATTGATTTCTGAAACTTCGTAAATTCCATCTTCGCCCTTGTTTCTATTTGTCGAATTGTCAATTTTAGTGACAATAATGCCCATCCTTTCAAATTCATCAATATCTTTCTTACGATCATCAATGGCATGAACAACAACCATTCCCTCTTCCTGAAGTTTCTTGATGACAGAACTCTTATGTTCGTTGCTTGGTCTGCCATCACCTTTCCTCTTCATGAAAAGTTTTGAAACTTTCACTTTGCTCTTCTTCAAAGCATCAATTAGTTCTTTTGCATAATCATCTGTTCGTCCTGTGATAACAACAATATTCAGGTTGTCATCATTTCGCATTTTGTTTGCCAAGTTGAGAACATTGTGATTCACTGGAGCTTTGCGAATAGCCTTGTAAAAACTTTCGAAATCATTATCATTTGATCTCTTTTTGCCCAAGTATTTTTCAGAATCATGAGCGTTGTTGAACAGTGTTCCGTCAGCATCCAAAACAACTACTGAATTTCCTTTAATGGGATTAATGTGAGAAAGTTCTTTGTTGAATTGTTCAATTTTCTTTGTGCCTTCGTCGGTTTGAGGAATTACGAACACTTCACTGTTTTTACCGATAACGAAGTTTTTAAGATGCCCGTCTTTGCCATAAGCGTTTTTCGCCATGCCATCAATAACAAAATCGGGAACTCTTCGTCCTCCATCATCACCGCGTGCATGATTACGTCGTTTACATTCTTCAACTGGAACATCAACATGAATCTGCTCTATTTCAGCATTATGTTTTTTTGCTAATTGGACTAGTGGAGTGACACGACCGGGATTAAGGTTAGTGTCATCAATAATAACAGTTTTACCTTCACTAAGACCTTTTTCAATAAGTTCTTTTTGTAGATCTGTTACCTTGTTCTCAACATCTTTACGTGGCTGTCCTTTATGGTATTCAGCGCCTTCGGGAGCAATAACTTCACGAAGATCATCGCGGTTAGCGCGGAAAGTATTCAATGGGTCTTGCTGAACAAGCTTCTCAGCTTTTGAGGACTTGCCGCTACCAGGCAAACCAAAAGTTAATACTAATTTTCCCGCCATTTTATATTCTCCTGTTTTGAAATTTTTAGAAATTTTACTCAATACTATCATATATTTCTAAAAATTTCAAAAATCAGCAATTACGCCGGTCCTTAATCTTCGTCTTTTGGCTCTACTGCTGATTCTGTCCAAGAAATAAATGCTGGAATGTTGCTCCAATTTTCTGATTCATAGACAGCTGCTGAAGCAAAAGGCTTATCAAAGTCTAAACAAACATCATAGCTTTCTCCCATAATCATTGCGGAACGAGTCATCATTGCTGTGACAGCGGCTGCTTTGAATCCACTGACTTGATATTTGGCGACCGCTTTCTGAATCATTGAAGTGTTAGGAGGAAGAAGAAAAAGATTGTTCAAATCCGTTGTCACATCCAGTTCCCAAGCAGGTATCTGAACAGAATAGGAATCGTTTTCAGCGCGGGTTTTTGTGATTGAAAAATTACTTCTCTGAGTGATGTCTTCTGCAAACAAATCTTCAGCAGCTATTGTTTTTCTTTCGCCTTCCACAACATCTTGAAGAACTTTGAAAGCAGATTCTTTTCGAATTTCTTTATCTGTTGAAATTACTGAAATGACTTGACAGTTTTCTTTTGAGTATTTAGTGAAGACAGCAAAAAGATTCCTGTCATCATCATAGACAAAATTGACTTCGCCATTGTCTTTTTGTTTTCCTTTATCCATCATGATCTCATTAACGTTCCAATATTTCATGTCATCATTATTAACAACTGTGAAATGTTTTTTCCATTCTAAGACCATTGTAATGATGTTTGTGAAAACAGTGAGTGCAGCAGAAAGATCACCAGGAAATTCTTTAATTAATCCTTTTGTGAATTCTTCGACAATCTTGTCTGCTGCCTCTTGCGATGGAATAGGTGATGATACTCCAACATGTTCGCTTTCAGGAGTGTTTTTGACGAGTTCTGAATCTTGTGTCCAAATCAGATTCTTTATCATTAATTCATCAGTGTCTGCCGTCTCTTCTGTGTATTGTTCAAGCATAGCAAAAGCATCTTCTTTGCTAAGATTAAGGTTTTTCAAAACTTCTTTAAAAGTATATCCCGACATTGCGAAAACAGCCCATATTCCAATAGGAGAGATAACATAGTCCCCCTCCGGTATATTATTTAAAATCTTTTCAGTAATCGTTTTTCTTATATTTAAATTATCGTGCATTGTCAATCTCCTTGCCTAATTCTATTGCTTGTTTTCTTTCGTTATCATCAGCTATTCTTGGCACAAATTTCTTATATGTGAATAATGTCTGCTGAAAATTTCTCAATGCTTTCATCATCATGTAAGTATCAGTTGTAGCGTTATGTGCCCCCTCGTAAGGTATTCCATTATATTCTGCGAAACTTTGCAATCTGTTGTCGGGAGTTTCGAGCATCAGATTTGCAATCAAATTCATTGTATCCAATATTTTTATATTTCCAGCATCTAATTCTTCAGCAAAGCCTGGAAGATTGACTATGAGGAATCCTTTTTCAAAAGTTGCATTATGAGCAACAATCACTCCACTTAATAAGTATTCTAAAATCTTTTTCTGAATTTCTGGGGAATCAAAAGATGGCTTTCCTTTAATTGTATCCAACTCTATTCTGTGAACACTTGTCTCACCAATTCCGATTCCTTCTTTCGCAATTTCTGGAATATCATGAACAGATGAAAAAACAATGCTAGAATCGCCATCAGGATACAACATTACTACCCCTGTTTCAATGATTCGGCTTTCTTTTGGGGATAGTCCATTTGTTTCGATGTCTATTCCGATTAATGGCCTGTTTCTTAATTCGGGATTATGTTCAGCATAGAATTTTGTCAAAGCATTTTGGACCTTTTTCTCACCTTGCTTTCCTAATTCTTTCAAAAAAGATAATTGATGATTGACAGAGGGAAATATTGATGAATACTCTTGATCTGTGTATGCTGCAATTTTCTCTGTTTCTTTGTCTATACCAGATTTCACTAATGCGCTTTTCGGGAACCCTTTTCGTGTTGGTCTTTTAACTTTGTTGATTCCTTGTTCCAGCTCTGCTCTGCGCTCAAGAATCATTGCCCAAAATTCATGAACTCCTTTTACAGCATTTTTCCATTCTTTCTCAATTTCTGAAGTAGTAAGATCAATATGGTATTCACGATAGTCATGATCATCTAACAGTGCAACAAGAACAGCGGTTTTCACTCCAGTATTTTTTGCATACCAGAGTATTTGATACTTATATTTGGGCGGTATCCCGTTGATACCATATGAAACATCTGCCCAATCTTCTGAAGCTGTTCCTGTCTTGATTTCAATGATAGAGATAGGGTAGCTGTTTTCATCAAGCTCTACTCCATCAAATTTAGCGCGATAGAATGACTTGATTCCCTGTCCTTTCCACAATGTTTTAGATATGGATATATTTTTATCAGGATGATTTTCGGCATACATGTAAAGAATGTTCTTCTCCCAGCTGTTTCCAATGTGGATGGCTGTTGTTTCAACAAATTCTTTATCATCTTCAAGCCCAAGCTTTCTCAGCTTCAATTCTCTCTGGTGAGCAGCTCCGTTTTTAGGATCGACTTTGAGCGCACGATAAATGTCTGTTCCACCTAAACCATCTGACTGCTGTTGTTTCCATTCTTCTGATCCAAACTTGTGCTTTTCGCTTTCTACCCAATTTCCGAAACTTTGTGAAACATATTCCGCAATCACATTGGAGCCGTAGAGCCTATCTTTCAATGTTGATAAAGAATGAGCTGCATAAGCAGTATTCAATCGGTACTCATCAATGCGTTTATTCAATAATGCTAAACTTTCGAAAATTTCTCGGTATTTCAAGGAATATTCACGAACCTTTACATAACAAGTCGTTTTCTTTCCGTCTGGCCCTTTTTCTGTTCCATTTGCTATTTTGATGTTCTCATTGAGTTGTTCCAGATCTTCTTGCAATTCTCCCCTCAACAATAATGATTCAATATATTCAAATTTTCGAATTCTTTTCTGAATGTGTTTTTCTAGACTTTTTACATCATTATTTGCAATAGAGTATTTGACAATTTTTTGTGTTTCTTGGAATTCTTTTTCGGTTTCTATTGAATATGATAAATCAGGGAGGTTGTCTAACATAACAGGATTCCTTTTCGTTAATTTAACTATAATTGCTATATATCGGAATCGGTGCCTATTACTATAATGTTTTTGTTTGATAAAAATTAACAAAAAAATGTGAAGAGATAAGAAGTAGAAAAAGAAGAAACCTTCTTTTGTTTTTCAGCGGGTTTCTTCTTTTTCTTTGTTTATTTTAGATTAGACTGTTGGCGGATTCTTGGGTTTTGGTGGTACATATACTTTCTGTCCATCATCTGTTGTTGTTATTGAAACAGTTGGTTTTTCGGTAGGTCTTGGTGGAACGTTCTCTTCATGAACAGTTGGAGCATAATTAGGTTTTGCAGGGACTTTTATGCCTTTTGCCTCATCTGACAATTTTTGAGAAATTTCAGCTGTATCAGCAAAATCTCCCTTGTTGCTGAATCCATCTTCATCAAAACCATCACGATCAAAACCGTTTTGGTCATAGCCTTCAGAGTTGTATCCATCTCTTCCATAACCGTCCGCATCGTACCCTTCACGATCATACCCTTCATCATCGTAATCGTTAGAATCCCAACCTTCAGGTGTCATATTATTCGGTGTTCCTGTTGGGGCTGAATTCTTTGTCAATGATGCTGTTGCTCCGAACTCTCGTGTAAGAACTTTTTCTACAGCTTCCCTCGCTGTTTCTTTGTTTTCATAATGTTTTGGAACTTGCCCATCAGAAGCAAATTTGCAAGTTTGAACAGTAGCCGCACATCTGCTGACTTTTCCGTTTTCTGGATTAACATGGTATTTCATAAAAACTCCCTAATATTTTCTTTAATCATTTTGTCTTATTTTTCTAAACAGACAGCAAAAAACATTGACACATATTATAACTTATCAAACATGTGTCAATGTTTTTTGAATATTTCTGCTAACTGTCAGCTGTATCGCAATTTGGTCTTAGATTGATGGCGTTCAATCAACCTGTCTATCTCTTTGTAGGATTTATTCATTGCATCGCCTTTAATCTTCTGATTCTCTTCTTTTGTCGGCATTCTCTTGTTGGCTCTTGTGAATTCATAGTGAGCATGAGCAATATTATTCTTTTCGTAATAATTTCTCAAATCTCCGTAATATTCAGTTTTGGCAAATTCGAAATCTAAATCATCAAGAATTTCGTCATTACTCATTCCTGCTTTTTCTTTTTCGATGACAACTTTGTTTAATTTAAGTTTGCTTTTGTCTATTGCATCATAAGCAGCATCAGAATCATTCAAAACTTTCACATGTCCGTAGTATCCTCTGTTGAAGTAATCAACCATGCCATTTGATGAATCTGAATTATATGCATTGTGAATATTTTCTACTCTTTCGATAAGTTCTTTGACTTCTGGTTTGTGAACCATTCTGTCATATCTTGTATCATATTCGTGAGTGTCAATATCTTCACCTAAACCTGAAATTTTAACATCAATTGAAGAAGACATTGAAGCACTGCTATGTCTGACTGAGTATTTTAGATTGCTTGGCAAATACCCTGCTTTAACAGCTTCTTTGATGTCGTTTCTGATGTTTTTAGCAATTTCTTTAGAGGGCATATATGTAGTTGGTGCTTTTTCCCCTCGCCATCCTTGACTTCCCATGTATCCTTCTTGTGGAGAAATAGTTGGAACTTTATAAGAATGATTTTTGTTGAGATTAAAACCAAGTTTATTCTCTTCTTTTTGTTCAATGATGTCTCTAAGTTTTTCAATATTTTCTTTGTGCTGTGGTAAAGCGTTTTTAGGTTTTTTCTTTATTGCTGTTGTTGGTCTGTTCTTTTTCATTGCTGAAACATTACCGAATTTTTCAGAAAGAACTTGTTCAACAGCCTTTCTTGCTTCTTCTTTTGTGTCATAGTGTTCTGGAATTTGACCATCAACAGCATATTTGCATCCACGAACTGTTGCTGTGCATTGTCCTGGTCGACCTGTTTCTGGGTTAATATGATACTTTGTCATTGTAGATCCTTTTTTGTTATTAAATTAAAAACATTATTTAAAAGTTTTTCTAAATATTTTTTAAAACAGAAAATTAGCCAATATTTATTAAACATTAAAAATATTAATAAATATTGGCTAATCAAGATTGAGAAAGTTTATTATTCAATAATTCTTTATAAATCTTTAGTCCATTTCTTGAGGGTACATCCATTTTCCATTAAGGATGCTTTTTTCTGACTGAAATCTTTTTCCGTTAACAGTGAATTCTACTTTATTCCCACTGGTACTTTGGAATCTAATTTCATCCCCATCTTCAGTGTATGATGTTTTATACGAACCTTGAGAAACAGAAAGAATTCCCGATCCTTGAGTTCTTTCGTATTTTCCGTAATCTTGAATAAACGCATCCATTCCACCTTTATTCTTAATTGTTTCATTTACTGAATATTCGGTAGTTTCATCTCGTCTTCTTGGTGAGTTATTTTGCACTTCTAATTTATGCACTTCATCAATTGTTGACTGTTTTATCTTTAACGTTCCTCTTCTAATTGCATCTGCTTGTTTATTTCGTTTTGGAGTTGCAAGAGGGGTTGATTTTGCTTTTTTGGGTTTTGAATTGGTGAGATGGCTCATATCATACCCTTTGCTAGATAGATAATTTATTCTAATCTTTGAATATTTAGCGTCACTGAATTTTTTAGTCATATTGTAAAGATCATCATCAGAAACATTTGGGTTGTCAAACATCATGTTTCTGTTATGCGCTCTTGATGAATTAAGTGTTGCTTCTATAAGAAGTTCAGAATCAGTGTTTTGTGCTGTCTTGTAAAAATCTCCAGCTCTTAAATTGTTAGCAATATATTCAAAATGTTCTTTTTTGGCATTTGGGTTATCAACAACAGCTTGAACACTACTGTCATACCATCCTTGTCCCATTCCAGCTTGCAGGTTTTCTAACATCAAACTTAATTTTTTAGAACTCAGTTTTTTTATTTTTGATGGCTCATGAAGATAATTATATTGCTCTGGATTTATGGTAAAATTCTTTTCTTTTTTTAATGACGAAATATTGCCAAATTCTTGCGAAGCCTCTTTTTCGTATCCTGCTTTTGCCTCGTCTTTTGTTGCATAATGTGGTGGCTCTACTCCGTCTATAGCAAAATCGCATTTAAATTTCGCATTACAAATATTTGCTCTGCCTGTTTCTGGATTAACGTGATATCTTGTAGCCATAATTATTAAGTTCCTTTTCGAATATTGCTATAATAAATATTAATGAAAACTTTTCTAAATAATTTAAATTCATATGATATTAATGATAAAATATCTCATTCAAATAGGAAGATGAAATAGGTAAATATTATGGTCCAAATCTTAATTGACAAGAAAATTTTTGTCACAATTGTGCAATCTATTATCAAACTTAGAGACAAAAGATTAGATGAAAAAGCAGATGATGGAACAATTAGATACTTTCATCGAGATCTATCTTTTGAAGCAAGAAAAGAAAACGGAAAAATAATTCCTACTGATGTTATTTTTGCAATGCTTGGAGAAACTTATTATTTAAGAATGAATGGAAAAGTCAGCGTTTTTGAAATCGACTCTCCTTATGAAGAAGAAGAATTTGATTTAGAAGATCAAGAAGAGATTGAAATGTTTTCAGAAGTCACCCATTTTAAAGAAATTAATGAAGACGAATCATTAATGAATGTTATGAAAAATTATTTAGATTGGCGCGTAAAAGTTCTTGAAGAAATTGAAGTTTGAAAATAATTATCAATTTATTCATCAATTTTTAATTTATTTTTTCTCCATATTAATCCCTTTCGGTATCTTTCTGGTTCAAGAACAGAATTAATTTCAGAAGCTTTACTGTCATCATCTATACTTTCAATAACTCTTTTATTGCTCATTTTCTTTGCTGAAATTATTGATGAATTTGGCATAATTATTTCCCAACTACCAGGTTCAGGATTATTTTCTTTTGCCCAATCTTTCCAGTCTGCTAACGTCATTCCAGAATCCCAAAATTCTTTAACTTTGGTTTTAAATTTTTCGCTATCAGAACCATAAATTCCTTCATATGTTGAAGCAGTTTCATAAGGTTCTACATTATAAATGTAAACACTGTTCTCATCAATAGTTATCTCATGACTGTCTAAAGCTTCTTCATGCTTGTTGTTCCGGCTTCCTAAAATCCATCTTGAATGAGAAACCATATCAGGACTTGCGAAAATAGCCCCAGAACGACCTTGTCTACCTTCTGGCTTATATGAGTCAACTACTTCTAGAAAGTTATTCAGATCGCTAAAATGAGTTTCAGGCGGATTTAAAGATCCAACACGATAAACTTTAGTTTTCTTGATTTTGTTTACTGGGAAAGAGTTTTGAGAATTTTCGTAAAATTTTTGTGCTTCTTTCTTAGTATCAAAATGAGGTTTGTGCACACCAAATGGACATTCTCCTACATCGGCAGAACATTTGCCAGCTTCGCCTTTGTCATTAATATGAAATTTACTCATTTTTAATCACCGTAATCTTCATAATCAAAACTTTTATTTTCTTGATCTAATTTCAAAACTGATTCAGCAAAATTTCCTAACTTTTCCGAGTTTCCTGTTTGATAAGATTTCAACATGCTTTCTGTTCCTTTGAACATTGATATCCCGTCACCATATACATCATAAAAAGAGTTGATTTCCTCTTTTGTCTTCTGTCCATACGCATCCATAAAAACCCCTGGCTTTGTAGGTGATTCAATCATAACGTGAGTTGTTACTTCATGAATAGCGTCAGGGTGTTCAGAAATATCTGCGATAAATTGCTCATTGTCAGAATCGTTATAATTGTAAGTGACGAAATATATGTCACCTCCTGTTTTATCACGAATTGCTTTTGCCAGATCGCCACATAAACCATTAGTCAACATTCTACGAGTTTCAACATTACCTAAATTCCCGTCTTCAACTTCAGCAACACCTAACCCCAAATCAAGTTGAACAGTTTTAGCCATACTATTCTGGTCATTAGATTCAGGTGATACCTTCTTACTCAATGAGGCAGTAATTCCCAATTCTTTGTCAAATTTTTTCTCAATGAACTTTTCCGCAGCTTCTCTATCATTAAAGTGAGATCCACCAATAGGGCATTCTTTAAGATAGGCTTCGCATTTGTTAGCCGTTCCAGTTTCTTTGTTTATATGATATTTTGCCATTATTTCATCGTTCCTTCGACCCAATCATGAATAAAACTGAAAGGTTTTTCATCAGTAAAATTTCCATGTTCAATTGATGCAACTTCTCCATTTCTCGGTTTTGTTAAATGTTTTGTGAAATTATATCCATGTGGAGTAAATTTACTACTTGAATAGATCCTATCTACATTGTATTCATTAGCCATATCTTTTAATAATTTTTTCATATAACCTTGATTTCTATACTCTGATCGTGTCTCTAAACTATGAATATGAGGTAGTGCATCATCTTCAATTAAATAATGAATAGCAGCTACTTTTACTTCATCAACTTTCAAGAATCTTGTTTCAGTTCCATTAGTGTTCTTTTGCGCATCTGATAAAACAGCTTTATCAAGTAATGGATTGTTTTCTCCTGGTTGAAATTTAGGTAAATCAAAAGTTCGCGGATCTGGTGGAGGTGGAATATATTCTTCAACTCCAGTAAATGAAATTCTATCTAAATCCTTTTTCCAATTTTCTAGACTATCAACATATGGATAATCAGCATTAGGGTTAATTTCGCTATAAGAAAAATCAACAACATAATCTTCAACTTTATTTGTTAAAGGATTTTTAGTTTGAAAAGTATTTGCATAATGATTATTTAATTCTTTGCCAATAGGATTATATTCAATAGTTTCAAGTTCAATAAGCCCGTCTTCATAATCTGATTCTCCATCGGTAAAATCAGTCATGAAATCAGCTATTTTTTGACTGTTCCCTTGTGCTATTTGTTGTTCTTGAACTTGATCGAAATAATCTAATTTATCGTCATTGAGAAATAGTGAAATACTTGAATCATTCACTGCTATTACAGTATCAATGTTATCATTTGCTAATCTTTTTAGAAATATTTTCTCTTCATCTGTTTTCTTTGGCAGAGGTTTCATAATGTTTTCAAAATATTTTTGAGCATCTTCTTTATTGGAGAAATGAGGCATTGATTCACCTAATGGACATTTGATCTTAGCGTTACATGGTTTCGCTTCCCCATTTTCGCTAATATGATATTTTGCCATTGTTATTTCTCCCAAATAGTTAAGTTCAACATATAATATACTTTTTCTAAAATATGTTGAACTTAACTATTTTTATCAATACCTTGGAACATTCCCAGTTTTATCTCTATTTACTGGTTCATTACTCTTTTTGAACTCTGGAACTTTGCCAGCCTTCAAATCACTATTAGCAGTATCTCGTTTAGTGAAAATTGGAACATTGCCTGTGTTTGGATTTCTTTCTGATGGATTATAAGATTTGGTAAATATAGGCACATTACCTGTTCGATTGTCTTTTTGTGAATTTGTGTTCTCTGATTTTTGAAAAATAGGAACGTCCCCAGTTGCAGTTTTACGATCTGTATTCACATTATCATTTTTTCTAAATACTGGAACATTACCTGTTCTTCTTTTATTTTTACTTAATGTCGGAGTAGTATGTTTTTCTTCCATAACTTTTTCATAAGCTTGTTGAGCATCTTGAGAATTGTCAAAATGTTTATTTTCAAGCCCTTCAGCTTTACCTGCCCTACAAGATTCTGGTGTTTGAACAGAACATCTACGTGGAACTCCATCATCACTCATATGATAATTAACCATAATTGCTCCTTTTTAAAATTTAGTCAGAAAGAAAATCAATTATTTCTTCATAATCTTTTTTAGTTAAGCCAATTTCTTTATCAGGGGCAATGCATAACATATTACCTGATTCATTTGCCCAATCAAAAGCATCTTGTTCTAATTCATCATCCAACCATACAATTTTGTCAAATTTTTGTTCATTATTGTCTAACCATTTTTGAATTGATTTGATCTTCCATGTTCCTAAACCAACATTAGTTCGTGAAATAGGAATCCATTCAAGTTCAGACATTCCCAAAGGTTCAGAAAGATGATTCGACAACTTTTCCCAAGCACTTCCCCAAACAATTGTTGAAAGTTCAGAAATTCTTTTTAAATAGTCGGTTTGCAAGTCAAGATTCAGATAAACATAATAATTATCTTTCAATGTAACGCCAGAAAAACCAGCTGGATTGTTTTCTGAGGCATAATAAGGGTTCAAAACGCCATCAATGTCAAGAATCACCAAGTTATTTTGTTTTATCATGCAATAGTCTCCTTGCTTCAATCTTATTCTTTGTCATCCTGTTTGTTAATTTTAACAACAGTTACGAAATCGTGCAGTCCTGATGTTGTCTGATATCCATACTGATTTTCATGGGAAATTTCGGTTTCTTTATCTTCGCTTATTGATTCCCAAAATTTTTCAGAACCAGTGCATCCACCTTCACCTTCGCCAATATTAATGATTGTGACATGTGAAAAGTCTTTCTTTACTGTTTGATAAAGTTGTTCATCAATATCACTGCCATAAGGTGCCCAAGAAATTACCATATGTGTTATGTTGTTTCCGTATTTTTTCAAACTGTCAATAGCCGACATGTCTTCAATGCCATTATCAACATCTGTCTGTGCTGAATCCCAAGACTTATCATCACTGCCGATTGTTGCGATACCTTGCTCCCGCATAGCCTTCACAAAATAACCTTTTCCAGCCATTGGGTCAAGAATTACAGAATTTTTGTCAAGTGATTCAGCGAGATTTTTAGCAAATTTTTTAGTAATTTTCGCATAATATCCAGAATCTAAAGATTTTTGATGAACTGTTACCCCAATCATGAAATCGTTACTCTCATATGATCTTGATGACAAAGATTCTGGAAGTGATTCAGGAATTTCACCATTCAAAAACAATCTCATATATTCTTTTGTTTCATTATTCAAAGAATATTGGAGAACATTCAAATCATTCTCTGTTGTAGAAATGACTTCTTCTGTGTTGCTGACTGGCTCTATTTCCAAAAATTTAAGATATAGAGATTTTATATCTTTATCTTTTCTACTGTTATTATCTTTTCTGAGCACATATTTTTGAGACATTTGTGTTTCGTAAATATTTTGGGCTTGATTAAAATTTTCGTAATGCTTCTCTCCAGTTTCTTTTGTAATAGGGCAATTGCCATTTTTTGCCAAGCACGGTTTAGGCCCATTTTCTGTTATGTGATACATTTACGTTCTCTCCTGTTACTAATTTTCTCATTGATGAAATATTTTCTAATCTACTTTACATTGACTTTTGTTTGAAAATATTATATAATTATTAAAATAAATTTAAGAACTAAAATGCAGAAACTGATTCTGAGAGGATAATCGACATGGGCAAGGTTCCGCTGTCAGAAGAAACAAAGAAGGCTATTACTGAATCTCGTGCTGTCAGAAGCTCTAAAACAGCTAAAGAAATTGCGAAAGAAATCAAGAAAGAGCGAAATGAAAGACATGCCAAATTGGTTTGGAAGGTTTTGTTCCCCAAGTGGAAACTATATGACTGATTGCTATTTCTACATAATTGATTGAGTGAATTACCGGCTTAGCTAAAGACTAAGCGGCTTCTCTTTATCAAACAGTAATCAAACTATTATCAATAGATAAGTTTAACGGTTTCTTGCTTCGTTGATCGTTGCTATTTAAGTTTCCCAATTACTCCACCCAAATAGTCTTACACAATCTCCACAAGCTTAACATCCCCGCACCCCGCAGGTAAAGGCTCTTTAAAGTCTGTCCCAAGACTAACCATATTAAGAGCAGCATGAACATCACGATCAAATGAATAACCACAAGAATTACAAGAATAAACACGATCATTTAACCCATGTTTATTTAATTTTTTACAATTCTCACCACGGCACGATTGAGTAGTAGCAACCCACTTAGGTAACACAACAACCCTCTCGTGAGCTGCTAATTTAGCCTTAACGCGCCCAAGAATAGAGTGCTGTAATCTCTTACCAGATTTCGCATAACCATGCTTAGAACGCCACGCAGATAATGATTCATCCTGTAAATAAATCGTTTCATACTTTAATAATTTATGAACCAATTTATTCGCATTATTGTTTTTCTTATTGCCCATTTTCTCATATTGTTTATTAATCAAATGGAGAGTTTTACGATAATTGTTAGAACCCTTGACCTGCCTGCTTGATTTTTTCTGCAAGCGTTTCAAGCGTTCAGTTTCTCCAATTAGAGTATTGATTTTCTCACCATTTGATAGTGTGATATGGGTTTTCACACCCATATCTATCCCAATCTCTGTTCCCGATTGGTAAGTCTTTTCTATTTCTTTTTTGTTTTTAAAACAAGTCACAATTAGGTAATAACCCGATGGTTTTTGAACAAGTTTAGCATTAGCTATCTCATAACCTGTTAATTGTTGTCCGCCATTAAAACGATACCATCCTGGTAAACCACTTATTTTGACTTTTGTAAAGGAATTATTGAATTTATAAGTGGTGCCATACTGTTTTAGGTCTATGCTATTGATTTGCTTACAATATTTGAGTTTACCTACTCTTTTACCTTTTTTCTTTAAAGCGGATAATCCTTTGAGATCGTTTTTGGTTTGCTGTAGGATAGATTGCTGTTGGTGAGATCCTAAATAATTTAATTCCCTGTTTTCAAAAATTCCTTCTTTGGTTTTGACAGGCACGCTCGATAGCTTTTTGGTGCTGATTTTATTAATATTCTCTTCGTTGAGGATGTGATTTTTGTACCATTTTGCTTCTAAAAAAGAACGAGTTAGGGCTTCTTTTTGAGTTGTTTTTAGCTTATTGTGCGTGATTTTCAGAGCGAAGGTTTTACATTCTTGTACTGTTCTTCTTTGACGGGTTTCTTTGCTTTTTTCAGCGATTTTTCTGTTTCGTTCGCTTGCGTATACTTTTGTCATTTTTTTCACCTCCTTTTTTGTGCTATACTTATCTTATCAAATTTTAATAGAAAATTACTGTTTTCTGGTGATTGATAGCGGTGTATCTACTTGGCTAAAGACCAAGAAGTTTTACCGCTACATTGTTTTATAAAAATCTTATCGCCTCTATTTTTCTTTCTGACGCCCTATTTTTTAAAGTTTGACAAGGTGTGGCCTAAATGTAGTGTAAGCCCCCAGAAGCGGCATCTTTGTCTCTCTCATCCCTAATCCAGCTATTTTTCCTGCAACAGTGTAAATACTGAGATAAGCAAAACGATACCCGCCGCTTTTATCCTTGTATCGTTTAGGAATTTCAAGATTTCTATACACAAGATTTTTCTGTTTGCTAAAATCTCTCATTTCTTCACCCCATGATGTGAAAGAACGACCTTTAAGCAGCCCCATCTCATTTCTTGATGTAGAAGGCAATACAGTAGAAGTGACAATATCTGAACTCAAATCATCGGTGTTTAATTCCATAAAGGAGGGAGATAGAATAGGTGATTCAGGGTAAAGCTCCCATAATGCAGGAAGCATTGCTCGCGTAGAGAGAATAGTCTTCCATGAAGGTTCAAACATCATATTCAAACGATTATGATTGATAATCAAATCTTTTGTAATTCTCTGTCGCAACAACATATCCCAAGGGAAGTGCTTGTAAATATTGTTGATAATTCTTCCGTTACTGTTCACCCAGGCTTGTTTTTTAGCATTCCACTGGATGTCTTTTATTCGAGTGTTCTCGGTTCGCCAACCGCTTTTTTGCGCAATACCTTTAATGAAAGAAGAGGTAATCCAATCCTCTCCTCTATTATCTGTCCCACGAACAATGTGGATAGTGTTGTCAGAAGTTTGTTTTCGCATATGAGAGAACGCTTTTTCTGTAATTTCTTGAATATTGTTTAACTGTGTAATCTGATGATTTTTTGCGCGATTCTCAAACTTATCCCATAACCATGTTCTCTGCGCTTGTGAGGCTTCCATAACTGTTCTCGGGGAATCTGAATCTATACCCACAAGTTTTATTTCACCGTTCCCCAAATAAGCAAAATCGTAACGGGTGAAAAGTTGAGGATTCTGATCATCAAAAGAATTTCTGGCAAACTCGAAAAATGGACGTGGCAACCCCAGTGTTCCCCACTGCCCATCCAACAGTAAATCAACAGCTTCATAAGACATTGACACAATAGGAGACACAGCATCAAGGATCACATCTACTTCATCTCTTTCAATGAGATAGGCACTTGTTTCATCCCATGTGTAATGAGTCTCTCCGTTAGGAAGTTTACGTTCAACTGCGAACACACCTGAGCGATGTGCTTTATCCTCGTAATTATCACGCGGAGCTACAGATACTCGCTTCATACTCTAATCTTTCTCAATCCGACTAAAAACTTTTATAATATATCTTATCAAAACAAAAACCCAATGCTATATGAAATTTTTCTAATAGCATTGGGTTTTTGTATGAAAATGTCAATATCAAAGTTTAGCTGACAATTTGCATTCTTCCAAAAAGTCTTCGAAATGCTGTTTTGGAATATCAACTGGCTTCATTCTTCCAAAACGATTGATAGTTAAGCAATCATCATCACCGAGGTCGAGAGAAAGATCGCCTGGACGGTCAGGGTTTTTGATACGCTGAGGCAATTCTGCTTTCTTTCGCTGAGTACTGAACATTGTGTAACGACTCTGAAGTAATGCCGAGGCTTTATCGTTTGCTTCTTGCTCATTGTTGAAGTGTCTGTTTCCATCTTCTCTTTTTGAATAGATGCATGACTGTTGAGCACTGCAGGCTAACACCCTGCCATCATCTGTTACGTGCAATTTACTCATTGCAATCTACCCCTTTACATGTCTTACGAATATTCATATCAATAGAATATCACTTTGTTCATTAAGTGTTTCTAAACAACAACAGAAACACTTGTTGAATTACAAAAACATTTTCTAAACAAAAAATAAATCAACATTGAATAATAGCGTTCAAAGGTTAATAAATTATATCAAATTGCATCAAACACTACTCTAAATACAATAACCAATCAATTTATTCAACATATTTCAAAACAGTATATTCAATTTAATTTTATAAAATTTCAATAATTTAAATAATATTTCTGAATTAATCATCTCACTATTTTCTTCTATCTCTTTGATTCTAACAGCACGAATTTTAAGCTTTTCGGCAACTTGTTTTCTTGTCAGATTTTTGTCTGTTCTAACCCTTTCCAAAACAGTTCCCAAGGTTTCGCTGTCTCTTATCAAACGTGCTTTTTCATTCCCTAACGCTCTATCATGTCCAACATGTAGAAATTGACAATGACTGCAACGATAAACATTTGTTGATGGATCTTTTTGTAATTTTTCAGGAACCTCATACTCAGCGCGGAACTTTTGCTTCCATATCCACTTACCATCACGCTCTAACCTGCACTGTCTCGGAGCGTCAGAAGGATTTTTAAAAGGTTCAGCAAAACCGCCACACTTATATGAGCAAAACATTCCTGCTAAAACAGTTAAACCTAATTTTTTAGAGCACTTTTTACATCTACTACGTTCAGGAAATAATTTATCAGCCATATTAAAAATTCATCTCTCTTTCATTACAATTAATTAATATTTTTCAACAAGAAATGAATATCTTAATATTTAAAATAGATGACAGTTAACTATCCATAACTAAAATTAGGAGTTCCAAAGCACACTCAATTCAAATAAAACAATTAGTATTTACTTTTTTCTTTGAATTCTCTTATAGCTTCATTAGCTTTTTTAGTCTTGTTTCTTTCGTCTACATCCTTTGACAACCAATAACCCATTACCCATCTTCTTATCGTATCAGCATTTTCGCCTTTATCCTTACCATAAAGAAAACCATTGCTTGTTGGTTTATACATTCCTTCAGTAGATCTTGTCAAAACTTCTCGACTATTATACAGCCCCATATAATCATCAGGGAATCCTTTATAGACATTATCTCCTATGCCATCATGATAATATTGATCATATGCTAACTTTTTAAAAATTTCATCCTCTACCTTCGATGAATCAGTCATTTGAACTACGTGAGTATATTCATGTAGAAGAACAGACTCGCTACCATTTTTACCATCTGTTTTTTGCGCTTTAATAATGCTTCCAGTAAGAATTTGAGTGCTTTTTAGTTCATAAACAGGTACATCAAGTTTTTTTAATTTCCCATTGACATAAACTTCAACTGAATCAGAAATCTTTTTACCACTTGAAGATGTTTTCTTACCAAGCCATTGTTCTTTATAATAATTAGAACCTTTACTCTTTATTTTTACTCGCATTCCAATTTCATTATTTTTTAAACCATCCAAGTCAGATTCAAGAAACATTTCATCAATATACATAGCTTTATCAGGTAGGTCTTTTACTCTTTCTCTCTCAGACTCATAAACTTCTACTCCTTGTGACGGAGCATTAACTTTAAATTGTGCATGACCTTGATGTATTCCACTAAAACTTCTATTATCAATTCTGTTAGTTTTCGCAAGAATAGGAATATCTTTCAAGCTAAACCCATTCTTAACAGAATTAGGCAATATTTTCACAGCATTGTTCAAATCTTTCGCTAAGCTACCATAAACTTCTGTTGTTAAATTTTCATCAACATCCATTACTTCACGAATGAGTTTATGAGTTTCTTTTTCAATTGTTTCGTAATCTTCATATGACAGGTTTCTTCCATCTATTTCAAAAGGAATTCTTGAAGTTAATTCTTCATCAAAAACTTTTCCAACATTCATCAAATAATCAGGATCAAATTGAGGGTTGTCACCGATAACAGACTTTATTCGATTGATAAGTTTTCTGTTTTTACCGTTGCTAATATTCTTTTTTAATGGTTGAGAAAAGCTGGAATATTCTTGTTGAAGGTTTCTATCAGATACTTGTTGTGCTGCTTCAAAGGTGTCATAATGTTGAGAATCACCGAATCGACAACCACGAACACTAGCATTGCATGGTTTCGCTTCACCTTTTGAATTGATGTGAAATTTTTTATCAGACACAATAGCTCCTTTGAAAATGTTAATCATAAGTAGTTTTTATTACTACATTACTTTATAAAACAAAACAAAAAAGGAATCGAGAGATCTTGCCATCATCTCTCGATTCCTTAATAACAAACACTAACTGACTATAACTCAATCTCTTTCAAAAGTTATTATAGAATAATATTTATTTTCCAAATTTTTCAAAATATCTTTGACAATGAAGTCTGTTTTCTCTTTGATACTTCCGTCAGGAACAATAACGTAATTGAGATTAAATTCTTCCAAAAGGTCGACCCAGAATTGAGTATTTGATTCTCTTTCATGACCACCATATCTCAATTCATCCTCAACAAAAGGAATACTGTCAGGAAGGACATAGTAAGTATCAGCTTTTGATTCTTCTGCAAAATACCTGCACTGTCTAGTTTCCTTTTCATTATAGATTCTGTAATAGCCTACTGTAGAGAAAAGATCTGTGTCAAAAACAGTAACCGGAGTTTTTGCTGATTTTGTAATGCTCTTCTGCATCCCTGCTTGTCCGAAACAAATAGTGTTCATCTTCTCGTCCGTAACTTCTGATCCGACACTTTCAAGATATGGTCTTGCAAACTCCATCACATAGACTGCATCAAGCTCTTCGGCAACAGTTTTTGATAATGTCGTTTTCCCCACTGATTCTTGTCCAAACATGACAACATTATGAATTAAATATTGACGAAATTCTGGAATAATGTCATGCCAGTTGTCATTAATGTTTTTTCTTGCGCATGTTCCACTAATAGGATTGATTGTTCTTCCAATGTCATAGGGAACAAAATCGGCGTTCAAAGATTTTGCAACATTTAATCCATAAGGTTCACTGGCTACAACATAATCCCATCGTTTTTCAGCTTCAGGAAAATTATTGTTAATTTCGTCTCTCCACCACTCCCAAAACCCTTCCGGCATTGATTCAGGGTTTTGGGGAGCATCATCAACAACCGAACCTTTGACAATAACATTCGAAAAGTTGTGAAAATGATTCTGCAATGATTCAACTCTTTTGTCAGTTGATACAGGCTCAAAACTTCTGCCGTTGATAAGAACATGAACTTTGCTCTCTGGTATAGACGCAGCGAATCTTATCAAATCTGCATGTCCTGTTGTTGGGACCAAAGCAGTCATGAGAACAATAATATTCTTCATTACACACTTCCTTTTCTGTCTTAGGTGCTTTTATTCGCTCAAAACTTTTTCTGCTTCTTTTTGCATATTCATTGTTTTTCTCCACTGGAACCAGGCAAAAACTGCATTAGCCAAGAAGAACACAAACTGAGCGGCAAGAAGGTAAAGTTCGCTTTGGAAATACACATACACTGAAACGACATTGACAACAACCCACACAATCCATGTTTCGATTTTCTTCCTATCCAAGAAGAATTGTGCAAGAACTGTTCCGACAAGCAACCATCCATCCAATATGGCGAGATTTCCGTTGAACAAGTTGATAACCCACAATGCGCCAGCCCAAGTGACAGCTGTGAAAAAGAGGTAGAGGAAAAGTTTGTTCAATTTCACATGCTCAACTGGTTTTGGGGATGTGTCTTTACCCCACATAAACCATCCGATGATAACTGTTGGAATGAGGTAAATGTTGAGTGCCATTGATCCATACAATCCAGCTTGCCAAAATGTTATGGAAAGTAAAACTGTTGAAATTACGCCGAGAACGTAATTAAACCTGACCTGCCTTGTGCATAGCCAAGTGCAAGCGAAAGAAAAGAATACGGATGCTGTTTCGATCCAGTTGATCTCATTGTGCATCAGTGTTGTAGCAATCAGCAATCCACCTGTAATAAGTGTTGCCAAAATAAATGCTTCGAGAATGTGCTTCTTTGTATTAATCATTATTTTCTCCTTGTTTTGTTTAACCGGGCGCAAGAGATCTTCAAACCCCGGAATGTTTATTAAATTATTAAATAAAAATAAATTGATTGTTTTTTGTCAATTTCGTCCATAATGAGAACAATGTTTACACAGAGGTTCCCCGCAAACAAACTGAAGCTCTACTGGACATCCATGAATAGCCTGTTTCCCACACTTTGTGCAAACCTTTTCAATATGATCTTCACAAAGCTGAATTGGGGAATCCGCAGAAACCTCTTTGTTGCAGTAGTATCCATAAAGCTCCCAGACGCAATGCCCTTTATCAACTTTGTAATATTTTTCAGCATTTTGGACAATTTTTTCAAGATCTGTCTTTGCAGAATATTTATCAACATCTGTGGAGGATTTCTTTGTATTATTGCTTTTCTTGTAGTCGGCAATTGATTTTGGCTTGACGAGAACAGCTGTGTTTGCCATAAAAGAATTGCTTGAATCATTATGAATTTTACGAAGGGCATCAGCCAAGCGTGAATTCATCCAATGATCCTCTGGGAGGAAGTTCATCAGATCAATAATCTCTTTTCGAGTCATATCAATTTTCGCCAATTTTCCCATCTTCTTTCTCAATATTATCAACTTTAACAAAGTTGATAAATTTCGCTAACGCTTCTAGTGTATCACATTGAACCCTAAGAATATCAGTAAACACAAAAATACGCAAGAAGTTTTTTTTATTTTTCTTGCGTATTTTTCGATATGCCTTTATTTAAGAAGGAGTTTATCAGACAATGTTGTCAAAATCACTATCTTTCAATTTGATGTTTTCATAAGAATTTCCAGCCTCACCCTTGTTTATTTCATCAAATTTTCTGTTGAGCTGGTCAAGTTTCTTCGGTCCATAATCAGAAGCGAGATACATAACAGCTGAAATGACTCCGAAAGCAATAATTCCGATAATATTCATCAAAGAAAGAATAGCAACAGCGATTCCGCCACCAGATCCCTGAGTTACTGTGCCATACACTGCCAGGTTAGTCAAAATAAACCCAATTTCAAACAAAATGAAAATAATTGCAACAGGTGTTCTCATATCCTCTTTCATTTTTGCAAAAGCACCGAAAGAGTAAAAACGCAAGAATGCGAACGGAAGTACAGTAGTAACAACCGATAAGACAACAAATCCCATGAGTACCAAATGGGCTTTACCGCCATAGAAGATACCCAATGTAGAAACCAAAATGGACAGAACCATAATAGCAATAGAATAAATCAATGCTGATGCTGCGGGTTTCCTAATTGCTTCATGAATAAAATTAATCATCATACACTCCTTCAATAATTATTTTCTTATATTCACAATATCATTGATTAATCAAGCATTCAAACGAGAAAGTTCAATAACCTTATTTTGTATTTTATCAAAAACCTCTTCTTTGTCAAAATTTTCTCTATTCATCAAGTCATTTTTGAATTTCAATAATTTGTCATAAGATTTGTAAAAACGTTCTCTTTCGTCATCAGTAAAAGGAATTCTCAATCTTCCATTTTTCATGAATCTTTCAGCAACAGTGTTGTCTCTTAATATTGTTTTGAAATTTTTGTCTGATCGTTTCTTATTGTCATCTACTTTTTCAATTGCTGTTTTCAAATTGCTTCGCAAATGTTGACCAATTGTGTCAAGATAAGCATATTTGTTGAAACGCAATGAATTCATGTAAGAATAATAAGGGTTGTCTTTATCTATTTTCATACTTCCTGAAACAAGAAGATCAACATGATTGGGAATCCCTTTCATGAACGATTGTCCAATGTAAAACCCTGTCATAATTTTCACATCTGAACCATCATCGAAAATGTGATGAATAGGGTTTTCCTTGGCAGGAGAATCCATAATGAGGACAAGATCTCTATCGCTGTCAGGATGATGAAGATTATACATTGAAGATCCATCTAAACCATAGGCTAAAACATTGCTGTCAAGACTTTTAGGTAAAGGGTTGTTGAACTTCTTTTTCGACTTATTTCTATTGTCAAAAATCTGTTTTCTCATTCTTTCCAATGTATATTCTGCTTCTTCTTTTGTTGGTTGAATGATTTCAGGTTTTTCAGGGGCATATAATTTCGGTTTTGCAGAATTTTTTGCAAAAGTTAAAGAACTCATAGATTGTTCATATGCTTGTGTTGCTTCTTCGACTGTGGAATAATGCGGATCGCCTGTTTTGGCAGTGATTGGGCATCTTTCGGGAATAGTTGAGCAAGGCTTTGGGCCATTGTCTGTTAGATGATAATTTACCATTATAAAAACTCCGTGCATTGTCTTAATCTTGTTAAAGTCTTATCTAATCAAATTGACAAAAACACTTTTTCAAAAAGGTTTTTATCACATAATCTAAATTCGTTAAAATCGCTTCTGTAACGCAATCCGAAAAGATGGCATATAACCTAACTTATTTAATGTATAAAAATTAGTTTTTTGTATAAATTTTTGAAAAACTCTATTTTGAGTATCACACCGTATTGAAACAAGCAATTTCGGTTCTCAAAAACGATTCTGACTATTGTTCAATAATAACGCTTTCGCTTAAAGGTCACTCGAAATCTTTAAACAGAATTGAACCATTTTCCATTAATTCATTGGAAGCACGCCAATTTCCCTTGTATTTATTTTTAAGAATTATTGCCATATATTTTACAATTGAAATAACATTTGAATCATTTAACGATTCAGGATTAAATACTTTGATATAAAACTCTTCTGGGCTATCCTCTTTAACGCTGACAACTGTTATCTCTTCAATCTCTGATTCAACTTTCGCTTTTTTACAAGAAGCATCAAACGCTTTAATCAAAAATTTATCATATATTCCTACATTTTCTGAGCGTTGATCGTTTTTGTTCATTACTTTGAAAGAAAACACTGAAGAACTTATAGTCTGTATTCCCCAAGCTTTATCATCTGGAATAGGGAACAATTGCGTAATCTTATTAGCAATATTGATTTCTTGCTTTCTAGACAACAAATTACTGTCACCTTGCACCATAACACTGTTAAATACGGGTCTTGCTCCTATTTCAAAAGCTTCTGAAAATTGTATTTGAGGAATTTTGCCATAATCCTCCCCAACAGCTTCTATAATGATTTTCGCCATCTTTAATCTGGCATTAAAAATTCTGTTTTCTGCTGAATCTTTATCAACTCTTTGAGCATAAAGAGAACCGTCAGCGGAAACTTCTTCAAGCTTTACAGAAAAAGTTCCATCATTATTAGAGTTAAGTTTATTCAAATCTTCGATAAATTCTTCAACAATGCTTGGAGTGATATCATCGCTGAAACCTCTGAAAGAAAGAGCTTGAATAGAATTCTTCTTTCCCCATTCTACTTTTACATTACTCTCAACTATTTTATTATTCTGTTTTTTTGTTTTGTTCAATGCAGGAACATCAAAAGTTTTATGCCATTTTTCGTAAATAGCAATCATAACGTTTTTCTTTTTTGAAATCTGTTGAGAATTGTAGATAAAAACAGATCCTATTCCTACAATAACAATCAATGCACTGACTCCAGCAAGAATCTGAAAATGCTCTCTATCCGCAATAAAAGAATAAGCAAAAAGAGCTAAGGAGACAGCAACAGAACTCCATGAGATTACCGAAGAAAAAGACTTCGAAAATAATGTCATTTTAAAAGCTTTGAACTGATCCATACATAAACTCTTTCTCGTTGTGGAAGATAAGAAGAATATCGTATGGAGATCATAATTGACAAACATTTCTATATTTTTTAATGAAAATTTTATAAACAAAAAGAGTCACCCTGACATATTTTATTTTTCAGGGTGACTCTTTTAGAATACTATCAGCGGGTTACATCATATGCTTCCGCTTCCTTTTCAGCCAGATTACGTGACTTCTTAGTGATTCGAGTTGCCTTGAATTCACCATTTTTGTGAAGGCTCACCTGGAAGTTACGGAGAGCTTCCATCATCATGATAGTGTCAGTAGTTGCCGCGTGAGCACCAGCATAAGGGATTCCGTTATCTTCTGCAAAACTGTTCAGTGAGTTATCCTTAGAGTCAAGCATCAGGTTTGACACAATCTGCTTTGTATCAAGAATCTGAATTTCACCCTTATCAAGAGCCTCAGCAAACCCATCAAGATTCACCGCAAGGAATTCCTTCTCAAAGGTAGCATTGTGAGCAACAATAACACCCTTCTTCAGATGAGCAAGAATTTCCTTCTGAGTATCAGCATCTTCAAAAGGCTTTTTGTCAGCAAGCATATCCTCAGTGATACGGTGAATTTCAGTGAGTCCAACTCCAACGCCTGCAAGAGTCTTTTCCGAAACTCCATGAACACTTGAAAACAGAACCTCAGTCTCTCCTTCAGGGGAAAGCGACACGATACCAGTCTCAATGATTCGTCCCTGCTTAGGTGAAGCACTGTTGGTTTCAATGTCAATACCAATCAGCGGCTTGTTACGAGTAACAGGGTTGTGACTTGCGTAAATCTTCGTGAGAACAGTCTGAATCTGATCCTTAGTGTAAGAACCGTTTTCACGCTGAATCTTTCCAAACTCTTCACGAACAGTGTTGTAAATAGTATCAAAATCTTCTCCACTGTAAGCTGAAATCTTCTGAGCGGCCTGCTTCATGTTCAGCGACTTAGCAAATCCGGTAACGCGAACACTCGAAACGTTATCCACGTCCATAGAAAGTTCCTTGCGGTAAGCTTCGACAATCTTCCAGAACTTAGCGGTCTCTTCCTGCATTTTCACCCATTCGGCCTTAGCGCGGGGGTCATCCATAGTGAATGAATACTCACGATAATCAAAATCATCAAGGACAGCAACAAGAGTCACATCATGAAGGTTTGCGTTACCAGCATACCAGATGGCCTGCTGGCGGTATCCTGCAGGCATACCAGTGTAACCATCAGCGGTATCTCCCCACTTCTCAGTATGAACACCAGTCTTAATTTCGACAATTCCCGTAGGGTTGCCATCCTCGTCAAGCTCAAGCCCGTCAAAGTTAGCATGGACATAAGACTTTTCGCCCTTACCTTCCCAAGAGGTCTTACAGAAAGCAACACGCTTCTCGGGGTGCTTGTCAGCATACATGTGACGAATAGCTTCTTCCCATGCGTTACCGATTCCGACAGCGGTAGTCGTATCATTGCGTCCCGAATCAGTATCCTCATTCACCATGAGTCCAACCTTAGTGAGAAGAACGTCACGGTAGTCACGCGAACCATACTTTGCGTCAGTTCGCATAATCTTTGAAATGTCAGAACCGCCAACTCCACCAAGTCGCTGAGCGTGCCACTTAGGGCTTCCTGACTCATATTCTCCACCAGCAACAAGTTCAGCAATGGTTTCAGAATCGTAGGTAAGGAAGGTTCCCGCCTGCTTTTCATTCTCTTCACGAATTTCGGTAGCAGACTGAATCGCCTGTGCGGTAACAGAGCGGAATTCCTTCAGGTTGTTATTGACAACTGCAAGAGTCTCGTAGATGTCACGATAGCGAAGGGTTGCCTCACGCGCCTCAACATAAGAGACACGCTTGTTTCCATCCTTGCGAGCAACACGGCCCTTAGCAACATGAATTTCGCTCTTAATGGTTTCGAGCTGTGCATAAAGTCCGTCACGAACCTGGTTCATACGTGCAAACTCAGCGTTATGAGCACGGTCGCGAACAAGCGACATAAGACCGTCATAGTCCCTAGCCTCAACAAGAGACTGAATCATGTTCATCTGGCTCTTGCGGGTTTCGCTGTTCTCAATCATGGTGTTCATTTTCTTTTAGCCCTTCGCTAATCTTTCGTTAATTTTTACTGTTTCAACAATCATAACATATTCATTTTTGCTTGTCAAACTATTGAAACACTTTCTTTCAATAACTATATAATAGCATAAACAAATGGGTTGTCAACTCCATTTTCAATGTTTCGAAAACTTTTTTGAAAAACCTGAATCTGAATCTCATGTTATAAGGAAACAAGGGAAGAATCAAATTGTAGAATATTTTTCAAATTCTATGAAAATCAAATTGACAAAATCACGACTATACTGTAATATGAACCATGTCTGATAAAAAATTATTATTAAAGGAGTAAAAAATGCTGAAAGAGCGTATTGAGACCGAGTTGAAGGCTGCTATGAAGAATCTTCGTGTTGCAGAGGACAAGAGTGCTGTTCAGCTTCGAATTTCTACTATTCGATCAATTAAGGCAGCTGTAACTGAGGCAGAGACTTCAGGAAAGACTCGTAAAGAGATGAACGATGTTGAGGTTGAGTCTGTTATTCGTAAGGGCATTAAGACTCGTAAGGATTCTGCTGAGATTTACGCAAATGCTGGCGAGACTGAGCGTGCGAACACTGAGCTGGCTGAGATTGAGGTTTTGAGTGAGTTCGTTCCTGAGCAGCTTTCTGAGGATGAGACTCGTATCCTTGTTGAGAAGATTGTGTCTGAGCAGAACCTTTCAGGAGAAGGAATGCGTGCTATCGGAAAGGTCATGAAAGAGCTGAAGAGTAATTCAGCTGTTGATCCTTCTGTCGCATCTCGAATCGCCAAAGAAATTCTTCAGTAACAATTTAGTCAGCGGCAGGAGTTTCAGGGGGATTTAATGATTGAATGGTTTATTGGTGGTTCATTGGCTGGTGCTGTCACAAGTGGTAGTGTCATGTCAGGCTATCTGCTGAATGCTTATAAAATCAAAAAGGTCAAAGAGGAAGAGTTTGCCAAAGAGCACAGTTTTCCTTATGTTAACGAACTTGCGGAAAATTCATCTGTTGAAACTTGGCAAAAGTTTGCTTCAAGTTCTTCCCCCTCCCCTGAAACTCCTGCCGCTGTCAACAATAGTGTCGAGAGTTCATCTGCCTTTTCGCAGTCATTCCATAATGGACCTATGCGAGATATTGACAAAATTCAGGTATATGTTGAAGAATTGATGAATTCTGATGAAACACATGTTGCAAAATTAGTGTTTTATAATTTTTCTGAAAATGATATGACTATTGGGATTGATAATATTTGTCCTATTTGGGATAAATCAGATAGTAATCAATTAGCAGGAATTGTAAAGGAATCAACAATCAAAATGCAATCATATAAGAAAAACGAAAATGATTTTTACGTTATTTTCACAGCGGACAACAAACAAGATATTATCAAAGAAATAGGTTTTTCAATCTATGATCTTCAAAACTACGACAACAAAACTTCATTGACATCTTTATCTGAAATTTGATGTTGAAGAATACTTTAATAAGTTAAATAATAATAAAATCAAGCAATATGACAAGAAGGGGGTTTGTATTGTGGGAGTTATCAATCTGATTATGTTTTTTGCAATTCTGGGAGGATTGTTTTTCCTTCTGCGTCGATACACTAAATTCATTGCAGCTTCTGATGCTGAGTCAGGAGAAAAGACAAGTTTCATAAAATCATTGCTTCCTGAACATAACCCTTTGAAGTCGCTTGTGCATCAAAGTCAGAACATAAAGTCACCTATTTATCTGACTCCTGACAATATTGCTGTGAGAATTCTTGATTTCAGAAGAGCAGAAGGCTATTGGCACATGTGGGTAAATGTTTTCAATATGAGTAATGCTAATTCTCTTATCAAAATTGAAAGCATTACAACAGAGTGGAAGCGAAGCTCAAAAACAGAAAAATGCACTCACTCATTACAGAAACTTACTGATGGAGAGTCTTTCACATTTTATGCAAAGTTTAAGCACAATGAAAGAAAGATTCCGAAACAAATTACGCTTACTCTCAAAGACGGTTATGGAAAAGAATATATCCTTGTGTCTGAGAGTAACAATGACAGTGGAGAGCAGGTTATGTCTTGAACAGCATGATGACTGAAAAAGAAGTAATGAGGTTTCTCAATATTCAACAATCTACTTTGCGAATCATTGAAGAAGCATATTGTTTGTTCTCTATTGGAGAAGAAAAACTTTATCCTTCATACCAATTCACAGATAAAGGGCTGAATGCTCACGTAGCAATTGTTTCATCAGCATTCAGAAAAATTAATTCATCTGGAGACAGAATTCATGAATGGTTTATGACTTCTTTGGATGAGCTTGATGGTCTTTCCCCTTTGGAACATGGTTTTGATGAAAAAGTAAGAATGATTGCCTCTGTTCATGCTGACATTGAATCTCTGTAAGAGTTGACACTGTTTTTCGTTTATGATATTGTTCATCTTGTAAGCAAACATTAAAAACAATTTTTAAAGGAATGTTGAAAATGGCTAAGGCTAAGAAGAGCAAGAGCGAATACGCAAATGTGGAGAACAAGGATCGCTACCAGGCGATGATGGGTCTCCGCAGCTCAAACGCAGCTGTTCCTCATGTCATGAAGAAACATAAGGGGACGCGTTCAAACAGCAAGTCTCGTGCGATCAGAGATTTCTACTGATCTTTCAATCTCTCGAATAAACCTGCAGGAAGCTCACCTGCGGGTTTATTTTTTTTGCCAAAATTCTTTAATGTTAATTTTCTGAAAGTTTTTGTTAAGATTAGAACAAGAACTAAAAATAAAGGAATATAATGTTAAATTTTTTAAATGTGTATAAAAACAAAGAAAGGTATGATGATTTCACTAACGGATTATACAAAAGTTTAATCATGTTAGCATCTCTTTTACCAGCAATGATTTTGACTGCAGCTGTGCTTATCTCTATTTTTCCTGTTACCGGAATTGTTCTCCTAGTCATATTAGGTGCTATTTTTGTGTCGGGAGTTGTTTATACTATTGTGCTTGCCTGTCGTGGAAAAAATTTCATTCCTATGGCACTTGCCTCTCTTCTTGTTTTTTCACTAAGTTTAGTAGTTAAGTTCTCAAATAACTTCGTTTTTAGCGATTTCGGAATTATTTTGCTAGGAGTTGTTCTTCCCCTTGTTGTTTTCGGAATGATAATTGTTAATTCTTTGACAACTTCAACAAATGAAAACTTGGAGGGATCCGAGTGACAGTAATAGATAATCATTCGTTTGATGACCTGACGCAAGAAGAAATAGATGAATGCGACAGTCTAGCTCTTCAGTATTTAAAATTAGAGAAAAACGAATTAGGGTGCAGAAAAGTATTACACAATTTACAATCTGTCTATTACTCTGAGCCGAACGAATATGGGGGAGCATTGATCGTCTGCAAAGATGGGAATCTTTTATTCGCAGACAGAGAAATAGTTTCTTTCAACCAGCTCAAATCCGCTTTTCAAGAAGGATTGCGAAGCAGTAAGGAACATTTGAGAAAAAGAAAAGAGCGATTAAACGATTAAGCTAATACAAAAAACCGGATGGCTTTCGAATTGATTTTTATAAGCCATCCGGTTTTTTTTGATTTATTCTCAAGAATATTTTTCAATTATCTTTTTTAATCGTATTTCTGTTTTCGTAAGATGAGAGGTAATAGAAGTTCTTCCTTCTTCTGTGATAGGAAGATTCATATTTTTCATGGTATCTTGAAATATTTTAACAACTGGAAGATATTTCTTCGCTTGTTTAAGCGTCTTCTCAGATCGTGATGGAATGTCGTTGTGATACAAACCAGTAGCATTGTCAATAAAGTCACTTACTTTCACCAAAAACACTTCTGGGCTTTTTACAATATTTTCAGAAACATGATCTCGATATATTTTGTTCTTTTCTTCTGTTGACATTTGAGATTTATCAGTGTCAGTAATATAATCATTAGTAACGGCATCAACTAAACTGAGAACTTTTTTCCCATAAGCCTGTTCAATGTGATTCCCCAACTGATCTCTTGCGCCTAGCTCTGTTGACTCTTCCTTATTGAAGTTTTTGAATTTTTCAACAAATACTTTTGCTCCGTCTTCGATTGTGTCATGAAGAACGGTGGCGATAATGACATCTTTATTTTTTACTCCAAGTCTTATAAGTCTGACTGCGTTTCTCAAAGGGTGCTCAATATAAGGAGTTTTATCAAAATTTCCTCTATTTCCTCGCATCTGGTGGGAATGAAGAATTGTTGCTAAATTCACCGCTGAATCAACATTCTCATCATAGATACCCATTTTCACCATTTCGTGCCTCATAGTCTGAACAAGTTGGGCTGTATCTAATTCTTTTAATGGGGTTTGTGAAAGTATTTCAGCAGGCATAGAGCGCAGATAGTCTTTTGATGGTTGCTTTTTGTTGATTGTTGTCAATATTTGCGAAGCCATGACTTTTTCATAAGCAGATTGAGCGTCTTCCAGGGTTTCACCGTATACAAAAGGGCACTCTTTTTTTCCTGCTTTACATACAGAATATTGCCCTGTTTCGCTGTTGTAATGATAACCCATAATAATCTCCATCTTTGATAAAACTTTAATTATTTTTCTAACAAACAGAAAATTTTAGAATATTTGAAAAATGAGAATTTTTAACAAATATAGTGTTTTTAAATCATAAAAAATAATCAGAATAAATAGAAAACACTTGACGAAAAACGCAATTTGAGGCGTTTAAATCACTTCGTCAAGTGTTCTTTTATATATTTGTAATTTAGCACGCTTATTTGGGCTATTCTATCTCTCCCCGACCGATTTTAAAGAGAATATGCACGAGTTCTTTTCTTTTTTACCTAAGATTACACCAACATGGTTATGCTTACCTGTTTTCCATGTGGCGGCTTGTAGGGATCCGGTGAATCCTTTTTTACAAGACAGTTTTTCGTGTTCAGTAATTCTCAAATTAGAAACGTTATGCGTTTTTTCAACTTTTTTAATTATTTCACTCTGCTGCTGTTCCATTGTTGAATTTTGCACAAAAACTGCCGCTATCGCAAAAAGAATAAAAGCAGAAACACATACTGTCATTTTCACTGGCCCCAATTTCTGCTTGGAGAAATACATTACACATACAAAAATCAGAACAGCCACAGCAGCGAAAAAGAACATAATCGCTGACGTTGAGAGAAGTGGCTGTTCCGAAATTCTTGAAATATTGTTCATTTGGGCATTAACGTCAAGCTGAGGCTATTCTCTGTTGCAGGCTTGACACACCTTCCATAATCTTTAAAGTGTTCTTCGTTAATTTCATTGAGAAATTCAACTGCACGTTCAGGGTGAGCCTTTTGTCTGCCGCGAAGTGTGAGAGTGATTCTGATTTGTTCTTTTTTCTCAAGAAATTTCTGTGCTTGCTTAATTTTTCTCTCAAGATCATTAGCACCAATATTGAGAGTAATTTGAATATTTTTAATAGCTTTATCTCCATTTTTTTTGTAGTGAATATTTGTGTTGTTTATAATTATATCAATGATGAATCTTAAAACGTTCTTATAGAAACTTTTTATTTTAATCAATTATTTTTAAACGTCACTGAGCTTTTCTTTTTTCAAGCCTTTGATTGTCAGCATCAATTTATACAGAAAGACATCAACTTCGTCTTTGTCATATCCTGATGCCATAAATTTTTCTTCTCGCATTAAATATTCTTCTAAGTGACTTTCTTGAATGTCTGTTTCCTCTCCTGCATAGAGACAATCTAATTGAGCGGCAAAATACTCCATTGCTTCATCTACCGAATCAATATTGTATTTTTTCCCAATCTTCTTTTGCGGAAAAACCATTCCTAAAACTTGTTCGGCTTTCAATAGCATAATCTTCTCCGATCTGATGAAACTTGTGTGAATAATTTTTAAACAATATCAATGATTGTTGAAGTATTTTCTAAACGAATCAACCTGTTTTCTTTTCTGATGATTTGTCGCTTTCGAGAGGTTTGTCATCATTCATAGCTGCCCAATATTCATCAGCTTCATCAGTCCATATAACTCTATTCAAATCTTGTGGGTATCGAGTGTTGGGAACTGTGTAGAAATTGATGTCATTTTTGGAAATGTTTCGCAAACTATAGGCAAAACCTGTCATAGAATTAACGGATCCAAGATCAGGGCTGACAGTCAGAGATTTGATTACACTATCTGAAACATTATAAATTTTCACAGGATTTGACAAAGTACCGGCTGAAAGTATTTGGCTTGCAAACGCTTTCAAAAGCTCTTGCTGGCGTTCGATTCTGCTGATGTCAGAACCATCCCCACCGCCAACCTCAAACGTCCTTGCTCGGGCATATGCAAGCGCTTGGGTGCCATTGAGAGTTTGCTTTCCAGCCTTCAGATCAAGCTTCGCTTTTTTGGAAACCATGTCACGCGGAACATTAAACTCAATTCCACCTATTGAATCAACCATGTCTTTGAATCCAGAGAAATCAACAACAGCATAGCCATCAATATAGAGTCCTGTATTTTTCTCAATAGTTGCTACTGTGCAAGCAACAGCAGATGGCGTATTGTCTCCCTTAGAGAATGCTGAATTAAACATATCCAAAGCTTTAGCGTCTGTTCTTGCTCCATCAGATTTCTTACAGGAGGGAATTTCTACCATAGAGTCTCGTGGAATTGATACCATATCAACTCTTTTTCGATCTTCGGAAACATGAGCAATGATTGTCGTATCAGAACGCATTCCATCAACAGCCCCTCCACCAAGAGAAGAATTGTCTCCACCTTCTCTGGAGTCAGAGCCAATAAGAACATAGTTTAAGGATCTACCTGCATTTGGATCTGTAGTGCTTCCTCCGCTTGTGGTTTTCACGTCTTTCCTGTTGTCAAGGTAATCTGTAAAATCTTCGCTTTGCACAGAAGAATCAAGTTTCATGTAAGCAGCAACACCAGCACCGACACCAGCGGCAACCAACACAAGACATGCAACACCTACTACTTGAAGAAACCTTTTCCACAAAGGAGCTTTCTTTGAATGATTCGACATCAATAACCTCTCAGATAAAACCAACTAAAAATTTTTCATAGTTCATCTGTCATTTTAACAAATTTTAAAAAGAGATTGAAGAAAACATCAAAAACTATTCAATAAATTATTTTTTACACTGTTTTTTCACATAAGATTTGAGTTCTTTGATAAGTTCTTTATCCATGTTGCCTTTTTGAACTTTTTTCGCAATTTTGACAATTTTCTCATCGGTAGCATTGTCAGCAATGATACCAGCTGCACCCTTAGTGACAGCCCCGCCAACACCTAATTGACTGATGAGAACACTCTGCATACCGCATATGACTTCGATACCATTTTTCTTTGTCTCATCACTGAACTTAATCTCTCCACCCTGACAACCAGACAAGGTGAGAACAGATATGACAGCCATTGTTGCAAGCCCTTTTCCAAGTTGAGAAAAATTCATTGCAAACCCCTTTGTTAAAAATAAAATAATACGAACAATATCTGCATGAGGAAAAAATTTGTGAATATATTTGATTACTTATTGAATTTATCTTTCTAAAATTATACAAATATGATAAAATGAGTAAAAGAGCTTTTGACATGGATGAAAGGAAAGACTATGCCATTTGCAATAATCGAATTGGATGAAAATATATGTCCAAAATATTTAGATAAAGAATCTAAAACTATTACAAAGTTTTTAAATAAACTTGTTCGCCGTGAAGATGATACTATTCGTGCTGTTATGTCAAAATTATATAATAGCAAAGCTGCAATTCCTTATAAAATCACCAGTTGTGAGGGGGATTATTTTATCCCCCTCACATAATCCTTACGACTTCACCGCTGAAGCCGTCAAAGCAAAAGCTGTTGACTATTCAAGAATCATTGATGAAGTAAATTTACGGACAGAAAGAGACTTAGCCCTATATAATAATGTTGTCAAAAAGAACGCTGAACCAGGATCAGAAGCAGCTCTCAGATTGATGATTCAGATGAGAATGGTTGAATTCAGAGGAGATAATAAAAGATTCGCAGGAGATGAAGGCGAAGTTAGAGATAACCTTTTCTTTTGGAATTTTGCTCAACATTTTAACAATAAAGAAGAACTTTACATGAATGGTGAAATTTTTTCTATGAGCTATTCTGGCACAGGCGAGGTTTTCCAAAACAAAATAGCTTGGGGAAAAATTCTTTACAATGCTATTATTGACCTTTCAACTCGTTCAGACAAGACATGGTTCGTTTCGTTTGGAACTTATGATGAAGGTGACATCTAAAAAAACAAATATTATTGAAGCCATTGAGAAGAATAATTTAAACTTTCTCAATGGCTTCAATAATATTTAGTTAAATGTTGATTCAGAAGCTTTCAGGTGGCGCGGGAACATCTTTCTTGTTCCCTGGCCATCCTACCGACCAGGCTGTGTTTCTCAATTTATTTACTTTATCTTTTTCGTTTACATAGTCATCTACTTTGCTCTTTCTTTCTTTGACTAGTTCGTTTACTTTATTAACAACTTTGTCATGACCATCTTTGTAGGACTTTACATTTCCTTGTGCTTCTTTCATTTCTTGATCAAAGAGACTTCCTTTATGAACAGTTTTCAGCACTGTTCGCTTGCTTCGCCCTTTACCTTCTGTCGTGTTGTAGGAAAACGATCCTCTATCTTCAAGAAGAAATTTTCTCAATGGAGAGTCTTCTTTGAGTGAGAATGCTTCTTGTTTCATTACATTAAGATCTTCTACTTTTTTCTTCGCTTCCAAATATCCATTAAAAGAGCTTTTGTCATATGTTGAAAGGTGCTCTCTATAATTGAATCGACCAACTAAATTTTCGATTGTCTTTATATCTTCCTCTTTCAGTTTTCCATTAGAAATACTTTTCTGAATCTTGTTCAACTCTTTCAGCTCTTCTTGCGCTTTAACTACATCTGTTCGCTTATATTCAAAACGACGCTGAGATTGCTTATAGTCTTCAATAACTTTAACTTCATCTTCAGAAGCATTAATAGCCCAAGCGGGATTTTCTCCTTTTTTGATGCTGCTCTTTAATCTCTCAAGCTGATTTATCTCAAAAGCTTTTTCTGTATCTTTTTGAACTTTCTCAACGTCTTTTCGAGTTATCCCGTTATCAAAATAAAAATAGTTATATGTTGAATCAAAATCATCATCAACATCTGTTAAAAAATCTGGATGATAAGATATTTCTTCATTATTCTCGGCTAAGCAATATTCTTCATGTTGAGGATTGCTTTCACCATAATCTAATTCACAGTAACAGTCTCGATTGCCGCCGCCTTGTCTTGCTGATACTACAACAAGATACTCGGTTTTTGGATCGAGAGTGAAAGAGTCGCCATGTTCTTTGATGAAGTCCTCTTTTGGTTCAAAGTAACTGCCTCTTTCTCTCACCGCGTTAACCGATTCACTCAGTAGGCTTTCTGGATAGGAATTTTCGATTTTTAATTTTCCTGAATTATAATCTGTAAGTTTTTTGAACTTTTCTTTCCATGCTTTTGTGAAAGGAACCCCGTTGATATCAGGAATGTTGCTGGCATCAATCGTAGTTCCCTCTAAAACGCTCACTACGGACTTTTTACGGGCTGAGGCAATCTGATTACCCTGGCTGGACTCAAAGGCTTTCTGTGCCTCTTCTCGTGTCTCGAAATGCTCTTCTTTGGACAGATTGAACTTGCATTTGATCTTTGCGCTGCACTGACCTGTTCTACCTGTCTCTGGATTGACGTGAAAACTCATATTATATTTCCTTAGTAAATAAATTGAACAAAATTTATTAAAGAATTATCTAAACAAAATTTTTGAAGAAAAAGAAGAAAGCCACGAATCTTAATTTAAGTCGTGGCTTTCTTGAAAATTAAAAATCAAACTTTCAAAATAGTATTCCTTCTCGATGTCAATTCTCCTGTCATTTTTCTTTTTGATTCATGGTCAGAAGTAATCATTGGCAAAAGCATTGAAGCAGGAATGGAAAGATTTTTACTTTCTGATGAAAGCTCAGCTATCCAATCTTTAACTGTGGGGAGTTTGTCATCATAGAACAAAGCTGCTTCAGCAAAGATTAATGCCAGATTAACAAAATCATCAACTGACTTATCTAATTCATTTTTCAACATTTCAGTAACATCATGGACAGTTCCATTTCTTGATACTGATTTAGGAGATGATAAAGCAATGATAAGCCCCAGGTAATTTTGCAGAGAAAATTCACTTTCGTTTTCTTTCGCAGCTTTAGTAATGTCATAGATAATATAAGCAGGAACAATATTTTTTGAAGTATTCGACACCTTATCAGTGGCAATATACAATAATTTATGAATAATTTCATTCATATCATCCAATAGCTTTATGCTTAAATCAGAATCGTTCTTATGAAGCATAGAAATATAAAGCCTTGTGACAATTTGATTCAGATCATTCATTGTGACCTTTTCTCTGCTGTCATTGTTCAAGTTCTTGATTAGGTTTTCAACGAAGACACTTTTTCCTGTTTTAGTACTTTTGAGTTCATAAACACTGTTCTTCTGTTGAATAATTTTAATCATATTTTTTCTGCTGACAGATTTGAATGCATTCATGTCTTTTTTCGGCATTTTGTCATTGATCAGGAAACAGTTTGTATTGAACATGTAGAAATCAAAGCTCAGAATGTTAAAAATGTCTTTCGTAAAATCACAAGGTGAGAGATTGAATTTCATGTAATTTTCATCATAAACTGTATCACCCTTCTGTTCAATGAAATCACCATAGGAGTCAATTTCAGTTTGACTCAGAAATTCGTTTATCATAAAGAAAGTGATGATATCATCCTCTTTATGATAAGAATTCGGCTCATAAGCATTTGGATTAATGAAGAAAATCTTAGAAATCTTTTCAATATCTTCCTCTGACAATATATGAAGATTTTTAGTTTTTCCTTTGTTCAAATTTTCAGACAGGATTTGAGTAACACTTCTTTTGTCTGTTTCCTCTTCATGAAGCAGAAATTCAGGAGTAAGCATACCAAAAGGCATAACATTAGAATAGTATAGACTGTTTTTGATTTTTTCAGTTTCATCACAATATGGGAAATAGACGTATTTAGAAACTTTTCTTCTTCCCATCCAAGATCGATCATCTGAATATGTCGAAAATTCTCTGTTTTGATATTTTGCTCTTTCTGATTCATCAAGAGAATAATAATTAACATACTTGTATTTTTTAACTTTTTTGAAATCCATAATCAACAATCCTTATTTTTTAAACTTTCAATCTTCATAAAACATTCAATAAATTATTATAGCATATTAGTCAATCATTGTATAATTTTTATTTTTGACTCATTCTCAATCTGAAATTCAACAATACGGTATTCAAATCTCTCTTTGCTTCAAATCTTGATACAATCATAGGAATCAACAAAGATGCAGGAATATAGGGATCTGAATTTTCCTGGCATAATTCATTTTTCCATTCTTTCATTGTTGGAAGTTTCCCATTGTAAGTCAAAGCTGTATCAACAAACAATTTGATTGTTTCCAAAAAATCTTCAACAGATCTATTCAGCTGGTATTTGAGAATTTCAACATATTCAACAATATTTCCTGTTTTAGCAACGAATCTTACATTACTCAAAGTTCGCATGAAAGCAACATAATCATGAAGACTTATTTCGTCCTTATTTTCTTCGATTGCTTTGAGAATAGGGTAAATGTCATGAGCCATAATCCTTTTTGAATTCATTAAAGAGGCTTTTTCTATAATGACATTCTGAACCGAATGCATCTCATACCCGTAGTGGTCGATGCGTAAAAGAGAAATATCCTTAGATTCTTTACTCATTAAAGAAGTAAAAACATCAATAACAATCTGATTAGATTCTGATTTATCATCATTGTTCCTTACTTCGTAAAGAATTGCATCCAAAATCTTGTTTTTGCTAGAGGCCGCTGAATAAAGTTCTGAGTGGTTATAATTATTGACAATTTTTACCATTTCATCTTTTTTCAAAGTTTCCAAAAATTCAACATCTTTTTTCGTACTATTAGAAGATATGTTCAGACAAATTTGAGAATCTGGGTTTCTAAAATTGAGAACTTCAACAATTCGTTCTGTGTGTTCTCCCTTGTCAAGTTTGAATTTCATATATTCTTCATCGTAGACTTCATTCCCTTTTTGCTCAATGAATTCTCCATAATTGTCAATTTTATCCTGATGTATAAAATTATTCATCAAAAATAGGTTGAATAATTTGTCCTCTCGATACAGTATTCCATCATCGAAGTATGGTCTGATTGACAGAAAATTGTCAATATCTTTTGATGCCTGCAGGCTGAGTCCCAAAAAATCATGAATCAGAGTAGAGACTTCTCGTTTTTTACCATTGTTTTCTTGGATTAAAAAATCAGGAGTGAATGCGCCTATAGGGTAGATGGAATCATATTTTGTGCCAAAGAGCTTTTCGGTATCATCACAGTAAGGAAAAATTCTGTAAATATAAGAATTTGTTATTCCTCTTGGTTTAGTCGATGTCCTGTCAGTATATAGTTCTTTGTCAGCATCACTCATGTATTTGTATCTGAAATTCCTGAATGACTTGATTTTCTTGAAATCCATACATAATTCCTTTCAAAAGTGATTGTAAAAATTTAAAAATACCTTATTTCTCAACTGTTTCGGACAAATCAAGATATTGAAAACTATCTTCCACTCCGCGACGAATATAATGTAATCCACCATCAACAAACACATTCCCACAAGAACACTGCTTGAAATCATGACGATTCTCTGAGACAAGGACTTCCTCACAGTTCAAGCATTTTGCTGAATTTTTGAGAACAGCGAAACCAAGATTGTTTAAATTATAATCATCAGGATCAACAACTGTTTCGCTTTCTGAAATTTTTCGAAGCATGTTGACTCCATTAAAAAACAGAGGAAAATTTCGATACTCATGATTGGACGGATTGTGAAGAGGACAGTGCTTACCAAGGCATTGACCGTCTTTGTGTGTTGTTGAAAGAACTTGCCCACCTGACAGAACAATGCTTCCTTTTTCATCTACTTCTGCTGAAAACAAACTCATATCATACTCCAATTTTCGCTATTTTAACTTATGTCTATTCTATCAGAAATTTTTATCAAAGTCAATCTAATTCATAAGTTACTCCATAGTTAGATATTACTTTTGCTGTATTTGAAGTTTCAGTTATTTCAATACAGAATCTACCATGCTCTACCTTGGAAAATATTAAAAACCGATTGTATTTCTGCATCGGTTATTCATAAAGGAAAATTGAATGAAAGAAAATTTAAATGAAAAGGGCTTCTCTCTGATTGAGTTGGTTATTGCTATCGGAATCATTCTGGTTCTATCAGTGGGTGGTCTGATAGGATATTCGGCAATTTCTAAAAACGCTAAACAAGCAGCAGTGGAAAGCGCAGCTGCAACAGTTGTCAAAATGATTGCAGTTAAAGAAAGCTTTTCAGGAATGAATGCTAAAAGCAATGGTGGATTTGCAGTTCAGAATATAGATGCGCCAACTGACTATGAATACAGTAAACCGCAAGATGCTGCTGATTATTGGATGGCAACAGCCGGTAAGGGAACCAAAATAACCATTGAAACCGATCAAAATAAGGAGATGATTGGAGTTAGAGCGTTGTATGACAACAATAATGACATATCTTCTATAAGATATTTCAATACAAATAGTGAAGCTGTTGAAGAATGCAATGGTAACAATGGCGAAAATGTACCTGCTTCTTACAATATTTCAAATATATCTTCAAATTCATGTGATGATGAATTTGAAGAATGCAATAATGACGAAGGTGGAATAATATCACAATCTTATAAGGTTGAAAAAACTTCTTCATCTAATAATTGTGATGATGATGGTGAAACAATCGAGAACGGACCTACTTATGACAATAAGACTATTGATACGGTGAACCCTAATTATGCTTCAGAATTTACTTATAATTGTGATGTAACAACAACAGGAAATCTTCTTCCATATAGCATGAAATCCACTGCCGGATCATCAAATCTAAAAGCTTTTGTGAAAAACACGAATAACCATAATGTAGAAACAATAGATCATATTCAAGATAGTCCACGTTACTACATAAATGTTACTCTTGAGGCTGGAATTGAATATAAAGTTGTAGTTTTTGGAACTTATGAAGGATTGGCTCACAATTTAGGAGCGGGAACTGAATATGGCAATCTTTCTGATTGCTTAGTAAGTGTTGATAAAATTGCACCAGATTCAGGAATTACTGTATTAGGAAAATTAGGTGGAAAGAAATTAGAAAAAGTTCCAGCTACCATTCCTACAACAATCAAAAACTTTGGACAAACGTTCTACGGAGCAACAAAATTCAATGATCCAAATGTTTCAAATTGGTATATTAGACAAACAGGAAATGTGTCTATGAATGGAATGTTTGCTAATACAGATTCATTTAATCAACCATTAAATTGGGATGTTAGCTACGTTGGAGATATGTCATCAATGTTTGAAAACGCGAAATCTTTCAACCAAGACATTAGCGAATGGGACACATCAAATACATATAATATGGAACAAATGTTTCGAAACGCCAAAAGCTTCAATCAAAACATTAGTGATTGGAATGTAAATAACGTAACTAAATTTAATAATTTCAGCACAGGAAGCCCAATAGAAGGAACAAATAAAATTCCTAATTTCTCAAATTGAAATTTCAAAAAAACAATTAAATAACTCATAAAGTTAATGCCGCCAAGTTTTTATATGCTTGGCGGCATTAACTTTAATTATTCAATTCTAAAATAGATTTCAGAATTATTCATCAACTTCATTATTTTCAGAATTTTTATCAAACTCAGCTTCTTTACACATTTTTTCAACATTCTTGACAATCGTTCTGAAAAAAGAAATTTCTCTTTCATTCCGCCTCTTCTGATTTCTGTTTCCGTTCAGCATCATACTCACCATCAAAGACGGAGAGATCGCATCTTCAAGAGATTCTCCATCTTTGAAAAACTTTTGCCAATCAGAATAAGTAGGCAGTTCGCTATTGTGTTCCATCATAATCTCAGCCACGAAAGGAACAACAACATTCATGCCGAATTTATCAATCGCATCATTCAGAACTTTCATTCCTTTCTTTCCAGCACGGTTGAAAAAGAATTTGGGGTGAGTGATCGTAAAAATAAAAGCTAACAAATCCGCAGGAGTAAACTCTTCAATATTACTCTCCAATGAATCAACAATCTTTTTAACAAGAACCTTTTCCGCAATTGTGTCAACATTCACCATATTTCTGAATTCAAGACTTGTTGGATAAGTGATCTTTCTGTAATAATCAGATTTTTTATTCTTGAAATCAAAATCTACTCCATTATTTTTCAAAGATTTCGTAAAAGCGTTCGTAAGAGAAGACATCATTTCTTCATCAGAATATTTGAACTTTTTAAGCTCTCTAATAATTTTCAAACTTTCTTCAAGTTTTTTCAAATACCCATTTCCACTCTCAGGAACATCAGGAAATTCTCTGCGGCTTGAAGGGTTGATAAGGCGAAGAATTTCATCTTTTGTCAAAGAACCGAACAATTCATCAATTTCTTTTTGCTTTGTCTTTGAATAATAAACATTCAACAAAGAATTCAAATTTGAAAAATAATTGAATAAAATGTGACTATGATTATTGGTATTGTCTTTAATGATTTTATAATCATCCCACAGATCTTCTTTATTCTTTTCAACAAATTTTCCGAATGTTTTAAACTTGTTCTGTCCAAGAAAACTATTCAAGATATAAAAACGATATAGTTGTGCTTCATCCCAGAAATTAGACCCGTTATTGTAGAAATTAGTCCCATATACCATGTTGAAAGAAATACCAAACAACATTTCTTCCGCTGTGTTTATTTTTGGTTTTTTTGTGACATCAATAAAATCTGCAAATTTTTTATACACTCGATAAGAAGAATAAGCAATAAACTCATCTAAATCTTCAGTAGAAAATTTGCCCAAAGGAGGCAATCCGGTATTATATCCTCCATATGAAGAAATATCCTCACTTTTCAAAGCAACCCTGTTCTCCCAATCAGGGAACATGACAACATGAGTATTGTCTCTTGCTTCATTGATAATGTTTTGCAAAAAAGTCGAAATGTTTGCAATATGATTTGTTTTGTTGGAATTTTGCGTATAGTAATAATAGCTGCGATAATGATAAATAGGATACCTTGCTAATTCTCTTGTATTAATCTCTTCAGCCATATTATTCAATACCTCATCATTCTTCATCAACTCAATAAAATCGTTCATAGCATAAAAATCATCCATTCTTAATGATTTTACCAATAAATTGATGAAATTATTAAACATTTCGTATCCTTTCTGATTAATCGAATAGTTTGAATGAATAGAGAAATTAAAATTTATTGACAAATTTCTTGAATACGTTTTACATTTTTTCTATGCTCTAAAATCTCATTCAAAGTTCTTTTCTGGTTGCGATCCACATCCAGCATCAGCGCAAAGAACAAAGAAGGAGCCATATCATCAGGAATCTCTTCATCGTTATCTAGAAACTTTCTCCAATCAGAATAAGTAGGCAACTCTCCATCATAATCCATCATAACATCAGCAGCAAAAGAGACAAATTTTGCGAAACCGAATTTTTCAATTGATTCTAGAATAACCGTGTACCCTCTTTCACCAGCACGATTGAATAGGTGTTTAGGTGTAGCCAAAATGTAGAGAAAAGCAATAAACTCCCAAGTTTCAACTTTATCCCAATTCTCATCCATCAACTCTGTAATTTTTCTTCTTGTATCCTGTTGATAAATAGTTTTAGTATTAGCGAAGCTAAAAGAAGAATAGAACAAACTCATCAACATTTTTCTATCCTTATGTGATTTCGGAACATTCCTGACGAATTCAGCAATACCATACCCGCCAATCACTTTTATATCCTCAAAATTTGCGTCAAAATCATATTTTTTCAACATTTTCGCAATTAATGATTGAATAGATTTTGACATTTTCACACGATCATATTCTTTAATTTGAGAATCAGAATCGCTATTATTGATGTTTCTCAAACTTTCAATAGATTTCTTAAGCTTTTCGAAATGTCCTGATCCACTATTACCTATTTTTGGAAAGTTTTTCTCATTATCAACAATGTAACGAATTTGATCTTTTGTCAAACTGTTGATCAATATCTCAGATTTTTCAGAATGAAGATGGAAATAGTTAAGAATACTGTTTAGCTCCAAAAAATGCAAATAAAAATCTACAGTATACTTGTGATTGTAGAAATTACTTAAACTTCGATAATTGTTCCACAATTCTTCTTCATGATTGGAAATGAATTCACCATAAGTTTTGTCATCATGCTTATTCCCAAGGAAAGCATTCATAGTATAAAAACGATACAACTGTTTTTCATCCCAAAAATCAAACTTATGTTTTTCAATCATTTCACGCCCAATAAGATACATCATTTGAGACATTGATTTTTTAGAAAAATACTTGTTTTTGCTTAATTCAATATAACTCTTTAGGCCCATACTAATAGTCCAAATATTAAAACTATTCTGAGGAGAGGGGCTATACAAATTTTTCACTTTTTTAAGATTTTCTAATTTTATTTGCTTCCCGCCAATTGCAGGAATAAAGATAGAAGAAACAAACCGCCAAGAAGAAGTTTTTCCATGATCTTCTTCAAGATCCTCAAAATTGTAGAAATTTTCCCATCCAGGAAATAAGGCTATTGTTATTGGATAAGGAAGATCAAGGCTAACAATTTCGCTGAACCATTCCGAACGAAATTCTTTTTTAATATGAGAAATTTTAGTCTTAGGAAAAGCAGAAAAATAGTATTTGCGAATCCCTTTACGAAGGATGGGATACCTGACAAATTCACGATCAACAACATCACTCTTACTATTGTCATTATCATTCATCATAGTATCCCATCCTTTTCTCGATCTTTAAAAAATCGCTTTTCAGGCGTTAATAAACTTTTCCTTAATCACCTTAACAGCTTCGTCTTTTGACAGCCTGATACCGTCATCAGAGTTCAGGAAGCGCATAATCTGACCAAGTTCTCTACCCTCAGAAAGATTGAACATCTCCATGAGTTCAAAACCATTCAAAGCTGGACGCATAGCCTTACGAGAATCAACCTGCTTCACTCTCGCAATTTCTTCAACAAGTTTATCAACAGATGAATGAATCTTTCGCATCTTGTTCTCATTCATTGTTGTAGTATCCGCGTAGAACACAATGATGAGACGATTCAGCATTTCCTCATTGTTCGCATCGCTGATAAGACGGCGAACAGCGGAGTCGGTCCAATCAGCAGTTTCGAAACCATGAGAACGCATGTGCAGAAACACAAGACGAGCAATCTTTTTGGTTTCGTTCTTGCTGAAACCATGCTTTGGCAAAACTTGACGAACAATTGTAGCTCCTGCGGCTTCGTGACCGTCAAAAGAAACACTCTTGCGAGTGCCGAGCTTACGAGTCTTAGGCTTACCGATATCGTGGAACAGAGCAGCGGCACGCAGAATCAGATCAGGGCCATTAGTTTCCCTGTCAATAGCATTCTGCAAAACCCTCAAAGAATGCTCAAGGTTATCTTTGTGATGGTATCCACGCGGAATCGGCATCTTCAAAGTAGCCAACGTCGGTTCGAAATCCGCAAGTGTTCCCTCAGAAATCATCTCGCGGAGAATCTCGACTGGCTTCTCACTCATTAACAACTGTTTCATATTCATCATGCTTTAAGTATAACAGGATTAATTACAGATGTCAATCATTCAGTATCAGCTGTTGAATCAACAATTTTCTTTTCAGAATCTTTGTTCAATTTTTCTGAACTATTGATATTTTCGCTATTCTTATCGTGAAAAGACTCTTCTTCACCTTCCAAATGAGAGAAAGCATTTTTCCATTCATCAGAAGCAATATTTTCATTAACTTTCTTATGTAAGCTGAGTAGTCTTCCTTTGCGAACATGATAAGGGATTCGTTCGCTCCTACTCCAAGGAATGACAGTATCCCATTCGACTTTTTCAATCTTGTATCCTGAATTAGACAACTTTTCTGAAACACCCCCAAGATGTTTAGCTCCCCACACCATCATTACATCTTTATCTGACTTTTTTGTCTCAACAGCCTTCGAGAAAGATAGTGAGTCTCTTTCTGCGACTACATTTTCATCAGAATCTACATCACTTTGTTTTGTCAAAGTTTTAAACATAACGAAAGGATTGAACATAGCATTCATCAAAAGCCTGTTCGAAAACACATCGGTTTTTGTTTCTGCAAGCCCCTCGATACCTTCCTTGAAATCACGAGAACTGAAAAAACTTTCAATAGATTCGTAGTCAAGATCGTAGTTTTTGAATTTCTCAGGATTAGAGCGAATATAATCTTTCGACAAATGCTGAGTTTGCGATTCTACACCATTGAGATTAGCCAAAATTTCATAACTCATTTTCAAAGTGTCGCTTTTAATATTGCTGTCTGCGTTTCTGATTCCTTCAAAATGCACTTCGCCACTAAAATCATTAGCTGATTTGCGAATTTTTTTATAAAAGCTTGGGATTCCGATATGGATCATCCCCTGAAAGATAACCTTGTGTCCCTCATCGTTGACAAAAGTAGCTCTGGGGACTTGAATGCCTCTGATGTTATGTCGCAGAGCCTTGATAATTACCATTTATGTCATCCGCCTTCTTTTGTGTAATATTTATGAATTTTTCGCTATATTTATATTATCACAATTAGATGGATTATAGACGGTTCAAAATCATTTAAAAAAAGTTAGATAAGTTTTTGATAAGTTGTTGATATAATTAAATGTCTGAAAAATTAGATGACGAAATAACCAACAAATGAACATAGCAGTGCGAGAAAATGTCTGGCGCACGTTAAACAAAAGGAGAATCATTATGGTTGATAATGCAAAAATATACACAAAAACTTCAGAAAGTGTTTCTGTTGGTCATGCAGATAAACTCGCAGATCAAGTAGCTGACTCAATATTCGATCTTTTGAGAACATACAAAAAAGACGCTCAATCAGCAGTAGAGGTAGCAGCAGCTGCTGACACTTTGCTAATCTTTGGTGAAATTGACAAAGACATTGTAAACGCCACAAATGGTGAAACAAGAGTTGAACAAGCAAATCCTCAACTTGCAGAGCTGATTAAAGAAACAGCTTTGAGAACAATTCGTGAAATCGGCTATGAGGCAAAAGATTATAGCCCTGAAATACTTGTTAAACTTGTCACTCAGTCAGTCGAAATCAATAATGCTGTTGAAGAGAACGATGAACATGAAGCAGCAGCTGGAGATCAGGGTATCGTGACAGGATTCGCGGTTGCTGAAACAAAACAGTATCATGCGCTTCATTTCATTCTTGCACACCGAATTCTACAAGCGTTGGAAAAAGATAGAGAAAGCGGAAGATTTGAGTGGTTGAACCCTGATGCAAAATCACAAGTCACAGTATCTTACAAATATTCCGAAAACGGGTTAGACACACCTTTTGCAATTGACAATATTATCATTTCACAATGCCATACAGAAGACATTTCTCTTGAAGACTTTCGTAAAACTTTGACAAGCCGAGCGAAAGAGATTTCTGAAGAATTTCTGAAAGAAAACGCAAATTTCTTGAACAGTGACAGGCTGATTGAAAGTTTAGATAATGCTGAATTTTTAATCAATCCTGCTGGATCTTGGCACCTGGGAGGGCCACAATCAGATTCAGGTCTAGTAGGTAGAAAACTAGTGGTTGATAACTATGGATCAGCTGCTCCAATCGGTGGGGGCGCGACTTCGGGAAAAAATATGAACAAGGTTGATCGCAGTGGAGCTTATTATGCGAGACACATTGCAAAAAGTATTGTTTCATCAGGATTGGCGGAAAAATGTCTTGTTGAACTTGGATTCGCTATTGGTGTTTCGAAGGCAATCAGCGTGAATATTGAAACTTATGGAACAGAGACAGTATCGCTTCAAGAAATTCACGAAAAGATTGAAGAAAGATTTGATTTTACTGTTACCTCTATGATTGAGTTAGCAAATGATGTTGAGAAAGCGATTGAAACTTCTCGTCATGGAAATTACACAAACGATGAATTCTCTTGGGAGAAACCAGTTCAACTATGAGATAAAAGAGTATAATAATAGCCACTAACATTTTTATTTCTGTTAGTGGCTATTATTATATCTATTGAAGTTAAAGTTAGATTAAAGCTTTTACTTATCTTTTTTAATTATTTCAAAAATTCTTTTGGAGATGGATTATTTTCTTCCCCAGCGATTCTAAATAATTCAAGCTCTCCATCTTTTGTTGGAGAAACCATATAGTTATACACTGTACTATTATCATTATTTAATGTTACTTGAACAATTGAACAATTCGAATTATAATAACAATCAAATTTTTCTAATTTAATTCCATTTAAAGAGACATTATTAAAATCATACTTTTCTTCAATATACTGTTCAGCTAAGTCTTCTGCTTTGTCTCTTTGAGAAGATACTACAAATCCACTGCTTATTATTCCAGCCATAAATCCAACAAATACTGATGTCACAAAAAACATTGCGGCTATTTTAATGAAATTATTTTTAATTTGAGAATACAATTCCTTATCAAAATATAAAACAATAACCGCAAGTAGAATCACTGATAGAAACCCAATTGCTCCGACTGTAATAGGAACAAAAGAAAAACCTTCAACCTCATTAATTTTTTCTACAATTGTCATTTAACTTTCCAATCTTTTAAAAATTTGTTTAATTGTCCATAAAAGCATTCTATCAACACAAAAACACCAGAACGCGATTTAGTGAGAATTATGTTGATTTTAATACAGGGATACTTAGAATAGAGTTTTGGGAAAATTGTTTAAAAAATACAGAAAAGCACCCTGAAAACAGGGCTTAAAACCTAATGTTTTCAGGGTGCGTTCCAGAATGAGTTTTAACTACTTCTCAAAGCGTTAAAAACCTTGGTTATTTGACTGTTAGATAGTCTCCAGCGAAAACTCTCTTCACCTTGTAATAATTCTTCAAAGAAGCAACAATTTCATCTCCACCAATAGAGTTTGAAGTATGAACAATCACTTCCCTAATTTCAGGGTGATTACCAAAGAAGCATAGTTCTTCAAGTTTGCGAACGAAAGGAATAATGGTGTCTTTCTGTTCATTAACAATCCCCAAATCATGATCCAGCCACAATTGATCAATTTTTTCCGAATTCTTATTAAAAGGAGAAGTAAATTTTCGCAACCAATTCAAAGCTTCACGACTGTTTCGAATCACAATAGAACCATCAACCTCATTGATAAAGCTTCTCTCATCATCAATCAGAACAATCATTACATACTCCTTCTTCAAATTCACAAATTAGTTTATTTCATTATAACATAGTTTGATATATTTCTCAATCCATTTATAAAGCAAAAATTGACAAAAATCTGGATTTTTAATCAACACTTCAATGTCTATTAAATTTGCGAAACTATTGTTGTCTTTTATATACAATTTTCAAAAACAGAACACTCCTTGATATTTAAAGATTGTGCTTGAATATTGAATTGTTTTTTGTAAGAGCGTTAAATCATTTTTGTAATATTTCTACATTCATTAAGCACAGCCTTAAACTATTCTAAAAAATTTATACTGTAAACAATTATGCTCAATTCAAGTAAGGAGGTTATTGAATTGTTGAAGCGAAAAACCAAAATGAGAACATTGATTGCCTGCATTTCAATATACTTCTTTATGATAGTAGGAATAATCTCCTACACAAACATTTCAGAAAATTCAAAAACTAAAATAGAGGATTTGAGCCTGACAGGAAAAACAGTCAGTCAAGTTGAGGGGATACTCGAATCAGAAGGCTATAACGCAAGAGATTACATTCTGATCACAACAGACGGTTCAACCCCAGGACAGAACTGGAAGATTGAAAAAGTTCGACAAGCAAACAAAAAAGCCCAAATATTTGTTGAAGACACAGCATTACCTAAATTGAGTTCTCTAAATATTGTAGATGCCAAATGGTCCTATGCATATAAAAAACTTCAACAGTTCGGATATAATCAAGAAACCGATTATCAACTTGTTTATGACGGAACGATCATCAACGATTCAGCATGGACAGTAACAGGAATTGACGAAACGGATACAAAAATTCCAAAAATATTCATCAAACAGGAAATTATTGAAGTGTCAAATAACGAACTTGAAGAATCAGGGAAAAATGCTATTGGTGAAAGTCTTGCCGAAACTATTGCTGAACTGAATAAAAGAGGCTGGACTTCGCAGAATTATGAATTCCAATCAGCACATGCCTCTGAAATGATTTTTGTTGCGAAAAACTGGACAGTAAAATACTATTCAATCAGCGGCAATAAGCTCATTCTGTTCGCTGAAAAGAAATAATCTTCAAAATCAACTAAGTATTATTTTGCATTCTTTCTTTTCAGGACACTTTGGTTAAATTCCTCAATTTTATAAAGACTCATGTTTCTTGACCAGTTCTTTATGTGAACGATAGCTATTTCGCTGTCTTTAAGTTCTTGTAAAATTTCAGCGGCTCGTGCTTCAATAGAATTCCGCAAACTATTATTATGAATGTATTTCAGAATATTTGGATAATAGACAGCAACATTAGCAAGAGATTCATTATAAGCATATTCTTCTCCTGATGTTTTAGCCGTCCTCTCATGTGTTTCTCTTCTGATTATTTCAACAGACTCAAGTATATCTTCCGCCTTAGAGTTAAAAAACAAAAATACTTTTCTGTCCATGTCATATTCAAAAAGCTTAAATGGGTTAGAATTTTTTTGAATATTTTGAACAAAGCTTTTAGGGTAGAATCGCTTAAATTCTATGTAGTTCATTACAAGTCCGCAAATGACTCCCATAAACAATCCACCCAAATGAGCCTGCCAAGAAACATTTGGAATGGCGAAAGTGATTACCATATTGATTAAAAGAGTAATGAATAATGCAAGACGATCTTTTGCATACCTATAATAAGTCAACATTGCGCCAAAAATTCCGAAAATAGCACCTGAAGCTCCGACAGTAGGAAGATCAGAAGTGCTGAATAGAATAATAAACAAAGCTGATGAGAAAATAGAGAGAATATAAACAATGATAAGATTTTTATTCAAGTCTTTCTTAGCACTATAAACATCAAGTTTGAGAAAACTGTTCAAAGCGATCATATTGATAAGGAAATGAAGAATCCCTGCGTGCATGAAAGCTGATGTAACAACAGTCCAAGGTCTATCCCAAACATTTGATGGATTCAACATAAAATTGGGATCAATATGATTCTTAAAAACAGATCCGAAAACAAGTAGGAAAACAAGATTGACAGCAAACAATGAAAGAAAAACAGGTTTATTGAAAAAATCTTTCACATATTCAACAACCTTATTGCTTTTTGGTCTCTGTTGAGAATCTGGCTGAATAGTTTTGCTCTTAGCTTCTTTCATTGATCTTCTCCAATTTTTCTCGAATATCTTCCACAAGTTCAGCAACTTTATCTTCTTCCAGAGAATGTCGGTATGACACTTGCTCCAGTTTGGGATCAGTCATATCAAGATGAAACAATGAATTTTCTCGCACTCGAATCACATCAAAACCTTTATCAATCAGGAATTTGGTTTTACGCTTATCTCGTTCTGCTCGCTTGTTTTGTTTATGCCAACGACTTCCATCATATTCAATAACAAACTTTCTGTTCTTGAATTCCCCAACAATGTCTACACATGTTTCGAAACCATTGTATTCCAAAGCAATTTCATCTTCTGAAACATTAGTAAAATAAGGACTTTCTGAAACTGCTTTTCTCACCGTTTCTTCAATTTCGGAATTCTTTGATTCACAGCTGCGGCATTGTGCATAGCCTTTATTTGTTCTTCTAATGACTCGTGAATTCCAAATGTGACCTTTCGGGCATTCCCACCAAATTTTCACATTGGAAAGGTAACTGATTGTCTCAGGAGTGACCCCGGAATCTTTGTTCAATTCATCATGCCATTCCATAGCAACATCAGGATACCTCTCTACAAGAGAATCCCCTACCTTTGGAACTGCCCTGACTCCGATGATGATCACCCTTTCACAAATTCTTTCAAAAAACTTTGTCTAACTATCTTATTCAATTCATTATATAACATTCAGCAAAGATTGTCAATAAGATCAAAAAAGGAGCGGAGAACATTTAATGAAATATACTCTCCGCTCCCTCTGTTTATTTAACAAATATTATTTTCCATACCTATTTCGCAAAATTTCTCGAATACCATCCCAATTGTCAGCACGGTCAATTCCCTCAACATTCTCATTATATTTCCATGAGTAAGCAATCACATGTCTGCCAGCATCACGAAGAGGAGTTAGATTGTGCGGCCCATCATCAATGTAAGTGTCAGCAATGAATCTGGTTTTGTCTGACAAGAACAGAATGTTTGAATAGGGGATTCGGCAACGGTCAAGAGCCTCAGCGGTATTCGACAAGACAATACTATGCTGACCGCCATTAACGAAACGACTCGTAACAACATTAACCTCATATCCGCTTTTCACAAGATCTTGAAGATTTTCAGATGCTCCATCCAATGCTTCAAGATTCGCATACAATCCGTTGTCAACAGCTTCACCATGAACTTTCTTAAAAGCATCAATAGTTTCAAACCATCCTGATTTGTCCATAGCGAAAGAAGAAGGAACCTCATCAGAAACTTCCAGTCCATTTTCTCGCATATGTTTCCGCAATCCATTCAAATAGCCGAAGACAACTTCATCAAGATCAACAGCCAAGACAATTTTTTCATTCATTATTTATTCCTCAATTCTTCAACAATCTTTTCAACAATAGTTTCTGGGGGCACATTGTCAGTCATAACTCTCACATCGAAACGCGGGTAATCATCAAGCGCGGTTTCTGAGACATGCAAACGAGCCTCTTCAGTAAAAGAAACATTATCTCGTCCTCGCACACGACGTGTCTGTTCTTCAGGGCTGACATCCAATCTGATAGCAACACCGCCACAATCAGCAACAGCATCCATCTCATTATAGAATCGGGCATCAGTAACAAAGACAGACCTGTTTTCAGCAAGATTGTCAAATACTGATTTCATGGTTTTCTTTACCCAATAAGCATCATCATGCTCTCGTCTCACTTCAGTTCCCCAATACTGCAAAGCTAAGCGGACATTGTTTGTCTTAATGTAAGAGGTAAGTTCAAGATTATCTCTGACTTCTTCATAAAGATAATCACATACCTGAAGAGCCTTTTCATCATTGATCTGCATTTTTCCTTTTATCTGATCAACTGCAACGAAGAAAGATGGAACATTCCTGATGATATCAAATACTTGCTGCACTTCCTGCTTTAATGCTTTTGCAAAATATTCATGAATAATAACAGAATTATCATTAGCAAAGAAAACACCTGCGATAGTGTCTTTGCCGGAACCGATTTTTCCTGAGAATGCAACAAATCGAACAGCCCCACTCTGCAGATTTAGCAAAGCTTTTTCAACTGTTGATTCAGCTATTTCGTATTTTCTGGAAATCTCTTGATTATTTAACATGATTCTTTTCTTCCTCTATTGTTGTCCTTTGCCCATTATACCGCAATTGTTAAAAAAGAGGAAGAGTATTTTAGGATTTTATTGAATCAGTCGAGAATGTTTGAACTATCTTATTATTTTCTAAAAATATTACAGTTTTCCTCGATTAAAAAGATAAATCTACATCTTTCACCCATTGAACATCAGATTGAGAATAGGGAGATTTTTCTGAATAGCTTTCAACAATCATCGGCAAAAGAAGAGATGCAGGTAACTCAAACTTGTTATTTTTGTCTATTACGAGATCTTTCCATTCTTCATATTTAGGAAGATTGCGAGAACGGTATTTTCCATAAATTTCATTAATTAACTTAACGAAATTGACAAATTTTTCTTCACCTTGATTAATTACTTGTTCAATAAGAAAAACATAAGAATTAAGGTCTATTTCTCCTTTTATCTGAATAACTGCTTCAGGATGCCCCAAAGACTGAATAAATCCAGAATATTCTTCAAGAGTGAAATTTTTTCTATGTTTACTTAATTCTTCAACAATCTTATAAAATCTTGTTGAATCAATCTTGTATTTTTTATCATTAGAATTTTCAGTTTGAGCATAACCATTGACAAAATAAAAATCCATGACATTAACACTATCAAAAATTTGCGAAATTTCTTTAATAGTATATTTATTCTTCTCTACACTTTCATTAACATATTTAAGAATTGTTGTTGAAATAAGATGAGATATATCATCAGTGACATATTCATTCTTTTTATTTGTCTTCATTGTTTTACACCCTTTCAATATTTATAATTCCATTCACAATAAACTTTTAAAAATAAATTTTAGAAATTTGAATTTAGTTTATTTTTGATAAAATCTTCCTCCTAATGCGAAGATTAGATCTAAACTACCAAAAAGGTCAAATGCAGTTGCAGGGTTCTTAACATCCCACTTTAAAAATGATTTTACGCCAAAAGTTTTTTGAATTGACAAATCATGAATAGTGCTTTTATCATAGCTGAAAAAACCCTCAATAATTTTTTCTTTTACTTCACCTTCAAAACCTACCATTACTTTTTCAGCTTCTTTTGCGATTTCTTCAAGTTCATCATTCATTATGCCACAATAACCATCACCAGAAATTTTAACTAAATCTTTTTCATATTTGATAAGTTCTTCATATTTAGTTTTCAAACAGGTCCACCGTGATATATCCATCTGTTTGAGAACAGGTTTGATAAGATTTTCAACAGGAATATGAGAAGATTTTACAAAAAGTGCAGGAGATATAGTTATCTCTGTTCGTTCAGAAACAATCATTCTTACTCCTTTTTATATTTATTCATTAAACTTTAACAACAACTATATCACAAAATTAAAGAAAATTCAACAATTATTTAGCAAAAATTTCACAACATTTAAAAACAATTAAGATATTAAAATTGATAATATATTTATTGAATAATTGAACATTAATGAAATGGATGAGTAAAATAATGGAAAAACTTGCGCCCCCAATTAAGAAATATTTGACAGGAAAAAGACCCAGCCATTCAAGCACAGAAAATTTACATACAAACTTTAAAAATCTTGATAAAAACGCTTTACTATTCGTGTTCAATAAAGCAGAATATTTGACAATGGAATTCAAACCCACCAAAAAAGCAGTGGCTGATGGACTAATAGATACATGTGATCGAAAAGTTTTATGGAATTTAGAAAAAGTTCAACAAAAACTTGGAGAACTTGGAATGGTTGTAGATAGGCAATCAGTAAATCAAGAAATCAAAGATGAAGATGATAACGGCGAACCGCGATGGGTAAATTTAGGAACAATTGCTACATATTTCAACACAACAGCAAAAACACTTGGACAATGGTTAGACAAGCTCGGATATAAAGACAGTGACGGTATGGGTAATCAACTGGCTATGGATGCAGGTTTGGCAATGGTTTCAGAAATGAATGCCGGTGGGAAGAAAACACGAAAAATTACTATGTGGAATCTTTACCCTACACAAAGAATATTGTTAGAAGCTGGATATGAACTTGATTTTGATTACGAGAAGACTCTTAAAGGAACAGGTAAAAGCAGTGACGTTTCAGTGGTGACAGTAGATGATCGAGCAAGAGAATTAGCGCAAGAATTCACAAAACTTTTCAAAAACAAAGAAACTCGAAGAGAATGTCAAAAACTTGTTAAAGGACAACCAAAGATCATTATCCAAAAAGTTGAAGAAATATTGAAAAAACCTGGATTCATCAGTAACGGAACATACTTGAAATATATTAAATAAATCAACAATAACAAGCAAGTAGAAACTCTTCTAAGTCATAAAGAAAAATGAAAATTGTGACTTAGAAGAGTTTCTCATAGAGAATAATTTGTTCAGTTCATCCAAATATTCCTAAAATCTTTCCCATTGTTGAATTTTTGTCAGTGTTTCCAAAAATCTTATCTTCCATACGATTTCTGTTTTTCGATGGATTTCTTGATCCACTGCTGTCCTCAATGATTTTTGTAAACTCATCAACTTTACGTTGTGTCTTCTGCTCAATTCTATCCATTTCAATCATAAAGTTGGCAACATATTCAGATTTTTCGTTCGCTGTCCAATCATCCTGTGTCCTCATATTGCTCTGCACAAAAGATTGAATAAAATCTTGTGCCTCTTCAGGGTCATCAACATCAATTTTTCTTACTCTATCAGAACCTTCTTGAAGAAATTCTAAACTCCATTGATTGTTATTGTAAGAAGCTGCCCACCATGCTTCGCTCTGACCGTCTTCGTCATCTTTGATTCGCAAATTGATTTCAGGCATAGTTACACGATAATCAGTATTGTCTTCCATAAATCTTTCAAGACTTCTTGGGCGAAGAGTTGAAGTAGCATAATTAACATCAGCAACAACTTCAATAGAGTTGCTTTCAGAAAAAGTTCCTAACCCTTCATTCCATCCATGTTTTTCCCACAAAACATATGGCCCCTGAGCTTCTTCTTCAACAATTCCATAAACATTTCTGAATTGTGTGAAAAGTTTATCCGATTCTTCTTCAATAGTGTGGCCTTCTTGGGTAGAGTTCATTCTGACAGCTTCTTCAAGATATGTTTTAATTCCTCTCATCGCCTGCTGTGGATTATCGTCAAACTCAAACTCCATTTCCTGAGTTTTCCCATATCTTCCTCTTTCTTCAAGTTTGATACCCCACACAACTTTAAGTTTTCCGTCAGTATAATCAGGCATGACTCGCCTCACTGCTTGAACTCTCACTTTCTCAACCATAGGATTTTCTTGCTGCAAATCAATTGTTGCATAATATAAATCAGGGTCTTTTCCTGTGCTCATATAAGAGTTATCTAAGCTGTGTGCGTAATCTCTTACTCGTTTGCCTACTCTTTTGCTTCCCATGTCAAAACGACCAACAGAGCTGACAGTGTTAGGATCATTGAATATTTTGTCCAAACGCGCACGGCCAGCTTCAACTTCGGTTTTTTGAATCTTCAATTGCCTTGCAGTTTCAGCACCTTCACGAGTCTGAAAATCCTCATAAGGACAAGAACGAAGACTAGCTTTACATTCAGCTACAATCCCGTCTGCACCAATATGATATCTTTTCTTCTTCACAGCCATATTCATTATCTCCTTAAAGAAAATCCCCTATACAAAATTAGTGTTTTATCAACAATTAATTAAAAATTTTTCATTAATATTCATAATAACACAATAACTGTATTATCTAAACAATAAAATAAAGCAAAACACTTCAAAGGGAATCATCAAGGAATGATTAGCAATAAACGAATAATTATATAATAGTCAAAATTATTAAAAAATTGATAAACTCTTTTTAAAAAACATTAATGAAAAGACAATAAAATCACTGATGAAACTACATGAAGTCAATAAAATCAAATTATTGAATATGACTAAAATAGCAAAAATAAGCATAGAAAAAGAGAGAACCGAATGACGAATCAAAAGTTCTCTCTTTTTATTATTAAATTTTTAAAAATATTTATTTATCCGGCGTGTCCAACAAGGATAGATGTTAAATCCAAAATCAATCCTCAAAATCACCGATTCCTCTCCTGTGTTCAATACACCAAGCAGCACCATATCCAAAAACAACCTTAGCAGCAGTAGCCATCTGTCGTGCAACATAACCCTCATCAGTATTTTCATCGAATTCAGACATGATGTTGAAAACAATAACTTCTTCCTCGACATTCACATCATTTTTTGACACATCAGAATCAGCTTGAGTTGCCCATTCTACGCCCCTCATAAAATATTCATGAAGAATCTCATCAGCAATCTCAACCCCCTGAACAGAAGCACCGCCCCTACTTTCCAAAGTGGCCTTCAAAAACATTTCATATTCAAGCTCAGCTAAAAGAGTCATATCCTCCATTGTTACAGCCATAACCCAATCCTTCCTGAAAAGATTATCCATTTTTAGAACTGTTTAAAAACAATTCATTAATATTATTCTAACATTTCAAAAATTACTTTTAAAGAATATTAATTAATCTTTTCTTGAATCTTCCCATTCGACTCTTCTTGCTTCAGGTTTCGTTGGCAAAACAGCGAAAACAATTAAAATCAATCCGCCAACATAAGGAATGAATGACAAGAAAAACATTAAACCACTGAAACCAGCATCATGTAATCTTCTCCAAGTAATTGCCAAACTTGGAACAATAGTTGCGGCCCAAAGAATAAATAGCAATAAGGCCGAAATGAGAGTAATTGCTAAGCCAGCAGTTTGACTAACACTGAAATGGCTTGAAACATTTGAATTATATGTTGAGCCTTCAACTCCTGTCATGAAAGTTCCAATTCCCATTCCTGCTGCTGGAATCAAACTTAACAACATTAAAGCCAAAGTCGCAAACCAGTATTCACTTCGTGAAGCGTACCCGCTGAAACGAGCATATTTTTTGAAAAATCTTTTAACAGCTTGCATAAGTGTTGCCCCATACAAAGGCTGATTCAACGGTGCATTATCCCCATTTCCGAACTCATTAGGATTGTAGAAGTTTCCATAAGATAAGTTAGGATTGATCTGCCTCTGTCCATAGCCCTGTTGAGCATACACCTGCTGAGAATTATAGCCAGATCCAAAATTTTGATTCTGTTCATTAGAATTTGCATTTTCATAAAAATTAGAGTATTGATTCGATGAAGGAATTGAGCCATAATAATCAGTCTGTGGTGAAGAACTATTGTTCCAGTTATCTGAAGAGTAAGGAGTGTTATTCTGTTGCCCAACATTATTTTCATGAGAATTCTGATTAGGGTCATAACCGCTTCCATAAGCATTTTCAGAATTTGTTTGAGGGGCATAAGGATTTCCGAAATGATTTTGATTCGATTGTTCAGAATAATCCGATTCAACAGGAGCATTTCCTGCATTTGCATTTTCGTCTTTCTGTATGTCAAAATTGCTTTCAGTAATATCTTTTTCTACTGGAGAAGCGTAAGGGCTAAAATTTGAATCAGTGTTTTCATCAATAGGAATATTATTTTTAGAACCATCATTAGCATAGAAATTACTCATATCAGGAACCCCAATTTCTCTCGCTTCAGAATCTTCAAAATGGTTAGGATCATCATAATATGGGCGCGGTGGAGATGGAACTTGTGGATCACTAACACTATCAGGGATTCTTCCGACAGCTGGATTCCCTGATTGAGGAGCATAAGGAGAATTTTGATTCAGTTCATTTTCACCTAAAACTTCTGAATTCTCATTTTCTCTGTTTCCATTAGCACTATTATTGTCAACCATTTTAACACTCCTTTACTTAGGGAAATAGGTTATTGCATGAATATCAAGAGATTCTTCTGCTTTCATATAGTTTTAACAAATTATTCATTAAAAAATTCCTTAAACAGCTACAAAAAATTTACGAAACATGCCTGAAAGCGATAATTAATCTATCCTACGAGATTTTGACGAATTAACATATAAAAATTTTCATATGTTTAAAAAACGCTTTAAAGGGCTTTAAAATAATATTATCAAAATTATATTAAATTTTTTCAATTGAAAATCAATATTGTTATTTTATAATATTTATTAATATACCATAAATAGCTCACTAAAAATAATTCTAGTGAGCTATTTATGGTATATTGTTATTCAATTTTTATTTAAATGTAGGTGCATTTTCATTTGTTAATGCAGATCCATAATTAAATTCATATTTATCACTGGAAGTTTTTATATCATTTACTTTGTTAACATTCCATCCATTAATATTTTGATTAAATATAGTAGCATTATTAAACATTTTTGCCATTTGAATAACATTAGAAGTATCCCAACTTGAAATATTTTTGTTAAACTTACTTGTAGAGGCAAACATATGTGTCATATTTTTAACTTTAGAAGTATCCCAATTAGTTAAAATTCCATTAAAATTAGTTGCTGAAAAGAACATATAACTCATATCCTCAACTTTAGAAGTATCCCATACAGTAGGATTTTGATTAAAATTAGTGGCTCCTTGAAACATAAAGCTCATATTCTTAACATTAGAAGTATTAAGAGATATTATAGATCCATTAAAATTAGTTGCTGAAAAGAACATAAAGCTCATATCCTCAACATTAGAAGTTGTTGCCCAACTTACATTTTGATTAAAATCAAGCGCATTTTTAAACATGCCTTTTAAGGTTGTCGCTTTGCTCAAATTCCATCCACTTAAAGAATTGCCTTTATTAGATGTTTTTTCTCCATTATTGAATTTTTTAGCATATTCAAACATGTATTCCATATTTGTAACATTAGATAGATCCCATTTTGCTATATTTTGATTAAAACTAGAAGCTCCTTGAAACATCTTATTCATATCATTTACATTACTTGTATTATTATTCCAGTTTATTGATTGATTAAAGTTTACTGCGTCTACAAACATATTTCTCATAGTATTAGTTTTTGTTACCTTAAATGAATTCATAGTTTTTAAAGAGTTATCTCCTATTTCGCCATTATTAAAATTAGTTGCTTTATAAAACATAGACTCCATACTTAAAGATTCAACACTAGAATCGCTTCCAATAGAATTCCAACTATTTAAGTTTTGGTTGAAGTTGGATGCTTGAGAAAACATATGACTCATATTTGCAACTTTAGAAGTATCCCAATTTGCTCCACTTTTAGCAATTGGTTGGTTGAAGTTGGATGCTTGAGAAAACATGTAACTCATGTTTGTAACTTTAGAAGTATCCCAATTGCTTATTTCTTGATTGAAATTAGTTGCATTTCTAAACATGTAACTCATGTTTGTAACTTTAGACGTGTTAATATTTAATGCGGATCCTGATCCGTTATTAAACTCATTTGCTCCATCAAACATGTAACTCATGTTTGTAACTTTAGAAGTGTCCCAATTATTAGAATTAATAGTTTGATTAAATTTAGAGGAATTTTGGAACATATTTTGCATATATGAGACATTAGAAACATCCCACTTGGTTACATCTTTATCATTAAAGATAGATGCGTCTCTAAAAGCATTTGATAGATTAGTTACTGTAGTTTGATCTTTATTTTTTGGTAAATCAGCAGGAACATTATTTAATTTAGCTCCACCCATATATCTTATACTTGTAAGTCCTATATCTTTTCCAAATTTATCAATTGATACTAAACAATCTTTAAAATTATTATTATATCCATATAAACTGTTAAATTTACCATCAACAGTTATATCATAAGTCACGCCAGCATCCATTTTAATATTTGAAGGATTTACTTCTTTAACTTTACCATTTGAACCCGAACTTGTTATTTTTGTTCCATTCAAAATTCCAGAAATAGGAAGAGCTCCTGTTGTATCAGCATCACAATTATATGTAAATTTAGAAACAACATCAACAATACTAGGGTCAGGAATAATTACATCACCAGGATTACTTTGATTATCACAGTTTCCTACTTTAACAATAAAATTCTTTTTATCAGTATCTTTACTATTAACCCAATCTGTCCATTTCCCAGTAATACATAAATTATTTTTATTTAATTTTATACTAGGATCTTTTAAATATGACTTTAAATCAATCTTATCGCTTTTTCCGTTTTTTCCTTGTGTTCCAATTTTTGCTAAAACATTGTTATTAATATATTCTTGATCATCATCACTGTCATCAAAATTATTTAAGTTATTCAAAGAAGCTGCATAACCTGCTTCAGTAGCAACCTGTACTGCTTCTTTAATTCTATCGTCTTTAAAATTCTTATAGACCATAGCACCAGTAGTAGTAGTTAATATAAATAATATCCCAATTGCAACAACTAATTCAACTAAAGAGAACCCACCTTCTCTCATTATTTTATTTTTTGACATCTTATTATGACTCCTGTTTAAAAATCTAAAAATAGAAAACTAAAGTAATTAACTATATTAATATCTAATTCATAATATATATTATATAAATAAGTTTTATAACTAATCGACATTAAAACCTTCCTCAAATAATTGATTTATATAGTTCATCAAAAATTTAAGGAAGGTTTTAACAGAACAATATTTTCTATCAAATCAGTCAATATTATTTAAACTTAGGTAACTTAGATGATGGGACTATTCCTCCATCATTAAAACCTCCTTTTTCAACAACATTATCTACATTCCATTTGCTTAAATCACTGTTAAACGCAGAAGCTTCGAAAAACATATTAGTCATATGCGTAACCTTACCTGTGTCCCATTCGCTTAAATCACTATTGAATTTTTTAGTTCTATAAAACATTGATGACATTTGATAAACATTTGAAGTGTCCCAACTACTTAAATCTTGGTCAAATTCAAAGTCCGATGTAAACATTGATTGCATTCTTTTAACTTTTCCAGTGTTCCATTTATCCAATGGTTGATTGAATACTTGATTGCTATAAAATAAAGCATACATTTCTGTCACATTAGAAACATTCCAGTCATTAAGATTTTGATTAAAAGCTTTTGTCATTCCAAAAGTATAGTAAAGATTAGTTACATTGGAGACATTCCAATTTCTAACATTAGGACTATTGAAATTAGTGGCCTCTCTAAATCCATTTCTTAAAGATTCAACAGTTTTAGGAATAGTTTCAGGAACACTATTAAGCTTTTCTCTGCCAAATCCGCTAAGTTCAGTAACATTAGAATCATTACCAAGCTTATTAACGTCTGTCAAACAACTAGCTAGAGTTGTGTCTTTAGTCCTATCTTGCTCTATCTCTATAGGAGTCAATAATTTATTAAATTGACCATTGACAATAATACTATATTTAACTCCAGGTTTCATACTTACTTTATCAGTAATAACATCGTTTCTTCTGGTTGTTAAAGCATCAAAAAGTTCTCTATAAGTTTTTTGAGAATATTTGACAAGTTTATTACTACCATCAGAACCTGCCATAGTTATTTTAGTTCCAGGAACAATCCCTGATAAAGCTAAATAACCATCAGTTTTTGCGTCACACTTGTAAGTTAGACGAGAAACAGTGTCTCCAATAGCGGGGCCAGGAATTTCAGGATCTTTTACTCCAGTAGCACAAGCATCACCAGTATTCTTTCCACCCACTAAAATTCCATCAATACAAGTAGAACCATTAGGGTTGACAGAACGAGAAGAAGAGATTTTACTGCCATCTTTATAGCTTGCTGTTACAACAATTTCTCCCCCAACATCTTCACGTTCTAATTTAACCTCTATATCTCCATTAACTCCACCTTTTTGAGATTTCATCCATTGTTCAGATGCATAACTTGGTTTAGGTTCATCTAATCCATCTGATTCATATAACATTGCAGCTCTTAAAACATCGCTTGCTGCTTTTTCAACAGTTGCATGTTTAGCATTAGACCTGATACCATTGTAAACCCCAACACTTGATCCAGTAATAATTAGAATAATGCTTACAGAAACAACAAGCTCAAGAATAGATAAACCTTTTTCATCTCTATCTCTATTATTTTTATGTATTAAATTTTGAACTATATTTACTAATAATTTCATTATATTTCTACCTATGCTTGTTTAATAAAATTTTATTCTAAAATAAAAGATTGGCTATTCATTTGAAGTACGATATAATCAAATATCGTCTGACTCATATATAAATCAATAAAATAAAAATAGGGTTAAAGATTTGACACTTTTGAAAATTTGTTGTATAGTATTATTATAAGTAAAGAGAATATAGATAAATTTAACAGAAAGTAAGGTCATGAATTTCAAGCAGGTTCTTTCGAAGTCTAATCAGCATTATCTTGATCAGGCTATTGAACTCGCTAAAATGTCAGATTGTCGATTCAAGCATGGTGCTGTTATTCGTAAGTCTGGTAGGACTATTTCTGTTGGAATCAATCATAATGTTAATGATCCAAAGTACCTTGATGACGAAACAGCTGCTACTCATGCTGCTGTTCATGCCGAAGTCGCTGCTTTGAATGCATGTCGAAAGGTTGATCTTCGTGGTGCTACCATTTATGTAGCTCGTGTTCTGAAGTCTGGAGATCCGCGAATGAGTAAGCCTTGCGAAAACTGCCAGAAGGCACTTAGGGAGCGTGGAGTTAAGAAGGTTTATTACACTTTGGATAACACAATGGAACTCTGATTTATTAATTGTTAGAAAAAATTATTGTTCAAATTATTAAAATTTTAAAAATATTAAAAAAGTTAGGTATAAAATGTTCCATATTGATTCGTCAGGAAAAATTATCAAATGTTGTAACACATGGGATTGCACTGCACCAAGCAAACATTTTTATAGTGTTGAAGAAGCAGAAGAAAATATTCAGAAAATTCAATAAAAGCTTTCAAATAAATAATCAAAATAAAACAGTATTCAATTTGGAGATTTTTCAGTAGTCGATTTGTAAAATTTTAATAATTTTTGTCAATCAGAAACAATATTCATCGGTTGAGTAGCAAGATCTATATATTCTTTTGTGCTATTTGAATATTTATTTTTGAACACCAAATCATTCTCTAATAGATCAGAAATCTCAACTTCGGTTTTGCCAATTTTCTTCATTTTTCTTGAAGAAAATTCAACTGCAACTATAAACATTATCCCTACCAAAAAATCCGAAGGATAGATTTTTATATCTGAGACTTCTTGAAAAAAATAGATTGGTGTTCCTAATGGCGGACCAAACAATGCAAATAAAGTAAACATAGCAAAAACAGACCACATGATTACTATAGACCGATATTTTTTCATAATTTTTCACCAATCAAAGACAAGAAATACAGAACAAAAGCGTATTCGACAGAAATATCGTTAAGCAGCAACGCGCAGAACTTCTTCAATAGTTGTCAAACCTTGTTGAACTTTATCCCAGCCATCCATTTTCAAAGACACAAAACCATGCTTCTCAGCTTCATTACGAATTTCATTAGCTGTTTTCTGTGCAATAATCAAAGGTTCAAGGTGTTCAGTCATTTCCATGATTTCAGTTAAAGCAACACGACCTTTATATCCAGTATGAGAGCATAATGAACAGCCTACAGGTTTGTAAAAAGTTGCAGTAGGATAAGGAAAGTCGACTTTATTAAGAGTTGACTCTTCTGGAACGTATTCTTCTTTACAATCCGAACAAAGTTTTCGTGCAAGTCTTTGAGCAACCACACATGTTACTGAGCTACCAACAAGATATGGTTCTACCCCCATTTCAGAAAGCCTAGCTGCCGCTTCAGGGGCACCATTAGTGTGAAGTGTTGAAAGCACCAAGTGTCCAGTCATTGACGCGTCTACGGCGATTTTAGCAGTTTCTTCATCACGAATCTCACCTAAGAAAATAATGTCCGGATCAGCACGCAAAATAGAACGCAAAGCATTAGAAAAAGTCATTCCAGCTTTATTATTAATTTGCATCTGACTAATTCCAGCAATTTTCTTCTCCACTGGATCCTCAACAGTCACCACATTAACATCAGGGCGAGCAACCTCATCTAGTGCTGTATAAATAGTTGTTGAATTAGAAGTAACAGTAAAATCTTCGCCAACCAAATATGTAAAATCAGGAGAATCTACACTAATGCATTTCGCAGATTCAACACCACGCGGAGCGATAGAAGTAACAGGATTCCAATAGCTGTGTTCATAATCATCTTCCATAAGATCATCAAAATCAACATTCAAAGTAGCAGAATAAAAATATTCATTATAGTGTTGATCCAGTTTATTGAAAAATTCAATAAAACTAGAGTCACTAACGAAACCTATTTGATGATAAATTTCACCATTTTCATCAGTCAATCCAAATATGGCATAAGCTTTAATCCCCAAAGATTTAAATAATTGTACAAAACTCTTTGTCAAATTTCTTTTATTATTTTCATAAAAATACAGAATTGGATTCATTTCACTTTTATCAATAGATTTATTAGCGTTTACAAAACCTCTCATTAATTCTACTCTCTGATTGAAAGATGAACGAAGATAATCAATTGGAATAAGAAAGTCATCAGCGGAAACAATTTTAGCTAAATTCACTAACTTTTCTCTATCATCAGTTTCAAAATCAAGAGCAAAATTGTTTTCATTCCTATTATTGATGAAACCTAAATAAGCCCCAAAAACATAAGGGTCGATTGGTAAATCTTTTTCAGGAAGATCAATTGGTTTTGTCATTGGAACACAAAATCTATATCCGTCATTCTTTTCGTTATTTAATCCTTTGTCAAACATTTCACGAGTAGTCATTCTTATAACAGAAGTTCCATTAACCTCAGAAACTAAATGTCTTTCTCGAATTCTTTTCGCTAAATTTTGTAAAGATAATCCAATAGGGTATTCAGTAATAGACTTGTTCTCTCTTAATCCTTTGACTCCATCAACATCTGTCATATATAAGTCTTGACGAATCTCTTCAGAAACAGAGTAATAATTAATATTTTCTTGACGAAGAATGTCAAAAATTTCATCAATAGTTCTACAACCAAATTCTTCTGTAAATTCGAGAGATAAAGCAGTGATCTTAGTAGCCTCTTGATGAGCTTTCAAATACTGTTCTTTTGCTAAGACTTTTTTGTTTTCTTGTGAAACATTTTTGAAATTATTTTCTGAAACTGTAACAAGCCATTGATGATCAGCACTGGCAATAATTTTGTCTGTTTCACCAAAAGTCACTTCATACATTTCAGAGTTTTCAATAATTTCAGAAACACTTGTGACATTATGAATCTTTCCGTTTCCACCAATAATTTTATCTCCTGTTTCAATATTTTTCATTGTTGTGAAACCATTTGGAGTAGGAATTTTAGTATCAAGAGATAATGCTTTTCCTGAACCTGTTGGACCTGTGACAAGAATCATTCCATGAGATTTTGAAATGGCTTTATTAAAAATTGCTTCATTTTCTGGTGACATTCCAATAGATGAGATGGAGCGTTTTTCGGTTGAGTGATCCAGAATACGCATAACTATTTTTTCGCCCCAAGTTGTAGGCAAAGTCACGACACGAATGTCAACTGCTTGTCCACCATAACGCGCTGAAAGCCTTCCATCTTGTGGCTTTCTGCGTTCACCAATGTCAATGTCAGACATAACTTTCAAACGCGATATGACGCCTTTCTGAATGCTTTTATCAGCTTTTTGAAACTCATGTAAAACACCATCAATACGATATCTTACTTTCAATTCTTTCTCACCAGGTTCAACATGGATATCTGATGCCCTATCTTGAATAGCCTGTGCAATAAGAAGATTGACAAAACGAACAACAGGGGTTTCATCTTCACCTGCAGAAGATAAATCACCAACAGCGTCATCTTCTTCGCCAACAACGGATTCAATCTCTTCAGAAAGTTTGTCAATTTCGTCATCTGAACGTAGATGACGATCCATAGTGTCTTTCAATTCAGATGGAGAAACAACTGCTACAACAACAGTATGATAAGTGCTTGCGGAAATTTCATCAATAGCGCGGAAATTTTCTGGATTAGGGGTTCCAATAAGTAATTTTTCGCCTTTGATCTCAATAGGAATTAGATTTTCTCTACGACAAAATGAAGAAGATAATAATGCCAAAGCTTCAGAGGAAACTTCTTTTGTCCTCAAGTCAAGATATTGTAACCTATTGACTCGCGCATAAGCTTGAAAAACTTCGCTTTCAGTTACTCTACCAGAAGACACAAAATGTCGCCATATGGCTTCTGAATCTTCTAACTGATTCATAGCAGACCGAATAGCCATTTCAGGAATGCGTTTAGTTTCTAACAGCACTTCTCTTACATTATTCATAAAATACCTTTTCCTAATTTCTTTCAAAACCCCTATTATCAAGTATTTTAACAATTTTCCACGGTTAAAACTCTTTATTAATATAATTATCAAAATTACCAGAAAATTCTTATAAAAATTTAATATTTCAAAAGATATAGAAACCGCTTAACTAAGATGTTAAAAGAACATATGAGGTAAGCGGTTTCTATATGAAAAATTATTGTATTATTATTGTGAACTTATCAAATCTCATTTAAGTTACTGTATTACTTTGCATAAATAAATGAATAAGCATAAATTGTGGCTTCGACTCTTTCACCTGAATCTTTTCCATCCATTCCTGCGCTTTCTGCCACACTTGTTGATGACACGCCAACAATATTCACCAAACGTTTCTGATCAGCTAATTTATCAACATATTCAGAAAGTTTTTTGTAACTATCTGCACTAACAGTAATTTGCATAGGCATCCTGTGAAAAGTTTCTAATGATTCTTTCTTTCCGTCTTCACCTGTAGCTTCTCCTTCAGCTGGAGCTTCAGGCGCAGCTGCTCCAGCCGACAATTCCATTGGTGGAGTAAATTCTCCAAGTGTTGCTTTTGGTACTTCAGACTCTTTGATGTTTTCTTCTGCTCCGAAAGTAAACGAACTTATACTGACTCCTGAAATCAAAGCTTCAGAAATAGCACGGCTAGCACTTTCTACATCTTTATTATTAGGGGCAGACACTAAAAAGTCATCAACAAATTTTTGAGTTTCTTCAAGATTATCAACGCCTTTTTCAACCTCTGCTAATTTTCCTGTTTTACTGATAGTCACTATTTTCTGTTCTTCTAGAGTAGTTTTTGTTTCGTTTGTACTGTCATATAATGGCTTAGCAATGAACAATCCTGTTACAGCCAAGACAGCCGCAGATAAAGCCACTCCAATACCTTGAATTGATGTTTTACTTAAAGCCATTTTTAATCTCCAAGACTATATTGTTCTGTTAAAATTGAATTGTCATATGTGAAAGCCATTTTATAAGTATAGCTATCATCTCCAGATGACGAAAGATCACCGATTTCTACTGAAGTCACACCCGCTAAATTTTCAAAAGATTTCAAAGAATCTGAATAGCCTAGAGTTGTTGAAGTTGAAAGATCCATTACAATTGCTGAAGAAACTTCACTATCAGCAGTTCCTCCCGTAGTAACAGACAATGATGTTATCTCAATTCCACTTGGCAAAGATTTTTCAATATTATTAATAAGTTTCGCCCAATCAATCTCTGAACCAGCTGCTTGATTCAAAAGCTTTACAGCTTCTTTTTGCGATTTCAAAGCCTGATCGACCTCTGCATAATTAGAAATTTTAATGTCTAACTGCTCTTGTGCGCTAATTTCTAAACCTAACTGTGATTTAGCTTGAATGTTCAAAGCCCATAGTCCAGCAGAAACTAAAGCACAAACAACAACAACGACAAAAAACCCATACGTCCAACTTTTCTTTGTACGCCTGAGAGAAACAATATCCTTATGAGACTGTGGCATCAAATCAATAAATGGCGATCTTCCTAAAGGAATCGAAGGTTCTTTCTTGCTCAACTTGATATTTTTTAATTTTTCAAAAGCCATATTAATTCTTTCCTCTCATTCCAGCACAAGCTGCAATGAATTCTGATGCCGAAAACTCTGTGTCAATACCTTCTTTGTGATTAGCAGTTTCAGATGTAAGAGATACAACATTCATTTTCAAAAGTTCAGCAAGTTTATCAATAGTCTCTTGATCGCTTCGCGGACCAGTCACATATAATGTTGTTGCTTTCACCCCAAGTTCATCGCTTTGCGATCTAATTGTTACACTAATTTCTCTAGCTAATGCTTCAATTGGAGTTCGACCAACATTTCCATCAGATGAGACAAAACTTCCGTATTCTGAATCTTTAGCATGTCTACCAACTTTTTTTTGTGGCGGCATAAGACCAACAGCAGCAACACGAATCATCTTTGGAATATTCCCCTTAGTTATCAGAATGTCAGTGCTTAATTCACGAATATTTGCTAACGCATAACTTTCTCCATAACTTTCTGGAGAAATATTATTCTTAATAAATCGTGCAATAGCCATAGGAGCAAAATCAACATACTCAATTTTTAGTTTTGCTCTTACTAAAGCACCAATAATACTTTCAATTGGTTCAGCAGGAGTTGCAATAACCAATCCTTCTGTTCTTAATCCATTTTTTGTTTCAAGATGAGAAGTTGGAAAAAAGTCAATAATAGGATTTTGCATACCTTCAGGAACAACAGTAGCAGCTTCATAAGGCAAAACTGATCTTAAATTTTTCATACTAGTATGTGATGTTTCATGCGAACGAACAATGAATCTACGCCCACTGACTACAAGAGCAACATTTCTTGTCGAAAATTTCTGCTCTTCCCAAAGTCTGTTCAAAGACTCAACAAAAGAATCAAGCTCGTGTACTTGCGATTCACCTGTGGCACCAGCTGGTAATTTAACTTCACCAATTTTCGCAATCATAGGATTTTTAGAAAAAGGTGCAGAAACTTCAGCTGCCCTAATAGCATCTCTCGATACCTCAATAGCTACAATGGTTTTCACAAAAACCCTCCAAGTGATAGATAAGAATTAATAATAATATCGCCAAATATGATAGATACAATCGCACCTAAAATAATCCACGGGCCAAGAGGTACTTTGGTCTTTCTCCCAACAACTTTAGCAATCATTAATGGCAATAAAATAATTGAAAGAATAATAAATGGCAAAGTTAACCCTAAAACAATATGTCCAATAGAGAGCCATCCAAGAATAGAACCAGTCAATAAGACCAATCTCACATCTCCATACCCCATACCTTTAGGAAAGAAGTACCAAATCAAGAAAAAGATAATGAAACTTGCTATCCCGCCAACAATCATCCACAAAATCCTTGAATAATCATTTAATAATACTGCAACAACAGATAACCCAATTAAACAAATAAACAAAGTTGGGTAAATAAGCTTCTTTGGTAGCAACATTGTTTTTTGATCAATAATCGACAAAACAACACCAATGAAAACAAAATAGCATAATATTATAATAAGAATTACTGATGGAATAATTTCAAAATTCATGTTTAAAATCGACCAAGCAACAGCCCCAAAAAGAATCGAAGTGACAAGCTCAATCAAAGGATATTGAACAGAAATAGAGTTTTTACAATTTGCGCATTTTCCTCTTAAAAACAACCATGAAAAAACAGGTATGTTTTGCCCTGCTGTAATCATAGAATCGCATTTTGGACAATGAGAACGACTCCATAAAGTTTCTCCTGTAGGAACACGATATGCAACAGCATTAGCAAATGATCCAAAAATCAAGCCATATAAACAAGCAAAAACTATAGCAACTAACATTTATTTCCTTAACATTATTAAAATTATTAAATTATTATGATTGAATACATTTTTAAATATCTTTATGGTCTAAAATTCCCTGCCAACGTATTTTATTGAAAATATGACAGGGAATTAAGTTTGACATTATGCACCGCTTGACATAGCGTTGAATAGTGAGAACATAGGCATATAAAGCGCAAATAACATGCCACCAATAAGAACACCCAGAACAAGAATCAAAATAGGCTCAATAGCTGATGTAAGGTTTTCAGAAGCTTCTTTAACTTCTTCATCATAGAATTCAGCAACAGTTGAAAGCATTGTTCCCATTGAACCAGAACTTTCACCAACAACAATCATGTTCTTCACCATTGGGGGGAACATATCGAATTTTTCAATACTTGATGAAAATGAACGACCATTCTCCATATCCACAACTGCTTCATTAATAGCTTGAGAAACTTGCCAATTATTAGCAGTTTTAGAAACAAGACGCAAAGACTGAATCAAAGGAACACCTGCTGAAATCATCATGCTCAAATTACTGGAAAAACGAGAAATAACAATCTTTGTAGTCAAATTTCCAAATACAGGAACTTTCAGCTTGAACTTATCAACTCGTGAACGCATCCATTCTTCATTCTTAAATCTTCGATAAATTAACCAAAGAATCAAACCAATAACAATTGCAACAGGAATAAAAATTATGGCATTATTTGACAATGTAATAAGAATCTGGGTTGTAATTGGAAGTGTAACATCCATACCATCAAACATATCAGCAAAAACAGGAACAACAAAGATAAGCATAGCTGCAAGAACAAGAACGGAAATACTAACAACGATCATTGGATACATCATTGCTGATTTAACTTTTTGCCTTAACTCTAATTCAGTTTTGTATGTTGCCGCCATTGATGAGAAAGATTCATCCAAGAAACCGCCTTCTTCACCAACAGCAACAATAGCAACAAGAAGCTCTGGAAAAGCTTTAGGGTGTTTAGCGAAAGCAACCGACAAAGGAGCACCGTTCTCAACATCTTCACAAACAACTTCCAAAGACTTTTTCAGCATTTTGTCTTCTGTTTGTTCAGCAGAAACAACCAAAGCTTCCAACAAAGGGATACCGGCTTTGATCAATAACGCAAACTGTTTACAAAAAACAGCTAAAGATTTAATAGAAGCTTTTCGCTCAAGCCCAGGAATGTTGATGTCACGCTTTAAAATGTCATCTGATTTATTTGTAACTTTCGTTGGTGAGATTCCCTGTGTTTGAAGAAGCTGATAGGCTCTTTCGATAGATATTGCCTCAATTGTTCCTTTCTTCTTTTTGCCGGAAGGATCAACGGCAGAATATTCAAATTCTTTAATCTTGTCGTTCGCCATGTTTCTCAAGCACTCCAATCATTATTCATAGTTAATATACCATCTAAATCTTTCGGATTTCTCATGCTGTTTATTACTTCTTCTTTTTCAACTAGTCCAGCTTTGACTAATCTAATATAATCTTGATCAAAAGTATGCATACCATGAGTTCTACCTGTTTGCAAAGCTGAATAAATTGCCGAAATTTTTCCTTCACGAATGTTATTTGAGATAGCATCTGTTCGCATAAGAATTTCTGTCGCTGCTACACGTCCTCCTCCAGCTTTTTTCACAAGGTCTTGACAAATAACAGCCTGTAAAGTGTCAGCTAATTGTGATCGAACCTGATTCTGTTGATGGGCTGGAAAAGTATCAATAATACGGTCAATTGTTTTGGCTGATGATTGTGTGTGCAGAGTTCCAAAAACCAAGTGCCCAGTTTCTGCCGCAGTCAAAGCTGTCGAAATCGTCTCTGCGTCCCTCATTTCACCAATAAGTATAACGTCAGGGTCTTGCCTCAAAACACGCTTTAAAGCCTCGCTGAAGCTTGCTGTGTCACTGCCTACCTCACGTTGATTGACTAAACTCATTTTATTTTCATGAACAAACTCGATAGGGTCTTCAATCGTGACAATGTGTTCTTGTCTGCTGGCATTAATTGCATCAAGCATGGCTGTAAGAGTAGTCGTTTTACCTGATCCAGTTGGCCCAGTAACGAGTATCAAACCTTTGGGCTTTTTTACTATGTCATTGAGGCTATCCGGCACACCTAATTGTTGAATTGTTTTAATCTGTGTTGGAATAGTTCTCATAACTGCAGCTGCTTGTCCTCGTTGCACAAACACGTTCACACGAAAACGCCCATACCCTTCAACAGCATGTGAAAGGTCAATTTCATTATTTTCGTTATATTCATCCCATAATTTATCATTGGCTATACTTCTTATTTGGTTTCTTAGCCAATCATTTGTGACAACTTCTTCATCTGGCATTGGTATCAAATCACCATCAATTCTGTAACGAGGGACACTTTCACATGACAAATGAAGGTCAGACGCCCCATCTATAACAACTTTCATCAATAATTCATCAATGTTGATTCCTGAAGATTTTTTAAGAATTTCACTTTCAATTCTTCTTTGTTCTCTTCTACTGATAGCGTGTTCTTCTTGATGGATCTGATTTTTTTGTTCCGCTATTGTTGGAATTTCATAATCTGATGTCATTGCCATGTCCTTTTCATTAAATCTTTGTTAATTTTATTAAAATTAGTAAACCCTAATTAAGTCTTGTGCTCTACCAATATCTTTAGTAAGTTTTTTCTCAGCATCAGGGAGACCTACAGGCATGTAGTTCAATGTGGAATCCACTACATAAACAATCGCATCAGAATAAGCTTGTCCATTTACATTACTTTTTCCTGATATCATAACCATACCATGTGCTGAATAAATATTTCCTGAAGTGCCGCTTAAATACTGAATATTATTTGCTGAAAGCGCATAAATTGAACTTGTATTTTTAGGGCCAGAAGGGCTTGCCGTCCCGCTGTTTGGATTATCAGAAGGTATAACAATATTGAAAAATAATTCTTTTTTAACAGTTGAATCTACTGATACTTTAAGATTATCTATTTCTAAGTAGTTATTAAACACTAAAGTAGCGTTGCCTTTTAATGGTAATGTCTTATTCAAAGATGGTGTGGATAATATTGTTTTAAGATCTTTATAGTCACATAAAGTTGCATCTATAAAAGTATGATCTGCGGTTTGACTAATAATGGCATTTCTGAAATTATTCCAATTTGTGCATTGAGAGGCTGCTAATTTTACAGTACTGTTTTCAGACATATCTGGTGTATAATTATAAAATACTCCTTGAGTATTACATGGATTAGATGTACTTCCTTTATAAAGTCTGCCACTTGATTTTGGAGCATTTGTTCTAGAAATAGATTTATTAGCACAAATATTACCATTAACTTCTGTGCTTCCTATTTTAAATGAAGTATTGGTGGTATCCTCTTTTGCATCAATATTCCCATTAATAGTGCATGGAGTTTGATAGCTCCCCTCATAAGAAAAATTATTTTTTGAATTATATTTTAAATCACCATTCAAAATATTAGATTTTGTATAGTTATTTTCATCTCTTGTGTTAACAACTCCACAAATAAAAGAATCTGATACGTATGCAGATGGATTACTGCCTGTTACTCCCTGTGATTTTTTTATAACTGATCCATCAGCCAAAGCTATTAAGTTTCCAGTAACTGCCTGTGGGATTATACTCATATTTTCTGGCTGGACTTTATAAACAGCAGTCTCCTCATTAGTTGCCCCATTTTTTCCATAGCCTATTGATTTAATTTTTACCCATCTGTCGGCTTTCGATCCTGTTCCTGTTCCATTGTCAAATTCTCCACCAGGACACCCCCAGCTGAAAGAGGAGGATGCTTCAGGATTATCAGGCAATGTGTCCGCAGTTGATCGATAAAAGAAATAAGTGTATTTTGGAGAGGTTGTATTAGTTTCTACATTAGTATCTACTGTTTTCTCGCACTTTTTTGAGGTATATTTACTAAGTGCATCAGATAGACCAGCTGCAGAAGCTTCTTTTGCCTGTTGTTCAGAAAGGTTGTCAGCAGTTAAATTAGAAGCCATAATAAGAGAAGATGTGATAGTTCCAGCTGCGATAGTAACCACTAAACTGACACCAAGAACTGTCATTAATCCAGACCCTTGTTCATCTCTTTCTCTTTTAAGAAAATTTTTAATAAATTTTAAAATCCACATTTTCTCTCTCCTTAGCTTGTCCAGCATATATTTTTAGCTGAACTAGCTATAGCTTTCGGACTTACTTTTCCAGAATAATTATTCGCCGTTTTGTCTTTACCTATTGTCAAGTCATACTTAACATAGCCATTTTCGTACACAAATGCTTTATTTGATGTTCCTGCTTTAATAGGAGTATCATTAAAAATATTAGTCCAATTTTCCCATTTATTTACATCGCTTGAAGGCGTTGTTGGAAGTTCATCTGGAATAGATGTTGAACTTCTTTTACTTTTAAGAACGTTGCTTTGAATTCGCCAATCTTTACAAACAAACCCATCTTTGTCTTTCTTGAATATTTTAATATGATTAGAAGATTGAACTTTTATTGCTGAAGCCTTTTCGATATCAATACGAAAAATTTTATCAAAACTTGAAGAATTTATAATATTTCTATTGTTTTCTAAGGCTACATCTTTATATTGCGTAGCAGCTTTCATAATTCCAACTGTTGCTGGCATTATTAAAGTTAATATTGACATAGCAACAACAAGCTCAACTAAAGAAAACCCAAAATTATTTGATTGAAAGTTCTGCCTGTTCCGCAAATCTTTAATTAAATTCATTAAATATTTCAACATTACTCAATCACCCCGAAATCTGTACTGTAGTTTGATTTTTGAATAATATTTTTTCTCCCTTTGACCTTGCTACCGATTCAACTGTAATAACTTGATTAGTAGAATCGGCTCCAGTGGTCGCACATTTAACTTTGTTCGCTGTTATTTTAGCTGTAGTGTTTCTAAAAGTGGTTGTTACAGTAAAATCACTAGGATGATCAGGTTGAACGCTACCTTTTTTTGGTATCTCATAAAACTTTTTTAATTTTTCGGCAGGCGGTTCCGTGTTTTTACTGTAGAAATCATTAGTTGCTACTTCAAGATCGTAACAAGTTTTTGCATTTTTTACTTCATCCATAATACTCTGTACTTCAGTCCCAGCAGCATTAATGGCTTGATTCTGATTAACAATGCCAAAACTTTGAGCAATAATTGTCACAACAAAACCGCCAGATAAAGCAATTAAAGGAATAGCAATAACCATTTCAATCAAGCTAAATCCTTTTTCATCTTTATTTGGTTTTCTTTTAAAAAGCCAACCTCTCATACTGTTCCTACCCCTATTTCAAAATTCTTTAATATTCAAATATTACCAAATTCAACCAAAGTTAATTATTCAAAATTCATTAAAAAACATTAGCCAACACATATTAATATCTGTTAATGTGATTTTTCATGGTTAATTAATATAAAATAAAAAACCAACCTTCGAAAATAATAAAAATTTTTCGAAGGTTGATCTAAGTTTATTAAACAAAAGTTATACAATTATTAAATTATCTAATTTATTTAAAATTAAGGTTTTACAACTTTAACAATGCTATCTGTTGGTGCTTTTTGTTTTTTATGAGTTACTGTAATTGTGTATTCAGGAGCATTCGCCGTATCATCAGGATTAATGTTAATAGTCATATCTGGAAACATACTTCTATATTTTGGTATCCATCCTCCATCATCACCTTCACGAGGCGCATTATTAGTATCAATATTATCTGATAAAGCAACTATAATACCAGTAGATATTTCAGAAGCAGCAGACTCAGCGGCGGCTGTTCTTGCATTATCTGTAATACCTGAGTAACCGATAAGGCCACCAACAGTCAAGACAAGCAAGATACCGATAGCGACAACAAGCTCAAGAAGAGAAAATCCATCTTCGTTATTTTCTTTTGTTTTATAATGTTTTAAAAAATGATTTGTAATATTAGGCATTTTATTCATTTAAGCGTTTTCCTTCTTAGAATTAATTATTTTAGTTTGATCTAAAATAAGTCAAATATAATATCACAAGTTTTATTTTAAAAAGTTTACAATAAAAATAACCTTCAAAAATTGTAAAAAATTTTTGAAGGTTATTTTTATTTAATTAACTCATATATCAAATTTTAAAATCAAGGAGTAACTGTTTTTTCAACTTTTTTGTCTTCGCCTTGTTTGTTATGTTGTGCTGTAATAGTAGCAGATGTTGCATCTCCTGAAATATCAATAGTAATATCAGGATATTCAGCATTGTATTTTGTTTCTAAAGTTTCTAAGTTATCATTATCTGTTTTATCATCAGACAAAGCAACCATAACTGCTGTAGAAACTTCAGATGCTGCTGAACTTGCAGCTGCTGAACGAGCATTATCTGTAATTGCTGAGTAACCGATAAGTCCACCAACAGTCAAGACAAGCAAGATACCGATAGCGACAACAAGCTCAAGAAGAGAGAAACCGTTTTCGTCAGCTTTTGCTTCTTCTTTACGCGCAACTAAACGATTCATAATGTTTGAAATTGAAATACTTTTCATTTTTTATTTTTCCTTTTTTTTGTTTAAAAAACCAATTTGTTATTTTGACTCAAAACAAGCCACATATAATATCAAAACAACTTTTTTAAAAAATATTTAATAAAATTATTTTTAATTAAACGCAACTAACCTCAAATATGATTAAACAATTTTTGGTTTGAGACGTAAAATAATATCAACATTAGAAAAAATTTTCGTCCTCATCACGGAAAACATTCAAAAATAATTTCTCAAAAATGATTCAAAAATTAAAAAACATTCGGTAAAACCTAATCTTTTTACACCATTGAGAAACAAGAAAGCTTGTAAAAATAATTTAACTAATTTCATTCACTGCAAAAACTTGAATAATAATAAAATAAACGCAATTCGCTAAACAGTTAAAATAAAAATGAGAGCCATGTCCTAATTAAATAAACATGGCTCTCATTGAAATCTGAAATCAATTAACAATCTTTTTAAAAATCACTTATTGAAATCATTCGGATCCTGATCAGAATTTTGTGGAGGGTAAAGATTAGGATCATAATTGGTTGGTGGATAGTTTGGTTTAGGAGGGATCACAGGAGTGGCTCTCCCATTCACTTCTGTATCCACTTCTTCTTTTGAACCTTGTGGAACATTTGATGAATCAGTTTGTGATGCATTAGAGTTGTTATTCTGACTCATCGGATCATAATATGTTTGTTGTTGTGGGGGAAGATTGAATTTTTGATGGTTTTCACCCCTAGAAAAGCCCGTAGGTGGGTTATTGTCCCATCCTTGAGTACTCCCTGCATTCTGCGGGTTAAAGCCATTATAGGGGCTATTCTGTGAGTTTTCGTATGGATTGACCATAGGTTGGCGATATGCTCTTTCTTTGGTCCTCTTTGTGGAGGCGACAATTGTTGCAACAATCATAATGAAAACACTTGTCAAAGCAAGGAACAGAAGTGAGAAGCCTAATCTCAAAACAAATCCTTCAGTATCCCATGAAGCAGCCATTCCCAAAACCAGACCGGAAGCAATACCTAATGATAACGACCCCCAATAAGAATAAAGAGAAATTTTTTCGTTATGTTTGAATACTATCTTGGTCATCAGAGAGAATACACAAGCGAATGCTAATGTCACAACAATGATGTAAGCTCCTGCAGTCAGATTCTCCAAAACCTCACGAGTCCCGTATCTTTCAGGGGAGAAATTGCCATGATGTCCATATCCGCCACCATATTCAGAATATCTTTGTTCAACTTCATACATTTTATTCGGCAACCATGTGAGAATAACTGCAACAATAAGCGCATATAGAGACGCTACCCATGTTGAAATCTTTAACCATTCGTGACGTGCAACCAAACCGACAAGAATAAAACCATCAGTCAAAAGAATCAATAGTGTAGTGATGATTCCGTTGCTGACAACATCACCACCAGGAGAAAACAGAATCAATCCTGCTGTAATCAACCCTGCCAGTCCAATTGAAAAATACATCAATCGAACAATAAACTTTTTCGTGTCCATAATAACCCTCCATCAAAAGAGATCAACGACATGGAAAGATCTTTTGAAACTTTCTCAATCGTTGAAACAATGTTGTCTTTAACAGTGTTGACAAAAATATCGCATGTTCTCTACAACATCATTTAAAGAATTTTCTGAACCTGTTACTTTTCGATCTCTTTTTGTCTGATTGATTAGCATCAGGCTTTTCTTCCTTTTCAGAATCGTCAGGATTAGTGTCTTTATCATTCAAATCGAGGTCTCTTTCAACTTCTTTGAAAATCTCTTCAATGTCAATTTTCGAATCTTTTTCATTAGCGAAATTTCTGATGTAGAAAACTTTCGCAAGAGGATCTTCCCAGCTGCGTGAAACAATTCGATAAATTCCCAAAACAGTTGCGAAATAAGAAAGAAGTTCACCTGAAACGAAAAAGTTAGTCAATTCAGGATCAGAACCCCAACCAGCATAAGGTTGAACAGTGAAGAAAAGGATGACAGCTAAAACAGTTGAGAAAACAATCCAAAAGAAATTAAGTGGATATGGTGTGTGAAAATCTTCACTAAGAGCCTCTTTCGCTCTCTCCTTAACTGGTTTTTTGGAAAATTTCGCAACAATTCGAACAATCAGAAGATTGAGAAGGCTAAATCCTCTTTTAATGAAATGTAATGCAACAAAAACAACAATGCACACAAGAATAGAGGAGGAATCATCTTTCATCCATTTAGGGAAACTTGACAAAGAAGACGAAACATACTCAACAACAAGAAGTGCGAACTGAACAATAAAGATAATCCATGCAAAGAATGTAGTCATACGGAAAAATGACCTTAAATTAAAACTTTTGTCCATATCCATTTTACATTCTCTCCTTATAATTCGTTCTGTTTCTCAACAAATTAGATTTTAAATCCATTAATTCAATTAAACAATTTTCATCAATCTTTTTCAAGAAACTTTTCAGCATCAATGTCATTATCGGTATACATTATCTCAACATCTTTATCAACTGCTATTGCTGAAATCTTTTCAACAAGATCAACAGGGTACTCAACAGAAGAAAGATCCACAGAAAGCAGAGCAAAATCCTCTTCGCAAGAAAGAAGCGGAGAATTGAAATCCTTGAAATCTTTCTTTTCATCATCAGAGGCAAACTCAACAAGAATAATCACTGTGTTTCCTGAAAGATTTGACAAATTTGACGAAAATTCATTTCTTTCTATCCCATCGTCTCCTTCACCAATAATAGCTATCTTAGATACTTTCTCCCATTTGATTGTCAATCCGCCATGAGTCACACCATTATTTTCATCAAAATTAAAAAACGGTTGAATTTTGAGAAGGTTTTTTCTATTCTGGTCGAAATATTTCGGAATGACAACATTGAACACAGCTATCAAAAACAAAAGTATTATTATTGAAAAAGCTGTTAAAAAAGGTTTACTAAGAATCAGAAAAATACCAGCAAGAAAAAGAAATAGGATAGTAAAAAGAGATCCTATTAACTGTATTTTTACATTTTTGAGGCTCTGCTGCTTTTTTAGCTTTCCAATATATTCAATCATTTCAAAACGCCGTTCTTTAACAGCCCAGATTCTTCGAGAACTTTTTCAGTAACCAATTTGAGCGTATCTTCGTTACCTTTGTCATATTCACAGAAGAAAACTGTTCTGTCATCCCATTCGGGTAGCGTGACTCCAATTTCTATGCTTCCGCAATACGAAGTTCCCTTTGGTTTTTTATCTTTCAATTTACTATAAAAAGCAGCTTCTCTGTATTGATCTATCAAATTTTCGTCAACTTTTTTACCATTTGAAGTTGTGGAATCATCATGTAAAGTCACTTTCTCTTCTTTACAGAATTTCATATCTTTTGCACAATCGGTTCTTTTGATGAAAGTAGGTTCATGTATTTCTGAACTCTCACTTTCAGTAGATTCATCCAAATCACTATCATCGTTTTCAGAAGAATTTGATGAATGTTCAGGCATTGTTGGCTCACTTGTTGAATTCTGCGGGAAAATTGAGCACCCTGAAAGAAGAAGAATAGACAAAGACACAACACCTAACATTCTCTTCATTTCCATTACTCCTTTAAAACTTCTTTTGACTTTTGTTTTTATTATTGAATCTTTCATCAACCTTTTTCTGAAAATCGGAGTCATCATAAGGCATCTTCAAATCCAACAACATGCTCTGTTTGCGAAAATCATCATTCTGACTGTTCGCTGAAGAAGACGAAAAGATAGAACTGTATCCTTTCGCAATGTTCTTAAACCCAATCCATAACGAATTCATGACTCATCACCTTCTCTTTCATAAACACAAAATCAGCATATTATAATCAATATCTTAGCAAATTACTTTTTGCCTTTTTTATCCACTGATTCTTCTTCTGCCTTCTTTTCTGTTCCCACAGTGATGTCTTTCCCTTGAATGGAGGCAAACATCAGGAATCCAGCAACAGCAGACATGAATGCAAAATCAAATCCAAAGAATTTGCTCAAAAGCCACATTGCCACACCACCGCAGATCATATTTATCACACGCGAGAATTTGATAATCATTGTTGGCAGTCGGCCAGGGTTATAGGCTAATAAATCTGTTGGCCTCTTTGCCAAATCAATACCGCGAGATTTGCAATATTTTTCAACAAATTTAGAAATGATGCGACTGAAAAAGAAACCGAACAGAATAGCCGCCACGGTCAGCCCAACGCCTAAAAGCCAACCGCGATTCTCTATCCCCGCAATCATCATAAACACCAAAGGGATACCAGTCACCGCTACCATCACAATAGAAGTGGTCTGTAATTTCTTCTCATCCTCTTCAGTCAATATTCTTTCGTTTCTGCCAATCATCCGCTTATTCTCCATATTGCTTGATTTTTTCTTTATCAATCATTTTATCAACAATGAAAAAATACTTTTCTAAATCCGTGCTGAAAGTCGATTTGAGAGGCGAAAGGGTTGTTTAAATACAGTGATACTTGAAATACGTTTTTCGAAAAATCTTCTCAAATACACAATAAAACACCCTGAAAACATTAGGTTTTATGCTGTGTTTTCAGGGTGCAATCCCATTGCTGTTTTAAGCAATTTTTAAAAAGGAGTTTTTGTCAAAACTTTCACAATCTTTTATCATTTTCTTGAAAACTCTTATTTTCCTGCTCTGTTTCGTGACTCACTTCTTTTTCTTCCTCAACTGCTCCAGAATCATTGCCGAAAAGATTGCTGAACTCTTTATCCCCAGATTCTTTCGCATCAAGAAGAATCTGTCTGGCTTCAGCAAGATCCTGTTCTGTTTTCAAATGTTCATGGAATTTACTGTCTTTGAATTCTTCGGTAATAGTTTCGGATTTTCGCAAAGATTGCGCATTGCCAACAGCACTTCCTACGACACCTGACTCAAAAACAGAGGACATTCCACCTTTTATTTTTTCTTTTTCAAGTTCAACCTTGTTCAATTCTTCTTCGCTCATAGGTCGCAAACGAGACAATCCGCGAACTCCTTTGTTCACTCCAATAATAGTGATGACAGAAGCAACACATGCACTGACGGAAGAAAGCAGAGGGTCTCCGAACAAAGCACTTCCTGAAAATATAAGCCCAACAGTAGGGAGCGCAATGAGACTCATCTGAACATCACTGATAGGATCCGATTTCTTGTTCTTCTTTCTCTTGAACAAATTGAACTTCGACTCTTTATCGCTCATATTAAAACTCCTCAATTTTATAAAACTATATAATTATATTATCAGCGAAATATTCACCAATTTTTCGCATTATCTATTTAACAACATATTCACATGAAAAGATTATCAATTATTAACGTCAGTATCTTTGTTGTCAAAAATTTTTGTGAAATAATTGTCATGATGAACATCGTTTTTAATCTGCTGGTGATTCTTTGATTTTGAGTATTCAGTATATGAACGATTGACAATAACAGTTTTAATGCTTCTATCAGACTTTTCATGTTCTTTCAAGTAAAACACATTGCCGTATTTTTTCACCAACCATCGTTGAGCAAGAGCAGTTTTTGGCTCATAGCAGAACAAACAGATAAATTCATTGTTTGTCTCATCAAAAAGGTAAACAGGAGCATTTTTCGAATAAAATCCTCGCATGTTGTTATCGCTATAATCTTTCAATACAAGACCATATTTTTCACATACTCCTTCAATGCTTTCTCGTGTTTTTTCGACCATGAAATCATCATCGAGGAAACGAGCAAAAAAATCAGAAAAACCTTTGATCCCTAAATTGCTGTCTTTCAAAACCAAAACGTCAAACCTAACCTTAGAAAAGAATCTTTCAAAAGAACATTTTATCAAACTGTTAAGTTGTTAGGGGGCTAATTTTTCTCTCACAGCAGAAAAACCTTTCAATAACAGAATTATTTTCGCAACTATTTGAAAAAATTTAAAAAACATCGTAAGAATTGGACTTTTCTGTCAATAATGTGATAGGATTATCAGTGAAATATGTAAAAAGATAAATACAGAAAGAGGTTCATCAATGCTTGATCATATTACAGCTTCACATGACGAAGAAGACACAGAGAATGTCGAACAGCCACAGAATGTACATTTTTCGCCAAGCCCTTTCAGCCTTTTGGAAAAGAAACGAATCCTCTGGCTGAACACTGATGTTAATGATGAATCTATGGGAGAAATTGCCGCAAAAATGCTTCTCATGGCTGAAGAAGATTCCAAAACCGACATTGCCCTCTTCATCAATTCTCCTGGTGGGTCGATTTCAAGCGGATTGATGCTTTATGATGTTATGAATCTCATTCCCAACGACATCGTTACTGTTGCAACAGGTATGGCTGCAAGTATGGGGCAGTTCCTCCTCACAGTTGGCGCGGAAGGAAAGCGTTTTATCACACCGAATGCACGAGTCCTTCTTCACCAGCCTCTCGGCGGATTCTCAGGACGAGCAATGGACATTAAGCGCGAAGCTGAGCTGATTCTCAAAATGAAGAACCAGCTCGCCTCAATCACTGCATCTCGCACAGGAAAAACTCTTGAACAGATCAACGAAGACGGAGACAGCGACAATTGGTTCTCCGCTGAAGAAGCTCTTGAATATGGATTTGTTGATCACATCATCACAAACCTTTCAGAAATTCACAAATACACTGTTGCAAAACCAAAAACAACTCGCAAAAAGAAATCCTGACCTATAAAACTATTATCTTAAAAATTAAACAGATAAAAGTTGTCAAACATACTTGAAAATTTTATAAACGTTGAGAAAGAGAGTTAAACAATGAATCCAGAATCACGATACGTTCTCCCGAACATTGAAGAGAAAACCCCCTACGGACACCGAAACATCGACCCTTATTCCAAACTTTTCGAAGATAGGACAATCTTCTTGGGAACAGGAATCGATGACACTGTTGCCAATGACATTATGAGTCAGCTACTTATTCTTGAACAGAATGATGCCGATGCTGACATTACGCTTTACATCAACTCCCCAGGTGGCTCACTGACTGCTCTGACAGCTATTCTTGACACTATGTATTATGTCAACAATGACATTACAACAGTGTGTTTAGGACAAGCGGCAAGCGCAGCAGCTGTTCTTTTGTCAGGCGGAACACCTGGAAAGAGAATGGCGCTTCCCAATGCTCGAATCATGATTCACCAGCCAGCAATCGAAGGCGGTGGACGTGGACAGGCTTCAGACATTGAAATTCAAGCACAGGAAATCATTCGTATGAGTGATTGGCTGACACAAGAACTTCATGAAACCACAGGACAGCCCCTCAAAGTTCTTGCAAAAGATCTCGAACGAGATAAATTCCTCACTGCACCAATGGCAAAAGAATACGGAATCATCGATCATATCATCGAACGCAAGAACAAGAAAGCCAAAAAGTAATAATATAAATTGAACAAAAAGTTCAGCCATAGATTCTTAAAATTAGTGAATCTATGGCTGAACTTTTGCTATCTTTAAGATGAGACTGTTGTTCAACAAAATAACTTACATTATTATTTTGGAAAGCACAAACCTTTATCATGAATTCCTCTTGCCAAAGAATCGGTTTTATCAGTCATGTAATACTCGGAATTTCCCCTACCAACAGATTGAAGATTATCAAAGTTTGCCCCAAGGTAAATCACCGCATACGATGATGTAACTCCCTCAGACATATTTCCCACAATTTCAGGAGCAGTTGTTCCACAACGTTTGTCAATAAGACGATGAGATAACTCATGCTTCACAGTATCAACAAAAGATGGAGACTCATACAGATCTTTTCTTTTATCGTTGACAAATACTTTATCTTCATCTTCCTCAGCATTACAGAATTTTCCGACAATATTAGAATCATCGGTTTCCTTGCCCTCGTTAGCTACGCATTTGCTCGAAATTTTATCAAAACCATAGACAACCTCAACACCGAAAATGTCAGCAATTTCTTCACCAATTTTTCGATAATCATTTACCCCATAAGGAACAGAATAATCACGAACCTTTTTCTCCTTTTTCAACTCTTTCTTCGACAAGTCAGACAGATTATTTCTATTCTTCCCATCATCATTGACAACTATTCCATCAAGAGTTTTATAATTTTTTATAGGTTCAAAATCAGACCCCGCCAAAAAATTATTCTGCAACTTCTTGAATTTTTGAGAATATTTTTCAACAACTTTTTCTTGAGCTTCATTCTCACCTGTTCTCGCTTTATCTCTGTCCATCTCATCATAGAGAATAGCTAAGCGATTGACGAAACTTGTGACATACAGATCAGTAGCTTTATTCTTGGGTAGATAATTATAAACAGAATCTCTTTTATTCCCCTCAGAAAGATAACTCTCATATGATTGTTTAATCTCTTTATGAAGATTTCTGAAGTCTTCCCTATTCCCCAAGGACTTGTCAAGAGTGAGAAAACTTGTCAACTTTTCCGAAGTTTCATCGAATCTATCATCATCCATACTCGCGCCGAAAACCCCAAGTCCAAGTAAAATCAAAGCACAGAAAAAAGCAATCGGAGCTATTTTAGAAGGTCTTCTTTCTTTTCTCTCCACAGTGATCTCCTGCTTCTGTTAATTCTCTAATAATTCACATATGATGTTTAACGAATTATTTCTTATCAACAGTAAGTTCATCAAACTTGACATCAACAGATGAAGATTTTCCGTTTCTTACATATTTCACTGAAACTTTATCATTAGGGGAATATTCACGAACTGATGCAGTGAGAGCATCGGAACTTGAAATTTTTTCACCATCTAGAGCAATAACAACATCATCTTTTTTCAAACCAGCTTTTTCGGCTGCTGCGCCTTTTGTGATTTCAACAATTCTCCCGCCACCAACTTTCGTTTTTCCAACAGTTGCTTCACCATTAGTGATTTTTGCACCAAGAAGAGCATGAGAGGCTTTTCCGGTAGCGATCAAAGAATCACTGACTTTTGCTGCTTGGTTAGATGGAATGGCAAAACCGATGCCAATAGAACCGGACGAACCATTGTTGATGGCACCAGGAATAGTCGCAATAGAAGAAGTAATGCCAATAACTTCACCCTGAGAATTGAACAATGGTCCACCCGAGTTTCCAGGATTGATAGCAGCATCAATCTGTATTGCATTAGTGTAGACAAAAGAGTCATTCTCCTGATTGCTTGTCACTGGTCTATCAACAGCTGAAACAATTCCCGTTGTTGAAGTTTGTGAAAGTCCCAATGGGTTTCCGACAGCAAGAATGTCATCACCAGGAGAGACGTTATCAGAATTAGCGAAAGTTGCTGTGGGAAGATTATTAGGTGCATTTTTCAAAGCTACAATGGCAAGGTCAGTGGTTGGGTCAGCTCCAACAACTTTCGCAGTGTATATAGAACCGTTACGCAATCCTACGGAAATCTTTTTAGCCCCAGAAATCACATGATTGTTCGTCAGAATATATCCGTCTTTGGAAATGATAACACCTGAACCATAGCCTCCGCTGTTATCATCTTTGTAGATAGTAAAACTAGCAACAGAGTCAGCAACTTTATCAATTGTTGAACCCCATTCCGAGGGAACATAGTCTCCTGAACTTCTCTCAACTTTAGCTTTTGATGAAGCAAAATTTCCAAAACTATAATCTTGCCCAATGTTCGAAGCCAAATATCCTGAACCTCCACCAATGATAGCTGCTAATGCAAGCCCTGCAACGAGTATTTTGGCTTTTCCAGCCTTTTTAGGCTCTTCCTCAACAGAGTTATCACCCATTGGATTATCACCTGTTAAAAACACTTTTTCAGAAGCTTTATAAACGTTTATCTCTTCAAACATGTTAATATTCGTGGTTTTACCGGAAACTTGGGGAACTATTTCAAAAATATTCAAAGATGTTGTTTCAGGAGGAATAAGATTAGGATTACTTTCTGGAACAGTGCGAGAATCGTCAGCCGAAGCTTTTTCATGGTTTTCAAGATCTGTTTCATCGTTCTGAGAAATCGACTGATTATTCACAGTTGAATCTTTGTCATTCTGAACATCATCAAAACCATTTTCTTCTTTATTCATATAGATAGCTCCTGTTGAGGGTGTTTCTTCATCTGTTTATTCATTAATATCTTAACAAACAAAATAAACAATTTGAACATAAGCAAACCTTTTGCTCAACAATTATTATTTAATCGTTTTCCACAGCAAGCATATTTTTAGAGGCATAATTGAAAAAGTCTTTAATATCATTTCGACGGTAAATTTCAATACCCTCATTCTTTAATATTTCTTCTATCACAGGAATGTACTCCACCGCATTTTCATATCCCATAACATAACTCAAATTAACTCTCAACCACAATTTTTCATTAATTTTTTCCACATCAGAGAACATCACATCTGAAATGTCTTTTTTATCAATATTTTTGAACTTAATGAAAAGATCCACAATTTTTCTATCCTGAGTGTCATAATTCGCAAAAGGAATCATGGTTTTTGTATTAGTAACAATAACAGCCAACTCAACAGCGTCAGAATTTATAGGCTTGTCAAACAGAATAAGTTTATTGTTTCCCCTGCCAACAGCAACGTTAAGATTTTTCACAGATTGATAGTTTGCTCGACCTCGATAGCCCAAGAAAGCAGCACATAGAGAAACAGACATGAGTATGAATGTGAAAATTATTGATAAGCGAACATCATCAACAAAAACAGCACACATAAACCCAGCACAAGCGAACACAAAAGATGCCGCTGTAACATACTTGAAATTCCTGTATGACTCAAGAATTTTGGTTTTATCAATTTTCACTTCATTCATCTTTTTCTCCTTCCTTAACTAATTCCATCTTTTCAAATTTTATCAACATTCAAAAACAAAAATCGCAGCAACATCAATCAGAAAGATCATTGTCGCTGCGACCGAATATTCAATGTGTTCTATTTTCTTATTTTTCGTCAGCTCAAGAGAACTGGCCCCACAGCCGCTGCTAAGATTGAAATCAATGTCACAGACCCAAGAGAAATAACAACAACCTTTCTGAAAGTCTTACTCATTAATAAACCACCTTTTTGAAACCGGACAAATTACACTGAAACATCCATAATGTCTCATATTCTCAAATATCATTTTTGCTTTTTGGCAAATGTTGTCAAAATATTAATATTCTCACACATTATTCCATGTTTGTTAACACTTACTTGAAAATCTTCCTCAAATTTAGCATATCTTCCAAGCTTTGATAAATTTTGAGAATAATGAGGGCTGTCTTCTTTTACAAATTTTTCAGGCACAAAACCAATGAAACCGGAATCAACAGTATATGTGTAGCTTTCGTTATCTACATATCTGCCATCACCACGCTCAACTCCCAGCGCAACAATCAGTTTTCCTTTATAAACAGCCCCAAACATATTGTTGATAGGAAACTTTTCACTGTTGAGAAAAAGATTGTGCCAATCTTCCTGCGGAAGAGCAAGGCATGGATCACCTATCCAATAGGAACCTTTCGGGAGTAGAAATCCATCCGACCATGCCCTACTGTAAGGAACATTCTTCATAGAATTAACACTCATAACGTCTGCCCCTTTCTTCTTTCTTGACCTTGTTGCAGTTTTACTAAATTATTATTCAAATTTTACCTTATCAGTCAGTCGCCGGGAAGAAGTCTGTTTCCATATCCGTCAGTTCCATCAGGCACTCTTTTTGGCTTCTTTACTCGCATATGAGAAAGAACTGTCTGATCTTGTCCCTCGAATTCTTTGTGTTCTTTAATTCTACCCGAAGTGAAGAGCACTTTACCTTCTTCGTCTTTAAAATCATTAATATCTTCAGAAGCGAAATATGTCAGTTTGTGTCCATCGTCATCTCTCATTGTTGTCACATATTTTGTAATGTCACCACCATAATATGAATAAGGATCAGATGTTGTAAATTCTTTTACTTCCATAACCTCATAAGACACGTTCTTCATCTTATCTCCCGGCTGACCAACATAACCCGGTTTGAAAGTTTCCTCACGGAGCTTACGCTTACGTTCTTTCTCTTCCTCAATCTTTTTCATACGCTCTTCTCGTGCAATAATAATACTGACAGCAGAGACAACTAATGCATGGCTTTTTGAACTGTAATACTCTTGGTTGATCGCAGTCTGAAGATTTTTGACATAATCATTGTTTGGCTCCATGTCCATAATCTTTTTACGAAGTTTCTGAACCTCTCCTGATTCATAGATTTTGTCAGTTTTCTCCAACATTTCACTTCTCCATTCTGCATCAACATACTTTCCGCCGAAACGAATGTCATTTACATCATAAGATGTTGGTCTGAAACCGGAACTTGCAGACTGGAATTCTAAACCATTGTCAGAAGCTGCTAACGCCATTGCCAAAGTTTCATCAACAGTGTAATGTGGGTTTTCTCTTCCTCCGTTAATTCCTGCGAAAGTAGAAGCAAAATCTTGTTCCAATGCCCACAAACCTTCTGGTCTCACGCCCAAATAAGCCTCAACACAACGCGAACCGATCTGTTTGACCTCACCGTCTGGTCCCTTGATCAGATAAGTTTTAGCGCGTTTTCTGTTATGCCCACAGTGCTCACAATACATCGAATCAGGACGCTCGCCATTTAACTCTACCTCTTTGGTGGATCGAACAATAAATCCTTCACCCTCAGCGTTCATCACAGCTTGAAATTCATATCCATCATATGACAGTTTAGGTTCATTAATTTCTATGTCATGATACAATTCAGCATATTTGATAACTTTGTTTGTTTCCTCGTCTAATTTTTCTTTTTCAACCAAACGCTCTTTATCTGAAACAATTTCAAAACGATCCGGAATACCAGCCTTATCCAAACGACGGTTAGCATTCTCAATCTTTTTCAAAGCTTTTTCATATTTACTATCACTGATGCTGAAATGAGTTCTATCATAAAAGCTTTCTTCAGTAATGTTTTCAGAGTCGCCAGATACGCTACCGAAAGCAAAAGTTTGATCGCTCATGCTCTTTTCATACAAGCTACGTGCTTCCTCAACAGTGCTGCCATGAATAGCCCCAGAATCAGCATACTTGCACTTGCCCCCATTACCAGCAGAACAAGGCTTAGCTTCTCCTGTATCTGGAACAATATGATATTTAGCCGCCATGATGATTCCTCCAAAAAGAACAATGATAATTTATACAATGTTTTCTAAACCACAAGATTGTCGAATGAATGTTATAGAATTTTCATTAATTTCAATTATAGCAGAAAACACTGACATCATCAATCTTATATTTTCATTATTTAAGGAATTGATAAAAGTTTATTGAATCATATAATAAAACCCACAGATAATTGATTTTTAAACCTGCTTATCTGTGGGTTTTGTTTTACTTATTTTTATTGTTTAATTTTTCATTAAAGAATGTATCGAGTTGCATCAATACCGGCTTTTGCTCCATCACCAACCGCAACAGCAACTTGGCGGTATTCAGGATTTTTAATGTCACCTGCTACAAAGAATCCTTCAACATTTGAACATTTGATAAATCCGTCTTCGAATAGAGTTGTATACTCAGAAGCCTTAGATGAATTAGGAGACTGACCAACAGCCACGAACACACCTTCAACTTCAAGATTATCGCCATTATTCAAAACGACACCCTCAACGAAACTATCTCCAAAAATTTCAGCAATAGAAGTGTTCATATGGATGTTGACTTTCGGATGGTCAACAAGTTTTTGAACAGCTGGAGCAGTTGCACGCCAATCGGAGCCTCTGACAAGAACATCAACAGAAGAACAGACACCAGCCAAATAAAGAGCGTCCTCGGCGGCAGTTTCTCCTCCACCAACAACAACAGCCCTCTCATCAGCAAAAAAATCGCCGTCACAAGTTGCACAATATGACACTCCAGACAGCTCTTCTCCCTGAACACCCAATTTCTTCGGAGTGGATCCAGTAGCATAAATCACAGCGTTTGACAGAATGCTTTCTCCGCTTGCCAAAACAGTTGTGAAAGAATTCGAAGATTCAACAATTGATTCAACTGTATCATAAACTATCTCAGCACCAAACTTTTCAGCATGATTCTTAAAATTTTCAGCCATATCAGAACCAGTTGAACCGAACATTCCCAAATAGTTGTCAATCTGTTCAGTAGTTGTCAGAAGCCCGCCAATAGCATCTCCTGTAATAACCTTAGTATTCAAACCAGCCCTGGAAGTGTAGATAGCGGCAGATAACCCAGCTGGACCCGCACCTACAATGAGAACATCAAGCACAATAAAACTCCTTTAAAAATTAGATAACGAAAACATTCTAACAAAAATCAATGCTGAAAATTATCTAACGAATTCAAAAAAGATGTCATATGCTTTCAAGTTCAATCAATTCAATAAATTTCTCATTTTCGAAAATTTCACCAAATTCTAACCCCTCAATTTCAAAAAGAAAATTCAACGGAATAGAAGTGTCATTCATATAGCGTTCAACAATACTTCTATAATTTTCATGATCTTCAATTAAACCTAAAACAAAAGATCGACATTTCATCAGGCAAAAAGTATCATCCATGCTGAAAGAAGTATTGTTGATTTTTTCAAGATATTTATGCAAGTTCTTATAGAATATTTCAAAAACAGAATCAATTTCACGAATAAACAAAGAGAAACTATCGTAATTTTTGATGAAATGATAATTGTAGAAAGGGGAACCACTGAAATCTTCGAAAATGCTAGTGTAATGAAACAGAGACAAGACAAGAGTTTTACCTGTATTATCTTTTTCGTTGACAATCTTTTTATAATCTTCAAGAGATTTCAAAAATAAAGCCGATTCATCGGAAGTCAAACACGACAAAGAAAAATCACCGATAAAAGCATTGTATTTATCAATTATTCTTTCAATTTTCTTATCACCAAAAGTTTTTCCGCTCATCACTCGATTATATTGTAGATCGAAAAATCTGGTATCTAAATTATTGAACAACGAAATAGAACTATAATATTCAACAAACTGAGAACAATTGAGAAATGCTTCTTTATCTTCACTTAGCCTGTTTTCAATGTGAGCAAAATACGACACAATTGTTTGACAGACTTTGTTTACATCAGCATTGAACTCTAAATCCAAGAAAAGAGAATCCGGGTGCTCCAAATCTTCATCCGAAATACTGTGAGAATCATCTTCTAAATCCGAAACAATCTTTTTGTTAATGATTGAACTGACTTTCTCTATTTCGGAAAATTTGAGAACTGTTCCGTTATTGATAACTTCTTTTGGCATCGACAGGGGAAACATCGGAGTGAGATACGATACACAAATGTCGAAACTTATAGGAATCTGCTCTTCATTAAATTCGGATCTGATGTTGTTTTCATCTTTGATTTCAGATATAGGTCTACGATGCTCATATAGACGCATTTTGTCATCATCTGACTCGCTATCCACATTTGCCGTCAAAAGCCCTACAAAGGCGCACCATGTATCTCTCCCAAGCCTGTCTGAGTCAAGAATGAAGTCAACTAAATCTATTCGTCTAAAATTAAGTTCAATAATTTTATCCTGTGCATAATAAGATTTGTTTGCGAAAAAATAAGTGAAGTCATAAAGACATTTCGCAATTTTGTGAATACGACCATTGAGAAACAATTCAAAACCATTTTTAATGACAACAAGTTCGACAAGATCATTAAAATTGTTTCTATAAAAATCATAGATTCCAGTTCTTGTTCGAGAATATGCTTTCACTGTTCCATCATGAAATAAAATGAAATTTACATATTGCAGAGAATAGATGAGAACTTTTTCATTTTCATTTAATGGATTTTTCCCTTGGTAAAAGCATCCATTTTCCCATTTTTCACTAAAATCAGCGAAAAAGTTGTTGGTCTCAGAATTTTTATCTGTTTCAGCAAAAGGTTTCTTATGGCAAATGAGACTACTACTGTGCCTGTAATCCAAAAACTCTACATTTACCATAACCTCACCCGCTTTCTTTGAAAAGTATTCAACAATTTTTCATCTGTCTATGTCGAAAGAATGTAGAATCTACCTATGATCTACTTTCTTTTATTCTATCCCGTTTACTCATTTTCGTCAAGAATTAACTCTCTCCACAGGAGGAACGGAATAGTGGAATCATCATTCATATATTTGATGTACAGCTTGAATACTATTTTGAGTCCTTGTTCTAATCCTACCCCCAAATAATTGACTTTATGGCAAAGTTCATAATCTTCCTTCATTCCGCCAGGAGTGAAAATTCTGTCCATGATCAAACCAAGCTTCTCTCTTTTTTGAATAGAACTGTATTTCGTCAAAAAGAAATGAATAGCCCCCATAAAACTTAAATTAGATATTTCTTCAAGGTTTATTTTTAAACCTAAATCCTCAAAAAGATTTTTATTCTCTTCAGATAAAATAATTCTGTTATTGAGCAAATATTCGGAAGAAGAAGGATACTTCTGATCGTTTTGAGCAGATTCGTCTAAATAGAAATCAACCATGTCAGATCCGCTTTTAAAATATTTTTCATAGCGAGCGAATTCTATAAAATCAGAATTCTTCATCGAACATATTCTCTCATAGTTTTCGTAAGACAAGCCTTTTATGAGAAATGTTCCATTAAGAAACTTTGCTCTTTCTTTGTTATTGTCATTACTAAAAGTATTAGAGTAATCATGTATTTGCTTCAATGAGTGAACAACGGCATTTATTGTATTGAGTTTTTCATCATAAGAAGAGGGGCTTTTCTCTAATTCATCACAGGTAATAGATTCCTGATCACAGAGAGAATCTTCGCTATTAAAAAACCCGCTAAATTTTATTTCTGGATTACAAACTACATGTAAGGTTTTATAAAAAGAAGTAAGGTCGTTTATCAATAATCTATGATAGATTTTTTCCAGTTCAGAATTATAATGAACTGGAACAAGAAATTCCAAACATTGATCGTAAGATGGATGTTCAGGAAGTTTTTTGTTGATAGTTGTGAAAAGCTTGAACATATTGAGATTGTATTTAACAGGATAAAAACTCATTGATTGTTTTTTCCATATTTCCAAAAGGCTAATAAGAGCAGCTCCGCATCTTGGATCATCAACACCATAGAAACCAATGATAAATTGAAGAATTTCTCTATTCTCCCATCTCAATTCTTGTGTATCAATAGTTTCGTGCTTAAACCAAACGCCAAATTCAGCAAGAGTCACCAAAGACCTTGTAAAATCTTTATAAATTCCATTGAAAAAAGATTCCTTATCGTCTTGGTTTTCAAATCTATATGTGTTATCAAAACCAGACCAGAATTCCAACTTCTTCCTAAAAGAAAACATACCAAAATTCCTGTTTTCTAAAATTCTAGTTTTCGATAAATAAAGATAAGGATATGACGGATCTGCATCTCTGCTTAAACTGTCATCAATTGTGATAACAGAATCATCAATAAAAAATCTACCCGATCCTTCTTTTCTCATCTCTCCTTGCATCCTTTCCAAACCTTCAACCACATTTTGCTAATTTGATAAATTTTTCTCGTATAGTTTATTCAACAATACTCTCAACATAAAGATAAAGTTCCAATGATTCAATCGAACGATTTTCTTGTGAATAATATTTGACAAGCGCACAAAGAAGATCATTGTCATCAACTTTGAATGATTTCTTATCCCATTCTTTTCTGTCTCCGAAATCAATAAATTCAAGCATAGCTTCCCTGCCGAAAGAAACATACAGATATATTGTTATCTGCAGCAAAGAATCAGTAAAATTCTTTGCATAGCCAAAACCATGACCTTTAATGAGAACATCTTTCGTTGTTGCATAATAATCAGTAAAATTTCTCAATGAAGATTCGTCAATAATTTCGCAAAAATCATCAATTTCATCATCAGACATCAAGAAAGACAGAGAATTTCCGCTTCCCGTATGTTCGTTCTTTTTAACTCCAACAGAAGGTAGAATGCTGTTTTGCACTCTTTCAACATATTGTTCTGCGACAAGATCCAATAATCTACTATTTGAGATTACATTCATAATTCTTGTAAAATCACCTGAAATCATTCTACGGAAAGAGTTATTTGAAAAATAAAGAATATTACTATAACTGATCAAAGTTTCTTTAAAATAGAGATCAATAACATCATCCACAAATTTATCAACCCTGACAAAACTAGCTGGAGAATCGCATATGTTGCCCCAAGTAGCCCCTCTCTCAACATCAGACAAGAAATAGAATGCTTTTGTCAGCATTTCAACCAATTTATAAGGAGCAATATGCTTATTTATTTCATTATTGATTTTGCTTTTGGCAGTAATATTCTTTATACGATAGATAATTGAAGAACTGTATTGGTAATCTTTGCTGAAAAAATATTCGAAAGACGGAAGTAAATATTCAATAGGACTGCAGCGAATTTTTTCAGCGGGAACTTGGTTTTCTACAATGCTTCGCAAATGTTCAGTGTCATTGATGAACCCTGAAACAATAGCTTGTATAAGGAGAAGCTTTCCACCCTTTAAATCTCTTTCACAATCAAAGACAACACGAAGAAGCTCAATATGTTTATTTTCGATAATTCCTTCATACTTAAATGAATTTTCAGTAGAAACATAAGGAGTGGATTCTTTCAACATGATTTCAAGCTTCAAAGCATCAACATTCGAAAGGTTCTCTATTCCTGAAAAAGAAAACATTTGACTGCCGGGGAAGAGTTTGTTTACATATGTTGCTGAAATTTTGTCAAAAGAGGTATCAACAGAAACAGTATTGACCTCATAAGAAACCTTGTCCGATTTTATTTTGCCAATTATTGAATCATTCATCTTTTCACCCCTAATATTTTCTCATTTTAAACATACAAAAATTCTTCACGTATTAAACTATTTCTTTTAGCAATATTGGAATCACGTTCAACAATATAATCTTCAATTGTTCCGTTCATCTCCAACATCATACTCAAAGGAATGGACGGATCTTTCAAATAATCCATAAACACCTGATTGAAAGATGGATTATCTTGCAGTGCCCTCAAAAGACCATTCGGAATCATGATGACAGAATTGTAATATTCCTTATTCGCCATAACGCTGCTGGCAATCGTTTTATCATCAAAAAGACCTCTCGCTGAATCATAATCATGAGCAAGAGAAACAAAAGATTCAGAAAAATTCAAAAACAATTTGAAGTTAGAAATCCTGTCTTTTACGAAACGAGCAACAGGAACGCTTGTTTGTTCAACGTTTTTAAACATGTCAAATTCCTCTTCAGTCATCAAGCTTGAAAAATCTACGCTATAATAATTAGGAGCTAATGATTTTTTATTACATTCAACACCATTAACAACTCTTTCATAATGAAATTCAAAAATTTCAGCAAAATTTTTCTTCTCATTCGACCTGTAAAAGTTAACAAAGTTAAACAAAGGCGCAAAAAGATTGATGAACTGATCCCTTGTCAAGTTATCAACATTTTGCACATCCACAACTTTATACATTTTGCTGAGAATTTTATGATAAGAAAGAACAGCTTTGAACCCATATTCAAGGTCATCACAACAAATTGCAGAACTGTCGCCATTATCCAAATCAATTTCAGAGATTGTTTTACCAGACTTGTCATTCAACAGAGAGATACTATTCCTGATTTTGTCCTCAAACTGTTCAATTCCAAATTTCGTTGCTTTCATCTCCTGGAATCTAACAAGATGAGTGGGAAAGAAATTAAACAGATAAGATGTGCATGATTCAAGTTCATAATCATGATTGTCTGAATAAAGATTCTCCAGAGTTTCCCTGTTTTTAAATTTTTCAATAACTCTTTCAGGTTCAATTTGAGAGAAAAAATTGAACCAGCTTGCCAGAGCACACCATTTATCTTTTGGAGACCTGTCCATTTCGAGAATTTCATCAATCATTTCAGAAGAAGATTTTTCGGCACTGATGAAAAGTTTAACACCCTCACCGTCTCGTGTCTTATCCCAACCAATGAAATCAAGATAATCTTCCAAACACAGAAGAATTGCCTCAATCTGATTGTTTTTGAAAATATGTTCACCTTTATGAATATTCATCAAACGTGACAGCCCCACAGGAGAGAAAAGAGATCCGTTGTCTTCTTTTTGCCTTCCCAATGCACTGCTTTTGAAATGCTCTGAGTAATCTTCGGTTTTCTTGATCATGATGAGAATGTTTCCGGTGTCAAAAAGATCAGCACGAAGCCTAGTGGTCTCAAAATAGTCAACCAGAACACGATCTTTCTTTGTCATTTTCCATCCTCACCTGTTTTTAAAAATATTTTTATATACAAACAATTATACAATAGTGTAAGGGAATTGTCAATAAAAACAATAATTGTAAAATGATTATCGAAATTATAATTTAAAAACTACTGATGGATTAATCAATCCCTCGATAGAGAAAGCCATCCCCAAAGGAATAGAAGGATCTTTCATGAATTTGTCAAAAGCTTCCGTATATTCTTTTCGTGTTGCAATGATTTCCAAGATACTTTTTCTTGCCCAAACAGGACGCTGAAGACGAATGTTTTCTTTTCCAGCAGCTTCAACAAAATTCTGATATAAATTGTTAAAATCATTCAGAAATAGCCCGAAATTTTCTTTGTTTTCAAATAGATATTTCACAAAAAATTCAGATTGAAGAATTAATTTGATCTCTACATACCTAAAAGAATCATTCACCAAAGCAGAATTGATAATTTCCGCCTCTTCTTTCGTCAAAATTAAATAAGCGTGCTTTTTGTTATCGAATTTATTTTTCAAATCTAATCCAGACATAACTCGATCATACTGCATCTGAATAATTTTCTTATTGTTGAATAATTGTAAAGAAGAATACAACATATGAAACTGATTGACAGTCATTTTTGATTCATCCTCTTTTGAAACAGTTCCACTATTTGATAAATAAGAATCAATGAATTCTCCAACACTTTTTCCGTATTTATCAACACTAATATGATCTCGCCATTCCTCAGTATTTATGTTCTCAATAACACAATCCATGTTGTTAAAGTTGTTTACAATGTTCGACAAGTAAAGGAAATCTTCAAAAGTGCTGTGTTTAAAATTGGTAGAGTGAAAAATAGGGAAAGGAAACAAAGGAGTCAAGAAAGATGTATAAGAATAAAAATTATCATTCTTTTCCAAATTAAATTTTTCAAAACATTGCTGAAAAGATTCTCGCAGATCGAAAACTTCCACCATCTTCTGCTTAAAATCCTGATCCGTTTCACTTAAATTGGAATAAGAGGCAAAAGCCATCCATTTGTCAATTGCTGCTCTATCCGAATTAAGAAAATAATCAATGTTTTCAAGGTCAAATTCAGATAAATAATTTTTACCAATATATAAATCTTCTACCCAAAAATCATTTCTGACAGAAAATTTATCAATATAATCATTCAAACCTTTAACAATTGTTCGCAAACGCTTATTGCATAAAAGTTCAATACCACATCCGTAAACACTCCCAAGCTCATGATCTCTATTAAAAAATGCTTCAATTGATATGTGATGACGTTCTGGATCGTTTTCAAAGCGAGAATGAAACATATCGCCTTTAAACCACAATTTGACAACACATTCTTTATTTATGGTAACAATAATGTGTTTGTGAACATAAACAAGATGATTAGGCTCATAAGGGCTTTTACTAATATGAGAAGTAAAATAGCCTGTATCACTTTCAGGAAAATCTTCAACAATTCCGAAAGAATTCATGATCCCACCTTCCTGTTTTAAAGTACACTAAACTGATCACTCATTTTGTGTTAGACTAAAAAAATAATTAACTAACCTTATTTTGAGGATAGCATAGATTTAATTAATTTTCAAGTAATCTTCACTATCAATAACACCCTCAACAATCAACATAAAACTGAATGGCATATCATCAGGATTTTTCATGAATTTACGAAACACATTCTCATACTTATCTATTTGTTTAATAAGTTCCATAAGAATATAGTACCGCCCAAGATACCTTTTACTCACAAAAACTTCTTCGCCTCTATCTTGCATGTTGTTGAAAGTATCAGATGCATAACTGTAGTCATGCGCAAACTTAATGAAACTGTCAGGGTTTTCAATAAAATATTTCGTCAGTTTGAAAGATTTGTTCAAATAGAAGCTTACTGATGCATCAATATCATAAACTTCTTTGAATCTTTCATATTCTTCTTCATCGAAAAGATTAGAAAAATTCGCGCCAATCTCTCTTATCATTTTGTCATCACTGTCAATGTTTAAATCAACAGGCTTCAGCCCTTGTGCTATTCTGTCTTTCTGAAACATACACACAGTTTCATAAGTTGACTCAAAATCATTTTTATGAAAAGAAACCAAACGCATAGAAAAAATCAAATCAATCAATTGAACATTTGTCAATCCTTTATGAACCTCTTCCAAAAACACCTGATCCTTTTCGAAAGTGTCAGCAAAAAGAGCATAACAAAAAATGAAAGTATCTGTTTTATCGCTTCTGTACCTGATATGATGGCATAGTTTGTCAAAATCTATATCTGACAGTTTCTTTACAGATGGTTCATTGACAACTGCAACCGCCTTATTCACATGTTTCATAAAATTCTCATCAAGAAATTTATATACTGGGAAATTTACGCTCGACACAAAAGGAATAGGGTAAAAGTTAAACATATAAGAAGAACATGATTCAAACTCAAAACTATCATCTATTCCGATTTCTTCTACGGTAGGACGATTCATAAACATTTCGAAAATTTCGTCATTTGAAAATTTATTCTGTTCCATTATCGCAAACATTCGGAACGCTGATGTGATCCCACACCATTTGTCTTTCAAAGGCTTATCTGATGCAAGAATACGTTCCAGTATATCCTTATTCAAAGAATTGAGAATAAGTTTTCCTTCTATTGTTTCAGTGTATTTATCAATCTTTTCCCAGCCAATAAAATTAACGTAATCTTTCAAACATTCGAAAATTTGTTGAATGTTTTTGAAAAATTCCATTCCATCTGAAATTGTTGCCAATTTTGCGAAACCAACAAAAACTTTCTTAATGTCAAAAGATTCATTATCTGGAAAAAACTGTTGTGTATGCTCATTCTTGACGATTCCCAAAGCACCATAGATATTGAAATTCTCAAAATAGTTCTCATCTTTTTTGACCATGACGATAACGCTATTATCGTTCAACAAATCTGCGCGAAAAACATCTGTTGAATATGTGTCAACAATGAAAACATTTTTATTTCTCATATCAATTATGATCCTAACAGGAGAATGACTTTAATTCATTATATCAGTTATTCAATTGTGCAACATTATTAAGCCGTCTGATCATATCGTTCCACGCATAAGATTCCCCTGAAGCATCAAATTCGCTGAGAAGACTAACACAGAGACTCAGCTCCGTCAGATCAAGAACTCTCGTTGGGTTTGAATCAGCACCAACAAGAGAAACAGTGTCCTCGATTTTCTCAGCGATACGTTTAACCGAATCAGATTGCGTCTTATTGATAATGTCAGTTAGCCGCTCATTGATTCCAGAAAAAGTTGCAAAATACCAAAACTCGTTCATTGACTTTTTCACTGATTCGCTCTGATCAGAAACTTCTGGAATAGCAACATTTAACATAATAATCTCCCCTGTAATTCTATTAATTTATTTTTATTTATTTTATTGCTCCAATGTTCATTAAAATTGTCAAATAATTGAAATACTTCATTAATTGATTTCATTAGTGAAAAATTTATAAATTCACATTGCGATTAATTAAACTATATTCGATAAACAGCTAAAAGTCAAATTACAGCAAACACTAACAAACTATTGAAAAAACTTTAAAGAAGAATGCTTCAATGCTGATGAAAGCCCCGAAAAATCAACACATTCAACAACTTTGTCTGTTAAAATATAACCACTTTTCGCTATTTCTTGAATTAGTATCAAAAAATTAAAATATAACAATTTGATAAACATGCTTTTTATTTTTTAAAATGTTTGTGTCTTATACGCTTAGACCTTGCTGGACGCAGAATCAAATTTTTCAACAAGATACTTATAGCCTGAATCATCAACTGCATAACTGTCCAAATTCACACCCTCCATTTGAAGAGCCAGTCCGAAAAACACGCTCGGGTCTTTAAGATAGTTTTCAAAAGCTTCCATCCCGCCCTCAAAGTCTCGCACAACTGAAACAAAATTAGTGCGAGAATAATTAGCAGTGGTGAAAGCTTCGACAATTGATACATCTTTATCCAAATAAATAAAAGAATTCATGTTTTTGCAAAATTTATCAAAGAAGAAAATGTCAGTAAAAACTAAATCCTCCAAAAAACTACTGGAATTAAGCTCTTTGCTGCGGTCATATTCTTCTTTTGTTGCCAATGTCCCCAGAAGATAATTAACCCGATAAGTGTAATCCATTTCAAAATCAACATGCTTCAACTGATAAATAGAAAGATTGTCAAATTTCATTCCTCGCTTAACTCTGTCATATTGAGAATACAGAATATCTTCAAAATTCGTTCCCTGACGAGCGAACACACTATTGCGGCATTGTTTGATAGCAGAATGCAAAGAAAAGAACAATTCGGTAAATTGCGAAACATTCAACTCTCCAATTTTACTATCGAATTTCTTCATATCGAATTCACTGTAGAAATCTTTTTTGGCAGTAGTTTTCGCGTAATTGATAGCTGCAATAATAGATTTGAAATCTTTCCCCCGCAAAAACAAGAGACTGTTCAAGTTATCCAAATCAATGTTTTCAATAACGACATCATTGTCATTATTTACTATTTCGACAGCTCTTTCCAGTCTTTTTGCATATCCTTTAGTCTCTGCAGTCTGAACATCTCTTCGCGCCTTAAGTCCATCAAGGAGTCCATATTCTCCAATAAATTTTCTGCACAAAGATGCGGGAAACAATGGAGTCATATAAGTGTTACAACTTTCAAAACCAAGACGATTACTGCTTACCGCATCAAGGAAAGGAGCATCATGATAAAACCTTATGATTTCATCGGTCGAATTTTCAGAATAATAGAGAGAGCCAGCGACAAAACCGCACCATTTGTCTTTCATAGCTCTCTTAGACCTAATGATTTTATCTACAAATACAATATTAGGATCATTTATATAAATTGTATTATAAGTCCCTTCGTTCTCATCTTCAATGACCTTATCCCAACCAATAAAGTCAAGATAGTCTTCCAGATAAGCCATAAGCTTAAGAATTCGCTTCTTTCTGAAAAGTTTAGCGCCCTTTTGAATAGACACAAAACCGCCATGCTGAATTTTCGACAGAGTGCTTGGATTGATATACCTCAAAGTAATTTCAGGAATTTGGAGAAAATCAGCTGAAAAATGTATAGTAACATCGCTGCCCACCAAAAAGGCACGCAGTTTTTTGCTCTTCGACATTCGCTCTCTGATTAATGCCATAAGAAAAACCCTTCACAATTAAAAATAAATATTATCTAACCCACAGAACATATTACACTAAAATAAGCAAATAGTCAATGATTCGATAACATTTTAAAAACAATAGAAGAGAATATCTAAATTTTTGAAAACGAAAAAGAGCATTCAGAATTACCAAACAATTACTCAACAATTATTAAAGAGACAAAACAGAGCAAAACTATTTCGACAATAGAAGTCAGATTCAAACAACTAAAATAACGCAAAAATGAAAACAAAGAATCAGACGCTCATCATTTCGGAATTATGATTCTTTCGCTCCACAAGGTTGTTCCACTCAGACAGTAGCCCCTCACGAACATTATCAACATCATGAGGAGTTCCGAAAAGTTCAAAAAGATACAGAATAGGAACATTCAAACGCGCTGATAAAACATAACCAGCCCTACCGAAATGCTCACCGAAATTCTTATTTCCGCCAGCAACAACACCAACACAATGAGAGCGGTTCGTCTCATCATTCAAAAACTTGATTACCTGTTTTGGAACAATCTTTCTGTTGTCGCCATCACCATAAGTCGGACAGAAAAGGATATAATTTTCATCAACATTCAAAAACGGATCTCCACCACGCAGAGGAATACGCTCAGACGGAAAGCCCAACTTATCAACAAAATGACGAGTATTCTCCGTAATAGAAGAAAAATACACAATTTTTACGTCACTCACAAATTATCACTCCAATAAAACATTAAACCTTATGAATCATCTTATCTAAAACAACAACTAAAATATTCGACAAAAATTCAATAACAATATTAAGTATTTTTCATCAATCACCGTTAGCAAGAAGACTGCGCATCGTTTTCAGAGTATGCTCATTATCCAACTCGACAAAACGATCATATTCTTCAACTGACTTACCTTCAACAGTATTTTCAAATCTTTCACAAATATTTTCCTTAATTTCTGAAATTTCATCATCAACCTTAGAAATTTGACTGTTGAACAAGCCCATAACCTCTTCGTCAGCATTGCCTTTCATTTTTAACCCATCTAAATAATTTTTCTTATCTTCGTAAAGTTTGCTTAACTTTTTCTCAACAATTAATAAACGATCAGAAAGAGACTTGTTCTTCATAATAACAATTCGACCATTAACAACCTCGAAATCGGAATCACGTTTATCCAATTTCACATATTGAGAAAGAACTTCTTTATCAACTTCAACAATATGAAAATTCTTTCTCAAAGATTTATCCATAGCAGAATCAATCGAATATGCAAATTCAATATTTTTCTCAAGATTTCTTATCTTCAATTGGATCTTTTTCAATTTGTGTTTTTCTGTGCTTTTGCTGGAATAATAGCGAGGATAATCATACCTATTCAAACTCAACCTAATCTGACGTTCTTCATGACGGCATTTTTTAAGGTCTTTCTCCATTTCGTCTATGAAAAAAGTCAATGAAGTTAATCCATTAAAATTTGAATCCCAAGAATCTATTATGGCTTTAATCTCTTTTCCGATTTTAGTATTTTCAATAATGAATTTACTAATCATTAAACTATCATGAGCGTTGTTGCCAGCAGGCGATAAAATAACAACACCTTCATCACTGTTTTCAACCCTTCTGAGAAAACTATTTTTCTTTCGTTCTTTGTTTATTGCCGCACGAGCAAATCCCACAACAACTCCACTGAAAACAATAAAACCAACCAAAAGAACAGTTATAGCAGTCATAACACTCCTTAAAAATCAAAAATCATCAATCGAGCTATTCATCAATTTATTCATATATTTGACAGTTAACTCACTATCATACTGATTGTCTTTATCGTTCTTCTTTTCAGCCTCTTGATCAAAGAAACTTTTCCAATCAGACAAAACATCATTTGTCAAAGAAGTTTCCTCAGCTTCAAATTCACAAATCCTGTTATCAAACAACTCCAAAACTTCTTTATCAAGATTTTTATCATTTGAAACACTAGAAATATACTTTTTTTTATCTTTCTTCAATTCATCAAGTTTGCAAACAAGAGAAATCAAACGTTTTTCATTGCTTCCGTTAACAACAAAAATGGCATCCCTGACAAACTTATACTTCTTGCTTCCATCACTGTTTCCATTAGAACTCCAAGGGTTTTCCACACTTTTTCTGAAATTAAGATAATCATCTTTCTCAATCTTGATAGCATGGCAATTATTATTCAAAAACCCTAACACATCGACAACATTTTGACAAAACTCAACTTTTCTTTTCTTAAAGCTATATTCTTCTTCTTCCTTTTTGCGCTTTAAGAGTATTTCTTGTTTTTCGGAATAACTCATGTAATAATCAATTGGATAAAGATTTCTTCCAATATTTTGTTCTATATAATACAAGCCATTATCTGCTTCGCTTTTTAATTCATAGTAGTCTCTACAACCTGCTTCAGAAAGTATCCGCCTTCCTAAATCAGTATTATTCAAAAAATAAGGAATAGTATCAAATTCTTTATAATACTCATTGTAATAAAGAACAGTAACGCCCTCATTACTATCCTTTAATTCATCAATAAGATCAGCTCTACGTTTCTCGGTTTTCTTTATCTTGTTCGTCTTACTGAAATCAATAGAAAGCTTCCCCACAGCCAAAAAAGCGAAAAACCCAAAAAACACTATCCAAAAACTCATAACTTCATTCCTCACTTAACATAATTTCATTAACATATGTTTCAATTATTAACAAACTTGTTATTCTATTCAAAAACATCTTAACAAAAGCATATAGCGCCAGAATGAAATCTGATAAAAATTTAGATGTTTTTAATACAGTGATACCGAAAATGACATTTCTTAAAAATTATTGAAAAAATTGAGAAAAACCCCTCGAAAACAGGGCTTAGAATCTAACGTTTTCAGGGGCGTTACAGAATTCGTTTTGAGTGTTTTGAAAACTGTTGAAAAATCATAAAATAAGCAATAGAAAACCCGCAATGCATATTTAAGACATTGCGGGTTTTCTACAAAACTAAATACTAAAAAGCCTTTTTCGCAGAAACGATAGTTGTTTCGTGAATAACAGTATCAAATTCGCAATCCAATTCAACTTCATAAAAAGGACGACCGAAAACATCAGCAAAATCATCTGCTTCCATTCCCGTTGCTGATTTTCCGCCCAACTGATCATAAACAGACATAGCGGTTGCATAATGATCTGAACCATGCAAGTATTCTTTATAATTTCAAAAAAAACGAAGATGCCAAGATCTGCAAAAACTTTACAAATCTTGGCACCGAATGTTAATCTTATTCTATCACAATATTACAAAAAAATCAACTAATTATTGCATAATATTCAAAAATTTTAATCAGTCAGTCAATTCATTTCCGTCAGCATCTTTATGCCAAGTATCACCAGGCTTACTCACGAGAATCAGAATTCCCTCAATTAACCCCCAAATGAATGACACCCACGACAAGAAACCCAAAGACAAAACACTGATCAGAACTTGTGCGACACCTTTTCCGTTATACCCAAGATAAAAATTATGAATTCCGATAGTTCCTAAAAGAATCCCTAAAATACCAGCCACAATTTTTGACTTAGCAGGACGCGCATAAACATTATTACTAACACCATTAGTACTGTTTTCAAAACTCATAATCAATCACTCCTTAAAGATTTCCTAAGAATATCAGAAAATTGCTAAATGAATTCGTCAATTGTGTGAATTATTTTGTAATAATTGGAAAAATTTATTTTTTTTATAAATGATTTTATAGCATCATTATTGCTATTCCATTCATCATCCCAGAAAACTTCTTTTAAAATTATAATCAAATAATCAACTCTACTCTGTTTTTTTTGTTATTAAATAATTAACACATATAATATATTATAACAATTTTCGAATAAAATATGAACAAAAAATTAGGGAATATGACCGAAGTTTTATTGTCATATTCCCTAATTTTTAAATATTTAATTAGCTCACATCCAACCTCTACCAATATTCAAAACATCAGAGAGAATAATTAATCCCATGAATCCCAAAAGCGGAACAATTGTGATAGCAGTCAAATATTTAATAGTATTAACACCAACTGGAATGTATTTTCTTTTAGTAGCTCTACTGAATCCCATCTTAATCCAGTCACACACAGCAATTGTTATTTTTCCGCCGTCGAGGGACGTTATAATTGGGATTAAGTTAATGAGGCCCAATCCAAAATTAAGTAATCCTGAATATAGCAAAAGTGCTTTAACTTTGTTGTCTGTTGTGATTTTATCGCTTGCTGAAGTATCTCCATATGTCTTTCCTACTGAAACAATTGAGGAAGGAGCTTCAGGGTCTTTCTCTGCTCCGAAAATGTTTTTAACAATCCCTGGAACCTTTTCAGGAATATTAACGATTGCTTTAATATTTTCGGTAAACACTGTACCAATCATTGTTGAAGATTCTGTGAAACTCAATGGCTTTTCGTAAGTGTTCAACATAACCCCAACAGCACCATTTTCAACAGGAACATTTGGCAAAGAAATTTCCGAACCATTTCGTTCAACAATGATATTCGCTGTTTCTTTTCCTTTGAGAGAGCTTGAAATGTCAGATGATTCTTTTATTACGTTTCCGTCTACACTGAGAATTTTGTCGCCATCTTTCATTCCACCTTTCTCAGCCCCACACGTTTCCCCTTGTTTAAGACTTGCACAAGAATTCACTGTGTCAACGCTTGTGTCAACATGCATACTTGGATACCCCATCAACACACTGTAAATAATAATAGAGCCAAGAATCAGATTCACTATTGGGCCAGCAGCAAAAATGAGAATTCTTTTGAAAGGATGAACCTGAGACAAAAGGCTTTTCTCGTGAATATAAGCTTCGTAAATGGGACTGTAATCTTTGTTTAATTCAGTCAATCTTTGCGAAGCAACTTTGATATCAGATTTAATGTTATTTTTTTGTTCATCAGTTAAGACATTTTCTCTGTCTCGCAATTGTTTCTTCAAATTCTTGACTTCATCACGAGTTTCATCAACTTGTTTTTCCAAATATTCATGCTCAGCGGTTTTCTCCGCTCTTCCATCATGGATCTCCACAAAACCTCCAAGAGGAATCGCTTTGATACCTGCAGAAGTTTGACCAATTTGTTTTTTGAATAACGTTGGCCCAAAACCTACAAAAAATTTTGGAACTTTAAGCTTAAACGCTTTTGCCACGGAAAGATGTCCTAATTCGTGTAATCCTATCGAGATTCCAATTACTAGCAAGAAAGCAAATAATCCAATTATCCATGCCATAACAGTTCCAAAATCCATGTTGCCTCTCCTCGTTCAAAAAGTATTTAAGTCATCAACATTTGGAAAGCAGTGAATAGATAACATACTCACAAAGTACTACCCTTTCTACCTTTCAGATGTTTGTCTAAGTTTTAATATCTTAACAAACATTCAACAACAACGAATTAGACTTCTATTTTCTGAATTTTAGCTTTTCTCAGACACAATCATCATATTGCTTGAGGGGAACGCAACAGTTCTCCCAGTTTCATCAACAATTTTCACTAAATGATTCAAATTGTCAATATAACCCTGTTGAATATACTGAAATGATTGCGAAACATGAAATCCATAAACAGAAAGAAGATTATTATATTCTTTTTCTGTCATAATTCCATAAAGTTCTTGGGTTTCTCTTTCTGCTCCAGCCCATCCCCAAGTGTAAGTATAAAGAAACTCCATCACTGATTGCATGTTTCCTTTGAGTATAGTTAAAGAAGTTTTGTCGAAATGAACAGCATTGTTTTTCGCAATCTTTCCAGAAGAATAGAATGGAGAGATTTCAGAATAGAGGTCGAAAAATTTCATTCCATCTTCAGCCACTTTATTATTCGCAAACTTAATAGAGGCTTCTTGTGCCCAATTATCAGGTTTCACTCCATCACGAATAAGTAGCTTTCCACCGGGCTTGAGAAGATTGTGGAAACTTTTCAAAGTAGATTCGATTTCATCCATCTTTTCTTCTCGTGAGTTGTAAGAATATACTTCGTGAAGGATTGATGAGCAAATGATTGTGTCAAAAGTTTCTGGTTCGAAGATGCTCTCAATTTCACCTGTATAGGCTTCAACTGTTTTCACATGAGGATAGTTGTCGTTCATGTGTTTTATTGCCTGATATGAGCCGTCAAGAGTGTATACGGTGTTTCCCTGAAGTCGTATTGCTTCAGCAAGATCGCCACCCCCTGCTTCTACGTCAAGAACGACACCAGGTTTGACAAAATTCAACAGTCGTTCTTTATCTCCGAGAGAAGATTCCATCCTGTCGAAATAAACTTTATCCTGTGATTCTGCGAGCATTTCTTGTCCTTTTTTATTTTTTTGAATTTTGTGCGAAATACAATTCAACAATTTCTTAATTCTGATTATAGCATTCTTTTAAATATTGTGCAATTAATGATTCCTATAATTTCCATCACAACATTTGGTTATTAAAAACACAAAAATGAGGTACGTTGTGAGATTATCAAACATTTCACAACGTACCTCAAAAATTGATTTATCTAATCTTAAAAATGAATCAATTTGTTTTTTCGAATTCGTATCATCCTCGTCTGTTGACTGTGATCTTTCGTGAATTAGGATTAGGAATAATTGGTGCTTCAACAGTTAGCACACCATTCTCCAATGTTGCTGAAATCTTTTCTTCATCAACATGCTTATAGAGTTTTACATGACGCTCAAGCTTCTTGTAAGAAACCCTCTCATTGAAAGACTTTCGTGCTCTTTGGGTTTTCTCTTCAATTTCAGAACCATTGTCTGCTTCAGCAGCATCGTCAAATGATTCTTTAACAGAAGATTCAGCAAAGATTTTAATGAATCCATTATCGAATTCAACAGAAACTTCATTTTCAGAGAACCCCGGAAGATCTGCTTTAACAGTATAGAGATCTTTATCAAAACTGACATCTACTGGAAGAATTGCCGAACGTTTATCAGGATTCACGCCTTCGATAAGACTTCCGAAGAATCTATCAATGTCGTTGAATACGTTGATAGCCTTACTGTTCAAATTGAAATCTGTCATAATTTTCTCCTATTCTACTTTATTTAGCGCTTACGTTATTGAATATCCTTAATTTTTCTCTGTTTTCACAAGAGATGCGAAAAGATAACACTGTAATAACGAGAGAATAGAGCCGTTTATTCCATAGTATTTCTATTTTTGGTGAGATTTGTATCACTTCGAATTGAGCTTTATTGATTAATCATTGTTTAATCTTTTTTATTGATTCAGTGTATTCTAATTTTTTAATGAATTTTATTTAAAGGTTATAAGGTGTGTAAACCTCCTCCGATAAGCTAGAACATACCGTGTAAGTTTTTGACCTGTATAATATAGACATAAAATCTGTATAAAAACACACTGTCGATTATTTTTATACAGATTTTTAAGAGAAGCAACAATGTAGCCTGCCTTTGAATTCTCCCCATAGTTAAAACTAGGGGATTCCAATGCTCATTTTTAGGTGATTAAAAAAGAAGAACCTCCCTATGATTTTTAAAATTTTCATAGGAAGGTTCTTAGTATTGAGTTTTAAAATAGTTTTCCTTGGTTTTTATCTCTTCCAGCTAACTTAGTGTTAGTTTCTACATAGTGAAAAGGCCCATATTCTCTGACGATACTTTCCCAATCTTTTTCAATGGTTTCTGTAGAGTTATTTTCTGGATAAGTTTCGTTTTGTACAACATTTTTCCAGACCATGTTTTTCTCATCAACAAGAATCCATTGATCTTTGTCATAGTCTGGATTGTTCGGGTCAACAATAGAATCGAAAGTTTGGCCTTGAGTGGGAGAATATGCGGCTTGATTATCCAAAATTTCGTCTATATTGTTGTTATCTTGAACTGCTCTTGGAGAGAAGTATTTTTCAAGAGTTTCGTTATACTCGAATTTTTTCTTAGGCAAGGTATTAGAGAATTTTTGATTTTTCTCTTTCTTTGTTTTACGTAAAGATGTAGTTTCGCCAAACTCAGCTTTTGCAGTTTTCTCATATGCAGCTTTTGCTTCGTCTTTTGTGTCATAATGTTCTGGAACCTGACCATCAACAGCAAACTTACACCCTCTTACAGTAGCAGTACACTGATTCGCTCGTCCTGTCTCTGGATTAATATGATACTTCATTATAATTACCTTTTTAAAATAGTTAAATCTTTTGTTTAGTTCTTTAATAGTTTTTCTAACTTAATCAAAATGGAGCATTAATATACAAAGAAAGAAACCAACAAATAAATAAAATTTGTTGGTTTCTTTTCAAGTATTGTTCAATGTTGAAATTCATAAACATTAATTGATTATTATGTTGTTCTGTTTTAACTATGCATTTTTTCAATCGTTTGATCTTCTTGACTTAAAATCTGGCGATCTTTTTTCGCAAAATGCTCTCGCCATGTAATCGAGTGATTCATTGGGAAAGGTTCATCAAGCCAAGCTGCTTCGTGAATTTCTGTGACAATCATTTTATTTCCTTTGTTAATTTTTTATATTGCCTTTATAATGAATTTTCTAAAACTTATTAAACTATAAAAAATTTTCTAAAATCCTCTGTATGGCTTTAAATAATTCCAATAATCAACTTATACAGATTAAACGCGTTAGGAAAGCACAGAGTCATTTAGGTGTTATTCAGGCGAAGATGAATTGTTTTCTCGAAGTTCTTGAATAGATTGACTGTTCTTTGTTTCGACAATTTCTTTGTCGTTGCATTCAAGATGTTCAATTCCGTGCTCTTTGTCAATCTCATTGTGAATTTCTTCTCGAAGCTTAGGTTCACGAAGTTTCCTGTAAATGAGAATAGTCACTGGAATGATGAGAGCATCGAAAAGCAAACTGTAGAATACCTCTGTAATAGCGTGTGCTGGATCTGTAATGAGTTCAAATGTCTCTTGCCATAGGCTTTCACCTTCAGTACCGTGAACGTGGCTGTGAGCGGAAATTAAAATGTCTGCTGTTTCAAAAATCATAATTGTTAAACCTTATTGTTCTATTATTAGTATTAGAGTTCTTCTTCGGCATAGACATTATTGTCAAGAATAACTTGCGCAACAACATTACGAAGATTGATTTCTGACATAGATTCACAAGCAGTGTATTCATCATCAAAATTAGCTTCTGAAACAATTTCTCCATCATTTGTGATAATTCGAAGCATTGCCTTACTCATAATATTTCCTTCACTTTCAAAATTATTAATTAATTGTTTCTTACTTGAATAAGTTTAGTATAATTTTAATCAGATGTCAACGACATTAACAAATGTGAGTTCTACAGAATATTTTTCTCGAAAATCTGTCATTCTTGCAATAGATTATGCAACATCATCATAAATAATTTCATTAACAATTTTTCCTCTATGATCAATAAGAGTCAATTTTGGTTTTTCCATTATATTCTCCTTTTTTATTGAAGTTATCCAACTTTTTTCTAAGTGTATACGATTATTTAAAAAAGTCAATCGTTTCATTACTTTAAAATTTTATTTAAATGTTGAAATTATGCATTCAAAAAAGTGCTAATATGGATTTAATCTGTCCATATTAGCACCTTTAAAAATTTTATTCACTTATCTGTATTTTTATTCAATCATGAAAAATAATTAAATTATCGTTTGAAATTTTTAATATATACCCATCCAGTAGTTGAACCATATTTGACTTGATACCATGATCCAGTTCTTTTTCCTACTGTCTTGACTTTTGTGTTTTTCTTAATTGTTTTCAAATCCCATCCTTTTGCTGTGCTTGTAGAGGGGTAGTTCATGATTTTTTGTGTTGATTTAGCTTTATAAGTAACATTTTTTGTTGTATTACTTAATTTTGGCAGATTTGCAGTTGTTCGTGAAACTTGTGAAGTTTTTATCCAACCTGTAGTTGTTCCACTTTTTACTTGAATGTACGATCCGTATTTTTTACCAGTAGTAGTCATTTTCGTATTCTTTTTAATTGTTTTCAAATTCCATCCTTGAACCTCTGAAGTGCTTGGATAGTTGCGAATTTGAGCACTGCTTACTTTGACTTTGTAATATACACTCTTACTGGTATTACTTACTTTTGGGAGTTTAGCCACCTGCCTTGTTGCTTGTGTATTAAGAACCCATCCTTTTGTTGAGCCACTTGATACTTCAATCCATGAACCATATTTTCTTCCAGTGGTTTTAACAATGGAGTTTTTTGCAAGAGTTTTAATATTCCACCCTTGTGTTTCTGATGTGCTTGGATAGTTTCTCATTTGTGTTGTTGCTTTGGTTTTGTATGAAACATTTTTAGTTGTTGATGAAGTTTTAGGTAAGGAAGCAACTACTCTTGAAAGATTTGATGTAGTTGTCCAACCTGTTGTTGATCCATTTTTTACCTCAATATAAGAACCATATTTTCTTCCAGTGTTTGTTACTTTTGTTGATTTAGAAATTGTTTTCAAATTCCATCCTTGAACTTCAGAAGTGCTTGGATAGTTACGAATTTGAGTGCTGGAACTTTTAACAGCATAAGGAACGTTTTTAGTCGTTGTTGTCAATTTTGGCAAAGCAGCAACTTGTCTTGTTATTTGTGATGTTGTTACCCATCCTATTTTTCCAGCATAAGAAACTTCAATCCAAGAACTATATGTTTTTCCTGTATTCTTAATAACAGCATTTTTAGGAATATTTGTCAAAGCCCAAGAAATTGTATTATCAGAGCTTGGGTAATTTCTCAATCCTGTTGTTGCTTTTGACTTATATGAAATACTTTTAGTCATTGTAGAAGTTTTTGGTAAAGCTGGGGTTGTCCTGTGTATATAAGTATTAACAGCCCAATACTTCTTTCCAGAATAAGTTATCTCTGTCCAATTTGTCCCCAAAGCTCGTCCAGTTGTTCTTACTTCTGCACCTTTTTTAAGATTGATTACTGAATCTTTATAAACACTTGATGAAAGATCGGGATAAGAGAATAAGTTTGTTGAAAGATTTGGTGTGTAAAGAACATTCTTAGCAACAGATTTCGTTCCTGTGATTTTAGCAGGATCAGGTGCAGATAATAACATTGATGTAGAAATCCATCCTGTTCCAAGATTGAAATTAACCTCAGTATAAGTTCCTGACACACGACCTGTAGTTGTTAGAATTCTTCCCTTTACAACAGTATCTAAAATTCCTGACTCACCTTTTAGTGTAGAAGGATAGCTTCGAATATTTTGATTGCTCTTTACAGTATAGCGAACATTTGCAGTAGATTTTGAAACATTTTTAACTTCTGGTGCAGTAGTGATTTTTTTATCAATAACATTAGAAACCAGATATCCTGTTTTTCCTGTTGTCATCTCTTTTGCTTTAATGTAACCATTTACTGATGGACCAGGAGTAATTTCTAATGGAGTATTTCTTTTAAGAACAGCAATGGTTTCAGATAATCCATTAGCAGATTTCTTCAATCCCATATCTGCTGAAGCATAAAGACCTTTACAAATAGTTGGATTACTTACTGCAGCTACACTGGTTGCTCCTGCTTTAAGATCTAACCCAAAAGAGCTAAATAAAGGAATTGCATCAACTGCTACTCCTCCATAACTTGTTGACATATGAAGATGAGGTCCAGTTGATGCGCCACTTGAGCCTACTTCAGCGATTATTTGACCTTTCTTCACTGTTTGACCAAGTTTTACATATTTTGTTGCATCCCACATATGGTTGTAGCTGACAGTGAGATTCTTACCATTCACAGTCCCATAATCAACAACAACCAATCCGGCAACTTGGCTTCCTGAAGCTTGTGTAATTCCAGTGACTTTACCGTCCAGAGAAGCATAAATTGGAGTTCCATCTTTTGCAGCTAAATCAGTTGCTCCGTGAAAGAAAGATGCTCCGAGAACAGGCGCACAACGATTTCCGAAATGAGACGAAATTCTGTAATCTTTTGCTTTGATTGGAAGCATCATATTAAGATTTGTAGATGATTGTGTAGATAATTTTGCAGTTTGAACTGATGTTTCTTTAACTGAAGTTGCAAAAGACGGTTGAGAAATACCCACTCCAGTACCAACCACACTTAAAGCAACCATTCCCATTAAAGCACTCTTTGCCATATGTTTGATTTTCATTAATTCATTTTCCTTGTTTAGTAGCAGCTATTTGCAAATATAGCATTGTTATTTCTAAAACATTTTTAATATTTATTTCACAAAATATATTTAATAATCACAATCAATAAATTAATTTAAATAATTAAAACTTTTAATAACAATTAAACAATATCTGTTGTTATGTTTTTAGAAATCAGTTATTTTTAATCATTATTAAATAATTAATAAATGTGTGTGTTTAACTAATGTTTTAAAATATTAAACATTTTTATCAATGCTAAAAATTTTAAACAATATTGAATGAATGAGGATCACTATTTGATAATCTTAATATGTGATTTCAGTGATCCTCATTCATTCAAGAATTTATTTAATTATTCAATATAATCAGCGACGGAAATTTTTAATATAAACATATCCTTTTGTTGATCCTGATTTGACTTGATACCAAGAACCATAACGCTTTCCAGTTGTTTTCACTTTCCAATTTTTCTTAACAGTTTTAATCTTCCATCCTTTGGTATTGCTTGAAGAAGGATAATTCATCATGCTTGAAGTATATTTCGCTTTATAGTATTTGTTTTTCAATGTTGAATTACTTATTTTAGGAAGATTAGCTGTAGTGCGAGAGAATTTTGAAAGAATTATCCATCCTGTAGTTGAACCAGATTTAGCTTGAATCCATCCTCCATAACGTTTTCCTGTTAAAACAACTTTTGAATTTTTCTTCAATGTTTTGATCTTCCACCCTTGGCTTGTGCTTGAGGATGGATAGTTCATCATACTTTGAGTAGATTTAGCTTTATAGTATTTTCCTTTAGTAGCTTTAGTCAATTTAGGAAGATTTGCAGTTGTTCGGTTAATTTGAGAAGTCTGTGCCCAATATTTTGTGCTACCATACTTCACTTCTTTCCATCCTGAAATTGCAGAACCTGTTGAAATCATTTTAGAATTCTTATAAATCTTTTTAGTTGTTTTGTAAATACTTGAAGAAGTAGATGGATAACTGTAAAGAGTCATTGAAGAATTTTTCGGAGTGTAATAATAATTTTTACTTGTTTTATATGTATTTTTTACAGCACTTGGAGCTGAAATCAAGATGCTACGAGCAATCCAGCCTGTTCCTACAGAAGCTTTTACCTCATAATAAGTATTGCTTGCTGTCCTTCGTCCAGTTGTTGTGACATATTCACCTTTTTGTAAGGTGTCCAAAATTCCTGAAGCTCCCAATGCTGTGCTTGGATAACTTCGAAGGTTTTGATTAACTTTTGGAGTGTATCGAACATTTTTAGTCACTGTGCTCAGAGAAGGAAGTTTAGGAGCTGTGCTCTTTTTAGGATTGATAGTATTTGCTAACAGAAAACCTTTTTTCCCTGTCTTTTTGTCGGTAACATACATGAATCCACCTCTTGATGGTCCTGTAGTAACAACAATAGAGTCATTTCTTTTGAGAACTTTAATCGTATCAGAGGTTATTCCAGCTAATTTTTTCAGTCCCATATCAGCTGAAACATACATATTACATGTTTTTGGGCTATTGTTTTTCACAACGCTTGTTGCTCCAGAATAAAGATCTGTTCCATTTTTCTTGAAGAACGGAACAGGATCAATCCATTCTGTTCCATATTTAAGTGCAAGATGAAGATGTGGTCCTGTTGCTGGACCGCTTGACCCTACTTCAGCAATTTTCTGTCCGCGTTTTACCTTTTGTCCGACTTTAACGTATTTTGTTGGATCCCACATGTGCCCATAACTGATAAGGAGTTTCTTCCCCTTATATGTTCCGTGATCAATTCGCAACGTTCCTGTGGTAGTTGATGAACCTTTGACAACGCTGTCCACTTTTCCATCAAGAGTTGCATATAGTGGAGTTCCATCAGGTGCAGCCATATCAGTAGCACCGTGGAAGAAAGTAGCTCCAATCACAGGGGCACATCTTCCTCCATAATGAGATGAAATTCTATATGATTTAGATTTCATAGGAAGTGAAAGTTTGGCTGAAGAAGATTGAACATTAATTGATTTTGCAGTATCAAATTTTTCAGTTGATACTGGCTGTGACCCGTCTTCCTCTACAGAAAAAGCAGGAGAAGAAATCCCTACAGATACGAACACGAAACTGCTAGCAATAACGCCAGACGTAATATTTCTTACTAAATTTTTAATTTTCATTATTATTTTACCCTTATTTTCAAAATAATCGTCTCTCACAATTGATCAAGCTTAAAAGCAAGAGATATACAAAGCGAATATGTCGAAATAAATATAACACAAAAGAAACAAAATTGCAACATTCTCCTGTAACGCTTTCGACATATTCACAATATTTTCTAAATGTTACAGAAATTTGTTAATTTTGAACAAAAATAATGCTCACTTCTCATTTAAGATATAGAAGTGAGCATTATTTAAATTTAATTTTTATCAATTCTTAGCGAAACGTTTATTGAACTCCTCTGGGGAAACGTCGTAAAATTCTGAACAGTCATCGTTGAACTCAAACACTACACCAGCAAAAGCTTTCATGTTTTTAACTTTGGCAGCTGCAAATCTGTGATTACCATCAATAATGAATGGCTTATTTTTGATAATCCCAACAATTGGAAAACTGTCAGTGATGTTACCGTCCTCATTGTCGAATTTGAATTTAGATCTTCTGAAAGGGTTCTTTTCGCTTGCATAATCATTAACAACTTCTGGGGAAATCATTTTTTGAACACTATGCAGTTGAACTTCGAGAGAGTAGCCGGGTTTTACATCACTGATAGAGTATTCATCGAAAATGTCATGAAGTTCGTCAAACCTGTAAAAAGCTGCCCCATCATATTCATCTTCTTCAAAATCAACACCCTCGACTTCAGGTTCAGAGAAAATGATTCCATAGTCATCGACTTGATGATCAAAAATATAATTGTTGTCAGTTGTTGCTATTTTCTCAACTTCTTTATGTTGAACAACAAAAAGTCCTTGTTTCATACTTTCTTCATATGCTTTTTGCGCCTCAACTGGAGTTGCATAATGAGATTCTTCTGAAAAATTGTATCGACAAGAGATAACAGCAGAACACTCACCGGGAGTTCCATCAGGTCGAATATGGTATTTTTTCATTCCCTCTCCTTGAACAATATTTCAGAAATTTAGTTTTAATTTTATTATGCTACTTTATTTAAACATAACTCTACAACAATTTCTAACTTAAACAAAAATCTGCACGAAATTATTCTTTCGGCTGTTGTCAGTTGATAAGATGAAACCAATTGACAGTTTAATGAAAAGTGATGAAAGGTTCTTGTCCAATGTTAGATAAATTTCGAAAGCTATTCAACGAATTTATGACAGGTGGATCTAAAATAAAACCGATGAAATTTAATTATTATTCTATTCAAAAAATGATGTTGTCAAATAATTTCCCCAAACGAAAAGAAATTATTTTTGACATCCTTTTAGGGAATCTACTGAAATGGATGATGTTTGGAATAGCGGCTCAAATTTTTATTTTTCCAAGCTTTCCAATGTCAGGATTTTGGTTTTCTCTCATAGGATTTGGGATAACATCTTGTTTTGGAATGAAAAGCGCAATCAAAGAAAATGAAACAATGCTTCAATTAGCACAAAAAGAATTAACAAAAATTCATCAAACATTGAAAAACAACAATATAACTATTGTTTCAAAAAATATGGCATTCAATTCTCCTTTGAAAGTAGAAAAGATCAACGATGATGGAAGCAAGAAAACCTTTTATATTGAAATTGATTTTAATGATGACAAAACTGAATTAGTTGCTTATGAATTACACAATAAATCAAATGGCATTAACGTAGCCTTTGACAAAGATGGAATGAGTATTTCCAAAGATAGAAGAAGAGATTCTAAAATCTCATCCAATGATTTTGATTCATCTGCTATTTTCTTCAATACTAACAATTCTGATCTCAATCATTCATCACATTCTAATCTTTCACACAATACAATGTTTACGGAAATATTCAGCAAAGAACCTCTTATCAAAAATAATGAAAACATTGTAGAAGATTCTGAAAATATTGATAAAGACAAAGAGGTTGATACTGAAGTTTATGAAGCTATAAAACAGCTTTCTGAAATGAATAAAGACTCAACAATTCCTTTGTCAAATTCAACAAATGTTCCACAGAATTTTGAAATTGATGATGAAGATTTGATAAACAGTGAATTAAACAATCAAGAAGGGCAATTATGCTATGAAGAAAAATAGAAAAATCAATCCCAAAAAGTTCGAAAAATTTATGAACAATTCAGTTGAATACGAATGGAACTTAAAAAAGAAGTTTGATATAGGTTCATCTCTGCCTTTTTTGGTTATCATTCCGTCTTCAATTATAAGTTATCTGACTCTTCACGATCATCTTCTGGCTTTTCCCACAATAATGATTGGTTCAGCTGTTGCGCTCACTGTTTCATCAGTCAAGATTATGGATACAGAGACAAAGCTTTATGAAGAGCTTGAAGAAATGAAAAAAGAAAAGAGTGATCTTGATGAACTGAATAATAAAGAAGTTCAAAAATCAGTTGACAAAACTTTCAGTCAGCTTTTCTCAACACAGAAAGAAGATAATGAAGCCTTGCCTGATAAGGAAGATTCTGATGCACATGAATATGATGATCGAACAGAATCAACATTGAAAAATTTGACAAACACGAGTGCATTATAAATTCACTAATGATTTGATAATCTTTTTCAGCGAGTATTTCTACCAACTGCTCCCATGAAACTGAACAATCCCATAATTGAAGCAATAATAAGAATAATCAAAAAGAATGGCCCGTAAAAAATAGAGATAGGGATAAACCTCAATGCTGTTATCCAAGGTTTCTCTCTTTTTAATCCTGACAAACTTCCATATTGTCTTTTTGCTGTGAACATGTCATATAGTCCTGATGACATTAAATACAAGCACCCAAGAGCTGCTGTTATGCTTGAAGCCATTGCGAAATAATAGAAAATCATTGTTTGAATTTCGGGGGGAATGAAAGACACATTAGGAATAGCATTAGCAGTCAACACTGAAATTGAGTAAAACCATGAAGCTGAAATGAAAAGCGACACAATAAAACCAACCAGCAATCCCCAAATTATGGCAACTTTTCTTGAAGGGTTCCACCATGCTTGAAAAATAACAGGAGTTTCCTCTTTCAAGCAGTATAGAGCCATTTTAGCATTTCCCTGTGCAACCAATCTTGACAAAGGAGGACGCTCTCTACGGCTTCCATCAGCATAATCGAGAATCATTTTACCACGACGTGATTTTTTGGGAAGTTCTCGCTCTTCCTGTTGTTGAACATTTTGAGGGTTATTGCCAAAACCATTGTTCCCCATCTGCATATTTGGGTTGAAATTAGGGTTGTTATTAGGATATCCTTGTCCGCCTATATTCCCCTGTTGTTGGTTCGGATGAGGAACTTGCGCATAATTGTATTGGTGATTCGGATTGTTAGGGAACTGCTGAGAGGGATTCTGCATATTACCCTGACTGTTTCCACCGGCACTTTGACCATTGACTGTTGGGGCTGCCCTGCGTGCTTTCAAAGGTGCCTGATTAGAACCATCATTAAAAGACACAGAAGGTAGCTTAGTCTGCGGAATGACTGTTGATTTAGGCTTTGGCTTTTCAGCCGACCACGGATCCAGATTGCCAGACTCCAAATGTTTGCACCATCCACAAGAACCGTCACGAGCGTCATACCAGTGAGATTTTATTTTTGAACATTTTTCAAGATTCATCAACACATCATCAAGAACAGAAACGATCTCTTCCATTCCTGGCCTCAATTGTGGATCAACACTCAAGCATCTGACTAAAAGTTTTTGTATTCGTGAAGGTATTGCAAAAGCTGGAATTCTTGGGGCCGGTTTGAATCCTTTCTTTTTCGCATCTTCTGGGGAAAGTCCTGGTAGAATTCCTTGACGAATTTTTTCAACTGTTGCTGGTGGATCGTCTTTTTTGAAATATATTCCGTCAGTAGGGTGAGCACCACCTGTCAGCATTTGGAAAATTGATACAGCATAAGCATATACATCTGATTCTACTGTCCTGTCTTGATTTTTGAATCCAGTGTGAGATAATTCGGGTGAGGTAAATTCCATCTTCCCTACAAGACAACGATAAGTTTTGTCATTCAGCCCTTGAATTTGAGCTGAATCAGTGTCAACAATAAAAACTCCTGCATCAGTGCCTATGAAAATATTGCTTTCATTGACATCACCTACTCTGTGCCCCGCTTCATGAATAGACAAAATAGCAACTGCAAGGTTTCGAGAAGTTGCCAGAGCATATTGAACATCAAAATCAGCTGATGTTCCTCGTCTGTCTTTTGTGTTTGACAATTCAGCCCATGAACGATAGTTTTTGTAATCAAGTTTCTGCATTAAGTAGCCAACGAATGAACCATTTTCAGCAATGACAGCTAGAGGCCAAGCAACAGATGTAGATTCTGGTGGCATTTTGAGCATAGCGACAACCTTAGCTGCTCTACCGCCCTCGTTGGGTTCGTGATATATTTTGGCAACAAGTTCAGATGCATTAGGAAGTCCATCAATATTATGAGACTCAACCTCATATACTGAACCCTCACCACCTTTTCCTAAAACTTTTGAAATTCTGAGAGAACCCTGATCGGAGAGAGTTTTACCAATATATTCTGACATTTTATACCTTTTCCGCTCATCCTTTTTCGAAATATTTCATAAAATTGAATATCACTCTATACTCCTGTTGTTCAATACATTCAATAATGTTTCAATGAATTTCATCTATTGTTTAATTGGTTTTGTTAAAATAATTGAGAAAAGATTCAAAAAATCAATGGAGTAAAATGTCAGAGAAAACCATTATCACAAAGAAAACGCGAAAGAAAAGCGCATCAGAGCAACACAAAACAGGAGAATGCTGTTGTTCGATTCTCGTCAATCCCAATAATTGTATTTATCAACAATTTTTAGATGGATGGAACTTCACTCCTGATGTGGGAAACGGACAAAAACGCGGAGAAGTTTTCACTCCTCGCTTCATTGTTGACAAAATGGTTGAAAATATTGGCATGTTTCCAAAAGAAGCTGTTTATGAACTCAATTACTCAGCAATTAACAAAGAAAAAATTTTAGAAATCATTGATGCAAAAATTGTTGAACCTGCTGTTGGAACAGGAAACTATACTTCAACTATTCTGTGGCATAAGCTTGAATACGCGAATCAAGCCGTCACAGACGCTAATAACGCCTTAGATGAAAAGAGATACCATAACCTCATTCTCCGGGCTATATCAAGCGTTTATGCATTTGACATTGATGCCGGAAACCTGGAGACAACAAAACAAAGATTGTTCAACTCTTTGTCAATTGTCACAGATAAACAAATTTTGAACAATGACAGTGCTGTTCAATTTTGGGTTAAATATTTAAAAACAAACACAAACACCCAACAGACAGAAGAAATTTTGACAAACATTGTTGAAGATTCTCTCAATTTGGCGGAAGAAAACTGGGCAAACTTTTTGAGAGACAATCCTGGTGGTGTTGTTGGGCAACTTTATCGAAAGCATACTGGAAAACATTTGTCTGATGAAACGCTTATTTCTCAAATTCAACAAATTTTGAACAATAACATTAAATTGTTCAATGGTATTGTCAAAGAGGACACTAACACTGAACAATTTGTCTGTCCTGGATGGAACAATGTTGTGTGGGATTGGTGGAATATTTCTGAAGATTGTGAAATAACTTCCGAACCTGTCCGTTTGGCTGAACAAATGATCAGTGGTGAAATAGAAAAACTTGAACATAAAACTGAACAGTTAAAGAACGAGAAAATGGTTGAGACGAATGACGGACTGTTTTCAATGACTTCTTGGGTTGATAAAGTCTCCGAAAATGAATATAACAAACTTATCAAACAAATTGCGAAATTAAAGAAAGAGTTAAACAATTAATTAGTTAATGAAGAATTGGGAACACCTTAGCAATTAAAGGTGTTCCCAATTCTTCATATTTTATAATTTAGTTGTTGTGGATAATTGATAAATCCAAATATTTCTAATTAACTACAAAGATAATTGTAGAATTTTGCATTAGCATTCAATGATTCAATATACATTTCGTTTACTTTGTCTGGATTTTCAAATTTTCTTTCTGAATTTATTTTTCCAGATTCAGAAGTGTAATCATTTGCAGTTTTTTGAACATTGTCAGATAAACTCTTTCCTTCAGTAGTTTCTGCCTTTCCAGATCTGGCAACAAGATCATCATAAGCTTCGCTATTTTGTACAAGATTGTTTTCTGCTTCTGTTTTCTTTTGAGAATTCTTTTGAGTGTTTGAATTTGCAGAATTGAATTCTTCTAGTTCTTCATCAGTTAAAGTTCCTTTGTCTTTAAGTGCAAAAAGTTTTTGAACATTTGGAGTTGAACGTTCTTTTGTATAATTGTAATCTGCTTCAAAATAAGCGAATACTAAAGGATGACAACTTCCTTGATCAAGCTGAATTAGATCTACATCTGATCCTGTTCCTCCTGAATTTTCGTTATCACTACCGCCATTATTCGAACCGCTGTTGTCATCGTCTTCGTTATTTCCCCCGTTTCCACCTGTGTCATCACCATCTGAATCACCAGGAGTGGTAGTGTTGCCATCATAATTTCCACTAAAACTACTCATGGGGGCTGTTTTTAAAGCTTGTATTTCTTCATCGTTGTCATAAACAGCTTTGACAGTTAAAAAATCATCTTCAGCTCCAGCTTCAACACTAATTTTATTTTTATCTCCAGCAGAACGCATCCACTCATCAGCAGCATCTTGTGGTTCATTGTATACATAATCATTTGATACAGTATTAATATTTTGGACTTCAAAAGAACCATTGCTGCTGACATTAGAAGATACGGAGCTTTCTTTTATTGCAATCATTTTGATTACTGTAGCAGCTGCGCTTTCCACAGATGCTTGTTTAGCATTCTTAGAAATAACCGAATATCCAATAAGACCACCAACTGTCAATACAAGTACAATAGCAATAGATACAACCAGCTCAAGCAAAGAAAAACCACTGTCATTCTTTTTTATTAAACTATTTACAAAATTATTTAACCTTACAAACTTTCTCATTAAAATTTTCTCCTACAAACAAAAAATAAGTCAGTCATAAATATTTTTTGTTATTTATGACTGACTTATTAAATTTTACATTTACTCTCTTTTAAATATCTATATAGTGTGATTATTAAATAATAACTATTTAGTCATCACAGTTGTCACAAACACCAGTCAATGATTTAGCCATAAAACAGTTTGGACAGATTTCGCCAACTTTTTCAACAACAACTTCTGGTCGGTCAGCAATTTTACGTTCATACAGACCAATACCTTCAGAAACTTTTTCCTCAACATCTTCTTTCTTCACGTCATTGAGGAATTCCCCCTTGTCAATTTGTCCCACCCATGAGCGAATTGAGGAGACTTTTCTGTCCGCTGTTCCCTCGCTCTCATTATGTGTAGAAGAAACATATTTCACCATTTCTTCCTCAGATTCATTGTTTCGCATTTTCTGCACAAGAGGAATGTTTTCAACAGCATTTCTCAAAATTAATTCACGTCCAGCCTTATCTTGCTGAAGGTAGTCTGAGCCGTTCTGAGTGAGTGAATAAGCCTTGTTTCCCTGTCGATCCGTAACAGCGTCAGCAAGCCCCAAGAAACACGCTGCTTCGCCGTAATAGTCACCCACACGATCTTTTGCACCAAGCATTGTCGCCACAACAGATGAATTGACTCTACCCTCCCTGATTCCATGAACAACATAATCAATCTTATCCAACTTATTCGCTGTTGGATAAGGGAAATCGTTATTAATCTCTAATTTCACATCTTCTGGCTTAACTGTTTTCTTTTTCTTCAAAGTAGAAACAGCCCCATGCTTCTCTTCCAAAATCATTGATGAATATTCGATAGCATCCGCCAATTTTGTCAAATGAATATGTGTCCCTGATAATGGGCATTCTTTCTTTTCGGCAGTACATTTTCCATACTGACCTGTTGTTTGATTGATATGATATTTAGTCGCCATTGAAAAACTCCTGATTGAAAACTTTAACGAACATATTCATTAAGTTTTCTAAAAGAATATTATTCAACCATTCCAAAACTACCCAAAGTCTTTATTGTTGACTCTATGTATTGCAGATCTTCGTCAGACAATTCATATTTCGCAATCAATTGTTCATCAATGTTTTTTGTGAAATCAATTTCTTTCGTATTGTTTTTATAAGATTTGAGAACAGGAACATTAGTGCCAAAGTTCTTGACTCTGCGTGAAGAGGACAACAACAAAACTCGAACAATGTCTGATGACAGCCAAGTATAGAAGTTTTCTGCTTCTTCAAGGGTGTCAAAAATTGCAACTCCAAATCGACTGTCTCCAAAAATTTCATCGGGATAAAAAATTCTTGCCTGCTGAGATCTTCCACCATATCCTGCTGAATGCCTTGTGCTGACTGCAACAACATATTTCTCAACAGTGTCAGAATTCTTTGGCACATCAGACACAGGAATCCAGAACCACCCTACTCGCCCTTGTGTTCCAGATGTTCCATTAGTCAGAACTTTCACAAATCCTTCTTCATTGGCATAGTCTGTATCATTAATAGCGTTATTGCTTTTTTCAATAAAACTACTGCCAATTCCATACAGAGAGGTTGAACACGCTATATTGCTCAGAAAGTCTTTACTGGCTTTATGATTTAAAACTTTCTCAACAATATTATTCATGGCGTTAGAAGTTGAAAGAGTTTTTCCTTGTTGAATATTGATAAATTTCTGATTCGGAATCATATTGAAATCGAAAGTTGTGATATCAATTTTTCCTTGATTGTCATATTCTTTGCTTTTGTTGAGAATACTGATTCCACCATGCAATTCAATTCCACCAAAAATACTGTTAGCATCTTCATAAACACTGAGAGACAGAAGATTGTGAGAGGTCAATTGATCATCTGTGAATTCATCAAGTCCAATACCTTTCCCGCTTTTTGTCATCCATTTGTCAGCGGGATAGATCATTGTTGAATTTGCTGCAATAGTGTCTCCAAGATTTTGAAAATTATGAAATATTGCTGAATTTTTGTCATTTTGATAGGGAGGATTGCTGACACAATAATCAAACTGTTTCACTGTCATGATCTTACGGCTCCTCTCATAGTTTCAACAACATTTATTTCATCTTCTGTTAATTCGAAAATTTTATACAGCTGTTCATCAATATTTCCGTTCCAATTGATTGTTTCATAATTTTTATAATCAACAAAGTCAGGAACCGCTGCGCAAAGATGGCGCAACCGACTCAGTAATGTCACTCTGAAACAGAATTCAAAAAACTTTGTTGAAGCATATTTAGCAAAGTTTTCGGATTCTTCAAGTGTGTCAAAATAAGCGATTGATGCTGCTGATCTACCGAAAGTTGTTTCCTTATCAAACACAAAGACTCTCAATGGGCGAGCGTCATTTTCAATAATTGACTGACCAATACATACTTTATACCTATTATTAGGAACATATTTATCAACTTTGTCTATCACATAGAAATCAGATTTTCCAGTTTTTAATCCAGAAATATTAGCGTAGTATTTGATTCTATTTTCCGTCAATAGAGAAATGTTTTCATTATATTTTTCGGGGGACAAAAGGCTGACTTCTTTTCCTGTCAGCTCTAACTCACTGATTCGTATTTCATTTCTCTGTTTCACTACTGGAATATTATTTTCAACAATTTTTTGATAAATTTTTCGTGCCAGAGCAAGCAATGAGGCTTGAATTGGATAGATAAGTTTTGATTCATGTTCCATCTCAATATTATGATTTGTCAAATTTTCTCTCAATGTGAAGTAATCGTTTTCGTTTTTAGAGAAATTGACTATTGAGACCCCACCTGCAATGTCTAATCCATCAAAAATTTTTCTTTTAGTTTCAAGAAAATTATAGTAATCAACACTTTTTAATCTTTTATTGCAAAGCATTTCTTGTCTGAATTCTTCTAAAATTGTTGTCCCATACCACCATCTACTTGCCATATAGATCATTGATGATGTTTCTGAACAATAGTTAGCGAAGTTTTGGAAATGTTGAAAAATAGGGCGGTTTTTTGAATCTTGATAAGGAGGATTGCTGACACAATAATCAAACTGTTTCATTATTTGTCTCATCCTCTCTTGTTTAATATTTAACAAAAATAATATCTTTCATCAATCATTTTATCAAAGTTGTTGAAAAAATAGGAGGTAGCAAAATCAAGACATCAGTGAAAACAGAAGGCAAAAAAAACAAGAGGCGATCATCTACATGAGAAAATTGCCTCTTGTTTTTTAATATTGATGAAACTTGATTATCGCGTTTTTGTTAGTTCTCTGTGGAGTTCTTTCAGTTTGTCCTCGTCACTGTTTCGAAGATAAGTGAGAACCGCACGACGTGAAGTGAATTGCATCAGATCCTCGTATCCTGCGCTGTCCTCATACCAGTTGCAAGAGCAACCACAACCTTCACCAACATAATATAGATCCATGTCATAAACGCGATAGACAAAAGCCACATCCCATTCATACATTTCACCGAAGTCAACTCCAGCAACGATTTCAATGTCTCGTCCTGGATGAATTTTGCGCAGTTCAGTAACATATGCATCATCATCATACTTGTTCAGCATTTTGTTCTTATTGTTTCCATTTAAATTATTCATAAACTCAACTATATAATAAATACCTTAGTTTGTCAACCTTTTAACTTTTAATAAATCAGAGCGTCTATCTTATCTTGATAGACGCTCTGATTTATTAAGGTTCAAATTGTATTATTGTTCAAACGATTCAGGAATTTACCTTGTATCCTTTTGCAACATAGAACTCAACAAGCTTCTGAACCATCTCGTTCTGTGTATCCGCATTAACCTCAACAACAAACTTTCCAGCATTATCAGGATGAGTCACTGAGGAAAGCACACTGAATGGGGTTTCCTTGCCAGTGTAATTGAGAGTGCTGTGCTCATAGAGATCATCGTACAGGTCATCAGCAAGAGGATTGAAATCAAAATATTCAACATTGCGGACGATTGCCTTGTTCTCGAAAGTATCAACCACAAAATGCATTCCATAGTCGATTTCGTGAATGTTCTTAACAAAGGTGTTGGAAGTGTTTGGAACAAACTCAATCTTCTGAGACATTTTCATTATCCTTTTAAAATTTGTATTGCTTTTTTTTGCTTGCTTGCTTGCAATGACTACGTTATAACAACAGAACTTATATGTCAAGCAGTTTACAAATATTTTTCAATTTTGCAAAATCTTGTCAAGAAAAGCGTCCCGTTTGATCCTTTCGTTTCTTATTTAGATCTGGTTCTTTCATTTGTAATGTTTTAAAAAATTATTTAGAAAAATAGGTAATAAACTATTGACAAAGATTTTCAGCTGAGTTATAGTTTTAATACCAAGTGAAACAGCTCACAACAGGAGATAAAAATGATGGATAGCAAAGATAACACTCGCAAGAACCTCATTGATTTGCTTCAGAAGATGGAGGACGGCGAAGATGTTGTTCTCACGTTCAAGCAGAAGGTAGAAGACGAACCAGCTGCAGTCTGAATCGAACGTCCTTCCCCAGCTTTAAGGCTATTTTAACTCAAAACATAGCAAAATATTCCGAAAATTTATTAATCATTTCGGAATCTTTTGCTATGTTTTTGTCAATAATTTAACAATGTTTTTATCAAATTTTATTCAATGACTCTTTCAGGTCAAACACATTAATCTCGGAGTTTTCTCTATTCTTTGCCTTCTTTTTATACAAAGGATTCATGGCAATTTCAACAACTGGTTTAGCTTCCAGGATTTCGATTTCGTCATTTTTATAAACAATTACTGCATCATATTTTTCATTATCAACAATAACTCTGAAATTTTCGATTACATTTCCGAATTTATCAATCAGGACACTTTCACTGTTATTGAGAACAGCATCATATTTCTCTTTCAGATCTTTGACGAATTTTTCATTAATAAGATCATTGACCTGTTTGTCTAAGTCTGTTATTTTATTTGCTGATGAATCGCATATTGGTATCATAAGAGCGAATAGTACGGTAATCACAAAACTTCCCACCGAAATCCAAATAAATGCGCTAATTTGAGTTATTAATAAAGTCATCGTAAATATAAGCAAAAGAGTCATTGAGAAAATAGACGCTGAAACTGAAATGATAAAACGAATATTTCTGACTTTTTCATCTTCTTCAACTTTATCAACCAATTCGTTATTCTCTGATCGAATTTGGTTTCTTAGCTCTTTGTAATAATCACTGTCCATATTCATTACTATCTCCCTTTCAAACGTTACTTAATGACTCTTTCAGGTCAAATTTTTTACTATTCTTTTTTACCGTTGTATCAGGATTTCTATTAGTCAAAGTTTCGATTTTCGATACAACACGAACAATCATTGATCCATTTGCATCATATTCAATTTCAGCATAAACCGAATTTCCATCTTCGAGAACAATTTCATAAGTTTCGTTCTTCATTCCAGAATAAGGAGCATTCTTATTTACAAGACTTGCTCCATATTGATCTTTCAAGTCTTTATAGAATTTTTTAACAATCATTCTCTTAATATATTCATCAACTTCATTAAGTTCTTGTGTAGTATTTTCAAGTTTTCTTGTTTTGATTTTTAATCTGATAACAGATGGAATGAGAACAGCTGCTGCCACGAGAAAGAGAGAGAAAAAAGTAAAGAAAATACCAACGTTATCGGGATGTGCATTTTTAGCAATAAAACATAATATTGAAATAAACCCAAGGATAGCAGAAAACCCTCCTGATATTATACAAGCAGCCATAGAATTTCCACTTTTGATATCAAGATTTTCCTCGTCTTGTCTTAAATTATACCTCAGACCATTCTTTTCATCATAATCTTTTAATAAGCTTTCGGAACTTTTGACAATATTTCTTTCCTCAATATTATTAATCTCATCTTTAAAAATCATTTTTTCAAACCTATCGCTCTTTTTAATTTTACAATCTTATAGCCATTATAACAGCAATATTTCATCAACCTCTTAATAGTTCCTATTTTTCCAGAAGTTTTTAAATTTTTTGATAAAAATATGAGCTGCTTACATTTTTGTAAGCAGCTCATAAAATACTATAAAGAAATGTCTTGATTTGCTAAGATTATCAATTTTCTCTTGTCATAAAAGCAATGGTCGTATCATCATAAATCTTTTCATTGTCGTTCATGTGATAAAGGAAAGCCTGAATATCCATGTTCCCATCAATGACTCTACTGACAACAGGGTTCCAGAAACCAGGAGACGGAGATTTGTCTTTCAACGAAGTCTCTTCCAGCCCATCCGATGAAACAGCCAAAGACACAAGAACATCCTCTCCGTTGACGTATAAGGGAGAATAATCATTACTCGTCAAAAGTTTCGTAATATTCGCAAATTCAGAAACATCTTCTGGTTGAATTAATTCATGATTGTCAATGTCATAAGACACAACAGCAAAAGCATCACCGACAACACCAACAGACCAACCATCATCTGTTATTACAGCTAACGCAAGAGTACATCCAAGCAACTTATAGTCATCTCTGCTCAATAAAGCCTCTCGCGCTATTTCAATACCTTTTTGAACAGACTCTTGGGGACTACACCCACTATTTAAAGCATCCATAGCCTCATTAACAGAAGTTGAGGAAGCAATATGAGCACCAATATGAGATAATGACAGACTTCCAGCCCCATCAGCAACAGCTATCACGCCATAACCGTTTTCAGTCAAATAAGAAACAGAGTCTTGATTTTCTTCACCCCGCTTCAAATGATGAGGGCCAACAATCGTTCCAGCGTTTACCGTTATACTCACGGTTATCTCCTATCACTTAAAGAAAAGTTTCTTACCGTTCAAATATCACCAATGAAGACAAAAAGATTATTAAGCATTGTCAAATAGTATTAAAAATATACAAAATGAATTAAATAGCAACAAACACAACTAAAACCCATTAAACTTATTTTACCAAAGTTTGACAAAAATTGAATAAAAAGGTAGAATAGAACAAGATAATACTATTAAATCATGAATAAAAGATAAGCGAAGAAAAGTTAGGAGAGTGAGATTGATGTTTTTCAAACGCGAAAAGATCTCTATGAAAAATTCCGTTTCTCTGGATGAAAAACTCAACGGAGCATACTCCATCATTCTTGATCATGCGAGAAAAGATATGTTATCTCTTCTCAATCATAATCGCGGAAAAGTATTATTTAATATTCCTTTTGGAGTTGGTTTTATTGATGTGAATATGTCAAGGAAAGACAAATTTGATCTTAACTTTCGTTATCGAACCAGAACAAACAATTTTGACACTTTGGAATACAGAGATCAAAAATATTCAGAATTAGATCGCGCTCTTCACGGACCAAGAAACGTTTTTCATAATGAGTATATTCACAACGAATTTTTCAATGATATTAAAGAACATCTTCCAAAATTTTATGAAACATTCGTTAAACTTGTTGATGAACCGAACAATGATGGAAAACTTGCTGAAGGCGAATGGAAGCTTTACTATGGTCCAGTTGCTTTTACTATGAGTCGAGAAAAAATGGATTGGACTTCTCGTTTCTCTGAGTCTGACACTATGACCGGAAATTATATCGAAATCATCAATAAGGAACAAAATGGTTGGGGTGGCGGTGGAATGCATAAAAAAGTGTTCCGTTTTGACGGCCAAGAGCAACAAGTCAACCTATGGACCGAACGAATTGACAAATACCTCACTTAACTGAGCGTTGGAAGCTCCTTGTTCCAACTATGGGGACAGCGTTAGCGAATAGTTTAAAAAGAAATCTCACCAAGCTCTCAAAGGCATTTTGGTGAGATTTCTTTTTGTTTCAATACGGTGATACTCAAAATAGGTTTTTTGAAAAAGTTAGCTAAAACAGTGTTTTTACACCATTAATAAGCAAGGTTCTATGCGGGTTATTCAGATGGCATTTCAGAATGCAATTTAACAATTTCGAGAAAGTGTGAAAAACCTCTATCTCATCGCCTTTATCTGACTACTGGAAGAAAGTTTCGACATTTATCAATATTCATCAATTTTTTCAATAAGAATTTTCGCTAAACCACAATAAGCAGACTCCAAAGTAGAAGCTTGAGCCTCTATGACTTCACTATCATGAATCACTGACATGACAACATTCTTGTCATCATCAGACAAATAAATGCTGACATGTGAAAGACCATCATCTACCACCCAAGAAAATGTTGGAGCTGTCTCAAGCGAAAGCCAGAAGAAAGGATGATACTCAATGACTTTCATAGCGGCTCTCCAGTCGAAACCACCAGCTTTCAACAACTTTGCGTTGTTCGTGAATTTTAACCACACCTGCTCAAACTCTAGCATTCTTTCATCATCTGGTTTGGCCTGCAGAACTCTTCCTGTCAAAGAATCAAAGACAGCGCATTTACTGCCGCTCAAAGAATGAATTTTAGCCAAAGATTCATCAAATTTCACATTCTTATACAAAGATGAAGAATTGCATCCCCGATAAGCTTCGCTCAAAGATGAATGGAATTCAGTGTTATCACAATCGTCTTTTTTCCAATATTTCTCTCTGTCCTCATCATAGCCGATAGTGTCGCATCTTCTCGGTTCGGGAAGTTTCTCTAAAATCCAATTCGGCATATTCGTTTTAGTTTGCTGCTCCATAAAAATCACTTATCTCTTTTTATTCTCAATGTTTACCAATATTTAACAACATCTGTTGAAAGAATAATATTCCATCATCAAAAACAGAATGAGCAAAAATTAAATAACAGTCTTTGCTCATTCTGTTTTTCAATTATTTATTAAAGTTCTATCAGGATAGAATATTGGCAAACTTTTTCACAGAATCATCGTTTTTCGCTGAGATAACAGTATAGATAAAACGGTTGTCATTGTTTTTGACTAAATCTCCGACAAGGTATTCCAAGTCTCTAACACTTCCGCTTGTAGCATCAGTCAAAACAACAGTGAGCTTGCTTCCTGTTTCAGCAATAAGTTCATCAAGATACTGTTTATCAGCTTCAATCACATTATCATCTGTTGAAACATTAACAACAACAGCTCCATCCTTACGAGCCAATTTAGCAATGTTTCCAGCAATAGCCAAATCTTTATCATCCAGAATAACATTAGGCTGTTCGTTTTGGAACATCTTACGGTTTAGATGTTTGTAAACTTTTTCCGCAACAGATGACGAAGAATTATTCTCTGTCTTGTTATTTTCAGTCTTTTCCTCAATTTTGACTGATGATTCTTTCACAGCAGTTGTATCCGAAGAAACTGTTGAATCATCATCACCAACATTTCTCTCTTCTGTAACAACATTAATTAAGTTCTGAAACATGTCCTGCAACTGTGATGTGCTTGAACTTGAACTACTGTTTGATGAGCTTCCAAAAATACCGCTAAACCCAGGCAAATAATCATCTTTACTTGATGAATCTTTCTGAGTAGAGTTCTTTTGTGCAGTATCAGGGAAATAATCTTCTACTGAAACTTTTTCTTCGCCCTTGTTTCCTTGTGCGAACATTTCATCAATCTTCCCAAACAGGTCAAAATTTTTCAAAGGATTAGGAAAATCGTCTTTTCCGTTTGATTCAGAACTGTTTTCAGAAGTCGCTTTTTCATAAGAGCTTTTGACTTTCTCCGTCTTATCTTCAATGAAATCAGAAATATCCTCAACAACCCGTCCAGCGTGCTTTTTGAATCGTTTAATGTTCTTGCTGTTGTCAGTTTCGAAATCTTTCATCTTCCCTGAAATATTGAACAGGAAATCGCTCAAAATCTGTTCGTCTTTTTTGTTGTTGTTATTGCTGCTCATAAAAATAACCTTCCTTCAGAAATATGTGTTCTCTTATATTTTAACATGTTTTTTCATAAAACCCAAAAATTATTCAATATATTTCATCAATTATTCAACAATCAACTCCAAACCGTCATTTTCTTTGTCCAGTTCAACATTGACAATATTGTTTTTCTGCACGATTCCTTGGATGATCAACATGGACAATTGATCTCCTATTTCTTTTTGAATCAACCTACGTAGAGGGCGAGCGCCATAAGCAGGATCGTAACCGTTTTCTGTTAACCAGGACACAGCATCAGGAGATACTTTGAATCCGATGTTTCTATCAGAAAGTCTCTTTGCGAATTGTGCAATCTGAATACCTGCAATGTCTCCCAACTCTTCTTGTGTCAAAGCTTGGAAAATAATTTGCTCATCCAAACGGTTCAAAAATTCAGGACGGAAATTATCTTTCACTGCGTTGCTGACAAATTCTCTCTTCTCTTCATCTGTGAGACTGTCGTCAACAAGAGCCTGAGATCCAAGATTTGATGTCAGAACAATAATAGTATTTCTGAAATCAACCGTGTTTCCCTGCCCATCAGTCAAACGACCATCATCAAAGACTTGCAGAAGAATGTCAAAAACTTCCGAATGCGCTTTCTCAACTTCGTCCATGAGAACAACAGAGTAGGGGCGAGAACGGACAGCTTCAGTCAGTTGACCTCCTGCTTCATATCCCACATAACCGGGAGGCGCACCCACGAGACGAGCCACAGAATGCTTTTCTGAAAATTCGCTCATGTCAATACGAACCATAGCGCTCTCATCATCAAACATGAACTCAGCCAAAGATTTTGCCAACTGTGTTTTACCGCTACCAGACGAACCTAAGAACAGGAATGAACCCGTAGGTCGATTAGGATCATTGACACCAGCACGAGAGCGTCTGACAGCCGTAGAGATAGCCGAAACAGCCTCAGACTGCCCAATGACAGTCTCCCCCAATGTTTTCTCCATATGAACAAGCTTCTCCGACTCACCTTCAAGAAGTTTTCCAACGGGAACACCTGTCCAAGATTCAACAACAGAGGCAATCGAATTCGGGTCAACACAATCGGCCACCAAAGGCTCAACAGTTTTCACAGAAGACAACGCATCCTCAATTTTTGAATCAATTTCAGGAATCAGTTCATATTCAATTTTGGAAGCTTCTTCAAATTCATTCTCTTTGACAAATTTTTCAGCCTTCTTCACCAATTCGTCTCTTTCCGAACGGAGAGAGCTGACAGTGTTGCGAGTTTTCTGTTCATTTGTCCAGCGAGATCTTAAAGCGATAAGAGTTTCTTCTGCTTCTGCTTTCTGTTCAAGAAACTTGTTCAAATATTCTTCATCAACATTTTCATTTTTGCGCAATGCAGATTCTTGAATTTTGAACCTATCGACAATGCTCTGTGCAGAATAGATTTCATCAGGAGAAGAGTTCAGCTCCATACGTAGACGAGTAGCGGCTTCATCTACCAAATCAACAGCCTTGTCAGGCAAACAACGGCCAGACACATATCGGTCAGAGAGAACAGATGCCGAGACAAGAGCTTCATCTGAAATAGTCACTTGATGGAAATTCTCATACCTTCCGACAACTCCACGTAGAATAGAAACTGTTTCTTCAACAGAAGGCTCTTCTACCTCAATCTTTTGGAAACGACGAACAAGAGCGGCATCTTTTTCAAGATTCTTGCGGAATTCTTCGGTTGTTGTAGCTCCGATGAGTTTAATTTCTCCGCGAGCAAGAATAGGTTTCAGAACATCAGCAGCACCATTGCTGACGATTGAATGAATTTCATCAATAAAAAGAATAATTTCACCGTTTGACTCTTTCGCTTCTTCCAGAACTTTGCGCAATCTTTCCTCAAATTCTCCACGCATTTTGGCACCAGCGACAAGGGAAGTCATATTCAAAGCAACGATGCGTTTGTTTTCAAGGTTTTTTGGAACATTGCCATCAACGACTCTCTGTGCTATTCCTTCCAGAATGCTTGTTTTTCCCACACCAGGCTCACCAACAAGGATAGGATTGTTCTTATTCCTGCGTGAAAGCATCGTGATGACGAGACGGATTTCATCATCACGACCTACAATAGTGTCAAGCTTTCCATCAGCTGCTTTTTCTGTCAGGTCTTCACCAAATTTGTCAATGTATTCATAATCAGAGGTTTTTTCGCCTGCTTTTACAGCATTTACCTTTTTATGAAATGAGGGAGTGTCTTTATTTGTGGAGGGAATCACTGACAAAATTCTTTTTTCATCAATGAGAAACTTTTCGAAAAAATTCTTAAATGTATCATATTTTGTCATGGCAATGAGAAGATGATAACTTGACATACGATCAGAGTTGAGGGCTGTCTGAACTTCTTTTGCCAGAGAAAAGAGTTCACTGATGGGACTATCTTCTTCAATAGTGTTGTCATATTCTCCATAATCACTATCATCTGTGAAATCAACTGCTTCGATAACTCTTCCGAAATGAATGAGGTCAACATCTAGCATACTGAGAATGGTGACGTTGAAAGGCTGATCAAGGAGGGTTTTGAGGAACAGGTCAGGAGTGAGTTTTTTACGGTTGTCTGTCCTTGCTTTCCTGATCGCAGCAGTCATCCATTCATCAATACTTTGAGTTGACTGAATTTTATCGTTTGTAGTATCCGCCATGTTCTCCCTCTTCATTTTCTCAATAATTACATAAACACATATATTGCTCATAATAACATAGTTGAAAGATAAAATCAACTTGAAATAAGATAAAACAGCAGAAAGTTGAGCAACAATTGAATAATCATTGCTCAACTTTGATAAAAATCCAACTGATTGAAAAGTCAGTTTCCGCTTTCAAATTCTGGGTCAACCTTTTCGTTTACCCAATTGCCAAGCTGTTCGCCCTTGTCTGTCAGTGGGTCAAGAATAGGGTTTGTTTTCTGAATATGTTCTCCATCAAAAGGTTCTGGCATGTTCTGATAAGCCACACATGCGTTCAACAGGAACAGGCATGAGGACAGAATTATCAAAGCAATCACCGACTTGAAGGTCACCCTGACTGCTTTCCCGAAAAAATTCTTCACTGCTCTCTTTTTATTCATAATGACAGTATATCAGAGTAAAAAACTTTCTGCAAGCTGTTTATCAAATATTTTCAAAAGTTTTCTATCTTAATGATTATGATTGTTTACCGATTGAATATTATTTTTCTGCTGCACTGCTGACGATATGGTTAATAACCGATTTTTCAATAGGAGGCAATATGAGTAGAAGAAATAAAGACAATCTCAACAACATTAAAAAATCTTTATCAACAATTGGGAAAAGTTCTCTTAGCATTGTCCAAAGTGTTGTAAAAATAGCAGACAATTATTTGGAAGAGAAAAGTAAAGAAAAAGCTAAAAATTCGCATAATAAATGGGATTCTTTTCAGAAGAAGAAAAACCCTGTATGGAGCACAAAAAACAAAATCTATGATTATCGCTCTTTTCCTCTTGGGGCAAACGAGAATAATAATACAAAAGTATGGCTCCCTGAATTCTCTCATCTTCTTGTCACGGGGACAGTAGGGACCGGAAAATCTAATCTTATTCAAATTCTTTTGAGTCATATAAAAAACAATAAAGAAAAATGGAAAGCACGCTATTTCAACAGTTTAGATGGATATTCTGTTCTACGAGATATATCTAATATTAAATTCATTGACAACAAAAATGATTATCTCAAAAATGTTGAAAGAAGATTAAGAAATGAAGAATATTCAGAAATCGAAAAAACTCTTTTTGTAATTGATTGTTGGGAAAGTTTTGTTAATGATTTAGAAGATGACGAAAAGAAAGAAGCAATTGAAAGCCTCAAAGAATTAAAAAATAAAGATAATGTTCATTTAGTTATTGTTGCTTTTGGCAAAAATGATGACATGCTGAACAAATTAGTAAATGATTCTGATTTTTCTGAAATAGCATTCCGTTCTGACGACTCTCACAAAACACAATCTCTTTCTTGCGGAAAAGCATTGTTCAAAGATGCTCAATTGAAGAATGAAACACTTGTTAATGTTTATAAAAGCACATTGCTGGATTCTCATTAAAAATAACAATGAACAGAAAACAAAAACCGAAATTATTGAATTTATCATAATTGTTCAATAATTTCGGTTTTCTTATAATTCCATGTCATGCTTATTCAAAATAGCCGCTTGGTTTTCCTGGGCTTTGGCCGAACATGTGAGTAGTCTTGTTATAGATATTGACAGTTCCCTCAATGAATTCATCAGCACTTCCCGTCATCATCATGTAAGCAATTCCGCCAATCAGCAAAGCCACGGCAATGATAGTCACTAAACTCTCACTCATAACAGAAACCTCTTTTGTTAATATAATTCATCTTCAATATCAAATTTTCTAAACAAATTACGCAAAACAAAAAGAGACACAACTATTGCAGAAGTGTCTCTTTTTGGAGTTCTGTTTTCTATGCTTACTTGTTTTTCTTGTTTTTACCTGAAGCATTGCGCCAGATTGCGAACCCAAAGATTCCAACGACAACAATACCGGCAATAACATAAGCAATTACTGGAAGTTCAACCATTGCTACTCCTATCAAAATGTTGTTTGTGCCTAAGCAATAACAAATATCAAAACAGATGAAAACATTTAGCTTTCACAAATAGTTTATCAAATTTTTAATCACACTTTTCAATAATACAGAAACCGTTCGCTAAGTTTGAATTTTTAGCGAACGGTTTCTGTATTATTTATTAGTTCAGGCGTTGCGTTCTTTCATGTCATATTCGACAGCCACATTGTGAAGACGAATGTTCTTTTCGATTTCATTTGCCTTATCATTGCTGAGCTTAGTGTTAGGGCGAAGCTTCTTGGCAATGTTGTGATTAGCAATAGCGAACTTGTACTTACCTGTCTGGTTATCCACAACAAGCTCTTTCAGGTACATGCAGTCATTCTTTGAGCGATACACGCGGAAAAGCTGCTTTCCAAGACTGTGATAACCAACAAGATTGTGATTGTACTCAACAGCCTTTTCATCAATCGGGAAAGACTGAAGAATCTTAATGTAGGAATCAGCGGTAGATTCATCGAAACGACCTTCTGCCCACAGCTGACGCATTGATTCAACTAGTCCTGCAGGAACCTGACGCTCTGACTGCAGAGTGCTGATAAAGCTGAACTGAGTGGCTGTTGCGTTCTTCATGTCCTTAACTTTCTTTTCTTGTTTTCCTCTTACTGAACAATTCAATCATACAACAGAGAAAAATCAAAGTCAATATAAAAGCGCCGAAAGATTCATTAATTATTGTGAAATCTTTCGGCGCTTTTATTAAATGTTACGAATAGTCAGAACTCAATCAGTGTAAGTCCAAACCTCGATAGTGAAGTCAGGGTTGACCTCAGCTTCGCTTTCAATAGCATCAAGAACAACATCCCAATCAAGCCCACCGATACCGGCACCGATTTTGGGGAGAGCAAGGTGGAACACTCCCATGTCGCGCATCTGCTCAACTGTGTCATACAGTCCATCTTCAAGAAGTTTGAGTTCAGCATTCGGACCTGGTTCAATCTGAGAAGCGATGTTCGCAATCATAAGACCATCTTCACTTTCATCAGCTTCGAGAAGAAGAGCGGTTCCGCCAACAAGACCGCCGAATTCACACACCTGCTTGTAATTCTCGAAAACAGATGGATACTGCTCTTTCACAGTAGCAGCAAGACCTGAATCCATAGCACCCTGAACATTAACCCCATGTCCGATGACAGGAGCCTCAGTGTCGAAGATGTTTCCCTCTTTGTGAATAACAGACATAATAAAACCCTCAATCTTTCTTTAATATATTTTAATTGTTTTGTTTCTTCAAAAACTCTTACAATCACACTTTAACTTAAACAACATCAAAAAACAACTTGAAAATGACAAAATAAGAAAAAACTTTAAAAAATTTTTTGTTTTTCCTAAATTTTTCATCAAATCGTTCTATAAACTAATTTTTATTCACATTAATGAATTTATTTTTTGTGAAAACAATTGTTGAATATTTTTTTGAAAATGTTTCGCAATTTGCTTGACAATGGTTTTTGTATGGCTTATAGTGGAGAACAGAATAATCGAATAAAGGGAAAATTGTTTCTCAGAAATTTCCACAAGAAAGTTGAGAAATGAGTTGACAGCCAAACAAAAATGTTATAGGCTGTTATTACAAGGTGAAACACACCGAGTAAATGAAAAAGTATTACATAATAAAGATCTTGAAGGGATCAGAACAATGGCACGTAATTTTGCTCACACGAACAAGCACAACAACCGTAAGAATGTCAGCCGAATGATTTCACATTTCAAGGGAAACCTCAACAATGTGGAACTTGACTATTGGGCTGAACTCGAAGATGGTGGTGAGCTTGAACCGGAAGAGCGATTCGCTAAGTCCCGCCCCCATTTTGATGACTGGGATGACTGACACTTAAACACAATAAGAGAGCCAGAACCTACTTAAAGGTTCTGGCTCTCTTATGTTTACCTATCACACAACAATCATAAAGAATTATGAATCAATCATTTCCATACAGTCTTAGCGAAGTTCATTTGATCTGTTGTAAATTTCTCTGAACTTTTCGCACCATTGACAACAGCCATACATGTAGCCAACTTGTCCATGTCTTTATCAAACAATTCAGCAAACTCTTCGCTCTTGTTCAATCTTTCAGCAACTGCAAACTGACGCTGATGAGCCACTTCATAAGTCATCAAGAAAACCTGATCTGCATGAGATGCTTTAGAAACTTTCTTAGCAACCTTGATTGTTCCATTTTTCATTGAGCAAGTGTCACCTTTGCTTGTGTCGCACTTTCCATCATATTTAACAAGAGTATACTTGGATCCACCGACACTATTTAAAATGTTTGTCAAATCATCAAGCCATGCATCCTCTTTCGGAGGTTCAGGAGTAGAATCATCATTATCATTATTGTCTGAATTATTGTTTCCGTTGTTGCTGCTATTGTTGTCTTTTTCTTTTTCTTCAGCTTCACGTTTACGTTGCTCTTCTTGCTTTCTAGCTACCTCATCTTCAAGTTTGCTACGTTCAGAATCTTCAATATACTCAGATTCTTTATCTTTCAACCCATCGGATAGATTATCTACATCTTCAGCAAGTTTTTTAATTTGGTCAGCGCCAACTCCACCTGAATCAACTTCTTCACGAATTTCACCTAAACGTTTTTCTTCCTGATCAGTCGAAACGCCTCTATTCAAACCTTTCACTGTTTTCCAAAAATTCTCCACAGCGGGTTTGAGAGTCTTGTCTTTTTCTTTAATGACATTCTTCAATCGTGCAATTTCGTTTTCTTTTTGAATAATATCTTCTTCTTCCGCGCTGACACTGATTCCCTGTCCGCTATTCAAAGCGTCTATTTTAGTATTCAGTTCTGCAGCTGTTTTTCTGTCCTCATAAACATCATGACCAAAAATCGAACCAGCAGCAAGCAACGCCACAGCGATAAAAGACAATGCAAGCACGAAAAATGTCGACCATCTATTCTTTTTCTTTTCTGTCATCATCAGTTATTCTCCTCATCAAAGAATTCGGTGTCAGTTGCTTCTTTCTTAACTTTCTTCAATTTTTTACCAAGTTCAGCACTTTTACCTTCTGTTTCTTCAACTTTATCTTGTTTTTCCTGCTTCAAAGATGAGTTTGTTTTATATTCTTTTTCAAGGTCCGCCACTTGTTGAGAAGATGCACTCTGTTCGAAATATAGAAACACTGCTCCCGCAGCAAAGATAAGAACAAGCACAATGAAAGTCAGGAAAGGAAGAAATCTCGAATCCTTCCAGTTTTTCTTCTTGCGAGTTGTGATTACGCTATTATTAGTCATGTAAATCCTCTTTTGTGTTTTTTCGGCAAAATTCAACTGTTAATGAACATTATAGCAATTTCTGTTGGAAAAATTTATAAACTATTCAAAAAATTCGAAAATAATTAATGAAACGGTTTCAAAACACATTTTGACAAGCACAAATATGTTAATATGAAGATATATCTATGTATGAAAAGTTTCGTATTTTTAAAAAGGAGAGAAAACACAAATGCCGAATATTATCTGCAACATTTTAGAAGCTTCTTCCCCTCATACTATTTCCCAACTCATTTCAACAGAATCCAATGGTGAAGAATTCATTGATTTTGATAATTTTGCTCCAATGCCTGAAAAGTATTCTCGTAAAAAAGAACAGACCGAAAACATTTCATCTCCGTCTTTGCCAAGTGATTTTTTCAATATTGCGAAAGAGATGATGCCGGGATTCACAAACTGGTACACATGGAGAATGAAAAACTGGGGAGTAAAAAGTAACGCTTATTCTTTTGCGAAATTCTCTCCTACCAGAATTCATTTTGACACTTCCTGGTACCATCCTGAAGCTATTGTCAAAACAATTTCGCAACAGTTCCCGAATGAATTGTTCAAAGTAGCTTATGCCAGTGAAGACATCGGACGTAACATGGGACTATACTCGATTCGAAATGGCAAAATAATCGAACAGGCTAACATCGAAGAGGACACTGTTTTATCTCACAACTTTTCTTCCTATATCGTAGAGGGCGAATCCCTGACAGAAAGAAACAAGTCAATTCTCGAAATCCATAAAAATCATGGAATAAGTATTGATGAAGAAGAGACGAAAGATCTTCTCCACATCATCAGAGCCAGTGAAGAATTTCATCAAGCTATTCGACAAGAATTTCCAAAATTCAATTTTCATAACCCGTTTGAATGGTTCGCTATCACTGAAAGAACTGTCTTCGAATAAGAGCTTAAATGCAGCGAAAGAACCGCTTATGTAAACATTTTTAACTTACATAAGCGGTTCTTTCGGTTTTGACATAAATTATCTTAATCAAGCTTCATCATCGACAAAATCTAAACTTTCAAGAAGACTATCAACAACAACGAATTGGTCAGAATCAAGCCCCACAGATTCAGGATTCTCTAATTGTTTTTTCCATTCAGAAATTGTTTCTATTAAATCGGGATTTTCTTTTTCCTTTTTCCCAAAGTTGTATATGAGAGAACATTTGGGGAATTGTTCAGAAACATCAATCCAAGCATAGATCTCACTTGGCATTTTCTTATGATTAGCGTGAAAAAGCGGAATTAATCTCTCGCCCATATCTCCCGCTATATATCCTTGCAGTTCCATTTGTCTTTCTTCGGAAACATCAAAAGTGTGTCCTTTGAGTTTTGCTTCGTTGAGAGTGTTTGTTTCGACAATCTTTCCATTAACTTTAAACAAGAAATTAACGAAAGCTGTTTCTTTTGTCATTTGAATATACATGTAGACATGAGTAGGATGGTCGTCTGCATAAGCCAAAGCTGTCCTCATCAATCGCCTCAAAGCTAGAATCATATTCTCTTCGAAACCTGCGACAATTGTATCATCGTTATCTGAAAAATTAATGTTGATGTTGTTGCTCATATGATGAAATCTTCTTTCTTATTAAAAATTGGTCAACCTGAAATATCTTAACAAAATAACAGAGACAGTATATGCTTTAATTTCACATATACTGTCTCTGTCTTAATCTTCATGAATAAAGGCAATCAGTTCTCTCTATTTTCCATTTCTCTTTTGAGTTTTCTGAACGCTTTATCATTTGGCCCTGCTGAGAAATAAGCAACGTCTCCGCGCTTGGAGTTTCCCTCATGATCATATTCTGGTTGAAATTCGCCAGAATAACGTTTAATGTCATCATCTGGATAGGCTTTGTCATAAAGGTCTTTAACGAGTTCTTCGCTATCTTTGTTTCCATCTAAGGATTCAAAAGGCGCAATTCCGAAAGCTTCATCCCCATCTAACATTCCGAGAACATCTTTTGCAATAGTTTTACTTGCCTCTTTTCGATCATCTGTAAAAGGATATCCTGTTTTTTTCATGAGATTATTGAGCGAATCTGAGTTATCTTGCAAAAACTTCTTTACAGTCAAATTCATGTATTCTTTGTAAGACTCTTCATCTACTTCAATTTCATTCTCTTGATACTCTGGTGGTTGATAATAATTTCCTGAATAAATAGGGCTAGCGTTGTATCCGATTTCATCATCTACATCACTGAGAACTTTTTCAAGAGCCTCATCAGCAACGGCATTGACGGCAGTGCTCATCTCTTCATTTGAATAATCAATGTTTCCATACTCTTTCTTATTGCTAGAGTTATTTAGCTTTTGTGCAACATCTGATTTTTGAGCAGCTTTCTTCGCTTCTTCCTCAGTGGCATAGTGCTTTGATTCTTCCACAGTATGGAAATCTTTGCCTGTGCTCTTGTGGAACTTCTGCTTCTTATTCATGGAAACAGTTACACCATGCTTTTCAGCAAGAATTCTTTCCTTTGCTGCATGAGCTTCAGTAACATTATCAAAATGGTTCTGAGCAGCACTGACAGGGCAATTCCCATCTCCAGCAGTGCAGATGCCCACTTTCCCCGTTTCTTCATTAATATGGTATTTAGCCATTGCTATTCTCCTTTAAAATTTCATATTGCTTTACATACATTTCTAAACTGTTCAAAAACAATTCTACAACCGATTTCGAAACAATTCAACAAAAGTTAGTATCACAGTAAAGAAAATTTTCAAAACATAAGAAAGTGGTTGAAACTTTTAAATGTTTCTTCAAGGTTCAACCACTTTTTAATAGTTGATTGTTTGTTTAATTTGCTTATCTATCAGATTTTGTAGTATTGCCCAATAACGCCAGTTTCTCGAAAATATCCTAATATTTCTCTATCTGCACGTCCACGAGTTTTAATATTTTTCTCAGCTTCGGCAACATCTTTGTCTAATAGTTCTTTTATTCTTCTATTGTCACCTGCATCAAGCCCACCCTGATCTATAACATCCGCCTTAAAATTAGCTTGATTTTTCTTGGCTTTTTTAAGTCTAGATTTAGCTACTTGCTCTCCACCATTGTTCCATTCTTTCTCAAAAGCTTGGTCAATTTTTTGAGTATTATTAACAACTACACCCTCATTGTATTTACGAGCAAAGAAGTTAGCGTTCACTTCTTTTTCAATATTTTCATTAAACTTTTTATTATATGGATCTTTTTTGTCTTTGCTAGCTAATGTTTGAATTTTGTGACGATACTCAGATATTGTCTCAGTATTTTTCAAAGTTTCAGCCCCTTGGAGATCGTTCCAACTGTATCCGGGTTTTTCGGCATAATAATCAAGAGTATTTTGAGCAGCGTTAGTGTAATCAACTAAATCAGGTTTTCTCAATCTTTCTGAAACTTTCTTGTTTGCATTTTTAGCTGAATAAGAGACTAAGAAAGGATTAGACAAACCATTGCTATTCAAAGTTTCTTTCAACTGATTTTCAGAATAATATTTCAGAACAACGTCATTCTTGTCATCATCAGTAATAACATCTTTTCCGTTCAACTGTCCTGTTTCTTCATATTCTTTAATTTCTTTTTGAATTTCTTCTAATCTCTCTTCCGTTGCTTTCTTTCCAAAGATAGAATTGTCATCATTCCAGTTTTTACTAATTTCTTGTTCATACTCTCTGGCAATGCTTACTCCAGCAATGTCAGCTTTCAAAGGATAATTATTCACTGACATTTCGTAAAGTTTCTGATCATATTCGGAGCTGCTGACATTTCTCTCAATTTTCTGCCTAAGCATCTCTTTTAGATCTTTATTGTCAGGGTTTTTTATCACATCAATTCTGTCTTCGAAAGCCATTAAATCGGATTGCAGAACATAATCATAATCAGTTTTATCTCTGTCCAAATCTGTTATTGTGAACGCCAATTCAGCAGATGAATATTCTGGTTTAGGAATACCATAGCCAGAATAATTATATTTATTGACGCTGAACTCTTCTTTCTTTTTCCCGTTGAACTGTCCATATTTTTCAGAAAGAACTTTTTCAACCTTGGCAAAAGCCTCATCCTTATTATTAAAATGCTCAACATTGTCCTCTGACGCGAAACGGCATTGTATCTTAGCTGAACATTTGCCAACCTCGCCTGTTTCAGTATTGACATGATAATTAGTCATTCTTTTGCTCCCTTATATTGTTAAATTTTAAAATCATTTAAGAACTTTTCTAAACATAAACAAACAAGTGGCGACAGAAAGATTATTAATACTTTTTGAATCTTTCTGTCGCCACTGCCGGAAATTTTATTCAGTTATATACACTTCTCTAACAGCTTTTAACTATTGAGAAATGTTTGTATCTATATATCATGTCACCCAAAGGCGCGTTCTCTTCTCAATTTTTGAATAATAGCCATTGAAGAACGCCCACGAGTAGCGAATTGCTCTTCAAAATCTTTAATTCTGTCTTCATAAGTTTTTATTGCCTCTTGTTTAGGATTTCTGTAAAGTTTCGGATTGTCAAGAACATCTTTCGGGTTAATAGCTCCGGTTTCTAGATCTCTTTTTGCTCTCCTGCAAAATTCTAAGTCTTCCGAAACAAGATCTTTTCTTTTCGCCCATTCTTCCTCGAAAGCATCATCAGCTAAGAATGTAGAGGCAGTTACATAGCCTTCTTTATAACGACGTGCAAAGAACTTATCATTCGCTTTCTTCTCAGCTCTTTCCCTGACTCTTGCTTCATAGTCAAAACTTTCTGCATTTTTCAAATTTTCTGCAACTTTATTCCTGTATTCAATAACATTGTTTTTTGTTCGTCTTTTCTCCCCCATTAAATTTTTCCAATGAAGGTCTGCTGTTCCTGGAGCATACTGATCAAAAGAAGAAACATAATTGTCAACTAGTTCATCTGTGGCCTCTTGTCTGTCCTCATCAGTAGGAGTCAGTAGCCTTTCATTAACCTTATCTCGCGTTTCCATGTCAATAACAGAAGACATGTAAAGAAGTGAACGCCCCTCAGTCTCTAATGCTTTCTTATAAGTGTCTCTTTCACGATAAATTCTTGCAACAGTGTCCTCGTGGGTTTTCTCTTCATAGAAAACAACAGTAGCTTTACCTGTTTCTTCGTATGTTTTTACAGCCTTATTAAAGAAATAAAGTTTTTCTTCAGCCTCGACTTTATTAGCAAGATTCATATTATCTGGAGTATTCCACACTCTCTGCAATTCTTCCTCAATTTCAGGAGTAAGCTTCATTCCCGCTTTCTGAGCTTTCAAAAAATATGTTTCTTGGGCAATTCTTTTTGCTTTTCTTTCGTGTTCTTCATCAGAGAAATTATCAGCAATGGCTTTTTTCAATTTCTTTTTCAATTCAGGATTGTCAGGGTTTTTAAAATATTCAACACGATCCTGTGGTGATAATAGTTCTTTATTGTGAATAGCATACTGATAGTCAGTTGTGTCTTTGTCAGATTGAGTTACAGTAAAAGCTAATTCCGACACGCCCGTTTTTGGCTTCGGGATATATTCATTAGTTTTTCTTCTTTTCAAAGCGTTTCCCAATTTCTTTTCGAGAATTCTTTCAGAAGTTTTATTCGCTTCTGCTTTATTGGCAAAATGATTCTGTTCGTTGCTAACTGGGCAGTTACCCGGCTTAGCTGTGCATTTACCTACTGTCCCAGTGTTTTCATTCACATGATATTTTGCCATTATTCATCAATCCTTTTTGTTGTTTATGAAATATTTTCCCATTGCTTTTATTTTCTAAAATCTTTCTGAAATGAATAGCTTAAAAGGTTTACACTACTTTTCAAAAGAAATCAAGAAAAATTCAAAAAAAGTTATATAACAATTTGATTTATTACAATGTATCTGTTATGATATAAACTATTCGTGCAAAAAGTTCAACAAAACATATTTTATTGAATAAAAGATTAGACAAAACAGGGAAGTATATGATTAGCATAACTATGAAGAAAGTAGCAATAAAAGCATTATCAGCAGTAATGTTATCGGGAGTAATTATCAGCGGAACTGCAGGAACAGCTCAAGCATCGCCATTGATTTTCAGTGACATCTATGATGCGCCAAAAGCTGTTCCGAAGAAGAAGTTGGAAATTCAAGTCAAGATTGACCCGAAAGCAGCAAAAAAAGAAATAGCCGAAGAATCGAAAACCGTCAAGCCAATCGTTAATAACAAGCATGAAATTACTTCCCCTTTTGGTATGAGAGTGCATCCTATTTCTCACACGGAAAGATTGCATGGCGGAAATGACTACAAAGCAGAGTGCGGAGAGAAATTGATTGCAACAGAAGATGCAACAGTCAAATACTCTCAATTCGAAGCAGGCGGTTATGGTTGGTGGATTCAACTGGACACAGATGATGAAAGCTTCCGTTACGGCCACATGAAAGAAAAATCGCCAATAGAAGTTGGGGAAAAAGTTAATAAAGGACAGCAAATCGGAGTAGTTGGAACGACAGGCGGATCAACCGGATGTCACCTACACTTTGAGGAACTGGACAAGAACGAAGAGAAACATGATCCTACCGAATACGTTGATGAGGCGAAAGTTAGCGATATTTTAAAAGATTAAGCACAAGGAAACCTGATTGAAAGCAGGACAAAGAAAAATTCAATAATAATTACCAAAAAGTTGTCACAGTAGATTCAACAATTATCAGACAAACAAACAGCGTGATAAAAATGTTTGAACTGTTGGACAGCCATACAGAAGGATACAAAAATGAATATTACTATGAGTAAGGTGTCAAACAAAGCAACATCATTAACATTAGCATTGTTTTTAGCTGCAAGCGCTTTGGTTTTCATGCCCACCACATCAGCCTCAGCAGCTACCAATGTCAATGATTCATCAACCGTGCGTGGACTCTTCAGCTCTCTGAACAAACAACGCGCTTCCAAAGGTGTTCCCTCTGTTAAGTATAACACGAACATTGCCTCCGTTTCAAGGGATTGGGCAGTAAAAATGGCTGACAAGAACAATGTTTCAGCTAACCCCAACTATGATTCAGATAAAAGAATTTCTCAAGATTGGTGGAACATTTCTGAAATCATCGGATACAGCGATTCGGGCTCCGTTTCAAGTATCATGAACTCTATCAATGGAAATTCAGCAAACAAAGAAATTGCACTGGATAAAACATACACTCATATTGGTATTGGAACTGCAAAATCCAAATCAGGAACAACTTACTTCGTTATTGACTTCTTCAAGTATGACACAGATTCTGCCGGAACACAATCTGCCCCTCCTGTTCCTAAAATCTCTGTCACTGGCGCAATTGCAAAGAAATACAATTCATCAAACGTTAAAGCAAAATTGGGAAATCCCACAGCAAAACAGGTTAAAATCTCCAGTGGCTACATGCAAAAATTCCAACGTGGAGAAATCTACTACAAGAAAAGCAGAGGCGCAACTGTTCTCTACAAGAGCACAAGCATTTCTTCAAAATATAAGAAACTTGGAACAGCAAAAGGTTCATTGGGATTCCCTGTCAGTGATGAGAGGAAGCTGAAAAAAGGTGCCTACCAGAAATTTGAAAAAGGAAATATTTACTGGTCAAGCAAGACTGGAACTCATGTTGTCAAAAAAGGAACAGCTATCTCTAAAAAGTGGGCAAAGAGTAAGTATGAGAATGGAAAGCTCGGATACCCAGCATCAAGCGAGCTGAAAAAGACTAAGGCTATCTCTTACCAAAAATTCCAAAATGGCACAATCTATTATTCAAAAAAGACTGGTGCTCATGTTGTCAAGTCAAAAAGCGCAATTAAAACACAATGGAACAAAAGAGGAAGCACGAAAGGTTCATTGGGTCTTCCAAAAAGCGATGAGAAAAAGTTGAAAAAAAATAATGGAATGTATCAGAAGTTCGCTAAGGGAAAGATCTATTGGTCGAAGAAGTCAAAAGCTCACACTGTCTACAACGGTGCGATCAACAGCAAATGGGGAAAGACAAAGTTTGAAAAAGGAAAACTTGGTTATCCTACATCGAACCAGTATAAGTCAAAAGGAAAAACTTGGCAAAAATTCCAGGGTGGAAAAATCTCTTACTCAAAGAAATCAGGCGCAAAAGTCTATTACAAGAAACGTTAAATGAACAAAATTATGCAATAGCAGACGGGGAAACAAAAAACTGCTATTGCATAATTTTTTGCAAAAAACTAAATAATAAGTGAATAATCAAATGAATAAGCAAATAAGGGGAAAATTTATGCTTAAAAAGATACTGTCAACAATCGTTCTTTCTACTGTCATGGTGAGTGGTTTTGGATCTGCTTCAATGGCAGCTACCTCAACACCAACAGTTAAAGGTGGAATCAAAACCGCTTATGTCAAATATAAGTCAGCATTAGGTCAGCCGACATCAAATGAAAAATGTGGATTGAAAGACAAAGGTTGTTACCAAAACTTCCAAAAAGGAAAAATCCACTGGACGAGCAAAACAAAAGGACAACCAACGTTCAAAGGTGAGATTCTGAATAAATGGAAATCTCAGAAATACGAAAAAGGATCTTTGGGATATCCAATCAATGCTCAAAGAGATGGTTTGAAAGATAAAGGATCTGTTCAGTCTTTCCAGGGAGGAGCTGTTCATTATTCACCAAAAACGGGAGCACATATTACTAAGGGTGCAGTCAAAACAGCATGGAAGAAAAACAAATGGGAAAATGGAAAACTCGGCTATCCTACAACTGATGAATTCAAGTCAGGATCAGGAGTGCGACAGAACTTCCAGGGAGGATACATTACTTGGGATAGTAAGAAAGGTTCTCATGTAGTGTTCAACAGCTCTCAACAGCCTGTTCCGACTGTACCAACGTCATTTAGCATCAATGGTGCAGGATTCGGTCACGGAGTCGGTATGAGCCAATATGGGGCGCAGGCAATGGCGAAAGAAGGAAAGAGTGCGAAAACCATTCTTGAATATTACTACAATCCTGCCAAACTACAATCCACTACAAGCTATGCAAACAGTGACATCAAAGTTCAAATCCTTGGTGGTGTGACTACATCAACAATCACACCAAAAGATGGTTCATTGAGAATAAAAAGTGGTTCAACAACTATTCAAACCTCCAAAAAAATTACAATCACTCAATCCGGTTCAAAAAGAATTTATGCTTATGATGGAAAGAAATTCACATCAAACGCCTCTTATGAAACAATTGAATGGCAGAACACACGAGCATGGGCAGGAACAAAGAACACTGTTATTTCAGTAGATAGAGCAAACGGTGGTTCAGGAACAGTATCCTATCGTCACGGAAAACTTGTCATCAATTCTTTGAACAAAAAATTAAATCTTGTCAATCAATTACGTATGAATGATGAATACTTGTATGGACTTGCCGAAATGCCTTCATCTTGGGAAACATCAGCATTGTCCGCTCAGGCTATTGCTGGTAGAACTTATGCAATGAGAAACATGACCTCTATCAAATCAGCCTGTGGATGCAATGTCTATGATGAAGTCCAAAGTCAGAAATTCATTGGATGGAACAAAGAGAACGAAGGAAAAAATGCACAGTATGGAAAGAAATGGAAAGCTGCTGTTGACAAAACAATTGCAAAAAATTCCAACAAGACTGTGAAAAGCGCTCAGGTGATGAAATACAACAACGCTTACATTGATGCTGTTTATTCTTCCTCATCTAATGGCAAAACTCAAGATTCAAAAGACATGTGGGGTGGATCTTTGGCTTATTTGAAATCTCGTTCTGACAAATGGTCTCTGCAATCACCTAATCCTAACCGTTCATGGACTGTCAAAGCAACACAAGCAAAAATGAACAGCGTGTTTGGATTGAAGAATATTGTCAAATTCTCTGTCAGTAAAAACTCTTCAGGTTATGCTTCGAAAATTACTGCAACTGACAAGAGCGGCAAAACCAAATCCATCACTGGTGCTCAACTGCGCAGTGCCTTTGGATTGAAGAGCACAGGAATCAGTTCCATCAAGTGATTCAACAATTCAAAATTAAATAAATAAAAATCTATCACCTGAAATCAATCAAAGATCAGGTGATAGATTTTTATTAGTTTCTTTATTTCGCCGTTTAAGCGGTTTTTAAAGTTTTTGATAACCTTATACAAGATAATACAGTAATCGCCTAATTTGGCTATTTCCGGGACACTGAGACTCGATTGGGCCACCATTAGAACTATTAAACTAATGGTGGCCCAATCGTTTTGCTTGTTGACGAAATGCGTTAGCCAACAAGCTCAAAAAACTTTGTCTTGTCAGTCTTGCGAAAGAAACTCACATCCGTTCCCTTGAAGCGAAGCTCAACTCGCATTTCATCAACAATTGACGAAAGAGTTTCTGAATTATCCTCTGCGAAGGCCAGAGCAATTGCCGGGGCGTGGAACTCTCTAAAATCAAACCCGGCTGAATCAAGAATTTCAGAAGCTTCAAAAAGGTTCTTGACATGCTTTTTCATTTCATTCATATTGTTCATTTTTTTAATCCTTTGCTAAAACATCATTGTTTTTTTTGTAACGCATCTGACATTTCTATAATAGTGAAAACTCAAACATTTGTCAATCATTTTGAAAGGTTAAATGTTTGAGTTTTCATTATTTATCAAGTTTCTCAATTGTGCTCAGGGCATTCTTCATCAGAATGCATCTGTCGTATTGTCTTTCCGGCAAGCAGATTATGCTCTGTGCAGTCCTTGCTGATGTCAGAAATCTTAACCAGTCCGCACAGCTGCTTTTCGCAAGGACATGCATCTTCCAGTCGAGTGCCAGAGAAAGAGCGTCCAATATGCATGTTGTCATTCCACATTATTTCATCCTTAATGAATTTGTATTTCTCAATATTGGGCTTTCTGAATTAACAATAACATAAATTTTTCGATAGCGCAATAGAGAGCCAGAATAAAAAACCTCTGGCTCTCTATTGCGCAAAATTTCAATTCAATTTTTCAATTTCCGAAGTTCAGGTGCTTTTCAGCCTGTTCGGTAATGTAGTCATTGAACTGCTTAACAATTGCATCAATGTTTTTGACATCGTTGTAACGGTAAGGAGGATAATCTGCATTCAACTGCATCATTCCGTTCATGTCCATCATACGCATTAGAGAAAACGCTTCATGAGTTTTCCTGTCCTCGATAGAAAGCCCCATAATCTCCTTAACAACATGTTCGTTGCTGATGCACCAATCTTCAATTTTCATTGCCTTCACATAAATATTGAAAATGTGATTTCTCAGTTCCTCATTTTCAGGAAGAATAGATTTCTCAATCTTATAGGATTCAATTCGTTCAAGTGTTCGAACGCCATTAAGATCGAAATGCCCCTTAAACATTGTTTTCACATCTTCAGCATCATCACTTTCAGCAATTTCTTTAATAATTTCAACAATCTTTGACTGGCTCCATTCACTCAGGTCGATGATTTCAGCATTCAGAATTTCAGCATACTTATTGAAAGACTTTTCTGAAATTCTATCCTCAACCTTAATGATGAGATTTGTGTCAAAATCCCACTCCTCTTTAAGCCCCGGTTCGAGATTAGAATACATACGAGTGAGATAAACCTTCTTGAACTCTTTCTCATTCTTAATGTGAAGAGCCTTTTCAAGAGTAATTTCACGGTTAGAGTAAGTGAAAACCTTACGGTTCATAATCGTGTTTTTCTTATCAGCCTTATCATTCTTAACCTCACCCGATTCGCGCTTCCTCTTAGCCTCTTCACGACGAGCTTTGAGAACAGATTCACGAATATTGCTGAACTTTTCGATACCTTCACAAAGCTCTCGCATTGTTTCCGTAATATCTTCAGGATTAACGAGAACAAGGGTTGCCCTCTGCGAGCTTGAACTCAAAGCTTCGGAGTCATTCAATCCATACTTAGTGTAATCATTAACATAACGAGAAAATGATGAAGCTCTTAGTTCGGTGTCATTCTCCACAACATAAAAATCCGTCTTAAGCGGAATCCAATTTATACCCTTAACCTGTCCATAGACGAAATTCTTGTCGCTCACAGGAACCAACAGAGAGGTAGGAACTGGTTCGCCATTAAACTCCACATCAGAAGGAAGAGCCTTCTTCAGCGTATTTGAATTCTGTCGCGCCCAAGAAAAATCAATAGCCTCTTTGAGAGTAGAGAACTTTGAGTAGTTCTTTTTGGCATATTCCGCAAATTCTTCACGAAGACTTTTGGCACCTTCAAAAACAGAACTGAAATTCTGTTTGTTGTTCTCAATAACTTCACGAGATGACGGGAAAGTCACAGATCCAATCGGAACCTTAATAGCAAAATTGCTGTCACGAAGAAGATCGTGAATATCATAGTTGTCATAGTACTGTTCATCAAAATCATATCCTCTTACGGAATAATTAGAGTAAGCCACTGTTCCGACAATCACATGCGCTGAGGAAGAATAATTCCACTTATGATTCTTATCAAAGACACCTGGATTGACATAACCGTTTTCAAACTCAATCCAATCATCAGCGATGCGAGAAAAATTGTCCCCATTGAGAACCTTCACTTCTGATGATTTCCAGCCGTTGAGAACTCTTGTCAGAGCGGCAGATTCATAAACTGTGCTCTCAGAAACGGGGATACTGACAGTCACACCATTGCGGTCATCACAGGGAGCATTCTCGATGACGAACTTATAGTCAAGTCCGCCATTAACGCGCGAGACAACGAACACGCTACGCAGACCATCCTTGACAGCTGAAACGGTGAATTGGTCAGAGATTGCAAGAGCAGACTTTCCACCGATTCCCTTGCCACCAATGTTGTTATTATCCTCACGCTTCGTGGATGCAAGGAACTTTGAATAAATATTCTCAACATCCTCTGCGGACATACCAAGACCGAAATCCTGAATTTTGATAATAGGTGAGAAAGCCGTAGGAATAGTGACTTCAACAGGCTTGTCAGAGCCAGACTCCTTCATGGAATCAACAGCGTTTGAAATGTATTCACGAAGCACAGCCAGATGCGGCTCATTGTAGTTGCGGATGAACATATCCATGATCATGCCAGTCTGCGAGGAATCAATACTTCCTGCAACCGTGCGTCCCGAAATATTCGACTGAACGTTATACTTCGTTTCCTTCTCAACCTTCATTTTCATTCCTTAAATATTGTAGAAAACATTTATCAATTTTTCTTTACCTCTCTACAATAACATAAAATCTTGAAAGATGCAACAAGTTTCGCAACTTTCTAAAAAATTATCAAAGGTTGAAGAATGACAAAATTCCTGAAAATAAATTATGACTGATTGATTTGGATGACTCTTTTTTTGGTTAAGATAATTAAAAGTTTATTTTCGCAACAACAAGAAGAAAAGAGTTAATTATGGTTTTTTCAGCAGAAGCTAATGAGCGATTTGCTAATGATTTTTTGTCAAAATTCAAATATGATGACTGGGAGGAAACAGAATTCAACCTTTTGGAAGCAAATGATGAAGAGTATGAAAAACATTCTTCTTTGCAGGTTGGGGATTTTCTTATCATCATTTTCGAAGAACCTTCAACAGCAACCCAAACATTTCATTGGGCAAGAATAATCATTGATGAAGATTATGGAATCCCATGTTTTGCTGTTAATGAAGATTTAGATGACCTTAATAACTCAGGAGAACTATGGGGAATTCATGAAACTGCTCTGAACGCAGCTTTCTTTTCCAAGGTCAGCGAAAAATCATGGTTTGAGGATTCACGAAACTTTTAAAAAATAATTAACAATTAAAGAAAAATCATGAGGCAATTGGATGAAATTATTTTCCAATTGCCTCATGATTTTAATCAGCGGTTTTATATTATCGTTTCACTTCAACAGTAGAGCCGACTTGAAGGAACTTATATACCTTGTGAGCGTCAGCGACTCTCATGTTGACACAACCGTGGCTTCTTGCGGAAGAACTTGGGTTTCCGAAATCGTTATGCCAAGGGGCACCATGAAAAGCTTCGCCGCGATTATAGAAACTTGCCCAAGGGACATCTTTGGTGCAATAATTGAAACCAGGCTTGCATCCCATATCTTTCTTCTCATATTGGATAAACACTTTGAACTTACCAACATCAGTAGGTGTAGCAGGTTTTCCAATAGCAACAGGGAATTCAGCAACTTTCTTGTCGTTTTCAAACAGATAAGCCCTACGCTTTGAAAGATCAACCTCAGCACGACGGTTCTTCTTATCTACTTTCGCCTTTTCATATTTTCCCTCAACAGAAATTTTTGTGTCACCTTTAAGAATACTATCAGACATACTTTCTTTCAAATTATCAAGCCCCTCAATTTCGAATCCATCATTATAAGCATTCAAAATTTTCAAAGCATTTCCATCATCATCAACAACAGCTGAACCGTTATCTACTTTTTTGTTCACCTTTTCAGGAAGAGAATCAACAAAATCGCTCACTTTATTTTCATTCACACTTACAGAAAATTTACCGTCTTTTTCTGAAACTTTGACAAATGAGTTGAACTGTTCTGTTGAAACATCAAGAATCTTATGATCAGAACTATACAACGCTGTCTTATCAGCTTGTTTTGTCAATTCTTTCAAGAACTTCTTAGCTGTTTTTGTTGTAGCTTGCGGATTCAGTTTTTCTAAATTAAGTGAAACATCTTTCTTATTGTTTTTGATTAATTCTTCATTAACTGTTTTCTCTAATTTTTTCATGTCAAGATTATATCCGTTTTTGCCTTTCTTAACTTTGAATCCGCCTTTATCTTTGCTGATTTTCGCGTTAACAGGATTCTTATAATCTTCAAGTCGTTCGGAGAGAACAGTTTCAGCCTTTTCAGAATCTAATTTGAGCGGAATTGTTTGACTCTTGTTCCACGTAGACACTTTCCATGCTTTGTTGTTTTTGAGAGCATTGTCAACGTCTTTGTCATCATAATGGAATCCAAGTTCACTAAGATTGAACTTTTCGCCTTGAATTTCAATTTCTTTTTTGGATAAGTCATCATTGATTTTCTTCTGTGCAGTTGAAACAACATTAGAGCCAACAGAAGTGCTATTCAAACTGAACCCAGGCGCAACAAAAACCATCCCCAAGACAACACCCACTATAACGATCACGCTTAGGGGAACCACTGTGACTGCTACTGCTTTCTTATTCATATTATGCTACTCCTATTTCGAAAACCTTTATCAACTATATCTTAACGAAAACGATTCGATTCTTGTTAAAAAGCAACCATATCCTAAATTCTGGAAAAATGTTGATAATATTGAAGAATCTTTGGACACAATTGCTGAAAATTGACTATCCAAAGATTCTTCTTAAAATCTGCTGTTATATATTATATCTTTTCATTTATTATCTTTTTGAATTAATGTTATAACTTCTGCTGCGTGAATTAAACCGTTTTGAATGGATGAGTCTTTCGACATTTTCCCGCCAAAATATGTAAGCAGTTGAAAATCTCCATCAATATTTATCAAAAATCTTAAAACAATGACAGAATTTTGATGTGCTTTGTCTTTTGAGATTTTAATCATCTCTTCTCTTTTTACATAAGACACATCAGTCATAAGTTTGTCTCTTCCAAGAGTGCATAGACTATCAATTATCTTTTGTCTTTCTCTCTTGTTTTTGTTCTTGAAAAATTCTTCATCAAGAACTATCACAGCTTCGCCATTAGGGTGTTCAGTAATATTGATAATTTCTTTAAATTCGTCCATAGACAAATCCTTTTTTGATTGAAAATAGTTTCTTGCATTATCATATCAAGATTATTCAAAAAATTAAAAAACTGCAGCAATCAAACGAGGAATCAGCACTTTGAATCAAGAACATCTTTGATAGCTGTCATTTCGGAATTATCTGCTGTTAGATGATACTTGTGTTTCACATTGATGACTGAAATAACATATGAACATTGTGCTGGCTCATAAGAGGGAAGCCATTCAGCGGCATCCTTATCTTTCTTTTCTTGGTTAGCTTCAAAACTTGTTATCTGCAGATTATCCATATCATTAGCAATACTGACTTTTTCATCAGGGCTGAGCGGATTATTTGGATTGATACTTTGTTCAACTTCATTCAAAGGGACAATATGATCAACATTTGTATCATATCTGTCACCTTCTACAATTTCTACTTTATTCCCCGTATAAGGATCAATGAAATCCCCTCCGATTGCGCGTGAATATCCTGAACTGTCTTTGAATGTTCCATTAGTTACATCACGATTTTCGGCTTCTTCAACAACACCGCTCTTGAATCCTCCATATTCGCCCTCTCTGTCATATGTGTAATCAACATCTTGGACCAATTCATCTTGGACAACAATTTGAGAAATATAATTCTTGGCATCTTCAACTTTATCTTTACTTGGCTTCAACGGATCCCCTTGGAAGTAGATGTCGCTTGGATCAAATTTTCCGGAGCTTGAACTGCCAGAAGATGAAGAGCCGCCATAATTTTCGTAATCACTGACACCTTTTTCAATTTTCCTTTGTGTGTCATCTTTCATCTTCCGTGTGTCTTCTTTAAATTGCTCAACCTGTCCATCATCAAAGAAATCATGAGATTGATTGATTGTGCATCCTGTCACATTAACAGAAGCTACAAACAAACCACCAATTGCAAGAAATCTTAAACCAGTCTTTTTGAACTTTTGCTTTTTAGCCAATGATTGTGCAATGTTTTTCTTTTCATAGGCTTTCTGGGCTTCTTCTTTGGTGTCATAATGGTCATTGTCTCCACCGAAAGGGCATCCTTGAACTTCAGCATCACATTTTCCGGCTTCGCCTTTTTTATTGATATGAAATCTTCCTTTCACAACAACCTCCATTACACATTTGAAAACCTTATTAAAGTAATTATAGCACTTTTTAAATTCTTACAAAAACGACTATATCTCAATCTTTTCTAAATGTTTGCTCAGTTAAGGTTTCTTGAGCCGAAAATATTCCTGAAATGTTTCTTAAATTTGGGAATAAAACCCTCACTTTCTTTGTTAATAATCGCTGTTGTGTCCTTTCATAAATTACTCCAATAGATATTGTTTTCTCTTGACTTCAATGTCAGGTATTGTTATAATGGGTTGAATAGGACAAACAGTTTTATTGAACAAATTTTTATGAAAGGTAACGAGGAGGAGAAATGAGTAATAACAAGTCTCTTGAAGCTGAGCGTCAGAACATTAAGGATGAACTTCATACTCTTTACACCCTTCGCAAGAAAACACGCGATAAGGATGCAAGGGTGAAGCTCAACTGGCATGAGGAAGCTCTCAGAACTAAACTCAAAAACGTAGAAAAAGAACTTCTTAGCAAGTAACACAAAAAACCGGAGGCAATCACGCTCTCCGGTTTTTTGTTGAAAAACATTACTCAAATATTATCTTTGAATCAAATTCAATCAGAACTTCTCATCCTCAGAGAAATCCAAATCGTCATCTTCATCATCAAAGTTGAAATCCCCTGACAGAATTTCATCATCACTCAAAAGATTAGTTTCAGCATCATAGCTTGACGAATTTGAAGAATAAACGGGAGTATCCACATATCCACGAGAAATGTTACTCATCTCTTCCTCATAAGCATCTTCTTCAAGTTGGCGAATATATTCTTTCATTCCCGCATTCTTGTTCCCTTCAAGTTTCTTCGTTGCTGAACGAACAGAAATAGGATAAGAACCGTTGATGACCTTGTGAGTCATGCTATCTTCAGGATTCTTGTAGCCCATATCTTTCATAATCTTCTTATATTCATCTGTATTGCTAAAATCTTTCAAAGCCGAAACTTTCTCATCAACACCATATTCAGATCCGAAAACAACTTCTTTTGTATCAACTTTATCAACTTTTGGATAAGTTGAATTCATGATAGATTCATAATCAACAGGATTGTTTCGGTAATATTCAGCTTCTTCTGCCTGTATTTTCTTGGCTTTTTCTGAATCATAAGATTTTGTTCTCTTTACAGCTCCTATTTCGTCATCATATTCAGTCATTCCTGCATCAACTAATGCTTCATGCTCCCCAATATGTTCCACAGGACGCTTACAGACGAAACAAAATGGTCCGTAATCAAAACTTGCCCTATCTTTCTCTTCTTCGGAAGAATTCTTCAACTTTGAAGCTTTTTTCAAAGTGTCTACATAACCTTTATCCCATGAGTCTCTATTGGAGACAGTTCTCAAAAGAGCATCAGGGTCAAATCCACCAATCAAAGCATCTTTTGCATGAAGAACACCATCTTTGTAATCCTCTTCATCTTTATTCACTGACTTTTTGCTCAATTTTCCGAAAGACCCGCCATGTTCTTCTTTCAACTGTGTTTCAGCATAAGCTTTCGCATCGGCTTTGTTGTCGAAGTGGCTTCCGCCAACAGGACAATCCTGCTTTTCAGCGCGACAGATGTTTGGTCGACCTGATTCTGGACTGATGTGATACTTTGTCATGTTCTCTAACCTCAATTATTAGTTGTTGTTTATGTTTGTGAAAGTTTTTCTAAACAGTTTGTAAACATTTTCACAGCTTATCAGAAAGCGATTTGAGGAGCAAAACTTCTCGTTTCAATACAGTGATACTTAAAATAGGGTTTTCGAAAAATCTTCTCGAAAATATCAAAAACGCTATCTGAAAAAGCACGGTTTTATGAGAACTATTCAGGTAGCGTTCCAGAATGGATTTTAAAGTTTTTTCAAAAGGCTCAAAAACTGGCTAATAAATACCCAAATTATAGGGAAGTCATTTTTTCTGTCAATTCTCTGATAATCTTCTGTTCTTGAATGTCAGCAGTCAAAAGCATAGCAGCATCTAACTGTGTTGAATTGACATTCTCATTAATAATGTCTTTACTCTTGAATTTCAGATTAGAGATAAAATAAGCTCTCTGCCACGGTCTTAATTTTTCGAAATCTCTTTTTGAAATAGTAGTCACGGCTAATTGAACTCGTGATCCAACTTGTTCAAATACATAAAGAAGAATTCTTTTACCAGGAACCATCAAAACAAACTTGTATGAATCATCTTTATCCAAATTCGTCATATCATAGCTATACACCATGCTGCCATCAGAGTTGTTTCTTACGCGCTCAACAAAAGCGAAACGAGAATTAGGGTCTTTAATGAAGTTCGACTTACCAGAAAGACGTTCAGTGATTTTATTTTTGAAATCTTTTGCAGAAATCTTTTTCAAACCTTTCATCACATTATCGTTGATGTCATTAATAATCTCAACATCAACCAATGCTTGAGGTTTGAAATTCTCAAAGAAGTGACCTAACAGCCAAATTTTTCCAGAGGGGGTCAATTGACGATTTTTACAGTCAACTTTTTTTTCATCAACTTCAAAAACAATTTTCCCATCCTGCATGTTGATTTCCAAACTGCCATTTTCAGATGGCCAGTGACCGACATTCGCTGTATGAAAAAATTCAGCAACTTCCTTTTCTGAATATTTTCCCGGCATACTGTTCGCCAACTTAATAACTTCCTCTATAACCACAATAGAACCTCCATTAAAATTCTTATAAATCCATATATTCACTATAACAAAATAATTTATCAAACATTGTCATATATTATCAAACAGCATTAAAACAAATTAAGACAAAACTAACGCCAGTAAAGAACCGAAAGAAAGAATGTACAACATCAAAGTCAATCTGATTCCCTGAACTCTATGTTTTGGGAAAGTCACACCCTTAGCTGTATTTCTGAAGAAAGGGAAAATCATCAAAAGCAGAATGAAAACAAAAAGAGCAGATAAAACAACAGTAGTGAGAACAGGCTCTATATTTTCAGAATAATTCATCAAACTTCTCCCGCCAACTGCAACCAAACCAGCCAGAGCAATAATCCCATGATGAGCGGTCGGATAAATCCATGTAGAGGGAACTCCTCCATTATTCGCTGGGACACCCATAAGGTCGTATTTGATAGCGAAAAACAGCATATAAGCAAGAACAACAACCCCTGCGAACATTACCAAAGCACCAATAAAGAAAAGCATATTATTCCAATCTGTTCAAACTCTTCTCTTATTCTAACAATTAAAGTTTGTCTAAAACGCAAAACCCGTTGAATAAAAAGAAATAAAACAAACAAAAAGAATGTTGCGAAACGATTCTCAAACCATTTCGCAACATTCTTTCATAAATATTCAATTATTATTGAAACTGTTCAAATTTTTGTGTAAATCAAATGAAACGGTATCCATCTCCTGAATCTTCATCATCATTATCGGAGTCTGAATCATCTGAAGTAGTTTCGAAATTCTCTTCGTCAATCTTTTCGGCAACAGTATCATTGTAATCTTCTGTCACTTCTTCCTCTTCTGGTTCAGGATAGATGTCAGAGTAGGAAAGCCCATCATCTACATTATCATAAGGACGTTCTGACTCGTTGTAGCATTCTTCGCAGATAGGATTACCATACGAACCTGAATACTTATCTTCGCTAGAGAATTCTCCATCACAATTTACGCAATTGAAATTGTCGTCTTCGTCTCCAAATTCATCATCTTCAGATTCAACATAGCATTCTTCGCAAATTTCGTCCCATGCTTCAAATTCGGTCGACATTTCATCGCCACAGATTCGGCATTCAAAAGTGTCTCCATCTTCATCCCAGAAATAATCAATGTCATCTTCGGTGAAATCGTTAGCCATTTCGCTCAGGACTTCATAACGGGAGACACGAACCTTTTGGAATTCGCAATCTTCTGGGACACTCACAACATCACGCGGATTTACAGCGACAGAAACAAGCTTCTGTCCTCGGGAAAATGACTTGGCGTATGCAAAACTTCCGCAATGGAGGCCGGTTGAACAACCATGCTCACGGCTTGTGTTAACATAGGAACGAGCAATTTCAACAACGTTTCCTGGCTTGTTTTCAAGATGAGACTTAGGGAATTTCTTACCGTTGACAATACCCGGCCCTGCATGGAATGAGCGGAATTCATTATCCACACCTTTGAACGCGATAAAGTCACCATTCTCACGAATAGTCAGATCATAACGACGAATAAATGAGTAAAGATGATCAATAGATTCTGCTGAAGGATTCTGATACAGCTTCTCCATGAATGCCACAATACCACGCCAAGTCACATCAGGAAGTTCATCCAGCTCTTCCTCTTCAACCTCGACAGCAACCTTGAAACCGTCACGCTGAAGTGCTTTCAGAAGATACTCAGCAACAGATGAATCAACTGGGTCATGATCGAAATAAATGTTTGTTCCATCAGTAGTGACTCGATCTGAAACCTTTGTCAATCGTTCAGAAATGTTTGACACAATGTTGACCAGATCATCAAGGTCGGCCTGCGCTTCATCTACATCATAATCGCCATTGAGTCCAATCAGATAATTGACAACTTCCTTGTAATTAGGATGATTGTCACGCGCTTCCATTGTCGTTCCGTCAGGAAAAACAATATTCGCGGATGAAGATCCATCATCAGAATTTGAGACAATATTCCAAAAAATACTCATTATTTACACCCTTCTTAAAAATGTTCTTTCACAATCAATTTTAACACAGTTTATGAACAGAGTCAAGAACAGTTTAAAAATTTATCTTTGATTTTTTGATGTATAAAATTAAAATCCAACAGAAATATCATCAGAAATACTACCAGCAGGAACATAAATTTTGTATTTTTTATCAGGAATATTGTCAAAATAGTTCAACAATTTAGCAGACAATCAGTTCAAGTCTTCCAAAAGTTTTGCATAATCATTTAATGCTGACTTTGTTCTATTTTTATCAAACTTTAACAAAACTTCGCTAATAGCCATGTAAGCACTCAAAGCATTGATAAAAGGATAGCGGATTTTGGCTTTCGACCATACCCGCCTTTTACTGACAATCATCAGGTAATCTTTTCGTCCGTTGCTTCCAATCGCCCAGCTCATGTTTTTGGGCAATGATGGAAGCACTTTTTCATCCAAATCCGATAACAACATATCAACTCTCCTTTGACTTAACTAATTTGCTATTTTTGAACATTGCAGAATTCAAACCGGAAGGCATAGCTTCGTTCAAAAACTTCTCTTCAAGCTTTTTTCTTTCTCTTTTGTTCTCAATTCGGAACGCAATTTTATTAATGTGAAAATCTATAATCCCCATTATGAAAATAGCAGCTATTAACAATGAGGCTGAATATGAAGCGCTGATCAGAACATTGCGAAGAAAATCATTTGAATTAAAAAACGCAAAAATACTGACTATAATGCCTGCAATCGCTAATTTTTTCGGCGTGATCAAAAACTTCACGACATTCAACAGATCTTTCATAAACTACCCCAACCAATATTTTTTCAATTTCTTTTTTTATGTTATCAAAATCGCTATCTCAAACACATCGAATTCAGAAATAATCGACAAGCAATTAAATAATTATTTCCTCAGCCCAAGGCCAATTCTTTTTAATAAGACTTCCTCACGCCTTCTTTTTTGTTCTTTCATATCCCGAATCGCCTGCTCCAACAGCTCAGAACGTTTGTTTTCTTTTCTGTCTTTCATATGAATCGTCCTTCTTTATTTCAATTATTCAATGCTTTTTTCAATTGTTATCACAGCAAAAATCACATATTTTTACTGACAATTGCAAATGCAACGATCAGTATTACAAAAGGGATCAAGAATGTTGAAACAAATAGAAACAACAAGAAAGAAACAGCAGTCAGGGCAAGCAAGAATGCCTTGACAACAGGCACAATAGTCACTCCAACGGCAATAATCCCCACAATCAAAGCCACTATAGCCCATCTGACAAGCTTATTGTTTGTTTTGTCTAACTTTTCAAAATCATTCATCAATCATCTATCTTTCTCTTCGAAAAAGTCATTTCCATCTGCATTCAATATCTTCTCAGCAGAGATTTTCAAGCTTTTTGGAAAAGCAATTTCACCATTAGAATTACGCCATGAATCAGGAATTTCAAGAACTTTTCCAAACGGAGATTCAAGGAAAATTCTATGATCACGAGAGATAGGAACCGGATCTATTCTTTTCATTTTCCAAATATTCATCTGCTCTTCTTCTGTCCATCCTTTTGACACAAGATATTGGCTAATCATTTTCGTGTCATCAAATGCTTCACGAACAGAGCTTCCCCAACCTTGAATTGTGTCAGGTTGTGAAAAATTAGTATAAGCAGTTCTATGATCATTCGGATCAGCAAACTCAACATTTAAACAAGGAAACTCATAAAGAAATTTACTCTTTTTGAGCTTTTCAGCAAGGTTCAAAAATGTTTCAACCCAGTTTTCTCCGCCCCTGAATTCTTCAACATCGGCAGAAGCGAAATAATATGATTCAGGAACAACTTGGGAAGAATTTCCGTTTTCTCGAATTTTTCCTACATCAAGAGTGGCAGAACCGTGACGTTCTCTGTAATAATAACGGAATCCTTCAATATTCCATTCACCCCAAGCTTGAAAGGGGACAATTCCTGAAGCCTCTTCAACTGTAATGCCAGGAAGGAGATGAGACACCCAATTCCATCTCTCTGCATGAAATTCAGCAATTTTCTCTCGCAAGTCAAAATCTTTCTCTGAAGTGTCATCATTCATCGAACTCTCAACTGATTCCATACTCGCCCCTCTCTTTCTTCGCCAATTAATTTTGAAAATATTTCATCTATGACAATTCTATCATGTTTTCTTTGATTTTGAAAGTAATTGAAAATAAAAAACCGGGAACTGCAAGTATTTTTAACTGCAGTTCCCGGTTCGGACAATTAATTATATTTTTTAATCCCATAAAATGTTTTTCGGAAATACCCAAGTTTTCTCTGCCAAAGAAGAGCTTCCTGCTTTCAGCATGTCTTTCGCTTTGACTTCAACGAATCCATCAATCTCACTGTCAGGCTCGAAAACGATCTGATACGGATAAGTCCAACGATGCAAACTGTATCCAGTCACATTTTCGAAACATTCTTTTGCCTTATTTTTCAAAAATTCATTAATCACATTTTCGGCTTCAATATTGCCAACCGATTCATTCAACAGTACAACAGCGTCAGATTCTTTCATAACTTTCTCCCTGCAAAGACAACTTGAATCTATTTTTCTAACAACAACTCTGACTTGTATTTATGAAATAATTTAATTTCAGTAGTTTTTGAAAAATTAGTTTTCAGAATTATTTTTTTGTGTTGCTTTAATCTCGTATTCAACATCTTCGAAAGGATTACCATTCTCAACTCTTTGATCAAGAGTTTCAGAATCAATTTTTTCAATCTCTGTTTTCTTCTCAACAGGTTTTTTGTTCAGCTTTCGATCTGAAATCACCAAACCAATGAAGAAAACAATCATCAATGCAACTGCAGTGATTCTAATTGCATTACTCCCTGAAAACAGACCGAAAACAGCGAAAGCGGCACTCAAGCCGAATAGAACCCAAAAACCAAGCTTCACGTTTTTAGCATTAAGTTTATCCACAGTAACTCCTTATAAAACATTCATTATCAATTGACCGGATCGTTCAACTAATAATTATATCTTTTTGTCTTTAAAATTTAACAATAATATAGAGTTAAACGATATTTTGACCAAGTTTTACAAACCTTTCATGCAATATTCACAAAGGATTTCATAATTCAATGAAAACATTCTTCAAAATTATTATTGTCACCACACTAATTATTGGGACATTTTTGTTTATTTCAACTTTTCAAGAAACCAAAGAAACTCAAAAAGAAGTGGCCGACACAACAACACAGCCGTTGGATCAAGCCCACACAGCAAAAGATCAAACAACAGACAGCGAAGAAAAAATGCGTGATGCCGTCAACAAAGAAGCTGGTTTAAGCGAATAAGCAAAAACAGAACTTCCCAATTTGTTAAAATAAAAGAGAATTCAATAATCAGGAAATGGAGAAATCCTTGGAAGACATGAAGAAGACGCGAGGGCAGTTTTTCACAGTCAATAAGAAAACACAAGACTATATGCTTGAACTTTTATCCCCCAAAGACACTGACTGGAACATTTTGGAACCCTCAGCAGGAGCTGGAGACCTTCTGTACGCTGTTGAACAATGTTTCCCTAAATCAAACGCTATTGGCTGGGAAATTGATGAGAACGTCACTTCCCTGAATGATGACATGACAATCGAGATAGGAGATTTCTTCGACAAGGCAAACAGTCATGTCAATTATTTCGACAGCATCATTGGCAACCCTCCCTATGTTGCATGGAAAAATGTTGAACAAAAGACAAAAGAAAACGCAAAATCAGTCAAAGATAAATACAGTGACAAAGCAAACCTCTACTATCTTTTCGTAGACAGATGTATCGACCTCTTGAAAAATGATGGAGAACTTATTTTTATCCAACCGAAAGAATGGATGTATTCAACAAGTGCAGCCTCTCTTCGCAAAAAAATTCTTGAAACAGGAACAATCACTCATATTATTGATGGCGGGGAAGAGAAAGTATTTCCAGATGCAGATGTTCCAGCAATCATGATTTTTCGCTACCAGAAAACAAAAACCGACAATCATACTATCAATTACCGAAAAGGATTCTTGAAAAACATTACGGAATGGCAGCTGAAAGAACTGACAGAAACAAAGACAGGGTTGTGGATAGTAGCTGACAAAGATTCTGTGAATGCAATGCACAACTGGAAGCCTTTGAGTTTTTACTATGATGTGAAAGTAGGAATAGTTTCTGGAGCAGACAAAATATTCAATGTTACAAAGCATGAAAATCTTTCAGCATTTCTTAACGAAAAAACAGCGAAAGCTTATGTAACAACAAAAGGAACAGAATACTTCATTGACATTAACGAATACGAAACATTCGAATCTATACCTCAGAACACAAAAGATTACATGCTTTCTCACAAAGAATCGCTCATTTCACGAAAAATTATTACATTCAATGAGAAAAACTGGTGGAAATATGGTGCTGTAAGAAACAAGAAACTGATGGACACAGTAAAAGAAAGAATTTATGTGTTCGCAAAAACTCGTTCCACAACACCTTTCTTTTTGAATGATGATGGAAAATATTTCAGTGGTGGATTGTTGGCTTTGTTTCCCAAGCATGAATCAGAGGTAAACATTGAAAAAGTCTTGACCTACCTCAATTCAAAAGAATTTTGGAACATTTGTGAATCTCTGGGGTTGACAACAGCAAACAAGGTCAGTTTTCAACCTGCAACATTAGGTGAAGTTCCATTTCCTCCACCAGAATATTTCGAAACGATTTGACAAATATTCCATAAATATAGATTGTGGATTATCAAGTTTCGAATGATAATTCAGACACCATCATATTCAAAGCGTTTTGAGCTTTTAGGTTTTCCTCTTTCTGTCTTTCGTAATACTCATTACTTTTCATTAAAATTCTTGAAATCATAGCAACTTTTGAATCAGAAACAGAAATCTTTGAAAAATCGTAGAATTCAGCTTTACTATGATTAAATTGCAGAGGAAAAGCCTGATTCATATTGACAAAGAAACTGTCCAAAGAAACATTCAGTAGAGAATAAGTTTTACTACTTTGCAGAATTTCTCTTCCGGTTTTTTCATTCTTTTTAAATACCCAAAGAAAATAATCATGAAGAGAATTATCAATTTTTATATTTTTTTGAATCTGTTCCAAAAAGGCTTTTCTTGTTTTTACAGGATTGATTTGATTTCCGTAAACAGCATAAGATAGACCTTCCCAACCACCTACATTATCACTGGTTTTTCCAGAAGTAGCTTTAATATTAATTCGCTCTTGATGGACTGATCCTTCAAATTCCATATAGACAGAAATGTCTTCCATTGATCTTGCAGAAGCTTCGTCAAGATTTTCGCTTGCGTCAATGCTAATAAACCTGATAGAATCATTCAGACCGCGCGATTTAAGTTCAATATTGACTGCATCATAGTAAAGATTATCATGCTTTCTAATAAGCGGTTTCAGAAATTCGTCCTCAAAATACGATGAACCTGAACGACCTTTGAAACGTTCAGAGATCACAGGTATATCATTTTCATTTTCAACAATAACGCTAACAACTGTTTCCAGAATTACAGAAACAGCTTGATAATAATTTTGTGGCGAGACAATGGCGCTTTTCACAAAACCATTCCTTTCAAATACTTTCTTGCATTACTATGACAGTCCTTACAAATACGATAATAACACAGAAGACAAGCACAAACAACTCTATTTCAAAAATATTTTTCAATCAATTCAACACAAAGTTCCAAATCAGACAATCAATAAATCAAAAACTAAAAAAATAAATACTTAATATAATAATTTCTTTTCACTAAATGTTGACAAACTGCTATCAAAATGATAGAATAAAAAATATATAAAACTATCCGAAAATGGACAAAATCGGGTTTTGAAAAACTTACACGGTATGTTCTAGCTTATGAAGGAGAGTTTACACACTATTTTAACCCTCTTTAAAAACGTCATTAGCGCATAAATAAGAAGCAAAATATAGACACAAAACAGCTACCGAAAACAAACATAAGATAAAACACACAGGAGAACAAATGAAGATAAAACTTGATTTAGCAGCTAACCTTATTCGGGAAGCAAAGAACAAAGCACAATCGGTTACAGGACTGTCAGTTAAGTTCAACAAGTATCGTTTCTCTGTGCGTCCAATTCGAAATTACGAAACAGACACCGTAAACAACAAAGGCGAAGTTGTTCATAAAGGAGAAGATGATCATTGGTGGGAAGATCAACGAAAAGGTCTTTACCAGACAGCACTCATAAGAATCCCTTTCACAAACAAAGTTCTCAGTGGATTCAAACAAGACCAACCTGTTGCAGTGAAAATGGGAATGGATCCAAATGTCACTCTCGACTGGATTGTTGATGAATTTGACCACTCTTTCAATGACTTGGCTATTGCCTCTCTAAAATACCATATGGATTACGCTGTTACCCATTGTTCAGACAGTCGCCGTGAAACATATGAAAACCTTGTTGAAAGACTCTCAGCTCCTCATCCCGGTTTTACAGATGAAGAAATGAAACATTTTGAAGATTGCAACAACTGGGGAGATTCATTTAAAGCGGAAGATCTTTTCAAACCTAAAGAACCTTGCAAAGAATGTGACGTTATTTATGAAAAGAGAGATAAGCTTGATGAAGAGTTCGCAAAAAGAATGAATCAAGCTCGACATGACTTTGTTGACATTATGCCCTCACTCTGGTCATAAGAGAAAACTCTACGCCGAATTGATTTCTTTTCCTCAATGAACTATGCTCAAATTATTGAATAATTAAAATTTATATAACCGATTTTCGAAGGATTGACAAAAATGCTGAAACAGGTTTTTCTCCACGGCTCTGCTGAAAATATGAATATTGGAGACATTGTTGTTCCTGGTGAAATTCTTGGCAAAAATAGCAATGGTGGAAAAAACGATAATGTCTATTTCGTCTCCACCCAAGGCTATTCTCTTACTGAATGTGAAGGATCTGAGGGATTCAGCAATACTTTCGAGTATGCTGTTGATGAAGCTTACTGGTGGGGTGACAGAAAGTTCATCTATGTTGTTGAACCTATGGGGGAAGTGTTCATTGATAATCATTTCGATGTATCTCCCGCTTGCTTCATGTCATCAAGCGCAAAAATCATCAACAAGTTCGCGGTGAAAGATTATGGAAGTTTCACAGAACTTTATGAGGAAATTAAATCCTCTGTTTGATGATAGTTGTTGAATTGATTCAGAAACTATCATCAGAAACAAAAGAAAGCCCCGTTTAGGCGTTTTAGTGTCTAAACGGGGTGTCTTTTATGCCTGAATCTTTTTGTCGGCTTAAATCGCTTTTAATAGCGCTTCGTTCTTATCGGAATCAAGAATAATCTTCGTAACGAATTCTTTCTTTATCCATCTTTTTGAATTTAGCAATTTCAACCAGCTTTTTACGCAGGGCACGAGCAATCATTGTGTTGGGGAACATGAGAACAAAAAAGATGATTGCCGAGAAATAGCTTCCGTCCATCAAACACATGAAGATAAGAAATGCGAGAAAGCAGAACACGATGATTTCGAGAACACTGATAATTTTTCTCAAAACAAAACACATAATGTCACCCTTTTCTCTTTCATTGGATTTCTTTGGTATAGACATCATAGCATACGCTCCTTATTCGCGCAAGTGTTTTTTGAGAGTTCTTACTGATCTGATTCCTTTTGGTTTTATGTCCTGTATTATTTGCTTATATGTGCTAATATCTGGTTGTTTTAGGGTGTTGAAATAGTGTGTAAACCCTTCTTCATAAGCTAGAACATACCGTGTAAGTTTTTTGAAACCAGAAAAATAGGAATTTTAGGCAAAATACAAGCAAAATAGTTGTAATCGTCAAATACAACAAAAAAGATTGTAGATAGACATTGAATTCAAGACAAGGATCAGTAAGATACTGTTTTCAACAATTGTATTCTGTTTCTCTGATAATTAAAAGAACATCGTTTTTGAAAATTGTCGATGTTTTGAAAATTGAAAATTATAGAATAGGTGAGAAATGTAAAACAATCAATCATCAGGAGGATTCATCATGACTAATGCAATTCCACAAAGTGTTATCAAAATCGCTGGCAGTGAAAATTATGTGAAAAACAGTGAGCTGCCAAAAATGGCTTTTGATTGGATCAGTGAAAAGTTTGAGGACAATCCCGACAGATTGAATCATTCGATAAGAGTTGGTGAAAAAATGCAGGTGCTATCCGAAGCGTATAATCTTCCTGACATTGACAATGCTGTTGCTATCGGCTACCTGCATGATGTTGGTCATGTTTATCACATCACTGGGCATATTTTTATTGATGCAGCTTTGACAATGAACGAAACTGTGTTTGACCAATTATCTCCCTATGTTGCTTGGCATTCAAGTTCTGTTTTTGAAGCAACAGAAAGAGCACTTGTCATAGATTTTCCACAGCCTGAAAACAATCTTTTGAGAGAGCTTTTGTGGGTTGCCGATTTCACAACAGACAAATATGGAGAAGATTGCTCTTTAAGTGAAAAACTAAACGAAATAAAAGATGCAGGATATGACTCAATAATCAATCGTTCTGTCGAATTGGCTATCCCTGATTTGATGAAAGTTTTCGAAAAACATTCAATATGATTTCTGAAGTTAAAGATCGTCAGAATCGTTTGTGAGAACGAAAATGCTTATTTCAATACGGGGGATACTCAAAATAGAGTTTTCAGAAAATCTTCCCAAAAAAGGAGTTTTGTTACCCTAAATAAGTAAGGTTGTATGGGGTGTTTTCAGGTAGCGTTAGAGGATTAGTTTTAAAGGTTTTCAAACATCTTAAAAATTCTCTAATTTTAATGAATATTTTGATAAGATTAAATTAACTAACCAGGAGAGGGAGTTATGGATAATTTGTTGACAGGTGATGACAAAGTTGCTGCACGAAGAATAGAGAAGTTTCTTAATTTGAACTATCCTTGTGAATGCGGAGATCCTCGATGCCCTGGATCTGTAATGGAAGCTGAAATGATTGTTGAAATAGTCAAAAAAGTTTATAACATCTAAATCTCTATTAAGTTTATTATCAGTTCATTTTAGTTTAAAAAAAGCGGCACAAGGGATTAAAAACCTTGTGCCGCTTTTGCTATGACATTAGATTAGGAAACAGTCACTTTCCTTTGAGTGATTCGATTTCAGCCAAAGTGTTCTTGATGATAAGATTCAAATTCTCAATCTTATCCCAATCATCCTGCATCACAGCATTGTCACGCTCATTGTAATAATCTTCCAGAGCGTGATTAAGATACTCTACACGATCTTTTGCATTCATCACTACCTCCATAATCTAAAAATTACCTTTCATTAAATATTATATCACTTTTGTAATGATAGTCAAATGTTTTCGAAAATTAGTTTTAGAAATATTAGCGAATCAGAATCAACAATAGTTAAGATAAGAACATAGACAATCCCAGCGAGAACAATTGCTGATAAAAATATTTGAAGAAAGATGACAGGAATACCGATGAGCAAACTCTATTTTCGATACAGCCCCATGAACGCGGGGAAGTCAACCGCTCTCCTACAAGCCGCTTACAACTACATTGAAAGAGACCAGAGGCCAGTAATAGCAAAACCAAGCATTGACACCAAATCCGACAAAGTTCTTTCACGATTAAATATTTCAGCAGATGTCAATTGGAACATTCAACCACATGAGAACATCATTACAGAACATTTCAAAAAAGAAACAGAAAAAGTTGATTGTATCTTAGTTGATGAAGCACAATTCTTACAGCCCATTCAAATTGATCAACTGTTCGTCTTAGCTACTCAACATAATGTTCCTGTTTTAGCTTATGGAATCCGTTCCGACTTTCAAACCAAAGCATTTCCTGGCGCAATAAGACTGTTTGAACTTGCTCATAGTATCGAAGAAATGAAAACCATTTGCCAATGCGGAGCAAAAGCAATGTTCAATGGAAGAAAATTGAATGGTGAATTTGTCAGTGAAGGCTCCCAAATTGCTATTGACGGTGGAGATGTAGTCGCCTATCAATCATTATGCGGAAAGTGTTATATGAAATTTGTTGGTTGGCAAACAGATTTCGCAATGGATTGATTAATTTTCGTTCACTATTGAAAAACCCTTGAATAATTTCTTATTGTTACAAATATTCATAAACCGGGTTCGACAGTGGCAGCGATTTTGTAATTCATATCCAAAACAAGCACATGAAGTTCCATATCAGATCGCGCTCCTCTGACAAGAACACTTCTTCCCTGATCCACTACCTCTCTTGCTTTTTCCATTGCCGAAGGTTCAGGCATTCCGAAATAATGCACGAATGAGGAAATGAAGTAGTTTTCATCATGGGCTTTATCATCCCATACGACAAGATTGAACGGTTCTTCTATCTGTGTTTCAACGTCGTTCAATTCTTCTTCAACAATCACTTCGAATTCTTGTTTTTCGTGTTCTTTCATTGGCATGGGGGCTGGGGCAATACTGTTCTGTGAATCCATTTGAATCATCTCCAAGGAATGAATTATTCAATTGATGCTCTTATAGAATATTATCAACAGCAAAAAAATGAGAGCACCTGCAATCTTTCTTAACTGCAGGTGCTCTCAAAACATTCTTTATGAAAAAATTATTCCACAGACAGATGTTGTTTTAATTATGCGGTAGCGAGTTCCTTGACAACTGCGCGTTCATCTCCGGTTTCCTCATCCTTGACAATCTTTGCGAAAACTGTTTGAAAACTGTTGTCGAATTCAATTGTCAATTCAAGCCAATGGTCTCTGATTACATAACCATCGTTGATCTTTCCGCCGACTTCCTCTTCTACAAGGATTATTCTAAACTTGCTAAGGTTGTCATCTGACTTATAGGAATCATGAATGTCATTGCCGTTAGGGATAAGACAAGGTCCGAAAAACATTGCAAGAAGAGTCACCCCAATAAAAATCCCTGTATTGTTTGATTTTTCAGTCATGAACGACAGATCGATCATTCCAACTCCATCAAGAACTACTCCCATCAGAATAGCGATAACAGTGCTAATCCAAAAAGAAAAAATCCAGCGCATCTTAATCTTGTTATGACGATCAGATTTCACATCAGCTTCATAAACAGCCTGCTTCTCTTCTCGAATAACGTCCTGAATATTGTCGAACTTCATACCGTTCGCTGTTTCAAACATTTTCAATCCTTTGTGAAATAATTCTTTGTTTATCTGATAGTTTCAACAATAAAGCAATGTTTTCGTAATGTCAACTGTATTTCGAAAAATTTTTAAAATATGAAAAGGATGAAACGAGATGATATCAAAACCCAAGCATCTCGTTTCATCCAAATCTCTATATCAAATTATTCAAACTGATTTATTTTCAGTCAGTTTGCAAACATTAGATCAAATTCTCTAATCTTTTCCGAACTGATAAAATTGTTTCCTCGTTCAGATTGAGAAAGAATTTCATAAGCAAGATAAACTTCACTTGGGAAAGCTTTTTCTACATGTTCATCTGTCATATCAGGTTCGTCTGCCCATTGTGCTGTTTTCCACATCTTTTTAGCGGAAAACTTGATTGCTGGATGCTCAAAATCAAGCCCCTCAGACAGAACAACAACAGCACTACGTAAAACATTCACTGATTCTTTTCCCATAATGATACAAACCTTTTCTTAACTATTGTTCAATTTTTCAATCAGAACTGTCATTCTTCGTTTTCGTCTGTCTGTTCGTTAAATCCGTCCCAATCGAACTGACTCAGCATTTCAAAAAATTCACCAAGGAATGCGGGATTGTCGGTTAGGAGAGAACTGGTAATTTTGAATCCATTTTCCCCATCTTCAAGATCAGTAAGAGGTTCGATCATAAGGAATGGTTGTGCTCCTGCCATGTATATCCTTTGCTCAATAGTTTCACTACCCTCTGGGAACATCTCAACTTGAAGTGAAATGTCTTCAGCATACTCTTCCTCATTCTCAAAGTTTTCTGTATTTTCGCTCATATTTAATCATTCCTTACTTTACTTTTTAATTGTTTTCACTTAATTATTTTATCGAAAATGGTTTCTCAATGATAGAAAACTAACTATTCAATCAAATTCCCAAATTCTTTTTCGCATTTTCTCGAACGGCTTTGCTTTTTGTCATTATCTTAAGCCTATCTCTATTAATCAATAAACCTTAACAGGAATCCCGGCTTTCTTTGCTTTCCTGACGCAATCCCAAGTTCCGCGCGAACCATCTTCTGGGAAAGCTAAACAAACATCAGCTCCACTATCAACCATTTTCTGATTACGTTTGGGACCAGCAGAAGGTCCGAGTCTCTTAAAGTCCGCAGGATAGGATTCATCAATTGCCCCATTGTTTCGCGCCCAATCAGAAGCGTATTTGTCAGCCCCGCCATAAGGACATTCACCTTGAATAATCACAACACTTTCATAACTATCCAAATGTTCAACCTGTTCCTCAATTGCTTTTTCAATCATTTGCGGATCTTTGTGATACCTTGATCCAGTAATCAATATTCTCATTGTTTTTTACTTTCTTTTTGCTCATTCAACTTGCTTTATTATTTAACTGCTTATCAACAATTTTTTTGAATTCTTCATCAGGAATGCCAGGAGGAAGAATTGATGTATGTTTAATATTTACATTTTCAACATGCCATTCTATTCTATCGTTGCCATAGTGAAAGCGAACCCATAATTGTCCTGTTTCATCAATATATTTACCATTTTTCAAAAGTTTTTCAACATCAATCACTGCGCACTCCTTCACTAAAACAATGAATTAAGATATATCAACTGTCTTTATCTTCTCTATAGTATTTACAAACTTGACCTAATGGAAAAGTTGTATCATGTCTTTCACAATAAGCAAAATCAAAAGGCTCTTCATGGAACATTAAACAAGGAAGATTTTTAATTTCTGCCCATTGCTCATCTGTCAATTCTTTGAATTCTTCATTATTATCCATAATATGATTTTTCCTTTCGATCAGTAATCTTCAAGAATCTCTTCTTCAAATTGCTCATACTGATGACCGTCAAAAGCTCTCTCTTGAAGAAGCTTAAAGGCCATTCTGTATTTTCTGCCGCGAGGAGTTTTAATAATTTTCTTTAAAGCTTCCTCCTCTGAAACGCTAAGAAGTTCATTTAAATATTCCGTCCATTTGATTTCATAAGCGATTTCTTGTTCAACAGATGAAACAAATTTGTTAAATTTTTCTCTGTTTTCAACAATTTCTTCTTTAATGGAATCAGGAAGATTAGATACTTCTTCTTCTGTTAGAGCAATTTCTTTTTCGTATCTCTTCTTAACTGTTTCAAGCCTCTCTTCTTTTCTGTCATCAAGTTCTTCGACAGTAGGATAGTAGTATCCCTCATTGTATCGTTCTTTAAGAATTTTAAGCGCAACCTTGTTTCTATCATTATCATCTTTTACAGCAAAATAACGATCAGCATGTTTTTCTTTGAAAATCATTAGCGAAGCCATTGTTTAAACCTTTCACTCATTTTAATATTTTTATTATTGATTAATCCACATTTAAGTCAATCGGCACCAACCACTATACCCTTGTGGAACGTTCGGCAAATCTTCAAGAATCGGATCGAGAATTTTCGAATATTCAACCATTTCTTGAAGTGGAATAGGTGATTTGGTAGTCATAATTTCACCGTCCCACACACAAATATGATCCCCTCCATATCGTGAGTCAAATTTTTCACAAAAATCTTTAATAGTAAAATCATGTGGTTGAGAAGTTCGGAAACTATTATGCAACGTTCCTTTGCTGATGTAGCTGATTCCTTTTTTCTTTGTCACCCATGCTGCATCAACGACAACGCTAATATAAGATGTATTTGGATTTTCTTGATTATGAGCAGTAATTTTAAAAGTATTCCAATCAATAGCATAATTCTTTTTGGATGGGATAAATCTTTCTTCAATAATAGGCATAATTATTCACCTATTCTTTCATTTTTTAAATTCATCAATTTTTCATAATATGGAGAGTTTTGAGGAACTGTTAAACAATGGACAGTTTCATCGTTAAAGACAGAATTTCTCCCCTCCATCCAAGCCGCATGAGCCAATTTAAGCCCATCTTCTGTATTCAGCAACCCATTAAACAATTCCGCCATAAAAACCCCTTAAATTGTTGTTATGTTCGTTTAAGAACATTCTTAAATGTTTTATCCAAGTCTACCATAATTTTAGCAATTAATCAATATGTTTAAACATAAAAATAGCTCGAAAACTGAACATTATCAATTTCGAGCTATTTTTATTATTTTTAAAATGAATTATCAATCAACATCATATAATTCTATTTTTCCAAGTTCATCCTCAAACAAAAAATCATCCATAACAGTTATGTTCTTATAAAGTCTTTCTGCATTTGAATCATAGCAGTTTTCTACTAATAATGAGCATAAAATTTCTGCTTGCTCTGACTCAATAAGAATTTTCAAATCCTGTTTAAGAACTCTACCGTTTTCTGACAAAGAATTCATAAATTCATGAAGTTTATTTTCATCTATATAGTAATTGAGTTTTACAAACATTGTTTCATGCGCCCTACTTGTTACATCAAAAAATGAATCTAAATCTTTTGAATTATTGATAAAAATAGGTTCACTATTATTGACTTTCGCAATATTTTCAACAACTAAATTTTCTTTATCGTTGTCAATGAAAACAAAAGGATGATTAAAAAACTTTGGAATTCCTTGGAAATGTCCAATAGCTTTTTTATTTGTTGTTTTATGATAACTTCCACCATGAATCCTATCATAAGGATAATATTTTATATTAATGTTATTATGTGGTTTACTAAACTCAACTGTGAAAATCTTGTTATTATTATTTTTTATCTTTTTTCTTAAATTAGATAAAAATTTATTATCATTAAATAATTTTTTTAAAATTTCTGCAGATTCTTTTATTGGATGTATCATAATAGCGATTCTGCTTTCGCAAACTGATAATAATTCTAAAAGATTATTATCAGAACTAAAAACGTATTTTAATTGATCATATATATCTCCATTTCGATCAATATTAGATATTTTTTTAGAATTATCACTATTTAACATTTTGATTACTTGTTTTATAAGAGATTTTATTGGACTCTTTATATAAGAATCATCAATGTTGATAACATCCATAATTAAATTAATTTCATCCATTTCTCGTTTGTTCATTGGGAATCTTTTATTTAAAATAAAGTAAATGTTTTTATTAAACATTAATTGATTAATTCTTCTGCAAATATTTTTAAAAATTTCTTCTTTGCTTTCATCATTTGAATTGATTTCTGGGGAGATTATTCCAATAAGTATAGGTGAATTAATATCCTTATTTTCAAGGAAATTCAATATTTTATTAGATTGTGATAAAAAATTCTCTTCATCAATAAAAAAGGAATCTTTTCTTCCAAAATAATTTTCAACAAAATGGGAAAAAGTTTTTCTAACATATTCACTTTTATTTGAAATAAATATTCTTCCCTTTTTAACATTGCTATAATTAACAAAATCTTTAGCTAATCTTAAATGTTTTACATCTATGAAATTATTTCTTACATTATCTAATTGAATATAATCTTCGTTATCTAATTGCATCGATTTTTTAGCAATAGGTTCTTCTTCAAATAAAGGAGTACTAAGGTTTACATATGGGCTAGCTCCCATTGTTCGATAATTGTGTATTGCTTCATTTTCGCGTTTTTCAACTACTTCAAGTGAATACATTTCAGTTGCTTTAATAGCAATTTTCTTTGCTTCAGTGTAGCTTAAACTATTTGCTTCAGCAATTTTTTTAACTTTATCTTTAAAAATTCTATCATCAGTCATTTTGATAACCTTTCTTTCATCCTGCCGCACCAAAACAAAAGAATTATCCTTAACTTATGATTAAAATTTTTGTTTTGTTTTTAATTATTTCTTTATTAAAGTATTTTTAATTTATTTCAATATTATTTAATGGGATTTCTGAAACCTTGTTGAACCAGCAATTTCGCAATCAGTGCGGTAATCGCCTGCCAGTAAGCCACCATAATAGCTTATAAAATAATTATATCAACAAAAAATAGACATTAAGATCTTTTTGACCTTAATGTCTATTAAAAGTTTTTATTTTATTTTTTAATCTTCGATAATTACGCCTTCAACAACTTCATCATCACGGATCACAGTTGATTCAACAACTGTCTCAGATTCTTGAATAGAATTAGGTCGAATAGACTTTCCCTCATAATCAGCCTGATTGATTTTCTTAGCCGCCTCAACATCAGTTGTTCCAAATTCTTTAATCATTTCACGATCAACAATTTCATCAAGCTTATTTTTCATTTTGTCAAAGAAACCCATTTTTAAATCCTTTATCAATCTGACTTAACATCTTTAAATTCAGCAAACCCATAAGTCAAATAATAATTTTAATAAGTTCCAACAATTGAGCTACCACCAGTTCCATGAACAAGAACGGCACTACCAGAGTTCTTTTTCACAGTAATAGTCAAATTATTACTATTCAATTTTGACAAAGGAATTGTAAAAGTATCATGATGTTTTTTATAAGAAATATTGTACTTTTGAGAATGAACAACTTTTCCATTATTTCTTATCTCAATTTTTCCAGAACTTCCAACATCTTTTTTCACATAACCGTCACAGGCATTAGTTGCTGTTTTGTCAGTAGCCCCATTCTTTGATGAACAAGCAGTGAGTTTAATATTCAAAAATCCTTTAAAATTAGATGGAGATGAAATATTGAAATCGCTTGTTCCAATTACTGGACGTGTCTTCCATTGCGCTTGACCAAAATAACTTTTTCCAGAACTTTGTTTAACATTTCCATAACTTACTTTAACCGCATTATAACTTCCACGCCATTTACTTGAAGGATAGCTTACAAGAACTTTTATTTTACAATTTCCACTAAAAGGAATTGTTTTTGAAAATTTTTCGCCAATGCTTGTGTTAAACGCCCCAGAATAAACACTGTTAGCCCCGCAAATAGCCGAAACAAAGGTTGGTAGGTTAGGAGCGGAGGATTTACTGTCTCGACTAAAAACAAGCTTTACAGAGCCATTTCCGCTTACTGTTGTAATAGTTTTACTTTCTGCCCCTGAACGAACTGAAACAACATTCTCGAAATGCTTGACAGATTCTCTCTTTTGAATGACAGGAGGACTAGCAGAAGCCGATTTGCTCTTCTGCTCTGATTTCTCACTCTTCTTCTCTACTTTTTCGGTGATAGTAGTGTTTTTCTTGTTTGATTTTGTCGAATTTTCAGGAACAGATTCTTTAACAGAAATTTCCTTTTTCTCAGCAGTGGATTTGTTCTCATCAGGAACAATTGTTTTTCTTTGAGAGTCTTCTTTATCAGTATTTGTTGTTGAATCTTCGTGAATCTTTACAGAATCCGAATTTCTGTCATTGTTAAATTGAGAGTTATTGTTGCTTTCTTCTATAAGATTTTGTGATCTTTCCAAATTTTCACGAGCTTCCATGTCTCGCTGGTAGAAGTCAGCAGAGAAACCGATGAAACTGACAAAAGTAACGAAAACGATTAAAGGTAGCATGAGAAAGGTGTCTTTAATTTTCATGATACTGGTTTCTCCTTGAAGATTGAATAATTTACATATATATTCTATTCTACTGTATTTTCACTCAAAAAGGAAGTCAGCACAGCAATTAAATATTTAAAAATTCACTTTTATTCAAACCCGTCGAATCCTTCTTCAATTTCTTTGAATTTTCTGTTGATTTGATTCAATTCATGCCTATCATGGATTTTCTCATGATTGTCGACATTCAACTGTTTAGGCTTCTGAATAAAACTAGGTTGTTTTCTGTTGTGTCTGAAAAATCCGGCTTTGGATATATTGTCATCAGTAGTTGAATAATAGCTTACAGGGCGAAAGAATTGACCTTGTGGCGTTTTTGCATTTCTGACAAAACAGGAAATGATTAGCCCCATAATGTAAAAGAATCCGAGAGTATGGTTGTTAAACACTCCGTAAAGTAGAAATATAACAACTAAATTGACAAAGATCATTCCGGGTCTCGTCATAAAGAAACTGACTCGTATTCCCATGTCTTTCAATTTTTCTTTTTTCATAAAACACCTTATCCTGCAAACATTTTTATTAATTAACGGCAATCTTCCGAACAATCGCAGTGGTAACTTTCAACATCTTTTGGAATCTCTATTGAAGTTGTTCTTCCTTCAGAATACGCTTTTGACAAATTATCCAAAGCTTCCAAAATCATTGTAGTGTCGTATTTACCGTAATTCTCATTATTGATTGTCATGATTTTTTCACCACCACATATAAGGCTGAACAGATGCCCAAATATTCCAAAAATTTGTTGATTTGTTATCAAATTCTTCACTGTCATACACACCCAAGTCATCATGCTCAACGGAAAGAAGCAATTCTCGGGAGGTTTCTATCATCGTATCGACCCATTGTTCAATTGTTTTTTCATCGTCTTTGATTTGAACTTTATGGAAAGATAGGTCAACAACTTCTGAAGCTTTTTCTCTGAACATCATCAATCGTTCATAAATAAGTTCAAGCATTGTTATGTCAAGCGACCAAGTGGCACTCGAATTAAAGCCATAGACACCGTTCTCCACGGAAAAATCTAGAATCCTCTTGTCGGAAGCGTTTTCGTACTTATTATAATTTGTGTAGCCGATATCATCAAGATATTTACGTGCCATGATTACCTCGCTTGTCCAGAAAGCCTTCCCCTTTATATTATCAGAAAACTTCTTCAATTTTGCTTAATTTATCTTATTTTTCTGATTTTATTTTATTTTTTAAAAAAAATACTGAACTTTTTGAATATTGATCAATGAAGTTTTCTATGATACTATTGATTAAATCAGAAAACAAGAATGAAAGAGGATGGTTAAGATGGCTGAACAGCAGATGATTTCACGACACTGCAATGAATGCGACAGAGACATTCCGCTTGTTGTTCAATTGGAAGATCTTGAAAAATACAACAATGGGGCATTTGTTCAAGATGCTTTTCCTTATCTGAATGCTGGGGATCGAGAACTCATCATCTCAGGAACCTGTAGCGAATGTTTTGACAAAATGTTCGAAATGTTTGAATAATAAGAATAAGAAATAACCGCCACTTGAAATTTTTTATCAAGTGGCGGTTATTTCTTTTAGTATTTTCAAAAACGAAACAGGGAAGTTTTAAATAACGAGAATTATTTAAGTGTCATCCATTTACTAAGGCCGGAACAGCTGATTTTGGAAGGTATTCAGAAAACACTCCCATACTTTTCTCTTTGTCGCAAGTTGAAGCATAATTAACAACTGTCTTAGCTTTGAGGGCTTTTCTGAAAGCATATTCAAGTTTTTCAAACTGTGTTCGTGCATTGCCATTGCTGGCAATATAATTGTTTGTTAAACGACTATGGCAGACGAATGGGACAGGATGGTTTGAGCAGTAATAGAGTCCGGGACAATCATCCCTATGAGCTTCACGAACAATCAACAAAGAGATAGCTTCGTCAGTCATGACTTGATCTGAAGAGATACACCTCCACAAATGATCCGCATTGACTCTGTTCCATAACCTATTCTGTCTATCTTTATAAAATTCAAGCGAAAACGCTTCTGCTACCAAATTTTCATACATGGCAAACTTCTCTGTTCATTGTTAAAAAACACAACCTTATTTTATCCCACTTACACTCACTTTGAGTGCAAGAAACTTATTATTAAGTTATTGTTCATTCATTGTAAACCATATGAACCCAAATTACAATATCAAATTTAAAAAAACATTGTAATTTATGTCATATTTTTCTAAACAAACAATTTTAAAAAGAATATGGACAAAAATCTTTTGTATCAGATCTCTGTCCATATTATTTGTTCATAATGCTCTATTCACTTGTCATTCTTTTCAAGAATCTTTTTCGCAGTTTTTTCAAGTTGCTTTTGCTTATAGGTTTCCTTAGCATTCAAACCATAAGCAAAAGCATAAATCGGCCAAAAAAACACTTTAATCAAAAAATGATTATTCTTATTCATAACAACCTCACTGTTAACAATTTCTCTATCGAAGTTTAGGTAAAACCACCATTTCTCATACCTGTTCAATTTTCTAACCTTTCAAAAAGCTTTTATCATCATTGACGAAATTATTTTATCAATTCACCAATCCATTGTCAATGCTTTCTGATAAAGATCAAAACCTTTTTCTTCAAGTGAATCTGAGGTCAAAGTTTTCACAATAGATTCGCCTTTCTCTTGCCCAATCTTAATAGATTCTTTGACAGCATTGATAATTTCTTCATCAACATTTTCAGAACTGTTTTCATAAGATTCCAGATCGGCTTTCAATTCATCAATCTTTTCCTGAATTTCGAAAAGTTCATCAATAGTTTCAGCAGGAATGTTCGCACCAGAAACAATGTAACTTCCGATTGCTTTTGTGTAGCGAATATGACTAAAATGATGATTATTTTTGATACTCAAATGAAGAATTTTGACTCCAAACAGATCAGTCAAAGAGAACTTTGGGATAGTTACGGTCTCTTGGCTATTATTAATTTCTGAATAAACCCAATCTACGTTTACAAAATCCCTATAAGCGTGATTATATGCATCAACAACTTCTTCAAGAGTTGAATAACGCTTATAAAAACGATTCGTTGAATACGATGTGCCGAAAATAAGATCGTTCATTTTCTTACTCAATTCAATCACATCGTCAACAGCGTTAATACCCATTCTTTTGCTGTTTTTCATGATTTCAAGAAGTTCCTGAAGAGAACTATTGTCTTTCATCTGATGCTTGGGCTTTTTCGAAACAACATTAGAGGAAAGAGCTTTATTCACACTCTTTTTCACAAGACTTGCAGAACCAAGAGAAAGAATGCTTTTCCCGGCATAAGGAGCAACAATAAAAGACAGCCCCATAAAGAAATAAACAAAGGTATTTGCCATAAAGTCAACAAAAGAATTACCTGAACTTGCTCTACCGATTTCTTGTTTGACAATTTCGGAACTCATTTTTCAATCTCCAATAATCAATGTTTGTAACTACTTATTCCCCTCATTCTTTCACAGCATCCGCAAAAAGTCAAGCATTGCATTGTTCAAATTTCGATATAATAAAAATATATGAACTTTACCTAATTGGTTGATGAAGGATTGGTTAAAGCTATGACAAGCGAAAATATTGTGCTGAACTATATCTATGAAACAATAGAAGCCACTAATGGAAAACAGTATACGAAAGAAACATCAGGATTTTTTCATGAATTGGAAGACCTTTTGGTGCGCTTGATAGATGACATTAACGACAACTCACCATATGGAGAATTCAAAGTAGCAGACATGTATGGCGGAGAAGGTCAAGGAGAATCATATTATACTGTGTTTTCTTTCACTGACACTTTTGATGATAAATCCTATTTCCGTTTCGATGGAACATATAGCGAATTTGATGAAATGCCTAATTACAGTGAAACAAAACTTTATAAAGTCTTCCCCAAAGAGCAGACAATTATCATTTGGGAAACACAGCCTTGATTTTTCCGAAATATTATGATAAAATTGTCAAATAATCGAATATGACCGAGTTGTCGCGGAAAGAAATTTCTGAGGAAAGTCGGGGCATCTGAACAATAGCCGTGTGGGAGTTGAAAAACGATTGTACTACTAAGCTCAACTTAAAAAGCAGAGTGGAGGACGGATGCAACACCAAACAGTTTTAGAGAATTGTTCCTCTATGATAAACAGGTAGGTGGCGAAGGTAAATGGCAGCTCAGGACTGTTGTAATGACAGTCTGGACAGAACCCCGCTTACAGGTCATATTCGATTACTTAATTTTTATAACATCAACGAGAAAGAAAGGCAGAACAATGACACAGTTAAATTTCACTCATGAAGACGCTGTTGCAGAATTTGCTGTTGCTGGTGACTGGCATCAGAACAGACCATATGCTGTTGCATGTTTGAACAATATTGCCGAACACAACAGCAATGTGAAAGTCATTGTTCACCTGGGAGACTTTCTCGGTTACGGTTCAGTCAATCTTCGTGAAAAATATTTGGACAGGCTTCAAGAAGTTTGCGAAGAAAATGATCAGGTAATCGCTTTCATTGATGGAAACCATGAGGATTTCAACTATCTGTTCAATCTTCCAGTTGAGGATAATGGAACAGTGAAGCTTCGTGAGAGAATCATTTATTTGCCTCGCGGTTTCAAATGGACATGGAATGATGTTGATTTTATGTCTTTGGGCGGTGCGCCAAGCATCAACCGCCTTGATTTGGTTCCTCACATCAGCTGGTTCCCAGAAGAAATTGTTACAGCGGGGGATTACATGAAAGCAATGAGCCAGGGGAATGTTGATGTTCTTTTTACTCATGATTGTCCAGCTAATGTAGACATTCCTGGATTAGATAATGAAAAACTTCCGAGAAATTGGAAGAAAGAAGTTCTCCATTGTAATACTCAGCGACAGAGGCTATATAATTTCTGTGAAACAGTTCGTCCAGATTATCTTTTTCATGGGCACTATCACAGAGATTACAGGGCTGTTCTCAACTATCCTGATGCTTCTGATGAGGGAGATGTCAGCACTGAAATTATTGGTAAAGATTGTGATGGCGGAGATTTCGACAAGAACTATTCCATCATCAATGTAGAGGAATTGAAATATAAGATTCTTCTTTAAATTTGTCGTATGGTTTCTGAATTATTGCGCAAGACATATGAAAGAATCGCCACAATCTTTTGAAATGAAGATTGTGGCGATTCTTTCATGCTTTTGTTAAAACACTGGAATTAGGTTTTTAGGTCAAAGTTCAATGGCAAGTGCTTTATTGAAAATTTCACAAGATTTTTCAATCTTTTGATTTTCGATCTTACCTTTAGCAAACTCACTAATAAAAGTATAGATTGAACTCTTTTTCTCTTCGCCATTAGAAATCTTTGTTTCAATTGTTTCCAGAATCTCACTATTTTCTTCATCAAGCTTACTGTATTCTACTTTAATCTTTCGAGCCTGAACAATTTTGTCATTAATTTCTTGAATTTCAAGCATTACATCTTTAATCTCATACAGGTCAGTAATCCTGTTTTGGCTAACATAAATGAAATACTCAAAATCATTAAAACGAATAGAATAAACATTATTATTAAAGTCTACACGATTAAGATAAATACTTTTAATTGATTCATTCATATTCATCAGCGAATACATTCCAATTGCTCTAATATGATTATTAAAGTCTTTCACATATTTTGCAAAATCATCAAAATTGTTTTCTTTAATACTTGACTCTACTCTATAAAGAGAAAAATTGACATATTTCTTATCATTTTTGATATCATCAATTTGTTTTAGGAAATGAGAAAGAGGTTGAACAGCTTCTTTTTCTTGTTCATTCTTCTTGCCAATTATTTTATCTGATTTAGATTCAGTTGATGAGATTTTTCCAGAGAAACAAGAAATACCTTTAATTTTGAAATAACTGAAAAAGAATACACTAGTAGCCAAACTCCCTGCGGAGCCTGCCATAATCAGTTCAGCTAACATTTTTTTAACCTTTCAATAAATTCACTTATTAATTAAAATAGTATCATACTTTCACATTTTAAGCAAGGGATAAGAAAAATTTGGAAATTAATTAATGTTTTGACTTTTCGAATTATAGTTATCTATTCTTTTAGAAACATTGGTATATTGAGAAAATGAGATATTTAGGAGTTCTGTATGCCAGTAAAGTTCCACTTGAAAGAGAATGGGGAGCCAGGTCGTTGCACGGCTAAGCCAGGATCATGCCCGATTACAGCTCAAACAGGGGGAAAGCACTATGACAGCAAAGCGGAAGCTGAAAAAGATTACGAAAGAATGAACATGCAGAATATTTTCTCAACAAGTCGCAAAGAGAGAAGCCAAATCAACAGAGAACGACGATTGAGGTTGAAAAAATCAAAACGTATGTCCTATGCTTTACGTCACCACCCCGAAGCTTTCTCTCTGGACATGGCAGAAAACGGATCGGTAAATCTTGACCATTTTTCAGATTCCCTCAACATTTCCAAAACTGATATAAAAGACATTGCTGAAAAAGATGGAAAGCAAAGATTCGTCATCAGAAACAATAGAATTTGGGCAGCACAAGGTCATTCTTTTCCTGTCAGAGTTCCCTTGGATAATATTGAACAAGAGAATGCGCCAGACTTTTTGTATCACGGCACGAAAACTCAATTTTTGAACAGTATTTTTAAAACAGGACTGTTGCCACAGAAGCGTCAATATGTTCATTTGAGTAGAAATAAAGAAACAGCAATGCAAGTAGCTGACAGACGAAATGGAAACAATGTCATCCTTATCATTGACGTTCGAAAAATGATGGAATCGGGAGCCAGATTGATGAAATCCGAGAACAATGTCTATTTGACCGACAAAGTTTCACCTGAATTCATCACAACATCATTCGAATGAAACTATTTGACAATAATCAAATACTTCTAACAACGAAAAACGTTGAACAAGATTAGAATTTTAATAAAATCTTGTTCAACGTTTTTCAATATTGCGGCAAATTATTAGCCAAAAGTGGATGGATTGATACTTACAGAAGAGACAAAATTTGTTTCTTATCCACTTTCTCTCCCTTGTTGATTTCGGCACCATGTACTTCTGCCCATAGTTCAGCAAGTTCTCCCATTGTCAAACGAGGGCGTGCAATTTCGTCATAAACAACAGGGCCAACAGTTTCATCATGTGATGCGCTCATACCAGATCGGGTTGAACCGCTTGATGAATCAATCCACACCATCTGTCCTGTCTCAATGTTGACCACAAGAGGAACGGACTGCAAAGATTCAGTGGTAGGCTTAAATGCAGTTGTGAGAGTTCTTGGATCAAACACTTCGCCCGAATTAGGCTCACTGCGCACCATAACACCAGCAATCACATCGACATTCTTGGTGATAAAGCCACTCCAAGACTGAATAGTCATAGCAATCCATTTAGCTTCAGGAAGATCTTTTTTAAGTTTCTTCATATCCACATCAATGTATTCAGCAGCTTCGTCTCCCGGCATAACATTCTTATCCCCACTGTAAGTAGCCCAAGCACGACCACCATGCCAAGAATCCCAAGTGATGACATTCAAAGTGTTGAAATCTTTGTCCAAAACAACAGCACCAGTATCCATGTAGCCTGCACTACCCTGATTGTTTCGCCAGTGATTGAACAAACGAACAGTGTCACCTTCGCCCACAAGAGAAAGGGTTTCACCCCTATCCATTTCACGGTCAGTTATCGCCAAATCACGACGAACGAGAGGAACGTTTTCACTACCCATAACATTGACAGCACCCACAGGAGCTTCAGTCTTAGCCAAATTATGTTTTATAGTTGCAGCCAAAGCTGACAGCACCATAGAAACATATAAAGCATTAACCTCTTGGACCTCTTTCTCAACAAGAGTGTTATGGGCACCAGCAACCCTTGTCAAACGAGCATGAGAATCATTGGTGCTCAACACTCCGTTATATGATGAAATTAAAGTAGTCAGCTTCGAATTTCCGCAATTTTTCTCAATTCCGTCAGAAAGGATTTGCGCATCGCTCTTATTTTCGCACATTCTCAAAATAGAGACTACACGGCGAAGCAGGTTGCCTGGTTGATGCGATCCAAGGAGTTCAACAACTTTCTCAACATTCTTTTCAGCAAGAGCTTCCTCAATAAGAGAATTGTAAGTCTTGTATTCAACATTCTCATGAATAATGTCAACTGTTCTACGCACTCCATCGTTTTTGACAACAGAAAAACTATATGGGTGAACCATTCGCATGACTCTACGCCAAATGTTTCTGTGTGCTACAACTTTGTCAACGTTGAAACCTTTAGAAACTTTTTCAAGTTTAACAAGGATTGCGCGACGTGCAGGCTTCGACAGGCTCACCATTTTCAGGGAGTTTGCTGTTGAATCATTCAGATGGCGAACAGTTTTCTCATAGCTGTCATCTTTTCCGCTGACAGGTTCAGTAACCAAAGCCAGAACAACACGGAGAACGCCATCAGCACTACGCACAACATTCACCCATTCTTGCACAAGTTCATTCACAGAGTGAGAGTTTTTGAAATTATCTTTGACAGCAAGAATCAATGACTGAATGTTCTCTTCGTTTTTTGCTTGTGCAATGATTGCAGAAACATCAGAAACCTTGAGCGAAAGAAGATCTACGCTTCCTTTGAGAAGATTTTTGTCATCTTCGGACATAGATATGCTGTTTGTTGTCAAAGTTTCTACAAAGTGTTGAGCAGCTTCTTTTGCGGACATGACTTTAAGGTCACGAGCTGAACGTGCAATGTCAGCAAGGGCAACACCGTTTCGGGCAACGTCAGGGTAATCAGGAAGCAATGCTCCACCTGACCAGTAATGCATCAACTGTTCAACAATGAGAGTAACGGTAGAAAGTTCTTGAACCTGTTTTGGGAATCCTGGGTAAACAGGCACCATGTTACGGTCGGAGCCAACGATCTTACGAGCCTGCTCAATCATTTGCGTGAGAGCTTTTGTGCTCATACCTTTCAAGTCAGCAACATCAATCTTAAAGCCGAGGTTTGCCATTTCAATCACAGAAGCATAGGTGATGTTTTCGGGAGCAGCTGACTTCGATGAGTTAGCTTTGACAGCAACTCCGTGACGCATTGCGCTTTCAACGAATGATTCTGTAATTTTTGACATATTTATTTCTCCTCTTTTAAAACTTGATTAATTTTTCTCTCGTCTTGGTCCTCTTTGGTACTTAAAACAATAGGGCACAAAAAGTATTGATTTGGTTCTCAATTCCTCTGTGCCCCTCCCTGAAAAAATAGAAGCCATAGGCAACCCGTAGATATCTATGGCTTAACGTCTCGCTGGCCGTAAGGCGAACTACCCACGTTCTATTCTTTTCCATTTTTCAGGAAATTTAATGTAGGAAAGACAAAACACTGTTCTTTGCTTAATCCATTAGTAAAATAAGTGCTTCAATGTGCCTACATTTATAATATATCAAAACAATTCTATGAAGTCAACTTTTTTCGTAAAATTTTTTAAAAAAGTTTGAAATCGTTTCAATTATTATTGAGTTATTCAATTATTCAATTCGTTCAGCGTGAATCGTCTCCGAAAAAGTCAGTGACTCGAAGCTTCACACGCTTTCCTTCAGTGCCTGCCCAAACAACTCCTTCAATGTTGTCCTTCTTGAACTGTGCGAAAATAGGCTCAAGAGTTTCATAAGCTTCATCTGGGGCAACATTTCGCATGTCAGGAATCGTGATAGCAACTTCAGATCCATGCTTGACCAGAACATGCTTATCCAAATCAGTGTATCGCTTGTTGATTTTCGGGCCAATCAGCTCATAAGTTCCCGGTTCAAGATCGCCTTCAAAATTATCCAATGCTTCGTAAAAGAACTTCTTAAATCCCGACTGTTCAATAGGTTCAATTCCAAAAGAATGTCCGGTGAAAGAATCAACTTCAAACTCAACATAGTTTTCAGGGGCCTTCTTGCCCTTCTTCACCGACCTGCGAGCAAAAGCGTTGTTGTTTTCATCAATAAGAATTCCGGTTCCATCAATCTTAATGGTTGCGGTAGCCTCTTCACGGAAAAGCCATTCTGACTTCTCATTGATTTCATTGATTGCAATATGGTTCACTCGGTCAATCACGAACAGAGCGGTCATCTTCTTCGTGTTGCGGAACTTCTTATCTTCTGTATTAATATTCATCATGGTTTCACTATAAAAGAAAAATTTTACAAAGTCAACCCACAAATCAATTTTTTAGACATTTCTTTTTTTTGTCTTTTCTTTTAAAACAGTTTAGTTGCTTAGATATCCTTTCTTTTGACTATTGTGAAAGAATAAGATAGAATAGTTCAGAAAAGACATTAAATAATTTTTAAAAACAACAAGGAGTTTAACAACATGAAGTTGAAACGAGACAAGAAGGGCAAGTCAAGCACCAAAAAGAGTTCGACAAAGAACAGTAAAAAGAATTCACCAAAGACTTCAACAAAAACAGAATCAAGCAAAAGCTCTGAGAGCACCGATTCAACTCAAACAGATGACAGTTCAGATGATTTTGTGCTGACTGACTTCCTGAATGCCGATACTGTCAAGATTGATGATGAGGAACAATTGAACAAGACACTCTCTCATGTCTATGCTCATGATGTATATGACACTCTCGGAGTTCTTGAAGACTTGACAAAGATTCTTGTTGAAGAAGAAGATCTGAAGGCTGTCTATGAGGCGAAAGAACTATTCACATCAATCAAGCATATTAAAGAAAACCTTGCAGTCGAATACTAATTTGTGCTACACTGAAACCGTTCGCAGAAAACAGATTAAATAATTTTTTGCGAACAGTGATTGAAGATTAACCAAAGTTAGGAAAAGTTATGAGAAAGTCAAAGAAGGACAAGTTACGTGAGAAGCTGGAAGAGCTTGTCATGGATGGCTCTGTCGATCTTTCAGAATACAATCAGGGTGCTCATCATTATGACACTCATGCTTTTGATGACATGATTGAACTTCTTGTAAGCCTGCCTGACAATACCCTTACTTTTGGTGAAATCATTGCTCTTACTGAAGATTACGATTCGAAGTATTATGAGCATCTTAGTACTGCGGAACTTCGTGCTTTGAATGACCTTTATCCTCATTGGGTTGATAAGGAAGCTTTGACTAATCGTTCAGATAACTACCTTTCTGAAAATCTTGATGAATCTGATTGGAAAACTGGATACAACAGGGCTTTGTCTGAATATGTCATCAGAAATGGGATGCTTGTTCGAGTCAATGAAGATCATTTCGCCTGGGAGGATTATCAGCATGATGGCACTGTCAAATATTCGAAAACTCAGGTTATCGGTGCTTATAATGCGAAAGAAATCTATTGGAGTGAATTCGCTGGAACATTCGTTGATGCTGATGAAAAAATCGGTGTTGAAATTGATGTTCTTTTCAAAAACAGTTATTCACGAAAGATGCGAGTTGAAAAAGGTATGGCTGAAATCATCAACGCAATCACTGCTTAAATAACAATCCATAAAATAAAGCATTCATAAACAATAGCTTAGAGCATTTCCTTTCATTGGGATTTTCTCTAAGCTATTGTTTTGATAATTCATTTGAAGCATGAGCAATAGTTTAGAAATGAGATTAAACAATTTTTTCGAAAAGATGAGGAATAATATGACAAAATTGAAGTATCATTTGAATGAAAACGGGGAAGCGAAAAAATGCGCAGCTAAACCCGGTAATTGCCCTATCACAAAAGAAACTGGCGGGGAACATTATGACAGCAAGGCAGAAGCGCAAGCCGATTTCGAAAGATTGCAAAATAGTTTTGCTAACGAAAAATCTTTAAGTAATTTTGTTGATGCTGAAAAGTTTGCGAGCATGATTAAGGATGGATATATCAGCGAGCGTGTTCACCCTGATGACAATACTCTGAGAGTCTATTCATACACCCCAAAAACACAGTTTTCCGGGCATTGGACACCTGAAACCTTACTGGCACGCGGTCTCATTCTTAAAACCCCTGAAAACGGCGATTTGAACAAAGCAAACATTCATGCACGCGCTTTGGGAAAGTTCTTCACTGTTGAACAAATGTCAGAGGGAGACTGGACCAATTTGAAACTTGTTGATGATGATGAGAATGTCACAATCAAAGAACATGACCCTATTGACTTCGATTCTCCTGCTGTTGTATCTGAGAAAATGAACGGTGCTTTGGGTGTTGGGTATCTGGACAAAGATGAAAATGCAACAATCTCTACTAAGGGGAGCTTCTCATCCACAGAAGCCGAAATTGGAACACGAATCTTAGACAAGTATGGACGTAAAGAGCTTGGGCAATATTTGAAAAAGAATATGCGAAACTCTACTCCATTGTTCGAAATCATCACTCCAGAAAGATTACATCCAGTAGATTATGGAGACATGGAAGATGTGATTCTTTTGGGAACAGTGAACAAGAAAAATGGCGAGTGGTCTCCTGTTGACGATTCTCACCCACTTGTTGAAAAATTCGGATTCCAAACTTCTGAAAGGTTAGAGGCGAAAACTTTGAGAGAGGCTTTCGAAATGCCTTACCGTGATAATACTGAGGGTATGGTTGTGACAACAAAAGATCCTAATGGGGTTCAGAAAATGTATAAAGTGAAACCCCAAGAGTACCATGACCTTCGCGCATCATTCTACAAATTGAAAAAAAGTAAAGTAAGCGAGACAATAAAGTACGTTCAGAACGATGACATTCTTTCAGTTGAGAAAGAAGATGACATTCAGTTGAAGACAGACAGCAATATTAAAAAATATGAAAAGTTTGCCAAAGAGAAAATTTTCCAAGAGTATGTAAAACCAGTTAAATCAACTATTGCGCAAACTAATACAGAATTGGATTCTTTCTTGACTAAGAATAATTACGACATTTCCGATCCTGAATTGAGAAAAAACGTTGCGAAAGCTCCGAAAGATGAGTTCAGTGTCAATAAAGGATTCTTATTCTCCGCTATTGATGACAGAACAAATGAAAACAGTAATAGGCTTGTTGAAGGCGTGAAAGCTTCTATTTTGAAAGATTTGGAGAAAAGCAAAAGCTGAATAAAAAAAGAGCAAAACCCCCGCAAGAGAATCTGTATTGAAACTCTTGCGGGGGTTTTGCTCAGTTTCACAGCACCCAGTCAATAACTGCCCATCCCAGTCAAACTAATCAAACCATCAGCATGAATAGATCTTCTTGCCGTAGTATTCGGTCAATTCAGCAACAGAACCATATTCGTCAATGTCATCCAAGTTTTTCTCAACGTTTCGCAACGCTTGACAAACCTTAGAGCGAGATGTTTTATTCTTGTAGCATTTGTGGAAATGACTGTAAGAATACCGAGGCCCACAAGAAACACGCTTACCATCACGCTTGTCAGTGTCATTGTGTAGATTGTAGTTCTCAGCATCAGTGCATTCATCAGAGAACCAGCTTGCAATCTCAACGTAATCATAGTAGAACACTGCGACAATCTTTTTGTAATCATCTTTGTAGATCTCGTCTGAGTAGAGGTTGCGTCCATTACGATAACGCACCAAAGAGAAATACAGCTCATTACTGAAATCGAATCCGCGCTGGCGTTCAGTCTCAACAATCTGAGGCTCTTTTCCAAAGCTTCTCAATTCATTAGCGTAATCAGCAATCTTATTTTTCTCGTCAGGCTTGAATTCTTTGATACTGTCTTTATTGACATAGCGACGAACCTTGTCTTTGTGTGGAACATGGTCGTGCACAATGTTTCCATCCTGATAATCGTGCATAACTTTAACGAAAAACGGGATGTCTTTATCTGTTCGTGACATAAATTTTCCTCCATTGAAATGAAGGTTAGAGATCATCTTTCTGCATTGTTACAGAAAAAAGCTAACCTTATTCAAAGGAACTGAAATTCGTAAGCATTCATCATTATATCTCCTTAAAGGTTGCTAAAAATTTTGTTTAATTGGTTAACGTTTATTAATCATATCAAAATTTGAGAAACAGATTTCATCGTTCAAGTTGTTTGAAATTACGATCCTGCTCCAGTCGAAGTCTTTCGTTTTCTTTTTCAAGTTCTCTGATTCGTGATTCTCTAACAGAAGCATCATTTTGATTAACATAGTCGTGAAATTCTTGATTTTTATCCTCGGATTTGAGTTCTCTAATATAAGAATCTCTGCATTTCATAAAATTATTAGTTGTTTTTTCCAGTTCTTTTCTATTCCAGGCATCTACATTTGGATATAGATTTCGGTATCTGCTAAGATCTTCGTTTCTTTTTCTTTCAATATGTTTGAGAAGATATTTTTTCGTGATTGCCTTCTTGCGCTTAGACATTGGAAGATGTTCTTTGAGCAGAACATCATAAGCGATATACCCTACTGTCCCAAATATTACACCAAACATCCCTAACGCAAAAAACGCTTCAAACATACTCAACCAACCTATCTATCATACACACAATTTCAATAAACTTTTCAACAATAAGTATATCATTTTTTAAAAATTTTGTCAATGATTAAAAATATTTTTATAGCTCTTGACGAAGCTCCTGTTTCAATGATACTATGAATTTGTCAGTAAGAAAGAATAAAAAACATTGAACAAAGGTTGAGTAATGAGCGACTATGCAGATGAAATTTTTGAAGCATTCGAAAACAATGCTGAGGAAGAGTTCTATCACAGTTTCAGGACAGATGAAGATCTGAACAATATTGAAGCGATGCGAGTTTTTCTTGAAGAATGGGATCTGACGGAGAATGTTTCCGAAGATGATGGAACTATGGTGTTCCTGACTCATGAAGAATATGATTTCGAAATCGTTGTAGAATCATATGGTGAAGGCGACTTCTATTCGCATGGAACGGTCATTTATCGAAACTGATTCAAGATTTTGATATAACTATTGGCTAACTGATAAAACAAAGGAACAAAATATGCTAACAGAGCAAGAAACAGCAATCCTCAATGAAGCTATTGCTGTTGAAAGATATGTTGATAAACGGGGACGAAAATGGGAACGAATCGAAAGCCCAACAGGTTCCTACCGATGGACTACAATGGATTTCGGAACATCCAACTGGAACATTTCTGAACCTCATTGGGTTAAAGAAATTTTTCAACGAGACCAAAGAAACTAAACTATTCTCCACATTAAATAGTAATTTTAATGCAAACAAAATGCACCTAACAGACGATGTTGTTCAATCTGTTAGGTGCATTTTGTTTTATCTAATTTTTATTACATTTGAAAATTATTCTAAAATTTTTCAATAATCAATATTAACGACGATGAAAGAGTCAGAAAACCGATGATAGAAAAGAATGTTGCGATCAGCATTTTTCCCATGAATCGATCAGAATTGTCATCAGAATGGAAAATATCAATAAAATTCTTCAACCCAAAGAACATGACGATTCCTCCGATAAGAGATAAAAACATCAATCGTCCTTTCCTACAATACAAGCATCACTTGCCTACTACATGTCACAACTTTTATTTATCAATTTTGTTAAAAAATTCATGAACCGATAATGTCACGATGAAGAAGATAGACTTTTGCACTACCTTTCAAATCATCATTAACAACAGACAAATCTTCATCATGTTTTGCAAAATAGGTAAATTCGGTTATTGCTTCTTTTCTCTCATCCAAAACAACGACTCGCAATCTGTCATTCTTTTTGATGGAAGATGGAGAAATAAGTTTTCCACTTAATCTCAGTTCTTTGTTTTCAAACCCAAGTTCTTGAATCTGATCATTTTCAGAGGCAATGAGTTTCGGAAAACTGTCTATTAAATCTGCATTAAATTTCCACAAAGATTCGTCATCTTCTTTTTTATGATCGAGGAAGACTGCAGATGCTTCATAGAACACCATTTGATTATCTTTGTCAATTACAACTACTTTATACATTAAATCCTCCTATATTAGACAACAGTTGATGCGTCATTCTGTTGTCTAATATCTTTCATAAAGAACTTTCGAAAATTTCATAAAATGTTTACTGTAATTGATTAAAAAATTAGCAATATTTGTCAGAATGCGAATGACAGAGAGATACAACCGATGACAAGACCTGAAAGCATCAGCAGGGTTCCTGTTGTCATAACAGTCAATGAACTTTGTGTTCCATCTTTGTCATAGTAAAGATCCAAAATATGCTTCACTCCAACGAAAAGCAGAATAGCACTGAAAATAGCTAAAAACATCATCATAACATTCCCCTCCTTCTTTATATAGTTTCGTATGTGTTTTCATCAAACAATTACTTAACAATTGTTCAATAATATATTAATATAGTCTTTCACCAAGTTCCGATATGAAGTTCAGTGAAAAATCCTTTGAAATCATGATAAATTTCATTCCAAAAACTGCTGTTGTCAGAGAATTCCAGTCCACCATGCCTCATAACAGAAACGTCCTCATTGTAAGTTTCCGAATGTAGAGAAACTTCTGTAATGTAGAGTCCATTGAAATCATCCCGTAAAGCGAAATTCAATTCTTTTCCACCATATTGTGCAATGATTTCTTTCATTTTTTCTGAAGCATCATGAGCATGTTCAGGGCTGAGAGGAATCAGATCTTCATTGCAGACTTTGAATTCATTGATAGTATAGTAATTGTCAAGCACAAGACCAGAAATTCTCACCATGTCTTGTGACCCAACATTAGGCTGATGCCAAAGATTGTCATAAATCGGTTTCTTCATCATTCTTTTCCTTCAGTTAAATATGCCAACGATAGAACTATTCTTATTATTTAACAATCATAGCACAATTTTGTTTGTTTTTCAACTGTTTCGTAAGAGATTCAGCAACATTCAAACAGGTTCAGCAATAGTTTCGAAAAGCGTCAGAACGCGATTTGAGAGACGAAAATGCTTGTTTCAATACATTGATACTCAAAATAAAGTTTTCGAAAAAAGTTGTTCAAAACACGATTTTCATACCCCAAAAACATTAGACTCTACGCGGGATTTTAGGGTGACGATACAGGATGGCTTTTAAAGAATTACGAAACAGTTGAAAAACATTATAAATATTGCCCAAATTTTCTATTGTTAAAGAATTTGGGCAATATTTATAATTTGTCTGTTTTATTTTAAATTATGATGATTTCAACTGTGATTCACGTAATAGCCGTTTTCATCGAACTTGACTTGATCTCCGTAATCAATCTGTTCATAAAGGTCTCTTGAAATACGATAGACAGTTGTGTCTTTTTCGCCATCAGTGTTTGTCCCCATAATCTCAATTGACCATTTTTCAGGAATATGATGAGTAATAGGCATATTGACAGTACAAACGCCTTGACTATTATAAGATGCACACTGCATAGTCACATAACTCGATGCGGGAGTATTCTGTTTATTGATTACCTGCCCTTCGTAGACCTTGCTTCCGCAGGCAGATAAAGAAAGAGCGAGAACAAGACCGAAAAACACTGCGACAAACTTTTTCATAATTTTCCTTAAATATACAAACCTTTAATAACAATGAACAGTTTATTATATTTTTCGAATCATGTCAAAATTATGGAGTGTATTTGAACTCTTCAGTGTTTTGAGAATCAATTTTTGGGCTGCTGACAGTGACGTTCATTTCATCACCTTTGAACACTACTACAATATCTTGTTTTTGCCCGTTTTTAAGACCTTTTAATTCCACAAATTTATCATTTTTAAGATTCCATAAAATACTATCGCTATTAGTTTTTTCTGCATACTTAACATTGTTCAAATCAGTAACTTCAGAAACTTTTTCTACAAATTTTTCAGAATTTATTCTATCAGCTTCAGAAAGCTTGTTTGTAGTTTCATCATTTAATCCACTAATGTTATAAATCCCAAAAACAAAAAATCCGATAAAAAGAGGAGAAAAAGTCAAAACGCAGAATGTAGAAAATTTACCATCTTTTTCATGTTTTGAATTTTTCGGCTTTAAAAGCACAAAGAATGATGCCACTGTCATAACAGCAGTAATTAAGAAAATTAACCCTATTGCAATAAAACTGTCAATAATTTGATTTTCAAACATAATATTTCCATTCTTTTTAAAAATTCATTAATTTCATCCTACCAAGAGAAGAAACAAGGGAAACGTATAAGTTCCAATAATAGACAAAAATATTAACGCCAGTTTTTTAAACCCATTTATCAAAAATCTGTTCCAAAAGAAACATCAGAATCAATGATTAGACCAACTGCAATAGTCCATTTTCCATCGTCTATTTTAATCTCACTTCTTGACTTATCAAAAGCGACAACACCTTTATTCTTCACTCCGCGAACACGGACAACACTCTCATGTGGCTTTTCATCAATATTGTATGAAATAGTCAAAGTTTCATGTTCAAGCGATGTAGAAACATTCACTAACCCGTTTTTAAATCCTTCCGGAGCATCGCTTTCAACAATCATTTTATTCTTCTTGAATGATGCTTTAACATTAGCAAGAGAGATACGAGTGGGTTTATTGTTATCCATTTCTTCGTTATTGTCTTTATTTACATCTTCATCAGAAACTTCTTCTTTGCTGTCTGTATTTTCTGCTGGATTCTCTTTATTTTCATGATTAACAGAATTTTCAACACTACCTTTAAGAAGTTTTTCAAGTTCCTCATCTATATTACTTGTATCAACATCTTCCAAAGGATTCTTTTTCTGTTGACCAATATTAGAAAAAAGTTCATTAAGCACTCTCATCATTTCATCGGCTTTGTCTCCTGAAATTTGTGGCAGCCCAAGAGCTTCAAAATTTTGTTGAAGATCATGGAGAATGTTTTCTATCATTCGAGACATTTCTTCGTTGTTTTGTGGCGTCCCGTTTGAATTAGGGGTGCCCATCCCACCTAAAAACATATTTAACATTGATTGCATATCCTCTGGTGACGGAGCGTTATTATTCTGCGAAGTTGATGAACTATTATTGCCAAAAGCCTTGAATATATCTTCTAGACTTCCAAATGGATTAGAGTTTTGATTGTTCTCGCCATTTGAAGATTCAAAATTTTTGGCTTCTTCACTTAATCTACGAAGAAACTCACTGAAACTGTTATTGTCATTATTCTCTGTCATCTTATTCTCCTTGAATAAAAGTTAATAAAAACCTATATATCTGTTATATTAACCAAAAATATTTAGATATGGTTTAAAAATGATAATAATAGTTGCTTTTTATATATTTTTAATTCTTTAACTTAAATTTTATTTATCAATTTTTTGGCGAATATGTATATTTTTCAATATCTTGTGCGTCTGTTGTTGAATTTGAAACTGTAATATTCATTTTGTCCTTTTCAAAATATATAAGAACATTTTGTTTCTTGTCATCCTTGATTCCACTTAACTCAACATATTCTCCATTTTTAAGATTATCAACTGAAAAATATTCTGATGGATTAACTTTTTTAACATGCTCAACTCCTGTAATTTCAGAAATTTTAGCAATCATTTGAGACTGATTAACATTTTCAGCTTCAGAGAGTTTATCTGTATGTGACAAAGGAGGAATGAATGACACCAATATTAAGCTCAAAAATAAAATTGGCAATGAAATCATAACTGCATGGATGGCGGAATATTCATTTCTGGTTGTTGATTTAAAATCTTTTTTCTGTGCAGTGAAATATATGAAAAAATACAAAATAATTCCAATTAACAAAACAGAACTAAGCGTTATTGCAGACATAAAATGTGGATCTATAAAATATTTATCAAACATTTTCGAAATATTCTCCTATTTTCAAAATTCACTTTCATTCATTGACAGAAGCAGCAGGCTTGTCTGTGCTTTTCTCTGAGGAAGATTCAGACTCCTTTATTGTAGGATCTGCGGCCTCTGTCTCTTCGTCATCAGGCAATATTAGATCTTTCTTTAAATGAACATAATCAAAGTAATTGAATGTCACCGCGTCTCCGATTTCAGCACGGTCAAAGAAAGATTCAGGAACTGCCACTTTTGAAGTTGAACCTTTTCCTTTGCCTTTATCGTCATGCTGTTTGATGTGCAACACCCAAGCATCAGGAACATGTCTTGATACCATGATTTTTCCTGCCGGATAAGGCTCGCTATGTGCAGGAGCAAATTCTTTGTTAAAGATTTCGCCTTCATGAACTTTCGTGTCACCACAAGCTGCTAACGACAGCATACAGAATAAGGACAACAGGACAGATGCAACAATTTTCTTCATTATTTTATTCTTTCTTTTTATTAATTCTATCCAAAAACATTGACAAACTCAACATAGGAGTATTCCGTTTTTGATTCATGATTGAAAATTTTGTAGTTTCTCAAAAAACCTTGATGAACATCTTCGAAAAATTCCAAAACATCATCAACAGAATAATTAGTGAATGGAGAATCTGTTTCGTCTCCCAGAACATCATAAACAGTAAACATTATTTCTCTTTTCCTCTTTTTGGGTTAGTCGTTGTCAAATTCAAATTGACAAATTTTCTTGTATTCATCTTCATTAACATAAGTTGGGCGAGAATCAAAGTCATAACCCAGCTTTGTTAAAAATTCAACGAACTGTGATGTATTCAATCCTTCATGAGCATATTGATCATTACGCAAAACAGCAACTAATGAATCATTCTCATCAACAGCAATAATTCCATCATCATAATCAAATCTACCGTATTTATTTTGTTCTTCACTTTTATAATAAAATTCTTTAATAGTAACCATATTAATCCAATCTTTTTAAAGTTTTTATCTATTCCTAAACTTTTATCAAATTCCAGTAGCATTATTTATCAATTATTTTCCAATGCTTCTTTAAGGTCAGCCGCTTCAGTTGAAGAATTATACATCTTTCCATTGATAACAGCAAAAGATCCAACACTATAACCTGCATCCACCAAGGATTCAGCATTTTCACGAGTATATTTTTCACCCCAGAAATTACCATAATCAACCAAATAATTCACCAACTCTTCAGGAGCTTCAAAAACAGGAGTTGTAGGAGTTCCCTCGCTGACTGTTTCATAAAGACAATAACCAAACCCATCAGTGTCAGCATCAACAGCAGGAATAGGAGTATATTTATAAGTTGCTGAATGTCTCATTTCTTCAATTTCTTTTTCTTTTTTAGAAATCAAAAGCTCAAGAAGATGATCTTCATCCCGAATTTCAACAAGATCATCATCTTCCCAATTATCGCTATCAACTTCAAAATGTGATTGAGGTTCTACCCATTTGTTCAAACTTTTGGAAAAATAACCAGTAATATACAACCCTTTATAAAAATCCCAATGTGCCCCCTTTTTATTTTTGAATTCAGAAAGCTCTTTTTCTTCGCTCTCCAAATCCTTTTTAAAAGAAGCCCCATCAAAAAGAGGATCGAAACGGTGATCGCGCGGAATTCCCTTATCTTCAACGAAATTACCACGTTCTTTGCTAAAACGTTCATGAGATTCCCAATAAGGATTAACGCTATGAGGATGCTTATAATCAACTGGAACACGACGAACTTCTCTACTCACGATAAACTCCTAAAATAGGAAACAAAAATCCTTTGACAAAATTATCCTATCATTTTTCGATAATTTTGTCAAAGGATTTTTGTTCAGTATTTGTTAATTTTTGGGAATATATTCAAAGGAATCGTATTCTGAATCATTGTCAATTCCGTCTTTTGAAACTTTAACGGTTATTGTGTCATTCTTGTCAAACTCAACAACAACACCTACTTTTTTGCCGTCTCTTGTGCCAGACAGATCCATATATGAATCTTTCAACAAATCAATCTTAATGTCAGAAATTGCTTCTTTTGAATTACTACTCAAACTCTCTAATTGTCCAACTTTGATAATTTTTTGAGAGAAAGAATCAGCATTCACATATTTCGCTTCTGAAATCTTGTCTGTGTGTTCCATATCCGCATTCATGACAACTAAACTTAATCCTCCAGCAAGTATGAGTACTGTGAAAATTAGACCAGGCTCTTGTACAATAGCACCAATCATTATAACAATAAAACTTATTATTATAACCCCCACAAGAAGAAAATTAATATTAACAAATAAATTCAACAATGGTAGAATTACATTGCTTGTATCAAACATTTTTAGACCTCTCTTGATCTTCTCATTCTCACAATTTGTTCTTGTTCTGGCTCCGGATTAAGAAACGAATAATCTTGATAAAAATTTGAAAAATTTTCAATAAGATTTTCAGTATCTGCAGTAGCATGGTTTGCTTCATTATTCAGCAATTGACTTTTGGCTGTTCTCATATTCAACTGTTCTTCAAGTTCTCTGATTCTCATTTGGGAAGCAACAAAATCATTTTCAATAGCAAACTTCATGAAATCATCATATTCACTGTTTCTTTCCATGTCTCTGAGGCACTTGCTTGGGTTGTCATAAAAATTTTTGACAGTGTTCGCAAATTCTGATTTATTCCATTCTTCTTTGCTTGGATAACGACCAGGTTGATCTCTCACATTAGAATTGCGCTTATAATCAATATATTCAGAAAGTCTATTTTGATACTTTTTAGCAATCTTCATTTTGCGTTTTTTATTTTCTGATTTCGGAAATTCTTCAGCTAATGCCATGATAAACAAAATAACAAAAGGGGTTAAAACTACCACTAATCCGACTGTTAATCCTATTCCCATAATGTCATCTCTTTTCTCATGTAATCAAATCATTATCAATTTTTTGGAGAATATTCGAAAGATTCAGACTTATTGTTGCTTCCAATATTTTCCACAAAGACTTTCATCACATCTTTATCAAACATGACCATAACTTTAACTTCTTTACCGTTTTTGATTCCCTTAGAAATGCCATAGTTTCCACTCTTAAATCCATCAACATAAGAGCCAGAATATTCCATATCAAAATCTTGCAATCCATCCACTTGCGAAACTTCTTTAATTTTGTTTTTGAAAGCTCTGTTGTCAACTTTGTCAGCTTGTGAAAGGTATTCCGTTGTTTCATTCTCTTTTATCTTTACTTTAATTGAAACGCCAAGCACAATTAGCCCAACAACAAGAAAAACGCTCATAAATATTTGAAAAGATTTAGTTACGTATTTGCCATTCGCAGTAGCAAGAAGAAAAATCAAACTGGCAAAAGCCACTATTCCACCTAAAAGAATCATTAACTCCATCCACATCGGATCATCTATAATAAACATGTTTCAAATTCCTATTCTGCTACAATCTCTTAATTTTATTTCTTAAATCTCTCAATTTTTCAGTTTATTAACCTTGTGGAACATATGAATATTTTTCAACTTTAACGGCTTTATTGTCAGGAGTTTCGACAGTAACATTCATTTTATCACCCTTGAAGAACACTACGAGATTAACTTTCTGTCCGTCTTTCAATCCTGAAATTTCATAAAAACCGCCACTCTTGAAATCAGAAACCTTTGGTCCTTTATCAACCCATTCGCTATTATCTTCAGTCTTTAATGAGTCAATTTGTGAAACTTCGATAATTTTATTTCTGAATTCATCATCATTAATACCTTGCGCTTCTGAAATTTTATCTGTTGAATGAGTGATGTTAAAAATGCCATGTGCACCAATAAAAACAAATCCTACTGCAACCCCACTTATTATTGTTGTCATAATTGACTCAAAAGCAATGTCCATCATAGGGGGATGACCATGTTTACGATTGTCTCTCCAAGTTCTAATCAGAATCACAGCCAAAATAATAACATAAATCACTACACAGGCAATAGTTATTCCCCATAGCCATTCGGCACTCAATTTCTCTTGAAACATATAAAAGCCTATCTACTCGTCAAATTTTCATAACTTCTTGTTCAATAAGTTCTCAAACATCTTAACGAAAAACCCCTCAAAAATTAGCGAAAAATTAAGAAAACTAAAAATTCGCTAATTTTTGAGGGATATTTTTTTTAATGAGATTTAAGAATTTTCATCAACCTTCATCAAGGCTAACGATGAGAGAGCCGACCAAGCTCTTGATGTTCTTCTTAGTTTCATCAATAGAAACGGTTTCATCTGAACGAGAACTGACAGACAACGCAAAATTAACAAAATCAGAAACAGAATCGCGTTCCTTTTTCGTCAGATTATAAACATTTACACTGTAATCCACTACTGACCTGAAATCTTCAAACTCAATCCTTGATGAAGGCTTTTTAAACCTTTTACTCAACGTGAGAGCTTCAACTACTGAAAGCCTCTGAATCTTATTGTGAACCCTTGTTGAATTTGTGCTCAGCTTGTCAATCATTTCCAAAGCAAGACGAATCCACTCATTCGAATCTTGACTGTCAGAAACTTTAAAAGTCTCTTCGAACCGTGTATCTTCAATCGTGTCTGTCATAATATTCTCCAATGTTGTTGAATGTTATCGAATCATTTTTTTAAACTGTGTTCGATTTTGTTAAATATTTCTCCACTTTCAGAATAACATTGAATAACCGTTTTGTCAATTGATTTGAAAATAGTTGTGATGAACTAAAAGCATTGTTGAAAATGAGTAAATTAATGAAAAATTTGAGAAAATTGTGAGATAAATTCGTTAAATGAGAGAATTGTTGTGTTATACTACAATTGATGATATATATAATAATATTTGCATTGCTGCCAAAAAAAAGGATACTTATATGCCTCTTGAAAAGACAACACAGAATAATGTTATACAAGTTTTTAAAAAATTGGGCTACGAATATATAGGTAGCAACATTAAACTTAAAGGGCACAGTCCGAAACTTGATGATCTTTTCAGGCGAGAGATGAACAGGCTGAATAGAGAAGTTCTTGCTGGTAACGAATTAAGTGATGATGAATTTCTAAGATTGAAAAACGAAATCCCTAAAAACAGCATTGAAGCTTTCGCTGTATTGCGTAATGGTGCTTCAATTGTTTTAGATGATAACAGAAAAATCACTATGAAATTCATAGACAAAAACAACAATGAGAACAACAATTTTCAAATAACGGATGAATTAACAATTGTTGGCGGAAAAACTAATCGCTTAGACTTGGTTGTCCTTATTAATGGCTGCCCTATCTCTAATATTGAAATGAAGAAGACTGGAGACAAAAATCATCCTGTAGAAAAAGCTATTGCTCAAATTAATAGATATACTGACAACGGAATTTACAACGAAGACTTGCTTAATTTTATTCAATTTTTTGTCGCCTCCGATGGAGTAAAAACATCATATTTCAGTGTTGATCCAAGAGTAGATAGAGGGCAAGCAACTTATGGGGAATTTGCTTTTACCTGGATGGATTATAAAAACAGACCTGTGAACAAAATTTCAGATTTCATTGACCAATTTTTTACTCCTGATCGTTTGTTGAGAGTCCTTGTCCATTATATGAATGTCAAGCCTCTCCCTGTTCCTCAGATTATGATTATGCGTCCTTATCAAATCCATGCTATTGAAGCTGTTTTAAGAACGGTAGACAAAGGTTTGGGCTTTGACACTTACGTAAGTGCTTCCACAGGTTCAGGAAAAACTTTCACAACATTCAAACTTGCCGAATTGTTGGTTTATTCGAGAGATAAGAAAGTTCTGGTGCTTCTTGATAGAAACGATCTCGCTGAGCATACAACAAACGAATTTAAATCTTTTGACACTAATGGATTAATCAAAGATTTGGTAAAAGGGCAAGCTTTGAAGAAAGCTATTGAAAACCCCAATGAGCGTTTGGTAATAACAACAATTCAGAGCTTCAACAAATACATTGAAAACAAATCAAATGCAAAAGATGTCAAAAAAGTAGCTGATAAAAGAGATATAGCTATTATCGTAGACGAATGCCATCGTTCAACATCAGCTGATATGTTTGCAAATGTCAAGAGGGCTTTCTTAGATGAGAACAGGAATAACACTCTTAAATGCCATCTGATTGGTTTCACAGGAACTCCTCTTCTGGAGGACAATGCAAAAACAAAAGAACAGATGACGCAAGTGACTTTTGGTGAAGTTTCCCACATTTACACTATTACGGAAGCCGTTCGTGACAAATCAGTCAATCCATTCAAACTCTTTTTCATTAACTCTAACAGAGATAAAAAAGAGGAGCTTGATCAGGAATATTATACTAATCCTCTTCGTATTGGAGCGAATGCCAGAGAGATTGTCAAACAGTTTAAAAATCACACCTTGCAGCTTGACGATGAAAAAACTAATACGACACGAGGGTTTGTGGCTATGACAGCTGCGGGTAATAAATCAAGTGCATATTTGTATTGGAAGCTTTTCAGGGAGCTATTCGCACTTGAAAACAGAAAAACCGCTATCGTATTCAGTTTGGAACAAAATTCAGTTTGGAGAGATTTTGAAAGAACAGAGGAAAGCGTTTATGAAGAAATTCTGAAAGCATATGATGAAGATTTTGGAACTAGCTTTTTATCTGTATTCGTTAATGATACACAAAAGGGACGTTTAGCTCATCTCAGTGATGTCATCAAACGTTCTAAAAAAGGTGAGATTGACATGATTGTTGTTTCAGACATGCTCCTTACTGGATATGACAATAAACTTTTGAATACAATCTATCTTGACAAGTTTTTACGAGATCATGGACTTCTTCAAGCTGCTAGTAGAACAAACAGACTGTCAGGCGAAGAAAAGAAATTTGGAAATGTTGTTCTATTTGAGGATAGAAACATGGAAGAAGAGTTTAAAGGGTGTATCAAGCTTTTCGGAAGTGCTACAAATATTGATGAAATTATTGACTCAACAACTTTCAAAGAAGCTGAGAAAAACCTTCGCACATATGTCTATGAATTCAAAAATCTTGTTCCTACTCCTAATTATGTAAAAGAAATTAAAACTGAAGATGAATTGAAAAATGTTATCAAATTTTATCGTAAAGCCAGTGGTTCTTTTGCAAGTATAAGAATATATCCTGAATGGGATGAATCAACAGGATATGAAAAGGTTGGTACCAGTAAAGATGAGATGGATGAATATTACGCAAATATTGAGCTGATGAAGTCTTTCCTTCTTGTTGATGATCCTAAAGATGACAATAAAGGTTCGTCTCTCGATCCTGACTTTGCTGTTTCTACAGTTGATGGTTATGTTGTCGGATACAAATATATGCTTAAATTGTTGAACGATTTTGTTGCTTCACCACCTGAAGAACGAGACCGTTGGTTGAGACGCTGTAAGGAGCTTCTGCGAAATACTAATGATTCAGAAATTTTGCAGAACAGGTCAGCTATTGAGCGTGTTCTTGTTGCTGTTATGAACGGTGAGATTCAAACAACTGATGACCTTTTTGAACGTTTAGATGAAGAGATCAAAGCTGAACGCGATTTTGTTTTCGAATGTTTCGCAAAGAATATGGACATTCCTGAATTTGTAGTTGACCATATGGTTCTTTACAAACTTCAGCAAGATAAGACAATTGATTCCCTTACATTGAAAGAGATGTTGAAAAACAATGCTGTTGGAAATGATTTGTCACCAAAAGAAATGAGAGCATTCATTAAGGAAATTAGAGAATCTTTTGATGAATTGTTTGTTTAGATTTTACTTACTTTACTTAAGTTAACAGAGCAATATTTTTATTTTAAAAGGAGATTGTTATGGGGCAACAAAATGATGATATAAGAGTAGTAAATGTTACTTTAGATCAAGCTTTAAATGGTCAACATTATAAAATTGATTATTATCAAAGAGAATACGAGTGGGACAATAAACAAGCATTAGATCTTATAGAAGATTTGCTAATTAAATTCAAAGAATCCTATAATGAAAAAGACAGTGGAAAAGATGTATTGAATTATAAACAGTACTTTTTAGGAAGTTTTGTTGTTAGTAACAAAGATAATGATGATTACATAATTGATGGACAACAAAGGTTAACTACGTTAGGATTAATATTTTTATGTCTCTTCAAAAAATCAAAAGAGCATGGAATTGAAGATATAAGTGATTCTGAAAAATATGTATATTCTAAAAATTTCGGAGATAAAGAATATAATGTAAATGTTGAAAACAGAATCGCTGTAATGGATTATATTCTAAATAATCATCCTGATAATAATTCCGATCCTTTTAAAACAAATAATTTATTTATTAATTATTTGATAATAGAAAATAAGTTGAATGTAGACACCCAATTTTTAAAAATGTTTTATTATTGGTTAACAAACAGAGTTGTTATGGTTAAAATTACCGCATATGACGATAATGAAGCATATACAATTTTTGAATCTATGAATGACAGAGGAAAAGAACTCAGTAATTTAGATATGATGAAGGGCTTCCTCTTGTCTTTAGTAGAGGAAAATGATAGACAAAAATGTATTACGATATGGAAAAAGATTGAAGAAGGTTTAGGGTCAAAAAAATTCAGCCAATTTATCATTGATTTTTTTAGAGCTAAATGGGCACTAACTTCTCCCAAAGATTCTAAAAAAGATCCTAATAATTATGATTGGTTCAAAATAAATAACAAATTCCATAGGTGGTTCAAAGAAAACAGATTCAGAGACAATATAAATATTGTCGAATCTTCAGATATTATCGATCTTTTTTATAAGCTAGAATACTTTGCAAAAATTTATTCTAAAATTCAATCATATAAAGAAAATATGACTGAAGGGTTTGAAGATTTGTGCTATCTTTACTATCAAAATGTTTACCATGTTGACACCTTAATCATGGGATTGATAGATTTTAATGATTCCAATGTTGATTTAAAGATCAAGATCATTTCTAAATTTTTAAGTATCAGAATAGCTCATTATGCTTGGATTGAATTTACTCATCAAGATACAAACATGGCCGATCTTATTGTTCCATTACTGAAAAGCATAAGAAAAGACCCCAACACTAAAGATATAGATGGATTGATTTGGTTCTTATACAATGAGCTTAGAGGTAAGATAAATGATTCTTGGGGAGATTTTTCTTTAGAGAGTGTCCCTAAATTTGGCAATGGAAAAGCAAAACAAAGGGTTTTTGCTCTTTTGTCGATAATGACTTACTTTTTAGAGAAAAAGGGAAATGGAAATGCCTCCTTTGAATCTATTTGCAAAACAAACAATGTAGAACATGTTTTAGCATCGAATTACGAAGTTAACAAAAGTCAATTTTCTACTCAAGAAGAACTTGATTATGTAAGAAATCAAATTGGTGGACTTGGGACTTTAGAGAAAGACATCAATTCAAGTCTAAACAATTCTGACTATTCTACTAAAGTTGCAAAATACCCTAATTATAATAAACTTTTGGGAACTTTGAACAAGCGTTTGTATAGTCAAGCCCCAGAAAGAGTTTTTGAAAACCAACCTGGACTAAATAGTTTTGTCAATGAATACCCCCAACTGAAATCTCTTTTCAAGTCGTATTCTGTATTTAACAAAGATTCAATTTATGAAAGAAATAAATTATATTCTGAATTGTGCAAAATAATATGGGATATAGATGATCTTATTTCCTATTGTGAAATTGGTGTTAAATCATTTGACGAACTTGATGAATATATTGATGGAGATTTTAGCTATTTTGATGAATCGGATAACGATTTTATAGCTTCTAAAGAAAAGAAAAAACTTAAAATAATTAATTCCTATCCTTATATCCTCAAAGATTCATTAGGCAATCATATTGAAGAAAAAGCGATAAGACATTTGTATTCTGAATGGATTAAAATTCTCAGTAAAAATAATTCATACAGAAAATTGTTTCATAAAGAAAAAATTCAAGAAGGAAAATTATTTAAAAATTCTGATTCTAAAACTGCAAAGGGGATAGTATGAATGTATATCTTGAAGATGAGCTGTATTTAGCCAATAATTTTAGCACAAAAGAGATAAAAATCAGGATTAGTAAGATATCTTCTATACTTAATATTAAAGTTGACCCTATCAAAAGAGCTACAAGAGAACAATATGGATTAGGTATAATAATCAGTGATGACATTAAAGAAGAGGACTACTTGAATGATTGATGAACAGTTGAACAAAGATTTAACAAAATTACGCTTTCTTGACGAAAATGGCGAAATGTTCCCTGATTGGGAAGAGAAAAAATTGAGTGATGTGTCAACTATCATTGGTGGGGGAACACCTTCAACTGGAAATGAATCGTATTGGAATGGAAATATAAATTGGTTTTCTCCAGCTGAGATTAAAACCAAATATGTCACTCAATCAGATAAAAAAATTACTAAAGAAGGATTATCTAAGAGTTCTGCAAAAATGCTTCCTATAGGAACAGTAATAGTAACAACTAGAGCTACATTAGGAAGAATGGCTATACTAAATGAACCTTCAAGCACAAATCAAGGTTTTCAAAGTGTGATAACAGGAGAAAGCTTAAACAATGAATTTTTTTATTATCATCAACCATTAATTGAAAAGTTCTGTATTTCAAAAGCAGGAGGCTCTACTTTTAAAGAGGTAAGCAAAAATCAATTTGTAAAATATAATCTATTCCTCCCCTCTCTCCCTGAACAAAAACTTATTGCCAATTTCTTGTCTAAGCTTGATGAAAAGATTGAACAACAGTCGAATCTTGTTGAATTATTGAGAAAACAGAAACAAGGATATTCGCAAAGATTGTTCAACGGTTCATTAAGATTCAAAAAAGATAACGGAACAGATTATGAAGATTGGGAAGAAAAGAAATTGGGGGAAGTTATAACAGCTGTAAAGTATGAAAAAGTTAAAAACCCGACATCATTTTATTTGCTAACTGTTAAACTTCACATGAAAGGTGTTGTTCCTACATTAAATCATCCTAATGGAGTAGAAAAAGGTCGCCCATACTACAAAAGGAAAAAAGGTGAATTGTTGATTGGAAGACAAAATTTTCATAATGGAGGATTTGGATTAGTGACTGATGAGTCAGATGGATATATTTCGTCAAATGCCATCAGTGGATATAAAGCAACCAATAACAATAACATTTCTTACATTATGTATTATTTTCAAATAAATCATAAAAAATATTCTATGTATCTTGAAGGAACAGGACAAAAAGAGATACCACAAAAAGCATTTGATTCATCATTGCTGTTAATTCCCTCTCTTCCCGAACAAGAAAAGATTGTGGAATTTTTGTCAAGTTTGGATAATCGTATTGATAAACAATTAAACAAACTTGAACAACTGAAATTAGAAAAACAATCATATATGCAAAAGGTCTTGGTGTGAAATAATGAACGAAGATGAAAATAAATATTCAATAAATTTTTCTGATGAACAGATAAAAAGAATGTCGGAAGCAGCTAATAAAATTAATTTTTCTGATTTAGGTTATGACTTTTCTTCTATGTCTGCTGGTATAACAAAAATGATGAAAGATAATGATATATATGCACCAGAAAATTTTTATGATATGTCTTTTTCTAATTTAATTAATCAAAATAATATAATTGAGCATATAAATTCTATAAATTCAATAATTTATAGTTATAATAAAGATTCTTATGATAAGATGTTAAGATCGGCATCAAATCTTTATTATCATTATAAAACTCCTGATTTTGCCCATAACACAGAAGATGGATCTAAAAAATACCTATATTTTATATTTAAATTAATAAATAAAAAAGACATACATAAAATTATTGAAAATAAATGGTTCCCTATTGTTCCTGAAAATGAAAAATCAGAAATAATTACAAAAAATATAAATTCTACAAATATTGACAAGATAATGATTAATTCTATTAAAGAAAAAATGGAAGATCTAATAGAATTAGAAAAAGATATCTTTAAGAAAAACAATCAATATATTTCGGATTTAATTGTTTCTTATAAAAATAATTTACATTTAGGAACATCGTCTTTAGCGTATTCTGTAATTGAATTAATGTTTAATCATTTAATTTCAGAATCTACTAAAATCGAAAATGGAAATATAAGATTCAATAGATTTACAAAACCAGCAGTTAGTAAAGGTAAAATAAAAGAAGTATTTAATGAGTTGGGATTCAATACTAGAACAGACATTATTCAAGAAGTTATTTGCAAGACTGATAATTATTTTAATTCTACTAATGAATTTTCAAGCAGAAATCATATTAGTCACGGTGGGATAGAAATGGAAATAGGTGTAAAAAGCGAATTGTTCCATTCAGATAAATATAAAAAAATTATAGAAGAACATCATATGTATAAAATATTAAATATAATGTTCTTCTATATGGATTTATTTGAACAACATAGAATTATAAATAGGTATAATTCTATTAAAGATATGTTATAACTGAACAACCAAAGGACACACATGAAAAGCCCTGAAAACGACTTATTGAACAATGACCGTAAAGTTACACAAGCACAGCAAACTGCAGCCTTAAAGCGCCAATTGTGGGCTGTAGCAGACTTACTACGCGGACAGATGGACTCTTCAGAATATTCAAACTATATGCTGGGAATTATCTTCTATAAATACCTTAGTGAAAACTTAGAAAATAAAGCATTAGAGTATTATGAAGAATACAAAACTCTTGAAGATGCATGGAATAACGAAGAAGATGCCAGAGAAGAGCTGTTAGAGTATTTCGGTTATATCATTGAACCGAAATATCTTTACAGAAATATTGTCAAAGAAATTCATAAAGGAATGCAAGGGGAATGGTCTGTTGATTATTTACAAACAGCATTCAACAATCTTCAAAACTCTCCAGTAGAAGAAAAAGCCACCCAAGCATTTTCAAATCTTTTTGATAATTTGGATCTGACATCAAACAAATTAGGGCTGACAATTCAAGCACGAAACAACAAAATGTCAGAAGTTATTTTGGAAATCGCTGAAATTGATTTCCATTTGAAAGACGCTAAGATTGACGTTCTCGGAGATGCTTATGAATATTTGATTGCTAACTTTGCATCAGAAGCAGGCAAAAAAGGTGGCGAGTTCTATACTCCGCAACAAGTATCCTCATTAGTATCTATGATTCTTGCCTATGAAAACCCTAACATGCAAAGTGTTTACGACCCTACTTGCGGATCAGGTTCTCTTCTTCTACAAATTCTTCATCACGCAAACACTGAAAATAAATACATCAATCTTTCAGGGCAAGAATTAAACACAAGCACATTTGACCTTGCGCGAATGAACATGATTATGCACGGCCAAAAGTTTGATCAATTTACTATCAAAAACAATAACACATTGACTGATGATGAATTCACTAATGAATACTTTGATGCAATCGGTGCAAACCCTCCATACTCAGCAAAATGGAAACATACAAAAGAGCTTGAAACTGATGAGAGATTTGTGCAAAGCGGAAAGCTTGCCCCGAAAGACAAGGCAGATTTCGCTTTCGTTCAGCATTGTTGGCACCACCTTAATGATAATGGTGTAGCAGCAATCGTTCTTCCTCATGGTGTTCTTTTCCGTGGTGGAGCAGAAGGTGAAATTCGTAAATGGCTTATCGAACAAAACGCTATTCACGCCGTAATCGGACTCCCTGAAAAGCTGTTCTTTGGAACTGGTATTCCGACCATTATTGTAGTCCTCAAAAAAGGTCGAGAGGATGATGATGGAATCATGTTCATTGATGCTTCGCAAAACTTCTCAAAAGGGAAGAATCAGAACTTTTTAGATGACAGTCATTTGGATCAAATAATGAAAGCATACAAAGCTCGTGAAGATGTTGAAAAATTCGCGCATCTGTCTGATGGAAAAGAACTGAAAAAGAATGAATACAATCTGAACATTACAAGATATGTTGATACTTCAGAAGATGAAGTTATCATTGATCTTGAAGAGGTTTCACGAAATATTCAAGAAATAGAGTTAAAAATTTCATCTCTTGATTCTGAAATTAGTTCTCTAATCAGTCAACTTGTTCCAGTGGATTCTATTCCTGTTATTAAAAAAGAAGAATTAGATGATGAAGATGTCAAAGAATCAAATAATGATGAAAGATCTTTATTTTGAAAAATTGAATAACATTAAATAATAAAAGTATATATGAATTGTTATAACATATTTTAATTCATATATACTTTTATTTGTAAAGGCGCGAAAGGTTCTTATCAATTTTTCAATAAAGTGATATTTTTTTTAAAATATTTTCTAAAAATTGGACAAATATAATGAAAAAATTTAATGATAAAACTCAAACTCAAAAAACTAGATCTTGCATTGGGTGTTTGGGGGTATTTCTGACATTTCTTATAATTATTTCTATTGCTTTATCTCTAATAGTAATATCTTTTAATAATTCTCATCCATATAAAGGTAGTAGAGAAAATTTGTCTAATGAAGAAATAATAGCTTTAGATGATTCATATAAAGCAGATTTATCTGAAGTTGGAATTAATGTCGATTATGAATCAATTGATATTAAAAAATCTATTTCAAAAATCCATAAAACTAAAGGATTAAGCAAGATTGAAAGACGAGCTTTAGCTATAAGCTTAGGTAATTACATGTCCGCATATTATATTGAAAAAGATCAAGAAAAAATTAATACATATGTTGAAGAAATGAAAAATGAATTCCTATCTGGAAACTTAAAAATGGGCAGAAAAGATCGTGAAAAAGTTTTATACAACATTTATATTTCTTCTGTTATAGATAATGCTATCCCAGAAGAAGAATCCTACTTGGGATTGAAAGATATTGATGATTTCGCTTCGGACTTTGGACAGGCGAATAAGGCGATTTACCTAAAGCCCAAAGGAGAAGATTATAAACTTGAACAAAACATTAAACAAATGCAAGAGATTGTTCAGTTCATTGAAGTTCCTGAAATATGACAATTCAATAATTAATTAACACTTTTGTGGAATACCTTCAACAACTTTAACCAACATTAATAAAAGTTGTTGAAGGTATTTTCATTCATTATCTATTAGTATTTTTATCCAACTATCCAAACATTCGCCAACTATTCAACAAGATTCAGAAACTCAGAATCCTGTCGATTTCAATTCGTGATACAAGTCAAGTGATACCTCATTGAACTCTTCGTTCACTTTATCTTGCTCCTGTTCTGCAACAGATCTATTATGGAATTCCTCTACTTCTCTTCTTATTTTATTTTCTTCATGAACTTTTTCAATGATGTCTTTTGCTTTCTGCTGCCCGATACCATAAGTCATTCTCGCTGATTGAACAATTTCTGGATCCGCATCTTCGCCTCTCTCTTTCAACATTTGGTCATATTTACGCATCTTTGTTTCAATGCTTGACAATTTTTCGTGAATACTGAGCAATTCTTTTCTGTCATCTTCATTATTGGACATGTCAAGATCAGCAAAATGCACATAATCTTTTCTACCCTTCACCGGGAAGTTTTCATCAGACATTTTCACAACAACAACATTCTGCCCAAGCATTTTTTCTTTCTTTATGAACTGTCTTGCGAAATTTGAATATTCAGAACGGGGAAAATGACGAACAAATTTGTCCCCCTCCTCTTGAAGCGCAGATTTTGCGGAATATGATTTACATGTTGGGTCGTAAATTCCTTTGACAGTATCTATTGCACTATCTACAAGCAACTCATCCCGTTCTTCATCTTTTTTGAAAACCTTGTCCATCAAACCAAGCTTCTCTTTTCTTTGTTCTAAAACTCCACTCAAATGCCCAATCTCCATTCTGGCAATACTCTCGCTCACATTACGAAGAGTATTTTGACTAGGAGAGGTGCTTATATCATTCCACAATCTGCTCGTTTTGTTTTTAGAATTTTTGACAAGCTCGTTTTTTCTTTCACGAAGATTCTTTAAATTTCCAATGCTTGGGGTTTTCTCTTCATTGTAGAATTCACTATTAATAGTTTCAGACATTTCAAGAACTTCTTTTTCAAGAGTTTCCGATTCTATTTTATTTCGTTGTTTCAGTGCACTAAATTTAGCATATTCTATATCTTTCTTCTTCTTTTCTTCCAAGGCTTTCTTTCTGTTAAGGGTTTTAATCTGCTTAGCCTCATTAACTTTTTCATAAGCCTGTGCAGCCTCTGGTTTAGAATCGAAATGCTGCCCCCTCATCGAAGCAATAGTTGCTTTGCACGCCTCTGGTGTCTTAGCACGACACTGACGAGCCACCCCATCAGCACTAATATGGTATCTTGCAGCCATTTAAAAAACTCCTTAACAAAATGATTCCTTAATATATTCAACAATCTTTTCTAACGTTTTTAAAATAATCCTGAACAAATTATAGAAAATTTAATAATAAAACTTATCAAACAACAGCAAATAGCATTAAATAATAAATAAACAACACATAAAACGTTAAAATTTATTTAAAACTACTAAATGATAAGGTCAAAAAACTTACACCGTATGTTCTAGCTTATGAAGAAGGTTTACATACCTTTAAAACAAAATTATAAAATGAAATAAGCAATCAAATAAACATAACTAAAAATCATATAGTTAAAAAATAAAACAAGTAGAAGAAAGAAAACCAATAAAAGACTCGCTGTCATCATAAAAACTAACGAACAGAAAAACATAATAAACCCATAAGAAAACAAATCAGAATTGATATGATAAAGGTGAATAAGTATTTTCGAACATTACGAAACAGAACACGAAAGACACATTTATGGCGATTACAGACAGACTCGATTTAAGCAACAGTGATGTTGTCAAAACATTACGCAACAATTCACAAAAGAAGTTTATCGCTATATTCAGCAACCCTCCCTACAACGTTGACACAGGAAACGGTTCAGTAGCAATCTATCACCATATCATGAACGTTGCGAAAGGGATAAGCGATAACATTTCAATGATCTACCCGGCACGCTGGACAAGCACAGGACGCGGAGACGGAATAGACGCTTTCCGAGAATCAGAACTAAACTCCACTCATTACAAAACATTTATCATCGAATCAGGTGAATCAACCGTGTTCCATGATGCCAACATAAAAGGTGGAGTCAACTATTTTCACTGGACAAACCCTACCCCAAGAATTACTGAATACTTCTACAACAGGGTTCGAGAAGAGCGCAGAAGCTTACTCAATGACAACCCAATGATGATAGCAGACCCACGTTTCTCAAAGATTGTCGAAAAAGTGAAACCAGAACACCATATCACAGTCATGTCACGAAACTATTATGGAATGCATTTGGAAGCAGACTACAATATTGAGAAATTACTTGTAGAAGATGTAAGCAAACAGAACACTACCGATTCAACAAGGATCTATTATTCAGGCAAAGGTGGCGGGGTTCGCTCATGCTTCATTCCCAAAGGTTCAGGAAAGCACTCTGACGGGGGATATAAGGCGATTGTAAGCCGCACTGCTGACCCTGACAAGAAAGCGAATTCTCTAAGGCGACAGAACCGTTTATTTATCATTAAACCAGGTGAAATAGTCGGCGGAAGCTTTCTTCAAGCGGGAACCTATGAAACCGAACAGGAAGCCTTGAACGCTGTCAAATATTTGAGAACAGTTTTCGCAAGTTTTCTTTTGGGAACAATTACCCCTACACAGAACACTACACGAAAAAACTATTATCTGATACCGAACCTTGATTTCAAAACGGGCGAAATCCTTGACAAACCAGGAACTTTCATCAATTTCAACAACCCTGACAAAACAGATTCAGAAATAGATTGCGAAACTCTTGATGAACAGTTGTTTGAAGCTTATGGCATTGATGAAGATGAGCAACAGTTGATGAGAGATTCTGTCAAATTGTGGCGTAAAGACATTCCAATGAAAGCAGAAGAATTGATTTGATAGTTGATTTTTAACTGCATCAATTGCATAAAGTTGATAAAATACGTATAAGAAAAATTATTGAACAGTTGAAAAGACTGAAACAATGATTGACAAACATTTGAACAAACAGAAAGATTGATTCATTAAGGGGACTGAACTTGACTTACACATTGAAAACACTGCCAGAAACAGCGAAGCAGAATCTTTTGAAAACCTATGCTTTGAAAGATGCTGACAATCACCGCAAAGAACGAGGCAATGACGTTGACAAGAAAAGCTCTGATTTCAGTCTTCTTGCACTGTTAGATGATGAAAGTGATTACACTCCCGAAACAACGGCTGACAGTATCATTTGGGGAACAGAAAATTACGAAGATAAAGGCGAAGGTTACGGTTTTAAAGATTTCGTCAACGATTTGTCAATCATTGTTCCACGAGTTTACAAAAGCAAAGCCGAACAGAAGCGTAGAGTCAAAGAAAAAGCAGAAGTGTTCACCCCAAGCTGGGTTTGCAATGTTCAAAACAACTTGGTCGATAACCATTTGATAGGCGAAAACGCTTTCAACACCCAAACAGACAATGACCGTAATTGGGAACCATCTGACTCCCCTGTCAATTTTGAAAAATATTCAGGAACTTGGTTAGATTACATTTGCGAGAGACGCTTAGAAATGACTTGCGGTGAGGCTCCTTATCTGATGAGTCCCTATGATACCACTACCGGCTCTCATATCCCTGTCAGAGACGATAAAAACCGTTTCATGCGTATTGGTGTCCTTGACAGAAAGCTTCGCGTAGTAACCGAAAATTCAAGCAAAGACAAATGGGACAGTTATGCAATCTTAGCCCTCTGCCACACTTTCGGTTATGAATGGCAAGGCGACAATCTTCTTCTTGCTCGACTCAACTTCATCAACACTTTTATCGAATACCGTATAGATGCAATCGGTGAAGCCCCTGACGAAGAATTAATCAATGACGTTGCTGAAATTGCGTCATGGAACTTATGGCAGATGGACGGTTTGAAAATGGTTGAACCCATGTCATGTTCGGAAAACTGCAACTCCTGCAAAAAGAAAATGAGAGCTGGACATGACGGAAAAGTTTCAGCCCTCAGATTCTTAACTGCAGACGGATTCAAGATCAAAGCATTCGAAGATCTTCTCCCTTATGACATGGCAGTAGAAAAAGGCAGATCAAAGCACAAAACCCGCTGAATGAAGAACAACATATAATCCGATCCATCCCGACCACCAAACATTATCAAGCCTTCAAAAACCCCTTTAAAAAGGTTTGATAATGTTTGACAAGGGATTGCTCAAATTTCATCTGAAAACGCGGGAAATGGGCAAATAAGAGTGAATCAACACATGTAGAGAAACACACAGCGAAATACAGCGAACATTGAATAAGAATAAACGAACAAGTTAGACAAAGATTGAACAACGCATTCACGAAAGATTGAGAAACATGACAGAACAAACATCACAACCATCAATAGAATTGCATATTGGGGATAACCTGGACGTTCTTCAAGACATTTCTCAAACCTATGCGAACAAGGTTGACGTTATCTACATCGACCCTCCCTACAACACTGGAAAACCTATCTTTCTCTACCATGACAAAAGACTTGATTGGGAAGATTTTATGCAGCAGAGATTAGATGCCTGTTATCCGCTATTGTCTGATTCAGGAGTGATTCTTGTTAGTATCAATGATCAAGAACACCATACTTTGAGGTTCATGTTAGACAAAATTTTCGGCAAAAAGAATTTCATCAGCACTATCGTTTGGAAAGGTAACGGAACCTCACAATCCAAATTCGCTCGCGGTGGAATTGATTACATTGTTGTCTATGCCAAAGATAAGAGCAAAGCTTCAGAATGGAAAGAACCAAAAGAATCCGCTCAACATTTACTCAAAGTTGCTAAAAAGGCACAAGAGAATAATCTGACTCCACAACAGGCGCAAGAAGCTTTACGAAAATTCATCAAACAAGACGCAAGCCTTCCGAAAGGTCTGGCAAGTTATAACATGGTTGATGAAAATTACGAAATATATACGACTTCAAGCATTACGAACAGTCTTTATCGTCCCAACCTTAAATTCACTATCATCAACCCGGCAACTGGAAAAGAATACCCTTCCCCTGACAATGGATGGATTTTCTCACAAGAGACTTTCACGAAATTGTTGAATGATGGAAGAATCGTGTTCGGAGAGAATCGCCCAAGAAAGAAACAGTTTTTGAAAGAGAATATGTTTCAAAACCCTTATCCATACATTGATGAAACACGAGCTATCGGACATAATGAATTGCAGAATATTATCGGAAAGAACAATTTCAAAAATCCGAAAAACACTAATGTTCTCAAAAAATGGATAAACATTGTCTCAGGATATAAGAAAGATGCTGTGATTATGGATTTCTTCGCTGGATCTGGAACAACGGGACAAGCAGTTGCAGAATTGAATCATGAAGATGGAGGAACCCGTTCTTGTGTTCTTGTCACGAATAATGAAAACAATATAGCAACTGGCATTACCATTCCGCGATTAGAGAATGTTCTTTCAGGAAATTGGGCTGACAGAAAAGTTCATCCAGTTTTACCGAATGTTTTGACAATTCATGAAGATTACGAGACAATTGACAATGCTTGATTTAAATTACAGGTATAACAAAGAATGCCGCTGAATTAAAACACAAAATTTTTCAGCGGCATTCTTTATTGTATCTATGTTTGTTTTGTCTACATAAACGGTCAAACATTTAATCAATCATCAATCCAGCAACATGTTCATTCCCATGATTCCTTGCTCAATAGCATCATCATCGGCTCTGTGAGTATGTGGAAGATCAGGAAACAATCGTTTAGGCATATTCCGCTTTGTCGATCTCACCAAAGGCTTGCCAAACTTTGCGGAAAAGTATGTTTTCATGTCAATGACTGCTGAAAAGCCGAAAGGAGATTCTCCAGTAAAACGCATCAGATAGTAATAGACGAACATCCAATCGAACCCTGCAGGATAGCCCATAAAAACAGGACGAGCATTCAGTTTGTTCTTCCAAAGATTGACAAATTCATTGAACTCTGACATAACAATTTCAGGCTCTTTGCCATGTTCTTTCATCCAAGCGAAATGCCTGCTTCCATCAGCATCAGGGATGGACTTGTCAAACCCTTCAAGAATCCCTACGTTAATCGCTTCGGGAATGTATTTGTCGCTGATTGGTTTCATTTCGCCATAAAACACTTGCGACAGCTGGGAATTCCCGAAAATTTCCGAATCCTTGCCGAAACTGACATAAGATCCGTCTTTTCTGCGAGCACCAGCCACGAAAGCACCCATTGAGGACATACTATATTCACCGGGAAAAGGGCCAGTTGCTTCGACATCCATAGACACATAGAACTCAACAAAGTTCTCTTCTTCAATTGTGCGGAGGTCATTGCCTCTACGCTCTTCTTTATTCTTTTCATTTAAATTATTCATATTATTTCATCCTATCACAGATGTTTTCGAAAAACAAGCGTAAATGATTGATCAATACTCAATAGAGAAAAGTTTCAACAGAATCAGCGACAGAATTCTTGGCATTCGAGACCATCAATAACAATAATTTCGAAAGAGCTTAGTTGAACTTTTGGAAGCTTTTTGGGTTTCTTTTCCCAATTGAGTTGAGAAGCAAGTTTTGAATCATTTATCTTGCTTTGAATAGCATCGTATATTCTGTTGCCTTGATAAATTTTCGATTCAGAACAGAGTGCGACTTTACTGTTACCGTCTTTGACATAAGAGCATTTACCTGCAGAATGTTCATCATATTCATCATTTGGCGATTTTTGAATATGATTTACTCCATAAGCTTTTTCGGAAATAGTCTTTGAAAAATCTGATTTATTTATAAAAGCATCATCGTTTAGATTTACTTTTACTGTGGCGTTTTTGCAGATAGTACGATCATCTTCAAGTACAGCATAGCCAAGTATAAATTTTCCAAATGTTTTCTTAATTATTGCATCATCGTTTTTATCGAAACTAATTTGCAGCAATACGTCATCAACACACTTATGATCTTTTTTATAAGCTTTTTCCTTTGCTTCAGCAGTCAAAGGAACATGTATTTGATCGCCTTTTGGATTCAAAGCCCATCCCATTGCAACAAACGTGCCAATCAGAACAAAAACGACAACCGGAACAAGCCAACTCTTGTTCTTTTTCTTCTGATTTGATGTATTCTGCATAATTTTCCCTAACTATTCACAAATAAATTTATCCTATTACCTCATATTAACAAATAAGTTAGGAGAAGATTAAACAAAATTATCGTTTTTTGTTTAATCTTTCGTGAATCATTGCAATAATGTCTTCTGCTGTTCCACTTGCACCTTTGGCATTGCTGTTGTCATCCTCAACAAGCGGACGAAGGTTTTTAACAAGAGTTTCGCTATAACTGAGAACATCACTCAAAACTTCACGAACTTGTTCATCAGAGTAATCATTAAGATTGAATTCAGCCATTTTTATCATCCTCTTTATATATTAATTTCTTCAGTTCAACTGTTTTAAATTCTATCATAGTTTTTCAATTCTACAAAAATATTGAAAAACATCAGAATAATATTGATTCTACATTTGTTGAATAGATATATCTTGACAAAGAAGTATGGATTCGATATAATTGAACTGTTAATGAATATTGAAAAACAATGATAAAGGTTGACGAGCTATGGAAAACAACAATGATTTCGACAAGCTGAACGAATGGCTTAAAAGCAACGCTCCAGAGGGCGATAGTCCTTCATCAACTGCTTTCGAAATGCTGTCAAATATTGTTGCAGAGCTTGAAAGCCTTCAGATTACCTACGAATCGGACAGAGTTGCCAACATGTCTAATTACGCTATCGGAATTATGGATACAGTCAATTCTATTTGTGACAAAATCTCAACAGAAATAGATGAATGAAAGGGAATGCAATGATGCATCTTGCTAACGTTTACGGAAAACTCACAGTCACCGAAAACTTGAGTCCGAATGTTGTTGAAATTCACGAACACCTTGAAGAAAAGATGGGTAAAGGATTTCAGTGGATTGACCAAATCTGTTTCAACGGAGACGGTTATGTCATTAACTTCGCCGGACAGGGGAGAATTGACCATCTTGAATCACACATTCGTGAAGTTATCGAATACTTTGCCGAAAAAGGTTCGAAAGTCAACGGTAAGATTGCTGTCAACCACGAAGAGACAGAGGCTACTTGTGTTGTTGCAGTCACAGAAAACGAACTCGAAATTATCGAATACTGAACCAACAGAATAAAACACTTAAAACACGCTGAGAGGCGATTGAATAAGATTTGCAAAAGGTTACACAGATTTCTTATTCAATCGCCTCTTTTGTGACATTCTGTGATTGTCAGATAGCTTCAGGGTAATCATAATGGTGTAACATTACCATTTCGGGATGATTCATCATTAGGGATCTGACGAACAATCATATAACCCCCGAAAGCCAGTAGTGACATACCCGAAAAACCGAGAGTAATCTGCCAAACCTGAACTGTAACAAAGAAAAGGGGAAGGATATACATAACTATCAACCCAACAACCAACATCAAACAAGGTAGAACAAGTTTCATTTTCTGATCGTCTTGCTTGGTATCTTCATTACTTTCATTTTTCGTGTTGTGCAATTTTGTTTAATCCTTCAATAATTCAGTCAGTGGATTCAACCGCTACATGGTCATTGTTTTTCCATTCGCCTAGAACATGACGCTTTTCAGGTTTGTATTCTCCTCCGAGAGTGACAGCTTCAGCAACCTCAACACGAAGATTCAGTTTCTTAATCAAAGCCCGAGCTGCCTTGAAATCAGAATCATTAACAACAACTTGATCGTTCGAATTTGCAATCACCTGTGCAATAAAAGTTACGAACTCTTCTTTACCATCACTGTCAACACCATAATCCATACTCATAATAGCCTCCTAAGCCTTTCATCATTTGTTCACTAATATTTTATCAACAATTGCACCAGACAGTCAAACATTGTTGAACATTGATTCATTCCTTTGGTAAAAAAAAGAAATAATCCTGAACGTTAACACATAATCAGTTCAGGATTATTTCAACAAGATAATTATTCAATTGTTCAACAATGTTTTAAAATTATCTTATTCATTTCAGAAAACTTGTGTTCAGTAGTTTATTCTGCTTCGTTTTTGGGTGCTGCCATAGTTGTCCAGCACCACATAGAACCATCTGCATGAACCCAACCAGCAACACCAGAGACGGTCTTGAAAATCACATGATCGCAGTTATTGCAGACAACTTGTGGAACATCATCATGTGCAAGCTTCGGAACGTCCATTGTCTTCTCCTTGATAAACTCTGTATTTCTCACTGAATTGCTTTGACATTTCAATAATAACACAGCTGACAGACTAATTCAACAAAAATTCATGAAAAATTTCTCAACACATATCAGTAATTGAGAGCAGATTTTCTATCAACAGATTCATCACCAGTCAATTCCGAAAGAGATTGGACAACTAAAAGATTGTTCTTACTTGGGTTAGCTAAACCGTCAATTGCATTATTCAACAATCGAGAATAAAGTACATTGTTTATTTCATTTTTCAATTGATGCAAAATATTCATGATTTCTGAAATATAAACATTCTTCATGTTTAATGAAACCTCTGTCAAAACATTTCTTGATTCCTGTTGCAGTTTCGTCAATTTTTCAGCAACTCTTTTTGATGTTGTTGAGTTTTCTATCATTCTTATTTCCTTAATATTTTAGTTATTGAGTTTCTATTGTGTTCATTTTGGTGAATATTTAAAATTGTGTTTGTAGGGTCGCCATAAGCCTCTGTTGCATCGTCAATCAATAACAATCTTAACAACAAACTTTTTTGAAACTTGATTTTCTTGCTGAATCATTATTTAAAAATTTTCTTTATTATTCTTATTTTGTTATATTTTGTGAGCAAATATAATTTTTATATAGAGAAACATATGAATAGAATTTTGAAAATATTGACTAATTTTAGGAGAAGCAATGGCTAATAAATACCACATCAGCCCAGAGTCAGGTAGGCCAAATATTTGTCGCGCTGATAAACAAGAATGCCCAGTTGGGGGAAGTCACTTTGACAACAAAGCAGATGCGAAAGCCTATGCTGAGGGAAAACTGAAAGAAGAGCACGGCGGAAGTTTCGGAAACACTGTCAGCAAGAAAGATCCTCTTGCCAAAAATTCACGAATTGACACAAGCGGAGATGTCAGCGATTTGAAATTGAAAACTACTGATTCAAAAATTCTTTCAGCAGATCCAGTCGATTTTGATGATGCTTATATTGAAACATATGAAAAGCAAATAGATGCTCAAATTTCTCTCCAAAGAAAACTTGAAGAAGTTCAAAGAAAAATCTCTCCCAGAAAATATGACTCATGGCAAGCAAAGAGCATTTACGATTTAAGCATTAAAGAATCATGGAATAAACTTAAAGAAAATCCAAGAATTTTAGACGATGCTTATGGAAGAAATAATCTTTATGAAGAAGTTATTCAAGCAAACAAAGATGTCAAAAACGCCGAAGCTGATTTGAACACATTTGATGAAGCACATGAAAGACGCGGATCGTGGAATAGAGCATTCTTAGTTACTAATTCACAGGGGCACGTTCATTCGTCTATCACTTGCTCAACTTGTAATAAAGGAAAAGAAGCTACTAAATTCCAACCAATGACAAATTATTCTAATCATTCTGAAGAAGAAATTGTCAAAGATGCAGGTTATCGAGCTTGTACAACTTGCTACCCAACAGCACCAGTCGGGGACTCAAAAAGCCTTCCTACAAAAATGTTCTCCAAAGATGAACAAGAGAAAGAACAAACTCGCATTGAAAGAGAGCAGAAAAGAGAGAAGAAAGCAAATGACGCTATTTCGAAAGCTCCTACTCTTTCCGGAGAGCCTCTTGTTCTTGGGTATGAAAGGTTCAAATCAGAAAGCACAGCTGTCAGTTACTATTCAGAAAAAGTAGTTGAAGAACTTGTTGATAACGCCGAAGACGATGAACACAAAGTTCCTAATAGACAATATATGGCAGAGAAGAGAGAACATCAACTTGCTATTCTCAAATCTTTGGCTGAAAAACGAGATGTTTCAATTAGAGAAGTTCAGGAAGAGCTTAAACCAAAGGTTATGAGTAAAATTAAAAAACACAACAGAGATAGAAAAAAGCCAAACCCAATTGCTGTTATGAATGGTATGGAACATAGAGATCTTCCAGAAATTGAATATAGAGCTGATACTTATGGTTTGAGCGATGAGCAATACAACACATCACCCCGACAATGGGATTGATTCGGCAAATATCCAAAACTCTCACTAACGCCAACTGAGCGAGAGAAACATAATTGAATAAAGAAATATAATTGAGCCACATAGATAAGTTAAAATCTATGTGGCTCAATTCATGTAATTAGGTCAATTATCTTAATTCAATTTACCTTCACCATTTATCAATTTTTACCGTTGAGTTAATTGCTTTCTTATGTTTTCACTTTCAATATAATCAGCTGCTTCATACTCTTCAGCAAATTGAGTAATTGACCCATCTAATCTAAGGACTTCTTTTTTGACCTCTTCTGGAGTGGCATAGAAATGCTCTTTTCGTCTATTAACCATATTTACTCTTCTGTTGCTAAATATTTGATGAAGTTTGGTTTCTATGTCTACAGCATTTTCAGAATAATGTAACATATGAACATCAAAACCAAATGGAACGCTGGCTCCCCCAAGCTCTTTAATTCTTTCCATTGGTTCAACTCTTCTTGTCATACCAATTTTTACTTTTCCTTGTCCAAATGCCCCAACATTAGAAATAACATAAACATGTCCTGCTTTAAGATTAGCTGCTCTGTCGATAGCTTCAGTGATAGAATGTTCAATAGATCCAATTTCTTGTTCTAAACTTTTCATTATTTCAATGTTGACAGAAGTTTTATCACCATTAGCTATTGTCTCTCTCATTTGATTTAAAGCAATTTGTTTTTGATTCAACTCTTTCTCAAGAAGCTTTTGCCTTTCTTTAAGTTCTTGTTCAACTTTTCTTTCTTCTCTTATTCGCGCTGCTTCTTCTTTAGCCTCTTCACGTTCAATTTTTATCATTTTAAAATGCTCAAATGCTAATTCAATTTCACGAATTCTTGCATGATGAAAATTGTCATTAATTTGCAAATCAACCATTGCTCCAAGTTTTTCAATTTGAACACGAGCTTTTTCTAGTCTATTCACAGCCGCTTGAGATTTTTCTGATTTAACAGATTTGACCGCATTTTCAGCTTCATTATTATAAGCTCGCAGCATAAGTTTTTTCATATCATTAGTAAACTTTTCACCTTCTTTAACGCTCCCGTTAAAAGTGAAATTTGCAGATGCTGTTGCTGCTCGACCTTCTTTTACGTTAATCTTTATTCTGTCTCTGACTACTTTTAGCTCATTTGCATAAGCTATAGAGTCTTTAGCTGGATGTTCAAAATTGTAAAGTCCGAATTCTCTTATTTCTAAAGATTCATTAGCTTCACCTAGTTCATTAATAAGTTGATTTAAATGATTTTGAGCATTATTTATTTCTGACTTTAAATAATTATTGTAATTTAAATTTTTAGTAACTTCGTCTTTAATTGCCCACAGATTAGACAATCCAGATTCATTTGCCATATGAATGAAAGATTCTCTATCCTGCAATAATTCTTCAGCAATTTTCTTGCTATTAAATAACCCAGGTTTAGGGTATTGTTTATTTAAAAAACTTGATCTGCTGTTGCCTAAAGCAGAACTATCATTATTATTGTTAGACATAAATCAACTTCCTTTGTTTAGTATTATATTCCAACAAATTTGAATATCTATTATCTAAAACAAAGAAACAATAACAAACGGTATATTTATCAACTTTTAAACAAATTACTCCAAACAACACTTGCATCGTTCTCACTCAGCCCAGACATACATCCATCATTCAATTCAACAACAGACCAGTCGCCATTATCGTATTCAGCCATATCAATCACGTAGAACCTTGCCAAATGTTTCGACAGTTCAACAACCTTCAACAAAGTTTCATCAAATTTATCATCATCAATGGCGGAAGTATTCAGGATTTCAGGATGAGATGACCAGTAAGGCCCATAGGAAAGGATTTCACCATCCAATACGAAAACCCTACGCTCATGGAAAACAGGACGCTTATCGACACTCTCAGTGAGTTTGCGAAACTTTTGAAAAGGACGAATAGCAATGTCCTGATACCCAATAACAGAATCATTCAAATTGTTTCGCACAACATTCATCAACTCTTTCTTCGAAGAAGCATAGCAATTTTCGAACCATTGGTTTTTCTTGCTGTTCGTTTCGCCTTTGACAAACCATTCACCTTCAGAGAGATACTGTATGTCATCAATTCTATAAGCGGGAGCAGTATAGCCTTCCAGCACATTAACCCAATTGAACAAATTTGCAATGTTCCTATGTTCTTGATAGCTGTTAATCATTGTTGAACCCAAAGAACATATCTCATTTTCCAGTTCTTGACCAAACGGCAGAGACCTGTATCGAGTTATCACTATTGAATCTTTCGGAATTTCAACAATGTTTGAACCAACCCTATCCTTTCCTATCAGGTTCTCAATGATTTTTATTTCTTCGTCAAGTCCAGGATAGGATGAAATGCTGATTGGGTGCAGAAAATAAAACATTATCACCCCTCCTTTCTCTTTGATGAATATTATTAAATGATTGATTAAAATTGTTTTCGAAGCTATTTTATCAACAGATGCGAAAACCTCTTGCCTAACCTTTTCAAATCAGTTAGGCAAGCGGTTTATTTAGTGATTTTGGTTGATTGTCAGAACTCGTCATCAACATCAACAAGAATCTGAAACTTCCATCCAGTTTCGGTCTTTTCGAATACATGCACATAAGGATTGTATGCATCTACCTTATCGGCTTCAACAAATCCGCCAGTGATGATATATTCGTTGTTTTCAAATTCTCGATGAAGAGTTTCACAAGCGGCATTGATAGCATCTTCAAGATTTTCAACAACATAGAATTCTGTCATTTGACTATGCAAAAGGTCATTTTCTACGCGAAAATTTTCCAGGTCTGATTTGGTGGCCTTCGCAACTTCCCGAGTAACGTAATGCATTTTCATCAATCCATTCTTTGCTAAATTTATTGAATCTTGCTGAACCTCTTTAACAATTTTAATTATAGTGGAAGAAGAAAGGAAAGTCAAGCAATTTGGTGTTAATCTGTGCTTGACTTTCCTTTTGCGAAATTTATTTAATTATGTATCTCCTGTTGCAGTTTAATTGAGATTATGCGACCTTTGTCTGTGCCGCAATCGCAAGTCTGATTCTCTCATCAAGATCATCATTTTTGAGAGCGTCTGATTCGAGTTTTTTGAGTTTATACTCCCTCTCTTCAAGCTCGCGTTGCTTTTCTCGCATTTCTCGTTCAATTGTCAAAGGATTAGATTTATCCACAACATTGTTTAATCCTTCCAGAATGAAATAAATTGGAAGAGCAAAAGGCCATACAACAGCTTTCCAAAAATACTGCTCTTTCACTGAAGTGTGAACATATTTAGTTTCATAAGGAGATCTTCCATAGTGATAACCCACATGCATATCGTAATTTTCCGCTGCCTTATCCCACCAGATGGGAAGCATCTTACGAGACCATACAAAACCGATTCCGAAATATGATGCAATACTTCCAAGAGTAATAGCCAGTGCCAGCATTTTCTTTTCCTAACTTGTTATCTAACTTATTGTCAATTAACTTATAAAACTATTCTACAACAAATTTTTTAAATATTCAAGAATAATCAAGCATTTTTTAGCAATTCACTTATCGATCCGTTGAACCTATGCTTGTGAAGTTGTCCATTGATCGATTTATAGTAAATGTCAATATTGTATTCTTCATAGCTGCAAGTTTCGCAGAATCCACCGTTGTCAATTCGTTCTTCATAACAGACAACTTTTCTTACATCAATTCCCAGATATTCTTCAATATAATTTTTCAACATTCGAGAAACATTCTTGTCAGAGTTCTTAATATAGTGTTCCATTTCTCGATGACTTACAAACTCGATGCCTTTTTGCATAATGACACCAACAGTACTATTCTTCGCAATAACTCGCATTTTAATCAATTATCCTTTTTGTAAATTTATTGAGAAACGCTTGACTGATTCGGCTGAAAATTAAATATACATCAAAAGTTCGCTCATTCTCCCAGAGAAAGCATACTTGTAATAATCATTTGAGCCATTCACAGTAAAATAAATGTCAATTACATAATATTCATAACTGCAAGTTTCACAGGCTCCACCATATTCAATTCTTTCATCATAGCAAACAACTTTATCAATAGATTCGCCAATAGATTTTTCAACAAAATTCCTCAACATATCACAAACTTTGTCATTGGACATAGCAGAATACGATTCAATCATTGATTCTGTTGCACGATTATCAACATAATAATTAAGACTTGAATTACTCATTTTGAAACCTCTTCTAACGAAAATTTACGAACGGTAATAATCAACAATTTCTTCAACTGTTGTGAAAACATCTTCCATATGCGGATTACGCTCTCTCATAAAACTAATCTTTTCATCCATGAATACGAAAATCTGCTCATTGCTCATCTGATGGAAATTATTCGCAAACGACTCAAAATTTTCAAACATGATTGCTGACTCATAATTCCCAAGCTCAAACTCAATAAAAGAATACTCGTGAAAGTCATCCATCAAACTTTTCATTAGCGAAGCCATTTTCTTAATCCTTTTCAAAATATTGTTTAATTATTTAACCTTATAGAATCATTCTACAATATTAAAGAGAGAAAGTCAATCAAAAACCATATTCAGCAATCATTTTCTTTTCTTCATCTTTTCTGCAAGGGGCACAAAAGAAAATGTAGTTGTATGGATTATAGGAAACTTCTTGAGCTTCTGCATTTGACAATACTCTCAAAACTGTTCCACAACTTTGACAATCAATGGTAGAATCCTCATCTGAAAAATAATCAAGTTTCCCTTGTGTAAAAGTATAAAAAATCATTTTAGAACTCCATTTCTCAAATTTAACATATTCTAAGATTTTTACTTATTTTTGTAAATTTTTGGGTCATCTGTTCCTGCCAATCCCCAACTACCCACAGTCATAACATAATCGCCTTTACGAATAGATTCAGCAACAGATTGACAAGATTGAGAAACATATTTATCTGTTGGATCAGCAAAATCACTATAAACTTTGCCGTATTTATTTGCAGTTCTTGTAATGGCATCAGCTTGAACTTCGGAAATCATTTTGTCAAACTCTTCTCTTGGAAGAGTGTCACCAACAGCTTTTCTCAAAGCTTCAATAGTTGATGTTGTTGATCGCATTGCTACCCCTTAAATGTCATAAGTATTACTGTCAACAAAGTTCTTCTGTATCTAATCCAATCCTAGCATTCTTTGAGCAATTAATCAACAACATTATTCAAAATATTAAATAATCAGTAATTATTAATATTGACCAATGATTCTTTAACAAGACTTTGAGAATGTTCAACAATATCTTTTAGAGAATCCTCAACAAAATCTTTATCAAAGTAATTCTTCATTCGCGGGTTAGAACTAAAATCCAGTAGAGCATAATACAGATTAGCTCCTGTGACCAGTTCGAACAATTGTCCTTTATCAAGATTAGTATAGTCAGGAGATTCGACAAGAAGGACATTCTCGCAAAAATCATTGACCAAAGATTTGCAAAGGTAACTGTTGATAATATGCCCAGCTTCATATTGAGCGGAAGCCAACATACCAGCAAACGCTAAACCGCGACTTTTCTCACTGTTGTCTGTAAAGAGTTTATTTAAAATAGTGTTGAACTCATCCACAGTCATAAAATTGATAGTATATTCCCCTGTGTTGAGTAGAGTCAATTGGTAGTCACACCATTCCTGAACAGTCTGTGCTTTTGATTCATTACTTTTAAACCATTCGACAGCTTCAATTTGGCTTTCAGAAGTGTTTTCAGAATTTGACAGCATCGCCATGATTCCCATAATGCTCATTCCGAAAAATATATCTTTGATGTTGTTTGAAACAGGTTCGCTTGAATTGAAATTTTCGTTAGTCATGATTCTCACGCTCTTTCACTAATAGTTTTTGAATTTCACAAATTTACTCATCTATCATTTTAGCTTTGCTGTTTAACTCACATGACATAAAAATAATGCCACATATTATTAATTATCTATATTAACCAATAATTCTCTCTCTATTAACTTATCAAACTTTGCGGTAATTGTCGAGTAATTGCACAATAATTCAGAAACTAAAAAAAATAAACACTACTCTTGTCAAAATAAAGCAATAGTTCCACAATAGAAACTTTTTCGAAACTATTGTGGAACTATTGCTTTATATTTTGTTTATTGTTTTAAACCTGAATCAGCGGAGGGCTTCTTCTGCTTCTTCAAATTCCTTCTGAGCCTTCTCAAAAACGGATCGTGCTTCGTCAAGATTTGCCTGCTTTCAGTAAGTTCCTTCTCTTCACGCTTCTTGGTCATATAACGATCAAGACTCTTCATCTTGTCATAGACTTCATCACCAGGAGAAACACGAACGCTCAGCTGAATGATGAAAGAATCATTATCCCGACTGTATGCAGGATTTTTAGGCTTACCAATTTCACTGAAGGTAGCCCATCCCTTACAGTCATAAACATTTGCCGTCTTGAAAGTCACATTATCATAACCATTTTCTTCAATATGAGAAATAACGTTCTTATGAAGCTGCTGTTCAATCACAAGTCAACAAAAGGTTCAGAAACTTCTTCAAGAAAAATTATAGAAGTTTCTGAACCTTAATGAATATTGTTGAATATTGATGAACGAATCAGAGAACAGCGCGTGCAATCAGTTGGTCAAGTTCTCGAACGTTCAATCCTTTGCCAACATTGATTTTGATAAGCCCAGCACGAGTATGCAATTCCAACTCAGCTGTGAAATCAAGCATCTTTCCTGCATTTTCACTTGACCACATGTGAATTGAAGAATAAGGAATCGAATAGATCTCTATCTTCTTCCCCGTCATCCCTTGAGCGTCTTTGACAATCAATCTTTTGTTTGTAAAGATTGCTGTATCTCTGAATGTCTTATATGCCGAATGCGGTCTTTCACCTTCAACAAGAATTTCTCCAATGTCGTTTGGAATATTAACACGATTATAAAATGTTGTTTCAAAAATCGGAGTCATGGCGTACCTACTTTCCTTAAAATTTCGATAGTGAATTAATCAACTCTTATGAAACTGTTGATTAAGATCTATATCAATTCAAGCGAAGTGGAATATTTTGAAAGTTTTTAAAGTCTTTTAGCAATTTTTTGACATTTTTCTTAACTCATTAGTTGAAATCCAATTGTATAGATCAATAGTACTTCCAGGGGTTTGAGGAACCCAACAGAAAGCAAATTTATCGTTCTTCACTGACAAATCTTTAACGCGAGAATTTTTATAGTTAAAATAATCTTTTTGAAGATTTTTAGCAGCTGCTCTCGTAATAGAAATCTTGAAATCACGAATTTTTCTATCTAGAACATTTAAATCTTGCTTGAAATCATAACCAAATTTGCGAATCTCTTTTTCCCATTCATAGATTTCACAATAATCATTAACAGCTTTGTTATATGATTGAATAAGATCAGAATTGCTTTCCTTTAATTGTTCAAAAGTAACATTAAAAACTTCATCAATATTTATCTCATGTTTTTTGAATCCATCCATAATGCCTAATTTTTCGCATACAGAGTAAACTTTTTTGTCAATGATAATTTTCGAGGAAGAATTCATTTTTGAATCAAATATTTTAAAAACTCTCAATTGAGTAGAGTTTTCAGCATCAACAGGTAAACAGAAATTATATTCACTATAAAAATAATTGTAGAAATTGTCGATACTCTCATCATATTCACCAAGAATTAAATCATCTTCGTTGATGTTTTCAAAGTTCTCGCAAACTCCGCTGAAAGGTTGAGGTTGTGGATATTTTTCAATCATTTCTTTTGCATTCATATAAAACCTTTTGCCATTGCTTTATAAACTGCTAATTGAGTGAAAGCATCAATAATTCCATCTTCTTTCTCAAAGCTTTCCAGAACTTCATCAACAGAAAACCATTGGACATCGACAACTTCGTGGTCTCCTGCTTCTTCGCCACAGTATTCCATAGCTTCATCGGAAACTTTGATGAAAACCATTCCAGAAAGATTGTGAAAAATACCACTGTCAGACGCTATACGGCCCATAGGAACGATGTCGAGTATAAGATATCCGGGAACCCCAGTTTCTTCTAAAAACTCTCTCACGCCCGTTTCATAGACTTTATCACCTATTTCAGAGCCACCACGAGGAATTTCCCAAACGTATTTATCAAAAGATGCACGAAATTGTTTCACAAGACAAATTTTTCCGCTTTCAGAAACAGCAAGAGCAGAACCACCAGTGCATAAACTGTCAGAATGTTTTTCAATAACCTCAACTTTGCGATTCCCCACAAAATAGAAAGCACCATCCACTTTTCCGGGAATGCTCTCAACGATTCTTACATACTTATTTTCGAAAACAACATTAATGGGGGAATCATTTTTATCAGACGAATAAATCATTTCATCAACCTAATTCCAGATGCGCCAGTCCTTGTCATAAATTCCCAATCTCCTTCAATGTAATTTTGCTGAAGAGTTTCATCAACTTTCACTAAACCTTCAGAAAGATAATTCAGCAAATCTTGATTAAAAATTCTATAAGCGAACTTTCTTTGTTCATCAATAGCAACAGTAGGAGAATTGAAATTTTTGCATTCAACATCAAAATACATTCGCCCTTCAATAACTTCATTTGCATCTTTCAAAAATAGTTTTCTATCAAAACCCATATAACTAAGACGAGAAGGGTGTTTTTCTGTTGTTTCCCCAGACTGTAAAGGTCGTTCAACAAAAATATTTGACTTCTGCCCTTCAAGCAAAGACCAAATTTTATTATTCCTATATTCAACTTCACCAAAAACCGCAAAACCTTCAATAATCATTTCTTACTCCTTTTGATAATGATTTAATTACTGTTTGATAAAAGAATAATACGTTTAGTTTTTAACTAAGCCGGTAATTCACATTATTTCCTATTTATTCTCTATAACTGTCAAAAATCTTACTGAAATCATAATCATGGATATATGCATTATTATTTTCAATATTTTCGTTGTTCACAGTAGATTTTTTATTAAAAGCACTCTTCGCTTTTTCATAATACATTTTCAAAGATTCTTTAAATTTTCTTGAAATAAATAGTTGAGAACCAAACCCAAACCATACAATACCAATAACTGTATACCAGAAAACAAATGAGATTAAAACAGAAAATAAAGATACAATAATTCCTACTTCATTAAACAATAAAAGAATACTTGGGAAATTTTGACAAACAGTAAGGACAATAGCGAATTTCAAAGGTTTTTTAACTGCTCTTGCAAAATCTTTTGTTAAAATTTTGTCTTTTACAAAAAACATGCAATCAATATAAGAAAACGCAGCTAATATAAAAATCAGTTTGAAAATACTCTCTATAAGATTATGTATCTTATCATCTAATTCTATCAATTTATCTAACATTGAAATTTCCAATCTTTATTGCAAGTATATGGTTTCTCTTCTTATTTTATCTAAAATCGTCAAACTTTATTGTTAAATTTGACATTTTCTTGATCAGTATTCAATGATTCATTTTCATCATCGTTCTTTTGTTCAAAAACGTTTGTAAAATCATTATCCAAATGCTGTTTAATTTCAGCAACATTATTTGACAATTCTTTTTCTTCTAACTTTTCAACAGCTAATTTCGCGGCTGACATTTCGAAAAACATAAAAGGAACTAGAACACTGCCCATGAAAAGCGGAAACAGTGAATCAATAAGCCCCAAACCGTCTTGATTTTGAAACAAAAACATAATAGATACAATTGGCAAACCCATCATTAGCAAATAACTGATTCTTTTAAGATATTTCATATTGTTTATTAAATGATCTTTTGAGACCTTATTCTCAGCCATATTTTTAACTATATCTTCAGCTATCTTAATTCTCTTTTTCTCTAACCAGTTCATTTTAAACTTTCTTTTTGAATCCTGATAATTTCATTTATTCTTTCTCAAAAATATTTGAAAAATCATTGTCATGAGTATAAGCATTGTTTTCGACAGTAGTATCATCAACCTGTTCATTTGCAACACGGTTATATTCTTTCTTTGTTTCATGAATCATATAACGCACAAGTACAACAACGATTAAAGACATAACGATAGTGAATATTGAACCATCAGCTGTTCCTTTGATGTCTTCGATAACCCTTAAAGGAGCTGATGCTACCGAAAGGACAACCATAACCCACCAGAGGCGAGTCATAATTTTTAAATCTCTTTCCAATTCATCTTTCGTTTTTCCCATAATATTCACAAACTTTCTTTTAATTTTTCAAATATTCCATTCAACAGTATCTTCAGGAGCAATCTCAATTGTTTTCTGTCCTGCTAAACGGGCAAGATCAGAACGATACAAAGCTTCAAGAGACAGCCAAGTTTCTACACGAATTCCAGTAGCCTCAAACAAAAGCACAGCAAAACTTACTGTCATTGGAGAAGGATTGTCAGAAAGGAAATCATTGACTTCATCAACAGAGAATCCCATCTCTTCAGCCAGTTTTTCAACAGTCAGATAATTGTCATCCATCCATTCATCAAGATACTCACCAGGAGAAACAGCATAATTAGGTAAAGCAGTCATTTTCAAACCTCCTCATCAGAAAACAATAAAACATTCACTAAAACATATCTATCTACAAGTAGTATAACTCATATTTTCTCAAAAACAATGATTCTTTCTATATAAAATTATAACTTTTTAATCTGCATACTGTTCCATTGATAATCAAATAAGACAATAATCAATAGTTCATTATTTTGTTAAAAGTTTTCAAAGTCAATTCAGCATCTTTCTCATCTTCACCAACAGTTTCCTCAATCTCAATCTGTTCAGCAAGCTTGAATTTAAGGTTGTTCAATATGTCAAACTCTTTATTAACTAACTCTTTTTCAACTTTGTCAATATTGGATTCGAAGAGAGAAAAAACTTCAGGATCAGCATTGTTTTTGTTGTAAAGATTCTCTAAATATTCGTCTCTATCTTTTTTCATTCTTAACAAGCGATTCTTTAAATTGAAGTATTCTTTCTCCAAGTTGGTAGATAGCATAATAATATTTCCACCTGTTTCGTTGAACAAACTTTCGTAATGTGAAAAATCTGCTTTATTAACACTAATAATATTTACACTTTCTTCAAGTTCACTAAATTTATCTTTAAATTTTTGGTGAAGTTCGTGCAGCAATAAATCATTCATCGGAACCTCTTTTCTCAAAGCGCCGAATTGAGTGTTATGCCTAATGAATTCTCTTACAGAAAAATTATCGAAAACATCAGAAGAAGAATTTTCAAGACTAAAAACAGTGATAGATTCATCAGGCAGATTGTCTAATTTTTCTAAATGCACTTTTTCTTTTCTTGCTTCTACTGTTATTCCTATGAAATACAAAAAAATCCAAGCAGCAAAAAACACAATCACTATTGTCGTAAATATGGGGCTGTCCAATAAAGAATAAATAGCATCTATAATAAAAGAGAATATATTTCTGGAATTATCGAAAGAATTGCCATCAGACGGAATTGTCTCCCACCGGAGCATTTGCCCATTTTCTTGAACCTGATGAGTAACATCCAAATAAACATCTGAATCCATAGCCTATAATACCTAGCCCTTCTTCTACAATAGTGATTGTCTAACTTATTCAATAGTCTATTTTTGCTTAATAATTCATCACTTTATTGAAAGTTTTTAAATTAGTTTCATTGTCAGCATCAATTTCGCTTTGCTCTATTTCTCTAAGCTTTTCGTCAAGTTTTTCTTGAAGATTGTTAAACATATCCTTCTCAACTTGAGCAAACTCACTTTTGAATTCTTTGAGTTTAGCATTGAGCAAATTAACAACCTCAGAATCGGCATTATCTTTATTTGTCAAACTTTTAAAGTATTCATTCTTATCTTTCTTAATTTGAGCAACTTTATCTTTCAGTTCAAAATACCTTTTCTCGATGTCTCCATTAATCATTCCGAAATAACCTTCATCGAATAGTTTATTATACTTTTTGATAAAGCTATTTGGAAGTTGAACAACCCTGCTTTTGTTAAGAATCTTTTTTGCTTTACTGTCTACAAGTTCTTTAACAATCTTCTTTTTCTTTTTGGCTGAATTAAGTACGGTATTCAATGATGTATTTTCTTTAACAAATTCTTTCATTTCTAACAAGTAAGCAGATTTTCGCAAATTGCTTTTAAAAGAGAATATTGTGATTGATTCATTTTCAGCAGATTCAATAAAATTTTTATATTTTTTCTCAATAGATTTCTCGAACAATGAAATAATTTTGTCGGTTATAACAAGAAACAACACTCCTAACGCAATAATCGCAACAAAACCGACAACAACATACACTAAAATCTCAAAAAGATCCCCATAGAAATCAACCATAGAATCCATAGAGTCAGAGAAAACACTTTTTTGGTTTGTCTGCGCTGATCCAGCAATTCCCATGTCTGCAGCCATTAACAATTTCATCATTATCCTATCTTCATAACTTGCAACTATCACAATCTGCTATCAGTTCAAAACATTTAACAATATGTATAAAGCCATTTTAACAACAAAGACAGATCGCGGTTCTCGAAAATTAAACAAATTTATAAAATACATTATTTTCGTCTACATGCCAACCAAGCTCTTCTAATTTTTGTTTATCCTCATCACTGACAACAGAAGCGTCAGGGCCAGCGTATACTTCATCATGTTCAGCGTAAACAAAACCACTGTCAGAATATTTGCCAAAAATTAAGAAAGCATTATAGAAATCCGAATACCTGTCAAACGATTTAGCATCATCAAAAGCAGAGAACCTAAATTTGAGTCCATCATTAAGAGTTTCCCAATCATGCTCATCATTACCAATTTCATCAAAAAGAACAACATCAGGACGATAAAGAGATTCTCCAGCAATTTCCATCAACCGCTCACGAGAAATTTTGTCATTCTCATCAAACTCCATTTCAATAATCACTCTACGCTTCTTACTCATATTAAATCAATCCTTTCATTATTTCATTATTTTGAATAACTAGCTGTATTGTTTCTCAACATTCTCCATTTTTCTTGAATCTCTTTTGAGACATAAACAAAAGAGAATGAAACAGAAAAGAAAATAACGTTCATCATTATCAGGGAAGATGTCGCTAGAAAAAATAAATCATTGAATATAGCAACCATAATCAATCTCGCTTTCTTATTTAATTTTTAGTTCTATCAGTTCTTGAGTTTTGTCAAATATCCATAGTCACTTCTTTCATTTTGTTAAAGGAATTCAAAGTCAGCTCTCTGCCCTTATTGTTCTTTTCTTCATCTGAATTAATCATTTCGATAGCTTCATTGATAGAAGTTTGTCTAAGTTCTTCAATCTTGTTCTGCAGGACTTTTTTGCTGTTTTCATACAGTTCTTTAATTTTCAGGATCAAAGTTGATCTTGTTCTGGAGTCCATTCGTATAGACTTTATGTTCTGCTTCAAGTTTGGACAAATTTCTCTCATATTTGTGAAGCTCATTATGATTTTCGTTCCGGTGAACAATTACGAAATTTTTGCTTACGCTTGATGAAAGTTTTTGAAAATCTTTTTCAGTACCTTAATAACCTGTGCCTTGTTGCCAACATTATTAAAAAACATCGTATCTTCTTTCATTTGTCATCAACATTTCAAAACTAATTTAAAGAAGTTCCTCAACTTTAACAATATTGTCAAAAACCAAAGGATTAAGTCCATTTCCCGAAATATGACTCGCCATAGTGCAGACCATCTTTATCCCGTTTTCTGTGCAAACGACTTCAATCCACTTGCCAGCATCAAAATACTCATCATCCCCATATTTGAGTTCAAGAAACTTTGTAAAATGCTGAACCTCATCAGACGATGGATATTCTCCAGCCACATCGTAATAATGGCCCTCAACTTCAAACGATTTCACCTTATTGCTGCTGATAGGCTTTCTTGTTTCACGCTTGAACTGGCGAATGTGCCCTCTTGCTTCTTCCAGAGTGCCAAAATGCAGACCGTGACTATTACAAGGAGAATCAAAACATTCAAAAACCTCCAGCATAGTACCATTGCTGGGCCTATCCTCTCCAACTGGATCAATAGGGCGAACATAGAAAGAACTCATTTTGATCTCCTTTTCTGAACTACAATAAACGATTAATTTAATTCATAATAGCATAAAACAATAAAATA